>Ga0153954_1000032_pt1 | contig 142602 bp, 123 predicted proteins | sample TSFL038MetaG_FD_102277 | JGI IMG/M metagenome (GOLD analysis project Ga0153954, IMG submission 102277) | Attine ant fungus gardens microbial communities from Florida, USA - TSFL038 MetaG | ecosystem: Host-associated > Fungi > Mycelium > Unclassified | place: USA: Florida, Wekiwa Springs State...
AAAAGCTGTTTGTTGAGCCATGAAAAGACCAAAGGCATTTCTTGCTGGAGAAATGCTATCCAGTGCTCGTCTTAAATCTGCAGGATCAAGTGCAGCTATAAGTGCAAAAGCTTCTGAATTAGGGTTGGCATTTAAAGCATTCGCAATTGTGAGGGCATTTCCTGACAAACCAGCTGTCGGAATCAATGGGGTAGGAATTGGAACTTGTTTCCAAAGAAGGTAAACAGCATTTGCATCATAAAGAATACTGAAAGCAAAACCTGGCAAGCCACCTGTGACATTAGCATTGTATGTGTTGGTAAAGGCCCCTTTAATAAACAGACGTTCCCCTGTCTTGTCGTAAGTACCAGCTTCTTGATCCACATTCACTGTACCAGCTAAGGTTAATGTACCTGCGTCCATTAAGATAAAAGAATTATCTGTTGGCGTCAGAGTAATATTGGTTACTGAGCCTGGATGAAGAGTTGTATTTGCACCAAAGATAAGTTTGCCAAGATTATTGCCGGGGGATAATTTTCCGAAGATATCCCCTCCCCCTACAATAGTTCCTATTCCCCCTAAAGTCCCTCCAGAAGCAATGTTTACTGCGCCAGGAATTCTTCCGTTTACATTGAGTCTTCCTCCAGTCACAGTCGTTAAACCGATGTAGGTATTAGTTCCATTGAGATTCAAAGTACCAGGACCCTGCATGGTTAATGGGTTGCCTGTTGCAGTCGGGCTAGGAACCCAAGTTCCTCCAGATGGAATAGAAGTTAAGCTTGAGTCTGCAATGGCTTCTTGTATGGTGATTGTTTTTCCTGCTGCTGGCGCAAAAGTTATTGTAGAGCCATTGTAACCAAAGATATCACCTCCAGCAGTTGCTCCTAAACCTCCACTTGCAGAAACACTACTACCTGTAATTCCACCACTTCCTGAATAGATCAGTTGACCGCCAGCATTTACAAAAACAGCTCCACCAAAAGCGGCTCCGTCTCCTCCTTGTTGAAATCCTGTTGTAGATCCGCCTACGCCAGAAACAGCAATTGGTGAAGCGCCACCTCCACCAGCACCGCCACCAAAACCTCCGGCTCCTCCAGGGCCTGATGATCCTGCACCTCCGAGCCCATCAATTCCGCCAGCTCCTCCACCGCCACCAAAACCTGCTGCTCCTCCAATTCCTCCGTTTTCACTTCCTAAAAAGTCAGCATTTCCACCGCCGCCACCGCCTCCGCCGAAGCCTCCAGTTCCTCCATTGCCTCCGCCAAATCCCGTTGAAGCTCCACTCCCGCCTGCACCGCCTCCGCCGCCATAACCACCATTTCCGCCAAGCGCTTCGCCACCGCCAACATTACCGCCCTCTCCTCCAGCTCCGCCTCCGCCGCCAATACCAGCGTTACCACCAGCGCCGCCGAAGTTGCCAAAAACTAACCCTCCGCCAGCTCCTCCGCCACCACCACCGTTACCTCCGGTGCCACCATTACCACCATTGCCTGTAGTGCCTGAACCACCACCGCCTCCACCGCCATTACCTCCAACACCACCACTACCTGCTCCAGTACCACTGCCCGCAGTACCATTTGTACCACCACCAGTGCCTCCTCCAGTGCTACCATTAGAAGATCCGTTACCTCCCCCCCCACCACCGCCAAAATTGTAATTTAAGACAGCACCTCCTGGTGTCCCTGGAGATCCAGCTACTCCTCCATCCGCACCAATTAAAGCGCTACCTCCACCTCCGCCACTATTGGCTCCTCCATCCCCTCCAGCACCGCCACCTGCATAATTTCCAGTTCCAACGATCCCGCCACCACCTTCACCGCCAGTGCTACCCCCTAATCCTCCACCGCCACCGCCGGTTCCAGAGCTACCAAGCCCTGCGTTTGCATGGGTATTAGTGAAATTAACATTAGAGAGAGTGACATGAGCTTGATCAATGAAAAGAGCGCCACCGGCTCCCATTCCACCGCCACCTCCATTCAGACCATTACCCCCGTTGGCAACACAGTTTTGAATAGTTAGATTTTGCAATGTAACTTGACCTTCCCGAATAAAGAAGGGACGAAAACCACCACCATCAATAATTGTAGCAGTTCCAGATGCGTTACCAATTGTTAATGTGTCTGGCTGAAAAAGATTAATTAAAGAGGGATAATTGCTCAGAGTGACTTGAGGAACAGAAAAATGAACAGTGTTTGTCGTGGGTGCTCCAGCCTGTGCTTGGGCGCTCATGATTTGGTTCAAGACATAACGAAAATCTCCCGATGTTCCACTTCCACTACCACCTGTTGATACAGCTGCATCTGTTCCAATATTAACAGTATAAGTAGCGGCAAAAGTCTTTGATGCTAAGACAGTTGCTAGCGTAACTTTTGAAAACCAATGTTTAGGAAATTGCATATTCGACCTTCTTGTCCAAAACCGCTGGTTTTAACAAGTATTGATTTTTAAAAGAAGAAAATTTTAAAATTTATTCCATGAGTATTTCTACTTTCTTTTCTTTAAGACCTCCAAGCTATTATTCAGTTCCACAAGAGCCTTCCCCTCAAGAGGATAGCCTTCCTCTTTACACACATTTCAAACCTATTGACCCTCAGTTAGTTGCAAAAGAAGATGAGAGCTTAAAAGAAGTCTTATGGCGGTTGATAGATGAGGCACATCTTCCCAATCTCACTCCAACAGAAGCTAAGCACAATATGCTTATATTGTTATGTGTTATATATGCTTTAAAACCTGTTACAAAATTAAGTCAATGGGAGCGTTTCCATAATAAAATAATTCCCTATAGTATTCCTCATCAAGTCTGCCATCCTTATTACTCAGACATGCAAGGTAAAATGGAAAAAATATGGCTTTCTGAACTTTCACAGTACCTTGTTGATACTGCACAACGAAAAAAATTTACGAGTGGTTTAAATATCTATGAAATTACTTACGGATTATTGATCGCCGAATTTCTCATAACGCAAACGAATACCAATACGGCTGGAACAGAAGAAAATGCTGCAATTAGTTATTACATATTCACTCTTCGACAGACTACGGATGCTGCATGGAATCGACTTTTTTCAGTCCAACCACCACATGAAGAAAGGAAAAACTGGATTAGCGCTAATCACCAACAAGCTCTTTTTGATGCAACAGCTGGTCAGCCTACTGCAACTTTCCCCAAATATGAAGGTCCTGTTTCTATAAATGCAGAGCAAGAAGAAATAGCCGCGAGAGTCTATCAAAAATTCATAGAAAGCCTTCTAAAAGTTAATCCTGAATTCCCAAACCAGACAATTATTCCTCCTATTGATCCCAATAAAAAAAGAATTAAACAACTCTTTGATAAATAAGCCACGAGAATATGGGAACCTTGAAAGCAGGAACAGGCTCTGAAGTTGTATTCCGACATGGAAATTATCTCTCTAAATAGAGAGACTCAATAAATCAAGTTTTCATCTTGAGCAGACGAATAAAAAATGCCCTCAATCACTTGAGGGCATTTTTATAAGGCTGATCCTAGCAATTAATGTTATTAATTATAGACAACTGTTTGACCAGGACGAGCTAAGCCAAAAGCTCTTTCTCCTTGAGAATTCATTCTTCAATCATAAGTATAGACTGGAGTTGGAATGATAAAGGTATTTCCTAAAGCTAGACTATTATTGATTTGTAAGCGCTGCCCTCTAACAACACTTGATTAATCAATGGACCACTCTGATGGAAATGAAGGCTTTTTAGAAGAAGCCAAGCTAATCTCTTGCTTAAAAGATTAATCTTTCAAATGTTTTAATAAAAAGCCATCAAAACAAATTGAGGCAATATTATTTAAAAAGATTTTCTCAATTCAAACTAGACAAGATAGTCGTATATGAGGAACTTCGGCGCGCTTTCAGAGTGGATAAAGACGGACCTTTTTAAGAGGAAAGGTAATCGCAACGAAAGAAGAAGCTAAAACTTGCCTCCTATAGAAGGAGAGACCTTCGTTGATCTAAAAAGGAGGTATAAAAAGTCATTTGGACAATTTGGTAACAAGTGCATCTCTGTAGTCAACCTCTTATAAGAGGATCGAGGTTAGCATTCTCAAAAAGTTTTACCAATTTCTACAAACCAGTGATTTGAATAGAACTGATCCGATCCAAAACACTCTCCGCTATAACCGACATGGCCAAAAAAACCACACTCATCTACAAAAAGGAGATCTGCTCCAAAAAGACCGGTACGAATGGGCCCTTGTAACCCTTTAACAGTAAATTCTCCGGGCAAATCTAACAACGAAGCAGTCACACAGCCCACATCATAGAGATTTTGCTGCACAAAAGCGGCTGTCAGTTGCAAAGTGAGAAGTCCCCATTCATAGGCATTGTGGTGGAAGAAATTCACCCCTGCTTCACTTCTAAGGATAGAAGAGCTGTGATGACGTATCCCCATGTTAAAAGGAGAAGCGCCAGATTCTTTATAACCATCTACATAGCTTGCTGCCCAATCTAAAGAGACATAAGGTTCTGCCAATAGGCGCCATTTATCGTAGAGACAAAAGTCGTATCCAACACCTAGATGAGGCACCCATTGAGTTGAACCAAAGCAACTTTCTGCCTTAGCGCCAAATCCTGGATAAGAAATATCCCGTGTTCCATGAATATTTTGCCCTCCTCCCCAAACAGCTAAATCAAGGAAAAAGTCACGGTAGATAAACGATCCATAGAGGCCGCCTAAATAACTTTTGAAGGTTTGGTGTCCAAATCCTTTCTGTTGATTAACAACAGTGTGGTCATAACTGAAAGAGGCTTCGACGAGGAAGTATTCGGAAAAGCAGACATCTAATCCTGTTAAAAGGCCCCCTGAATGCATATTAAAACCAGGATTTTGACCACAGGCATGGCGTCCAATTCTTCTTTCGTCACCAAATCCTGAAATCCAGAAAGTATACGACGGCTCTGTACAGCAAGTTTGACCTAAAAACCGCATAAGACGGTTATCAGAGAGCCTTGCAGCTAAATCTTGGCTGATCGCAAGAGAGACTTGCTCAGAAGCAAAGGTGGCATAGGCATTTCTTGCAGGGCTCAAGAAATCTAAAGCCCTCTCTAAATCTCCCTCAGAAAGTGAACTTAAAGTATTGAGAGAACTAGTCGGCAATACTGAATTAAAATAGTTTGCAAGAACAAGTCTATTACAAGCTAAACCTGCTGTATTAATAGGGATTCTATCTTGAGCTATCAAGCGTAACCAAACACGGTGCCGATCAAAAAAGACTTGAAATTGAAGAAGAGGATTTAAACTTTCAGGAATAAGAAAATTACCGCCTGAAACATGCCCTAAATGTGTTGTTAAAATTGTCCAGGTTGTCGACTCATTATAATTACCAGGACTTGGATTGATAAGAACCGTCGTAGGCCCATTGACAGTTGCATTATTGGTTACACTAGCTAAAGAAAGTGATGTTGTAGGGGTGATATCCACTTCAAATGTCGATCCCGATTCAAAAACAATAGAATCAAGGAATAGAGTACCCGTTGGATTCCCTGGATGGAGAGTGCCAAAAAGTTGCACATCGCCCACATGCCCTGTCCCTTTTAAGATCGTCCCTGCAGCAGAAACAAGATCAAAAACAACCGATCCATTGACAGTCAATGTTCCACCTTGCAACTGGGTACCGCCAATGTAGGTGTTGTTGCCATTAAGAATTAGAGTGCCAGCTCCTGTTTTTGTTAGACCAGCGCCACTTCCAGTTCCTGGTGTAACACCGCTTCCACCTGGCACAGAAAACGCGCTGTCATCTGCAACAGAACCGTTTACAGTATACGTTTGACCGCTAGCTTGATTAAATTGGAGCGTAGAACCGCTGATCAAAAAGATGTCGCTACCTGCATTTGTGCCTGAATTTCCTTGACCATTGTTACCACCAAGTCCAGGAACTACAGTATCTCCAGTCGTCTCTCCTGAACCTTCTACAAGAATGGTTCCGGTGTTCAAAAAAATAGCCCCACCAAATCCAGCACCACCACCTGCGATTCTACCTATACTACTTCCACCTCCGACACCGCTTTGACCATTACCTCCTGGAGCTCCGGCGCCAAACCCACTACTTCCGTTACGGCTGCCACCACCGCCTCCAAACCCCCCATTTCCCCCTTCAGATAGATCTCCACCACCACCACCGCCAAAACCACCAAATCCTCCTGCGAGGCCGCCTCCTCCTCCAGCGCCATATCCACCAGTTCCGGCACGGCCACTACCATGAGATCCGCCTCCACCCCCTCCTATACCACCTGTACCTGGTAATATGGCTGTCCCGCCGCTAGTACCGCCGCCGCCTCCACCTGTTCCCCCGTTTCCTCCTGAACTAGAAGAGGCGTTAGCTCCATTTAAACCGCCACCTCCCCCACCTCCAAAAGCACTTGGGTCACCTGCTCCACCATTCGTTCCTCCTCCTGCTCCACCACCACTGCCATTGCCAGAACCCCCACCTCCACCAAACACAAATCCTGGGACAGAAGTGCCTGCCATCTCAGTTGACCCCCCATTGGCTCCGATAATGGCGCCACCACCGCCACCTCCGCTATTCTGAGATGAAATGCCGTCACCACCATTTCCAAAGCTTCCACCGCCGCCAATACTATTGCCCCCATTTCCACTGTATCCACCCCCACCTCCAGCGCTGCTTCCACCATTGCCAGACAAACCACCACCACCACCACTACCAGCATTATTGGCCCCACCAGCAGCTCCTGCACCACCAATGGCAGAATCAGAAGCAAATGAAACTTTATTGAGCGTGACAGTTGCAGCATCCACAAAGATACCACCACCGGCACCCATTCCTCCGCCTCCTCCGGCATTGCCTCCTGTCCCGCCTTGAGCAACACTATTTTGGATTTTCAAGTTTTCAAGAGTTACACTTCCTTGACGAAGAAAAAATGGGCGATAGGCTTCTGACCCATCTATGGTAACAGGTGATCCTCCAACATTGATTCTTGTAGTGTCTGCATTGAAAAGATTGACCATAGGTAAAATAGCATTCAGTGTAACTTGAGGTGTTGTGAATTGAATCACACGTGTATCAAAAATGCCTTGAGATTGGTCATTTAAAATGGCGTTCAAAATAAAACGCAATTCCCCGGGGGCTCCTCCTGAAGCCACGGTGTCGGTCCCCCGACTCACTGTGTAGGTAGTGTCCGCATGTGTATAAGCTGTTAGAAGAAGAAAAAAAAGTGTTCGCTTGAAAAACATTGATAATTTCCATTAAATCCATCTCTATAGATGGAATATGTGAATTAAATTAGCAACATGAAACCAATTGACAGAATGATATGAAAAATTCCCTCTTCACTTTGATAAAGTTGATTTGATAAAAAACAATTTCAGATGAACAAGCTCCACTTGCTCCAAATATCTGACATACCTATTCGGTTTTATGAAAAAAATTCGATAGATTTTTTATAAAGGAAAACAAGGGATCGGGCTCTGATAGCCGTAGCTTTGTTGCAGCATTTGAGGCACAGTGAAGTAGATGACTTCGATAACAGCGGCTCCTATTTTTGAAATTTGATTTAGTTATCTTTAAACGCAAATCTATCAACCGATAAAACTTCTATTTTTTTTAGAAATGAATCTAAAGTCAATATAATTTAAGTAAGTTTATTATAGTTTGCGATATAAAAAATATGCTAAAACATTAAAATCATTTTCAAAATCAATTTAAGGACAAAATGTATTGAAATTAACGGAAATAGTAAGACTATGAAGACTTAGAAAGGCATCTAACGCTATTCTTTATATACATTAAAAATAAACGAATTAAAAGTGACTTTATTGAATGTTTAGGGCTTCTTTTTCAAAAGTTGATTAAGCTCTTTTTCTTCACTTTCAAGCCTCTCATTGATGGCCTCGATGATTAGTTTCTTCTTTGAATAGTTGTGTTTAAGACGCTTGTTGAGATCTACATGATCGTTGATTTGTTCAAGAGTATTCTGATCAAAATATAGAGTGATACTCTTTTCAATAGGGATTTCTTCCGATCTTTCTAACTTTTGCAATTTATCTTTAACGGCTTGCAGAAGCCAATCTTGTTTCGTCCCTTTCATGCCTGGGAAGGCTTTTCTTTTAAGAAGATGCTGCTTAATTCTTTTGTCAAGATTAGAACTAATTTTTACATTATATCCCGTGGATTTAGTATGAATGCTTTTGTCGGTTTGTTCGTTAGAATATTCTTCCATCTCAGAGTATCTCCAGGACATTTTTTTACACGTTTTTTATTTTCCAGAAAAGAATAAGTTGAAAGTCATTATCTTTTTCTCTTTAAAAAAACATAAACGGATAAAAATACCCATTGATATCAATGAAATACTAATAAATTAATGTAATTCATTTGAACAAATGGTTTTTTATATATAAATTAAAATTCATGCAAATGTATGAGTTTTAACAATCGGAATATTCGTTATCGGAAAGGAGAAAAATCACAAGAACAGAGAATGTCGTTTGGATTGATGCTGGACGCGATCATTATTTCTGCGCTCATGCCAGAATTAATATCGGCTACGAACTAAAGCGAAGTTAGCAGCTTTATGTCTAGTGCGATAAATTTACCAACTCTTTGCCAGACTATAGCTTGGACTCTTTCTAAATTGGAGGGCGCGCTAAAGCCTCGAGGCAGGGAAAAGAGTCATCAAAGATGAGAGAGGGTCAAAAAGATTACTTCTTAACAACCCTTTTGACTATTATTGATTTGCAAGCGCTGCCTCGAACAACATTTGATTAATCATTTGACGCCAGGGAGGAACGTAAGATTTGATCTAGCTCCATATCATCTTCACAATGATGGCAAAACCTGATAATTAAAAGCTTTCAAGACTTCTTTCACCATTTTCGCAACCTCATTCCATTCTGTGCTATCTATGAATGGAGTTATCTTAGAAGTGAATGAAAGGGCCCGGCCCCCTTTACTCGTATGATTTTCGAAATCCGTTGCTTTATGGGTTATATTTACCCTCCTTTATCACTCGATTAAATCTTTATCTATATTCAAATAATGGCATATCATTTTTTTGATCCATTCAAAACAAGAAGTAATAAATGACACTACAAAATGTGGGGATTCTCCCAAATAATAATGATTATATTTTTTTTAATTCAAATGTAGTGCTTGCAAATCAACCGTTGCGATCATTGAGTAGTCGATTGACTACACAACTTATGATTTTTCGTAATCCTCGAGGAGCAGAGAGAGGTTGGGTTAATCAAGGAGAACGGCCCTATAATCGATTCGTATTAATTTCAAAAATTGCAGTAGTTGAAATATCAATACCGCTTTTGCTGATTATAGGCAGTATCGAAAGTCTCGCACATGGGCTCTATTATCTTACAAGCGGATCATCTGATTTAATAAGTAGTAGTTTTTTTACACTACAATGGAATTTGTGTAATTTCGCTTATTCTAACTTATTCGAAGTAAATGTCCCTACTGATGAATCATATGCTCGACATACTTTTGATTATTTGAATATTAGAGAAAGAGCCATGATGGTTTTTCTCGCAGTCGATTTTGCTTTTTCTTTAATTACAGGAAGCTCGTTTCCGATCGATCCGCAATCAAATATGTTTCAAATTGATCCAAATACAACTTTTTTAAGACCTACTGATAGAGCACACCTTTTCCACTTACTAAGTCGCAGGCAAGATCAGCAAGGTAATTCAGAACTTGAACGATTCATAGAGAGGCTATTAAGAGAGATTTTATTAAGAGAAAGCGAAAGACAGCTTATCTTCCATGAAGTCCTCCCACCTGTCTTTAACGAAGCTCAGTAATGAAAATCTCTTAGTGGTTAGTGATAAGATCGATACAGATTAGTTCTCCTCTCTACCACTTGGAAGCCTAGGTTTTGGTAAATTTTCTGTGCACGGCTATTTTCCTCAGCAACAATCACAAGTTCTTTTACTGGGTAATGTGCAATGGCATATTGCGCTGAACCATAAACTAGTGCATGAGCAATTCCTAGCCCTTCAAAGCCTGGATATGTTGTCACATTTTGATAACAAGCCATTCCCTCACTATGAAATAAGCCTAAATCGCCTACCCATTCACCACCCAAATCTGCAATAAACCAATCTCCAAGGTCTTTGTCTACAATAGCCTTATAATCTTTGAATTTTTGCTTATTAAAACTTAAGAATGAAGGATCGCGATCTTCAGGTTTGATACGTTCAGCCTGTTTTTGTTCCAGTTCAAGCCATTCCTGTTCGGTTTGAACCTTGCGAATGGTGATATCAGGATGGATTTGTTTTACAGGTTGAACATCTTTTGTTGTTAGGCAAACCGTTTTCTCTATGAGGTATTCCGTAATTTTGCAATCTGCTGGAAGCTCCTCTCCATGAATCCAAGTAAAAGCTCTGTGTTGATGGATAAATTCAGGAAACTCTAGGCAAAAATACTCTTCCCATTTTGGCAGATCATTTTTTTGAGGGGCTTGTTTGAAAATGAGAAAATTTCCCCAGTGAAAATGAGGGTTTCGCAAAGATCGTACGACGAAGTATTCGGTTTTTTCTTTAATTTCGCAGCTGTGTCTTAGTACGGCAAGTTCACTTTGTAAAGTTTTTGATGTAAATTGAAGCAATTCCCAAGCCTTCTTTAACTTAAAAAACACAAGTCTGATCTGGCGGGAATTTTAAATCTAGGAACTCCTTCTCCGGGGCTCACTCTGTCATTAAGATAAATTAACAATTAACCCTTAGATAAATTTGCAATTAAAGAGTTTAATTAAATTAAGAGGACAATTTCCTTAAGGGAGTGTTATGTCTATTGTTGGACCCAGTGGTAATTCACCGGGGTTACAAAGGCCAGAACTCAATCAGCTGCAGCAGACGGCAACAGATCAGGCCGTCAAACAAGGGATGATGCTAGTTAAAGATACCCTTGAAATTCCTTTGAGTCAGCTAGGAGGCAACCTATGGAAATATCAGACAGGTGCCGATCGTCCTATGCTACCCATGTATCTTCAGCAAGCGATGGGCAAGAAGGATAAAGATGTTTCTCAATGGCCAAAAATCTTCGAAGATTTAAAAAATCAGCTTCCTGAGGGATTGAGAGGCGCTATAGACCGTCCTGATGCCATGGACGATCCTCGCCTCCGTGGTCTTATTATCAGCTTGCAGCGGTTTGCAATGACGTTAGATCTGATCCGTTCCCTTCCTAATACCATTTCAGAGCAAGAGCAGGGCCGTCGTGAAAAAGAGATGGCAACCGAAGATCTTAGTTTTTTAGAGCAGCTTGTCCAAGCTGCAGAAAAAATGATCGCTGCTCTTCCTCCAGGCGCTGAAAAGCAAAGTTTGTCGTTTTTGACCGATCGGGTCAAAGCTTTAATTCCCGTCATAATCTCTAAAAGAAAGAAAGAGGGAGAAAGTACCGAAGTTATTCTTGAGATCGAACGGATCCGAAAAGAGATTTTAAGAGACTATGGCGAACGGATTCCTGCTATTTTCTTGATGATTTTAGATACTTTGGAGTCACTTCACCACTTAAGTTATCCTGGCAGTAACCATCTCCTTCTCCATACTTTGCTTCGCTTTGAAGGGATGTTTGGCCGCTCAAACCTTTCCATTATAGGGCCGACCTACCGTCGGGTAGCCGAGGCCCTCCTTCCTCCTACAGATCGCCCATTTTTAAAAGAGCAACGGACACTACTCTCGCTCATTTTGGCTTTCAGCTTTACAACTTTGACTTTTGGGGTAAAAAGGGGGGAAGTTGCCGATACTCTATCGCTCGCCCTTTTCCTGTCAGAAAAGGTCATTTTGGGGGCAGGAACAGCTCTTCTTGAAGGGATCCATTTCCCTATTCCAGCGGCAAGGGCTTTAGGTGAAGATCTTTTGGCCACATTGGTTGGTTTTCTTTTGGCTGACACCTATCCCGAAGAGGAAGAAGGGGTGATCCATCTATTAGAGCGCCCGTTGACACGGTTATTGCAAGAAGTTGCCAAACGTCATAAAGGGGAAGAGGCTGCCTACTTGCAAAGGGTTTTGTATGCCTTGGAAGGGCATCGAGGCCAAGAGCTTTTTGCTTTTGCAAGAGATGGGTTTAGCAAGCTTGGCATTAAAGAAGAACATTGGAAGCGTGATATGAAAGCGCTGCAGGTATTTTACCAATTTATACAAGAGGCGTTTCAAGAGCGTGAAAAAGGTGGAGGAGAGATGGTGCTCCTTAACCAATCGGCTTGAAGTAGGAAATAACATGGATCGGACAGAAAAAGAGATTTTAGATCTGTTGGAGCAGGTGCATAAGCAGCACGAGGGAGAGCTGCAAGCTGGCTTCCGGGCTGTCGCGCAAAATATTATCCAGCATGGAATGAGTCCAAAAGAAGCTTTAGGTATCACCAATACTCGGACAGAGGCACTTTATGCCGAAGGCTACAAACTTTATAACGCGGGTCATCTCAAAAGGGCACTCCCCTTCTTTGAGCTGTTGAACATGATCGATAACAAAGAGCCAAGATTTTTATTTGGCTATGCCGCTTGCCAACAAGGCTTAAAACACTACAAAGAGGCAGTTGCAGCTTATGTAACACTTGCACACATCGATATTGCCTCTCCTTTCCCGCTATTTCATGCGGCAGATTGTCTCATGCACGAAGGGGATGCTTTAAGCAGCCTCATTGTCTTGGATATGGCAATTGCTCGTGCTGGCGATAACGCCAACTACGCCACGCTGAAAGAACGGGCTCTCCTCATCAAAGAGGGGTTGATACAAAAAATTAAAAAAGGTGGTCAAGGACATGACAAACAATCCGGGCAACCTCAACCTTAACCCTGGAATGGGGGGCATCCCTCCCCAAAAATCTGTAGAGTCAGAAGGCGTCACAGAATATATGCAGGGCTTTTTTTCCAATATGCAGTTGGAAGAGGCTTCGAAAATTGGAAAAGTAGACTGGAATGCTGTCGATTCTACAACGTTTTCTGATACCCTCACGCAAGTGGGTGAAAGTGTCCCTGAAATCTTAAATTCTCACCCTTCTCTCCCCCCACCTTCTACGACAAATCCAAAGAACCTCAATGTAAAAATAGATCCTGCTGTTTTACAGCAGTTCATCCAGCAATTGCCCCCTGAAATCGCAGCACAAGTCAATGCTGCAATCGCAGGCAAAACAGCCTCTACATTTATCACAGCCCTTGTTTCAAGCCTTGAAGCCTATGCTGTTCTCTACCAAACTGTTGTTTCTGCAGCCAATATTTCGCCTCCGATCAGTGGCAATAGGACATCTAAAATCGTAACAGCACCCTTCTCTCCACAAACACCAGATCTTCCTGCTAGTACGATTAAAATGACAAAAGCCTCTAGTATTAATCTCACCTCGCCTCTTCCAGATGTGACAGAAGAGGGGGATGAAGCTCCTGAAGCAGTTGTTTATTCTGGTGTAAATCTTACCTCTCCAGCGGCTGGGGCCAAAATGAAACCAACATTTTCTATCCCAACAGCTACAGTTCCCCTCACCTTTAGTGATAATGTCCCGACGACACAGGTACAAAATTCTAATACGGTCACCTATGCACTCACCACCTCTGTTGGCAATGTGACATCTGAAGTGGGCGCAGAAGAGGGTGACATTCCGATGCTCAGCTTCTTGGCGCAGCTGTCAAAAGACCTTCTAGGCTATCAAGCGACATTGCTTGAAATTCAAGCTTCAAACGCCGAGCTTTCTCAAACTTACACAAAAGCTTCGCAGGCCAACACCTATGCGCAATTGACAGCACAACAAACTGTCCTCTGGAACGACTTTGTCTACTTAGAGCAACAAATGGAAGCGGCTGCCCAAAAATCGTTGGCTATTGGTGGTGCTTTGATTGGGATCGCCATTTTGGCAGCTTTCATCACCATCATCTCTGGTGGTGCCTTAAGTGAAATTGGGATTGGTATTTTGCTTGGAGCTGTTGGCCTTGTCGTTGCAGGCGCTAATATGATTGCACAAGGGATGGGCAAACCAAACTTAGGCTCTGCCATTGAACAGGCGATGCAAGGTTCTGGTATGTCTAATGAACAGATGCTGGCCATCTCCTCTGCTGTTCTGGCTGTGTCTGTGCTGTTAAGTATTGTTAGCTTTGGGGCGTTAAGCTTTGTGGGTGCTCAAGGTGTCTCTGGAGCGGTTGCTATGGGTGTTGCTGTAACAGCGGGTCTTGCAGGGACCATAGGGATGGAGATGATCACCCAAACCTTTAGCGATTCTCTTACACAAAGTCTCATCGCACAAGGCGTCAGCGCAGAACAAGCTGCAAAAGACGTTCAGGCGATTATGGGGACTATCATGGGCATTTTGATCCTCTCTGGATTGGGAAAAGGGATCTACAACATGGTCAAAGCGGCCCCACAATTTTTAACCAAAACACTCCCCTCTTTCATCAAATCACTGAGTGCCAATTTATCTGATGAACAAGCGATGGCTATGGCTCGCGCTGCTCAAGGGGCGGCGGATGAACTTTTAGACGTAGCAAGCGATGCAGCCACCGCTCCTCGCCCACCCACTACAGGCACAGTAGCGGCTCCTGCGACAACGATTGATGCTGCAACTGGAGTGGCTGTTGTTCCATCGGCTGCAGGCAGTGTCACTCAAACTGTTGCAAATGTCGCTTCAACTGTCGTTGAAGAAGCTGGCTCTATAGCAGCCACTGTAGGCGATGATGTGGCTACAGCCGCTGTTGGAGTTGGAACAGGGACAGGCGCTGGTGGTATGGGCGGAGCCGGAGCTATGGGAGGCGCCGGTGCCGGAGGTGCTGGCGGAGCAGGTGGTGCCGCAGGAGGCGCTACGGGAGGGGCGAGTGGTGGAGCTGGAGGAGCAAGTGGTAGTGCTGCCTCTGCAGCTGCAAGTGCAGCAGCCTCTTCTGCTACGACAATTGCTAAAAATGCTACGACAATGGCTCAAAAAGCGATGCAAAACTTGATACAAGCCACCACTCGCTATGGAGAAGCCAGTGCTCATGTTGTGACACAGCTGGCTCAAGTGATGGAGGCTGTCGTGACGATTGCCCAAGCCAATGTCACACTTGCTCAAGCTCAGCTGACAAAAGACCAAGCTGTCATGGATGAGATGGAAATTTTAACTCAAACCTTCTCAAAAATGATGAATGCTGCAGCCACAACCTCGACAGAAGGGATTGAACAGGTTTCTCAAAACATTGCTTCTGTGCAAAACATTTTCAGCCAAGTCGTCAGTAGCTTGTCACAAGCAGTTGCTGCGATCACATCTAACACAGCCTCTAATTTGCAAACGATGGTCTCTGCAGCTTCTTCTAGTTCTACAACAAGTGCAGATAGCAGCAGCAATCCAACTACGCAACCTATCTCTCCAGTAGCATCAGCATCCCCCGCACCTCCATCAAAAGTAGAGCAAGAAAAACAGGCAGCTGAAATGGCTGGTATTGTTGGACAAGTTTCTAATACGTTGGCTATGCAAAATACCGCCACAACAGCTGGTGTCTCTGGAAAAACAGCTAACCTCAACACCACCACCCATGCAAAACAGCAAATTGCCCTTGCACAGCTTTTAAACGTGTTATCGACTAAAATTGGCGATATGCTCTCTTCTCAAGGTTGCGATCCCCGTCTTGCCAAACGTTTAGCTAAAGAAATTGCCCCAGCTTTGCTCAAAGCTATTTTGAATGGCCAAACCAGCAAAGATGGAAATCCTGATATGAGCCGTCCGATGCTTGGTTTCATTGCTACGATGATGAAAAACAAACCGATGGCCTTCTCCCCTGCATCTGAAGAACAAAGCCAAATTGCTCAATTGGCTGGCCAAAACCCAGATCTCACCGAATTCATGAGCAACATCAAAGGCTTGATGAATCCGCAGGGAGAACTTGCCCCATCAGATTTTGCAAAAATTGTCTCCGATCTATCCCAAGGCATCATCAAAATCGGTGAAAAAGGCGGAGTCAACGATCCAAAAGCCGCTCCGAATGAACTTTTGGATTACATTTTGGGTGGAGGATCGACCAATAAGATGGCAATAGCCATGGGACTTGGCTCTACCTATGAACTTGCTCCTGCTCTCATGTCCTTATTAAAACAGGAAGAAAATCCTTTTGAACAGTTTGCCCGCTTTAGCCCTGCTTAAGATGCTTTGATACGAGAAGCATTCCAGAGGACGGTAACGCTGCTGATGCCCATCACAAAAGCTGAAATAAGAGGCGTCAAACCTGTCCCAAAAATAGCCCACAAAATAGCAGCAATGTTGTAAGAAAAGCTCAAACCCAAGTTTTGTAGAATAATTTTTCTTGCCTTCAGGCCAAGTTCCCGCGCCGTTATCATCTTATCAAAAGATCCACACACTATAAGGTCGGAAACAAAGAGGGTTAAATCTTGCCCTCCTGCTGGGGAAAGAGAGAGGTCTGCCATTGAAAGAGCCGGGCCATCATTAACACCATCTCCGATAAAAAAGACTTTCCCACCTTTTTTCTGAATATCAACGACGGCCTGTCGCTTTTCTTCTGGCGTAACTTCGGCTCGGTAGTGGTCAATACCTAATCTTTTAGCTAACTTTTCGACCCTTTCAATCCGATCACCTGAAAGGATTTGAATTTTTGGCCCTTTAACAGTTTTTATCCACTCTTCAATCCCTTCTCTTAAGTGTTCTCTAAACAGGAATCGATAGACTTTTCCTTGGGCATAATAAAAAAGTTCCAGATCATTTTGTAGTGGCGGTAGAGGAAAATGCATCTCTTCAAACCAGCGACGAGAGCCTAAAAAACGTCCCCCTCCCTTCATCCCTTTTCCACCTACCTCTTGAACATCTTCTAAAGGTGTTTTTTCTACAGATCCAAGATACTTTTTTAACGATTGAGACAACGGATGGTTAGAAAAACTTACCAAAGTCATCAATGCCCCTTTTTCCTCTTCTGGCACTTCAAGAGAGAGGCATTCTAATTCACCATCTGTCAATGTCCCGGTCTTGTCGAGCAAAAGATCTGTCTCATTGCCTAAAAGATCGAGCCCTTCAACTCTTCGGACAACGATCCCTCTATCTCCAAGTTCGGCCCCCAAATGGGCCCTTGCTATGGGAAGAGCAATACCAATGGTGCAGGGACAAGCCAGCAACAATAAGCTAAGGGCGTCGATAGCCCCCCTTGTGAAATAGAGGACAATGGCAATGCCAAAAATGACAGGAAGAAAGTAGGGGATAAAACGGTCCAACAACGTAATAGGAGATACTCTTCTTGAAAGTCCCTCCTCAATGAGGCTCACCATGGTTTGCAATGTCGACCCTTCGACGGTCTTCGTGACACGCAGTTTCACCCATCCATCTACTAAACGTGTTCCTGCTAGAAGATAGTCCCCCACTTTTTTGGGGATAGGGAGAGACTCACCCGTCACAATCGACTCATCAACGTCGGCCTCCCCTTCGATAACCTCTCCATCCAGGACCACTTTTTCCCCACGTAAGATCAAGATCTGGTCGTTTAACTTGATCTCTTTGATAGGAACCCACTGCTCATCTTTCCGCGCTTTCATGGGCAATGCCCGAGACACCTCTAATAATTGCTCTCTTGCAGCGCCTTTGACCCTGTTTTCAAGCAATTTTCCTGTCAAAAAGAACGCTGGCAGTAATGTGGCTGCATCCAAATAGAGTTCGAAATGGCCATTCGATAAATTGACCAAGGAGAGAAAGAAACCACTCAACATGGCAACAGCAATGAATGCCTCTACTCCAAAACTTCCGTGCCACAAAGAGGCCACACCCTGTTTTAATAGAGGCCATGCTGCATAAAAAGGGACTGGAAGAGCGGCTAAAAAGGCAAATGCTGTGAAAAAATTTCTCCACTCGCCGTCCATATGGGTGCTTAAAAGCGGATAGGAGGCCATCATCACATTCAATGTGCAGAAAAAAGAGAGTCCGACTTTCCAACGAAGTCCATCTAACCAACTTTTTCTATCCAGCTTCTCTAGTTGATGAGGGGTATATCCAAGCTTGGTGACGACATTAAAAATCTCATCAGGCGAAACATAACGGGGTTGATACCAAACTAAACAAAGATCGGTTGTATAGTCGACGGCCACAGAAAGAACACCCTCCATTTTCCCCAGAGCATGCTCTATGAGATGCTGGCAAGAGGGGCAAAAAAGCCCTTCGATCCAAAAAGCAAGACGAAGCTCTTCCCCTTCCCTTTTGACCGGTTTTTTGTCGTTTAAAAGCCCCATCGCTTCGGCATGTTTTACAAGAGGCTCATTAAGGCTAGGCTCTACCCCTTTTCCTTTTAAAACCCGGTAAACAAAAGAGCAGCCTCTACAGCAGAAATAAAGTCCGTCTTCTAATAGGGGGGATGGGGTCTTTAAACAGAGGGCACATTCTCGATCGACAGGAGGCATAAATGCATGTTATAATAATTGCGGTATGAGTAGAAGAATTCGTTATTACGGTGACCCAGTATTACGCCAAAAAGCCGCCCCAATTGAAGAATTTGGCACCCCTTTCCTCAAGCAGTTAGTCCAAGAGATGGACGAATTGATGCTTAAATATGACGGCATGGGATTGGCTGGACCTCAAGTAGGCGAATCTCTCCGCATTTTTATTACCCGTTCCCCCTACCAAACAGACGCTGGCCTTTGGGAACTTGGCCCTTTAGAGGTTTTCATCAACCCTACCCTCTCTCTTCCTACTGAAGATGCCTGGAAAGTAGACGAAGGGTGTGTCTCTATCCCTAAGCTCCAAGTGCCTGTCGTACGCCCTGTTGGTATTACAATTGATGCTTACGATATCGAAGGAAAACCCTTCCAAAAAACAGCAACTGGCATGGTCGCCCGCCTTTATATGCACGAAAATGACCATATAAACGGGGTCCTCTCGATTGATAGAACAGACAAAAAGTCGAGACAACGGCTAGAAAATGCCCTCCGTCAGATCAAGCTAAAATATCATTCAAAAGCTTAGTTCATAAAATATCGTCTTTAAAAGATTTGATTTTCAATTCAAAAGCAATAAATAATACTGCTACTATGAAGACGATCCATTTATTTTTATCCTGCTTAACTTTGTGTTCCACTCCGGTTTTTGCAGACCTAACACCTTTTCAACAACAAACAGCCAATAAATTTCAAAATGTTAAAATTCACGCTGGAAGAGACACTTTGATGTGGATAGGCGCAGGCGAACCTGATGATTTTGACTCTTCCAAATTATCTGAAGAAGAACAAGCTCAATTAGAAGAAAACGGGATAAAACAGGCTGAATTTCTAGCGAACAATGGCGTTCATTTTTGCCAAAATCAACTAGCTGTTTATTATTATTTCGAAGCAAAAAACTACCTCAGAGCAATCCACTGGGCCGAAAAAGCTGCTGCGCATGGGTATGAGCATTCGGTGACGGTACTCATCGTAGCACATATGCAAGGAAATGGTGTCTTACCTGACGCTTATGAAGTTTTTAAGTATGCGCACATTGCATCCATTTTAGGAGATAAAAAATCAAAAGAACTCTTAGACCACATTAAAATCTGCAATCTAGAGCTTTGGCAAAAAACGCTTGATAATGCTAGAAATTGGCTCGAGCTGAATAAAGAAACCTTCTACAGCAACGGACACTCATACTAAACAAAAGCGATTTTAAGACCTAAAGCGATGAGCGCACCTCCAAAGATGCGATCAAATGTCTTTTGAGCTTTTATAACTTTTGTCTGTAGATAAGCGTGAGAAAAAACAACAGCCAATACCAAAAACCAAATGCCTGTAATGAGGGATATTTCAAGGCCGAATAAGGCCTGAATGTAAACTGAAGTCCCTCGAGAAATAACCTGCGAAAATATACTTAAGAAAAATAAAGCGGCTTTCGGGTTGAGGGCGTTAGTCAAAAACCCCTGTTTAAAAGCGACCCAAGAAGGAATGTCACTTTGAAGAGCCCCTATCTTCACTTCTACAGATTTTGATCGGAACGACTGCCACCCAATATAAATAAGATAAGCTGCTCCCGCATATTGGATGAGTTGATAAATCCAAGGCACTTCAGCAATCACCACACCAAGTCCGACAATGCAGTAAGTCACATGGATAAGGATAGCCACTGCCACGCCAAATGCCGTAAAAAGACCGGCTTTTCGTGAATGGGTCAAACTATTCTTTGTCACTACAAAAAAGTCTGGTCCTGGGCTGATTGCTCCTAATAAAGCCACGCCCCCTATCAATAAAAAATCTGCTAATAAATCCATAAAAGCATTTTACAGCATTTCTACAAAAAAAGAGCCCCGAAGAGCATGACTCTTCGGGGCTCTTACAGCCTTAAACTAACAACAGCTATTAGGTGTTGTGTGCGAGGAAGTCGCAGATTTCAGCGATGTTCAACTCTACTGGGTGAGGGACTTCTTCAAGTGTAGGACGTGAAGCAAACTGACCAGAGAACTGAGCTGTGTCGCATGAAAGGTAAGCAGGAACAGTGCGGTGTGGTCCATCGATCGACTCAGCGACGATTTTCATTCCGCGTGATTTCTCTTTAACAGAAACAACCATGCCTGGTTGGACTTGGAAAGAGCGAACGTCAACTTTCTTCCCGTTAACCAAAATGTGTCCGTGAGAAACCAGCTGTTGAGCTGCGAAGATTGTAGGAGCGAACTTCAATCTGTAGACAACAGTGTCAAGTCTAGACTCGAGCATTTGTGTCAAAAGAAGAGGAGTGTTCCCTTTGAGTTTTTGAGCTTGTGTGAAATAACGGATCAACTGCTTTTCAGTGATCATACCGTAGCAAGCCTTAAGCTTTTGCTTTTCTTCAAGCATAAGCCCGTAGTCAGACTTCTTCTTGCGACGAGCACCATGTTGTCCTGGTGGGTTCGGTTTATGCAGAAGTGGATTACGGCTGCGGCCAAAGATGTTAACGCCGAAGCGGCGTGCAATACGGTTTTTCTTGCCGGTGAAGCGGACCATCGAGTTTCCTAAATAGAAATGGTGTTTTACGGGTGCGATTATCACATGAAAGCCTCTTATTTGGCAAATATGTTATGAAAAAAAACAGAGGTGCCCCTTTGCCAATCGAGAAAGCTCTTGTAGTAGAAGATGAAAAGCTGACACGGGAATTCATCAGTGCAGCCTTAAAAAAATTAAAAATCGAAGTTTATACAGCCGATACCATTGAGAAAGGACAAAAGCTGCTGAAAAAACACCCTTTTGACCTCCTCCTTGCAGATCTTCACCTTCCAGACGGCCTCGGACTAGAGCTTCTTACCACCTTCAAGGAAAGCCATCCAGATGGCATTTCTGTCATCATGACAGGGCACGGGTCAACAGAAAGTGCCGTTGAAGCCATGCGCCTTGGCGCCTTCCATTATCTGCAAAAGCCTTTCTCTATTGATGCATTAGAGGTCATCCTTGACAAAGCCAAAGAGCGGCTAAAACTGCAACGAGAGCGAAACTTTTATGAGCAGGAGCTCAACCAAGCTCCCCGTTTAGTTGCTCATGGTCAAAAGATGGAGCAGCTCATCCAAGAGATTGAACAGGTCGCAAAAACCGATGCTACTGTCTTTATCCATGGAGAAACTGGGACTGGTAAAGAGGTGGTCGCCAAAATGATCCATGCCCAGTCTCAAAGAAAGGGGCTTCCCTTCATTAAGACCAACTGTGCAGCCATCCCAGAGACTCTCTTAGAATCTGAATTTTTTGGTCATGAAAAAGGGGCATTTACAGGCGCCCTCCAAAAAAGAATCGGCCGGTTCGAAATGGCCAATAAAGGGACTCTTCTTCTTGATGAAGTGACAGAGATGCCCCTTTCTCTACAAGCCAAACTGCTCCGCGCCCTTGAAGAGCGAGAATTTGAACGGGTCGGCGGTAATACAACTGTCCATGTGGATGTCCGGATTTTATCAACCTCCAACCGAGACCCTAAAAAAGCCATTGAACAAGGTCGATTCCGCGAAGACCTCTTCTATCGCCTCCATGTGATTCCTCTATTTCTCCCCCCTTTAAGAGAGAGAAAAGAGGAGATCCTCCCTTTGGCTCACCTCTTTTTAGACAACTTCTCTCAAGGTCGACTAAAACTGTCTAAAGAGGCTGAACAATCTCTCCTTGGCTATAGATGGCCAGGCAATGTCCGTGAACTTAAAAACATCATCGAACGGGCCTCTGTCCTTGCAAAAAGCGACATTGTTTCACCTGCACTTCTCTTCCCTCACCCAGCTGTCGACCTCGATATCCTCGAAGACCTCCTCGAGCTTCAAGAAAGCTCTGATAATGATTGAGTCAATTGGAAAAAAATCTATTTTTTAGGTAAAAATAGGGTTATGCAAAAGATACACTTCTCTATTCCAAAAGAAAAAATCGCCTCTTTTTGCAAAAAGCATCACATTGAAAAAATGTCTCTTTTTGGATCTGTCCTCACTTCAGATTTCAAACCAACAAGCGATGTTGATTTTCTTGTTGTCTTTGATTCTGACAATCATCCCGGTCTCTTCAAAATTGTCGACATGGAAGAAGAGCTAAGTCAAATTATTGGTCGTCATGCAGATTTAAGAACAGCTGGCGATCTAAGCCGTTTCTTTCGGGATGATGTTGTGAAGCATGCTCATCAAATCTATGCAAAACCGTGATTCTACTCGCCTGAAGCATATTCTCGATTCCACTCGGAATCTGCTTCTCTTTATAGAAGGGAGAGAACGACCCGATTTACTCAAAGACATTCTGTTTTTTAGCGCTGTCTTAAAGCAGCTAGAAATTATTGGTGAAGCATCTGTAAAACTTTCTGAAGATACAAAAAATAAATATCCAGATATCCCATGGAAAAAGATGATAGGGATGAGAAATCACCTAATTCATGAATATTTCGATATCGATCCTGATACAATTTGGGTCACTATAACAGTAGAGATACCTATTCTTTTCAAAAAATTAGAAGTTATAAATTTAGCTAACACAGATCTTTAGCTCTTAATAATCTGTTATCTAACTAGAATAACAGAAATTTAAATTGAGCAATTTATGAGAGTGAGTGAATATTGGGGTGCTCAAGCAGGTAAAGCTGGGCCTCAATAACTGTTTTGAGGAATGGGATCCGATCTTTTCTTTCGAGAAAAGTTAAAATTTGGTCGAAGATAGCTAAGACTGCAGAGTAAGCGATCTCTTCTCGCAGGGCGTGATCGGCAAGAGTGCCTGTTGGAGAGTCATTGATTTGATCGAGAAGAAGATAACACCGCTTCAAACTGTCTCTCAATTTTGACAGTATCTCTTTTAATTGCTCTGAAGTCATATTCAGAGGGGTAAATGAAGGTTTTAGATCTCTTTGCTTTGTAAAATAGGTGTCTAAAACTTCATGAAGCGATCGATTTTCAACCCCTTCTGCACCCAGTCCCCCTTCAGTGGCATTGATCAACTGAACATCTGGATTTTCTTCTTTAAATTTGGAAAGCCAGCGGCTTTCCTGCAGCCACATATATTTAGTTACAAATGGCTGACCATAGATATCTTTCTTGATGACGGTATCTTCTGGAGGCTTTCCCTCTTCAACCCCGTCCGCATAAATTTTCCCTTCTGGATAGCCAAGATCAAGCCCAACGAGGACAATGGGGTTACACCCCATCTTTTCTGCAATAGCCACTAAAAAAGCGACCACATTGTGCCCCTCTTCAATATTTTGACCTTCAATGCCAAGCTCGTTTTCTATCCACTCTGCTGTATCAAAACCTCCAGAGCCTGGGATATAGAGCTTGGGCCCAGAGATTACTTTTAAAGCTTCTGGCAAAAGACGGAGCCGATAAAAAAGAGGTCCTTTGTAGGCTTTAGATCTTATCATCCGCTCGGCCTGTAGAGGATTAGGATCGATGGCGCCTGCAAAATGTGGCTGAATCCCTTTAGCCAAAAGGGCTAATAATCCAGACCCCCCACTAAAAATGAGTCCTTTATCCCCTATGCTTTTTAGCAATTCTCCATTTTTATCGAGCGAAGGACCTGCCCCCACAATGACGGCTGGGACATTTTTATATTTCCCAAAAAGCGCTTCTCCATCGAACGAATCACTTAAAACCGACAAATTGCGATAAAAGTTTAAGTAATAGCGGGCTCCATAAGTCAAATACTCCCCTAAGAAAATATTCATCCTCTCTTGATCGAACACAATCCTGTGTTGCAACTGATCAAAAAGCTCTTTTTCATATTTAGGGTGTTTTAGAAATGCCAGTTTCTTTCCATAAAACTTCCACATCAAAGCGTTGAAAGGATGTAACTCTTCGTCTATCCCATGAAAAAGTTGAAGAGAGACACGCTTATCGCGTAAAAGTTTAGACCCTGATTCAGTTTCTAAAAGCTGTCTTAAGGGAATTTCTTGATCTTCAAAAAAATAGATTTTTCTTTTCCGTTTTTTTCTTAACCAAGGAAGGAGCGAGCGGTAGAATTCTCCAGTTCCAGCTCCATAGACAATCAAAATATCGGCCTCTTCATCAAAAGTTGGGAATGCATTTGCCTCTTCCCAATCTTCAGGAAGCATCTCTGCAAGATGAAACGCCTCTTGTGGATGGGTCTCTTGTAGTCTGGTGAGATTAGATAAAAGTCGTGAGCTCTTCATAGCGAGGCAGCTCTTTATAAATTTTTGGGCCAAAGAGACGGATCTCTTCTACTCCAACAAGCACGACAAAAGGTGCTTTTACAAAAGAATTATACCCAAAAACTTGCGACTCATGCTCTGAAAAAAGCTTCTCTGCCTTGCACTCTACAAGCAACAAAGGTTTAGTTCCGGTCGGATCAAAAATAAGGAGATCTATCCTGCGATCAACTGGAACATCGCTGTTTTTTAGGTGTGGAAGGTCTTTAAGAGGATATTCAATAGCTATTGAACGGAGTGGATACCCCTTGACGTGGAGAAGGTAGGCTATAAAGGCCTGGCGCACCCTCTCCTCTGGTGTAGCGACAAGGGGTTGTTTACGTATGAGACAATCTAGTTTCATGCTTCTGGCAACATTAATCCGTAATCACCATCTCCCCTTCGGTAGATGAGGTGAAGTTTTTTGTTATGTTCGGCCTTAAACAGGAGAAAAGCGTCTTGAGACAAGTCCATTTTCATCACTGCCTCTTCGATAGAAAGAGTTTTTAAGGGAACTGATTCTTGTTTCACTACTTTGTGTAGCTTGAAACTATTTTTAAGTCTTTCGTGTTCATCTGCCTCAAGAGCAGCATTTAGAGCTGTAAGCTCTTCTGCCTCTGATAGAGGGCGGATCACGCTGACTGGCATTGCCCGTTCTTCATGTGTTCTTTTATGGTGGTCGTGAAGACGGCTTAAATAACGACGGATTTGACTGCAGATTTTATCGACAGCTTCATCGATAGAAACATACATGTCTGTTGTAGTGGCATGACTTTTAATTTTAATGCCATGCGTTAAAAGGGTGATATCTACTTTATGATCTAACTTTTGAATATCCATGTTGATGTGCACATCAACAACACGGTCGGTGAATTTTTCGACCTTCTGAACAATTTTATCGATCGCATACTGTTTCATGGCATCTGTGACTTGTAAACCACGGCCAGTCACATGGATCGCATATTCTTGCCCAGCAAAAAGCGCTGCTCTTTCCTTTTTACTCATAGTCATTCTCCCCAGAACGATCTGCACCGAAGAGGGCTCGAACCTCTAACCACCTGGTTCGAAGCCAGGTACTCTATCCATTGAGCTATCGGTGCTAAATCCTATATCCTTAGAATACAGCTTCTACCCATTTCGTTACATGAGCTTGATTTTCAACGGCATAATATTACGGGTTACCCCATTCAACGACCGAGGAGTGATTATTCTACTCTTTACAGAAGAATTTGGGCTAGTCTCGGCTGTTGTTCCAAATTCCAAAAAATACCCGACACATTGGCTTGAACCTTATGTTATCGTCAAAGGAAAGTTTAAAGAAAGGCACGGAGAGCTTTATCAATCATCTGAAATTGAAGGAGTTCGGTGGTTTTTAGGGCTACGAGAGAAGCCTTCAGCCCTCAGGACTTTACGCTCATGCGGCAAGCAATTAGTTAAAAGAATTGAGCCGGAGTTTCAAGCCCCTCTCCTCTATCAACTTTTCCTTAAAATTGTAGCCGAATTAGACACTGGAAAAGATGCAGAGACGATGGAAGGGCTTTTTTTGGTAAAACTTGCCTTACACGAGGGATTATTGGGAAAAACTGAAGAGCCCTGGGTAGAAAAGGTGGCTATGGCCCGGACATTTGCGGCCGTCCCCCCTATCCCTACAAATCTCCTCTTGGCGCTAAACCGCCTTTTTTGCTAGACTTCTGGCCATCATTCTTTGCGAAAGTGGCGGAATTGGTATACGCGCTACTTTGAGGTGGTAGTGAGGGTTTCCTCGTGGGGGTTCAAGTCCCCCCTTTCGCAAAACTTCTTCTCTTCAGTTTATTAAAAACCTCTCGCATGTAACTTATTCAAAAGCATATTCGAACCTCTGAAACTCCTCATTCCATATCTTCATGAAAAATGGATTTTAGATCCAAGTTGCCGAGAGAAGCACTTTCTTCTCTTTAAAGAAATAGTACCTGAAGAAAATCGCATTAAAATTCTCGGCCCTTCTTATCCTGGCGCTTCTAATTTCATACTCCAACGAAAGTTAGACCTGCTCAAGTCATCTCATGATGCAATTAGAACAGCTCTTTTAGATGCCTATCCTGAAAAATTGAAAGTCAAATGCCAGTCTCTACCTCTAATTAAAGCTTTCGTGTAAGATGCCGATATGCATTGTTTTGGCTGCTGCACCGCAAGTGCCTATGATATCAAAGCCCTCTTCGATCATCTGAATAAGAAAGGTGGGGCAACTCTTTATAAAGATGTAATCCACATCAAGTTCCGTAGTGGAGATGTTTTCTTCTTCCCTTACGGCGTTATTGTTTTTTGGGGCGTACGGAAAGAAGACGAAAAGATTTTGATTGAAGAGGTTGAGCCTTACGAAGAAGAGGCCAACGATGAAATTGAGACAGACCGCTTCACCTACTACATCTCTTCAGACACTAAACTAAAGCATGAAGAGATTGTCCTCCCTAACCAAGAAACTTTGACTCTATTGGCAGTTTCACATGCTCTTGCGCAGTCTGTAAAGCTTGATACGTTTGATTTGCGATTGAGAAAAGCTTTCCGCTCTGTGAGCGAAATTCCTAAAGCTTTGGCACAAACAGGGCGTATTCGGATGTCTAGAAAAGAGATCCGGAAAAAGATGGGTGAGCTGTTTATCGATAGAAGCAGTATTAATCTGCACCTAGACATTCTTGACACGCCAGATTTCTTTTACGAGCACCCTGAAACAGAACCGCTCTACATCATGGCAAGCCATTATTTAGAGTTGAAACAGCGGATTGAGGTGTTGAACCAACGTCTTGATGTAGTCCATAAGTTTTTTGAACTGCTTGGTAACGAGCTGAATCACCAACACTCTAGCCGTTTGGAATGGATCATCATTATCTTGATTTTGTTAGAAGTTTTGTTAATCGTCTTCACCAACATCTTACATTGGATTTAGGGCTGTCCTTCAGGTCTAAATTATTCCTGTAGCCTTACAGGCTACCCATTTATTCATTTAAAAATCCCCATGGCGTTGCCATGGGCTATTCAATATGAGGCCTTTGGCCTCTCTCTAGCATTGAATTCCACCCGTTTTAAGGAAAACATCCCTTTTACAAGATTCACCACAGAGAACATGAGAGAGGAATAAAAAATATACAAAGCCTTTATAAAGTAACTAAAGGCTATAACTAATTTAAATTTTTGCAACTCCTCTGCGATCTCTCGTGTTCTCTGTGGTAAAATATTTAAAATACTTTACCCGTTTTAAGGGAAAATGATGCCTATCTGTAGGCTGAAAGCAAGGGCTGTAGAATTGATGCTGCCAGTATAGCCTTGTTGAGATGGCGGAACTGTTACAACAGAATCTAATGGAATCACCTCTGTCACATCACCTACAGTGATAATAAGCTCTGGCGGGACAATGGAAACTGGCAAAATTGGGTTGTTTTTGATGCCACACTTTGGAGTGTAGATATACTCTAAGCCAAAATCGGCAAATGCCAATTCATTGAAAATGCAGCGTGCCCCTACAGAGAAAAGATAGTGGTCATTATCAGGGATTCGAAATTCTCTTGTTCCAGGGCGAATTGGGCTCTGGTCATAGCCAAACCCTGCTTTTAAAATCCACATATCACTTGCTATAAACTTAGAGCCAAGCGCTAAGAAGACTGTATCTTTTCCATGGATAGGAATAGAGGCTTTCCCTGAATTTAGGGTGAGGATATTTTGCAAAGATACATCAGCCCCTGGAGGGATTGGAAGAAAGGAAGGGATCAACTCTGCCAGAATATTAGAAAATAAAGGGGTGACAACGACTTGAGGAATCCCCGTATCTACCTCGATAGATTTGACACGACTCCAGAGGTTATAACCAACAGTGCCCAAAATGCTGAGCCGTTTTGACATGTCACATTTAAACCCAGCTGTTAAAACGGCAGGTGTCTTGAAATGGCATGTAGCATGACCATCGCTAAAGAAAATGGAGGAATTTCCTGAGATTTTATGTGTTAAGCCGGGACGGAAAGTAGCTCCTAATGTCAATTCCCGATCAAATTTATACATCACAGCTAGGTTGTAGGTATTTTCCCATCCCCGGAGACGTAAATAAGCTCCTGTATTGATGACTGAGCTTGTAATTTTAGTCTCAAGCATTTCTCTGCCATAACCAACAGCAAAAGAAAGGTCGCCTATACCAAATGCCACGGAAGGGTTGATTTGCAAGCTTTCGATTAACGTTTGCGCAGCGTAAGGACGAACCGAAGAATAGCTGTAGTCTGTTTCAAGTCCCCAAGGAACATCGATGGCAAGTCCTAGAGCAAAATGTAGATTATAATAATGGACAGGCCAGACTGCATTGAAGGAAGGAAAAAGAGGATATGTATTGCTAACAGCGCGAGGAACGCGGAAAGGTTGTTGAAGAGCCATTCCAGGAATCGTTGTGACGATGCCATCTTCATAGGCTAAAAGATCTGGCAGTGAACTGACCCCAACTTTGCCATTGAATTCTTCTTTGATCCAAAAACTTGCTCCCCCAATACAAACTTCTGGAGAACAGAGATTCACCATCCCGGCTGGGTTATACCAAGCAGTCGATGCATCGTCTGCCAAAGCAGCCATGTCTGCGTGTGCATAGCCTAAGCTATTTGCAGACTGCGTGTAGATTTGGTATGCAGCTCCATTTAAAAAGCTGGAGGATAAAAAAATGAGCCCAAGAGCTGCTTTTAAGTGAGTTCTAGCCATGTCGAGGAAATGGGGCAAGGTTCCCATCGACTTTGCTTGACTTCTACTTATTACTCAAAGCTTTTTTTCGATAGTGTCCCAAAAATCCGGTCGAAAATAGGCATGAATAAAGAGTAATTAGTCAAAAACTCTGCATGGTGCCGTTCGTGAAATTCTGGGCTGTAGATCCACCAACGGAGAGGAGATTTTTTATACCATTGACTCTCTAACTTCACATTCATATGACCAAAACTGTTCAAAAAATCGAACAAGAGGAAAAAAGCAAGAACGGCCCAGAAGTTAAAGATCCCAAAGAGGTAGGCAATAACAGGAGGGATGGCAAAGAGGATGGTATAGCTAATCCGCTCTAGGAGTGTGAAGCTCATTGATGTAGTGGCTTCAGTCCGTACAGAACGGTGGTGGTAGATATGGTGGTTTCTGTAGATCCAATCGGTATGGAGCAAAAGATGAAAGCCATAATAAAGGGGTTCAACCACAACAATATGGGCTGCAATCATCACTAAAAGGCATACCCAAAAGCTGCCAGAAAAAAGGGCGATGTCTGTGAAAGAAAGAAAGGCTGCAAATGTCAGAGTATCGATGATCAAGCCCATCGGCCACATGCTTTCTCTATCTTTTTGGCTCTGTTTAACCTCTACAGGATTGATAGGCTCTTTGAAAAACTTTGGAAGAGCCAACATGATGAACATCAAAAGATAACGAACTGCAAAAAATAGGATGAGATAATACGTATTACTCATGCTCTTCTTCTCCTACTTTTTTGCGCCCATATTTTTGGTGGGCATCTGCAAATTCATCCCCTTTCACAATGGCAAGACCTAATGAAATTTCAAGAGCAAGGGCAGAAGCTGCGATGATTTCTACAAATTTTTTCGCACCGTTTTCCCCTTCACATCCTAAAATGCGGAGGTTTTCATTTTGGTCTTTCAGACGTGTTCCACCGCCAACGGTTCCAACAGTAATAGAAGGAAGGGTGATGGTTGCTTCATAAGAGCCATCTTGATGAGCTTCTCCAGTAAAAATGGCACCAGCATTTTCTGCGACGCAAGCCACATCTTGACCTGTAGCTAAATAAAGACCGGCTAAAGCGTTTGCAGCATGTAAATTGTGACCTAAAACACCTGCCATAGAAGAACCAAGCATAGCTACCTCTCCCCCTTGAAGCACGGTGATAGGATCTACTCGGAGAATTTTACGGACAACTTTTTCAGGGATACGAACAGTCGCTGTTGCAGAGTGGCCTCTTCCTTTGATCATGTTGCGGTGGCAACCATTTTTGTCGCCGCTGAAGTTTGACTCGATCAAGAAAGTGACGGGGATTGTTTCTTGCAAAGCTTCTTTGATGTACTCGCAAGCTGTCTGTGTGGCGATGGTCACCATATTTTGCCCTGCAGCATCTGCAGTTGAAAAGATGAAGTCGAGTAAGACCTTTCTTCCCATCAATTGTGGATCTATACGAAGAAGTTTTCCATAACGAGTCGTTGATTCAGCAACGGCTTTGATCTTTTGGAAATTTTGTTCGATATAGTGTAAAAATGTTTTTCCATCTTTTAAAGATGGGAGGAAAAACACCGGCGTCCTTGGCATTTCTTGTTTAAGGTATTGAACTTGCACCCCACCTGCTAAATTACAGAGGTAAGCTCCACGAGATAAAGAGATCGAAAGGGTTCCTTCTACTGTAGAAAACGGGATGATAAACTCCCCTTTAGCAAATTCCCCGTCGATAAGAAGAGGGCCGCAAAGAGCCACTGGCATTTTGACATAACCGATAGGATTTTCAATAATTCCTTGAAGATCGTCTTCCATCCAACGCTCTTTTGGATTAAGAGACATCCCAGTTTTTTCATTGATCCACTCAATCCGTTTTTCAAATGAAGGGTAGTCGTATCCTGTTGGTGGCCGTTTACTTGTCATGCAATTTATTTCTCTAAAAAAATGAAGAGGAAATTATAACAGAGTCACTAAGAGAATAAAAGACTGCCAATATGACGAATGACAACACAGTTTCTTTTTATATATCAAACCACTTGAACAGCTATTGCGCCTGATTCAGTACGGATTTTTCGGATAGTGAGATCTCTCGGCAGCCTAGGAGTATTGCATTAGTTCAACAAAGTACACTAACTCGCTGTGTTTCAATGTCGTTTTTCTAAATGCGCACAAATTTTTTATTTGGCACAAGTCAAATTTTGACCGATATAGCATGCATTATCTAGAAGTACGATAGTGTTTTTTTAAAAAAATCTGCTATACGACTAGCAAAATGAATATATTATTTTTTTGTGTGCGTCAAAATATTTAATAAGCAGTTCTTGTTCAATCTTCTAAACAATAACATTTGCAAACGCGGAGTGTTGGGAGATGCTTGGAGAAAGCGAAGACGTTTACCAGGAGTTTTTTTAGATCTTCGATAATTCTTCACAGCCTCGAAGGGCCGGCCTAAATTGAAAGAAATAAGCAATTATTTATTAAGTATCTGCGATAAAACAGTTCAATTAACACAAAATAAATATTTATTTTCAACAATCCAGTTATGACTATTTTTCCAAATGCTCCCCCTGGAGACGGGACTAGCCCGACACAGAAGGCGATAAAGAAAAGGCCTGCAGACGTTTGCTGCTAAAGATTCTAACTTGCAAGACCCTCTCCTAGCTTACTTACCTATCATGCAAAGACGGCATTTGGCTGTTGTTCTTCCATTTATTCCTCTCAATAAACTACTAAATAAGGTTCAAGAACTCGAAGAAGATGGCTTTGATGTTGATCTCATCAACGAATTTATGGCCAATATTTAAATAAAACCTACCTATACAACAAATCAATCGAAATAATTAATATTACTCATTTAGATCCAACAGTGGTAGAAATTTGCCTACAACATCAGCTCCTCAAGATCAGAACGAATCATCGGAAAAGATCTCATTCCTAGCCTTCAATACTCAAAAAAACCACCCTAGCCTATGGGTTTTAGGCAGAAAATTTGCGAAACAATGCAGGGTTAAAACCCTGCAAAACGAGCTCAGACTAAAGTCTGAGCTACTACTTTTTTAAATCGCGGATTTGCTTTTCGATTTGGGCAAATTTATCTGCCAACTTTGTGCCAACTATATAGTTGCGACGGAAAGTTTTTAGCGGAACAAGCGGGTATCCCCCATATTCGCCCGACTCTGTAACCGACTGAGCAATCACAGAACAAGCAGCAAAACGGGATTTTGCAGCAATTTTTAAATGGCCATTCACAGCCGTCTTTGCCATGAAGACAACATCATCACCCGATTCTGTACTTCCAGCAATCCCTGTGCCAGAAACAACTATGTTTCTTTTGCCAAGTTTGACGTTGTGGGCGATCTGCACCAAGTTATCAATCTTTGAGCCAGCTTGAATATCGGTCTTTGCAAAGCGAGCTCTGTCTATTGTGGTGTTTGCCCCCACTTCAACATCATCGCCAATGGCGACTGTCCCAAGCTGATCTAGTTTGTGGTAATTTCCTTCGCTATCTGGCAAGAAACCAAAACCACAAGAACCAATCACAGCTCCTGGTTGCAAGATCACTCGATTACCGATGATTACCCCTTCACGGACTGTGACGTGAGGATGGATCCAGCAATCTTCGCCAATCATTGCAGATGGGCCTACATAGCTGTGTGCGCCAATAAAAGAATGTTTTCCAATCACTGCACCTTTTTCAATCACTGCAAAAGGTGCAACTGTTACACCCTCTTCTAATTTGGCCCCTTCAGCGACATAAGCAAGAGGAGATATCCCTTTGAAATGGCTTTGTGGAGGCAATGTTTGTTTGTAGGTGTTGATGAGTGTTTGGAAGGCAGCAGAAGGATTATCGTGAAAAATGGCATTGCCAGACGGAGGAAGCGGTCCCCCTTTTGGCAAAATCACTGCACCGGCTGCTGTTTTAGAAACCAATGAGGTGTAGCGTGGATTAGAGAGGAAAGAGAGCTCTTTTTCGGTCGCCTCTTCTAAACCGGCTACACCGGAGATAGGGAGATTGGGATTTCCCACCATCTCCCCACCAATGACAGCATGAATATCTGAGAGTTTAAAAGATCTCATTTGCCTGCTGGAGCTACCCCTTTCAATGTTGAAGCGGAATCTTCTTTTTGTTTTTGCTCCCAAGCAATATCCATCAGTTTTACGATTTCTGCAGAGACATCGAGGTCAGGGTTTGAGTAAAAAAGAGTCTCGCTGTTTTGCAAAAGATCGTATCCTTTATCTTTTGCAAGCTTTTCAGAGGCATTAGTCACAGCATCAGTCAACGCTTGGACCAATTTGAAATTGGCTTGTTGCATGATCTGAACATATTGTTGTTGAAGACCACCAAACTCTTGACCCAATGTTCTGAATTTTCTTTTCAATTCAGTTTCAGCTTCCAACGTGAGGCTATCGAGATAGTCAGCATCATTCAATTTTGTATTCATGTCGGTGAGAACTTTTTCTTTCTCTCCTAAGACAGTTTCCATCTGTTTGCGCATTGCATCAAAACCCTCTTGCTCTTTTTTCCCGAGCTTTGAGTTTTCAACACAATATTTCAAATCGACAACACCTGTTTTGAGATCTTTTGCTTCTAAAGCGAAAGCTGTCGCCAAAAGAAGAATTACGTGTTTCAACATGTTGTTTTTCCTTCATTAAAATTTAGCACCAAGAGAGATGAAGAAGCGTTTTACATCGCCTTTCTCTCTTGCATTCAAAGGATAACCCATCCCGAGGACGAGAGGAGGTGCCCCATCTAGAATTTGTAGTTTAGCTCCATAACCAGCTGAGCAGTTCAAATAACCAAAGGTCCATGTTCTTGGAGAAAGAGAACCAGCATCGGCAAACAAGAAGAGATCTGCACGAGAAAATAGCTGCCAGTCATATTCTAAAGAAAGGTAGGCCAAAGATAGACCCCCTTGAGGATCTGTTGTCCCATAGAATTTAGGACCGATGGCATATGGCCGATACCCTCTAACCATTGTATCGCCCCCAAGGAAATAACGTTCATCCAATGGGATAGTGGCAAGACCTTGGTTTGCTTTCACAGGCTCGTTACCGTCTCTATCAAATGGTTGTAAGAATTTGAAATCTGCACGGACTCTGAAATAGCCTTTTGAACCAAATGGATGGTAGAGGCTGTTTAGATAAGAAAGTGAAGCGTAATGACGATGTCCACCTAACCCAACAAATTCACCATCGATACGGGAGTGGAAACCATCTGTAGGACGGAGCGGGTGGTTTGTCGAATTGTAGCTAATAGAAGCACCAATCGCTGAAATTAACCCTTGTCTCCCCTTTTCTCTTTCAAACTCTGTTGTGTTTTTCAACTCGCTGTCGGCATAGACATTCGAATTTCTAATTCTATAATTCACACCAGCAAGAACAAACGCATTCAAAGCTCTTTTTGCATGGACGCTTATCCCGTAAGAGATAATGTCATAGTCTTGAGAGAGAGCACCGTTAAAGCTTCTATCGAGGTCGATACCGACAGCCCATGGGGTGTCATAAAAGTATGGTTTAGTCCAAGAAAGAACGTAGCTGTCTGTTTTTTGACCAAGAGTTGCTGTGAAGTGGGCATATTCCCCATCCCCTTTCAACCCTCTCCAACCATATTTTTTAATAGAGCTTGGAGCAAGACCTGCAATTCTAAAGTTTTTCTCTGTGATATTGAAACCACCAAAGAAATCACTGCCAGTACTCATCCCCAAAAAGGCGCCTAAGTTACCTGTTGGGCCTTCTTCAACTTCAATGTGAATATCGCGGTAGTTATCACCTAGGCATGATTCGCCAGAACTTCTAACACCGTAAACGTTGACCCGTTTGAAATAACCGATGTTACGGAGGCGCTCTTCAGTAAACCGCAGCTTGACCGTGTTAAACACTTCACCTGGGCGGAGCAATGTCTCGTGTAAAATAACTCTTGTCAAAGTGTAGTTGTTACCAAAAACTTTAATGAGTCCAACGCGGTAAGGCTCCCCTTCATCAATTTCAAAGTGAACATCATAAATAGGGCAGTCTGCATGGAGGTTCAAATCGTCATCGATGACAGCTTCAATGTGTCCTCTGACACCGTATGCATCTTGGATATCTTTGATCGTGTCGCGAACTGCATCTGGAGCAAAGATAGCCCCTTCTTCTGGATAGATCAGTTTTTCGATGATCTCATCGTTGAAGATGCAGTTCCCTTTATAAGTCACTTTACCAAAACGGTAACGATCGCCTTTATCAGCTGTGATGCAGATAGAGAGCCAGCAAGGTTTTCTATCTTCTGAAACATCGATCGAGACACGAGCATCAGCATACCCTCTATTTTGAAGGTAATTGATGATTTGGAACTGGTCGTATTGGACCATCTCTTCATTATAGTTTCCGCCATTGCCGAAAACGCCTGTGAAGATGTCCCATCTTTTTGTGACCATCAATTCCATGATCTCATACATCTCTTCGTCTTCAAAGCCGCAGAAATAGATGTGTTTGATCCGTCCAGATCTTCCTTCTTTAACAAAGATTTCGATGTCTACTTCTGTTCCGCATGGATCTCTGACGATGTTGTAAGAGACATCTGCTTCAAAGTAACCCATCTTGATGTAATAGGGTTTTAACTTACGAAAAGCTTTGACAAAAGCATTGCGGTCAAAAATGGTCGCTTCGCAAATGTCGAGTTCACTCAATAGTTCTGAATCGGCAGCATTTTGGTTACCGTAAAAGCGGATAGAGCGAATCATCGGTCTTTCCCAAACGGTCAATGTTAACTCGATTCCTCCGTTGACGACTTCGACTGTCGGCTCTACCCAGTCAAGCTCGTGGGCCAATGTCTTTAAGTCTTCGTCAAAAGTAACTTGAGAAAAAGGAAAACCAACACGAGTTTTCAAACGGGCTTTGACGCTATCCACAAGCTGTTGTGGAGCGGACCCATTGTCACCCGATTGAACTACAATCGATTGGACTGTTTGGTTTTCGTAATAGACTACATCGGCAAAAGCGCAAGAGACTAAAAGGAGAGAGAGGAGAGCTGCAAAAAAACGTGTCATTTATGATCGCTTACAGGAAAAAAACATCACGATCATAAGCCCCCCTCCCCAATTTTGCAACTCTCTATAAAAGTTTAGCCTGTGGTCCTCTTACTTTATATTTTACTTACCAATCACTTGTAACCGACTTGGAATGTTAGTTCCTTCCACCTGGATAGTGGGTAATGAAACAAATTCATTTTCTTCATAACGACGCAAAACTTGGTACATCATGCTGCGCTGGACTGGCTCAAAGCCAGCTTCACGTATCATGGACAAAACATCGTTGTGGTTTGCTTTGTGTACAAAACCTGTCGCTTTGTGAACATTTTCTTCGAAAACGATACCACCAAAATCGTCAGCGCCTGCATGAAGTGCCTCCATCCCAATCTCTTTTCCTTCGCTAAACCAAGAAGCTTGGATATGGGGAAAGTTATCAAGATAAAGACGAGCAAAAGCAATGATCCTAATATAGGCATCATCACCTACCCAATGGTCTACCCTTCTCCTTAAAGCTGTCCGGTCCCGTTTGTAACTCCACGGAATGAAGGCCGTAAATCCTTTGTGTTTATCTTGCAAAACTCGGATGGCTTCAAGGTGATTTAAAATATCTTCTGGTTCTTCTACATGACCATACATCATGGTCGCTGTAGTCCGATAACCTAGTCGGTGGGCAGTCTCGTGAACATCCATCCAAGCGTCAGGTGCCATTTTTTTAGGAGAAATAGACAACCGGACATTTTCTGAGATGATCTCAGCCCCCCCGCCTGGGATTGAACGTAATCCTGCATCCCAAAGTCTTTTTAATGTCTCTTCAATGGTGATATTAGAAACTCTTGCCACATTCCAAATTTCTGGAGCCGAAAAAAGATGTGGGTAAATATCTGGGTAATTTTTTCTTATTGCGCGAACAAGCTCTTCATAATATTCAATTTTCAATTCGTCGTTTAAGCCCCCTTGCAATAAAACAGTTGTCAAGCCGGCCTGCCTTGCAATTTCGAAATGCTTTAAGACCTCATCGACTGTTTTTGTGTAGGCATCTTTTGCAGAAGATTTTCGATAAAAAGCGCAAAATGAGCAGTCGGCATTGCAAATGTTGGTGTAATTTGGATTGGAATCCAAAACAAAAGTGACCTCATTTTTCGGATTGAGCTGGAAACGAAATGCGTTTGCTCGGTTTTTAAGCTCATCAATCGTCCCATTTTTAAACAGATCGAGGCCTTCTTGGTAAGAAATTCTGTTGTATCTCATAAGAAAGACACTATAGGCGAATTTGAGAATTTTACTACACTTTGACGGAAATGGAGAAAGGAGAGTAGCATCATTTCCTCTGTTTTGACGTCAAGATCTACCAAGGCCAACTGCCTATGCAAACACTTATGGAAAACCCTCAACAAACAACAAGTCCTCTTTCTGAGGAACCCATCCAAAATCCAACTGCAGAAGCTCATGTAGAAGCTGCTGAAGTAGGGCAAAAGAAGGGCCAAGAAAAGGCAAAAGAAAAAAAAGCTCGCCCACCTGAGGAACCACCTGTCGTTCCTTCAGATCTTTTGGCAAGACTTGAATCACTTTCTTTGCCAGAAAAGGCCACGATTCTTTTGGATGAAATCGAAAAGACACTCGCTGTCCGTCCCCCAAACTACAAATTGTTCTGGGATTTGAGACGCTATCTTCTCGGATTTACGAAGGATCCTTATTTCACAGAAAATAAAACTTTCTGGGATCGTCTCCATAGTTTGACATCTGAAGCTCGCCGCTTAAAAGAAGTGTTGGCTGAAGAATCTGCTTTTGCACAGGAACAAATTGACCTTGCTATCCAAGCTGTCGAAAGAGAGTTGCAAGAACAAGAAATTCCAGCTGAGCCGTTCGATCCTCGTCCATTTAGAGATCTTGTTCAATTCAAGAAAAACTTACATTTCTACTTAGAAAGCCAGGGCGAATTGCTCTTGCTAAATGCTTATGCTAGCCGTGTTAATGCTCTTCGGAAAGAGTTGACAAAGCTTCCTTTACGGATGAAAGCAAAGAATGCTTTGTTCGACCGTCTTTCTGCTCTTGGCGACAAAATTTTCCCAAGAAGAAAAGAACTCATTCAAGAGGTGAGTGAAAAATTTGTAGGTGACATCCAAGCTTACGTTCAAAACATCCAACTTGGAAGACTTGAACCAAAAGAGCTTGGCATGGTGAAAGGATCGATCAAATCGCTTCAATCACTTGCAAAAAGTTTGACACTCAACACCGCAGCTTTTAATCAAACACGTGAGACTTTGAGCCGTCTTTGGGACAACCTAAAAGGGGCTGAGAAAGAGAAGTTTGCTGAAAGAGATGCAGAGCGTGAAGAGTCTAAAAAGAGCCTCGATACATTGCTTGAACAAGGCAATCAAATCATGGCCGATTGGACATCTGGTGCAAAGTCTTTGAATGAAACAGAAAAACTTTTAGATGAGTTGCAAACACAAGGCAAACGTACACGTCTTGACCGCCTCCACTTGAAAGATTGGAAAGATGGACTTGTTGCTCTCAAAGCGCCTCTTGATGCAGAACTCGAAAAGATGGCTGCAGAAAGAAAATCTTTAGATCAAAAACGTGAAGCAGAACGTCTTGATCGGATTGCAGCATTCAAAGCAGAGATCAGTGCTTTGCGTGAAAATGCAAAACAGTTGCCATTGGAACAAGTCGAATCTGAATTTGCAACGCTTACTCAACGGACAACTACGCTTGGTTTGAATAAAATCGACAAGCAGGAAGCTGAAAAAGAATTGCGTCAAGTGCGTGAACTTATCCGGATCAAGAAAGAAGAGACCCTTCTTTCCCTCTCTTCTGACGACAAATTAAAACTTGACAACCTCAAAGAGGTTCTTGAGAATCGGATTCAGAGGAAGAAGGAGATTCGTGACCGTCTTGAGGAGCTCAGGAAGGCCAAAGGATCTACTGGGTTTGACTTTGAACAAGCTCTCCTTTTGGAAACACAAATCCAAGAAGAGCGTCAAGCGCTAGAAGAGATCAACAACTCTATCGAAAAAATAGAGCAAGAGATCGAATCTCTTTGCAAATAAACATGAGTGAGAAAAAAAAGGGTGACATTCGTTTAGGAGTATTTGACCTTGACGGCACCCTTTTTTCAAAATCACTTCCTTTTCTATTCGCTAAGTGGCTCTTTTTTACGGGCCACCTTCCTCTAAAAGGTCTTGTCAAATTTTTGTGGATTTTTTTCCGTCACCGCTTTTTCTTTAACAACAAAGAAACTTTTCAGAAAAAAATTTCAGATCTTTTGGAAATCTATTTTAGTGAAAAAAGGTTGATTGCCTTGTCTCACCAATTTGTTTCTAAAGCGTTGCCGTTTTTGTTGAATCAAAAAGTATTTAAATATCTGAAGGCTTTGCAAAAGGCGAAAGTTAAAACTTTGCTTCTTTCGAGTTCGCCAGATTTTTTGGTTCGTACTGTCGCAAAAAAGTTGAAAATATCGATGTGGAAAGGGGTCTCTTATAAAAAAGGATCTCTGATTTTACTCGATGGTTTTGGGAAAAAAGCTTTTGTAGATGGATACTTGAAAGCAAGTGGCATTGCACATGATGAAGTGCTTGCAATGGCCGACAGTTTGCTTGATCTTCCCCTTCTTTCTTCTGTTGGTTTACCAATTGCTGTGAACCCTGAAAAACCTTTGCGCAAAATTTCTGAAGAGCGCAACTGGCAAGTCCTGACCTAACGCGAAGCGTTTAAAGAACAAAACAAAAAAGACAATGAGGACACCGAAGACGATGAGGACCTTGAGGACCTAAGAACTATCACTTTGTCTTCGTCCTTTATGTCCCCGCAGTCCTCAATGTCCTCATCGTCTTCGTCCTCTATTAATTTTACAAATCTCATGAAAAACGCCAGCGTTCTAACTGGGATTTTTTAAATTTTGTATGTATTATTTTAGTGATGAAATTAACTGAAACAGTTCGAAAGTTTCTTGAGAAAGAGCATCAGGGGGGAGAGCTTTTACTTGCCCTTTCAGGTGGGGCAGATTCTTTATCTTTGTTCCATGCTCTTCGGCAACTTGAGGTAAAGTTTTCTGTTGCTCACGTAAATCATGGACTTCGGGAAGAGAGCCATTTTGAAGAGGCCGAACTTCAAAAATTTGCTGAACAGGCTCACATCCCCTTTTTCCTTAAAAGACTACAACTGCATGATGGGCCAAATCTTGAAGAACGTGCCCGTCTTGAGCGTTATCAGTTCTTTGAAACTCTTGCAAAAGAGCACTCTATAGAAGCGGTGCTTCTTGGTCATCATGCGGATGATCAGGGAGAGACTCTATTAAAACGGTTGTTTGAAGGAACCTCTTTAAGAAAATGGCATGGCATTCTTCCTGTCACCCAAAAAAATGATCTCACGCTTTGGCGCCCCCTTTTGAATACCCGGAAAAAAGTGATTGTTGCTTGGCTAAAAGAACTTGGTATTGCCCCTTTTGAAGATTGGACAAACACAAGCGATAAGAATTTAAGAGGAAAATTGAGGACAACCATCTTTCCTTTTCTTTCTCAACAGTTCGGAAAAGAGATCATCTCTCCTCTTTTGCAACATCAGCAAGATGTTCTGGAATGTGTCGACTTTTTGGATGAACTGGCTAAAAACTACACATTGGATACCGATATCTTTCAGATTCCAAAGACACACCGAGCTCTTCAAAAACATCTGATCAGAAAATGGTTAGAGAAAAAAGGGGCATCGATAGCCACCTCCGTTTTGCACGATTTAATTGAGTCTCTCTCTCAAAACGGACTCCGCTCTTTTCACACTTCTTACCAACAACTTTTCCTGCTGGACTGTAAAATATATTTTTAGTTTAGGATGCGCTTATGGCTCCCATCCGACTCAAAAGCTTCCAACCTCCTAAACGATTACGCCCAAGTTCTCTCCTCTCTCAAGGAGAAAAAAAGGGGCCATCAGAACTTTTTGGCAATTTAGTCTTTGGAATTGAAGAGATAAAAAAACGGTTGCCAAAACAGATCGTCCATAATTTACTCGAAGCCTCTGTTGGAACAGAGAAAATTAAACAAGAACATGCCGACGCTATTGCAAATGCTTTAAAAGATTGGGCAATCGAGCATGGAGCTACCCATTTTACCCATTGGTTTCAACCATTAACCGGTTCATCTGCCGAAAAGCACGACTCATTCCTAGGGTGGGCCAAAATGACAGAAAAACCAATTGAGGTTTTTTCTGGCAAACAGCTTGTACAAGGTGAACCCGATGCTTCATCTTTCCCCTCAGGTGGGCTGCGAAGTACTTATGAAGCACGTGGTTATACGGGATGGGATCCAACCTCTCCACCTTTTTTATGGCTTGGAGGAGATGGTGTTACTCTCTGTATCCCTTCTGTCTTCTTTTCTTGGACGGGACAAGTTTTAGACGGACGGATCCCTCTTCTCCGTTCTGAAGCTAGGCTTAATAAATCTATCCTTAAGCTTTTACAGCTGACCGGCATTGATGCCTCTTATGTTTCACCTTCTCTTGGCCTTGAACAAGAGTATTTTGTCATTGAAAAGTCACTCCGGGATTTAAGACCAGATCTCTTGATCTTAGGAAAAACAGTTCAAGGAGCTGCCGCCGCTAAAGGGCAAGAACTGCAAGATCACTATTTTGGTGCAGTGAAAGATCGTATTTTGGCTTACATGAGAGACTTCGAAGAGATGGCCTTAAGACTTGGCATTCCTGTCAAAACTCGCCATAACGAAGTAGCTCCAGCCCAATATGAAGTGGCCCCTCTTTATGAACGGGCAGGCCTTGCCATCGACCACAACATGCTGTTGATGGAGGTGATGAGACAAATGGCTGAAGCCCACCACCTGAGTTGTCTTTTGCATGAAAAGCCATTTGCAAAACTGAACGGCTCAGGAAAACACTGCAATTGGTCATTGATCACTGACAGAGGGCTAAATTTACTGGATCCTCATAACAGTGATAATAACCTACACTTCTTGGTTTTATTGGTTGCTATTCTTAAAGGCATCCATAGACATAATGGTCTTCTTCGCGCAGCGATTGGCTCTGCTTCTAACGACGAACGACTTGGTGGACATGAGGCCCCTCCTTCCATTATTTCAGTCTATTTAGGCGATGAGTTAGAAGCCCTTTTAGAACAGCTTCTCGATACAGGCCTTGTCACTAAACAAGGGGCTAAGCAGTTTTACGATTTAGGGTTGGCCTCTCTTGGTAATTTATCGCGCGATCAAGCCGACCGAAATAGAACATCCCCTTTTGCCTATACTGGAGGGAAATTTGAATTTAGAGCTGTCGGCTCTTCTCAAAACCCATCTTTTTCCGTTGCTATGCTCAACGCTATTGTGGCTGAAAGTATGGAAGAACTTTTAGATGCTTACGAAAAACGGAAACAAAAAGACAAGACAGTACTTGAAAACTTCCTTCCCCTATTGCAAGAGGCTGTCTTAGCTTCTAAATCGATCCGCTTTGCCGGGGACAACTATAGCCAAGAGTGGGTCAAAGAGGCAGAACGACGTGGACTTGCCCATTTTGAAAACTCAGTCGATGCTTTTGCTCTTTTTAAAACAACTGCTGCAGATCATCTTTTCACAGGCATTTTGACGGCAGAAGAGCTCCATTCACGCTATGAAATCTTCTTAGAGTTTTATGTGGGCGAAATGGATATTGAGGCCAAATTGATCATCGACATGTTCAAAACATCGATTTTGCCTGCCGCTATCAAGACAGAACACCGGATGGCAGAAACCATTAAAGTGGTCCATGAAGCCCTTCGTGGTAAAAAAGAGCTGCATCATCAAGCAGAGCGTTTAGAGCAGATTGTCCAAGCTATTGAAGATGCTATTTTAGAAATTGAGATGTTGGAATCTGTGCGGAGTGAGACTTTAACGCTCCCTTTAGAGGAGCGTGCCAAACGGTTTGCGACAAAAGTACGCCATCAAATTAAAAAGGCAAGGGCTTCGCTTGATTTGATCGAAACTTTGACCGACGATGACCTCTGGCCACTACCAAAATACAGAGAGCTGCTTTATCTCTTTTAAAAATAATGTGGTGACGCTAACATGCTTGACGCATGAAGAAAACACCCGTTAAAACTAGCGCAAAAATTGACAAACTTCCTCCGAAGGTTGCCCTTTTTGGTGGCAGTTTTGACCCTCCCCATGTCGGCCATATTTCTTTTGCTTTAGCTTTGCAAGAAACTGTCGGCTTTGACCTCATTTTGTGGATTCCGAATGCACAAAATCCTTTAAAAGGGGCCCCCCCTTCTTCTTTTGAAGATAGATTTGAAATGGTCACCCGTGCCATCGATCCTATCTCCTCTTTCAAAGCCCTCGATTGGGAAGGTAAGCGCCCCCCTCCCTCTTATACAATTGACACTGTCCGTCGCCTGGTCTCTCTCTACGGAGAAACGACCAATTTTTCTCTTCTACTCGGAGCCGATCAGCTCTTGACTCTCCATCTTTGGAGAGAACGGGAAGAATTATTCCAATTGGCCCCACCAACGATTGGCTCAAGGGGTGGGGTCAACATTGACTGGAAAACTCTTGTATTAAGACCCGAACTCCGTGACGAATTACGCCGAAAATTCGTCTCTATCCCCGAATTGGACATCTCTTCCACTAACATCCGCGACCGGATTGGTAGAAAGAAGTATTGCGGACACCTTGTTCCCCCCTCAGTCCTTGACTACATTAAAGAAAAGAAATTATACTCTAATGCCTCGAAGAGAGAACTCTCTTAATTCTTTATAACTAAAGAGTGATAACCGTGGGGATACATACTATTCTTAATGACGCCGCCCAAGCCCTTTTTGATAAAAAAGGCTCTAATATCCTTGCATTAGATGTAAGAAAAATTTCATCCTACCAAGACTTTGTCCTCATTGCTCAAGGGAACGTAGATAGACACGTCCGTGCTCTTGCACATAATGTAGAAGACGAACTGCAAAAAAATTCCGGACTCCGCCCTGTAAGGAAAGAGGGAGAAAGAGACGGGGACTGGGTTGTTCTTGACTACGGCGAGTTTGCTGTTCATGTCATGACTGAAGAAATGAGAGAGCGTTATGCCCTTGAAGAACTCTGGCGTGATGCAGATGTTGTCAATTTAGAGATCAAAACAGGAGGATAAGCAGCATGAAAAAAAGACGGATTGTTGTCACAGGAATGGGAGTTGTCTCTTGCTTTGGAACTGATGTAGATACATTTTACCAAACTCTTCTTGAAGGTAAAAGCGGTGTTAAACCGATTGAGCATTTTCCTGTTGAAGGTGCGACAACACGCTTTGCTGCCTCTATTGTAGATTTTGATGCCGGCGAGTACATGGACAAAAAAAATGCCCGTCGTGCAGACCCTTACATCCGCTTTGCCATGGTTGCAGGGAAAAAAGCTTTAGCTCAAGCCAAGCTTATAACGCCTGAAGAGTTAGAAGGTATCGATAAAACCCGCGCTGGATGCATTGTTGGCTCCGGAATGGGCGGTATGCAAGTCTTCTGTGATGGTGTTGAATCCTACATGAAGAATGGCTACAAAAGGGTATCCCCTTTCTTTGTTCCGTTCATTATCACCAATATGGCGACCGCCCTTCTTGCAAAAGATGTTGGCTTCATGGGCCCGAACTATTCAATTTCTACAGCTTGCGCTACTGCCAACAACTCCATTGTTTCTGCAGCTAACCACATCAGAAGTGGAGAGGCAGACATCATGGTCACAGGCGGTGTAGAAGCAGCTATCCAGGAACTTGGCCTTGCTGGTTTCTGTGCCATTAAAGCCTTGTCAGAAAGAAACGACGATCCAGAGAAAGCTTCACGTCCTTGGGACAAAAACAGAGATGGTTTTGTCATGGGTGAAGGGGCTGGCGTACTTGTACTTGAAGAGTTAGAACATGCTTTGAAGCGTGGTGCCCCTATCATTGCAGAATATTTAGGCGGCGGCCTTTCATGCGATGCTTATCACATGACAGATCCACACCCAGAAGGGCTTGGCGTTGCTTTATGCGTTGAAAAAGCTTTGGCTGATGCTGGTGTATCACCTGAAGAGGTCAACTACATCAATGCCCATGCAACTTCTACTCCTGTAGGGGATATGGCAGAAGTGCGTGCAATGCACAGAATTTTCAAAAACCCTGAAAAGATTGTAATGAATGCAACAAAATCGATGATCGGTCACTGCCTCGGCGCAGCTGGCGGCATTGAGGCAATTGCGGTCATTAAAGCTATCCAAACAGGGGAAATTCACCCGACGATCAACTTAGAAAACCCTGAAGAAGGGATCGGCTTTGAGTTGCCAACAACTAGAAAGAAAATGGATGTCCGCGTAGCGATCTCTAATTCTTTTGGTTTTGGTGGACACAACGCTACTGTCGTCTTTGCCCCTTATAAGCCTTAAAAGATGGAAAAATCTTACGGAATCATCCCTTGTCGCCATAGCAGCAAGGGATGGGAATTTCTTCTGATTGAAGACTTCCGTGGGAATTGGGGCTTTCCAAAAGGCCATCCAGAACTTGGCGAAGAGGCCAAAGAGACTGCCACACGCGAATTAGAAGAAGAGACATCTCTTCGCATCAAACAGTGGCTACCACACCCGCCACACACTCACCGTTACATTTACGACAAAACCCACGAAAAAGAGGTCACTCTCTTTTTTGCTGCAGTTGAAGGGACTTTAACTGTAATGGAAGGAGAAATTAAACAGGGCCGTTGGGTCTCTGTTGATGAAGGAGAAAAACTTGCCACTTTCCCCGAAACAAAAGCCATCTTCGCAGAATTACGAGCGATTTTCCCAAGCCCTTGAAGAGCAAAAGCAACAACATCTCTATCGAGAGCTTGTTCATTCTGAGAAAAAAGTTCTATTTTCTTCTAACGACTATTTAGGCCTCTCACAACATCCAAAAGTAGTTTCAGCTGCTATTGAAGCTCTTAAACAGTGGGGATTTGGTAGTGGAAGTGCAAGAACACTTTCTACTCACCTTCCTGTTTATTTAGCCTTAGAAAAGGCCCTCGCACATACTCTTCAAAAAGAGAAAGCACTCCTTTTCAGCTCTGGTTATCAACTCAATTCCACCCTTCTTAAAACCCTTGCAAAAGATGATACCCTCTTTTTTCTCGATAAGTATTGCCATCGAAGTTTAATTGAAGGAGCTCAAAACAGTCCTGGCAAAGTATTTCGGTTTAAACATAACGACCCTAATCATCTTGAAGAGCTTCTAAAAAAGCACCGACACGAAGGGAAAGAGGCCTGGATCGTGACAGAATCGCTTTTTAGCATGCAGGGCACACGGGGCAGCCTTGAGGCTATCGCCAAATTAAAACGGGAATATGAAACCTTTTTGATAGTTGATGAGGCCCATACAATCGGCATCGAACGGTCAACATCCGATGCAGACCTTGTTGTCGGCGGCTTTGGCAAAGCATTAGGGGGATTTGGTGGCTTTGTAGCTGGTGCTGAACTACTTATCGACTACATCCTCAACTTTTCTCCTGGCTTTCTTTTCACGACTGCCCTACCCCCTGCTATCGTTGTTGCCCTTCATGAAGCCATCCAACTGCTTCCACATTTAGACAATCAGCGTAATGCGCTAAAAAACAATACGTTACTTATTAGAAATTTGCTTAATTTGCCGGATGGAGACCATATTGTCCCCTATCCAGTTAAATCTGCTGAAGAGGCGCTGTTTCTTTCTAAGCGATTAAGAGAGTTAGGGTTTGAAGTTCCGGCCATCCGACCGCCAACTGTTCCCCCCAATGGATCCCTTCTCCGTTTTAGTATGACGGCTTTGCATACGGAATCTGAAATTGAAAAAGTCTCTCGAGCACTCAAAGAATCAATGAGTTAAATAAACCATCACCATCTTTTTATATTTAAATATTTCTTTTGTTAGAAATTAAGTTATAGGGAGGATGCTGTTATGAGTTTATTAACTATTATCCTTGGTATTGCAGCTGTACTCTTCTTCTGGGGGATGGGGATTTATAACCACCTTATCACCTTGAAGAATCAGGTAAAAAATGCCTGGAGTCAAATTGATGTCCAACTGCAACGACGTTACGACCTGATTCCAAACCTTGTTGAATCGGTAAAGGGCTACATGGGCTATGAAAAAGGGACCCTTGAATCGGTGATCTCTGCCCGCAATCAAGCCGCTTCTGCCTTAAAAGCTTTGGAATCTAGTGGTGGTCCGACAGAGGGTTCCATGAAAGACCTTTTGGGTGCAGAGACACAACTGCGAGGGGCTTTAGGTCAATTTTTTGCATTAGCAGAAAACTATCCTCAACTGAAAGCAAGTGAAAACATGAAAATGTTGCAAGAAGAGCTTGCCTCAACTGAGAATAAGATTGCTTTTGCAAGGCAGGCTTACAACGACCAGGCAATGACCTACAACACAGCACAAGAAAGATTTCCAGCGAATATGATTGCAGGAACTTTTGGTCATCACCCAGCTGACTTGTATGAAGTACAAGATCAAGAAGCAAAAAAAGTAGTTAAAGTCTCTTTTTAAGCTATGGTCATGGATTTTTGGGCCGCTAAAAGAAAGGCTCGTGCGTGGACCGCATTATATATCACATTGTTTGTGATCTTAACTGCCGTCATGGCTGTGACGGTGGAGGTCATCCTCCGCTATTTTGCACCTGACTATGCAGACAGCCCTTTCCCATTTTTTGGGACACTGTTTGCCGGGCTCACCTTCTTAGTGGCAGGGGTGCAATACTTGATGTTTAAGACACAAGGGGGAAGCTATGTTGCCCTTTCTCTTGGAGCAAGGCCCATTGGCGCAGCTCCCGGACATCCACAGCAGCAGCAGCTTTTAAACATCGTCAAAGAGATCTCGATCGCATCTGGCATGCCGATGCCAGAAGTTTTCATCCTGAACAAGCCCTCCATCAACGCTTTTGCAGCCGGTTTATCGCCTGATAAAGCCTCTGTCACGGTGACAGATGGTGCACTAGACATGTTGACGCGTGATGAACTGCAAGGTGTCGTTGCACACGAATTTGGTCATATTGCAAATGGTGATATGGCCATTAGCATGCGCCTTGCAGCTTTAGTCATGGGGTTTTTCTTTATCTTCTACATTGCTTTGAGGCTATTGAGATTCTCAAGTCTTGCAAGTGATAGAGAGAACAGAGGGGGACAGGTTCTTGCTTTAGCTGCTTTAGTCTTCTTCTTAGCTGGCTCTGTGATGTGGTTTTTTGGCTCTGTTTTAAAATCGGCTGTTAGCCGAGAAAGAGAATATTTAGCAGATGCTTCTTCCGTGCAATTTACCCGTAATCCAGATGGGATTGTAGGAGCCCTTCGGAAGATTGCCAATGAAACGATCACCGATATGCCAGATAATGGAGCCTACTCCCATCTCTACTTTGATGACCGTATTCCGTTTAGTGGTATTTTCCATACCCACCCTCCTCTCAAGAAAAGGATTCAGGCGCTACTCAATCGGAAATATATTCCAAGAGAATGGAATATCCCTGATGATTAATAAATAAAAAATGAAACGCAAAGGCACGAAGACGCAAAGAAAAAACTCATTTTAAAGGAATCAAGCTGTTGTTAGCCGAAGGTTATCCTGCCTATCCTGCCCATCTTGTTATTTTTTAAGGAAAGATTGCTCTAAAGTACGCTTAGAATAGTAAATCTAGGGACATTAGCTTTCTTATCAAGAAGATGTTCTTAAAGGTCGAATATCCCCAAAAAATAACAGGATGAGCAGGATAGGCAGGAAAAGCTTCGCCTTTTATTCCCGTTTCTCTGCAATCAAACTGCTTTTTCTTTGCGTTTTAAATTCAAATTTTTAACTATTTGAATAGAGCATCGACGTTGACCCCTGATTTACTCAAAATGATCAGGAAGATGGCAGTTGGTGCAATCCATTTCATGAAAAACATCCATGGCTTAAATAGAAAACCCAATCTTGTTCCTGAAGCATACTCTTCGTAAGCTTTTTCTTTTTCCCAGAACCAGCCGATATAAAGTGCTGTTAGAAAACCGCAAACTGGCAAGAACCAGTCTGTCACAAGATCATCGATTGTTTTAAAGAAAGTTTTTCCATAGATTTGGGACCAATTTGCAAAAAGTGGACCAGAGATCGAAAGAGCACTTGGAATCCCGAAAATAAAGCACGCAGAACCAACAATCAAAGCGGCTTTTTTTCTAGTCCATCCAAATAGGTCGATAAAGTTTGCAACGACCACTTCAACAAGCGCAATAGCAGATGTCAATGCAGTAAAGACAAACAAAACAAAGAATGTCGTCGAAATCAACAAAGAGCCAGGCAGTTGGCTAAAGAGGACTGGCAATGTTTTAAAAACAAGGCCTGGACCACCTTGTGGAGGTAGATTAAAGCTAAAAATGATGGGGAAGGTCATAAGTCCTACCATCAAAGAGATCAAAATGATGCTGGATCCAATGATCAATCCTGTCCGTGGGATATCGTCATGTGGCCGCATATAGCTGCCGTAAGTGATCATCACCCCTTGCCCTAAGCTCAAAGTAAAAAAAGAGAGGCCAAGAGCCTGCAAAATCCCTGATGCAGTTAATTTAGAAAAGTCTGGATAGAGGAAAAATTTAATCCCTTCAGCTGCGCCTGGCAATGTAAGGCTATAGATCATCAAAGCCACAAGGATAATAAAGAGGCCGGATGTCATGAAACGGCTCCAGAACTCGATACCATGACGGATACCAGGCAAAACAACAGCCACTGTTAAAGCAGTGAAAGCAAAGTGCCAGAAAAGAGTGATATCGCCAGAAGAGGCTAGCACATCGAAAGCATCGCGGATCTCTGGGATCGACTTACCCTGCCAAAAATGGCTAAGGGACATCAAAATGTAGTTCATTCCCCAGCCACCAAGAACGCTGTAGTAGGACATGATCAAAAAGGAGGCTAATACCCCAAGCCAACCGACCGATTTCCAAAAAGTATTATTATGAGAAAGATGTGCAAAAGAGCCAACGGCGCCGCGCTGCGCATTCCGTCCGATGACAAGCTCCCCAATAAAAACAGGGATACCAATCAACAACGTGCAAGCAATATAGGCTAAAACAAAGAGTCCCCCTCCATTTTCCCCGGTGACATAAGGGAATTTCCAAAGGACGCCAAGACCGATAGCCGATCCGGCTGCTACTAAAATAAAGCCTAAATGGGAGCTCCAATGTTCGCGTGCTTTCTGCATCGTGAAATTATTCCTCACTAAAAAAAGAAAACATTCTAACATTGTTAGGAATCATGATGAAGCCTTTATTTTCAAACATCCAATTGGAAGCCACCGTCGTTGGCCTTGTGACAATCGTCTTTTTAGTCTTGTTCATCGTTGCCGGCATCCGGCAAAAACTAAAGGATAAAGAGTGATTTTTGCCTGCACTGGATGTGGCAAATGTTGTACGGGCTCACCGGGATATGTCTTTGTCACCATCGAAGAGATCGGGAAAATGGCTGAAAAGCTCTCTCTTTCTATTGAAGTCTTTAGCCGTCTATATGTCCGACTCATCAATGGAAAATATGCTTTAAAAGAGCTGCTCCCCCATTACGACTGCGTTTTTTATAAAAACCGTAAATGCACTGTTTACGATGTAAGACCAGAGCAGTGTAAGACCTATCCTTTTTGGCCAAGACATCTAGAAAATGAAGCGGCTTGGGAAAATGTAAAAAAAGAGTGTGAAGGGATTGAGCCGAAATCGCGCCTTCCTCTCTTACAAGATTGGGTTAAATAAAAATGGATGCTGCCACACTTGAACGGATACACGCCTGGTCCTCTTCCCCTTTTGACGACGAAACCAGAAAAATCGTTGCACATTTAGCAGAAACTGATCCTGTTGCCTGCACAAATGCTTTCTACACTCGTCTTACATTTGGAACAGGTGGTTTACGGGGCCTCATGGGCATTGGAACTAGCCGGATGAATAAATACACTGTCGGCTTTGCGACAGAAGGGCTTGCTAGATATCTAAGAAAAACATTCGGATCCAATGAACTGCGTGTTTTTATTGGATATGACTGCAGAAATCACTCAAAAGAATTTGCAGAAGAGGCCGCTAAAGTATTAGCAGGCCACAACATCCAAGTTTTTTTGGCAGATTCAATTGTCACTACCCCTTTCACCTCTTTTGCAACGCGTGCTTTAAATTGCCAAGCAGGGATCATGATCACTGCCTCTCATAACCCGAAAGAGTACAACGGCTATAAAGTCTATTGGCAAGATGGGTCTCAGATCTTGTCACCTCATGATAAAGAGATCGAAAAAGAGATCTATCAAGTTGTCTCTCCAAACCAGGTCAAAGCTTCACCCCTAGACTCTCCCTATATTGAAAAAGTAGGCGATTCTCTGAAAGCCGACTACAATCGGGCCATTTGTGAATTGCAACTTTTAAAAGAAAAGACCCTCCAACACGGAAAAGAGCTCAAAGTCATTTATACCAATCTTCACGGTACCGGAATCGTCTTTGTGCCAGAACTTATGCAACAGTGGGGATTTACCAATTTCTTAACTGTTGATGAGCAAAAAAATCCGGATGGTAATTTCCCAACAGTCGATTTTCCCAATCCAGAAGAACCCTCTACTTTAGAAAAAGGGGTCCAGATGATGGAAAAGGTGAAAGGAGATCTTCTCATTGCTACGGATCCCGATGGAGATCGGATGAGAGTGGCTGTAAGAACAGGCGACAAAATCACCCTTTTAAACGGCAATCAGATCGCCTGCCTCCTTTTACACCACATTTTATCTCACCTAAGTTCTCTCCCTAAAAATAGTGTCGTGATCAAAACCGTTGTGACAACCGACCTTTTCCGGAAAATCGCAGAAGATTTTGGTATTGAGTGTGTCGATGTCTTAACTGGCTTTAAATACATTGGAGAATTGATCCACCAGTATGAAGATGGTTCAAAGTCTTTTATTTTTGGCGGCGAAGAATCTTATGGAACACTTCTAGGAACTTCTGTCCGAGATAAAGATGGTGTTATGGCCAGCTTATTGATCGCAGAAGCGGCCCTCGCAGCCCATTTAGAGGGGAAAACGTTGTTGGATCGTTTAGAAGAGCTTTACCAAGCTCATGGCTATTATGCCGAAGGGATTAGGTCTGTCACCTATCCAGAATCTAAAGAGGGACGTGAAAAGATGGGTAAAATCATGAATCTATTGAGGACAGAACCCCCCCGTGAGATTCAACACATAGAAGTTATAGAGATAGAAGACTACCTCAAAAAGAAAAAGACCGATCTGAAAACAGGAATAGAGACACCTTTAACGCTGCCAACCTCTGACATGCTCATTTTCCGCTTAAAATCTGGCGCAAAACTTGTTATCCGTCCATCCGGAACAGAGCCTAAGATCAAAATTTATGGCGAGGTGATCGGTTCTGAAGAAGAGTGTCGATCTCTTTTAGAAAGCTTGACCCTCTAACATTGATCATACTTTTACACAAATAAATTAGGATAATCTGCACATGTCTAGTTTTGAATTAAAGTTAAACACTACTCTACCGTTAATTAATTGGACCGATTCTTCGACTGAAGAAAATCCAGTTGTCAAAAACCAAATCTCAGATATTGCTGCAGATGTACTGCGAAGCATCGAAATAACAAGGGACATACTAGAAAAAAGGCCCCTCTCTTTAAGGGATGCCTCACCGATAGTTGGGCACACCTTGCTGCATATCCCCGATTCACCCGATCTTTTTGAAAATTTGCCTCCTGAGAAAATGAGAATGATTTCTCATGTTTATCAGCAAGTTTTTCCACAATGTACAACTGAAGATCCTGAAGGTCTAAAATATGCCACTCTAGTATTTGCAATAACGGCGATTAACCGTTTCAATCGTCCTATAACCCCAGAATTTACTGCGTATGTGTTAGAAGCACAGAATAATTTTAAATTATTGACAGATGAAAAAACTATCCATTTATCTCGAATGAAATTAGATGTTTTGCTAAACCGTTCTCTGATAACTCTCATTGAAGTAGAGGCTTTTGCGATACAATGTCTCCTGCAGTTAACAATCAATGCTCAGCAAATGAATCAAGATGATGTAAATCGTTATGAACAACAAATTGAAGAAGGTTTAAAAGAAATCAAAATGTATCAAGCAGAAGAAATGGCAAGATCTACTCCTATCCTGTAAAGTTTAAGATCAACAGGTTCTTTCTACATCTGACATGCTTATTTTCCTGTAACCTTGTTGCATAATTCAAAATTAATACAAACAAATGAATTTTAAATGTTTAACCACAGAGAACACGAAAGATCGCAGAGGAGTTGCGAAAATTTAAATTAGCTTTAGCCTTTTTTAAAGGCTTTTTCATGTTTTTTTTTAATTTCTCTCTGTGTTCTCTGTGCTCTCTGTGGTTAATCTTATAAATGAGATATTTACGATAGAAAGAATTATGCAATAAGGACTATTTGTGATATTGAGTTAAGGATTTTAATGTCTACTGCTACCTCTTCTATTCCACTATCAGAAATAGCAAATGGAAATGTTGAAAAGTTTTCCTATCTTTTGGGCCCAAACATTGATTATAGAGGACTTTTTCAAGAAATTAAAGAAGCAAGAAAGAATTCACCTCTTGCAACTCTTCTTATCATCGAAGAGTTAATTTGCCCTCTTTTAAATGCACATCCTCAAAAAACTCCGTCGATTGTCGTTGGATTACGAAAAATATCCTTGCGTATTGTCAACAGCCTTGAATTTGCTCCCCATGAGATCGCAAAAAGACGCCTAAACTTGGGGCGCGCTTATTTAGACCTAAAAATAAAAGAATTAGCAGAGTGGCATATACAATATGCATCTCGTCTTGAAATGGAAGAACCTTTTGACCCCCATCTACGTCTTGAGATCAAGGAGAGTCTTTTAGAGCTTGCCCAATTTGGAATGGAATCTTCAAAAACATCTCATCTACCCATCCGTTAATAGAAGAAAAAAGCCTAACCATTTTGGTTAGGCTTTTTCTTTGTTTAATGTGTAAGCGCAACTGCTGACCAATCCAAATCCCCTTTCCCTTCTTTGATAGATTTTTCAAGAAGAGACTTTAGTAGCTCTGCAAGAGGTTGATGCAATTTGGCTTTACTTGCTGTTTTGCAAAAAAGATCGATATCTTTTAGCCCTAGCGTCATCTTAAAGCCAGCTGGTTCAAACATCCCTTTTGCGATGATGTTTCCATATCCCTTATAAACAGGGGATGGAAATATTGTTTCTGCAAAGAAATTAATCACTTGCGAAGAATCGATTCCATTTTTTTCAGCCACTTGGCTGACTTCTCCAAGGGCTTTAATGGCAGAGAGAATCAAAAAATTACCGCATAATTTAATCACATTGGCCGTTTGAGGCGTCTCTCCCAAATCTTCAACTCGCTGCCCAACTTCCTTTAAGAAAGGCTCTACCTTTCTCTTTGCTTGAGCCTCTCCTGCCATACAGATCCAAAGCTTAGCTGCTGCAGCTGCATCTGGCCGACCAAACACTGGAGCTGCAATCCACATTGCCCCTTTTTCTGCATATTGTTTAGCCAATTTTTCCGTCGTATCTGGAGAAACAGTGCTCATTGATACATGGATCACACCTGACTTTACCCCTTTTAAAAGAGCATTCGAGACATCTTCAAGGGCAGCATCATTTGAGACCATGGTGAAAACGATGTTGGCTTTAGCAAATGCCTCTTCAGGGCTTGCAAGCCACTTTGCCCCCTCTTTAATGAGTGGCTCCCCTTTTTCCTTATGTCTATTGTAAACATAAAGAGAATGGCCCCCCTTCAGCAGGTTTCTAGCAATAGGTAACCCCATATTACCAAGTCCAATAAAAGCGATTGTTTCTGACATGTATCCCTCCACTTGTCGCGTTTGGCTGTATCAAACATAAAACAAAGTAGAAATTTTGAGTTCAAAACAAGACAGCTTTACCAAAAAAACATAATTTTCTAGGATCTAAAATCTTGAGCTTGTTCATACTGATTAACAAAAATCTAGATATCCGTACTTATGTCAACAAATCTGAACACCTCTATTCAATATCCCACGGTACATCAGCTCACAGTAGAGCTACCAAATGACGATATTACATTTAACAAAATCGATTGCGGCAATCTTTTAAATGAAATTCATGAGCTTGCAGAAAAAAATCCAGAAGAAGTTATAGATCTCATCCAAAGAAGAATCTTTCCTGAACTATTCTTAAAGATGGACGAAGTTAAATATAAAGAATTTTATCTTCGTTTTAAATCTATACTTGTACACCTACAACATGATGAAAATTCTGAAGAAAGAGCTGATAAAGAAAGCAAAATTGCCACTGCGTTTGCAAAACTTGAAAAAGACAATGCTGCCATCGTGCATGCACTTTCAGCTGTCAATTTTTATCAAAAATTCGGAGAGCATTATGCAGGAAAACTTTGGAATCTATACGTTTTATTATCAAATAGCTATTCACGCTTAGGCAAGAAAACCGAAAGTGAACAATTCCAAGAAAAATACTTTGAATTATATGCTACTGTCTCTTTTCAAGAAGACAAAGAAGAACCCCCTTACAAAAAGAGACGAATCTCTCCCGAAATGCCCCTTCGTTAAAAAACATTTATCTCTTTTTAAAAAGAGGTCCTAAAAAAGAGATAGGCAAAAGATTAGAGGCAATACGGGTCAAAAGGGAATATTTCCAATCAAAGAGAACTTCCCGTTTTTCAGTCTTAATTTGACGTAAAATAGCCTTCACAGCCACCTCAACAGGCATCCCCATTCTTTTTGAGAGAGAAGTAGCATTTCCTTTTGCTGCTCGACTAGCAAAATTGGTGACAACAGCCCCTGGGCATGAGGTTAAAATTTTAATGCCTGGATGCTCTTCTCCCTCAATAGAGAGAGATAGATTCCGAACAAAAGCTTTTGTCGCTGCATAAAGAGCAGAATAGGGGTATGGGAAATGGGCAACGACCGAAGCAACATTTACAATCACTCCAGCCTCTCCCTGCTGCTTCCATCGATGGATAGCTTGGCGCGTTTGAAGAGCAAGGGCTATGCAATTGGTATGGATCATCGCCACAACTTCTTCATCCGATAACAATTCATAAGGGCCTTTTAAGCCATAACCTGCATTGTGTATTTGTAAATTGGGATTTTTTTCATCAATCCACTCTCCAAGCGCTACTGTATCAGCTGCATCTGAAAGATCGGCTCTGAAAATTTCGCCACCGGTCTCTTCTTGCAATTGCCTTAGCTCATCTTCATTGCGCCCAGTTAGCAATAGAGGCACTTTCTGTTTAGCCAATTCTAAAGCTAAGGCCTTCCCGATGCCAGATGTGGCTCCGGTGATCAAACAGCTTTTAATCTCTTTAAGATCCACTTGGGTCCTCTTTTGGATACTTGATCCGGACGTGGCTTGCTGCCACTAAAGTTTGCACTAAAGTCTTTTTCACTTTAGCCATCTCTTCAAATGAAATGGGGCATTCATCAAACTGATGATCTCTATCTTTTGATTCGACAATCTGATCCATAAGAGCAGTTAAAGTATCCTCGTTCATGACATCAAGCGAACGGGAAGCTGCCTCAAATGCATCGGCTAGCATGATAATGGCTGCCTCTTTGCTTTGAGGTTTTGGACCTGCATAGCGGAAAAGAGAGGTATCCCCTTCACCTACTTCCAGCCCCATTTGGTCGATGTATCCCTTATAGAAATACCAGACTAAACTTGTGCCATGGTGCTCTTTGATGATGTCAATAAACGGTTCAGGGAGTCCTGCCTTGCGAGCCATGGCAACCCCTTCTGTCACGTGAGAAATGATCGCCTGAGCAGATTCTACAGGGGTCAAGAGCTTATGCACATTGACTTCACCCATCTGGTTTTCAGTGAAATAGTGAGGCATTACCATCTTACCGATGTCGTGATAGAGTGTTGCCACGCGACAAAAAAGACCGTTTGCTCCAATAGACAATGCCGCCGCTTCTGCCAACGTCCCCACAACAAGAGAGTGTTGATAAGTACCTGGCGCTTCCATAGAAAGGCGTCTTAAAAGAGGATGGCTTGGGTCTAGATACTCCATCAAAGTGACATCGGTGACCACATTGAAGGTGCTTTCAAAAAGAGGCAAAAGACCTAAAACTAAAAGGGCTGTGCCTAAAAGGAAGACAAAAGCAGAGAGGAGATCGCCCAAGATCGTGATATCAAAAACAGTATTTTGGTAGAGATGGAAAGCAATGATCACCCAAATGCAGCCCAAAAAGGCTTTGAAAGCGACACCAAAAATCTCTTTTCTGTTTTTTAGGCTTCTTGATTCTAAAATGGCAATCAACGAAGCGACGATGTTAAGCAACATCCCTTGCAAATCAAGCGTTTCAGAGATAGTTAAGGCAACGGTAATCAAAACTGCAGAAAAGGCTGCAATTTTGGGCCCCATCAAATAGCAGGTCAAAATAGCTGCAAGAGGGACAAAAAGAGGATACAAGAGCCAATCGTGCAGGCGGCTATCAGTATTGAGCTGCCATAAGTCAAAAACTCTAGAGAAAAGGAGCGGGATGATGGCCAAAGTGACCAACAAAAACAGCTGACGATTAGAGGCAAAAACTTTTGGATAGTTGGTCCGGATAAATTGCCCTGCAATGAAGGTGATCAATCCAGCTAGAATCAAACTGCCCAAAATAGTGGCTGGAGACCATAAATTTCGGTTTTCGTTCAAAGCCCTTTTCATTGCTTGCAACATCGCCACGTGGCGAGGCATCACCCTTTCCCCTTGATCGATGATACGATCTCCGGCACCCACTGTCGTAAACTGTTCTTTAACTTCTGACTCAATCTCATACCGGATCTTACGCATGAGAGCTGTATCTTCTTCTAATTGCCAAGAGTGTTTACTGAATTGACTGACAACAAAATCTCTAAATGGCTTTGGAACAGGATGTTCTTTGAAGATGGTGTCGGCCTCTTGTTCCCAAATATAAGTAGGTAAAAAGAGGACTGTCCCCCCTTGTACCCCTTCAAGAGGTTCAAACTGATCTGTTTCGATGTTGTGTTTTTTCAACATCTCCAACGTTTTTTGGTCGGTAAAATGGAGATTTCTGATACCACGTTGGAAGGTATCTAAAGTGAAGTGGAGTTCTCCTAAAGAGGCCTCCGGCAACATCTTTTTCAACTCCCCATTTTCTGAGTGCTCATTTTCAATGTCACGGATCCGCTGTCGAATTTCCCGTTCAGAAAGACGATAAATTTTACCTAAATCTCTGACAGCTTCTAGACGTTGCAATTTCGTTGCATCGTGATCAGAAAATTCAAAATCTGTCTGAGCAACGACATACTTTTTGGCTAGAGTATCTAGCTCAAGAGAATCGACCCGTACCTCTCGGAAGTGGAGAGACAAGAATAGTGCCAAAACAAACAAGGTCCCAATCCCCCATTTAATGGGGAGACTTTCATCAAAATAGCCAGAACTTCTTGGCAAAAGAAGATTTGGCCCTAAGGACCGTTTTACCTCATCAGACGACATATGTTAAAACTATAGCACATCATAGTTCACAATAGAAGGTTTCGGGAAATGAGACAAACTCTCTTAATCACAGGGGCGGCGGGATATATCGGTTCGATGGTTAATAAACTATTCTGCCAGCAGGGATATCAAACGATTATTCTCGATAACCTCTCAAAAGGGGAAAAAGAGCGTGTTGTCGGAGGAGAATTGATCGTTGGAGACTTTGGGGATCGCCCCCTTTTGCAACAGATATTCAACAAAAAAATTGACGGCGTCCTCCACTTTGCTGCCTTAACAAATGTGGGAGAATCGGTCAAAAATCCGTTCCTTTATTACGAAAATAATGTTGTTAAGAGCCTTATTCTTTTAGAAGAAATGGCAAAAGCTGGGGTCAAAAAACTAATTTTTTCCTCTTCTGCAGCTGTTTATGGTCTTCCTGCAAAAGGATTAATCTCTGAAACCGATCCACAAAACCCCATCAATCCTTATGGTGAAACAAAAAGAGCTGTCGAAGAGATGATCCGCTGGTCAGGCCTTGAGGCCATCTCTCTCCGTTATTTCAATGCAGCTGGAGGAGATCCAGAAGGCGCTGTCCTCTACCGCTCTTTGAGCCCTACAAATTTGATCCCCATTTTATTGAATGGTTTAGCTGACAACCGCCCTTTCACTTTATTTGGGGATGATTATCCTACAAAAGATGGCACCTGCATCAGAGACTATATCCACCTCTCAGATCTTGCAAGCGGACATCTTTTAGCTTGGGAAGCTCTGAATAAAGGAAAAACTGGCGCTTTCAATTTGGGGAATGGAAAAGGTTACAGTGTGCTTGAAGTTATCGCTGCAGTAGAAAAAGTAACAGGGAAAAAAGTTAATCTTCAAAAAGGGCCAAAAAGAGAGGGGGATCCTGCTATCCTTCTTGCAGATGCAAGAAAGGCTCAAAAAGAACTTGGATGGTATCCTCGCTATCCATCACTAGAACAGATGGTCCACGACGCTTGGTTGGGGTATCAATAATTCCATATCCAACGACTTCTCCTATCGCTCAAGATCAGTTCATTTCTCCGAATTCTTTGAAATAAATCGCAGCAACTGCTTGAACCACAAAAGGGAATTGTAATTCCTATTTCAGCCTGTATTCTATTTTTAAAACAGCAGTCATGTGTATCAACAATAGAAAGGTTGAAATAATCACAAAAGCAAGCAGAAAGTCGGTATCTAGCTCCGTATAAGTCATCTCTGCATTTGTTACCTGAATAGTAGTAAGACCCAATTGCAAGATAAATATCTGTGCAACAAATTCTACCGATTAATCCCTCTACTTCAAAATCTACACCATACAAACTATTGAGATAGTCTTCTTGTAGAACAAAATATCCAGCATCAAATGAAGTGATTGAAGACGATTCGAAAAGCTTTTTCCTACCTATGGGCAAATAGGAATTCAGACGAAAATTAAAGCACGGACCCAGCAATTCAAACCCAAGACCTAATTGATTAAAATTGCCGTGGCGATGATTTCTAAAATCATAGAAGGCATTGAATCCAAAAATCTGCTCACCCCACTCAGGACAGACTCTAAACCCAAGACCAACATTTCCAGCATATTTACTTCCATGATCAAACCGATGGATTTGTAAGTCTAAAAATGGCCATATATTTTGATAATGAAAAGGGAAAGCAAACTCTTCTAAAGTAGTATAACTATAAGGACTTCCAAGAGATCTTCCTTGATTTCTACGAATAGAAAAAAGATATTCCTGATCGATATAAATACACATAGGATCAAAGTCCAGAATATATTCTATAAATTCTTCTGCAGAAAGAAACGATTGCAAATAAAAAAAGGTTAAAATCCAAAAACGTCTTTTCATTCGGGATCGATTTCTTGTAAACAGGACATAAATTCTGAACTTACAAGTAAAAAAATAATTTTAAAACAGTGAAAACCTACTTTTCAGCAGGATCAAATGACCTAAGATTAGATTAAACGTCGATCAAGTTAATTTTTAACGATTTAATTTTTGGGAATTGAATAATTTTTTAAAAAAATCTGGCATCACTGGATAAAGGGGTCGACTCCAGTTTAAAGACTCATCTTCTAAAAAGAATTCCTCTACTACTTCATTTTGTGGGGTTTGAATGTAATCTACAAACGCAAGCTGGTATAAACCTTTTTCCCAAGAGGAAATTTCATTTGGAAATTTAGGCATGATGTGATGGATGCAAAGTTCATTTGAACTTACCTCAGCCACACTTTGAAACGGCTTAAAACGGCACTCATATGGAGGCCACACAAAACCAGCACATTGATCTGGCTTAAAGATCATTTTTATCGAAGATTCTTCAGAAGATCGGTCGAGCTTTTTGATTTGACGATCTTTTCCTGACAAGTTTGAAGAAAGCAAAAGCCCAGCACAGCTATCGTACTTCCTTAAGCACTCAAATAAATCCCCTTCAGGGCATACAAGAAATTCGTTTACATCGATAAAAGCAAGCCATTTTGTTTCATCTTTTGCTACAAAATTCACCGCATTTTCATAAGCAGGAACCAAAGTAGAAAGGGCCCAAACAGGTGAATTATTCTTGTCGTTTTGCACGACAGGCCAATTCACTAATGTGACAATGCCTTCTCTCATATAAGGCTTTAAAACAGGATAAAAAGCGCTTTTATCGCCAAGGTTATAAAGAAAAAAATGATCGACACCTAAATTGTAGTGATAGTCTATCCATTCCTTTAAAGAATTCGATTCATCCTTAAAAACAGCACAAAGGGAAATGGTATATTTTTTTTCTTCTTCGTATGAATTCAATGAATCATCAGAGTTAAAACTGAGCGATGGACCTGCAGCCATCAGAAACAAACTTGCTATTATCTTGCTCATCACCTTTTCTCCAAAGATTTTCACCTTAATTGCTTATTTTAATAATCGTTGCATAGGCAATAGGACCTCCAGCGGTAGTTCCTGTACCATTATTCAGAGTAATTGCTGAATCACTTGGATTAATCACTTGGATTAAAGTGGGATTATTAGTGGCGTGAACAAGAACCGTCTCACTGATCAAGAATCGGCCTCCAAGAAGTGAGGCGTTGATATCGATCATAGCAACGTTTGGTCCTAACGGAACTGCTGTATAAGAACTTCCTCCGTTCACACTAACTTGGGCTTGAAATTGCGCACTTGATAATCCGTTTGCAAAGCAGATTCCATAAGTAAGCTGATACCACCCTGTATCTGCAATTCGGATAGTGCCAGTTGCCGACATCGAAATCTTAGTTCCAGTTGCACTAGGGTTAGGATTTCCTGATGTTGGGAATGGAACCTCTGCTCCTGCAGCCACTGATAATCCTTCAGAACCCGGACTTGAAAGTGCAATACTAGCAAAATCTGTAGCTAAAGATCCTGTTGCTCCCGTTGCGCCTGTGAACCCTGTTGGTCCTGTTGCTCCTGTAGAACCAGTAGGACCCGTTGAACCGGTTGGTCCTGTTGGTCCTGTAGGACCAGTTGGCCCTGTTGTACCAGTTGGTCCTGTCGCACCTATAGAACCAGTTGGCCCCGTTGAACCAGTTGGTCCTGTCACACCAATTGGACCAATCGGTCCTGTATTACCTGTAGGACCTGTATTTCCTGTCGGTCCTGTTGCCCCTGTAGAACCAGTAGGACCCGTTGAACCAGTAGGTCCCGTCGAACCAGTTGGTCCCGTCGAACCAGTTGGTCCTGTCGCTCCAATTGGACCAATCGGTCCTGTATTTCCTGTAGGACCTGTATTTCCTGTTGGTCCTGTTGCTCCTGTAGAACCGGTAGGTCCCATTGAACCAGTTGGTCCTGTTGAACCAATTGGACCAATCGGTCCTGTGTTACCTGTAGGACCTGTATTTCCTGTTGGTCCTGTCGCGCCTGTAGAACCGGTAGGTCCCGTTGAACCAGTTGGTCCTGTCACACCAATTGGACCAATTGGCCCTGTATTTCCCGTAGGGCCTGTATTTCCTGTTGGTCCTGTCGCGCCTGTAGAACCGGTAGGTCCCGTTGAACCAGTTGGTCCTGTGTTACCTGTATTTCCTGTCGATCCAGTTGCTCCTATAGAACCAGTAGGACCCGTTGAACCAGTTGGTCCTGTCACACCAATTGGACCAATCGGTCCTGTATCTCCCGTAGGGCCTGTATTTCCTGTCAGTCCTGTTGCTCCTGTAGAACCGGTAGGTCCCGTTGAACCAGTTGGTCCTGTCAAACCAATTGGACCAATCGGTCCTGTATTACCCGTAGGACCTGTATTTCCTGTTGGTCCTGTTGCTCCTATAGAACCAGTAGGACCCGTTGAACCAGTTGGTCCTGTCACACCAATTGGACCAATCGGTCCTGTGTTACCTGTAGGGCCTGTATTTCCTGTCGATCCAGTTGCTCCTGTAGAACCGGTAGGACCTGTTGTACCAGTTGGACCCGTTGGACCCGTTGGTCCTGTCGCTCCAATTGGACCAATCGGTCCTGTATTACCTGTAGGACCAGTAGGACCTGTTGGTCCTGTCGCTCCAATTGGACCAATCGGTCCTGTGTTTCCTGTAGGACCTATATTTCCTGTCGAACCTGTGGGTCCCGTTGGCCCAGTAGGACCTCGCGGGCCAGGCGGTCCTGGTGGACCTGGAGGGCCTTGTTTTGGAGGGCTGCAATCAGAAGAATGGTAAGCGGCGACAAAAGATAGGCTCTCTTTTTTCAAAAGAGGAGCAGCATCTAAGCCTCCTAAAAAAATTAAAGGAAGTAAAACTGATGCTAAATACTTAAAGATCAGTAACAATCTTGAATAAAAATGCTGCCAGAATATTTCCACAACCGATTTTTTACAAAAAAACAAGCTACAGAAAATCGAATTACTTTAACAGAAATTTTCCGTATTAAACGGGAACTAAACCGAAAAATTAATGCAAATAACTGACAAACAACCAATTACGAAATGGTATTGTAGAGCATTTTTTACTCATTCAAAGGTAAGAGTTCGTTTTTATTAACAAGTGGTTGCATAGAAGCTTTAAGTTCATCGAGATCGATAGTTGCTATCCACACTTCAGAATCGTCTTTTCCGTAAGCTAGATAAAGATTTCTATCTTCAACAATAAAACCTCCTGGATAAATCACTCTTTTAAAGTAACTTGAATAAGTATAAAACTCGAGTGCATCAATTGGTTTTGAGCTAGCGGTGATAAGGTCAAAAGGTGGTTCAGCAGAAAATGAATAGGCGCCCATGAAGTAATGCCAAATCTTCTCATCTTCAGAACATTTTGAAGTTGTGACGATCCCTGAATGAAAAAATGCTAAATATTCCCCGTCTACAAGCTTTGCAGGGGTCCCTCCGCGTAGCGCTCCAAACTCCCATGGAATTTCTTTTAAAGTTGTATCAATGGGAACACAAGCTCCATTTTTCCAATGAAGATTTAAAACTTCGTGAGGATTTATCGAATAGGAAAGTAACAAGTTGCCATTCCAAACGAAAGGGGACCAATTTTTTTGCCAAAGTGCAAATCGATATTTCTTTGGATGAACAAGCCGTAAAAGCGGCCCTAATTGGAAATTGTCATCCTCAATAAAAAGCTCTGCAACATACATATCGCGCCTTTCTAAGTAGGATGGATTTTCAATATCCAAGTTGTCATTAAAAATGATGTACAGCCTTCCATCGAATTCAAAAAGTCTGGCATCTTCAGATTGTGAAGGTGTAAAAAATGCATCTACACGTGTGTCTAGCAACTCTATTTTGCTTATTGGGTCAAAATTTTCATCTAGCCAGACTGCCCCTATGTGAGAGATCCAAGGCTTAGAGTTGTGTTTTGGTTGATAGCGAAAAATCAACAAAAAATTGTTGCCTACTTTACCTATCGAAGGGTTATGAGCGCCCGGACATTCAGGTAAATAGATCCTTTTTGCAGATTTAACAATCTTGCTATCTCTAAAATTTCTTTCGAATTCTTCTGTCCCAAGTAAATTGATTTGTAAAAATAAACTCACGAGGATGACTAGCATCCATATTTTTCTTAAAAAAACATTTCCAATCTGTGTAATAACCACTTGAGACACTTCCTGAAGGGAGAAATTAAAAATTACATTAAACATTTTCTTGATGTTTTTCAAGCATATTTCATATATTTCGTCTCTCCAAAAACTTGCACCTGTAAGGGAAACTAAAGATGAATATGGGAATAAAAATCCCCCTTTTTTCAATCATGTTGATTGGCATTTCTTTGATGTCTGCTGCATTAAAAGGAGAACAAAATAAGATCTGTTTAACAATGATCGTTAAAAATGAAGAAAGGATTATCGAACGGTGTTTAGATAGTGTTAAAGACATCGTTGATTGCATCGTCATATGCGATACAGGTTCAACTGATAATACAGTTTCAATTGTTGAAGATTACATTAAAAAAAGTGGTATTCCTGGACAGGTCTACCAACACGAGTGGAAGAATTTTGGTCATAATCGAAGCCTTTCCTTTGAAGCGGCAAAAGCGACTCTTCAAAACTTTGGGTTTTCTCTTGCAAATTCTCATCTCCTATTGATCGATGCAGATATGCAACTATTAATTGAGCCTCAATTTAATAAAGAGTCTTTGCAGCACGACTCTTATACAGTGACCCAAAAAACCGATAGCCTCTCTTTTAGCAACACCCGTTTAATACGTGCTTCTTTACCTTGGCGGTGTATAGGGGTAACACATGAATACTGGTCCTGTTTAGAACCTTGCAGTGAATCTAAATTAGATAGTTTGAATATCGATGATAAAAACGATGGAGGATGTAAAGCCGACAAATTCGAACGGGATATCAGACTTCTTACAAACGGATTACAACAAGAACCGGAAAATGAACGTTACTTGTTCTATCTAGCCCTTTCTTACAGATGTTTAGACAAATTTGAAGAGGCCATCGACTGGTTCAACAAACGGATTGAAAAAGGGGGATGGAATGAAGAAATTTGGTATTCAAAATACATGATTGGTGAATGCTACGAGGCAATGGACGATTGGGAGAAAGCTCTTGCTTATTACCTAGAGGCTTTTCAATTCAATCCAGATCGTGCAGAACCATTACAAAAGATTTCTAGACACTATTGTTCAATAGGAAAAAATGATTTAGCTTATCTATTTGCAAAGCAAGGGACAACTATTTCGTACCCTTCTCATCAACTCTTGTTTATCTCCCATCCTGTTTACGACTATCTTTTGGATGAGGATTTATCTGTCGCAGCCTTTTATACAGCTTTTAAAGAGGATGGCTATGCAGCAACTAATCGGTTATTGCTTAAGAAAGGACTCCCTTATCATGTCAAAGAAAAAGCTTACGAAAATCTCCTTTTTTACATCCAAAAGCTACCTAACACCGCCTATAAGTCTATTGCTATCGATCTACCACCCATTCAAGAAGGTTTTTCTGCCCACTACAACCCCATGAATCCTTCGATTCTCAAAACAGGGAAAGGATATCAATTGATTTGCCGTACGGTGAATTACACGCAAATTGGTGCAAAACACTTTAAATCGATGAATGTCGCTGACCCTACTATTCGAACAAGAAATTTTCTAGTCCAGTATGACCGCGATTTTAATTTACTTTCACAACAAGAAATTATTGAAACTCTTCCTCGAGAAAAGAGAAGAGATTGTCCTGTACAAGGGCTAGAAGATTGCCGCCTCTTTGAATTTGAAAATAGCTTATGGTTCACCTGCACAACAAGAGATACAAACCCGACAGCAACACCTCAAGTTTCTCTTTGTAAGTTGTCAGCTAAAAAATCGGCCTCCAATGTTTCTATCGAAAAATTCATTCCTATGCAGGGGCCAGACCCTTCTCGATGTGAAAAAAACTGGTTACCTTTTGTAAAAGATGGGGAATTTCATCTGATCTATTCCTACGATCCATTTGTCGTCTGTAAACCAAATATTCACGACAAAAGAGCTGGCTGGTCTTTACCTATTAGAAACGAAGAGGTGATGCACGATTTTTCCCGATTCAGTGGTTCTGCCTCTCCCATTAAATTTGATCAAGGCTATCTTGCAATGATCCATGAAGTCATCGATCGGAGCGAACGTACCTACATCCACCGCTTTGTCTATTTAGATGCTGCCTTTAACATCACAAAAGTCTCTAAACCCTTTACGTTTTTACATCAGGGAATAGAGTATTGCTGTGGCATGACACAAGATCATTCCGGTCAAAAACTTGTCATCACTGTAGGTATTGAAGATAGAGAAGCGTATCTTGCTTTCATTGACATTGCTACGGTCCGTTCTCTTTTAGAACCTCTTCCAGAGCCGTAGATTTAAACAAAATGAGCTCATATGAGCTCATTTTGTTAGCATAAAATTAAAAGTAAAAATCTGCGCCAAGGATAAGACCATAGAGTCCCATATCACCTCTTAGCGTATGAGAGACTGGCATAGCTCTTGCACCTGTAGAAAAATCTTCTAAAGTAAAATCTTGTGCATCACGAGCAATCAACATGTTGAAGCCGGAGAAGAAAATGTATTCCCACCCTGCTTTTACAATGAGGAAGCTTTCATAGCAGTTGAAGTCTTTGATCCATTGCAAGCCAAAATCAAGAGTTGCCATCTGTTTCAAAGTTTTTGGGTTGCTTTTGAAAGCTAAGGATTGTGTAAAGGGAGATGCCACTGCAGGGATAACTTCTGTCAAATAGAGATCTTGGCGAAGTCTTGAGCATCCATATAAGACAGAATAATCAAAGTTTCCATACAAAGAGAGACCACAAAACCCGATATCCCATGTCGTATCGAGTCCAAACTTAATTCCAAAGCCATCTAGTTCATTTTTATTAGCCGTTCTAACTGAAAGGGCATTGCTACCAGCTGTTGGGTCAAATCCAAAGAAGGAATTGAGATGTTGCTGACTCCAGATAAAACGAAAACCGGCTCTAGGATTAAGAGAGACAGAGCGATTGAGGTAAGAAATACGGGAAAAATCGATATCTAATTGGTTGTATTGCCATTTCCAGTTTCCTGTGGTGTTGTAGTTACCATCAGAAAAACTTAAGACATCATTGAATAACGTAGGGACAATGCCTCCCATTGTTGTTGGAGCATCTGTTGTAAAATGTGAAGAACGGGATGCATCGGTCCAAAAATAGGTATAGGCGATATCAATTGTCCATTGATCGAAAGGTAACGCATAACCTGCATGAACTCTAAAACCTGAATCCCAATTGAGGTCTGGGGCTATTCTTGAGATAGAACCACACGATCCAGGGGTGAAAACGGTCTTTTCTGCAAAATAGTTTTCATCTACGGCAGGCTTCATGTACAACCATTCGGCTCCTACAATTAGCTTACCAAGATCAAGCCCTTCATAATCAGCAGGAGGAGGATAGCCATAATCGTAGTAAAAAGGTATTTCTGCTCCCTGCAAGGCCAAGCAAGGGAGGGCAAACGCGACTACATAAGTCGAGAGATTTTTCATGGGCACCGGTACTTTTAGTTAAAACGCAATCTCATGGCTTACCTTGTCTTGGTAAGCAACGGATACATTTAACTTTATTCCCCGTTTTTCTAACACCCCATTCACAACTTCTAACGCTTTTGCCTCTGAGTTACATTCAGAAGAGAGGTGAGCTAGATGAACGGCTACAAGGCCAGAGTGTGCCACTTCCGATAAAATATCGGCTGAAGCTTTATTAGAGAGGTGACCGAGTTTACTTAACACCCGATCTTTGTAAACTCTTGGTCTAGAAGAAGCATGGACAAAACTCTCTTCGTGGTTAGCTTCTAGATAGAGATAGTGGCAATCTTTTAACACCCGCTTCACAAGGCTTGTACCAAAGCCAAGATCGGCTGCGATGCCCAGTTTTAAATCTCCTTGGCGGATGGTAAAAGCAACAGGGTCGACAGTATCATGAGGAATCGTAAAGGGAAGAATCTCAAGATCACCAAAAGCAAAAGGTTCACCTGTCGTAAAAATTTTAAACCGTGGAACCATATCAAGAGCTGAAACAATCGCTTTAGCTGTCTCTCCGTTTGTAAAAACAGGGATTTGGTATTTGCTAGAAATGGACCCGAGACCGCCGATATGATCCGAATGGTCATGCGTCACCAAAATAGCTTGAATCTCTGAAAGAGAGACACCAATTTCATTGAGACGTGCCTCTAGCTGTTTTGGGCTTAAGCCAGCATCGATCAAGAGTTTGACTTCAGGAGTCTCTAAATAGAGGGAATTCCCTTTTGACCCAGACGCTAAGGGACGAAATATCAGCTTATTCTTCATCGTCAAAGCGAGGCATTTGGGTTGTCAGTACTCTTCTTGCTTTTGAACCATCAGGCTCTGAAACAACTCCACGCTCTTCCAACTGTTCAATCAAACGGGCAGCTGTTGGATAACCAATTTTCATTTTCCGTTGTAAGAAAGAGGCAGAAGCCAACTGTGCAGACATCACAACTTTTAAAGCCTCTTTATAGAGAGGATCTTCATCCTCTTTTTTTGCCTTACTGCTGGAATCTGGAGTAAAGGCATCAAAAGAACGGATTTCGTAATTGGTTGGAGCCTGACGTGTGATCCATTCGATAGTTTTTTGGATATCGCTATCTGAAATATAGGCCCCTTGCGCACGGACAAGCTGAGAAGTGCCTGGAGGCAAAAAGAGCATATCCCCGTTTCCAAGCAACGTCTCTGCCCCTACTTCATCCAAAATGATCTGGCTGTTGATCCGGCTAGAAACTTTGAAAGAGATTCTTGTTGGGAAGTTGGCTTTGATAAGACCAGTGATCACCTCTCTTGAAGGGCGCTGTGTCGCCAAAATGAGGTGCATTCCCACAGCACGGGCCATCTGCGCAATCCTTGCAATTGGAGTTTCAATGTCGCTTGTGGCAGCCATCATCAAGTCGGCCAACTCGTCAATGATGCCGACGATGTAAGGCAGCTTTTCTGGTATTGTGATGTTGAGACTCTTTTCATACTCCACATCGGGTGTGCGGGTATTAAAAGCATCAATATTTCTAACGCCGACGAGCTTTAAAATCTCGTAACGTTTTTCCATCTCCCTCACCATCCAGTTGAGGGCCTCTTGGGCTCCATGCGGCTCTGTAATCACAGGCGCAATCAAATGTGGCAAACGTGTATAGGGCGTTAATTCTACTTTTTTCGGATCGACCATCAAAAGACGGACCTCGTCAGGCTTGAACATGTACAACATCGACATGATGATGGTGTTGATGCAAACAGACTTACCAGATCCAGTGGCGCCAGCAATGATGCAATGAGGCATCTTTGTCAAATCTGCTACGACATCTTCTCCGTTAACAGCCTTTCCCAAAAGAAGAGGAATTTTGTGTTTTTTTGGCCCTTGCTGATAGTTATGGAGCATCTCTTTATAGCTCACTTCCTGGGCAATTAAGTTAGGCACTTCAATCCCAACAGCAGCTTTCCCAGGAATAGGGGCAATAATACGGATCGATTTTGCTTCCAAATTCAACGCAATATCGTTTTCAAGGGTTTTGATTTTTTGGACTTTCACCCCAATCGATGGGTGAACTTCAAAAGATGTAATGGTAGGTCCACAGTTGATCTGCCCAACTTTTGCCTCAATCCCAAAACTTTGAAGTGTCTCTTCCAACACTTCAGCCTGTTTTTTCAGATTACTTTTGAGGTTGCTTTGATCCACTTTTTTTGCCGCTGTCAACATGGCAAGAGGGGGCAATTCAAAAACACCGGGCTCTGCCTGCTTTGTTGGCATCGGAATATGGGGAATTTCGATAGCAGCCTTTGCCTTCTCTTTTGGCTCATCAATTTTCATAGAAAGAGAGGGGCGCTCGCTCAATTCTTTTTTAGGACGGATCAAAAGAGCTTCTGGCTCTTCTTTCTGTGGAGTTGGTATCTTCAATTTCACTAAACGGCTGGCATTGGGTGTTTTTTCCATCTCCAATACCCGCTCTTCCACCTCTTTTGGAGATCTTTCAAACAGACGGCGGATTAGACGAATCACCCCCCTTACCACCTTTTGGACAGGTAGCTTTAAAAGAAACAGGGTCGAAGCAGCTGCAAGGGTGCCGAAAAGTAAAAAGACGCCTGTATGATTGACCAATAACTTTAGATTGATCAATGGGATGTAACGGTAAAGCACCAATGCTGGAAAACCAGAAAGTGGGGGTGGCGTCCCTTTATAAGCAGCTGGGTAAAGGATTCTTCCCCATTCCAAAGCTCTTTTTGGGTCAATATCTTCGGCCAATGCCAATAACATCGATAATGAGAAAAAAAGGAGCAAAAAAGCCACTAATCGAGGAGCAAGAGGAGGCGGCTCTCTAGAAAAAAGGAGTTCTCCACCTAACCAAACAAGTGAAAGGGGGGCGACAAAACTGAGAACACCAAAGACAGAATGGAGAAAAAGACTTCCTCCGTATCCGATGAATCCAAACCAATTATTTTCTGGAGGATGGAGGGCAAAACTCCAACCACTCAAGAGGAAAAAGACCCCGAGTACAACTAAGAGTACCCCTTTCAGATCATTCCAATCTTGGGTAATATTCCAAAAAGAACTTTTATTTTTTTGCTTTCCCTTTTTTGACATCAGACTACAAGAGGTAAAACGTCAGCCCGGATAAGGCCAAACAATACCATGAAAAATAGCCTAATTTGTTCATACTTCCAAGGGCTTTCAGAAACCCTAAAGAAAAAAAGCCTACAACAAAGGCAGTTGCAATGGCAACCGATAGGGGCAACGGATCGACAACGTTGGTTGTTCCGTCTTTGATAAGATGGATAATTTCTAATGTTAAAGAACCTAAAACAGCGGGAATCGCAAGAAGAAATGAAAATTGTATAGCTTCTTGATTCGTAAACCCTGCCACCCTTCCAGCTGATATGGTCATCCCACTCCGTGAAACACCAGGGAAAAGGGCCAAAGTTTGAGAAAGTCCCACAACTAACGGACGCCATTTCGGAGCAACCGGCGCTTTTAGTCTATCTCCCAGGAATAAGATACACCCTGTAAAAGCAAAAGAAAACGCAAGAACATGGGCCGCTCCAAAGCTTGCTTTGATCACTTTAAACAAAGGGACAAAAAAGAAAAGCGGGACAGTTCCAATGATCAGGGCCGTTCTCATACTCGATTTTTTTTTGAAAAGCTGTAAAACTTCTTTTTTAAAAACAAAGAAGATCACAAACAGAGTACCGAGATGGGAAAAAACATTGAAAAGGAGCATCTCTTCATTGGATCCGAGACCCATGAGCTGTTCTGCAAGGGTTAGGTGACCTGAAGAACTGACAGGTAAAAACTCTGTCACCCCTTGAATCAGACCTAAGATAAATGCGGTAGAGAGATCCACTAGAAAAAATATGGGCGATCGACGGGATTCGAACCCGCGACATTCGGAACCACAATCCGACGCTCTGCCAACTGAGCTACGATCGCCATGATAGTGCCCAGAATTTTCGTCGATTGCCCACTTTCACGTCAAGTTCTTATGTTTTACCAAGAATTCCGTTTACAAACGCTGTTATATTCTCTTCAATTTTATTGAAGGCGGAAACAAAACCAATAGTGGCAACAAAAAGGACCATTTGGCTTTTGAAACCAAAGCTCATCCGCAGATTAGCTTCAAGTGTTCTCATGACTAATTCAGCTACCCTCTGAGTTAAAAGATAGATAAAACCCATATTTAAAACTTTTTGAACGTTGCTCCGATTTTTATCGAGCCGAAAAATCGTAAGTTGTTCTGGGAATTTACACGCAATAGCAACAGCAGCAAGGCCAGCTGCCTTAGGATAAAAAGTCATTTATAGACACCATTGGGTTAAGTTTGTTTTTCGCTCTTTACTGATGTAAAGGGCCGTTTGTAGTAATAGCACAATGATAACAAAATAAAAAGAACAATGCCCTTCTACTTGAGGCAAAGGGAGATCAAATAGTTTTAAAAATGATAAAATCCCATCTGCAGACAATTCTATCAATGGATCTAGAACAGGAAAGAGTGTTGAAAATAAAACACCTCCTACAAGCAGAGAAAAAAGAGGGGTAAAGAGGAGATTTGCAAGGATGCTAAAAAGGGGAAATGCCCCAAAAGCATATAGAGAAAGAGGAAATGCAACCGAAGAGACTGCTAGCGAAAATAGGAGCGATTTTTCAAACCAAGTTCTCAACACTAAAAAACATTGAGTGGCAAATGGCTCTATCCTCACCTTTTCAATAGAGGGAAAATTCACTTTTTCAAGCAAAAACGGATAAAGGGTTAAAATAGCATAAGTGATTCCAAAACTGAGCTGAAAGGACAATTGGTAAAGAAGTCTGTAGTCATAAAGAAGGGTGAGCACAAGAGATAGGCCAAAAGTATTCAAAGGTTTAGACCTTCGATTAAATAACTCTGAAAGAAGCGAAATACTTGTCGCAAAAAAGGCCCTTAAAACTGATGGAAGGCCCCCTAGGAAAAATGCATAGCCTCCTAAAAAGAAAAGAAGGAGCGTTAACCTAGTCCTCCCCTTCACTAAAAAACCAAGCAGTCCAAAAAGATAACCACTCAACAATGAAAAATGAAACCCTGAAATTGCAACAAGATGCAATAGACCTGTCTTTTTAAAAAGGGGTTTTAAATCCTTTGGAAGCTCGGTTCCCATCAATAAAGAGGAAAAAAGAGCTGCATTCTCCCCTTTCCCAAAACGGTTTTGTAATGATAATTGGATGTATTCTTTCCACTCTTTCCGGTAATCTGATTCCTTAGAACGACTGGCACTTTTTTCAATAGGCAAAAGAGCAAAAAACAAAACCATCACCAGGCCAATGCAGAAAGCAGGGTGGTGAGAAAAAAATAACGTGATTTTTTGCCTTGAGACTGATAGATGTTGTTGATCTAACTTTAAACGTGAGCTTGAACGAGTTGTCATGGACCATCACATAAAAGAATATTTCAAAGAATCATCTGTTAAAGAGACTCAACCCGGAACTTTTCATCAAGTTATCCACCTGAGAGAAGATTCTCACCTCAGCTGGCAAGAAGCCCAAAAAATTTGCCCAGACCTTCCTAGGGGATGGTATGAACTTTCTAAATTGACTCTTCAAGATAGAATCGAATTTTGCAGAGATTTCTGGATTTCCCGTTTTCCTTTTCATCCCGATTTAGCCCCTCTCCTCACAAAGTTTTTCTCATCTTTAGACGATCTTTGCATCTTTTTAGTGCAAAAGACCTTTGATTCTCCTGTAAAGCCTAAATTGATCTATAGCCTAAAAGGAGACACTGGCTTTTTTCAAGGAGATCCTCCTGCCAATGACTATCTTTTATCTATGCTTCAAAGTGATTTTTCCGGAGTTTTGTTTCCTCAAGATTATCTTGCCTTCCTTTCTATCCACAATGGATTTGGAAAGTTAGACGATACGGGTATTTTAAAGATTCAAGATTTGAAAAAAACCTACGAAACTTTCACAGAACGGCTAGAATCTCGTGAACCTCTTTTTTTAGAAGAGGGTATCGCACTAAACCCCAAACATCTTTATCCTTTTTATGAATCGTTTGGGACAAGATGTTACCAATGCTTTCTAGAAGATTGGTACCCCGAACAAGAGATGGGAAACGTTTACTACTCTGAAATGACAAAGTCGCTCTCTCCGATAAAGAGTCAATTTGCTGCTGCAGAGATCCAAGCCTTTCCTACCTTTGGAGATTGGCTTTTCTTTTATCTGGAACGTATAGCTTGATGTATCGAGTAAAAGACCTGTTTGAACAACATGGTGTAAGATTAGAATTAGAGCTTGTGGCAGGCTCTTCAGGCCTACAAAGAACAATTTTAGTGCCACAAGCCAACCGACCAGGCATTAGCCTGGCTGGTTACATGAAAGGGTATGCGAATAAGAGAATTCTTATTTTTGGACGTCTTGAATTCCATTACCTAAAAGACTTAGATGTTAAAACAAGAAAAAATCGACTAAGAGCCTTACTTTCTCCACAAACACCTGCTGTGATTGTGGCAAGAAAACACCGCCCCCCTAAAGAATTGATCGACTTGTGCGAAGAGCGTGGCATCCCTTTGTTGCGTGCTGGCATGTCGACAATGAATCTTTTAAGCAAACTCACGCTTCTTTTAGCAGAAGAATTTGCCCCCTCTATAGATCTGCACGGTACATTGGTCGAAGTCTTCGGCATTGGTGTTTTGATACAGGGAGAATCTTCTGTCGGAAAAAGTGAAGCAGCTTTAGGCCTAATCGAACGAGGCCATCGATTGATCTCTGACGATGTTGTCAGAGTGAAGAAAAAAGAGGCTAATTTCTTAGAAGGACGTGGCATTGCTTTGACTCGTCACCTCATGGAAATCAGAGGTATTGGCATCATCAATGTTGCCTATCTTTATGGCGCCGTCTGTGTCAGAGAAGCAAAATCCATCGATATCATCGTTAAACTAGAAGAATGGGACGACAATAAATATTACGACCGCGTTGGCATTGAAGAGAAGACAGAGACCATTCTCGACATCCCTGTCCCCTGCCACATTTTGCCTGTAAAACCTGGCCGCGACGTTGTTTTATTGCTCGAAACAATTGCTCTAAATCATCGGTTGAAACTTTTAGGCTACCATTCAGCAAAAGAGTTCCAATCAAAATTATTGGAAAAGATCTCAAACGGGGAGAATCACCTTGGATAGTGCTACCAAAAATCGGATCGAATTAGAGGTCAAAATCAAAAATCCGATGGGTCTTCATACCCGTCCAGCCACAAATATCGTCAGAATTTTGCAACACGCAAAATGTTGTGTACAATTCACTTACAAGAAAACTACAATCAACGCTAAAAGTATTTTGAGCATATTAACTCTTGCCGTGCCAAAAAACGGAAAGCTTACTGTTGTAATTGAGGGAGAAGACGCCGAAGTGGTTTTACCTAAGCTCATGCGAGTCCTTGAAAGTCCTCTTGAGGACATCAGCGTTCTATGATCGTTTCTCCGGACGAACTGATCTACACAGGAACCCCCATTGCTAGGGGAATTGGGATAGGATCCCTTTATCTTCTTCCTTCCTTGCAAAAGAAAAGTGCCTTTTCAAAACAACCTCGGGAAAATGTTGCTCTTGAGATCAAACGTTATCGGGAAGCTGTTACAGCCTCTGTCCACGAAATTAAACTCTTACAAAAGCAGCTAAAAGAAGAAAACGCTCTTGAAGCTGTTGCTGTTTTAGATGCTCATCTAGAGCTACTCGACGACCCTATTTTTACAAGTCAAATTGAAGATGAGGTAAAAAAAACCCGTTCGAAAGTTTTGACTGTTATACAGACTGTTTTAGCACGCTATGAGCAACAATTTGAAAGTTTAGACAATTTTTTCAGAGAGCGTTTCAGGGATATTCAAGATGTTTCTGAGAGGGTCATGAAACATTTGGGCAATAAAAACAGACAACGGCTCGACAATTTACCAGAAGGGATTATCCTTTTTGCTTATGATTTAACACCGTCAGAAGTTGCCTCCATTGTACCTGGATCTGTCAAGGCGATTGTGACAGAAAGGGGTGGCTCTACTTCTCACACAGCTATCATTGCGAAAGCTAAAGGGATTCCTTATGTCTCTGGACTTGCCCTTCATCCTAAAAAATTAAAGAAAGGGATTCCCACTATTGTAGATGGTGGAAGTGGAACGGTCATTATCTCCCCCCTTTCTACCACTTTAGAAAACTATGAAATTGAGCTGAAAAGACATGAAGAGGTCAAAAAAGCTCAAAAAGATGACTTTTCCCCTCCTAAAACATTGGATGGAGAGGTTGTACGTTTGTCTCTAAACGTAGACACTGTGGATGATCTTCCTGACACTCCCACCCCATGTGGTCTTTTTCGGACAGAATTTCTTTTGGGTGAAGACAACGAACTGCCTACTGAAGATGAGCAGTTTGCAATCTATAAAGAGATTTTAGAGCGGCTGAAAAACCAACCCGTTGTCATCAGGGCATTTGATCTTGGTGGTGACAAAGGGTCTATTCTTAAAGAGCATCATGCAGAGGAAAATCCAGCCCTCGGCTTAAGAGCAATTCGCCTCCTTCGACAAGAATTGCACATTTTTAAAAAACAGATACGGGCTCTCTTGCGCGCTGCCCCTTTTGGGAAACTGAAGTTTTTAGTTCCTATGATTACCTCTCTTGAAGAGATTGTTGAGACAAAAAAAGTGATACAGGAACTGAAAAAAGAGTTAGAGGTAGAAGGGCTACCTTTTGGTGATTTTATCGGAGTCGGTTGCATGGTCGAAGTCCCTTCTGCCGCCCTGATCATGGATGCCTTATCGGCTGAATGCGACTTTTTCTCTATTGGCACAAATGACTTACAGCAGTTTGTTCTTGCAGTTGATAGAAACCACTCTCAAATAGTGCCTGGAGCCTCCCCCTTTCATCCAGCCATGATCCGGCTTCTTAAAACCATTATAGATAGCGCTAAAAAAGCAAATATCCCTATTTCGATTTGCGGAGAGATCGCCTCAGATCCAAAAGCTATTCCTCTCTTAATTGGACTGGGGATACGAGAACTTTCGGTTAGCATCTCTCAGTTTCACCCCATCCGAAATCTGATCAAACAGTTATCTGCTGAAGAGACTCAAAAAAAAGTTGAAGCATCGCTACAGCTTGGAACCACCTCGGCTATATATGCCCTCTGGAAAAAATAGAGCTGAGAAAAAGTCAATGCCGCAAAGATTGATTATTAAAAATGTTCTGAAAAAGACTTGCGGTTATTAATGAAAACATAGCTTGGACAGCTGTTTTCACAGCTTCGCGCATTGGTAAGGGCGATTGAATTCCCTCTCTTGCTTTAGCAAACGCATATTGATCATCTTCTTTTTCTTCAGGCAGTTGTCGAAATTGATGTTTGTTATAGAACCTCAAAGTCTGCTCATGATCTTTATAAGCTTCTAAAGTGACGTACTCGACGTTGTTCTTAAAAAGCTCATCCATACCCGTTTTAAACAGAGTATTTCCAATTCCAAGCGTTGCAACACTCCCTTTACACCCCAAGAAATGGACATAAAATTGAGAAGAAGCTCCAACTTGATAATGGGTGCCCCAAAAAATAGCGACACACTTTTGCCCTATTTTTGCCAAATAACATTCCGTTTTTGGATTTTTCATGAGTCCGGTGATCACCCATCTCGGTATTCTATTGGCGTTTTCTGGAAAAAATTCTTTCTTTATTTCAAAGTCTGTATCTACAGCTTCTTCTAAAACTTTTGGATCGGTTAAATCGACTTTTTCACAAACAATAGAAGGAAGTGCCTTCGTTGTTAATATTTTCAGGGCGATTGAACAATCGATCTCATGATTTTGATCATGAAACCGGGGAATACTTTTACCGTGACACTCTTGCAAAATCTTCTTCCAAAGATCAACTACTTGCGAATCCAATAACGTCGAATTTTCAACTATTTTTCGGGTTACAGACATCAATGACTGAGATAGCTGTTGTTGCTGTCTCAAGTTTTCAAGCTTTTCCGAAGCTAGCCATTCAATCAATTTTTGTAGATCGTTTAAAAGAGGAAGATTTCCCCCTTTTTGATTACACAAATTTTTAATTTCAGTGATTTTTACGATTAAACCCACTTTTTACACACAAAGATAAAGCACAAAAAATTTTAACAAATAACTTTTATTTTAATAAACTATTTCCTCACTCGGCTCGTTTCTCTCAAACTGAGAAACATGCTATACTGTATAAGCTCTTGATTGCTCGGGCACATGAGTGCTATAAGCGGGTACGTTTGTAAGCTAAAAGGAAAATTATGATGTTTGAACAGGAAAAGCGGCCACGCCTCTCTCTGACCCCCTACGTAATTGAAGATACTGGTCGTGGCGAACGGTCGATGGATATCTACTCTCGCCTCTTGAAAGACCGTATTATCTTCATCGGAACAGAAATTGATGACCATGTGGCAAACGTTGTCGTGGCTCAGCTCCTTTTCTTAAAAATGGAAGATCCCAAAAAGGATATCCACCTCTACATTAACTCCCCTGGTGGTCTTATCACTTCTGGTCTTGCGATCTATGACACCATGAAATACTTGGGCGTCACAGTTAATACCTACTGCATCGGGCAAGCAGCTTCTATGGGCGCTTTGCTTTTGGCAGCAGGAACGAAAGGGAAAAGAAAAGCTCTTCCACATAGCCGTATCATGATCCACCAACCAACAGGTGGCGTAGGTGGGACAAGTGCTGATATCCAGCTTCAAGCCAAAGAAATTCTTTTCATCAAAGGCTTGATGAACGAGATCTTGGCTTCCTGCACTGGACAAACGGTTGAGCGGATCAAAAAAGATGCTGAAAGAGACTATTACATGAGTCCAAATGAAGCACTCGAGTATGGACTTATAGACGAAGTAATCACGCCAAAATAGGCTAAATAATGTCAGATAAACAAAAAAAATTAGAATGTTCATTTTGCGGCAGAAGCGAAGATCAAGTTGAAAAACTGATCTCTGGACCAGATGTCTATATTTGTGACAAATGTGTTCGGCTATGCGGTGGAATTTTAGATAAACCTCAAGAGAGCTCCTCTTCTACCCCTTCAAAAGATAAAAAAGGGACAGAGGGTGCGCCTATCCAATTCAAGGTGTTAAAACCTCTTGAGATCAAGAATAAATTAGATGAATACATTGTCGGACAAGATAGTGCGAAACGGTCTTTAGCCGTTGCTGTTTATAACCACTATAAACGTGTTCACAATAGACATTTGTCTGATCAAGTCGAGTTTGGGAAATCAAACGTCCTTCTCTTTGGTCCAACAGGTTCTGGCAAAACGTTGATGGCGCGCACATTGGCACAAATTTTGGATGTCCCTTTTGCCATTGCTGACGCTACAACATTGACTGAAGCAGGTTATGTTGGCGAAGACGTTGAAAATATTATCTTAAGACTCTTGCAAAGCGTTGACTACGACGTGGCGAGAGCGGAACTTGGTATTGTCTACATCGACGAGATCGACAAAATCAACAGAACGACCTCTAACGTTTCAATCACACGCGATGTTTCTGGCGAAGGTGTACAACAGGCCCTTTTAAAAATCGTTGAAGGAACTATTGCAAACGTGCCTCCTAAAGGGGGACGTAAACACCCACACCAAGAATATATCAAGGTCAACACTGAGAATATTCTGTTCATTGCTGGTGGCGCTTTTGTGAATTTGGAAAATGTGATCTCACGTCGTCTTGGCAAGAGCACAATCGGTTTCAACGTTGAAGGAGAGCAAGGTCTTTCAGTCGATGGCCTCGATAGAAATACTCTCCTTTCAAAAGCAGAGCCAGAAGATTTGATCCAATTTGGGATGATTCCTGAATTTGTGGGCCGTTTTCACTCTGTGGTGAACTGCAATGAACTCTCTGTAGATGATCTGGTCCGCATCTTGACCGAGCCTAAAAACTCGATCATCAAACAATTCCAGGCCCTTTTTGAAATGGATGGTGTCAAGCTCTCTTTTACAAATGATGCTCTCCTAGCGATTGCTGAAAAGGCCAAAGAGACTGGAACAGGCGCACGCGCCCTCCGGATGATTTTGGAAAATTATATGCGCGATCTCATGTTCGAAATCCCGACAGATGAAACTGTCCGTGAAGTTATCTTTGATAAAGAATGTATTAAAGATCACCTTCCGCCTCAAATTATCCGTTCAACAGAAAAGAAAATCGCTTAACAAGCGATTTTCTTTTTTCTCACTTCTTTATTAAGATAAATTTCAACGTTTAATAACAAACAAATCAAATGAGTGCACTTACCCATCCCCTCGCGACAACTCTTCAACCCCTCACAACAACTCCTCAACCTTTTTGGATTGTAAATAAATATAAAGTTATTGCTGTCCCAACTTCAATCATCTTCCATCAAGGCATGCTATGCATAGGAGAGAGTTGTTTTGTTATTATTGGAGCAACTTGCAAGAGTAATGAAATTCAACTCCATCGAATTGTACTAAATACCTGCAATCAGAATCCTTTCTGATAGTCACTGAACAGTTTTTTGAACAGAAAGGTCTAAGAGTAAGTACAGAAGAGGAACTCACTCTTATTGCAGCTGCAGATGCGAAAGGAGAAATCAATTTTAACCCCAACCTGCTCTCTGGAAGAGAAGCATGTATCGCTAAATCTGAAATAGCACCGATAGCTAAAAGAACATCCCATATCACAGAAGGATTAAAACCCAAAAAAAGAGCAGAGAGTGTTTCTCAACCATTCATCCTTCTTCAAAATGAATAGAAACGAGAAACGTTTTAGAGGACTTTGAAGACAAAGAGGGAGAGGACAAAATAGTAGTTTTAAGTCTTCAAAGTCCTCATCGTCTTCAGTGTCCTCGTCCTCTTACTATTTTTTTGGCTCTTCAGGGGAGATATTGAGTTTAAGCCATTTGTTCATGAATTTGATCACAACAAAGATGGTAAAGGCAATGATGAGAAAATTGATCAAGTTATTCACGAAAAGGCCCCACTTGATCTGAACGGCTGGAGTATCAGCTGTAGCGGCTTTCAAGGTGATGGCAAGATCGGAGAAATCAACACCCCCAATCAACATACCAAGGGGCGGCATCAAAATGTCGTTCACTAAAGAGCTGACAACTCTTCCAAAAGCCGCACCGATGATCACCCCAATAGCAAGGTCGATCATGCTCCCTTTCATTGCAAAAGCTTTAAATTCTTGCATCCAGCTCATAGTTGCCTTCTTATCTAAATGGATCATTTTTGCGTTACTTTTACTAAACGGCTTTAGAAAATCTGTGGGAAGATGATGTGAGATAGGCATCAAAAACAGAAACAATATTTCTGACAAACAACTGACCACGCGAAGTGATCGAAAGCTTTGTCACATTATCTACCACAAATCCATTCTCTAAAAATGGGGAAAGCCCCTCTTTTGCCTGTTCAAAATGGGTGTCAAAAGAGACTCCGAACTTTTCTTGAAATACCTTTTTATCCAATTGAAAGCGACACATCAAAGTGTGGATAACATAGCGACGGAGGTGATCTTCCTCTGTCAAAATCAGGCCACGATGGATAGGAAGTCTATTTTGATCTAACGCCTCATAGTATGAAGAAAGCTCTTTCTCATTTTGGAAATAACCTGTTCCTAGGTCACCAATCGCTGTAATTCCAAGAGGAATAAGAAGAGGCGATGCCTTTAATGTATAACCTTGGAAATTACGTCCTAGTGTCCCATTCTGTAATCCTAAAGCTAAAGAGTCATTTTTCTTGGCAAAATGGTCCATACCTAAAGCTATATAACCCGCTTGGAAAAAAATCTCCCTTGCCGCGACATAAAGACGAAATTTTTCTTCTGTCGATGGCAATGTCTCATCCTTGATTGCTTTTTGATGCTCTTTTAGCCAAGGAACTTTTGCATAGGAAAAAAGAGCGATCCTATCGGGCCCAAGGGCAGAAATTTCTTCTGCTGTCCGGCGGAATGTCTCTTCTGTTTGGTAGGGTAAGCCGTAGATGAGGTCGATGTTGATGCCCCCTTCAAAACCGATCGCTTTAGCTCGATGAAAAGTCTCCTCTGTCATTTGACGGCTCTGTCTTCTTTTAACCGCCTCCTGCACGTCAGGGTCTGTATCTTGTACACCAAAACTGACTCGGTTAAACCCAAGCCTTTTTAACCCCTCTAGCTTTTCTCCCCCATCGCCATAAACAGTCCGAGGATCAATTTCGATGGCAATTTCGGCATTTTTAGAAAAAACAAAACGCTCTTGCAGAGTGTGGAATAAGGCTTCAAAATCTTCTAGCGTCAATTTTGTGGGTGTTCCCCCTCCAAAATGGAGCTGAGTCACCTCTTTTTTTTTGAAAGGAAGCAACTTGATCTCTTTTTGAAGCGCTTTTACATACCGCTCTTCGTTTTCACGCTTACGATTTAAAACAACTGAACAGCCACAATAAAGACACATCGAGTGGCAAAAAGGGACATGAACATAAAGGCTAACCGCCTCTGTCCCTATTTTAGAAAGGTGCTCTTTGTACTCAAGGTCCGAAAGAGCCCCCCAAATGGGGGCTGTCGGATAGCTGGTATATCTCGGTAAAGACCGATCGAATGTCTTAAGATCCGTGAGAAGATTTGACAAGTCGGATAACCTCTTGTAGAGATGCAACAGGGGTTTCTGGCATAACGCCGTGACCTAAGTTGAAAATAAAGGCACGATCGCCCTCTCTTTCATTTAAAATCCGCTCTACTTCATGTTTTAAACCATGAGGAGAAAGAAGAGCCGCTGGATCTAAGTTACCTTGTAAAACAAGGTGAGGGAACATTTCACGCACAGCATTAAGGTCAACTGTATGGTCAATGCTTAACCCAGTTGGCTCAAGCTTTCCTAAAAGTGGATAGTGACTTCCTCGAGCAAAAAGAAGCAGAGGCACTTGCCACCGTTTAACTTCTTCTACAATCAATTTAAGATGAGGGATCACATGCTCTTTCATCATATGAGGAGGAAGATGTCCTGTCCAGGTTTCAAAAATCTGTAAAAGATCGACTCCAGCATCAAACTGCAGTTTTAAATAGCGAATGGTGTCCCGTGTAAGACGTTCCATGAGGGCTGTAAATGCACGTGGATCATCTAACATGAAGCTTTTTGTTTTTTTGAGCTCACCAACATGTCCCCCTTCAATCAAATAGGAGGCCAAAGTGAAAGGACCGCCAGAAAAACCGATCAAAGGAAGGGGACTTTCTCTTTTGACTCGCTTGATTGTCTCAGGAATAAAAGAGAGGGCTTCTAAGTTAAGAGGAAAGAGGTCATCGACACCGCCAGAGCGGTCGATCGGATGTTCAATCCTTGGTCCAATCCCTTCAGGAAATGAAAGACCAACTCCATAAGTTTCAAGCGGAATGAGGATGTCCGAAAAAAGAACCAGCGCATCTACACCTAGAGGTTCTGGCATCAATGTGACAGCAGCAGCAAGCGCTGGATCATGACAGATTTCTAAAAAGGAGTGTTCTTCTCTTAAACGTTTAAAAGGGGGCAAAGCACGTCCGGCTTGTCTCATAAACCAGACAGGAGGCCTTCCTGTCCTTTCACCATACAATGCTTGTAAGAGAGGAGAAGGTTTCATTTGACCAACCTTTGTACGATAGCCTCAGGAGTAAATCCAAACTGTTTTGCTAAATCTTTGTCAGGCGCAGAGGCACCAAATTGATCAATCCCAATGGTGACACCATCAAGGCCAACAAATTTTGCCCAACCAAACGTTGTCCCCGCTTCGATACTGACCCGTTTTGCCTTACCTAAAACATCTTCCCGATAGCTAATAGGTTGCTCATCAAACAATTCCCAGCAAGGGAGAGAGACGACCCGTGTCCCTTTACCTTGTGCTTCAAGCAATTCCGCAGTATGCAAGGCTAAAGAGACTTCTGAACCTGTTGCAATCAAAGTGAAGGCATGTGCAGCCCCCTCTTTTTTCACAACATATCCCCCTTTTAAGGCACCTTCTACACTTGTCTCTTTCAAAGTCGGAAGATTTTGACGAGAAAGGGCAAAAGCAGTTGGCCCTTGGTAAGTTAAAGCCGAAGTCCAACCAGCAACAAGCTCATTATGGTCTGCAGGACGACACACGTGAAGATTTGGTATCGCTCTTAAAGAGGCAACTTGCTCAATAGGTTGGTGTGTCGGCCCATCTTCACCTAAGAAGATAGAGTCATGAGTAAAGTGGTAAACAACACGAGATTTCATCAAAGACGCAAGACGGATCGCGTTTCTCATATAATCTGAGAACGTCAAGAAAGTCCCAATAAATGGGATGATCATTCCAGTCTCATAAAGACCAGAAGCCATCGCCCCCATCCCAAACTCTCTCACACCAAACTTGATGTTTCTTCCACTGAAATTGTCATTTGTGACAGCTGGAAAAACTTTCATCCAGGTCATATCCGAACCAGATAAGTCTGCTGAACCGCCATAAAGGTAAGGAAGTTCATGACCTAGAATTTGCAACAGCTCTTGAGAACCTTTTCTTGTTGAAATCGCAGCTGGGAACGGAGCTTTTTTAAGTTTTTCTACAAGATCTTTTGGCCAAGTTTTCAAAACCATCTGATCAAATTTTTTCCGCAAATCTGGGTTAAGAGAAGACCAAGCGGCAAATTTTTTATTCCATTCGTCTTCTTTTTTATTGTCGTCTTTTAACTTTTTATCAAAGAAAGATCTAACAGATTCAGGAATAAAAAAGTGTTCTCCGTTGATACCTAAAGCGGCTTTTGTTAACTGTGTCTCTTCTTTTCCAAGAGGTGATCCGTGTACTTTAAAAGTCCCTTGGCGGTTTGGAGATCCTTTTCCGATGACTGTGGAAGCAATGATAATGACCGGTCTTTGCTGATCGTGAGTTGCTTTCGCAAAAGTTTTGTGGAGAGCTGCCAAATCGTGTCCATCGACTTCATAAACATCCCAGCCATAGGCTTTGTAACGGAGAGCTACATTTTCTGAGCAAGAATCGCTTAAAGGGCCATCTAAAGAGACTTCGTTTGCGTCATAAATGACAACCAAGTTATTCAAAGAGAGGTGACCTGCAAAAGAAGAGACTTCTGAAGAGATCCCTTCCATGATGCAACCATCGCCAACTAAGGTGTAAACTTTTGCATCAAAGAGATCAAAGCCAGGTGTGTTGAACTGTGCACCCAATAATTTCAACCCAAGAGCTTGCCCTACAGCGTTTCCAATCCCTTGGCCAAGAGGACCTGTCGTAGTTTCAACTCCATCAGTTTCAAAAGATTCCGGGTGACCAGGTGTGTGAGAGCCCAACTGACGGAATTTTTTGATCTCATCTAGAGAAAGGTCAAAACCGGCCAGATGGAGTGCACTGTAAAGCAGCATGGAACCATGTCCTGCAGACAAAATAAAGCGATCTCTATTTAACCATTTAGAATTCTTAGGGTTATGACGTAGCAAATGTCCATATAGATAGGCACCGATTTCGGCGCATCCGAGAGGAAGCCCTGGGTGGCCCGAGTTTGCTGCTTCTACCGCATCGATAGAGAGGTGTCGGATGGTTTTTGCTATTTCTTCAAGTTGTTTCTTTAGATCGAGGGTCAAGTTTTCCATAAGCCATTCATTTTACCCTGCCCTTGAATTAGAGGAAATTCACAAATTCCTTATCGCACCTTAACTCTCTCTTCCGAGAATCAAAAGAATGAACATAGGTCTTCCTCCACCTGATTACACTCATGGTTTTGTAGGCAAAATAACAGCCTTTAGTAAAAACGTATTAGCTCATGCTACCAGAAAAGGGAAGATGTACGCTTCTGTTGCTAAGGATAATTTAGAGCTTGGGCAAATATATGCTGCTGAACTGCTCCGAAGTGCAACCTCCCATCAATTCAAAGTTCAAACGAAGAGGAGTTCAAACGTCAGCCAATTTTTCAAAAAAGTCTTCGGGAAAAATGAAAAAATAACTGAAGAGCTATCCCCTCCTCTCAAAGCTCTTGCCCGTTATGCAGACTTACAGGCTACAACTTCTTCCAGAGAGGTTAGAGCTAACTGGATAGAAAACGATCCATCCCTACAAAAAATTTTTAAAAATGAACATTGGCCGACTCAATCAAGCGAACGACAAATACAACAAAGAGAAAGACTTGAAAAAGAAAAAGAAATTTTCAGAAGTGAGCTTTCTCCAATAGTTGCAGATCCTGAACTTGTCTCATCCATCAAAGGCAGCGGTTATTTTCTTTTAACCATTGGGGATGAATTCATTAAACAATTTAAAAATCATATAAGTACCACAGATGACATTGGCCAGGAGATCACTCGTAAAGCGCATCGAGACTTAGTCGAAGCATTGATCACTCAAATACTTCCTCATATAGGCGACAAAGAAGTAGCAGAAATTTATATCGCGCTAAAAGAGCAACAAGCCAATTTAATCGAAGCGGAAAGTAATTATCGCGCTTCAACCAACAGCTCTACAAGAGAAACTAGGGCTAAAGAACCTTTAGTCGATCTCTATAGAAGCTTTGCAAGACAAGTACTTGCAAAAATAAAATCGTCATAATTCATAAAATTGACCTGAGGGCTTGTCATTTAAGCGTCAATCCCTATCCTTAAGAACAATAATAAATACTCATATTTCATAGACGCTCATGGATCCTATGCTCTGGGTTGCCCTCTTCTCTGCGTTTTGCAGAGGTGGTGTAAACCTTATCGACCGTTACCTTCTCGGCATGAAAACGAAGGACCTTTTCATCAATGCTCTTTTCAATGTAGCACTCCCCTTTCTCCTCTGCCTCGTCATCACGCTGGCTTTTTTCCCAGCAGAGAAATTTTTAGATCAGTTCCTTCAGCCAGGCCCTTGGATTTTTGCTTTGGCTATCCAGTTAGCCTCTTATAGTTTTTCCTATGCCTTTAAGCACATGGAAATTACGCGCGTTATGGTGTTGTCAAAAATTGGAGAGGTATTGATCCCTATCTCTTTATTCCCCATTACTGGGGCGTGGAGTGAAAGAGAGTACCTTTTTTACGCAGCATCCTTGCTTGCATTTTCCCCTCTTTTCATCAGAAACGGCAACTTTTTTAAACAAATCCCCTGGATTTCTCTTGGAACTATTGCCTTTGCCCTCAATTTTCAAGCCATAGTCTTTGCCTTCCTCCCTAAAGAAGAGGGGCATACCGTGGAGTCCTTCTGGTTGCTGAACAATGCCATTTTGGGATGTAGAGTGATTTACTCTTTCATTCCTCTCCTATTTAAAGCCCGTCATCCCGGAGTATGGTTGGTTGAAATCATCGCGACAATGAATCTGCCGATGACATTGATTCGCACTTTTGCCTTTTTGTTTACACAAGGAGCTTTTTTGTTAGCACTGGGACAACCGCACTCCTATTTAACTTGGCCTATTCTAAACTGCACACCACTTATAGCCTCTTTAGGAGGTTATTTTATCTTGAAAGAAGAGCTTAGAAAGTCTGAAATTTCTGCTCTTTGCTTATTGACAATCGTGTTAATCTGGATCAAATAGATGCTTATAGGCGCAGCAAATGTAGCAAATGTTGTACAACGCGCTCAAAACCCGTCTGCTGTTGCTCTTAGTAGTATTTTAACAAACTTCATCCCTAGCCATGCAAAAGGGGCTTTATTGGCAATTGCCATTAGCACCACATTCGTTAGAATCAAAAGTCTTTTCTCTTCAGTCATAACGAAGCAAGAATTAGCAGATGATTTTGGAGAGAGTCTCCATTTCTCTAGGACACAAGTCAATATTTTTTCTGACTTTTCTCACGGTTTAATTAGGCTTGCTGTGGTCATTTTTGAATCTGCGAAAATATTATTCGAACTCCAGCAAGCATTTTTCTTACTTGTAACTCAAAACCAGCAGATCATTGAGCATCTCCTCATCAAATTCCCTTCTCTTTTTTCAAACGAAACAAATACCCCTATCCAAATACAATGGGCAGCCATCCCCTCTTTTTTACGCCCAGATGAGGCAAACCGAAGAAAAATCGATAATTTCTTTAAAGGACCTGAAACGACACCTCCGCCTCCATTAAACATGTGGGGAGAATAATCATAAGAAGAAAATTTCGGAAAGAGAGGGATTCGAACCCTCGATACCCAATGGGTATGCGTCCTTAGCAGGGACGTGCTTTCGGCCACTCAGCCATCTTTCCTTACGAATATTGTTCCCAAGATCTTAGCTCTGAGAGGTAACTTGTGTCAATTTCAAAAGTGGTTTTTTCAAAATTAAAAGAATTCCGTATGCAAGCCCCGTGATCAATGCAATCGTTGCACCGGGAGGTAAATCAAAATCGTAGGCAATCCACATGCCTGAAAACGAGAAGAAGCAAGAAAGGAGCATGGCAAGTGCCATCATAATGGAAAGACGGCGTGTAAATAAATTTCCAATGGCAGCCGGGATAGTTAACATCGTTAAAACAAGTAACACACCCACTACTTGCGTCAACAAAACGACAGAAATGGCGATTAAGACCAATAAAAGAAGATAGAGAGGTTGCACCGCCACCCCTTGTAATTTGGCCTGCTCTTCGTCAAAACAAAGGGCCAATAGTTTTTTATGAAGAGGAATGATGAGAAGGAGGGCCAAGACATTCAATGAAACTAAAATCCAAAGATCTTCTGGAGTCACCCATAATAGATTCCCAATCAAAAAATTCGTTAACTCAACATTGAAGCCTGGAGTTGCAGAAATAAAAAGAACCCCTAAAGCCATCCCAACAGTCCAAAGTGCTCCGATGACAGAATCTTCCCTTTCACGGAATTTAACCCGAATAAATCCAATCAAAATAGCAGAGATAATGGCTGCAATCAGCGCCCCAATCAAAGGGGTCATCCACTCCACATCATGTCTTTTTTGGAGCCAAAGGGCGACACCAATTCCCCCAAGAACAGAATGGGAAATACTTCCTGCTAAAAAAGAGATCCGTTTTACAACGACATAGGAGCCAACAGTGCCACTAACAATCGAAGCCAAAAATGAGCCCAAAAGGGCAAAGAGGATCAGATTATGAGAAAAGACAGCTTCCAAAAAACTCATGGATGCCACACCCCTAAAGCAAAGTGACCACAAAGCTCGTCCCTTTCTAAGACACGAGCTGTCTTTTGTAAGCACAGTACTTTTTCAACCTCATTCACAACCCGTTTTAAGTCATGAGAGACTAAAAGAATTGTCATCTTCCCTTTCAGCTTTCGGATCAACTCCCAAATCTGCTCTTCAGCTTTTGTATCCACACTGGCTGTCGGCTCATCTAAAAGGAGGAGTTCTGGTCCTTGAGCAAGAGCCCGCGCAATGATCACCCTTTGGGCTTGGCCACCAGAAAGATCACTGAAAGGACGGTGGGCTAAATGAGAAAGCCCCACAAGCTCTAATGCTTCGGCAGCTTTCTGTTTATCTTCATCTGAATAACGCCCAAACCAAGAGAGGCGGTTTAAACGGCCTTGTAAAACAATTTCTTGCACACAGATGGGAAATGCCCGATCGAAATGAAAAATTTGTGGCACATATCCAATTCTCTGCTGGGCTTTTTGAGGAGTTTGTCCAAAGACAGAAAGTGTTCCGCTGTCAGGTTGCAAAAAACCTAAAAGAAGACGGAGAAACGTTGTTTTTCCCCCTCCGTTTGGTCCAATGATTGCCCAATAATCACCTGCAGGAATTTCGACAGAAACATTTTTTAAAATGGGGTTTCCGTCGTAAGAAAAACAGAGGTTATCAGCGACAACCGCAGCGCTCAATTTGAAAACTCCTTCGCAATTTCAAGCCAACAAGCAAAGACATTTTTAGCATAAGGGTCAATATTGACCACTTCAGCTCCAATCTGTTTTGCAATCAAGTTAGCCCCTTTTGCAGAGTATTGAGGCTGAATAAAAACTTTTTTAATACCCAATGCTTTGGCCTGATCAACAAGTGCTACGATCTGTCTTGGAGAAGGCTCTTTTCCTTCTACCTCAATCGAAAGTTGTCGAAAACCAAAATCATGGCAAAAATAGGCATATGCCGCATGGGCCGCAAGAATTGTCCTAATTTTTGCATGAGACGTAATTTCTGCTACTTGATGGGCTGTTTGATCGAGAGTTTGAAGAAATTCTCTGTCATGAAGCTTGCCTTCCGGCCTTAACTTTTTCAGCTGCACTGCAATCAGCTCTGCTTGCTTACGTACAATTTTTGGGCTCAGCCAATAGTGCAAATCTTCAGAATGAGAGCCTTTACAGTGAGGGCAGCCACCTTGATCATACAAAAGAGGCATCCCCTCTCTTAAGTCGACAACGATCAGATTTGGGTTATGATTTTTTAGAACAGGTAAAATTTTATCTTCAAAGGTTTCTCCAATGCGGAACCAGATGGCCGCTTGGCTTGCTTTGATCATCTCTTTGGCGCTTGGTTCAAACGTATGACCGCTAACGCCAGGTGGGACTAAAACAGAAACTTCAACCTCTTTACCGCCGATCTCCTCAACTACAAATTGGTAAGGGACCATTGTCACAAGGACTTGCACAGGCTCTTCACTCCACAAGGAAGAGACGAGCACTAAAGATAAATAAAAAAAGTGACGCATCGAGGACAGCATACCGTAAGCGACAATAAAATTTCCCATTAGCCGGAAAGTTATACCTACTTATATAGGGTTATACCTGAAAAACGTTATAACCCTATATAAGTAGGTATAAGTTTCGGACAAAAGATCATGTTTAAAAAACAACATGCTCTTTATAAGTGATTTAATCTCGATTTTTGATCACAGCCGCTCAATTCCGCGGATGCCCTCTTTGTCAATAATCAGGCGGAAAGCATCGAATTCGATCCGCTTTTGTCTAAATCGAGTGAGGAAAGTCTTTTTTAGAACAAGATAGACGTGATAGATCTTTGGGCAGATGATCACCTCTAATTCTCCCGTCATCGGATTGAGGATTAGATAGTCCTCTTTTGCATCGCTAGCTTTAAAAAGAAATTGATTCACATTGAAACGGAAAATATCGTTAACCCGTCTTAACCGCTTATCCCCTCGAACGGCTTCAGGAAAAATTTCCACATCTTTTCTAAAGTAGAGAATTTTTTCTAAAAGACGGACCTCTTGCAGCTCATCTTTGGCAACACCATCTCGCAGTTTAAGAACATCTTCTGCTACGTCAGAACGTTCCAAAAAAGAGAAAAATTCAGACACTTTACCAATGGCCTTGTCCGACTCTGGAAGTCGGATATCGGTGGTATAATCTGGGTAAAGGTGAGAGGCAAGCCTTGTTGAAAGACTTTTCACCCCCTCTTTTAATCTATCTTTGATGATGTAAAAAAAGACGCTCAATAAGATAAACGCAGTCGAGTTGATCACAATTGTCGTTCCAGCACCGCCGCCAATACCGACCCCTTGCCAAGCTAAAAGAGCAATATAAACAAACATGGCAAGACCAGCAGCTACCATGGAAGAGATAGCCTGAAATTTTGCTTTTGGCTCTTTTCTTTTGATATTTAGAAAAAGAACTTCAAAGACATATTTATTTAATTCGCCAAGGCGCCAAATAGCCCGAGATGTCACTTCTGGATTTGAGCTTGAAAAAACAGTGGGGTAGTGACGTTCTCTTCTATAGAGATCTTCTTCTGTGATCATCTTTGTTAAAAGAGTATCGGCATCCCGAAAAATCTTCTCTTTAGCCCCTCTTATCACCGACAAAAGAACGGTCAAATAGTGCTGGATCGTCACACTGATGAATTCATCGATGCATTCCCAGTCCCCTTTTAAAGCGCGGAAAGCATCGCTTGCTAAAATCTCTTTTCCAAGCTCTTTTTTAGCCTCTTTAACCTCTTTAACTCTCTCTAAGAAGTGGAGTGTCTTTGTGTGCAGCAACTGATAATGGAGTTTATTGCCTGTGACCCCTAACTGATCAATGATATGGTTCACACGGTCTCTGATACGGCTTCGAACAACGTTTGCAAACAATTTAAGTTCGTAAAGCTCTTCACGGAAATGTGGAGTTGGCTTTCCCGATGCAATCCGCCCTTTTAAAACGGTAAGTGGAGAATCGGCTTCGTCGCTAAAAAGTCTTTCTAAAGACAACAAAGGGGTTTTGTATCGGATCAAAGAGGTTTGATCGCGATAAAATTCTTGTTTGGAATAGGTCGTATTATTGACGTAGAGAGATGAAGGAGAAAATAGATATAGCTCTGTCGTATAAGAAGGTTCCCCTTTTGTTTGGACAGGAAGATATTCCGACTTCAACTCAAACTGGTATTTATCCCGGATGTGGACTTCACCTAATGTAAAATCCTCAAAAAAGTCCGACATCTTCAACTCCAGGGGTATACCCCTTTACTCGGAAAAGATAAGCTTTCCGTTCGCTGCCCCACAAAGGCTCTTCTCCTAAATATTCCACAGTGGAAAATGTAGTTTTCAACTTACTTTCAAGAGGTTCTAATGCCACATCAGAAGCGACAAAAATGCCCTCTTTTCTCGGATCTTTCTCAAGGGGACTCCAAAAATCAAACTGATTGTGGCGGCGACCGCTTAAATTCACAAAGTAGGCTCTTTTTTGCTCTGGCCCATAAAAACTGAGTAAACTTGCCATTTGGTAAGTCTCACCCATCAAAGTTTCCTTCTCAGGGTTGTAACCTACTTTTTCCAAAGCTTTCCCCAAATTTCTCCAGCCCAAAGTATTTTTAAATGGGTTCTTTTTGAAAGGAACTTGTCCAGCAATAGACAAAAACCCAAACGAAAGAACGGCAGATAAAGCAATCGAAGCAATTAACCACCCTTTCCATTTCCGATGAAGTAGATCTTCAACGGTTAATAAAACAGCTGATGGAAAGATAAAGTCGGCCCAGTTTCCTTGCATCTTTTCAAAAAGACTCATAAACAACGGCACTAGCAGTGTCATTGAGACGACAAAAAGGAAAAACAACGTGTGAGAAAAAGGACGTTCTCTTTTCAACATCCGATAGATGGCCCACCAAAAAAAGATGAAAAGAAGCGGCGATAAAAGGGCCCCTTGTGCACCCAAAAAGTCTAAAAAATTGGCTTTTGAGGCATTGACATCGTCATGTCCTCCCACAAGTGTAGCTCCCACATGCCGGAAAGTGGCAAAACGGTGAGAAAGATTCCAAATCAATGAAGGGATCAATCCTAAAAAAGAGATCGCCGTTGTTTTAAGCATCTCCTTTTTCCACTGAGGGAAAAAGATGAGAGAATAGACCAACATGATCCCCATCAAAATGTAGATCGGCCATTTAAAAAGAGCACCAACGGCAACAAGTCCACCAAGTGCCCAAGGAGAAGGGCTTTTTTCTTGATAAAGTGCAGCTAAGAACAGACCCATTGCAAGTGTCCAGAAAAGGAGCATGCCACCATCTGTCAAAGCCAATATAGATCCGATGATATCGACAGGGACTAAAGCCATTGTTAACCCGGCCCAGAATGCCACTTTTTTCCCAAAACCTGCTTTTAAAGCCGCCCAATAGAGGGCAAAAGGCAAAAGAGTGCCGATGATTAAAGCAGAAAAACGTACACCAAATTCGTTATTTCCAAAGATGGATGAGGTCGAAAAGATCTGCCATGCAATACCAGGAGGCTTACTGTAGTAGCCATAAGAGAGGGCTTGGCTCCAGGTCCAATATTGCGCCTCATCGGGTCCTAAAGAAAATGGGCCATAGAGGATAAACAGCCCTAATACAAGAGCCCGAGCGAGTAAGATGATCCAGAGCATTTTTTATTATCCTTCTTGTCCAAAAAGATCTTTCACGGCTTGGATAGTTGTATCTCTGCCGGCCGCAGCGATCGAATCTGTCAAAGGAATTTCTTTTGGGCACACTCTCACACAGTTTTGAGCATTGCCACATCCCCCAATCCCCTCTTCTCCCATGAGCACATGGTTTCTTGTCTCTTTATCCTCTTTCCCTACAGGGTGAAGGTTAAAAAGACGGGCTTGAGAAATAGCGGCGGGTCCCATGAATTTAGAGCGATCATTGACTTGAGGGCAGCCTTCTACACAGCAACCGCAAGACATGCAAGTGGATAGAGCATAGCGAATTTGCTGTAGTTTAGGAAATATTTTCGGTCCAGGCCCACGATCAATCCCCTGATCGAGATCTACCCATGCTCTCACTTTTTTTAGATTTTCAAACATCGACGAACGGTCGATGATTAAATCTCTAACCAAAGGATATTTAGTAAAAGGGGCTAAGGTAATAGTGGTAGAACCACTTTCATCGATCAATTTTTTGATCAGAGCCGTGCAAGCTTGTCTTGGTCGGCCATTGATGAGCATGGAGCAAGAGCCACACACCTCTTCCAAACAACCAGATTCGTAAACAACAGGGGCTACTTTCTCCCCCTTGTTATTCACCGGATTTAAGGCAATCTCTTGCAAGGCGGAGATGATATTGTCCCCGTCGGTATAAGGGAGATCGAACTCTTCCCAATACTGCTTGCCCGGAGTCCCTCTAAAAACCTTTAGCGTGTATTTCACAACGGAAGCTCCATTTTAGGAGGAAGATTTTTGATCGTCGGTTTCACTTTTTTAGCTTTGGAGTAGTCTCTAAGTTCCGGATCAAAATGGCGAGTATCAACAGCTTGATAGGTAATCACCGGTTCTCCAGTTGCTGGGTCATAAGAAGCAATGGTGGTCTTTAAAAAATTCACGTCATCCCTTTCAGGATAGCCCTCTTTGAAATGGGCTCCTCGAAACTCATTCCTTAACAGAGCACCACGAGTCATGACAAGAGCAAGATGCAACATGGGGCGGAATTGGTTAGCAAAAATGAAACTTTGATTAGCAAACTGCCCTTTATCGGCAAGAGAAACACGATCCATCCGATCTAGCAACTCAAGGATTTTGTTATAAGTTTTCTCTAACTTTTCATTTGAGCGCTTCACTGTCACATTATCGACCATCCAATCAGACAACTCATTGTGAAGAGCATAGACATTTTCTGACCCCTCTTGAGCAAAAAGATCTCTCTTCTTTTTCTCTTCTATTTCTAAATGATGAGAGAAAACTTTTTTCTCTTCAGCCTCTTTGAGAGGATGAACAGTCTCTAAATATTTTGGCACGTCATTGCCAGCTACAAGACCGCTGAAAATGCAAGAGAGTAGCGAGTTTGCCCCTAAACGGTTTGCCCCGTGATATTGATAATCGGACTCTCCAATGTTGAAACATCCGGGTAAGTTGGTCATCTGTCTAAAGCGGGTTGCCCTATCTGGGTCATCTGCAGCTGGCCAATCGACCCACCCTCCGCCCATCGAATAGTGGACAGCTGGGAAAATTCTCATCGGCACTTTTTTAGGATCTTCGCCTGTGAATTTTTCGTAGATTTCAAGAATGGCTTTTAGCTTATCGAGTTTTTCTTTGGGCAAATGGGAAAGATCTAGGTAAACCTGCATTTTTCCATCAACGCCTAAGCCAAGTTCACACACCTTCAAGACTTCGCGTGCAGCAATATCACGAGGGACAAGGTTGCCAAAAGCTGGGTAGAGTTCTTCCAAGAAATACCAAGGTTCTCCCGTCACTCCACAAGGAATCTCTTCTCCAGATGGAGCTTTAATTCTCTTCGAGCTATCTCCAGGAACCCAAATTCTTCCCCCTTCTCCACGAGCAGATTCAGACATGAGACGGAGCTTGTCTTTCCCTGGAATAGCTGTTGGGTGGATTTGGATAAATTCACCATTGGCATACCACATCCCTTGCAGATAGAGCCGTCCGTTGGCGGCTCCGGTACAAAAAGTAGAATTTGTCGATTTTTTGAAAATGAGCCCTGGGCCCCCTGTCGCGATGACAACCGCATCGGCTTTTAAAGTTCCTAAAGAGAGATTAAAAAGGTCTAAATAGACAATGCCACGAGTTTTTCCCTCTTCATCTAAAATGAGCCGAAGAAATTCGTGGTGTTCCATTTTTTTGACATGACCTTCAGCTTCAAACCGGCGGACTTGTTCATCTAAAGCATAAAGAAGTTGCTGCCCTGTACTTGCTCCGCAAAAAGCAGTGCGGTTGTAAAGTGTCCCTCCAAAGCGACGAAAGTCTAAATTGCCTTCTGTTGTTCGATTAAAGGGGCATCCCATTCTATCTAAAAGATAAATGATAGAAGGGGCTGCATAGCACATCTCCACAACGGGGGGTTGGTTGGCAAGAAAGTCCCCCCCTTTGATAGTGTCGTAGGCATGGATCAAAGGGGAGTCGTCTTCTCCCATGATATTGACGGCAGCATTGATGCCCCCTTGAGCACAAACTGAATGGGAACGTTTGCAATTGGTCACAGAGACAATCGTCACCTCCATCCCCTTTTCAACAAGGCGGAAAGCAGCCGACAGTCCAGCAAGGCCGCCTCCCACGACGATCACGTGAGGACGTTTTTTTGGTCGATTCATGCTCTAGATTCCCCCTACAATTGCTATGATGCCTAGAATGGAAACTAATACCATCAAACCATAACAAAAGATACGGGAAATCCATTGTGACCATGGGGAAAGGGTCACGCCCCAAGAGATCAATAAAGTCCAAAGACCATTGAAACCATGGAAGGCAGAAAAAAAGACAAGCAAAGCATAAAGAGTCATAACAAGCGGACTCAAAAAGCTTTTTCTAACGACAAACAATTCAGCCGTGCCAAAATCTGTATTCGGTAATACTATCCCATCCCCTTCTAACCGATAAGAAGCATGAAGCTGTTGTGCTAAAGGTTCCAATTCCAATGGAGCAGTCATTTCAAAGCGGTTTTCTGAAACAGAATCAGGGTATTGGACAAACCGCATATGAATGACATGGGCTAAAATTCCCACTGCCAAAACAATGGCGGATATCCGTTGCCAAGTATAAGCACTATTTCTTGGATATTCAGGAAGAGATGGCGCATTACCTGCTGTTGCATAGCTATTAGGAGCCATTTCTAAAAGATAAACAATGCCTAAATAGCCGTGGACTAAGAAAGGAACCAGCAACAAAATCACCTCAAGCCCCCCTAGATAAGGAAGGTCGTGAATGGCATTTGCCGACTCGATAAATCTTCTACCAGAATCTCCCCAAAAAAGGGCTGATTGAGAATTTACAAATAAATGCTCAATCAAAAATAGGGAGAGAAAAAGTCCCGATAAGGAATGGAGCCGACGTTTGACAAAGGCACTTGGCAATCCCATTTTTTCCTCTTAACCTTGCAGTGGGGGATTTGGTGGAGTATAGAAAAGTTGTTCTCTTCCTTCATATCTTATCTCTTCTTGCCGCCTGTTCTCTTCTTGAGCTGGAAGAGGTAATGGGTAGACAGGAGGTCCACCATAATTGTAAGTGTCTCCTGAATAGGGATAGTTGGGATAATTGTTGGACGATTCTCGGTTTTTATCTCCACCTGAACATCTTTCGTAATAGTAGTCCCCATCACATTCATCTGTAGGCACAATCTCTTCTTCTTCTGAAGCTTCAATATCTAAAGAAGGTCTTGGAGCTTCAACTGCAAACGCTGTCTCTTTGAACGGCTCATTTGCAAGGCCATGTTCTGGCGGAGTCATCATCGGAGCAAGTTCTGCAATCTCTTCAGGCTTTGCAAAGACCTCTTGAGCTTTCCTCAAGTAGTAACTGTTAGCTTGAGTAGTCTCGTAAGGTTCATTATGTATTTCAAAAAGATTTCCTTCACAGGCAAAGGCCGTGAATGCATAGAAAGTCACATATCCACTATCCATCCGGATTTGATTCACATATTGCAAGTCGCAATATTCTCCAAAAAACGAATCAAAAGTAATGACTAGATCAAGATTTTCGTAGTTGAGAGGGTATGTTGTTAATTGGCTTGCCACATAGGCGTCTGTATTGATTTTTTCCAATAAGCTATCGACAAGGTCAACAAGAAGGTTTCTGGCTTGGCAAAGATCAAACAGCTCTTCCGATGTATAGCGGAGGCATAATCCACCAATAGCAGGGTTGTAAAGAGTAGAAGCTTGATCTAACCGGATGTCGTAGCGTTGCTTTAACTCCTCAACATGGAAAATCTCGACTCGCGTCAAGTCTTTGGAAGGATAGATAACCTCAGGTGGAGCACAAGCAGAGAGGAGAAAAAGGGAGATAAGCAAATAGCGCGACATGGAAAATTTCCAACAGAAAAATAAGAGAGAACTGTAGAGGAATCTGTAAAATTCGTCAAAACGGAGATCGCTTGAATTGCCTTCTTTCTTTTCACATGTTAAAATTTATCTATTAACTATTTAGAACACCATGTCTAGTTGGGAAGAAATCGTTACCCGGTTCGTTGTCCGGCCATACGATCAAATCAAAAAAATCACTAAGCCTTTACATGAAGGCTTTGGTGTTAAATATTTCACCTATCACAAAGTAGACAAAGAGGGAAATTATACTGTCCTTCTAGATCGTCCTGATTGGGCCGAACATTATGTTGGAGAAAAGTTTTATTTAAACGATCCGTTTTTAAGGAATTTTTCTGTCTACGAATCTGGTCTTCACCTTTTCGATAACCACCGCGATGAGCAATTTTTAGAAAAACTCTGGAATTCTGCAAAGAATGTTTTGGACTGCGATTATTCCATAACTTTGGTCGAAAAAAATGAGAATGGGGCCGAATTCTTTGGATTTACAGGACCTAAACAAGGGTCGATGTTACCCCTGCTTTCCATCCACCATCCCCACGTTTTTTCCTTTTTTGCAAAACATTTCAAACAAGAGACAGCCTCTCTTCTTCAGAAGATAGATGAAAAAAACTTTTTACCCGCCTTAAAAGGTGATGATTTTTTTAATCCCGACCCCATCACCCCTTTTTCAAAAAAAACTGTATTGAAACAGTTTTTAACAGATCTGAATCTGCAGCATCTCCCTGAAATGGCAGAATCTCTATCTACAAGAGAAAAGGAGTGCTTAAATATCCTTTTAGACGGGAAAACAGCAAAGCAAATTGGCTATCTTTTAGGCCTTTCACCTAGAACTATCGAATCTTATTTAGACAATATCAAAAGCAAGCTACAGTGCTGGACAAAAGCAGAATTAGTGGACTTCGCTAAAGAGCTAAAAAACTTCCATCTCATCTAACCCTCAAAAATCTGATTACTGCATAAATGTCTCTTTATAGAATTAACTACAGAGAACTCAGGAGAAATTAAAAAACACGCAAGAGTCTTTCAAAACCACTAGAGTATATTTCCACTTTGCTGGTATTAGTTTTGGACTATGCGACAATGTTCTTTGATATAACCACCCTTGTTTTGAATCTTGGTATTTCAATTTTTGAGAGAATTTTACCGTATTTTGTACGGTGAATTAAAAAAGCTAAAAAGAAGATCCTTGTCTTTCAATCATCAAGGAAATCATGTCTCTTTCAACACTTCAATCGTTTCAATCTATTTATTCTGTTTTTCAATCTCCTCAAAAAGAGTTTGTAAACAGCTTTGTTTGGCTAACAGATGTTCGTCATCCATTATTTAATTGTGTCATAAACCTATCTTGCCCTCCTGGAGCAGTAGAAGAGAAAGTCGAGGCTATTTTGCAAAAAATTTCATCTTCTCCTATCACCTTTTGGTTGCATCCAGAAAACAAAGCGGATGGCTTGAGGGATGTTTTGAAACAAAAAAAGTTCACTCCTCTTATCACCTGCCCTTTGATGAGACTTGAAATTGAAAAGGCCGCTTCTCCTGAAATCAATTTTGATATCCGTCATGTCAGTATCGACACCTTTCTCCCCATTTTCTCTTCCAACTTTCAAATGAATGATCTAAGCCTCCGATCGGTCCTTGACAAACCTGGGATAGAACACTTTCTTCTTTATGTGGAGGGACAACCGGTAACTACTGGCACATTGGTTGTTCAAGATGACAAAGGGGGCATATTCAACGTTTCCACCCACTCCGATCACCAAAAAAAAGGCTATGCAACCGCTCTCATGCAATATTTCATCAAAAGAGGGCAAATCATAGGGCTAAAAGAGTTGATTCTTTTAAGTTCTCCGATAGCCGAAAAGCTGTATCAAAAACTTAATTTTACAACAGTTTTTCCCATCGATATTCTGGCGAGATTGTGATTGTTTTCAAAAAATGTAAGGTATCTGTTGACCTAAATCCCACCGTAAACGTAAAATTTACACTTACTCTCTCGAGGACCCCACAAAAACTGAAAGTTGCTGAAAGAAGGACTTTCGAAAAAATGGGATTCTTTGAGAGAATAGTTACACGAAATTTTAAGTTAACCAGAAGAATTAAGAAGAGTGGTTGTAAAACTAACCCTTCTATTTAGAGACCAAAGGTTTGGAGACAAGACGAATGGCAAAAACATTAACCCCTACTCTTGAGAAGAAGAGAACCAAAGCTGAGGCAAGCCGTCCGCTGGGGAACGATCAGAAGCTTGTCTCTATCACTGAAGCTGCAGAGTTGAGCAACGTTACTCGCCAAGCGATCTACGTTGCTATCAAACTGAAAAAACTTCAGGCAAAAAAAGAGAATACCCGCTGGGCGATCCACGTTGATGATCTAGAAGATTATCGCCGTCACCGCTACAGCCGTACCCGTTCAATGTTCGAAGGGGATCTGTTGTTTGACAACATGAAAGGTTACTTCTCTGTTAACCAAGTTGCTGACAAACTCAAAGTACCAGCGCAGAAGATCTACTACGCTACACGTGCAGGCCACATCCGTGGTTCCCGCAAAGGGGCTGCTTGGGTCATCCACGAAGATGAGATCAAACGTTACAAAGACGCTTACCTCGACAAGAAATTCAAGAAAAAAGCTTCTTAATTTTGAGTTTTGCCCCCCTCGGGCAACGATAAAAGGGCTAGCATTTCACTGAAATGCTAGCCCTTTTTATTTAAGGACATGTATAAGGACAAGGACGTTGAGGACACCGAAGACATTGAAGACCCAGAGGACAGAGGACAATTTTAGGGATAGAAAAATTTCTTAATCTCTTGGGCGCGCGAGCGATGGCGAAAAGGTAAAAGCAAAAGGGGCCTGAATCGAAGCTAGGCTTGGCCTGCCGAGATTGGCTCCTGCATGATTTTGCCTTTGCAGCCCGCGAGCATCAAGCGCCCACTCCTTATCCTCTACCCTACCTAAAATCCTTAACCAAGAGCTGGATCGATCCTTTTTGAAAGAGTCCCACATCGGGGGTAAATGCAACCTCCAGGGCCTTCCTCCTCTCCTTAGCAAACTGCAAGAGCGAAGCCCTATTCATGACAATCCCTTCAAGAACCCGATCATCTTGTTCTAGAAAAAGACGTAGATGGGAGCGACCGAGCAACTTCGGAGCCCAAGGTTGCTTGGCTTTAGCATAAAAGAGAGGGGGCGGGTTGCCATTGCCGTAGGGCTCAAGTAGACGGTTGGATTCTAAAAGGTCAAAAGTAATCTCTTTAAACCCAACCTCTGCGTCTAAATAAAGTCTATTTTGCACATCTTCTGGTTTCAAAGCTTCTCTTGCGAGCGCTAAAAATTTGGCTTTGAAAGCTTCTATTTTCTCTTCTTGGATGGTCAATCCAGCAGCAAGGTCGTGCCCACCAAAACTTTCTAGCATCTCCCCACATTTTTTTAAGACGGGCAAAAGAGGAAATTCAGGGATGGACCGCAAAGAACCTTTTCCGATCCCCCCTTCAATAGCCAACAAGATAGAAGGGCGGTTGTAAAGTTTCGTCAACCGTGTAGATAAAATTGCAATCACACCCGGATGCCAATTGCCTGATGAAAGGGTAATGGCAGGCTCTTGCAAAATTTCTGGATGTCCAAAGAGGAGCTCTTCGACTTCTGAAGAGACAAGTCTTTCAATTCGTTGCCTCTCCATGTTATTGATATCCAGCTCTTTAGCCATATTATTAGCTTCTTCAACATTCTTAGTTAAAAGAAGCTGCACCCCTTTTTGTGGATCGTCAATACGGCCTAAACTGTTGAGCCGAGGAGCTAGTTTAAAAACGATATCTTGAGCTGTAACTTCAGACAAATCGATCTCAGAGATGGCTGCTAGATGGACCAGACCAACCCGTTTTGTCCTTCTTAAAGCCTTGAGACCATAACGGACTAATATCCTATTTTCCCCTTGTAGAACTCCCATATCGGCCACGGTCCCTAAGGCAACAAGGTCTAAATACCGTTTGAGATCGACTTTTTTAGCCCCTTCTCTTTGAGACAATTGACTTGTGATGCCGTGAGCCAGCTTGAAAGCCACCCCTACCCCTGTCATCTCTCGGTTAGGATAGGTAGAACCGATCAGCTTTGGGTTCAAAGTCGCAAGACAATGGGGAATCTTATCGGTCGGCTCATGGTGATCTGTCACAATGACATCGATCCCACGTAAGGTTACCTCTTGTAATTCCTCTTCTGCAGAAACTCCGCAGTCGACGGTGATGATCAAACGGCACTTGTTTTTTTCTGCTGCTTCAAGCGCCTCTACCATCAACTGATCGCGAGAGACTGTCCGTGTTGAGGCATAAGGGAATGGACGGCCTCCAATATAATGGAGAAAATCTGCCAAAAGAGCAGTTCCTGTCATCCCATCGACATCATTATCGCCATAAATGAGGATGCCCTCTTTCCGATCGATAGCTTCAATAACCCGCTGAACCGCTGTTTCCATGTCGGGCATCAAGAAGGGGTCATGTAGATCTGGTAGTTTGGCATAGAGAAAATCGTGAATTTTTTCTAAATCGGTAAACCCCCGAGAGATCAATACTTCGGCTGTAACTGGATGGATTTTGAATTCTTTGACGATTTTATCACGTAAAACAGGATCGTCCTTTGGATAAACCCAGAGATATTCCTCTGGCTGAAGAAAAAAATTCACCATGAACGAGCCCTATTATTAGGGCAGACTAGCTTAGCCTAAAAGAAACAGGTAGGAGCAAACTCCTTCCCACGGAACTTACAAAAATACAGAAATTTTCCGACTTTTCTCTCTAAATGATCCTCATTGACCTATTGTTAACGTCTAAAAAGACAATAAACCTAATCTAATCTGCTTGAGGTTCATTGTAAGCTTTTAGCTCCGGATGTCAAGAATAATTGCCAGCTCATTCCCCTTTAGCAAGGGCTGACCAACCTTTAATAGCCGAAGCTCGAAAATTTGGATTCAGAGACATTTTCCTTGCCATACTTTCTGTTACTCGTACCAGTTCTTCGTTAGAAAGGTATCTCAATCGCTGCAAAAGCGTTTGAAATTGTAGGTTCTTATAATGATGATTATCTTCTTGAACTGATTTTAGATTTACTGAGGCATCTCTAAGGAGAGCTTCAAATCCTATCTGATCTGAGGATTTAAGGTTATCCCACCAATTGCTAAAATCTATCAATATATCACGTACAGGTTCATCTAACGTCTGTTCATTATATAACGCATAAAGTTCTGACCATCCCTGTTTAGCTTGCATTTGCATCCCTTCATTGACATAGAGATGTTTTGCCAATGCCGCAGCCACTTCTTCCCTTCCCGAATTAGACAGTTCTTTTAATTGACTGAACACATTTTGCATTCTTTCCCCTTCCAAAAGAGGATGATTTTCAAGATTTCCTTTATTGTTTACAGCATCCTGAAGAAGAATTTCGAAGGCTCCTTGACCTTCTTCTGAAAGTGAGTCCCACCAAGAGATAAGATTGGCTATATTTTGTTCGACGGCAGGAGGTGCCACAGCGTACGACGCCATTTCAGTCGCTTCGTCTTCCGTAAGAGGAAGCACTGGATCAGCCAAAATTTCTGCTACAAGTTTGTCTTGTGATGGTGTTCCTTCAGACAACTTTAATAGATCTTCTTTACCTGAAAAAAGGTTTATTTCAGGAAGATTTAGCTCCTCAACAGCTCCTTTAGAAGGGAAAATAGCTCTTGCTCCCTGATACAGATTGAGAAACCAATTTTGAAGAGTTTTAAAAATGAAGGTTGGCAAAGAAGATTTTTCGATGACTGATTCAGCGGTAGCATCTGTAACAGGTAATGGTGCGACGGCAAATGATCGTGGCCTTTCGATCTCTTCTGGAACCTCCCGACCCATACTGCGTTCAAAAGCTCTAAATTTCTTTTGGAGATCATCGTTTTTTTTCTGCCAAATGTTTGTTTGATCATCATTTTCTAAATGGGAGGCAGCATAGCGTAAATGCGCTATAGCTTTTTGGTAATAATTTTCGGCATCTCTAATAGTGAAATGGCCGCCTGAAATCACCTCTGTGTAAGTTCCGACATTCACTAAATATTCGGCAGCTCTCGTTTTAGAGGTCGGATAGGTAGCATTTAATTTTTCAAGAAGAGCTGTTGCTTTTTCATCACCTGTCATAGCAGCAACGGTGATCATTTCTAATTCTTCATCTGTTGGCATAGGGGGCTTGCGTGCAGAAAACTTTGCCTGCAAAGCCTTCATCATAGGGTCTGCCGATAAGCCTGCACCTAAAAACAAATCATAGAGACCACTTACACCTTTCATCCCAAATAAGGCATAAATATTTTGCGCTTTTTTAGCACTTTCTAAAGCTGCTTCTGATGTTTCTGGAATAGGTCTTAATGCATGATATTGTTTAGCATAACAATCAGCTCTCAATAACCGTGCGGCAATATTTATTCTGCTAGCTTCATTTTGATCGGCTATGTCTGCAAGTTGTTCTGCCCGTTCAATATAAGAAAGAACTTGATCACGTGTTTCGCTTATATTTTCTGACGACCAACTTCCATACATCAACCACCATCTACCTACATCCAATAGCCCTTCTGCTTGACCTTCACTTGCTGCGTACCCTGCATAGAGAGATTGAAGTTTTGCAAGCTCAAGTGTCTTTCCAACTAACTCTGTCAAAGTCTCTTTCTCTTCAGCAGTTTCTGGTCTCCCTGCAGTAAGCAACGCATGTTCTCTTGCTTGTTGCCAAAGTTGACTCGCATGAAGACCTAACACTTTAGAGTAAAGAAGGGCAAACTCCGGTTGACGGATATGGGGCATCAGCTCTGCTTCTAATGTTTCAATTTTGGATAGATCGGGTGTTTCAGTATTTTGTAAGCCCTCAAAATCTCTTTTTTTCTCAGCAAGTTTTCCACCTGCAAAAAAATCTCCTGAGCCTAAAAAACCTATTCCCATCGCCTGTTTGTCAGCTCGGGACAAAGACTCTTTTCCCCATAAACTGGTAAGATTTCTATCAAACTCTGTCCTAAATGTACGTGCAAGATAAGGGAGGTTGTTTTTGACAAAACCAAATGTTTGATCATAAGGTCCCATTTTTCTTTGAGTTGTTTTTAGAGCATCTTTAGCTGCCTGTTTACCGCCCCCTTCATCAAGGCCTTTCACCCATTTTTCCAAAACTTCAAACACAGCTTTTTTCTTATCTCTGCCAGGGATGGTTGTATCATCAAAAACAGCTTCTAATTGTTTATAGATTTCTCCTTCTGTGCCTTTTTTAGGCTCTAAAGCATTAAAAATTGCCGTTGGGAAAAGAAACCGATTGGCCAAAACAACCTCTGCACGCCCAGCAATCGTCAATGCTTTACTTTGTTCAAGTGAACTGAGGAGATCTGCAAAACCCCGGTTTGCGAGCAAAGCTGGCTTGTTTTGTTTCAATACATCAATGGCTTTTACAACAGCTCTTCGATTCGCTAATGATAATTCGCCGAAAGCCATTTCTTGGGGTTTCCCCTTTGCCCCTTTTAAAAAGGCAGAATACACTTCCCTAGCATCATCAAAATTAAGACCTTCTTCTGGAATTAACATTGTATTTCTCCTTATAAATTGATGTGCCTACTATCCATTTAATGCTTGCTCATCTGAAAAAACCATTTTCTATATGTAATGACAAATTCTGCCAATTTATCATTTGTTACATCTGTATTAGCAACTATCTTCTCATTTCCAAAAAGATAAGCCCCAAAAACACTGGCTAATAAATCAGGAATTTTTGCTTCGATGACTTCCTTTTCAAAAGGTCTTTTAGAAACCTTTTGTTCCTCTATCCATTTGTCTATTTTATCAAGAACATAAACGAACTTGTGTTGTAATTCCTCATCAGAATAAAGGTAATTAATTGCTGCAAGGAGTTCTTTGATTCTTTCTTTTGGCTCACTTTTATCCAAAATGGACTGTAAAACATCTTCAGTCAAATCATTTGGTAAAACAATTTTATCTTGCACTGATGAGCTAGAATAGTTTCCATTTTCATCGACAAAAGCCAATATGGCTAAAGTCTGTTTGCCTTCAGCTGTGAGAACTGATTGATTAGCCTTCTCGGCTAATTCTTGAGTCACTTTTTGTTCAGTCCAGCCTAATTTATCTGCTATAAACTCTTTTAGAGGTTGGAAAAATTTTGTGAAAAAGACCTCTGGGAGACCCAATCGGGCATTTCCGGCTGTTGATATAAACGGAGCTTGTGGACTTTCTGCAGCAGCTGTTGTCCAATCTGGTTGAGTTGATTCTGTCCCTTCAGATCTATTTCTAGATAAAGTTTCATCCTCAACTGGGGTCACACCTGCATCGATATGGGTACGGTATAATTGAATAAGACCTTCGCGAACCTGCCCCTCAATATCTGGACGAGTTGGTATGGCATATATTGGATTGGTTCTGACATGAGTCTCAAGATCAGTTACATTGCCTTCAAGCATTGTGTTCATAAATAGAAGTGCCTTACTTGCACGTGTCATAAACAATGCATATTCTTCTGTATCGTTTTTTAAATTTTCTAAGGCATAAGTACTAACTTTGCTCAATACCTCCAATTCTGCTTTTATTTTTTTTGTTAACTCATCTCCCCAAGCTTTTTGAAATGTTTTAGAGTGACCAACGAGATAAGTGATGGCATTAAACTGTTCAAGTGTCACTTTTTTCTTATTTCTATTCTCCTCAACCTTATTGAAAAAAGCTTGTACCATCTCTCTGTTTTTTAAATAGTCGATCGCAGTTGGATTTTTTATAGCGGCTAATGAAGTAAGGAGAGAAATATCATTTGCCGTTGCATTGTTTTTTACTAACCGCGATTCTATTGATCCTAAAATAACCTCTGAAGCCTTTTTAGAAATCTCTTGTTGAGCTAAAGCAGTTGCTTTATCTGACACTCTTTCACTATCTAAGGCAGATTGACGTGCCATAAGCATAAGAGAATTGCTATCTCTTAAAATCGTAAAGCTCTCAACAGCTGCAAGTCCCCAGGTCTTTTGCAGTTCTGCTGGCTCTTTATTATAAGTTGAAGCTAAGTAACGAAACCAAAGCAGCTTAGCTTGACCTACAACGACCGCTTTTCTGATTGCAGGATCCCAACTTTTTTGAGCATCAGCATACAAAGTTCTTAATCGGCTAAATGTTTCATCTGCATTTGCAGGAGTCCACACATTGTAATCGTAGCGAGCTATAATATCGGCCAAGTGTAGAGAGGCAAGTCCATTATCGCCCCCCGTTTCTTTTGCGTATTGAAGCCAATGAATGGCTCGCTTATAAAGTTCTGCTGCCTCTCTTTCGACCTCTAAATGGCCCATAGGAGGTTTAAGCCGATCTGTTTTAACTAAGCTTTTAAATGCATTGATTGGAACCAGCCCATCTTTTGCAATTTCAGCTTTGAGAATATCTAATGCTACTTTAGATGATGATGTGTTCGCAGAAACCATCGAAAGAAGATGTTTCATATCTAAAGCTGTTAAAAGATGGTGGCTTAAAACAGAGGCTTGGTCCTTTAAGTCGATGCCGTGACGAGTTGCAAGATGAGGAAGAAGGATGTACTTATCTTCTAGATAGTTTTCCATCACTTTCAAAGTTCTTACTAACAACTCTACTTTTGTGTAATAGGTTTCTACCCTTTTATCTAAAGCCTCGATCTCTTTATCTCCGATTTTTCCCTCTATCAAGGCATTCATCAACGGTTCTAGCTGTTCTCTCTCCGCATCCAATTCTCTTCGTAATTTTTTTACGACTTGCTGGGTTTCAGCATAAGAAAGAGTCTCCGAATTGCCAGAAATTACATTCCAAACCTTAGTGAAAAAAGAACGGACGTTTGCCGGAAGCCCTTGAACAGCCTCTTTAACGGCAGCTGGTGTTGAAGAAACAGCCTTTGCGACATTTGCAGGGTGTAAGGCAATGAGAGCTTTCTTTAATGGCTCGTAGGTGATGGCTTTTAAGCTATCAAAGACTACTTCTGCTTGATTGATCCCTTTTAACCCTGCTTCAGATAAAGCTTTTTTATCTGCAGGGCTAAGCTTACGAGCCGCATAGCTTGTATGGAATCTTTCTCTAAAGTTTCGAATCGCTTCTTTGATATTTTCATCATCGAAGATACCCTCTTGTCCAGCAGCTTTGACCATCTGTTGATGCTCATTTTTCATCTCATCAACGATATTCTTCATGAAATGAGCTGTTGCTGGATCTTTACTATTTTTTTCTGCCCAGTCTTTTAACTTTCTCCAGACAAAATCAGAGATTGGCTGAAATTTTTCTCCAGGCGTCCCCACCGAAACATTCTTAATTTCATTTAGTAAACCTTCGACAAAAGCCTCTCCTTCCATCTGTTTGAGAAGAGGGGCCCTCTCATAGAGTCCATTTAATATAACCTCGGCCTTATGGATCGAAGAATCTTCTTTAACAGAAGATTTCATGGCTAGATTTTCAGCTCTAAAAATTCTCTTAGCTGTATCGTCTATCCGTTCGGCTAAAGAATCTTTTAACTCTGGATTTCCTACTCCAATGTTCTCAACGTCTACATATTCAAAAAGAGGAACGATACTTTTTGCCATTTTTTTAAAGTCGAAGTTTTGTTGTACTTCGACGAGGTATTCTTTACTTTTGATGCCTGCAATAACATCTTTTAGAAATTCTCTTTGTTGAGGTTTTAGTTTGCGAATAGCAGCATCCTCTTGAAAACCTTTTTGGTAGTTTTCTTTCCAAGAATTATAGAAATGGATGAGATCGTTCTGACTAACAAATTTCATGCCGCCGTCTGGAGAGGACATAGTTTACCTCAATCTTCAAGAGTTCAAACTTCATTGAACTCAAAAAACATAAAGATAGATTAAAAAAAACTCCTTTTTTTTATAATTTTAAATTAATCGAATCTTAATTTTTGGAATATTTTTCAAAAAAAACAAGAGATTGGTATTGAGGGAGATGAACAAAAGTTCAAATCCACCTGCTTTTGCAGGTGGATCGGACTCTCTTTAATAAGGGTTAGACACTATTTGTGTTTTGAGTAACCGCTGGCGTACGATTTTTCTTCCCTTTTGGATTGATAAGAGGAAATACCTCTTCATCTATAATTCTTAACGCGTCCCCTTCTACAGTCACCAAGCAACGGCGCCCTTCATTAGGGTTTAAAAGAAGCTTTTCTGCCAAAGGATCTTCTAGATACTCTTCGACGGTTCTTCTGACAGGACGGGCTCCCATCTCTGGTTGATAGCCCTTGTCGACAAGGAAATCGAGCGCTTTTTCATCCAATTCCAACGTAACTTGGCGTGGTTTAAGACGTTTATGCAGCTTATCGATCTCTAGACGGATCACCTGTTTCAAGTGTTCTTTTGTCAACGGATGGAAGATGACCGCGCCATTTAAACGGTTCAAAAACTCTGGCTTGAACCGTTTTCTCATCTCACGTTCAATCTTCTCTTTGATGGCTTCGTATTCAAGAGTCTCCTCTTTTGCCCCAAAGCCTACTTCAGAAGTACGACGGATAAGATCTGCACCGGCGTTCGATGTCATGATGATGATCGTGTTCCGGAAGTCAATTTTTCGACCAAAGGAGTCTGTGAGACGCCCCTCTTCCAAAATTTGGAGGAGGATATCCATCACATCTGGGTGGGCTTTTTCAATCTCATCAAACAGGACAACAGAATAGGGGCGTTGACGAACCTGCTCAGTCAACTGTCCACCCTCTTCATGCCCTACATAACCTGGAGGAGAACCTGTCATCCGGCTGACAGCAAATTTCTCCATGTATTCAGACATGTCAACTTGGATAAGCGCATCTTCACCACCAAACATCTGGATAGCAAGCAGCCTTGCAAGAAGTGTCTTACCGACCCCTGTAGGGCCTAAGAAGAGGAATGCGCCGATCGGGCGGTTTGGATCTTTAATATCAGCGCGGCTACGACGGATTGCACGGCAAACTTGCTTGATTGCATCGTCTTGGCCAATGATGCTGCCTTTGAGCTCTTCTTCCATTTTGAGAACTTTTTGGGTCTCTTCTTCCGTCAAGCGATGGATAGGAATACCTGTTTGACGTGCCACAACCATGGCAACATCTTCTTCCTCAACAATGACTTCGTGTTCTTCTTTGTTGCTTTCCCATTGCGACTTGACACGTTGCAGCTCTTCGCGCAAATTTTTCTCTCTGTCGCGTAGGTTTGCAGCCTTTTCATACTCTTGTTTACTGATCGCCTCTTCTTTAGCAACACGCACCTCTTCGATCTCTTTTTCGAAGTTGCTAATATCTTGAGGCTGATTCATCGTTGAAATTCTTACTTTCGCCCCTGCTTCATCGAGAAGGTCAATCGCCTTATCTGGGAGGAACCGGCCATGAACATATCTGTCAGATAGAACAGCAGCCGACTCAATCGCTTGCGGTGTGTAGATGCACTTGTGGTGCTCTTCATACTTTTGTTTCAAGCCATTCAAGATCATCACAGTGTCTTCAACAGATGGCGGCTGAACGAAAATCTTTTGGAAACGTCTTTCTAAAGCAGCATCTTTTTCAATGTGCTTTCTGTATTCATCAACAGTTGTTGCACCGATACATTGCAACTCACCACGAGAAAGGGCAGGTTTTAAAATATTTGAAGCATCAATGGCCCCTTCCGCAGCCCCTGCTCCAACAATGGTGTGGAGCTCATCGATGAATAATAAAATGTTTCCATGTTTTTTGATCTCGTCCATCACCGCTTTGATCCGCTCTTCAAACTGACCACGGTATTTTGTACCAGCAATCATGAGAGCCAAATCGAGGCTGATCAGCTTTTTCTTTCTTAAATTGTCTGGAACATCGCCTCTGACAATAGCCTGAGCAAGTCCTTCCACAATAGCCGTTTTACCAACACCTGCCTCACCAATAAGGACAGGGTTGTTTTTGCGACGGCGGCACAAGATCAAAATGAGTCTTTCTACCTCTTCTTTGCGACCGATAACAGGGTCCATTTTCCCTTCACGGGCCCTTTCTGTCAGGTCATAGCCATAAGCTTTCAAAGCAGCTAATTTATCATTACCTGCAGCAGTGCTACTTTTTTCGTACGGGCGGCTAGAAGAGGGTGGAGGAGGTGTTCCTGAGCCCCCAAGAGGTGGCAATTGAAGATTGAAGTTTTCAAGCTCTTTAAGGACCTCTTTTCTCACTTCTTTGAGGTTTACATTGAGGTTTTCTAATACTTGAGCAGCAACCCCTTCTGTTTGGCGCAAAAGACCGAGCAAAAGATGTTCTGTCCCCACATAGTTGTGGTTTAGGTTAGCCGCCTCTTCATTGGCGTACTCAAAAACTTTTTTCACTTTCCCTGTCAAAGCAGGATCCCCGAAGACTTGAACTTCAGGACCGAAACCGACCACTTTTTCCACTTCAGCTCGGATGGCATCATAGTCAATATTCAAAGTGCGGAGAACGTTTACAGCGACCCCTTGTCCTAATTTAAGAAGACCTAAAAGGACATGTTCAGTACCCAAGTAATTATGATTGAGTCGTTGCGCCTCTTTTTTGGCTAGTTTGATGACCTGTTTGGCGCGGTTTGTGAATTTATCGAACATGGGGTTTTCTATCTCGTCTCTATTTCCCTTGAATCTAGGGGGCTATCCTTTAAATTTCAATCTTGTTTCAACGGTTTGGTGGTGAACGGTCTGGCAAATTAAGAGCCGGCCGATTGGCTGGTGGGGCTGCAGGTCTAATTGCAGGCCGTTCTTCTCTCCGTTCCGGAAATCGCTCAAAATTTCCGATCCCCCCTTCCTGCCGTCTTTCTGGACGTTCAAAGTTTCCAACCCCTCCACCTTCTTCAGGACGAGGAGGCATCGGTGGCTTTGGTTCTGGAGGTTTTGGTTGACCTGCAGGAGGTGCTGGGATTCGAGGTTTTTGGATGATATTGACCCTATTTCCAGAAAAAATCACGTGATGCGTTTGATGGGGATGATCGTGTAGCCATTGATGAAAATTTCCTCTCCACTCAGGATTCCTCCACCAGTTAGGCCCACCATATAGATCTGGAAATGTGACAAGATAATAATAATCTGAGTCTGGTGGATATCCACTAGTGGGAGCAGAATCCATTAAAATGGCTCGAGTTGCTAAATATTGATCTGTTTTTCCAAGTGCCAGCTGAGCTTTTGCTTGACCAGCTAAAGCATCTAAAAGAACCTCTTTATCTGAGGGTTTTCTTGCAATGACAGAGCTAAAGTCGTTCAGTGCCACTTGATAAAGTCCAAGGTCTAAGTAGACATTTCCTCTCTCTACAGTCAGGACAAGTTTGAAGTCTGGTGTCAGAGTATTGGATTCAAGAGCTGAATTAAGCATCTGCAACTTATCTTGGTCTGAAAAATTTCCCTGCTGCTTCTGTCCAAAAACAGTAGATACAGAATCCCAAAACTCTCCTTGGAGGGCTGTTGTGCAAAGAGCCGCAGCCAAAAACCATTGTTTCATGTTCGTCACCTCGAGAACATACAAACATAAAGCCCGATAATTTTGAAAGCCAACTCCAATAAATCACAAGATGACAAAAACAGGATGGGCAGGATAAGCAGGATAAGCGTTGCCTAGCCTGACAAGCTCGTTTTGATTTACACACCCTGTTCTTTTCTTAATCAGAGTTTCTCTATGCCGGCTCATCATTCTCAAAGCCTCCTGTTGTTCAGACGGAATAGAAATACATTTAAGCCTATTTTGAGATAGTTGTAGTGCTATTTTCAGTGAATCTTTCTTATCGGTTTTTACTCTGTCGTGTTGCTGTATCTCAAGTGATGCTGGATGAATAACGATATTCTCAATTTCATAAGCCAAAAGTTTTCGATGAAGAGAAAATCCAGAGAATCCCGCTTCATAAGCACTTTTAATTTGGGCATTAGGAAAATATTTCCGACAATATTTGATAAGCAATTCAGGATCAGCAGAGATTTTATCTCTTTTAACAATCTCGTTTTTACAGATAGCTGTAAGAGAATAACTCAATTTATGTACATCTATCCCCAAATAAATGTTTTTCCAATATAGTTCCACATAGGCAGCCCCTCTTGGTTTTGTGGTTAAAACTCAAGTTAGAAAGGCTGCTCTTTTTCTTTCTAGACTACCATGGCAACTTTGCGTTTCAAATTTTCAGTTTTTAACCAAAAAACTGTTTAAGCAATGCAACGCTTATCCTGCCTATCCTGCTATTTTTCTTTGTCTACTCTGTTTTATCGTTTGATGATGCCTTCTAGCTCAACGGCAGCAAATTGAAGCAGTGTTTCTTCTTTAGCCGAAAACAGATGAGTCTCTCTTGATGGGGCTGGCTGTTCTATTTTTGCCGCCATAACTGGAGCTGGGTCAGCTATTCTAACAGTCTGTTCTAGAACAGGGGCCTTGGGTGCAACATAAGCTGGCGCCACTTGTGGGATGACAGGCTGTGCAGGCTGAGCTTTCTCAAGAGCCTCTAATTTTTTGACTAACAGATCAACAGGCAACAAATAACGGCTTCGGATAATGTGCAAGAGAGTCTCTTCCAAGAAAATGCGAGGATGATGGGCATGTCGGAAAAGATCTTGCCTCTTCACAAGCTCTGAGAAAAGAGATAAGGCTTGCTCCATTCTATAAGCTGGATGTTGTTGCCCTTGCATCACCCCTTTCACAACTGTTCTGAAATGCTCAACAAGCCCTTCAAAAAAGTGGATCAAGTGTTTGCCACTTTGATAAAGCTCTTCTACTAGAACAAACGGATAGGTAAAATCACCCTCTACCACAGCCTTGTCAAGCCGCTGATACGATTCCATTGGGGGCAGTCCAAAAACTTCTTCTACACTTTTTTCTGTGATCTTCCCTTCAGAAAAAGCTGCAACCTGGTCAAAAAGGGATTCTGCATCTCTCATCCCCCCTTCTGCCCGATCTGCAATACGATGAAGAGCTTGTTCTTCAACAGTGATTCTTACCTCTTGAGCAATGCGGTTCAATTTTTGGATCAAGAGCGGACGGGGAATTCGTTGCAATTGAAACCTTTGGCAACGGCTAATAATGGTAGGGAGAACTTTATGGGCTTCTGTTGTTGCAAAAAGGAAGATTGAGCGTGGGGGTGGCTCTTCCAATGTTTTCAAAAGAGCGTTGAAAGCCTCTTTTGTCAACATGTGGACTTCGTCTACAATGATGACTTTGTAAGAGGTTGGGCCGCTACGGAATGCTACACCTTCAGTGATGAGGCGAACGTCATCAATCCCCCGATGAGAAGCGCCATCAATCTCAATGACATCTAAAGAGTTTCCGTTTGCAATATCAAGACAAGAAGAACATTTGTTACAAGGTTCTGATTCTTCTGAGAGTGCTGTGCAATTCAAAGCCTTTGCAATAAGACGGGCAAGTGTTGTCTTTCCCGTCCCCCGCTCGCCAGATAACAAATAGGCCTGAGCTAACCTTCCCGAGCGGATTGCATTTTTAAAAGCCTGAACGACGGGCTCTTGACCGAGTACTTCCGAAAACAGTTTAGGACGAAATCGACGCGACGTGGTAGCCATGGACCCTCTCTTGAAAGTCTCTATGTTACCTCAAATGTTCGATTTATTTAACCAGCATCAATTCAATAGCGGCGACAAGCTCTCGAAATTCTGGCGACCCGTTGTACCGTTGATCGTTGATAAAAAAAGTAGGTGTTCCATTGACACCACTTTTTACCCCACCAAGAAAATCGGACCGGATTTTCTGCTCATAGCTTCTTGTTTGAAGGGCTTTTTCAAGTAGATTAGGAGAAAGGCGAAGAGCACTTGCCAATTCAAGGAGTGTAGGCACACTGAGAGCTCTTTGGTTTTCAAAGATCAGGTCGTGCATTTCCCAAAAATGGTTATGATCGGCTGCAAATTCGGCAGCTTCAGCTGCAACAGCTGCCAAAGGATGGATTTCTGTCAGAGGGAAGTTTCTGAAAACAAAACGAAGTTGATTGCCAAAATGTTTTTGTATCTGCTTTGTCACGGGATAGGCCGCGCCACAGTAAGGGCACTGGTAATCGCCATATTCAATGAGGGTGATAGCAGCATCTTTACTGCCTTGAACATGATCATTTGCTGCAACAGGCACTCTTAAAATCATTTGACGCTCTTCTCTCTTTGAAGATTTTCAAGCGCTTCTAAAACCCCATCTGCCCCTGGATTTTCTGCCATTGGCGAAAGATAGTTCCAAGCAATGATCCCTTTTTGATCGATCACAAAAAGAGCCCTTTCACTTACCCCAATTGCGTCTCTATAAGCGCCATATTTTTTAGAGACAGCTCCCTTTGGCTCAAAATCAGAAAGGAGTGGGAAATGGAGGTGGCGACTTTGGGAAAAAGCATCATGACACCAAGTACCATCTACAGAAATGCCAAGCACTTCTGCTTTAAGTTTTTTAAATTCAGGGAGTACTTCATTAAAGAGAGCAAGCTCATCACCACAAACTGGACTCCAGTCTGCAGGGTAAAAGACTAACACGATCGGTTTTCCCAACAACTCACTAAGCGACAATGTCTGGTCAGCTGTTACATTTAATATAAAGTCCGGAGCTCGTGTTCCCGGAGCTAATAATTGAGCCACAAAAAACTCCCTGATCGATATTTTTTTTAAATATAGAAAGAGAGAATTAAAAATAACCCCTGCCTATGCCCGAATTTATTTTAATTTTAGAGATGCACACGGGCACGAATAGGAAATGGCTATTCGCGTTATTTAAAACGCGAAGAAGCCCTTGATCTTATCTAAAAATGAGCGGCGCTTTGTGAAATTGTCTTGTGTTTCCAAAGATTGAAACTCTTCCAACAGAGTCTTTTGGCGTGGAGTCAAATCACTTGGTGTTTCGACAAAAATCTTCACTAGAAGATCCCCTTTTCCATGGCCATGGACATTTGGGAAACCCTCTCCTTTAACTCGGAAGGTCTTACCATTTTGTGTCCCAGCTGGAATTGTGATCCGGCAAGTGTGTGAAAAAAGAGATGGAACATCTTTTTTAATTCCTAAAGCAGCTTCTGTAAAGCTGATAGGAAGATCAAGCAGAAGGTCGTTGCCTTCTCTTTGGAAAATTTCGTGCGGTTTTACTGTGATGAAAACATACAAGTCGCCAGCTGGTCCACCATTTGGCCCTGCATCGCCATGACCGGCCAACTTCAACCGCATGCCGGTGTCAACACCAGCTGGAATTGGGACACGTACGTTGTGCTTTTCTTTCACAACCCCTTGTCCATGACAGACTTTGCAAGGATCGGTGATCACTTGCCCTTCTCCATGGCAGGTTGGGCATGCAGTTGTCATGCTGAAAAAACCACGTTGTTCAAAAACTTGCCCTTGTCCACGGCATTGAGGGCAGGTTTTTACCCCATTTGGAGAGGTACTTCCCTTCCCATGGCATTCGCGGCAACTGACATAGTTTTGAACAGCTAATTCTTTATCGGTCCCTTTAGCAGCTTCTTCAAAAGAGATAGTGATATTGACTTTCTTGCTGGCCCCTTGCCGGTGCATCCGCTGACCACCAAATCCTTCTCCGCGACCTCCGCCCCCAAAAAGGGTATCGAAAATCCCGTCGCCGCCACCATTTCCACCAAATGCCCCCATGAAAGTGCGAAGAGCCTCTTCCATTGAAGCAAACCCTTGTCCCCCTCCACCAGGGAATCCACCCATCCCTTGCATTCCCTCTTTGCCGTAGCGGTCATACATCTCTCTTTTTTTAGCGTCGCTCAAAACTTCATAAGCTTCAGAAATTTCTTTAAATTTCTTTTCAGCTGCTGCGTCGCCAGGATTTTTGTCGGGATGATAACGGAGGGCCTGTTTACGGTAGGCCTTTTTTATCTCGTCAGGTGTTGCCGTTTTTTGGACTTCTAAAAGGGAATAGTAATCCGCCATGGTTTGACCTCGCAAGATGTTTAAATAGATATAGTTTAAGAGTTTTTAGAGAAAATTGCAAAGTGACAGCGCCGGTTTCTTCTAAGAGAAAGCCGGCACTTTTCGAACTCTACAAATTTTTTAACGCTTGCGGAATTTCAAGGCCGCTTTCGACTTAGCTCTTTTTTTAACTGAAGGTTTTGCATAAAAACGGTGTGCTTTAACTGTTTTCATTACCCCTTCTTTATCTAGCCTTTTTTTCAGGGCTCTTAGGGCTTTATCGATGGATTCGCCTTGGCGGACCTTTACAAGTGTCATTCTAAAAAACTTCCTCTAAAATTTGAAAGTAGTCACCTATGGTAACTCACTGTCGTGTTAAACTTCAACCGGCTTGTTGCAGATAATGGAGCTTGACCTTTTCCGGCAGCTCAAACTCCCTTTTTTCCCACTTTTCCTTAATGGTGGGGAGAACATTCTCCGCTTTAAACGCCGCATGTTCTATGTTCCGCCCTTCTAACGAAGGGTAGATTTTTTTTAAAGCTTGGGGTGATACAAAGTTGTCTTTCAGTTCTTCTAACCGACGAACAGACACTTGCCCCTCTTCCAAAACATAAAAAAATCCTCGTTTCCCGTCAGAAACCACAGGTTTTTCTAATGAAATCCCTTGCAAAGAGCAAAAAGTAACAAGTGGCAGCTTTCTCGCATAGGCCAAAGGAAGCAACAAAGCTGCTGCTACCCGCATTCCTGTATAAGAACCGGGACCTACTCCTAACGCAAGGCCTGTAATTTTTTCTTTTAAGTACTCTTGCAAGTAAACAGCCAAATCCTCTTCAGCTAAAGGGCCAAGAGGGATTTTATCCTCTTTTATCACTTCCCCCTGGTCAAGCCATGCAATAACCCCTTCCAAAAAACTCGCATCTAAAAGAAGAATCATCTCATATCTCCCACGCAATGGTTTTGGGGACGAGAAAACGGTTTACCTGTTTTAAGAAAAATGAATTGGTCATGCCGGCAATATAATCGATCACTTGCTCTACATCGTGCGATTGTTCCAGGTAGTGAGCGGGCTTATTATGGAGAAAATCTCTATAGAGCGCACTCTCTTTTCCTAATGATCGATGATTTGTTAAGAGGGCATCAAAAAGGAGTCGATAAGCATTTTTTATTTTGACCGACTCAACCTTCAAAGCAGGATAAAAATAGATTTTTTCAAAATTAAATTTTCTTAGATGCTTTAGATCTTCAAAAAAACTCTCTGGGACTTCCAGATAAGGCTTATCCTTGCTGGCCTTGATGATCTCGCCTCTTAGCTTTTCGACAATCTGCCGACCTCGATTACCAAGAGAGGTCTCTGGAACCTCCTCTCTTTCAACGATCCCAAGTGTAATGGCGTCTTCAATATCTCGTGCTACATAGGAAATGGTGTCACACAATTTTACCACACACCCTTCCAATGTCATGGGCCATAAATTCCCATGGGGATTTCTTTTTCTCTCTTCCAATTCTCTTTGATGGTCGGTAGCTGTTTTTTCGATCGGGCGGTAGATGGGCTCTTTTAATCCCCCATCATGGCAGAGAAATCCATCATAGACCTCTAAAGGTAAATCAAGCGGTTCGATGAGGCTAAAAAGTCGGCAGGATTGGTAAGGATGAGCAAAAGGACCATTTCCCCGTTCAATGGATAATTGAGAAAGGTACTCTTCGCCTTCGTGCCCAAAAGGGGGGTGCCCAACGTCATGACCAAGGGCGATGGCTTCGATCAAATCAAGATCAAGTCCCAGAGCTCCACCCACTTCTCTTGAAAGGCGGCTAACCATCTGGACATGGAGACCTCTTTTAGTAATATGATCATTATCAATGAGATAAGCTACCTGCGTTTTGTCGACATAACGGGCATACGCCTTCGATTGAAGGATTTTATTTACAAAATCTGAATCCATAAATATTTGTGATATTAGTTCAGATCGTCTATTTTATTCTCGATGAATGATGATAATACAATCCTTTCTATGGAGGAGGGAAATCTCCTTTCCCCTGAAGAGTTAACTGGCACAAAAGAGGTCTATCTCCTGCCGCTGACAAAGCGACCTTTTTTCCCTGGGATGGCTGCCCCTATCTATATTGAACCGGGCCCTTTCTACGAGATGTTAAAAGTTGCGTCTAAGGAAGAAGGAAAATGTCTCGGCCTTGTGATGACCAAATCTGAGGGAGCAATCCCCGAAAAGGCTGAGTATGACGATCTTCATCGCGTGGGTGTTTTAGCACGCATCCTTCGCATTCTCCCTGTTGAAAAAGGAGGTGCGCAGCTTGTCCTTAATATGGAAAAAAGGATGGTGCTTCGAAAAGAGACCAAGGGGGCTAAAACCTTAAGAGCCACCATAGACATTTACGAAGAGCCAAAAGAGGTCAACACAGAGCTCAAAGCTTACGCAATGAGCATCATCTCGACCATCAAAGAACTTTTGAAGGTCAACCCTATCTTCAAAGAAGAACTTCAAATTTTCCTCGGACATTCTGACTTTACCGAACCAGGAAAATTGGCCGACTTCTCAGTTGCCCTCACAACAGCTTCTCGAGATGAACTGCAAGATATTTTAGAAACGTTTGAGATTGTTGAACGGATCAATAAATCTTTGCAAATTTTGAAAAAAGAGCTCGACTTGAGCAAGTTGCAAAACAGCATCAATCAAAAGATCGAGTCAGCTATCTCAAAAAATCAAAAAGAATTTTTCTTAAAAGAGCAGCTCAAAACCATCAAAAAAGAGCTGGGTATTGAGAGAGATGAAAAAACTGGCGACAGAGAAAAATTCGAAACCCGGCTCAAAGAACGAAAAGTTCCTGAAGATGTCCAAAAGGTTATCACAGAAGAGCTCGATAAACTTTCTACGCTCGACCCACAATCTGCCGAATATGGGGTCACAAGAGGCTATTTAGATTGGTTAACCATCTTACCTTGGGGTATTCAGTCTGAAGATGTTCACAACTTAGCTGAAGCTGAAAAAATATTAGGCGAAGACCATTGGGGTCTTGAAGACATCAAAAAGCGCATTTTAGAATTTATCGGTGTCGGCAAGTTGACCGGAGGCATTAAAGGGAGCATTATTTGCCTCGTGGGGCCGCCAGGAGTAGGGAAAACGAGCATTGGTAAAAGCATTGCCAAAGCCCTAGGAAGAAAATTTTACCGTTTTTCTGTCGGCGGCATGAGAGATGAAGCTGAAATTAAAGGTCATAGAAGAACCTATATTGGTGCAATGCCTGGGAAATTGGTCCAAGCTTTAAAAGCATGCCAAACAACCAACCCTGTCATCATGTTGGATGAAGTCGATAAGATGGGCTCCAGCTACCATGGCGATCCAGCCTCTGCCCTTTTAGAAGTTTTAGATCCTGAACAAAATAAAGAGTTTTTAGATCACTACCTCGATGTCCGCGTCGATCTTTCCAACGTTCTTTTCATTGTAACAGCCAACGTTTTGGATACTATTCCAGAACCTCTTCAAGACAGGATGGAGACACTACGTCTCTCTGGCTATATCATGCAAGAAAAGGTGCAGATCGCTAATAAATTCTTGATCCCAAAAAACAGAGCCTTGATGGGGCTGAAGGCCAAAGACATCAGTTTTTCACAAGAGGCCATTAGAACCATTATCAATGGTTATGCAAGAGAGTCTGGCGTCCGTTCTTTGGAAAACAACCTCAAAAAAGTGATGAGAAAAGTTGCTTTAGAGATTGTCCAAGAAGAAGAGAAGAAAAAACGGACCAATGGCCGCGAAACGCAAAAAATTGGAAGAGATAACTTGCAACACTATCTCGGAAAACCGATCTACACCTCAGATCGTTTCTACGAGACAACACCTATTGGTGTTTGCACAGGCCTAGCGTGGACCTCTCTTGGCGGTGCAACTCTCTACATTGAAGCAGTTAAAGTGCCTGGCGAAAAGACAGAGATGAAGCTCACAGGTCAAGCTGGCCAAGTGATGAAAGAATCCTCTGAAATTGCCTGGAGCTATCTCCACAGCGCCCTCCATCGCTATGCAGCAGGGTATAATTTCTTCGAGAAAGCGCAAGTCCATATGCATATTCCAGAAGGGGCAACTCCAAAAGATGGCCCTTCTGCTGGTATCACAATGGTTACAGCGCTTCTTTCCCTTTTGACTAATACTCCAGTGACAGCTGATCTTGGCATGACAGGTGAGTTGACATTGACGGGGCGGATATTGGCCATTGGTGGCGTGAAAGAAAAATTGGTGGCAGCAAGACGCTCTGGCCTGACAACATTGATTTTCCCTCGTCAAAATACAAGAGACTTAGATGAGCTTTCAGATGACATCAAAAAAGGGATCACAATCCATTTGGTCGACCATTATGATGAAGTTGTCAAAATTGCACTCCCCTCCTTACAAATTTTAGGAAGCAGATGACACATAAAACTTGGGCGGAAGAGGTTCACAAAAAATATGTGGCTCCTCATGAAGTTGAGAAAACCGTTGCTGAGTGGAAAGCTCAAGGAAAAACTGTCGTTACTTTAAACGGCTCTTTTGACCTGATGCATGCAGGACACCTCTACATCATCCATCAAGCGAAAAAACAGGGAGATATCCTCTTTGTTGCTCTCAATACAGATGCTTCGATCCGTGGTTATAAAAGTCCAGATCGTCCCATTATTTCTTTACAGTACCGTCTGCAAATGATGGCAGCTCTTGAATTTGTAGATTATGTCACCTGGTTTGATGAGCTTGATCCACGCCTATTTTTGGAAAAAGTGGCTCCCCATATCCATGTCAATGGTGCCGAATATGGAGAAAACTGCATTGAGGCTGAAGTAGTTTTACGAAAAGGTGGACGGATCCATCTTGTCGATCGTATTCCTTCCCTTTCAACGACAGAAGTCATTACAAAGATTAAATCTCTTTCATGAAGATCTCCTATGTGCTAGCAGTGCTGATGGCCTGCATCACTTTAGTTGTCCACCTGACACGTCATGAAGTCCCATCTTACTTGCAAGAGACCATCTTGTCGGTTCCTATCAAAGCAAGTTCCCTTGAAAAAAAGCTCTATTACGACTGGCCCTCTCTTTATCAAAAAATAGATGCGCTGACAGACAGATATGGAGCCAATATCTGGGAACATCCGGATGACATCTCACCTGCTTATTGGAATGAAATAACCAAAACACCTATTTGGCTCGGCTTTTTTCCACAGTGGCTTGGAGCAAACTTGCCTCCTGCCCCTTGGTTTGAAAAGATCTCTCAAGGAGAGGTTTGGAGAACCTTTACACCAGCTCTTCTCCATGTCGACCTTTTTCATCTTGTCTTCAATCTCTTTTGGTTAATTGCCCTTGGTAGGATTGTAGAAGAGAGAGTGGGCATCTTCAAATACCTTCTTTTATCGCTAGTTATTGGTATTGTTTCCAATACAGCCCAATATTTAATGACAGGACTCCACTTTTATGGCTATTCAGGTGTTATCTCAGGCCTCTTTGGATATACTTATGTTGATAAGAAGAAGGGAACACCTTACCCATTCCCTGACAGCCTTTTTCCCCTCACATTTGTTTTTATTTTCGGCATGGCAGCTATTGACACCCTGCTCGCCCTTTCTCCTGTAAAAACCTCTTTTGGGATTGCTAACACAGCCCATATCACTGGCCTCCTCACAGGAATTGTTTTAGGCTACCTCCAACCCAAAAAATAACAGATTGAACCTCTCTGACCTACTAGCTTTGTAGTAAAATCAATAAATAGAAACGCAAAGTTGAATTTTTTATGTTATCAATTTCAATTATACCGACTTTTCAGACCAATTTAGGGTCAGGCAGCGCTTTATCCTGCCTATCCTGCCCATCTTGTTATTTTCTTCTATTAGGTGAAGAGCCTATTACCTAAAAACATCCTTAAGCCTTGTCCTAAAGGAGATGCTTCGATTTTAGCTGCTTTTCCACATCTGGCACCTGATTGTTTAGCCCATTTTTTGCTCTCGGCAATCTTTCTGGAATTGGCACTAGTTCTTCCACTGTAGTGCTTGGATAAGTATCTGTCTTGTTTAAAAAAAAATATTTGTTAAATAACTGGAACATTTGACGAGATTTGCTCCTGTTCTCATAGAGTTTTTTATGTTAAGATAGTTGCCTCATGAGCAAAAGAGACCTGATTGTCCTAGGGACATCGAGCCAACACCCTACCCGAACTAGAAACCATGGTGCTTACCTATTCCGTTGGAATGGGGAAGGTTTTTTGGTGGATCCAGGCGAAGGGACCCAAAGGCAGTTCATTTTTGCCAATGTTCCTCCTACTGCAGTTACTCGTATCTTGGTGACCCATTTCCATGGGGACCATTGCCTCGGCCTTGGCTCTATGTTGATGCGTTTGAATCTTGACCAAGTTAAGCAAGTACATGTCTACTACCCCGCTTCTGGTAAAAAATTTTTTGACAGACTTCGATATGGGACCATCTACCATGAAACCATTGAAGTTATCGAACACCCTATCGATTCTGAAGGGGTGATCGACACACATGGTGGCTTTACAATCGAGGCCTACCGTCTTCAACATGGCGTTGAAAACTTCGGTTACCGGATCAAAGAAGACGACGAAATCAAGTTTTACAAAGAAAAATTGAAAGAAAAAGGGATTACTGGCCCTGCAGTCAAGCAGCTGCAAAGAGAAGGAAAAATCACCATCGATGGCAAAACAGTCTTGCTAGACGAAGTTAGCTATTTGAGAAAAGGGGATGTAGCTTCAGTTGTTTTAGACACTCGCCCATGCGAAGGCGCTTTAAAAGCTGCAAATGGGGCAAAAATCTTACTGGCAGAAAGCACCTATCTAGATACTGAAAGAGAATTGGCCCATTCTCATTACCACATGACAGCCTTGCAAGCAGCAAAGTTGGCTGTAGAAGCTAAAGCAGAGCAGTTAGTGTTGACCCACTATTCTGCCCGTTATGTCGACAGCGGAGAATTTCAAGCAGAGGCCCGTACTCTGCATCCAAATACTTTTGCTGCAGATGATCTCTCCGTTTTCCCTTTCCCCAAAAATGGTTAGCATGTCAACGTTTTCCTCTGCAGCTCACCTTTTCCTAGTCCGCTTAAAAGGGACAGGGGCCTCAGATCATACAGTCCGTAACTACGCCATCGACCTAAACGCATTTAAGACCTTTCTGGAAAGAGATTGGCATCCTAATCTTTCTACAGAAAATTTATCTGCAAAGATCGACTATCAAGCCCCAGAAAGCTACCAAATATCCGAAAAAGATGCCTTGTTGCCACTTGAAAAGATTGACAAACTGCTTGTCCGACGTTTTTTAGCCCATCTTTCAGACTCCCAGCAGCAAAAAAGAACCATTGTTAGAAAACTTGCTGCTTTGCGGAGCTTTTTCCGCTTCGCTGAAGAACGGCGCTTGATAAACCAAAATCCAACAGAAACGATAGAGACCCCAAAGCTTGAAAAACGTATTCCCGTTTCTCTCGGAATGGAACAGGTTAAAAAGTTATTTTCTCAGCCAGATACAACCTCTTATCTTGGATTACGCGACAGAGTCATCATGGAACTTCTTTATAGCTCTGGATTACGTGTCAGCGAACTTGTTGCTTTAAGCCGAGAAGATCTGGATCTAGACAATCAAGAAGTACGCCTAAGAGGGAAAGGGAAAAAAGAGCGCATTGTGCCAATTACCGATGGTTGTGCCCTCTGGATAAAGACTTACCTAGAGCATGCAGAAAGACATTTAGATATCGACGGCCACTCCAAAGAACAAGACAAACAGGCTGTCTTTTTAAACCGCCACGGAACACGGCTCACGTCCCGTTCTGTAGATCGTAATTTTGATCAATATCTCACAAACTCTGGCCTTGCCGGAAAAGTGACCCCACACACTATTCGACACACGATTGCCACTCATTGGCTAGAAAATGGGATGGATCTAAAAACCATCCAAGCCCTCCTTGGGCACAGCTCTCTTGCCACAACCACAATCTATACACGTGTCTCCCCTAAACTAAAGAAAAAAGTCTATGACGAGGCTCACCCTAGAGCCAAGCTTGAGGATTCTCCAACATGACCATCACCCTTGATAAAATCACAAAAAAAATCCCTGGAAAAACACTCTTTGAAGATGTGACAACCACTTTCAATAAAGGGAAACGTTATGGCTTAACCGGCCCTAATGGCTCGGGGAAATCCACTTTAATCAAAATCATCACAGGGACTGAAGAGCCCTCTTCAGGAAAAGTCATATTGCCCGAACGTGTCGGTATTCTCCGGCAGAACATTGAAGACTTTCATAATGAGAGAGTGATCGATGTTGTCGTCCAAGGCAACAAACGGCTATGGGATGCGATGCAAGAGCGAGACGCTCTCTATGAAAAAGAGATCGATGACGAAGTGGGCATGCGCCTTGGAGAACTTGAAGGGATCGTTGCTGAAGAAGATGGTTACTCTGCGGAAACCAATGCAGAAATTTTGTTGAAAGGGATGGGGATTCCTGCCGAATATAACGACAGAAAAATGGGAACAATCCCAAACGACATGCAGTTTAAAGTGCTTCTTTGCCAAGCCCTGTTTGGTGACCCACAAGCCCTTTTATTAGACGAACCGACCAACCACCTTGACTTGGAAGCTATCTCCTGGCTTGAAAACTTCTTATTTAACTACAAAGGGGTATTGATTGTAACGAGCCACGACAGACACTTCCTCAATTCTGTCACAACCGATATTGCCGACATCGACTATGAGACAATCATCGTCTACCCAGGCAACTACGATTCGATGGTCGATACAAAAAGTGCTGTCCGTGAACGGTCAGAACAAGATGCCAAATCAAAAGAGAAAAAGATTGCTCAGCTAAAAGACTTCGTCGCTAAATTCGGAGCCGGTACTCGCGCAAGTCAGGTGCAATCTCGTTTAAAAGAAATTGACCGCCTCCAGCCGCAAGAACAGAAAAAATCGAACATTGCAAGACCTTATATTCGGTTTATTCCTGCTGAAAAGTCTGCCGGTAAAATTGTGATGAAGATTGAAGACCTTTGCAAAGGATATGATGGGCATGAAGTGATCAAACATTTCAGCGCAGAAATCGACAAAGGGGACAAAATCGGCGTGATCGGTCCTAACGGTCTTGGTAAATCGACTCTTCTTAAAATGTTGGCCGGTGCTCTTGCTCCTGACCAAGGGAAAGTTCAATTTGGCCATCAGGTTATCATCAGCTATTTCCCACAAGATCACCATGACATCATCGACAAGTCTGGAGCAGCAACAGCCTACGATTGGCTAAGAGAAGCCCGTAAAGGGGTCTACGATCAAGATATCCGCTCTTCAATGGGAAAAATGCTTTTTTCTGGAGACGATGCTTTTAAACCCCTAAAAACATTATCCGGGGGAGAAACAGCGCGTCTGATCTTGGCCTACATGATGTTGCAAGAACATAATGTTTTGATCTTGGACGAACCTAACAACCACCTCGATTTGGAATCGGTTTCAGCATTGACGTGGGGACTCAATGAATACAAAGAGACAGTCATTGTTGCTTGTCACGACAGAACCTTGATCGATACGGTTGCGACAAAAATCATCGCTTTTGAACCAAATGGCCAACTCCGCTTCTTCCCGGGCCCCTATTCAGAATATTTAATCCGCTTCGGCAATAAATAAGGTAAATGAAAATCTATGAGTACACCAAATTCTCCTATCCCATCCGCGACTGTCTACCAGAATGCAAAAGTCATTGTGGATTATGAACGATTGAATGCTGAAGGAAAGTCTCCTCAACTAGCTGTCTACAATGGACGGCTATTTATTTACGTACGTCGCCATGATTTTTCCTTTAAAGGCATTTTAGGGATGATCCATGACCTCGTCCTTGCGTTGATTAGAGATCTGTTTTACACATTCTCTACAGATCAAAACGAGATCAACAAGTTAAGAGATGAAGTTCATCGGTATGTTGTTTTTTCAAGCATTGAGACACAAATAACACTTCAAGATCAGATTCAAAGATTAAAAAATGAATTACAACAACTGAATGATCAAAAAGCGGCTACTGAAAACAGCTTTGCTGATTCAATGAAAACTAGTGGTGTCGATGAAGCTGCTGCAGAACAAATTGCAGAAAAAAGTCGACAAATTGCAGGACTCGCATCGCTTTTAACAGGCAATCTAAAGAACATGGCTCTTTGCAAAGCGTTAATTGAAGAACTAATCACTTATGCAGAACCTCTTATGATCAATCCAATCAAAGAAAGATTAAAAGAAAGATTCAGAAATATTGGAATGGAACAAGAATGGCTTAGGTATATGCCTTTATTCGAAATGAGAATGAATATGGCAGTTAATATGATTAAAATGATGGGAGAAGATCCTGCACAAGCAGAAAAGATGGCTAAAGAAGCATTTGATTTCTTCAAAAATGAAGCTTCTAAACCAATCACGCAACCAATTGGCCCTTCTTCCAACAATCTAAATCTTGCTTTTTCTGATACTCCAGTAAATGTTGGTATTGAGTGATTTCATAGGATGTTAGAAATCTATTCCGAATCTTTTAGAAAATCGCTTCTGCTAAATTGTTAAGGGCATGAGCGGTACCACCTAAAACACCGGCTGCAAAGATAGCTGTGCTAACGACAAAAACTTTAGGTGGTCCACCCTCTCTTACCCATCCATCAGATATTGCAGCTGTTTCTATATCGGAATAGGGTGTCGTCCCTAATAAGTCTACCCACCCTAATTGATTTTGAGCCGAGCTCAAAAATGCAAATATGCGACCGCCATATTTTACAAATCCCCTTGAAAAAACATGCGGCGTTTCTGCAACAGCGTCCCGAATTTGATTAAGTTTATTTATCTCATTTACCACGCCATTATTGTAGCAGAGAAAAAACAATTGATTTTTAAGTACTTACAAAGAAATGGTAAAGAAAAGAGGGGAAGGGAAATAAGCCGGATTCTGTCTAAAACCCTTGGTTAAGAGTTTTTCGAGCTATCATTCCTCTAGGAGTGTTGTCACCAACACTCTCCAGCGATTTTTAGAAGGGGTCAAACGGTCGGAGATCCCTTGCCCTTCACTCTTGCTTCAGATAGGGTTTACCCACATCTTCCTGTCTCCAGGAAAACAGTCTCCTTTAAAAAGAGACATTTCACTCGCTCCCTGAAAGCAAGCCTTCAGGACGACCTATTTTCTGTGGTACTTTCCGTAGCCTTACGGCCCCCAGACTTTCTCTGGTATCTTCTCCATCCGAAGTCCAGACTTTCCTCCCTGTTTTTTCAACAGAGCGATAGCCTTTCCTTCCCCAAAAAGAATTATAAAATAAATGGTTACAAAATAACAAACCCAGGACACGCTAAGGGCTTCCTGGGTTTGTTATTTCTAATTGTTTGGTTTAAACAGCAGCTTTGCGGCGGCGACGTGTTGTTTTCGCCTCTTCGCCTACAACAGCTTGCTCTTCTGGCCAGTATTGGATACGTGAGCAGTGTTCACAAAAAACAAGCCTTTCTCCTTTACGGACAAGGTTTTCGTCTTGTGCAGTGACAAGGATATGGCACCCTGTGCAAACTCTGTTCTCAATCGGCACAACAACACGGTCTTTTTTGTTTTGCAAAAGACGGTCGTAGATTGGGAGGATCTCAGGGTCAGCGTCTTTAGCAAGGCGGTCTCTTGCCTCTTTTAAAGTACGGCCTTCAGCGTTGATCTCTTTAAGCTTCTCTAAAATCTCCACCTCTTCTTGGCGGGAATTTGTAGAAGCTGTCTGTACAGTTTCTTTTAAGCTTTGGAGGAAGTCTTCTTCTTGAGCTACTTTGTCCATAAGATCGCTCAACCGTTGTTCACGGTTGACTCGGTCACGCTCAAAAGCTGCCATTTCTTGGTTCAACGCGTTGAACTCATCCACTTTTTTAACAGAGTGTTGTTGGCTTTCAAGCTTTTTGATCTTGTCTTGAACTTCTTGAAGCTCAGCTTCACCAAGCTTGATCAATTTTCTCAGTTCGACGATCTCTGTCTCTTTAGCTTTTTGCTTTTCGAGAAGGTCGTCTCCGATTTTATGAAGGTTTTTGAGCTCTTTAAGACGCTCTTTCCTGAGCTTCATTAAGCGGATCATCTTAATATCAAGATCTTGAATATCGATGATCAACCGAAGGGCAGCGAGCATGAGGGAATCCATGAAAGAAATTTCTAATGTTCAAGATGATACCCCCTTCCTCTAATTTACTTCAAGTCGAACGGTTAACCTTTAAGAAGGTCAACCAGTTGCACATTTACAAAAAATTAATTTGACACCTCTCGAATACCGGGTGGATAACGAGGTTATATATAAGATAGGGGAAATTAAGATGATTCTTACTAAAGATCTTTTTAAACGTTCATCCAAAGAGACTTCAACAGACTCTACGTCAAATAAACGGGGCACAGCTTGCAAAATCACCATCCGTTACGATGTTGGTTTTCCAAACAGTATTACCATCCGTGGAAAAGGAGGGGGGTTATCGTGGGACAAAGGGATGAATCTAAAAAATGTCTCTAGAGACACTTGGGTATTTGAACCTAAAGGAGATGCAAATAATATTGAGTTCAAAGTCTTGATCAACGACCAACTCTATGAAACTGGATACAATCACACCCTTAAAAACGGTGACTCTATCGAGTACACCCCTGCTTTCTACTAAGCGAATTCACGTTACTAAAAGTAACTGATTAGGTAGAGTCTTGGATTTAACCAAGGCTCTATCATGCAAAGACTCGACCGGTATCTGGCAAAAACACCTCCTGAAAAACGAAAGTCAGATGTGATTGCCCAGCTAGCCGCGCTCGATCACCTTCGCACTCAAAGCCCTGAAATTGCACAAGCCATTGAAGATGAGCTTTTAGACCAAAGAAGCCACTTGAAGTTGATTGCTTCTGAGAATTATTGCTCTCCAGCGGTGCAACTTGCAATGGGCAATTGGCTAACCGATAAATACGCAGAAGGTTATGTACGACATCGCTTCTATTCTGGCTGCGAACATGTTGATGCCATTGAAGACAGAGCCAATCAATTAGCTGCCTCACTTTTTGGCGCAGAACATGCTTATGTTCAGCCACACTGTGGAGCCGATGCTAACCTCATCGCCTTCTTGGCCATCTTGATGTACAAAATCCAGTCTCCATTGTTGGAAAAATTGGGAAAAAAAGGGGTAGACGACCTTACAAAGGAAGAACATGAGCAATTAAGACAGCTTATGATCAACCAAAAAATCCTTGGGATGGGGCTCAATTCTGGCGGTCACTTGACTCACGGATTCCGGATGAACCTCTCTTCAAAATTGATGAAGGCTCTCCACTACGAAGTGAATCCTGAAACAGAACAGCTGGATTATGATGCTATCGAACAACAAGCGATTGCTGAAAAGCCATTGATTCTCTTAGCTGGCTATTCTGCCTATTCAAGAAAAATCGACTTTGCAAGGATGCGTGCAATAGCCGACAAAGTAGGGGCCATCTTGATGGTTGACATGGCACACTTTGCAGGCCTTGTTGCAGGAAAAGTTTTTGAAGGTAACTACAACCCTATTCCATTTGCCCATATTGCCACATCGACAACACATAAAACATTGCGTGGTCCACGTGGAGGACTCATCCTCTGCACAGCAGAACTTGCCCCTTATGTCGACAAAGGTTGTCCACTTGCTATGGGGGGCCCACTTCCTCACGTGATGGCAGCAAAAGCAGTTGCCTTTGAAGAGGCTCTTCGCCCTGACTTCCGTGCTTACGCAAAATCGATTGTCGAAAACGCAAGCGCACTAGCTGAAGCTTTCAAAAAACGTGGAGTCCGAGTTGTCACAGGTGGCACTGACAATCATTTGATTGTCATCGATATCTCTCCTTTTGAATTAACAGGAAGACAAGCTGAAGCTGCCCTTCGGCAAGCTCACATCACCACTAACCGCAATACCATTCCATATGACAAAAAAGGACCTTGGTATACATCAGGCCTTCGTCTAGGGGCACCTGCTATGACAACTCTTGGCATGGGACCAAACGAAATGGAGGAGATTGCCGACATGATTGTCGATGTGTTACAAAACACAAAAGCAGCCGGTACAAGTGGCGATGGGAAAAGTTTGAGCCAATTCATCCTTAATCCTGACGCCCAAGAGAGAACAACACGAAGAGTGTTCGACCTCTTGCAACGGTTCCCGCTCTACCCAGAACTCATTCTTGACTAGGAAAATATGACAGAAGAAAAACAACCCGATAACAATTTCCCAAAAGTACAAGATAGGATTGAAGCCTCTCTTTTAAAAGCGCGGCGCATTTTCCTTTCCGGAGCTGTGGATGAAGAAAGTGCTAGAGATATCATCGAAAAGATTTGGTATTTAGAGCTTGAAAACCCAAAAAAACCGATTCTGCTTGTGATCAACAGCCCTGGTGGCTCTGTCGATGCTGGATGGGCTATTTGGGACCAGATCAAAATGATCACCTCTCCTGTTAAAACCCTTGTCACAGGACTTGCCGCTTCGATGGGATCTGTTCTTTCTTTAGTTGCAGCTAAAGGACACCGCTATGCGACACCAAATGCCCGTATCATGATCCACCAACCGATGATTGGAGGGGTGATTAGAGGACAAGCAACAGACTTAGAGATCCAGGCCAAAGAAATTTTGAAAACTAAAGGTCAGCTCATCGATGTCTATGTCGAACAAACAGGCAAGTCGCGTGAAGTGATCGAAGATGCGATCGACCGCGATAGATGGTTCTCCGCTCAAGAAGCGATGGAATTTGGCCTGCTCGACGGAATTGTTGACTCTTACGCAAAACTTTGAGCCGTTTTTATAAATATTCAGGTGCTGGTAACGATTTTGTCCTCTTTGAAGAGGCGATACCAGCTCCTGTCCCCTCTATTTGCCATAGGAAGCGTGGTATTGGAGCGGACGGCGTTTTACTCCTTCAAAAAAAATCCCCCTCTCACTACCAAATGCAAATTTTTAATGCGGATGGGTCAGAGGCCGAAATGTGCGGGAATGGACTTCGCACCTTCTTTTCCCATCTTTTCAAACGCTTTCCTGATGAAGCTCCCTTTACTGTCTACTCTATGGTTGGCATGCACAAAGGATGGAGATGTGCCGATGGTGAGATTGAAATTGAGATGAGCACGCCTCACATTATTGAAATTAAAAAATCTTACAGTCAGGTTATTTGTGATCTCATCGACACAGGCGTCCCCCATTTAGTTCTTTCAAGAGAACAGGCCTTGTCTTCATTCACTTTTTCTGAAATTGCTCCAAACCTCCGACGACACGCGGCTCTTACACATGGCGCCAACGTCAACTTTGTGGAAAAGATAGGGGAAAATTGGAAAGTTTCTACTTTTGAGAGAGGAGTTGAAGAGATTACTGAAGCTTGTGGCACTGGTGCAGTAGCTTCAGCCCTCTCTTTAGCTCTGCATGAAGGGCTCTCTTCCCCCATTTCTCTCCTCACTCCAGGAGGAGATACACTGACTGTTAACTGGCAAGGTAAACCAACCTCTCCCCAACAGCTTACTCTGAAAGGAAAAACGGCTTTGGTCTTTGAGGGCGATTGGTTATAATGTGTTAAAAAATCAAGAAAGTCATTATGGCAAAAGCTGCTCCTAAATCCCAATCCCTTGCTCAAAACCCTCTGATTCTTCGCTGTAGCAGGATCATGGAGGCTTTTGCAAAATCTGATGACGAAAGAGATTTTTATCTCGACACCGTTGAAGGATTTTTGTTTTTTGTCGATTGCGACAAGTCTCAAGAAGAATTGGCTGCTCTCGATGCAGAACTAAAAGCAAATCCTGCGCGCTACATTGCAATTCCTAAGCTAACTTTCTATGAGACTAAAAAAATCATGGAAGGTTTCGTAAACGAAAAAGTTTACGACATCGATACTAAAGAAAAACTTTTAGATATCATCAGTGGCAAAGAAGCTCGCGATCATTTCTTGGAATTTATCTACGATCACCTCGCTGAACTTGAAAAATGGCAGCAATATTATCAAGAAAGATCCCGTATCAGAATTATTGAGTGGCTCCGTAGCCACTCTTTCGATTTTGTGTTTGAAGAAGATTTAGACATACCTAAGTCGACGATCGAAAAATTAAAAGAGAATCTTTTTGAAGGTACCGTATCAAAAGACTTAGCTTCAGCTCGGAAGACATTGCAAGCAAAAGCAAAAACTTACTACTCAAATGAAGCTTTACACCCTCGTCCAAAACGGGGACGCCCTCCAAAGCAAGTTACCAAAACAGAAGTTGAGCCGCAAATTTCTCTTGATATTTACACTCAAGTTCCAAAGGCAATTCGTCCATTCCTCTTTACTCCAGAGATTAGCTCCTCTCTCGGCGCTTCTTTCTCATCCAAGTTTGACAGCAGCGATATTTCAGGGATGTCACGCAAAAGCTTTATCGAGAAAGATTTTGAAACGGCTTCATTGGATGATAAGTTAGCCTCTATCAGAAAGCTTTCATCGGCAGCAAAAGAGACAAAAGTCGAAGACGATTTTTCTCTTGATGACGATGATGATGAAGACGACGATTTCGATGACGAGGAAGAGGTCAAAGCTAAGCCAAAAGCTAAAAAAGCTGCCCCTGCCGCCAAAAAGAAAAAGTAGTTTTTGGGAACTTTGAAAGGACAAAGACACCGAGGACGATGAGGACCTTGAAGACAGCGAGGACGAGGATAAAAGAACACTGTCCTTTTTGTTCTTAAGATCTTCTAGGGCTTCATCGTCCTTGTCTTTTAAAGAATTTTGCAGCAATTAAAGACCAAAGAAAACTGTCCTCTCGGTCCTCATCGTCTTCGGTGTCTTCACCGTCCTCGTCCTTCTTTAAAGAAAGCGTCCTTAAGGCACTTGTCTTTCTTTTTATGAGCGATTGAATCTTTGGAGGGTCAGTTTTTTGGTCAAAGCATCATCCATGAAGCTATCCAAGAATGAATGGGCGCACATTGGACACCAAAAATCTTCTGAACCAAGATAAATCGGGCAAGCAGGATTGATGGCGATGATTTTTAAATGAGGATGCGTTTGCTTCATCACTTTTAAAAATCCCTTATCATCATTGGAAAGACCAACGCAAATAATGGCATCTACCTCTTCTTCTTCGTCAGATTTTTCCATTTCTAACTTAGAGATTCTTAAAGGACGGGTGCTCATCTTTTCTTGCATCTGATCCAAGTTCTCTGTCAGGATCTGCTGATTTGTAAAAAACGCAAGATGACTCAAAATAAAATGGCTTTTAGAAGGGTCTCCACTTCTGCACGCGCTATAAAACGAAGCGACATTGTCTCCGATCAACTCAGGAGAGTTAACCCAGAGAGTCACTGTTTCCATGATATTAGAAGCAATGCCAAGCTTGGCTTCTAGCCCTTTCATATCTGGGATACCGCATGCTTTTGAAATGCCAGCCCCTGAATAGAAAAGAACTCTTTTTCCATCAACCCAATCTTGTAACTCCATCTGATCAACTACAACAGGGGTTGCGTTAACACATTCTAGAGGTGTACCAAAACGGGAAGCATCTCTTCTTTCAAAAATACCTTCTGCTTCAATCCATGGGTTTTTGTAGCTATTGGTATAACCAAACAAATAGTGACCATTTCCGGTTTGTTGAAAAAGAGCTTGCTCTGCTGAATTCAAAGTATTCCAATTGTCTGGACCAATCTCTAGAGCAAGGGTTACCTCTTCTCCGTCGGAATAAAAACCGAAACGGACGCCGTCTTTTTCATAACCCATTTCAAAAGGATGATCACTATCCCCCTCTATATAGGTAGGGGGTGCAAAAAGTGCAGCACTAAGGATTCCTGGAAGGAGTGCTACAAAAATGGCTGTCTGCTTTAAGATCCGTTTCATATGGCGACTTCATTAGAACGTCAGGGTTAAACTTTATCAAAACATTGAATTTATCTTTAATCATTTTTTGCGACGGTCTTTATCTTTTTAAAAACAAGCTCTTTGCACACTCTTCAGCCCTATTAGGAATGGGCTAAACATGAAAAATTTTTGTCTTTTCCACATTTTCCTGTTCACCTTTTTTGGCTGCATTGCCGATGAAAAGGGGTCCTATATCGTCATAGGATCCCCTCTTTACAATCCTGGCATGTTCAGTGTCTTGCATACTGTTATTGGCACTCTCGATCTCTATGAAAAAAAAGGTTATGGTGGACTAGAAATTGATTTTGGCAATGCCGGACTCTATTACGATGCACAAAAGGGTCCCAATTGGTGGACCTATTATTTGGAACCTTTACGATTAGGGAAAAAACAGGGAAAAAAAATCATCCCCTACCGTTTTTTAAATTTTAGCCAAGAAATGGCATGTCGCTCTGAGTTCTACTTAGACAGATATCGTGCATTTGAGATCATCTCAAACTACTTTGAGTTTAAGCCATATCTTCTGAAGATGGTCTATGCCTTCATCGATGCTAATTTCAACAGAAAAAAGGTGATTGGTATCCATTATAGAGGAACAGACAAAGTCACAGAATCCCCACGTGTCCCGTATGAACAAGTATTAAGTGAACTCAATAAAATTAAACAACCTGAAGATTTGATCTACGTTGCCACTGATGAAGCCGATTTCCTTACCTATGTGGAGACACATTTCCCACGTCAGACTCTATCTATAACAGCCACTCGTTCACAGAACGGACATCCCATTCACTTAGGAAAAAAAGCTTCAGGGTATCAACTTGGACTTGAAGCTATGTTAGATGCCCACCTCTTGGCAAAGTGCGATATTTTAATCAGGACTAGCTCTAACTTAAGCCTTTTTTCTACCTATTTGAATCCTGAACTGCCAATTATCACTCTAAGTTACCGTTACGGCATGTCACGGTAGTGCCAATAGTTGATGATCATCGCATCAACAGAAGCTTTAAGAGAGCCATTTGCACTAGGTAAGTTATCAATGACAGCTTTTGCATGACGGAAATAACGGTCGATGCGCTCTCTTTCCCATTCTGCAGGAGGAGCAACTTGTAGATCAGACAAATTATCCAACTTATCAGCCAGCATGATCAAAGCTGCTTCTAAAGATTTATAAGAGGCTTTTAAGACTTGCTCTTCTTTTTGTACATGAGAAGGCAATGAGAGGTCATTGCTCATTTCATGAACTAAACAAGCGACTCGAGAACCAAATTGGTAAGAAATCTCCTCAAAAGTGGTCTCTGCATCCTCAATTGTGTCATGTAAAAGGGCTGCGACTAAAACATCCCGATCGATCACATTGCCCATATAAACCAAGTGACAAGCCACACGGAGTGGGTGAAGAATATAAGGAGGTTTTTCTACGTTTTTTCTTGTCTGGCCCCGATGTTTTTCAGCTGCAAAACTGACCGATTCAAGAATTTTTCTATAGTCAGATTCTACGACTTTCTCATTATCTAATGCTTGGATCAAACGATCAAACGCTTCTAAAACTTCTGGATGTTCTGGCAGTCCTGCCCGACAAACGTCAATTTGTAAACATTGCGATTGTGATAGAAATAGTTGGCTTCCCTTAGCTTGTCCTATACCAATAACACAGGTGAAAATAGCTGTTAATAAAAGACATAACCGACTTTTATTCATCAAAACCCCGAAAAATAAAAATATTATTCTCCCACAAAACATCCATTATTTTAAATAAACGCTATAAAAAATAAGATTTTTCGACTAAAGAGAGGGAAAACTATGGATGACTACCCTTTCTCTTTTTTACGTTCTAATAACCTCGGCACAAAACCAAGATCGGTCGGTTTAACTGAAATCCGAGGGCCTTACTACTCTGTAATGGGAAAACGCTATCTTGAAGATATTCTTGATATTCAAGGCGATCATGTTGATAGCCTAAAATTTGCAGGTGGCTCCTTCTCTCTTCTTCCAAGGAAAGCTTTAAAAGAGATCATCGATCTAGCTCATAAACATAATGTTTTAGTCTCAACAGGCGGATTCATTGAATACGCTTTGACACAAGGAACCCACGCCGTAAACAAATACATTGAGACATGCAGAGACTTAGGATTCGACATCTTAGAAATTTCAAGCGGCTTTATCACTTTACCTACTGACGATTGGCTCCGCTTGGTAGAAAAAGTGCAAAAATCGGGCCTCAAAGCAAAACCTGAAGTTGGCATCCAATTTGGGGCTGGTGGCAGCTCTTCGGTTAAAGAGTTAGAAGCAGAAGGTGAACGTGATGTCGAACAAGCCATTCATCAGGCCAAAAGATTTTTAGAAGCTGGCGCCTATTTGATCATGATCGAATCGGAAGGGATCACAGAAAATGTGACCACTTGGAGAACTGATGTAGTTGCCAAAATTATCCATCAGGTGGGTCCAGAAAAAGTAATGTTTGAAGCTGCAGATCCAGCAGTTTTCACTTGGTATATCAAAAACTACGGACCGCATTTGAATCTTTTTGTCGACTCAAGTCAAATTGTTCAGCTGACAGCTACACGGGCTGGCATCTGGGGAACCAATGCCCTCTGGGGACGGATCGTCTCTTACCCTTAAAACAAAAAGCCACACCCCAGAAATGAGGTGTGGCAAAAGTTGCAGATCGCAACAAACTTACTGGATCTTCACAACGTTGGTAGAAACACTACCATCTAATGAGATTGTGCCAGATATTCCAGTACCTACAACTTGGAACGTCGATGGTGCCGTAGTTACTTGCACAATAGTCTGTAGAACTGTTGGTGCACCGATAGCAAGAAGGAATGTTGGATTAGCTTGATATCCCACTCCATTCAATCGGAACTGAATTCCTCCAGTATCCACAAGGCTAATGCCTACAGCTGGACCTACATATTCCACCAAATAAGCACCTGTCTGGTTAAAGACAATCGTATCAGCGTTTGTCAAAGTGATGGCAGTTCCACTGCTCAATACGTTACCTGTAAGCCCAAATGGCAATGCCTGACCGGTTAAAGACAAAGTAATAGAGATAGAATCTTCAAACGTTGTCAAATACTCCAACGAATTAGTTCCTGTTGCGCCAGTGGCTCCAGTCGCCCCGGTTCCACCTGTTGGACCAGTAGCTCCTGTTGAACCTGTGGGCCCTGTTGAGCCTGTTGGTCCGGTTGAACCAGTCGATCCAGTTGGACCTGTTGAACCAGTTGGGCCAACACCTCCGGTAGGACCGGTTGCACCAGTTCCACCTGTTGGGCCTGTAGCGCCTGTTGAACCTGCAGGGCCAGTTCCACCTGTTGGTCCGGTCGCTCCTGTCGCTCCGGCACTGCCGGTTGCCCCTGTGGCTCCACCTACCCCAGTAGCTCCTGTTGGGCCTGTAGGACCAGTGCCCCCCGTTGGACCTGTTGATCCTGTAGATCCAGTAGCTCCAGTATCTCCAGCCCCTGTGACACCTGTTGGGCCTGTAGGACCGGTTGCACCTGTTGCACCTGTTGCGCCTGTGTCACCAGCGCCTGTCGCCCCTGTTGGACCTGTTGGGCCAATCAGACCTTGTAAACCTTGTGGGCCAGTTGGACCCGTTGGTCCAGTAGCTCCAGGAGGTCCTTGGATAGGAGATCTGCACTCAGCTCTTTGTCCAACTAATTGAGAAAAATTATCTTGCTCTTGATTTGCAACAGCAAGCCAAACTTCTTCCGTTTGTACACCTGCTAATTTTCCATCTTCACCATAGTAGTAGGCAAAATTTTCCCCTTCTTTTAATTCATGGATCAACCGAAAATATTCTGGAGATTTAACAGCATCCGTAAGCCCTGTTACCCCTTCTTCAATCATCTCTGAAAAATCGGAAATTTTTCTGTAAACTTGCTTGTCTCCATTTTCAGATGAGACAACACAAATAAGCCCTTTGTAATCTAGAACTTTTGACCCTGTATGTTCTAAAAGTGGTTCAAAAATATCATCTTGGCCCACTTTTCCAAAGTAAGAGCTAATCGGAGAATTTCTTTCTCCATTGAATGCATAGGCGACTCCATCAGCTCCTGATCGTCCGACGACCAAAAAAACTTCGGAAGAGATTACATCGTTATCCTGCAAAGAGGATTGCGTAGGTACGGCATGCGCTTGCAATTGAAAAAGAAGCGTTGTGCAGACCATCAAATTTCGGAAAAAATGCATGTTGTTTTCCATTTTTTTGAGCATTTTCGAGTAACTCGATTTTTGCTCGAGGTTCATTCTTAAGCCATTTCATTGGCCAATAGATTTCCTATTAGAAATCAAGGAAGACAAATTAATCGAAAAATTAAAACTCATCAATTAATTATTGTAAGTTGTTTTTTTAGAGATACTTATTCTTCAAAAAAACGGCTTTTAGTAATTGGTGAGATAGCAGCAATGTGTGTCACCTGGGATGATTTCGTAGCGCCGAGGACGTCTCATGTACATCATCTCTAGCCAGCAGCATCCACAAGAGCTTTCACAACAGTTGTTCCACCAAGAAAAATCGAGAGGTAAGTTCAACACAACTCTGCCCTGTACGCGAGTGTTAAAAATCCTATCTGTTGTGACCATTCCCTCAAGAGTGAGATATTGGTTAATATCTGCTTCTAAACGAAATTCTCCTCCAACGAGGTTATCAGAGTGGCCAAAGACTCTTCGGTGGCTCTGGAAGTAATAAGCACCCGCAGCTCCCCAGAGTTGAAAACAACCTCTTTGAAAAAGGAGCGCTTCAATCTCTCCATCCACCCCGCCTAAAGAGGCATATCTTCTATTCCTGATGATCTGAAAAGGGCCGTCGAAGTTATCGTTGATAGAAATTTCATTTCTCCCCACGTTGTTTCCAACAGGGATGTAACCATTTACTCTAAAATTAAGTCGTTCTGTTAAAAGCTCAAGACCAACGCCAACATTTTGGAATTGTCCATGTCGAATTTCTCTGTAATCATAGTAAACGTTTGCGCCTAAAGCTAGTTGCCAATCACAAATAAAATATCTGCCGCCAATACCAGCATTGGCTGCCCATCTTCCACAATCAAAATGGTGACCACGTAGATCAATAAACGGAACTAATTCATTTGTATAGGGTTCCGGAAGTGCAAACAATCCTAATGTCGTATAACCATCACGATTTCCGACTATTCTTCCTTCAGTTTGACTAACCCATGGAACTACAATTGCATGGTTTGGAAATGTAAAAAAACCACCTTCTGGTTCATCGTAAAAAACATCATTTGCATACGCAAAAAATGGTCCTACAGCGCAGCTCAAAGAAATAATCTTTGTCAAAGATTTAATGGTATTTGGAACCATAAAGTCACCTTTTGATAAAAACGAAAAATGACAATATTTTATTTTACACACAATAAAAATTTGATGTTTTAGCGAAACTACAAAACAACAATGAGTTAAGAAAACTCACAAATTTTAGTAGATATTACGATGATTTTTTGATAAACCATTTGACCTCTTCAATCTACGGAAAGGCAAGAATGTCAAAAACAAATCTGGTTTTTTTATTTATTTTATTCACTTTCAATCATATAAGCGGAAAAGACAAAACAATTTGTCTCAATATGATTGTAAAAAACGAAAGTCATGTCATTGAACGGTGCTTAAAAAGTGTAAAACCCTTGATCGATTATTGGGTGATTGTTGACACCGGATCGACAGATGGCACACAAGAGATCATCAAAAACTTTATGTCAGATATTCCAGGAGAGCTCTACGAAAGCCCTTGGGTCGATTTTGCACACAACCGAAATGAGGCTCTGCAACTTGCAAAAGATAAAGCCGATTACGCCCTCTTTCTTGATGCTGATGATCAATATGTGATCGAAGATGGATTTTCGTTTCCAGAGACGTTAGACAAAGATTATTACAACATTGTCGTTCATCATGGAACTTGGACACATAAAAGACCTGAACTCATCAAAACAAGCAAATTTTGGGAATGGAGAGATGTTCTGCATGAAGCCATCTGTCCTCTAGAAGGACGTTCTGGAGAGACGCTAAAAGGCATTTTCTATTTAGTGAACACAGATGGGGCTCGATCACAAGATTCTACCAAATTTCTAAAAGATATCGAAGTTCTTAAAAAAGCATTAGAAAAAGAGCCGAATCACAGACGCTATGCCTTTTATCTTGCTCAAAGCTACAAAGATGCGGGTCTACATGAAGAGGCCATCCAAGCTTATGAGAGAAGGATAAAAATGGGAGGATGGGATCAGGAAATTTTTTGGTCTCTTCTACAAATAGCTCATCTAAAAGAGTGGCTAAATCGCCATGAAGCAGAAGTTATTGCTGCTTATAAAAGAGCCTATTATTACAGACCTTCAAGAGTAGAACCTCTCTATCACGCTGCTCATTACCATTTGACACGTGGTAATTACCATGAAGGTTATCGATTAGCCAAAAAAGGACTGAAATTGAAAAAGAATGACGATATTCTTTTCATCGACAGTGCCATCTATGATTACCAATTGCTTTTGGATTTTTCTCTTTGTGCATTTTATACAGGTCAAATACCGGAAGCCTATTTAGCTTCTAACCTCCTACTCACCAAAGAAAACATCCCACCACATGTTCGTAGACAAGTTGAAATCAATATCACACAGTTTATCGAACCTATGTTAGTCGATTTTTAATCTGACGAAATCTTTTAAAATTAAACAGGTTTGTCTGTAGAGACAAACCTCTTTTTAGTTAAATCTTGCGATTGTCAAATAACCAGCAGATGCACTTTGCAAAGTCAAAGCAAGCCCAGTGACTGTTACTTGGAGCGTATCGCCTGCAGTAGCTTTATAAAGGCACTGTAATCCGATTGGCTGACCTGCAACAACAACCGAAGAAGATCTAAGAGTTGTTGTTCCATTCACAACCAATGCAATCGTTGCCAAAGCTGTAAGACCGGATGTTTGAGTTGAAAAATTAACGAAATAGGTGCCTGGCGCATCAAATTCAAACTGAGTCGTACTGACTTGAGAAATTGATGTTCCGTTGATAACAGCAGGGCTACTTGTAAAGACAACCAAGCCTCCTAATAGGCTAATAGTTGCCTGATTTGTCACAATCCCCAAGTTATCAAGAGATGCACTTCCAGTAGCTCCTGTAGGGCCAGTTGGCCCCGTTGCTCCGGTACCGGTTGGACCTGTAGGACCAGTTCCTCCTGTCGGACCTGTTGGTCCCGTAGATCCTGTCGGCCCCGTTGCTCCGGTACCGGTTGCGCCTGTAGCACCGGTTGCGCCTGTAGGCCCTACTGTCCCTGTTCCAGTTGCGCCTGTCGGTCCTGTTGCTCCTGTCGCACCATCAACACCATTGGTTCCTGTAGCACCGGTAGGTCCAGTTGCTCCCGTTAGACCGATAGAGCCCGTTCCTCCAGTTGCTCCTGTAGCTCCAGTCACCCCTGTTGCACCATCAATGCCATTCGTTCCTGTTGCACCTGTAGCTCCGGTCGCTCCATCAACTCCATTGGTTCCTGTTGAACCTGTCGGACCAGTTGCACCAGTTGGTCCTGTTGGACCAGTCCCCCCAGTTGCCCCTGTTGCACCCGTAGCTCCATCTGTCCCATTAGTTCCTGTCGCACCGGTAGGTCCAGTTGCTCCCGTTGGACCGATAGAGCCCGTTCCTCCAGTTGCTCCTGTAGCTCCAGTCACCCCTGTTGCACCATCAATGCCATTCGTTCCTGTTGCACCGGTAGGCCCAGTTGCTCCTGTGGGACCAATAGAACCAGTTCCCCCTGTTGCACCCGTAGCTCCGGTCGCTCCATCAACTCCATTAGTCCCTGTAACCCCTGTCGGGCCAGTTGCACCAGTTGGTCCTATCGATCCTGTTCCGCCAGTTGCTCCTGTTGCACCCGTAGCTCCGGTCGCTCCATCAACTCCATTGGTCCCTGTAACCCCT
>Ga0153954_1000033_pt1 | contig 138326 bp, 111 predicted proteins | sample TSFL038MetaG_FD_102277 | JGI IMG/M metagenome (GOLD analysis project Ga0153954, IMG submission 102277) | Attine ant fungus gardens microbial communities from Florida, USA - TSFL038 MetaG | ecosystem: Host-associated > Fungi > Mycelium > Unclassified | place: USA: Florida, Wekiwa Springs State...
GCTGAAGCCCCCTGCTCCCTCCAAAAAGCCAAAAGAGGAACGGCATACCTCAGGGCCTAAAGGCCCACTCATTTTGGCGAGGTTGATTGCCGGGGTTAAAACCCCGGCCTACCAGTCATGCCCCGGCAGAGGCCGTCTCCTTGATTGAAGCCTCCAAAGACAACTCGGTCCTTTCGTTTTTCGAGACGAACAATGTCTTCAAGACACTCGGGGTAAGTTTTCCGCCGGAGCTGCTAAAGTTGTTGCGCAATCGAGTTAAGAATGGGGCGAACGAGCAGGCGGGAACGGGGGCGTATGAGTTGTCACAGGGTGGAGCATTCGACGACCGGGCCCTTATCGAGCAACGGCTCACCAAGCTCCGCGAGGAGTGGTCTTCGCGGCGGGACGACCTGGCGGCTGCCCCGCCGGGCAGCCCTGCAGCGAGCGCAAAGCAATTGGAAATCGAACTGATGAGCGACCTGCGCGGCTCCCCTATCTGGGAGCTGAGCGACAGCGACGCTACACAGCTGGCACTCGGATGCATGAGCGACCAGTGCAGGCTATACGGCGAGCCTCGCAACAAGCAGGCGAACTGAAAAAACCGGTTCTGCCTGCCCTGTTATTCTTTTGGGGAATTCAGCACACGATTCTCTGGCAGCTTCTGCCACTTCAGAGGGATACATGTTTCGATTTGCCAGTTCTCTGCCCCGCTGCCGTTCTGGTGCGACGGGGTTTGTTGCTGCGCTTTTGCTTTCCGCCACTGCTTTTTTGAATGCGCAGACTCCGGCGCTACATGTGATGCCGCTGCCTAAGTCCTTGCAGACGAGTACGGGCAAGTTGACGCTGGATGAGCATTTTTATGCCGGGTTTTCGGGCTCGCATGATGCGCGGCTGGATGCGGCGATGGGGCGGTTCCTGGATCGGCTGGACCGGCAGTGCGGGGGCGTGCGGCGGGCACAGTTTGCGAATGGGGCTGGCACTACGCCTGTTCTGACAGTGAAGGTGGCGGGGCCTGGTGGAACTGTGCAAGGCCTGAATGAAGACGAGAGCTACAAGCTGACTGTGACTTCGGCCGGTGCGGAGCTGAGTGCGGCGACCGATGTCGGCGCAATGCACGGTTTTGAAACTCTGCTGCAATTGGTAGAGCAGACGGGCGCGGGGTGCTGGCTGCCTGCCGTCACGGTGAATGATGCGCCGCGCTTCCAATGGCGCGGATATATGCTCGACGTCTCGCGTCACTTTGAGCCGATTTCAGTGATTGAGCGGACGCTGGATGCGATGGCGATTGCCAAGCTCAACGTCTTCCACTGGCATCTGAGCGACGACCAAGGCTTCCGCGCGGAGAGCAAGCTGTATCCGCGGTTTACGCAGGTTGCAAGCGACGGGCTCTTCTATACGCAGGATGAGATGCGGCATATTGTTGCCTATGCGCGGGCGCGCGGCATTCGCGTGGTGCCGGAGTTTGATATTCCGGGGCATACGTCGAGCTGGCTGCTGGCTTATCCGGAGATTGGCGCGGGCGAGGACATTAAGGAACTGCCGCAGCGGTTTGGGATTCCGCAGGCTGAGCTGGACCCTTCGAATGAGAAGACCTTCAAGTTTCTCGATGGGTTTATTGGCGAGATGGGGGCGATCTTCCCGGATGCCTACTTCCACATTGGCGGCGATGAGACGAAGGGCAAGGGGTGGCTCGAGAATCCGCGCATCAAGGCGTTCATGGATAAGCAGGGATTTAAGACGCCGGAAGAGCTACAGGCTTACTTCAACCGGCGATTGCTGCCGATCCTGACCAAGCATGGCAAGAAGATGATGGGCTGGGACGAGATTCTGCAGCCCTCGCTGCCGAAGGACATCATGATCCAGAGCTGGCGCGGGGAGAAGTCGCTTTCCGACGGTGCGATGCAGGGGTATACGGGGATTCTTTCGGCGCCGTATTACCTGGATCACCAGAAGACGAGCGAGATGATGTTCCTGGCTGATCCGATTCCTGCGGATACGACGCTGACGCCGGAGCAGCAGAAGCTGATTCTTGGCGGCGAAGTGGCGATGTGGAGCGAGCATATCAATCCTGAGACTTCGGACTCTCGCGTGTGGCCGCGGACGCTGGCGATTGCGGAGCGGTTCTGGTCGCCGCAGTCAGATACAGATGTGAAAGACATGTACCGGCGCCTGCGGATTACTTCGCTGGAGCTGGAGGATGTGGGGATTACGCACATCTCGGGACCGCAGAAGCTGCGCAGGAATCTTGCCGGCAAGGAAAACAGGGAGCTGGAGCTCTATGCCAGCGTGCTTGAGCCTACGAACCTGGGAGAGCGTTATCAGCAGCAGCATACGGACCGGCTGACTTCGCTGGACCGGCTGGTGGACGCAGTGGTGGAAGATCCGCCGTCGCGCGAGGAGATTGCGACACAAGTGGATGCGGCAGTGAGTGCCAATGGCGCGGCGCAGAAGCTGGCGATTCAGAGGCTGAAGGCGCAATTTACGAGCTGGCAAGAAGCGGCTCCGGAGATTGCTGCGCTTGCAGTACAGCGCGTGCGGCTAAATGACCAAGGCGCGCGAGCGCAACAGTTTGGCGCGCTGGGCACGGCGGGGCTGGAGGCTTTGGAATACCTTGAAGACGGTGCGGCTCCTCCGGCGGGATGGAAGGACGCGAAGCTGGCGTTGATTGAAGATGCGAAGAAGCCTTCCGGGATGGTGAAGTTTGATTTTCTTCCCAGCCTGCAGAAATTGATTGAGGCGGCGGGAAAGTAGAAAGCAGCTTTGGCTGTTAGCCTTTAGCTGGTTGGCGGGAGAGCTGGATTTTGTGGTTTCCCCTATCTCCAAAACCGGAAGATGTGGGCACCCGGCCCTGGTTTCCCGTCATAATGCTGATATGAAATTGCTGTTTGTTTGCAGTGCGAACATGATGCGCAGCCCTACGGCCGAGACGGTCTTCTCCCACTATGAGGGGATTGAGGCTGCCTCGGTTGGGACCAACATGGATGCGGCGACGCCGGTTTCCGCGGACCTTGTTGAGTGGGCTGACGTGGTGGTTGTGATGGAGCAGAACCACGCGCGTTTCTTGCAGGAGCGGTTTGGCTACCTGCTGCGGCGCAAGCGTGTCGCTGTGCTTGGCATTCCCGACCGGTACGACTACATGGACCCGGAGCTGGTTCAGATTCTCAAAGAAAAAGTTGAGCCGCAGTTGCCGCGCTGGCGGAACGAGATTGCTGATGCGGAGCGTGATTAAGGTTTTTCACAATAGACGGACTAAATAGACAGACAAGGCCACAGGAGCATCTCATCAGGCTGGGAGTTTTCAAGCCAGGAGGTTCGCAACCATGCTTTCAGAAACCATGCAGTATACCGACTGGAGCCTGCTGTTGGTGCGCCTGGTTGTCGCGCTGGTCTTTGGCACGAGCGGATTCAGCCATCTGAAATCGCCGAAGGAGCGCGCGGCGAGCATTGGGATGAGCGTGCCGTTTACCGTATTTCTGGGCACAGCAGAGTTGGCGGGAGCGATCGCGATCGCTGCAGGCATTCTGACGCAATGGGCTGCGCTGGGGCTGATTGCGGTGATGCTGGGTGCGATTTATAAGAAGGTCGTTGAATGGAAGACCGGATTCTGGGGCGAGAAGGCCTCAGGCTGGCACTACGAAGTGCTCTTTATTGCGATGCTACTGGTGATCTTCACGACAGGCGGCGGAACGCTTGCCGTGATGAAGCCTTGAGGCAGGTATTGACTCGCAAATCCTGGCCGCGACCTTCTAACCTGCCAGAGCTGCCTTCACAGCATCGCTCACGAGTTTGCCCTCGGCGCGGAGGCCGCTTGCCTGAATCCTGGCCTGCACGGCCTTGATGATGGGGCCCATTTCCTTTGCGCCAGGCTTGGCGCCGGTTGCGACGGCGTGAGCCTCTACGGCTTCCGTGACGATAGCTTGAAGGCCAGCGGCGTCGAGAGCCTTCGGCAGGAATTCCTCGATGATTGTGATTTCGGCGGCTTCCTTGGCGGCCAGCTCGGGGCGGTTGCCCTTGGTGAACTGCTCGATGGAGTCACGGCGCTGCTTAATCATCGTCGCGAGGGTCTGCTGCTCCTCGGCTTCGGTGAGCGGTGCGCGCTTTTCGATGGCCTTGTTCTTGAGGGAGTTTTTGATAAGGCGCAAAGTGCCCAGCCGTTCAGCCTCCCTGGCTTTCATCGCGACGATAATCTGCTGGTCCACGGTTTTTTCCAGCGCTGTGGCGTCGCTCATAACTCGTTCCTATCCTGTTCAAAATTCGCGCTGCGAGCAACGCAGACTCAAACAAGGATTATAGCGAGTTTGAGCAGGAAATAACCGGGGCGGCCGGATGACCTTACGTCAGCGATTCAGGAAGGCTGATGGCCGGGTATTCTGCGTTCGGCACTATTCCCTGGTGTTGTAGATCTCCTCCTTGGCGCGCTCCTTCAGGTCCTGCGTTTTGTTTGCAATATGGTCGCGGGTTTGGTGGGCGTGTTCGTGGTGCTCGGCTTCATGAGCTTTTGTTTCCTTTTCGGCGGCGTCTTTCACGTTGCCCCAGGTTTCGCGGACCGCTCCCTTGACCTGTTCCGCCACGCCTTTGTTCGCCAGCTTGTCGTTTCCTATAAGTTCTCCGGCTTCCTGGCGTACTTTGCCGACTACCTGCTGAGCTTTGCCTTTGACCTGATCGGTGTTCATAGTTACCTCCCTTGGTGAGACCGATGGTAAGAGGGGTGGTAGAGGATTGGGGTTGCATTCGGCTCTCGGGATTGCGGGAGAAAAAGGGGTGGCATAATTTTCGAGAATTTATTCATATTTATCACACATTTGTGTATTATGTGATTGTTGACACGGCCTGAGCCGGGTCCAAAGTGAGGGAAATATGATTCAGAAGACACGCTTGTACACTCCTGGCCCCACTCCCCTGCTGCCGGCGGCTCAGTTCGCCATGGCTGCGGCGGATATTCATCACCGGACGCCGGAGTTCAAGGCTCTGTTCTCGAAGGTGCTGGCGCAGCTGAAGACCTTTGTGGGCACGCAGAACGACGTGCTGCTGCTTTCGAGCTCGGGCACGGGCGCGATGGAGGCTTCGGTTTCGAATCTGACCTCGCCGGGCGACAAGGTGCTGGTGCTGACGGCTGGTAAATTTGGCGAGCGCTGGGTAGACCTGACGAAGGCCTTTGGCTGCGTGCCGGATGTGGTGGAGGCTCCTTATGGCAAGACGTTTGATCTGGCCGATGTGAAGGCGGCGCTGAAGCCGGAGCACAAGGTCGTTTACATGCAGGCTTCGGAGACTTCCACGACCGTGAGCCACGACGTTGAGGGTGTGGCCGGGTTGCTGAAAGGTACGGATACGCTGCTGGTGGTGGACGGCATTACCGGGCTGGGCACGCAGACGATTGACGTGGACGGCTGGGGCGTGGACGTTGTGATTGGCGGCTCGCAGAAGGCTGTGATGATTCCTCCCGGCCTCGCGTATCTCTCGGTCAGCGAGAAGGCGTGGAAGGCGATGGATGCGGCGAAGAATCCGCGCTACTACTTTGACCTGCGCAAGGAACGCAAGAACGCGGTGAAGGGTGAGAGCGCTTATACGCCTGCGGTCGCGTTGGTTGCGGGGCTGGGTGCGGCGCTCGATTACATTGCCGGGCAGGCGGGCGGCGATCTTGAGAAAGGCCGCATTGCGCTCATCAACAATGCGCAGGTGAATGCGAAGGCTACGCGCGAAGGGTTGAAGGCGTTGGGCTTCACGCTGTTTGCTCCGGATTCTCCGAGCGCGGCGGCTACGGCTGTGGCGGTGCCCGAGGGGATGGATTCGGGTGCGGTGGTGAAGGCGCTGAAGACGAAGTTCAAGCTTGTGACTGCGAATGGGCAGGGCACGATGCAGGGCAAGATCTTCCGCGTGGCGCATCTTGGGTTCTTTGACTATCTCGACACCGTGGCTTTCCTCGGCGCGGCGGAGCACATTGCGAAGGATACGCTTGGTTTGCCTGTGGAGTATGGGCAGGCTGTGGCGGTGGCGCAGAAGGTTTACAAAGAGGCAGCTTCTCGCCTCTAGCTTCTAGCCACTAGCTTGTTGGCGGCTGGCCAGCGGTTGTGGTTTGGAAAGAGCCTTTAGCTAGGAGCTAGAGGCTAGCAGCCAGGAGCTGCTTTTATGGAACTTACGTTTGGCGAAAAACTTGTGCTGGCTCGCAAGCAGCTCGACCTCTTCCAGTACCAGATGGCGGAGCGGCTGGGGGTGCATCCTAACTCGATCTGGAAGTATGAGCGGGGCGAGGGGAAGCCGCAGGCCAGCGTGGTGCGGATGTTTGAGCTGATGTGCGAAAAGGAAGGCATCCGCTTTGATGATTATGAAACCAGCCAGCCGGGTGCGAATGGCGGCAAGGGAGACAAGATGAAGATTGTTCTGGCGGAGAAGGTTTCACCTGCGACTCTGGCGGTGTTTGCGGCAGAGCCGGGCTGGGAAGTGCTGACACATGACAAGCTGCCGGATGGTCTGGAAGCAGCGCTGAAGGATGCAGATGCGTTGGTGGTGCGCTCGGCTGTGCAGGCGACCGATGAACTCATGTCGCATGCGCCGAAGCTACGCGTGATTGGGCGCGCAGGCGTGGGTGTGGACAACATTGATGCGGATGCGGCGACGCGGCGCGGCATAGTGGTGATGAATACGCCGGGCGCGAATGCTGTGGCTGTGGCGGAACTCGCGGTTTGCCAGATGCTGGCGCTGGCTCGCAAGCTGCCTGCGGCGAATGCGACGATGCACGCGGGCAAGTGGGAGAAGAAGAACCTGCAGGGCACGGAGCTGCGCGGCAAGACGCTAGGCATCCTTGGGCTGGGGCGCATTGGGCTTGAAGTTGCAAAGCGTGCAAAGGGATTTGGGCTCGAGGTTATTGGCTCGGATCCGTTTGTTTCTGCGGCTGTGGCTCGCGAGAACGGAATTACGCTGGTTTCGCTGGAAGAGTTGTTTGCGAAGTCGGATTATTTGACCTTGCACGTGGGGTTGACGCCACAGACGGCGAACATCATCAACGCGAAGACGCTGGCGACGATGAAGAAGGACGTGAAGATCATCAACTGCGCTCGTGGCGAGTTGATTGAAGACGCGGCGCTGGTTGAGGCGTTGAAGAGCGGACAGGTTGGCGGCGCTGCTCTTGATGTGTTCACGGTGGAACCGCCGAAGGAGTCGCTTTACTTCGGGCTGGATAACGTGATTTTGACGCCGCATATTGCGGGTTCGACTGCAGAGGCTCAGGAGGCTGTTGGTATCCAGATTGCGCGGCAGGTTACGGAGTACCTCAAGCTCGGCGTAGTGCAGAATGCCGTGAACCTGCCTTCTCTGAGCCACGAGGAGTACGTGCAGTTGAGGCCATATATTGATCTGGCTGCGAGGCTTGGCTCGTTCCTCTCGCAGGCCGGGCAGGATGGCATTGAGTCGATCGACCTGATTTATGGCGGCATTCTTGCCGAAGCGAAGACGGAGCTTGTGCGCAATGCTGCGATTGCCGGGTTGCTGCAAGGGCTGGAAAACGTCAATCGCATCAATGCTGCGGCTGTGGCGAGCGAGCGCGGGATTCGCGTGCATGAGGATAAGCAGGCGGAGCTGCGTGGTGGTGCAGCTACTTTGTTAGCTGTGGAATTGCGCTCGGCTACTGGCATTACGCATGCTACGGCTACGGTGATTCACGGTAAGCAGCCGCGGTTGCTGGAGTTCAACGGCATTGATGTGGAAGTGCCGCTTGAAGGGAATCTTCTCGTCTGCCGCAACCTTGATGTGCCGGGCGTGATTGGAAAGATTGGCACGACGCTGGGCGAGCAAGGTGTGAACATTGCGAACTTTGCGCTGGGACGCGACCGCAGCGGAATTGAGCCGGTGAAGGCGCTGGCTGTAGTCCAAGTCGACGCGCCGGTTTCTGGCGATGTGCTTGATGCCTTGAAGAAGATTGAGGCGATTGTGGATGCCAAGGCTGTGACGTTGCCGGAAGATGGTGCTTAAAAGCGCACCTCAGAGGTTAAGCTCGTACCCTTCGGAGTGCGTCATGGCTTGTCCGGTATCCTGAAACGGATGCGATATACGACACAGTTTTTGCTTTCGGCGATGGATGCGAAGCAGTTCCCTGCTTCGCAGGCGCCGGAGATTGCGTTTCTGGGGCGATCCAATGTTGGCAAGTCGAGCTTGCTGAATGCGCTGGCTGGTGAGAAGGCTGCGAAGGTTTCTTCGACGCCGGGACGGACGCGGGCGATCAACTTTTTCTTACTTTTGGACGAGAGACAGCGGCCAAAACTGGCATTCGCGGATTTGCCGGGGTATGGGTACGCGAAGATTTCTAAATCCATTTCGGCGGAGTGGCCTAAGTTTATTGAGCCTTATTTAGCAGAACGAGAAACGCTGGGGCTTTGCGTTTGTCTCGTTGATTCGAATGTTCCGCCGCAGGAGCGCGATAAGCAGTTGATCGATTGGCTGCGGCATGTGGGGCGGGAGTTTGTTGTGGTTGCCACGAAAATCGACCGGCTTAGTGGGAATGAGCGGACCCGGAACTTGAATGCGCTGCGCAAGGGGTTGGAGATTGATGAGATTCTTCCTGTCTCGGCTAAGACGGGAGCGGGGATTGGGGCGCTGTGGGCGCGCATCGAAGATACGCGTCCAGGGACTAGGGACTAGAAAAACAAAGACAAAAGCAGATCCTTCGACTCACCACTCCCAGGCTGAAAAAACGCTTGGGGGCCAGTTCGCTCAGGATGACACGGCGAATTTTCGTCAGAGAACTACAAAGTGGGAGAACTGGCGGTTGAGGTGCCCCAGGTCCCCGAATGCGAGGGACCTGGGGCACCCGGCTTGCTGAGGAGTTATGGCCGGGGCTGAAGTCCGTTTTCTTTTCCGTTTGTTGCAGGGACCTTCAGGCCCCTGCTCCCTCCGATTTGTTTACCAAGAGGAATAGGGCTGGCCGTCGGTGCCGGTGTCTTGCGAGCCGGAGTGGACGTCGTCGATGCCGGGGTCAGTCTGGTCGATGGAGTGCAGGGAGTCGCCCATGTCGGTGACCCAGGTGTCTTTGCTATGGGTCACGGGGTCCTGGGGAATTTCGCGGAGGTAGCCATCCTGTACCAGATCGTCGAGAGACTGCGGGCCCTTTTGCTTGTCGGCGGTGTAGGAGTCGATGGCGCCGCGCATGGTCTGCAGATCTTCCTTGAGCACGGCTTCTCGGGCGGCCTGTACAGAGGCTTTATAGGCCGGGATGGCAATGGCCGTCAGGACGAGGATGATGGTCATGACGATCATCAGCTCAAGGAGCGTAAAGCCGGATTCGTGTTGTTTCTTTTTGATCATTGCCGCCTGCAGAAAGCTAAACCTCAGGGGCTACCCCCCGTTTTCAATTTCTTTGATTGCCGAGGATAAATCCCCGGCCTATCAGTCCTACCTTGCCTATTCTTACCAGTCCGAATACTTGGTACCGTCGAGGGCTGTACCTATCGATTTGGAGTACACGTCAAAGACGCTCTGGCCGCCGAAGGAGTCCGATGTTGGGTCGTCCTGCATGGAACGCATGCCCCACTCGGGCTTGTTCGTCATGGGGTCGATGGGGATTTTGCGCAGGAATCTGACCTTTTTGCCCTGGATATCGACGCCTTTGACCAGCGTGTCTAGATCGGGGGGATAGTTCTGGCTGTCTACCTTGGTTTGAAAGGCTCCCTTGTCGGCTGCATCTTTGTACTTGTCGATGGCGTCGCGCATCATCCAGAGGTCGTAACGCAGCTCGCGCTCTTTTTGACGCTTGATGTGAAAGCGCGCAATGGGTACGGCTGCGGAGGCGAGGATGGCCAGAATGGCTACTGTGACGATCAGCTCAACCAGTGTCAGGCCGCGCTCGCGAGGCCGCATTCTTGTTGTCCCATCCTTCGAGCAAAAAGCGCTCGAAGGGTGGGGCACGGAAGAGTTTCGGATTGTTGCGGGGCGCTGCATTTCACTTGACGTTGACGGTCAGGGTGTTGGCCTGCGCGGGTATTGGCTGCTGGGTGGTGGTCATGGCTCCGGGGCGGGTGATGACGATGTTGCTGCTGCCCGCTGCCTTGGCCTGGAATGTGAGGACGTAGACTACGCCCGCTCCGCTGATGCCAGGAGCGCCTGCGGGGCGCGAGGCATTGATGGTGAGGTTGCCGGGGCCGTCGTCACGGTGCACAGGGTTGACGGACTGGCCGTCGCGGCTGAGGAAGTCGCCGGATGAGACGTTCACGAGCGACAGCCTGGTGGCGTCGTACTGCATTTGCAGCGGGACGGCGGCAATGTCATTGGCGCCGCTGATGACGATGGGGACCTGGAAGCTGGTGCCGTTGTTGACGGAGCCGGGGCCGTTGAGCATGAGGCGCAGGGCACTACCGGGGACGCCGGAGATGGTGCCCGATGGAGCCGCGGGAGCTGTTGTGGAGGGCCTGGGGGTAGTTGCCGGGGATTTGGGGCCGTTGGGCATGGGCGCCTGGTTCAATGCGCCACCGGCAGAGCTGTTCATTGCCGCAAGCGCTGCAGGCGCGGCGGCCGCAGCAGAGGGCGGCGCGGTGGAGTTGATGGACGTGGTAGCTACGCCGGATTGCATCATTGGCGCGGAGTTGGCTCCTACGCCTTCCACGGGGAGGCGGCGAAGCTGCACGGACTGGCCGGTGCCGGTGTCAACGGGGCGGAGGTTGGCGTCTGAGACGGTTGCTCCGCGGACGACGTGCGGCACGAGCATGAAGACCAACTCATCCTTGGTAATGGTGTGGTCCTTGGAGCCGAAGAGGTAGCGCACGAGCGGAATGGAGCTAAGGCCGGGAATGCCGCTCCAGCTTGTGGTGTCTGTATCTTCAAGGATGCCGCCGAGGATGGAGACTTCACCTTCGCGGAGGCGGATGGTCTGCTCACTGTTTTTCTGGACGATGATGGGCTCGGTGACGCCGCTGATGTTGACGTTGCCGCCTTCGGACATGTCCTCAATTTTGAGCTTGAGGGTGACGTCGCCGTCGGCATGGATGGTGGGCGTCATTTCCACATTGACGCCGATGTCGATGTACTGAAACTGCGTATTGACGAGGCCGCTGACGACGGAGGCGGTGGTGCCAGTCTGGTAAGAACCGGTGGCGATGGGGATGCGCGAGCCGATCTTCATGGTGGCCTTCTGCAGGTTAGTGGCGCGGAGGCGCGGGTTCTGCAGGACCTTGGTGTTGGTATCACTGAGCAGCAGGTTGGCCGTGGCTGAGCCCATGGTAATGGCGAAGTCGTTGGAGTTGAGGTTGGCCAGGTTGTAGAGCGTGAGACCGTTGGTGGTGCTGGTGGTGGTAGTGGTGGTGCTGGTGCTGCTGGAAGTGCAGTTGCTGCTGGTGCTGCTGGAAGTGCAGGGCGGCTGCAGCTGCACGCCGACACTGCTGGGCCACTGGATGCCCAGGGTGCGCTCCCAGTTCTTGCTGACTTCCATGATGGCGATATCGACGACGACTTCCGGCATGGCCTTGTCGATGTCGCCGATGATTTTCTGCGCGAGGAGCAATTCGTCAGGCGTGCCACGGACTACGATGGCGTTCTGGCTGGCGATGGAGTAGGCCTTGACGTTGACGCCGAGAACGTTGCGGACGGCGGTGGTTGCGTCCGTGAGGTCGTTTTGCTGGGTGGCGTTGGTGAGGTAGAAGGTCTGGACGGCCTGCTCTTCGAGGTCGCGGCGTTTGTTGGGTGAGTTTTGCGCGACGAAGATGGTGTTGGGCGTGACGGGGCGCCAGAAGGTGTTGGACTGGATACCAACGATGCGGAGGGCGTCAAGGAGGTCGGTGTTGGTGAGGTCTACCTTGATGGTCTTGCCGGTGTAGTCGGTGTCGAAGAGGACGTTGACGCCGGCGGCGCGGCCGATGGCCTGGTAGACGTTTTTGGAGTCCTCGGTCATGTGGAGCGTGAGGGGCTCCGTGTTGATGGGCTTGAGCTGGACGGGGCCGCCGATAGACTCGAGTTCCTGCTGGCGGATGTCCTGGGGAGTGGGTGGCTGGGCGCGCTGCTGTTGTTGCTGCTGTTCGGCGGCCTTTTGCTGGCGGGTACGGACTGCGGCAATCTCCTGCATGACGGCTTCGTCGCTGGAGTCGATTTCGCCAGCGCGGAGAAGCTCGACGAGGGCGGAGGCATCGTCACCGTTGGCTTCAAACTGCTTGGCCTTGGCGAAGTGCGCGGCGGCGGCAGTGCCGCGGAGACGGTAGTACGCCGTTTTGTAGCGGAGATCCTTGGGGTTCTTCTGGAAGGCCTTCTGGTAGTTATCGTAGGCGAGATCGTAGTTTTCCGCGGCTTCGGCGTTCTGGCCCTGCTTGTAGTACTTCCCGGCAGACTCGGCGCGGAGGCTGGGGCCGGCGATGGCGGTGAAGATGAGGGAAAGAGCCAGAGCGAGCGGCAGGGCTCTGTGTGCTGCGGTCCTGCGCGGACGGCGAGCGGCGCCTTGGGCGCGGGGCTTGCGGTTCATAAGTATACTTTCTGCTCCGCGGCGGCGGCTCTGATACTGCGAGAAATTACCCATCCAGTGATGCCTCATTTTAGCAAAGACCTGCGTTTAGACGGCCCTCGAGGGAGGCCGCTGCGGACGGGTCTGAAATTATGGCCGGTGCTAGGATATATGTTCGAGGATTGAGGAAATGGCACGTCAGAGCAGTCACGTGATTGCGCAGCATGAGGAGAACAAGGCGCCAAAGAAGGCGAAGCCGCGCGACCCGGTGGCGAGCGGCGAGCGGGATGCGGCACAGAATCGCGCGGCGGGGCATAACTACTTTCTTTTGGAGAAGTTTGAGGCCGGACTGTCCCTGCGCGGGACCGAGGTGAAGTCGATCCGCGAGGGGAAGGCGAACCTGAAGGACGCCTACGGGCTGATTAAAGACGACGAAGCGTTTCTGCTGAACGTGCATATCGGGCCTTATTCGCATGGGAATATTGCGAATCATGACGAAACCCGCACGCGCAAGCTGCTGCTGCACCGCGAGGAGGTTCGCAAGCTACTCTCCAAGACGCAGATTAAGGGACATACGCTCATTCCGACGCGGCTTTATTTTAAGCACGGACGCGTGAAAGTGGAGCTGGCCGTGGCTAAGGGCAAGCAGGACTGGGATAAGCGCGAGACGGAGAAACGGCGCGAGGCGGACCGCGAGGCTCGGGCGGCGATTAACGCTAGTAAACGCAGGAATGAGCGGTAGCTGATATTCTCCCCCACCCGTGCGCAAAAAGCGCGCACGAATGGGACACCCGGCGATGAAATAATGGTCCCATGCGGACTGAACTTTCTTTTGCTTCCCTTTCGACAATTGAGACGGAATTGCTGACGGTGTTGGCTGCGGATACGCAGACGGCGAAGGGCGCCGATGTTAAGGCTGCACCTGTGTTGCTGACTGCAGATGCGGCGGTGACAGCTGCAGCGGCTGGCGTGCTTGGCTCGGGTGAATTTAAGGCCGGCGCGAATGAGACGGTGCTGATTCATGCGCCGGCGGGGCTGAAGGCTAAGCGGCTGCTGGTGGTGGGGCTGGGGAAGACCGCGAAGGTTACGGCGCATGGCGTGCGAACGGCTGCCGGGACAGCCGTTCGATATACAAAGCCGCGGGGGATTCGCGAACTGGCGTTTGCGCTGCCGGAGTTGAACGCTGTTGGGCTTGATGCGCTGGCTCGTGTTACTGCGGAGGGCGCGATTGTTGGGGATTTTGATTCCGACACCTATCGCAGCGAGCGCAAGGATGTGAGTGTTGCCTCGTTTGTGGCAGTGGGGCCAGCCACTTTTTCCGGCAGCCCGGACGAGCATGCTGTGCAGGCGGCGTTTGCCGAGGGCGTGATTGTTGGTGAGAGCCAGAACTTTGCCCGCGCGCTGGTGAATGAGCCGGGGAATGTGTTGACGCCGACAGAGTTTGGCAAGCGTGCGGCGGTGATGGCGGAGTCCGTTGGGCTGGGGTGGGATGTTTCTTCCACGGAGAAGATGCGCCAGCTGAAGATGGGCGCGTTTTTGAGCGTGGCGCAGGGCTCAGAGGAACCGCCGGCGCTGATTGTGCTCAAGTATGAGCCTGAAGGTGTGAACGACGGGCCTGTGATTGGGCTTGTCGGCAAGGGGATTACGTTTGATACGGGCGGCATCTCCATTAAGCCTGCGGACAACATGGAGAAGATGAAGTACGACATGGCCGGCGGTGCGGCGATGCTGGGCGCGATGCGCGCCATTGCGTTGCTGAAGCCGAAGGTGCGTGTGCTCTGCGTGGTCTGCGCAAGTGAAAACATGCCGGATGGCAAGGCGCAGAAGCCGGGCGATGTGCAGACTGCGATGAGCGGCAAGACGATTGAGATTATCAATACCGATGCCGAGGGGCGGCTGGTGCTTGCTGACGGACTGGCCTATGCGAAGCAGCTTGGCGCAACGCACTTGATTGATGCGGCTACGCTGACGGGCGCTGTGGGCGTGGCGCTGGGCAAGGTGAATGCTGGCGCGTTCTCGAATGATGATGAGACATACACGAAGTTCGAGGCGGGGCTTGCTGCGAGCGGTGAGAAGTTCTGGCGGTTGCCGCTGGGCGATGAGTATGCGGATTTGATTAAGTCCGACATTGCCGATATCAAGAACACTGGCGGGCGCTACGGCGGCGCGATTACCGCTGCTGAATTTCTAAAAGTGTTCGCGGAAGATACGCCTTGGATTCATCTCGATATTGCGGGGCTGGCATGGAACGACGAAGGCGGTCCGCATGTTGCGAAGGGGCCTAGCGGTGTTGCGGTGCGGTCGGTTGTGGAGTGGGTGAGGAAGTACAGCCTCTAGCTACTAGCTTCTAGCCGCTAGCTTGTTGGTGAAACAATTCGCATCTACTCGCGGGAATGAATGCAAACGGGACAACGGCAATGCCGTTGTCCCGTTTGTTTTTTAGCTGGAAGCTAGAGGCTAGGAGCTAGAAGCTGCCTTTACATCGCTTCCGGTGTTTCGATTCCCAGCCAGCTCAGGACGGTGGTGAGTTCGCGCAGCGTGATGGCTGCTGTCGCGAGAAGGAATGTCTTCTTCGCCGGCACTTCTTCGTTGAGGATGTGGTGGTGGTGATAGAAGTTGTTGAACTCCTGCGCCAGCTGGAAGGCGTGCTTGGCGAGATACGCGGGCTCGGATGTGCTGATGGCCTGGTCGAGCACCAGGCTGCGGCGGCCGGCGCGGAGCCATAGAGCCCAAATATCTTCTGCGTCTTCGCTGCCCAGAAACTGCGCTAGAGTTTCGGGTGCGATTTTTGCGAAGTCTGCAAGGACAGCCTCGGGGGTGGTTCCGCCTTTGCGGAAGATGTTGCGGATGCGGACGGCGGCGTATTGCGCGTAGGGGCCGGTTTCGCCTTCAAAGCTGAGGGCATCTTTGAAGTCAAACGCGATGACCGAGTTGCGCGTGTACTTGAGCATGAAGTAGCGCAAGGCTCCGATGGCGATCTGTTCGGCAATCTGCTGGCGCTCGGATTCTTCGCGGCTGGTCTGGCGTTTTTCTACTTCAGCACGTGTGGCTTCGATGAGCTTGTCGATGAGGTCGTCTGCTTTTACGCCGAAGCCCTTGCGGCCGCTGACTTCGATGTAGGGGCGCGACAAATCTTCATCGGAGACGGTGTAGCCGAGATCGACGGCGCAGCGCGGGGTGAGCGCGACCATCTCGTAGCTGAAGTGTGTGTAGTGGTCGGCCTGAGCGGTGTGGCCCATGCCGCGCAGGGCCTGGATGACGTTGGCCTGCGGGTCGGACTGGCGCGAGTCGATAACGTTGTAGATGGCGGTTGCGCCGCCGAAGTGCGGGTGATCCGCTTCGCCGTGTTCGGCGGAGATCCAGCACTCGTGGCTGGGATAAGCGAAGAATTTTTTGTAGCCGAAGTCGCGGCCTAAGAGGCCGAACTTCCAGAGATGATAGGCGATGTCTTTGCCTACATACGTTACGGTGCCGTTGGAGCGGACGATGACTTTCGCGTCTTCATCGAGCTCGCCTTCGGCGATTTCTGCTCCGGGGCGGCGCATGACCCAGCAGCCCTTGTTCTTGCCTTCGGTCTCGAAGTAGAGGACGCCGGTTTGCTTCAACTGCTCGAAGGCTACGTCCCAGAATTTGAGGTGCAGGATTTCGCTCTCGCGGGGCAGGAAGTCGTACTCGATGCCGAGGCGCAGCATGGTTTCGAGATGGCGGCGCAGGACTGCCGTTGAAATCAGGTCGGCGACTTCAGCGGTTTCGTTGTTGCCTTCTTCGATTGCGTGCAGCGTGGTGTAGCGGAGCTTTTTGCGCTCGGCGTTTTCGGCTTCGCTTCCCTGCTCGTACCACTGCGAAGTCTTTGCGTAGAGGTCCCAGCAGTAGAAATCGATGCGCTCGCCTTTTGCTTTCAGCTCGTCGAGGAGAGTGCGTACTTCTGCCAGCGACTTGCCTTCGAGGTGGAGGAAGCCTACGACAACGTCTGCAACCTGAACGCCGGTGTTGTCGATGTAGTTCTGCACGTCCACTTTGCTGCCGGCGGCGCGCAGCAGGCGGACGAAGGTGTCGCCGAGGATGGCGTTGCGCAGGTGGCCAATGTGTGCGGCCTTGTTGGGGTTGATGCTGGTGTGCTCTACGAGCACGTGGTCTGAAGAGATTGCCGGAGCATCGCCCTGCACGATGGACTGCACGCCGGAGGCGCGGTCGAGGCGGGCGTTGATGTAGCCGGCGCCTGCGACTTCAAAGCTCGCGAAGTCGGGGAGTGTGCCGAGTGCTTCTACGATTTCCTGCGCGATGATTTTGGGCGCTTTGCGGAGGGAACGCGCGAGTTGCAGCGCGACAGGTGTGGCCAGCTCGCCGAATTTCAGCTCGGGCGGAATCTCGACGGGGATGTTGTCGATGTCGAGCGAATACTTCGCTTTGAGAACCGTGCGCAGGTGCGCGGCGAGCTGCTTTTGAAGTTCTAGATACACGCGGAATGCCTCAGAAATCCTTGATTTACAAGGACAATTTTAACAGGATGATGCTGTTTACACGCTCTTGCTACGTTCGGCGTATGCTCGATAGCGATGGAGGGCTACGACGATGGTTGCGTTGACCGGAGCTGAGTTGCTGGCGTGGGTGGAGCATACCTCCGATGAATGGAAAAAGCTGCTGACGGCTCAGCCGGAGATTCTTGCGTTTCCTTGTGACATTCGCGAGACACAGAATGTGGCGCAGCTTTTGCAGCATATTGTGGCGGTGGAGTTGCGGTATGCGGAGCGGTTGAACGAGATGCCGCAAACGGATTATGCGGCGATTCTGTATGACTCCGTGGCGGCGATTTATGCGACGCATGACCGCGCAATGGAGCTGTTGCGGCCTTTGCTGGAGCGCGATGCGGAGTGGTGGGAGACGGTGCTGGAGATGAAGACGCGGAGCGCGGGGACGCTGCGGGCTTCGCGGCGGACGACGCTGGTGCATGCGCTGACGCACTCGATTCGGCACTATGCGCAACTGGCTACGCTGGTGCGGACGCATGGCGTGAAGCATGACCTGATGGCGGATTACATCCTGATGGCGCTGGTGCCGTCTGCCGTGTGAGCCGTAGTGGCTCATTCGTAAAAGCACACCCCAGGGGCTGAAGCCCCGCCCAGTTCGCTGACATAATTGCCGGGGATAAATCCCCGGCCTACCTTTTGCACGCCGGATTCATCATTGTGCTGATGCCGTAAAATGAAGGTGTTGGCAGTTTTACATCCCTCATTCATGGCTAAGCTCGAATCCAATACAGAACACTTCTACCTGACCACGCCGATTTACTACGTGAATGCGCGGCCGCACCTGGGGCACGCCTACTCGACGATTGTCTGCGACGCGATTGCGCGACGGAAGCGGGCGCTGGGCGTGGATACATGGTTTTTGACCGGCACGGACGAGCACGGGCAGAAGATTGAGCGCTCGGCGCGGCTTGCGGGAAAGACTCCGCAGGAGTTTGCGGACGCGATCTCCGGCGAGTTTCGCTCGCTTTGGGACCGGCTGGGGCTGAGCTACGACGACTTTATCCGCACGACGGAAGAGCGGCACAAGCGCGGCGTGCAGAAGCTGTTTGCAACGCTGCGCGACAAGGGGTTCATCTACAAGAGCACGTATACGGGGCAGTATTGCGTTTCCGATGAAGCATGGGTAGATGTGCCTCCCGGCGCGCCCTGCCCGAATTGTGGCCGGATTACGGAGACGGTGAGCGAGGAGAATTATTTCTTCAAGCTTTCGGCTTTTGAGAAGAAGCTGCTCGAGTTTTACGAGGCGAATCCGGGGTTTATGCAGCCGGAGTCTACGCGCAAAGAGGTGATCTCGTTTGTGCGCGGCGGACTCAAGGATTTATCTGTCAGCCGGACGAGTTTTTCGTGGGGTATTCCGGTGCCGGGCGATGAGAAGCATGTTGTGTATGTATGGCTGGATGCGCTGGCCAACTACATGACGGCGATTGGGTATGGATCGGATGATCCGAAGGAACAGAAGAAGTTTGAAAAATTCTGGCCGGCGGATTTGCACCTTATCGGAAAAGAGATCAGCCGCTTTCATTGCGTGTACTGGCCGGCGTTTTTGATGGCGGCGGGGATTGCGACACCGCGCTCCGTGCGGGCGAATGGCTGGCTGCTCTTTGACGATACGAAGATGTCGAAGTCGCTGGGCAATATTGTTCGCGCGGAGACGATTGATGAGGTGCTTGGTGCGGATGCGCTGCGGTACTTCCTGCTGAGGGAGATTCCCTTTGGCTCCGACGGCAGCTTTACCTTTGATGCGCTGGTGCGGCGGTATAACGGCGACCTTGCGAACGGGTACGGCAATCTTGTGAGCCGCGTGGTGAACATGATGCACAAGTTCTTCGGTGGTGTGGTGCCTGAGGCTGGCATTGCGACGGACGCTGAGATTGCTTTGAAGGCTTCCGCGGAAAAAGCCATTGCGGAGTTTGGGCCGGGCTTTGATGCGTTTGATTTTTCAGGCGCGTTGAAGAGTGTTTGGACGCTGGTTGCAGATATTGACGGCTACCTGACAGCGAATGCGCCGTGGAAGAAGCCCGCGGAGCGCAGTGACGAAGAACATGCGGCGCTGCAGGCGCGGGTGCTGGCTACGGCGGCTGAGGCGATTCGCGTGGCTACGGCGCTGGTGTATCCGATTCTGCCGGCTTCGGCTGCAAAGGTTTGGCAGCAGCTTGGGCTGGGCGGGATTCAGGATGCTTCGACGCAGAAGTTTTTGACGGATTTGCAATGGGGAGGCTTGAAAGCGGGCACGAAGTTTGGTGAGCCCGCGCCGCTCTTCCCGCGCGCGGAAAAGGACGTGGTGGAACGTATGGAAAATCTTGAGAAGCAGAATAATTCGAGTGCCGTGGATGCGGCGGCGGGTAAGACGGTAGACCCTGTGCAGGCGCCGGCCTCGCCTTCGGTTGATACGACGGCTGCGAATGACGCGCTGACTCCGACGACCGTTGCGTCGAGCGAGGGCAAGCCCGTGGCAACGGCCAAGGTGGATGCCGCTCCGGCGGAGATTGCGAGTGCGCGGTTGGCCACAACTCCGGCTGAGGCTGCGCCTGTTGAAGAAAAGCAGTACATCACGATTGACGACTTTGTGAAGGTGGATCTGCGCGTGGCGCAGGTGCTGGTTGCGGAGCGCATTCCGAAAGCCGACAAGCTGCTGCGGCTTGAGGTGGATCTGGGTTATGAGAAGCGGCAGATTCTGGCGGGCATTGCGGCATACTACGAGCCGGAGAAGTTGATTGGGCGGAAGATTGTGATTGTTGCCAATCTTGCTCCGCGGAAGATGCGTGGGCTGGAGTCGAATGGCATGCTGCTGGCGGCTTCGCTTCCGGATAATCCGGAGAGCACACCGGTTCTTGCTGGATTCCTCGAAGACGTGCCGCTGGGCGCGCGGTTGAAATAACGATGCTGATTGATTCGCATGCACATCTCGACAGTGAGCGCTATGCAGAGGACCGCGAGGCGATGCTGAAGCGCGCGGCTGAGGCAGGAGTGGGCGCGGTGCTGGCGATTGGGATTGGCGAGAATCCGCTGGAGATGGACCAGGCGCTTGCTATTTGCCGTGAGTTCAACGGAAAGCCGGGGATGCCGAAGCTGTTTGCGAGTGCGGGGATTTATCCGCATTCGACTGTTGACGCGGATGAGGCGGCTTATCTGAAGCTCGATTCCCTGCTCACTGAGCCTGAGGTGATTGCGTGTGGGGAGATTGGGCTGGATTACTACCATGAGGGCGCTTCACTTGAGGTGCAGCATGCGGGGTTGATTCGGCAGTTGGAGATTGCTGCGGCGCGGAAGCGGCCGATTCTGATTCATTGCAGGCCGAAAGATGGAACGACAACGGCTTGGGATCATCTATTCATTGTGCTGAATGAACATTGGGCGAAGACAGGGCTTGGCGGCGTGATGCACTGTTTCTCGGGGAATGAGGAGCAGGCGAAGCGGTCGCTTGATATGGGCTTTCTTTGCTCGTTTGCGGGGCAATTGACTTACCCCAAGGCGCAGGAGTTGCGGGATGTTGCCGCAAAGCTGCCGCTGGATGGGGTGCTGGTCGAAACCGATGCTCCATGGCTGGCGCCTGCGCCTTTAAGAGGGCAGCGGAATGAGCCGGCGCTGGTGCAGCATACTGCGGAAACGCTGGCGGAACTGCTGGGCGTAACGGTGGAAGAATTAGGCGTGGCAACGACAAAAAACTTCGAACGGCTTTTTAAGCTCCCGGCATTCGTGGGAAACTGATAGAAGTACCTGGGGCGCGGGATTGGCTTTGGGGCTGGCCGGATTGGCGGCCGCATTGGGGATTCGAGAGCGGTTCTCCAGTATGTATGTGGCGTTTTGAGTTTCATGCAAGGTGGCTTTTTTTTAGGAAAAAGCCACTTAGCTACTGCGGCTTCGCTCTACCGCAACTGGAGAACCGCTATATGGCGCAGGATAATTCGTTTGACGTTGTGAGCAAGGTGGACGTGCAGGAAGTCCGCAACGCGATTGACCAGGCTGTGAAGGAAGTGAAGCAGCGCTTTGACCTGAAGGATTCGCACTCCGAGATTGAACTGCAGCAGGGCGACAAGGAGATTCAACTGGCTTCAGCGAACGAGTACAAGCTTGAGGCAGTGAAGGAAATCCTTGGGCAGAAGCTGGTGAAACGCGGGGTTTCGCTTAAAAACCTTGACTACGGCAAGCTGGAGCCAGCGGCCGGGCAAAGCGTAAGGCAGAAGATTACGCTGCAGCAAGGGATTCCTGGCGAGAAGGCGAAGGAGATCGTGAAGATCGTCAAGGACTCAAAAAAGAAGGTGCAGGCGAGCATCCAGGGCGATACTGTGAGAATAAGCGGCAAGGACCGCGACGATCTGCAGGCGATTATTGCGCTGCTCAAAGGCAAAGACCTTGGCGTCGATTTGCAGTTCACGAATTACCGGACAAACTAAGTCCTGGAAAAAAGCCAGTCCATACAGGAAATGAATTTGAGCACATTGGCGATAGCGACGGCACGAGAGGTCTTTGAGCTTCTGCGGGATGACCTTGTGGCCATTGAGCAGGAGCTGGGCCGCGACGCCGCTTCCAGCGTCAGCACCATTACGGAGATTGCCGAATATCTGCGCGAGGGCGGTGGCAAGCGCATTCGGCCTTCGGTGCTGCTGCTTTCGGCGCACATGATGGGCTTCTTTGGGCCGAGCGCGATTAAGCTGGGTACCGTTGTGGAGATGGTGCACACGGCTACGCTGGTGCATGACGACATCATTGACGGCGCAAGCACGCGACGCGGGCGGCCTTCCGCCAACACCACGTGGGGCAATGAGAAGTGCGTGCTGGCGGGCGACTGGCTTTACATGCAGGCCTTTCGCGTGGCGCTCGAAGAGAAGAATCTGCGCATCCTGGATTTGCTGATTGCGTTGACACAGCAGATGGTCGAGGGCGAGCTGTTGCAGATTCAGAAGCTGGGCAAGGCGGTTTCGGAATCGGAGTATTACGATCTGATCTTCCGCAAAACGGCTTGTTTGTTTTCGACTTCGATGCAGCTGGGCGCGGTGCTGGCGGGTGCGACGGAGGCGGAAGAGGCCAACGTTGCTACGTATGGACGTGCAGTCGGGCTGGCGTTTCAGATTGTCGACGATGTGCTGGATTTGACAGCTACCGAAGAGGTGCTGGGCAAGCCTGTTGCGAGCGATCTGCGCGAAGGCAAGACTACGCTGGCTGTGATTCACTCCTGGGACCATGGGACAAATGCAGAGCGCAAGCTGATTCAGCGCGTGCTGGATGACCGCAGCTTTGAGCATGTCTCGCGGCAGGAGATCCAGGAGATTCTGCAGAAGCATGGGTCTGTTGCTTACGCGATGGAGGTAGCGGAACGCTATGCGGAACAGGCTCGGCAGGCCCTGGCGGGGTTTCCTGAGTCAGACTTCAAGCGGGCGCTGCTTTGGGTGCCGGATTTTGTGGTGGCGCGGGAAAAGTAAGCATTGCATGCAGCCACTGCGGCCTGGCTATTGTGGGGCTCCCGCTGGTCGCCGCCAACACTTGTGGGAGAATTAGCGAGATGCAGGAACGGTGGACGCAGGTAGACCGCTATTTGAGTGACTTGCTGGCGCCTTCGGATGACGCTCTAACGGCGGTGATCGAGGCGAACCATGAGGCTGATCTGCCGGCGATTGATGTTCCGGCTACTCTTGGAAAATTTCTTTCGCTGCTGGTGACTATTTCCAACGCGAAGCGCGTGCTGGAGATTGGCACGCTGGGCGGCTATTCGACAATCTGGCTGGCACGCGCAGTTTCTAAAGATGGCAGAGTGGTGACGCTTGAGCTTGATCCGCGGCATGCGGGGATTGCGCGCGAGAACTTTGCGCGCGCTGGTGTTGCAGAACGAATTGAGCTGCGCGTTGGTCCGGCGATCGAGAGCCTTCGCGAGCTGCACGAAGCGTATGCAGAGCCGTTTGATTTCATCTTTATTGATGCGGATAAGAAGAGCTTGCCGGAGTACCTTGACTGGTCGCTGAAGCTGGCGCGCAAAGGCACGATCCTTGTTGCGGATAATGTGATTCGCGATGGTGAGGTGATGGACGCGAAGTCAGCCGATCCCAATGTGCAGGGTGTGCGGCGGTACCTCGAGCTTGTGGCAGCGAATCCGCGGCTGAGTGCGACGGCGCTGCAGACTGTGGATGGCAAGGGATACGATGGCTTTGCGATGGCCGTTGTGCTTGAATGAAATCCTCTTCCAAGGCCGAGCGTCTTTTGCGGCTGCTTGAGACTTTGCGGCGGCATCGTTACCCGGTTACAGGACAATACCTTTCGGATGAGCTTGGCATCAGCTTGCGTACGCTTTACCGCGATATTGCTGCGCTGAGTGCGCAGGGTGCGCGCATTGATGGCTCGCCGGGCGTGGGTTATCTGTTGCGGCCGGGGTTTCTGCTGCCGCCGTTGATGCTTACACAGGAGGAGATTTCTGCGCTGGTGCTGGGGTCGCGCTGGGTGGCCCGGCATGCAGATCCGGAGTTGCAGGATGCTGCGGAGAATCTTCTGGCGAAGGTTGAGACGGTGCTTCCGGCTGAGCTTCGGCGGGAGCTGACGGATTCCGGTTTGCTTGTGGGGCCTGCACGGGAGACGCCGCTGAACAACCGCGAGCTTGCGCAGATTCGCAAGGCGATTCGCGCGGAAAGCAAGATGCAGATTCGCTATTGCGACCGCGCAGGCGAAGAAACGTTGCGCATAATCTGGCCGTTTGCGCTGGGGTACTTTGACGACTTTCTTATCCTGGCGGCGTGGTGCGAGCTGCGGCAGGATTACAGGCATTTCAGTCCAGATAATATTCGCGAGATGACGACGCTGGAGGAGAAGTTTCCGCGCAATCGCGTGACGCTGCTGCAGGAGTGGAGAGCGAAATACAACATTCCGAGACAAGGCGAGAAATCTACGTGGAAGCCTGCGGCTGCTGACAGAAACTGACATACGGTTCTCCTACGCTTCTGGGTATGGCATCCACGGAAACGGGACGCCATGGAATCTGAATCCAAGGAGAACTGTTATGGCGTTTGATCCATTTGTTGTGCTGCATGTGGAGGAGCCGCACAAGAGCGCGGGACTTTACTCGAAGCTGTTTGGCCGGGAGCCTATTCGTACCCAACCAACCTTTGTGATGTATCAGCTGGAAAACGGGCTGAAGCTTGGCCTGTGGCAGCGGAGCGATGTGCAGCCGCCGTCCAAGGGCGCACCGGGGTCGGAAGAAGTGATCTTCCAGGTGGGCAGCGAGGAGGAAGTGGATGCTCGCTTTGCGCAGTGGACGGCGGAAGGGCTTGTGGTGGCGCAGACGCCTACGCAGATGGATTTTGGATACACGTTTGTTGTGCTTGATCCGGATGGGCACAGGTTGCGAGTGTATTGCTTTAAGGCTGCGGCTTGATGGGCTACAGGGCTGGCGTTGGCTATATGCCGCGCCAGCTTACTTAATCAATCAGAGAATTCGTTAAAGCAATTCAACAATCTTTTCAATTGCGATGCCACGCGCCTGGGCGACTTCAGCCAGGATTGCGTGGAAGGTTCCGGTCTTCAGTGGATAGTGTTTGGGTACTGTCACAAAATGTCCGGGCGGACCTTCGTGGCGTAACCGGATATGGCTTCCCTTTTGGCGAATAATAGAATATCCAAGATGTTCCAGCGTGCGGATAAGACGGTCCGCATCCACACCACGTGGAAGTTTCATGCCGCCTCGATCGGGATCAATTCGTCCTTCACATAATGCAACTGAATCATCTTCGGACGCTCAGGCATGTCCTCGAAGTGCAGTTCCGTTGCCTCGCGCACATTGGCGCGCAGTTCTTCCCACGTCTCGGCTTCGGTAAAAATGGCGTGACCAAGAGCGCGGGCAAAGTAGCCACCCTCTTCTGCTTCACGCACTTCAAAGATGAGCTCCATGGGCAATAGGATACCGCGAATCGGGCTCGAATGGCCGCTGAGCTAATCCATCAGGTTGCGCAGGGCCTCGGCGTAGACGTCGGGCATGGGCTGGCGGTTGAAGTGCTCGTCGCAGACTACGTGGACGGTTTCGCCTTCTGCCAATAACTCGGGCTCGACGCCTTCTTTGCCGTTGCGCAGGATTCTGTATGCAAATTTCAGCACGGAGCCGCGGAGCATGGAAGGACGCGCTTCGATGAGGATTTCGTCATCGTACTTTGCGGGGGAGCGGTAGCGGCAGGAGGCGTCTACGACGGGAAGGATGAGCTTGTGCTCTTTTTCCATGTGGTCATAGGACAAGCCAACAGACCGGAGGACTTCTACGCGGCCGATCTCAAACCAGACGAAGTAGTTGGCGTAGTAGACGACGCCCATCTGGTCGGTTTCGGCGTAGCGGACGCGGATTCTGGAGGTAACGGGCATAAAGGCAGGGTATGGGGTATAGGGTATCGGGTACAGGGCGTAGTGGGCGGCGTCGTCATAACGCCTGTACCCGATACCCTATACCCTGTCCCCTGTTTTAAGGTTTGAAATGCGTGAAGATGGGCAGCTTGGTTACGTCGTTGAAGATGATGAAGGAGAAGAAGACCACCAGCACGACGAAGGCTGCCTGATAGATGCGCTCTTTGACGGCGAGCGAGATGTCGTGGCGCAGGATGCCTTCAATCAGCAAGAGAAGAATCATGCCGCCGTCGAGGATGGGGAATGGCAGCAGGTTCAGGATGCCGAGGTTGAGGCTGATGGCTGCAGCGAGACCGAACTTGGGCAGCCAGCCGTCCATCTGCGCGGCCTGGCCGGCCATGCGCGCGATGCCTACGGGGCCGGAGAGCTGCGAGACGGCGACCTTGTGCGTGAAGAGGCGGCCGAGGACATCCACGATCAACGAGGAGTTTTCTCTCCAGAAGACGGCGGACTGTGCGGCGGCTTCTGCGAAGGGCAGCGGCTTTTGGATGAAGGGCGGAATGGCGGGCTTGAAGCCCAGCGTGTAGCGGTTGTCGCCGGGAAGAATTGCGGGCTGCACCGGGAGAGAGACCGGAGCGCCGCTGCGCTGAATGGAGAGCGTGATCTGCTTGCCGGGGTTGGCCTGCATGTAGGAAAGCAGCGTGGCTACTGAGTGGAACTGGAGGCCGTCGACGGCTTCAATCTCGTCGCCGTTGTGGAGGCCGGCACGCTCGGCGGGTGTGTTGGGGTTGACCTCAAAGACGCCGATGGGGCCGGAGTAGTTTTCGGCCAGCATGCCGGCAATGGTCAGGTCCGTGTCGCTTTTGCGCGTATAGGCGGGCAGGTGGAGCGAAAGCTGCTGCTGCTGACCGCCGCGGTTTACGGTGAGCGCGACCGTGGAGTTGGGGTTGACGGCTACGCGCGCGTCTACCTGCGCCCAGTTGGGATTCTGGATGTTATCGAAGCTGAGAATCTTGTCGCCGGGCTGGATGCCTGCCTGTGCGGCGGGAGAGTTGGGGACGACCCACTCGACCAGCGTGTCCTTGACTACGCCCTTGGGAACTTCATTGATGAAGTTGTAGTAGACGAGCATGAGGACGAAGGCGAGGATGAAGTTGGCGACGGGGCCAGCGACGCCGATGAGCATGCGCTGCCAGCGGGGGTGCGAGGTGAGCGCGCCGGGGTCCTGCTTGTTGGCCTCGATGACTTCCTCGCTGTCGGCTTCAAGCTTCATATTTTCGCCGGGCATGGATTCGCCGGTCATGGCAACATAGCCGCCGAGAGGCAGAAGGCAGACTTTGTAATCAGTGTCACCGTATTTGAAGCCGAAGAGGCGCGGACCGAAGCCGAGCGAGAAGGACTCGACGCGAACACGGAAGAACTTAGCCACGATGAAGTGGCCGAACTCATGGACGGTGACCATGAGACCGATGAGAACGATGAAAGCACCGATTGCGACGGCTACGTCGTAGAGACTTTGCATAGAAACAACAAACTTCCTTTAGCGCAATTCTTTTGGGCCCGTTTTTTGTGGTCTTACGCCACTTTTTCTGCTGCCCGTCTGCGCGCTTCGCGGTCCGCCTCAAGAACCTCCGAGATGGTGGCCGGGTGCGACTCCGGAGTCTCGGCAAGCACTTTTTCTATTGTATCTGCGATTCCGTTAAACGGAATGCTGCGGTTGAGGAAGGCTTCGACGGCAACTTCGTCTGCAGCATTAAGTGCAATGCAGTGAGCGCCTCCCTTCTCTGCTGCTTCATAGGCCAGGCGCAGGCAGGGGAAGCGGGCAAAGTCGGGCTGCTCGAAGTCTAGATGTTTGAGCGCGGCGAGATCGAAGTTGAGCGATGAGGTTGGACGTTCGGGATAGGCCAATGCGTAGAGGATGGGCAGGCGCATGTCTGTGACGGAGATTTGCGCGAGGATGGAGCCATCCACGTATTCGACTAGCGAGTGGACGGTGGACTGCGGGTGAATGGATACGCGGACCTGCGCGGGCGGCACGTCGAAGAGGCGGCAGGCTTCGATGACTTCGAGGCCTTTGTTCAGCATGGTTGCCGAGTCGATGGTGATGCGGCGGCCCATGACCCAGGTGGGATGCTTGAGAGCCTGCTCGGGTGTGATGCCGGCGAACTGGTCGAGCGGCGTGGTGCGGAAAGGCCCGCCGGAAGCAGTCAACCAGATGATTTTGACTTCGTTATGCGTGCCCACGCGCATGCACTGGTGGACGGCGTTGTGTTCGCTGTCGATGGGCAGGATAGGCACGTTGCGCTCGCGGGCGGCGGCGGTGAGGATTTCGCCTGCCGCGACCATGCACTCCTTGTTGGCGAGGCCCACGGGCTTGTTGGCGAGGATGGCGGCATGCGTTGCCTCAAGGCCGGATACGCCGACGATGGCGGAGACTACGAAGTCGGCTTCCAGATGCGTGGAGCAGGCGACCGTGCCTTCCGTGCCGTGGACTACTTCGACTCCGGTGACGCCTTCCTGTTTCAGGCGAGCTTTGAGCTGATCCGCGAGTTCTTCTGTCGCCAGCGAGACTACTTTCGGACGCCAGCGGACGGTCTGCGCGAAGGCTTCGTCTACGTTGCGGCCGGCAGCAAGCGTAGCTACGGAGTAGCGCTCGGGAAACTGCTCAACGATGGAAAGGGTGCTTTGGCCGATGGAGCCGGTGGATCCGAGAATCGCCAGTCTTTTCAATGCTTTATGAGACCTCGGAGGCCGCTGCGGGCCTCCTTAAAACCTCTGATGGATGATTTGAGCGTACCACAGGACCGGCGCGGCAAAGAGCAGCGCATCGATGCGGTCGAGGACGCCACCGTGGCCGGGGAGTAGCGTTCCCGAATCCTTCACTCCGGCGGAGCGCTTGAGAGCGGATTCGGCGAGGTCGCCTACCTGCGCGGCGATGTTCACGATGGCGGCGAGGATGAGCCAGTACCACCAGATTTCGTCGTGGAAGGAGAGCTTGACGATGTTCCAGCGGGTAATGAGCTGTTCCGAAAGTGCCAGGAGGCCGCCGGTTACGGCGAGGCTGCCGAGGATCGATGCGATGGAACCTTCCCAGGTTTTGCCGGGGCTGATGCTGGGAGCGAGCTTGTGGCGGCCGAAGGCGCGGCCTGCATAAAGCGCGAAGATGTCTCCGGCCCAGACGGCACAGAAGAGAAAGACAACGAGCGAGGGGCCGTTGGATTGCTCGCGGAGCATGGGCAGCGTGATGAGCGTATAGCCGGTGTAGCCGAGGCAGAAGACGGAGCACGCTACGTCCGCCAGCATATGGGAGACGGGGCTTGCAAAGGTGCAGTAGACCAGCAGGGCGATGCCGAGGATGCCGGTGGCGGCGACGATCTGGTCAGGCCACTGGTAGTTGGCAGCGAAAAGCGCGGCTATGGCTACGAGCGTAGCGATGCGCGGAGGCTTGGCGCCGGTTTGGCGGGCGAGGGTGAGGAACTCCCATGCGGCGAGGCAGGCTACGAGAGCGGTGACTGATGTGAAGATGATCTGCGCCCATGCAGTTGCGGGAAGGAAGACAAGATACAGAACTATAGGAATCAGTACGACAGCCGTGAGGATTCTTTTCATCTAATCGGTCTTCTTCGTTCTTGCAGGGTTGGTGATGGGTTGAGAATACACCGCTGGAGTGGGCTTAGCCCTTCAGCCTGGGATCAAACGTGAATTTTGCAGGGGCCGAGATGCGCACCTGTTTGAAGTCGGGATGGTTGGGGTCGAGCAGGTAGTTCTGCTCTTCGGGAATGAGTACGCTAGGGACGCGCAGGACGGCAGACGTTGCGCTATGCAGCCACTCATCGCCGAGGGATTGCGTGCTGTGCGGGGCGGGGTCTTCGCGCCAGTCTTGCGGAAGATCTTTCATGCTCAGTTCTGTCGCGAGTGCCTCGGAGAATGTGGCTTCAAAGAGCACGTAGCTGCTGAGCAGTTGCGGCCCGTCGAGGTGCGCGAGCATTTCGAGCACGGCAAGCGAGCGCGACGCCGCGGTGTAGATGACGGCGTGGCCGGGAGTGTTCCACCGGCCGCCGTAGAGCTTTGCACCTTCGCCTGTAAATGCCTCGCCCGAAAACTGCTCCTGCACGATGCGCCAGCAGGAGAGCATCAGGAGAACACCCCGTGCTCCAGCCTGCCGATGAGATTTTCGACTTCGCGCGCGCCTAGCTCGGTTGCGGCATAGCCCAGCGGACTTTCGCCGCCGAGGGCCTTTTTGGGCTGGCTCATCCACTGGCGGGCGCCAGCTATGTCTCCGTGGAAGAGCTCGGAGGCTTTTTCATAGAGGGCGGAGAGACGCACGACGCGCTCGGACTCTTCCATGCTGAGGCGGCCGGCGGACTTGCGGCGGGCCAGCGTGCGCGGCGGGATGCCGACGCGCGTGGCAAGCTCCGGTAGCGGCTGGCCCGTAACCAGGGCCAACGACTCCAGCACGGAGAACGCTAAGCCGTTTTTAATGTGCTGGATAAGCTCGCGCTGGGAGGTAGTCTTCGCGCTCAGAGGGAGCGAGAAGCCGGAAGTGGCTGTCGAAATGGCTGCTGCCCTTGTCATGTTTAGAGTTTAACACAAAGTTAGCCAAGTGGCACTAATTACTTCGCCAGATGGCAATTTTGATCGTGAGCAGGAGGTGGGCGGTGTCTGACGAATCCGGATTCGGAGAGACCGTGCGTAGCCCGCCGAAGAGCCCAGGGCTAAAGCCCATGAAAATCGGCGCGGTATTCAGGGGCCTGAAGGCCCCTGCTCCCTCCCCCGAATCCGGATTCGTCGGACACCGCCTACATTGCCTAAAACCCCTTTTCTTTTGTCGCTGTGATTACCAAGGATAAATCCCCGGCCTGCCTTCTACGGGGCTTCCGTGAGGTGGATGGTTTTGCCGGTGCGGACGGATTCACGGGCTGCATCGAGAATTTGCATGACCACCATATTTGTATCGAGGCTGGTGAGGTCGCCTTTGGGGGTGATTTTGCCGGTGATCACGGCTGCCAGGTAGCTTAGTGAGTCCTTTTCCATGTCAGGGAGCGGCGGGGCGGTTTCGGGGCGCTCGGCGGATTCGCCGTGATGGCGGATGCGCATGCGCGTCTGGTCGATGGTAATGGCGTAACCGGTGGCGCCGTAGACTTCCATGTCTTTGCGGCTGAAGGGCCAGTTCCAGGAGGCCTGGAGGACGGCTTGTGCGTTGGGATATTGGAGGACGATGGTTGCGTCGTCGTCTACGTGGGGGTAGATGTTGGGCTTGTCGTGGTTGGCGACGGCGGTGACGGTGAGCGGGCGCTGGCCGTGCATGAGCCAGGTGACGAGGTCAGCGCCGTAGCAGCCGAAGTCATACATGGCGCCGGCGCCGTTTTTCTCGGGGTCGGTGAGCCACTTGAGGAATTCGGGCTGGACGTGGATTTCGGCGGGGCCTTCGTGGCCGTCATGCACGACGATGCGGCGAAGCGGGCCGATGGCGCCATGCTCGGACTGCTCGTAGGCTTCGCGGTTGGAGGCGTACCAGGTAGTTTCGTAATTGACGAGGACGTGAATGTGGTGGGCTTCAGCTGTTGCACGGATGGCGCGGGCGTCAGCGAGCGAGATGGTCAGGGGTTTTTCGACCATTACCGAGGTATTGTGCTCGGCGGCAATTTCAATGGCGGGGCGATGGCCGGCTATCGATGTATAGACAAGAACAGCCTGGGGGTGGGTCTTTTCGATCATGGCAGCTTCTGAGTGGAAGAGCATGAAGTCGGGCCAGCCGTATTCTTTCTGGTACTTGGCAAGGAGGGCGGGGTCGGGGTCTTCCACGCCGACTAGCTGTACATCGTTGAAGTTCTGAAGGTTGTGGAGGAAGCCGGCTACGTGGCCGTGTTCGAGGCCGACGATGGCTACGCGGAGTGGGCCGGGGTGGTCGGGGGTTTGGGCCGTTGCTGTTAGGGTGGCGGCAACGAGCATTAGGGCGAGGAGAAAGGCGCGGCGCGGTAGGAACATGGAGCTGTCTCCCTTAATTTGAATGCGGAATGATTGTAAGCGCGCGGGGCGGGTGAATGGTAACGTTCCCATCCAGTGTTTTGGGAGAACGAGCAAAAGCAGGTCCTTCCCCCCGCCTCTCCACCCCAGCGAGCACAAATCGCTCGCCAGGTCCCCGGTGAAAAACGGCTATGGCCAGGATGACACCCTCTATTTTTTTGTGGGAGAACGGAAATTAGGAAGAACTTGCGGGAGTGCTATCCCACCCACGACGCAAAAACGCGTCGTGAATGGGGCACCCAGTTTCTGTTCCCTTCCGTTTCTCTAAATGCTTGGGATATGGGGCATCTGGGCAGTAACGTTCCAGGAAAGTTACGTTGGGCTGTGGATAACTGGTTGGCAGTTTGACCCTTTGATTGCTTCCCTCTTACGATAAATAGAGCATCTTCCCAAAATGCGGCGGCCGTGCAAAGCGCTGCCTCGCGCGGGAAGTTTTGGATGCGGCGCGCGACGCGCCTGGAAGGCAACAAAGTTGAGTTCTGTCGATACCCTCGAAAATGAAGAAAAGCCGGTGGCGGAAGGCCACGCGCACGACCACGACCATTCTCACGATCATGACCATGAAGGGCATGACCACAGCCACGCGCCTACGCTGAATCCGGAAGTGACTCGCGAGGTGGTGCTGGACGTTCCCGCCGATGAAGTAACGAAGATCTTCAAGGGAATTACGAAGGCTTACCAGAAGCATGCGCGCCTGTCGGGGTTCCGTCCGGGCAAGGCGCCGGAAGCGTTTATCAAGCGGAAGTTTGCGAATGAGATTCGCAAGGATGTGCTGGACCAGCTGCTGCCGGAGAAGTTCCAGAAGGCTGTGAACGACCTGGGCGTGCAGCCGGTGGGGCAGCCACAGGTGACGGAGCTGACCCTGGAAGACGGCGAGCCGCTGCATGTGAAGGCTGTGTTTGAGACGCTGCCTGATTTCTCGGTGGACGGCTACAACGATGTGAAGGTGGAGAAGCCTTCTGTTGAAGTGACCGAGGACGAGTACAAGGCGGAGATTGATCAGCTGCTGGAGAGCCGTGCGACGGTTGAGCCGGTTGAGGAAGAGCGCGAGATTGTCGATGGCGACTGGGCGCTGATTTCTTACGAAGGCAGGCTGGAAGGCGCTGCTGAAGATGCCGAGCCTATTAAGGGTGAAGAGGCTCTTGTCGAGATTGGCGGCAAGGACACGGTTGCGGCGTTTACGGATGCGATTCGCGGAGCGAAGGTGGGACAGACGCTGCATGTTTCGGCTTCATATCCGGAGAATTACCCGCAGGCGACACTGCAGGGCAAGACGGTTGATTACGACATTGAAGTGAAGGCGATCAAGAAGCGCACGGTTCCGGAGTTGAACGATGAGTTTGCGAAGGAGCTGGGCGAGTATGACGACCTGGCAGGGCTGGAGAAGGCCGTTCGCGATCACCTTGAAAACCGGAAGAAACGCAGCGTGGAAGGCGAGACGAAGGACAAGCTTTTCGCCGCGCTGGTTGAGAAGTTTCCCTTCGCGGTCCCGGAATCGCTGGTGCAGGAGCAGGTGGATGCACGGCTCGAGCGCGGACTGCGCGCTCTGGCGCAGCAGGGCATGCCGATGGAGCAGATTCGCCAGATGGACTTTGGGCGGCTGCGCGAGGCTCAGCGGGAGTCTGCTGTGCAGGAAGTGAAGGCGGGATTGATTATCGCCAAGATTGCACAGGCTGAAAATATCGAAGTATCCGATGAGGACGTTCAGCGCGAGGTCCAGATTGGTGCGATTCAGACGGGTGAGAGCGTGGAAGCGCTGACGGCTCGTTTGACGCAGGACGGCGGGCTGGCTAGAATCCGTGAACAACTGAAGCGCGAAAAGACCGCTCAATTGTTGTACGACCGGCTTTAGAAAATGCCGCGCCGTTTTGACCCGTGTGGACAAAACGGCGCGGAGACAAGAACGCGGAAGAGGGCTTCCGCATAAACGGAGAGCGAGAAGAGCACACATGGCATTGGTTCCCATGGTGGTTGAGCAGACGAGCCGGGGCGAGCGCGCCTACGACATTTACTCGCGTCTGCTACGCGATAACATCATTTTTCTTGGTACGCCGATTGACGATCAGGTTGCCAATCTTGTGGTGGCTCAAATGCTGTTTCTCTCGGGCGAGGACCCGGAGAAGGATATTCAGCTTTACATCAACTCGCCGGGTGGTTCGATCACCGCTGGACTGGCGATTTACGATACGATGCAATACATCAAGAACAACGTAACGACGTTTTGCATTGGTCAGGCGGCTTCGATGGGCGCGTTTCTGCTGCTTGCCGGTACGCCGGGGAAGCGGTTTGCACTGCCGAATTCGCGTATTCTGATCCACCAGCCGTCGATGGGCGGGCTGAGTGGACAGGCTACTGATATCGACATTCACGCACGCGAGATTCTGCGCATCCGCGAGATTACGAATACACTGATGGCAAAGCACACGGGCCAGCCATTGGAGCGGATTGAGCGGGACGTGGAGCGCGACTTTATTATGAACGCCGAGCAGTCGAAGGAATACGGCATTATTGATGAAATCATCGATAGGCCGAAGGGCTCGTAAAAGCAGGGAGTAGGGAGTAGAAAACTCTGTTCCCTACTCATAAGAACTCTGGGTGGGGCGCCCTGTTGGAATTGGAAAGAAGACTGGGGAGGAGCAGTAAAGTATGAAACCGCGAACGGGACCTGAAGAAGCATTGCGATGCTCGTTTTGCCATAAGTCGCAGGACGCAGTCGCCAAATTGATCTCGTCGCCCAGCGATTATCCCCGGGCGTATATCTGCGATGAGTGCGTGGGTGTCTGCAACTCAATCCTGGAAGATGACCGCGGCGAGGCTCATCCTTCGACCAGCGCGGGACACCTGCCAAAGCCGCACGAGGTGAAGGCGTTCCTGGACGATTATGTGATTGGGCAGGACCAGACGAAGAAGAAGCTCGCTGTGGCTGTTTACAACCACTACAAGCGCATCCAGATGAACCGCATGCGCGGCAATGATGTGGAACTGGCAAAATCGAACATCCTGCTGATTGGGCCTACGGGCAGCGGCAAGACGCTTTTGGCGCATACGCTTGCGAAGATGCTGGATGTGCCGTTTGCGATTGTGGATGCGACTACGCTGACCGAGGCTGGTTATGTTGGCGAGGACGTGGAGAACATCATTCTGAAGCTGCTGCAGGCGGCCGATGGCGATGTGACGCGCGCGCAGCAGGGCATCATCTATATCGACGAAATTGACAAGATTGGGCGCAAGGATGAGAACCCTTCCATTACTCGTGATGTGAGCGGCGAGGGTGTGCAACAGGCGCTGCTGAAGATTCTGGAAGGCACGGTTGCGAATGTTCCGCCACAGGGCGGGCGTAAGCATCCGCACCAGGAGTTTACAGCGGTCGATACGACGAACATCCTGTTTATCTGTGGTGGTGCTTTCGTTGGGCTGGAGCGCGTGGTGGGCCGGAGAATTGGCAAGAAGGCGCTTGGCTTCAAGACGATTGACTCCGAAGCCGACAAGGCGCAGGACCGCAACTCGCGTGATACAGAACTGCTGCGCAAGACGGAACCGCAGGATCTGATCAAGTATGGTTTGATTCCGGAGTTTGTAGGGCGCCTGCCTGTGATGGGCGTACTCGACGAGTTGGATGAGGCTGCGCTGATTGAGATTCTGACCAAGCCGCGCAATGCGATTCTGAAGCAGTACCAGCGCATGTTTGAGTATGAGAATGTGCGGCTGCACTTCTCGCAGGATGCGATTGGTGCGGTTGCGCGTGAGGCGATTACGCGCAAGGTTGGCGCGCGCGGGTTGAGGATGATTCTGGAAGAGCTGATGCTTGACTTGATGTACAACCTGCCGAGCAATAAGAAGGTACGGGATTTGGAGATTACGCGCGATATGGTGGAGCGGCGGGATCTTTCACTCAGCTTGCTGGAGAAGGCTGGTTAGGCTTTCGGTCTCTTTCACTGCTAGCGCCGATTGCAAAGCAATCGGCGCTTTTGCTTGTCGCGCGTTTTGTCGTGAAATCCACAGACGGGCGAAGGAATGGCGATGCGGGACGGGAAATCTCTGTAAAATCCGAATTAGGAGAAGGGTTGCGACACTCTCAATATATTGCTGATTGGACTGGTCGCGCTGGATATATGAATTTCGCAGGAGTGTCCCGTTGACGAAGAATCTTTCCGTGTTTCTGGATTTACTTCGCTTCACTGCGGCGATGGCTGTCGTCGTGGGACATTCGCGCGGCCTTGCTCTTGGCTGGCTTCCTATGAGCATGAACCAATCGATGGTGGCTGTAGCCGTCTTCTTTGTATTGTCCGGTTTTGTCATCCGGTTTGTGACCGTTACGAAGGAAGCGGACTGGAAATCCTATGTCAAGGCCCGGGTTTTGAGAATCTACCCCGTGGCAATTCTTGCGATTTGCCTGGCGCTGCTTCTTCTTGACCCAATCGGCAAGTTGAGAAATCCGGCGTATTACGCATCGCTGTCTTCGTACAATCAGCACACGTCGGTGTGGGATGTGCTTTCGTGTCTCGCATTCACGAACGAGATATGGACGCGCCATGATGTAGTGGGAACCGCGGAGCCTTACTGGTCACTTGGCTTTGAGGTGTGTTACTACGTTTTTCTTGGTCTGCTGCTTTATACGCCCCGGCGGGTTCGTATCTGGGCGGTAGTTGCATGGATGCTTTTTGTCGGTCCGAAGATTCTGCTCTATCTTCCTCTATGGCTGCTTGGCGCCGCGGGTTATGAGATATTCTGCCATCGCTGGAGACCGGCTGCGAACCAGGAGCGGATAGGATATGGCTGCCTTGGAGCAGCAGTGCTGGTTCTGTACCTGGCCCACCACTTTCTTTCTGGCGGGACGAGAGGTATTTTTCACTTTAATGATCCCCAGACGGTTATCTGGTCGGCACTTTATTACTTCTGCTTTGGCATAAGCATTGTGCTGCTGATGGCTGGGTTTGATCTGGCGACGAATGGTCGAAAGTTCTGGCCGCTGCGAGTAGAGGCTCTGATACGCTGGCTCGCGGGAGGGAGTTTTACTCTTTACCTGCTGCACCTGTCGTTGATGAATCTCTTTATGGCATTTTTCCCCTCTGCGCAGGATTCGAAGCTGCTGGGAATCGTCATGGTTATTACGGTAGTGGTTGCTGCCTATCTCTGCGCTGAGTTGGCGGAGCGGCGCAAGCGGGAGTTGAAGTCCGCTCTCGATAAGTTCGGACAGTTCGTGGGATGGCGAGCTGTTGCGGAGCGTTCCTGAGAATCCATCCGACGTTTTGCCGCGTCAAAGAACCAGTCTCATAAGGCGGCGGCAGAGCGCTACGTCCAGAAATTTATGAGACCGGTTGAGCGGAGTTACACTTACTTATGACCTCTTCCCGCGACAAATCCGAGCCGCGCAAGTTGCCCATGATGCCCATTCGGGACATGGTGATTTTTCCTCACATGATGACGCCCTTTGTGGTGGGGCGCGAGTCGAGCGTGCGCGCGCTGGAAGAAGCGCTGACCGGCGACCGGCTGATTTTTCTGGCTACGCAGCATGATGCGAGCATTGATGAGCCGCGTGCCAAGGAAATTTACCAGGTGGGCTCGATCTGCAAGATTGTCCAGAACGTGAAGATGCCGGATGGGAACATCAAGGTTCTTGTCGAGGGCGTAGAGCGCGCGAAGTCAACTGAGGTAAATGATCGCGACGGGTTCTTTGTGGCGACGGTGCGCACGGGGAAGAATACGTTTGAGATGACGCCGCCTGTGGAGCAGTTGATGGCGCGCGTCACGAGCTTGTTTGAGCAGTATGTGAAGCTGCAGCAGTCGCTGAACTACGAGACCATCATTGCCACGGTGCGGATGGATGAGGCTTCGAAGCTCTCGGATGTGATTGCCGCCAATTTGCAGCTTGGCATTGAAGAGAAGCAAGAGCTTCTGAGCATTTTTGATCCGGCAACGCGGCTGGCGCGGATTGCTGACGTGCTGGACGTGGAGATTGAGAAGCTTGATCTGGACCGCAATATCCAGAGCCGCGTGAAACGGCAGATGGAGCGGGCGCAGAAGGAGTACTACCTTAACGAAAAGATCAAGGCGATTCAGAAAGAGCTTGGGCGCGGCGAGAAGAGCGAGTTTGACGAACTGCGCAAGAAGATTGAAGCGGCGGGCATGCCGAAGGATGTGCTGGAAAAGGCCATCACCGAGCTGAAGAAGCTTGAGGCTATGCCGCCGATGTCGGCTGAGTCGACGGTGAGCCGCAACTACATTGACTGGCTGCTGGCGGTGCCGTGGAAGAAACGCTCGAAGGAGACGCGGTCGATTGAGTTTGCTGAGAAGGTTTTGAATGAGGACCACTATGGCCTCGAAAAGATCAAGGACCGCATTCTTGAGTTTTTGGCGGTGCGGCAGTTGGTGAAGAATCCTAAGGGCTCGATTCTTTGCTTTGTCGGGCCTCCAGGCGTGGGTAAGACTTCGCTGGGTATGTCGATCGCGAAGGCTACGGGGCGGAAGTTCGTTCGGCTGGCGCTGGGCGGCGTGCGCGATGAGGCAGAGATTCGCGGGCACCGGCGGACGTATATCGGCGCGCTGCCGGGGCAGATTATTCAGCACATGAAGAAGGCGGGCACGAAGAATCCTGTTTTCCTTCTGGATGAAGTGGATAAGATGGCCTCGGATTTCCGGGGTGATCCGGCTTCGGCTTTGCTTGAAGTTTTAGACCCGGAGCAGAATTCTACTTTTCAAGATCACTACCTCGATGTGGATTACGACTTGTCGCAGGTTCTGTTTGTGGCGACGGCGAATGTGCTGCACACGATTCCGGCTGCGCTGCAGGACCGCATGGAGATTCTGCGGCTGCAGGGATATACCGAGCAGGAGAAGCTGGAGATTGCGCGGCAGTATCTTGTGAAGAAGCAGCGCGAGCAGACTGGCTTGACTGAGAAGCAGATTGTCATCCACGACGACGCGATTCTTGAGATTATCCGCAGCTATACGCGTGAGGCCGGGGTTCGCAACCTGGAGCGCGAGATTGGGAATGTTTGCCGCAAGGTTGCGCGCCGCGTGGTGAAGAATGGAGCGAAGCACAAGGAAGAGGTTACGGCGGCTAATATTGCGGAGTTTCTTGGCGTGCAGCGCTTCCGCGACTCGGAGATGCAGGAGAAGAATGAGATTGGCGTTGTGACCGGGCTTGCATGGACTGAGGTGGGTGGGAGCATCCTCAACACCGAAGTGCAGGTGCTGGATGGCAAGGGCAAGCTCACTATCACTGGCCAGTTGGGCGATGTGATGCAGGAAAGTGCGCAGGCCGCGCTCAGCTACATTCGCGGCAAGGCGCAACAGCTTGGGTTGACGCGGGAGTTTTATCGCAACATCGACCTACATCTGCATGTGCCGGAGGGCGCGATTCCCAAGGATGGGCCTTCGGCCGGTATCACCATGGCTACGGCGCTGGCTTCAGCACTCGCGAAGATTCCAGTGCGGCGCGATATTGCGATGACGGGTGAGATTACGCTGCGCGGGAAGGTTCTGCCGATTGGTGGGCTGAAGGAAAAACTTCTTGCTGCGCTGCGGACGGGGATCTTTGAGGCGATTCTTCCGCGTGGAAATGAGAAGGATCTTTCTGACCTGCCAGACAACATCAAGAATTCGATGAAGCTGCACTTTGTGGATTCGATGGATGAGGTGTTGAAGCTGGCTCTCACGGAGCCGCTGCCAACTCCTGTGCCGGATGCGGCCGAGGTGATGGCGGCGGTGCCGGTTACACCTGAGATTGGCAGCGGAGCTGTAGCGCGGCAATGATTGCGTGAACCGTGGTTCGTGGGCCGTTAAGAACAGAGGCCCGGTGGCTCTTGATTGAGCTACCGGGCTTTCTCTTTGTGTCAGGATTTCTTTGCGGCTTCTTCGGCTTCGGCTAGCCAGCCTCGGCGGAGATTTTCCATGGGGATGCTGGACATGTAGGGCTTGATGTCCAGGATGGGCGTGCCTTCCAGCATGTCTACACCGCGGACGTGGAGGATGTTGCCGGTGCGGCTTAGTAGCTCTACTACTGTGAGGCCGATCGGATTGGGGCGGCGAGGACTGCGCGTGGCGAAGACGCCGTGTTCGCGGTTGTCAGCGGGGACACGGCCGTAGAGGCTCATGCCGTCGGCGCGATCGAACTCCCAGAGGATGAAGAGATGCGAGAAGCCTTCGATGTCGGTTAGGCCGGGTTCGTATTCTCGGAGGATTTCTAAGGTGCCAACGGCCGAGTGCTTCGCGCCGAGGCCTTTGGGGATGGATGCGGTGTCCTTATAGGGGCTGACTACGAAGCCTATCGGATGGGGCGTGAACATGGAACTATCGTATATGGGCAGTAATGCAGGATGCGAAAAACAAAAGCAGATCCTTCGCTTACCACCCCCAAGCTGAAAAACGCTTGGGGCCCCGTGCGCTCAGGATGACACCGTCTTGTGTTGTGGGTGAACGAAGTGAGTTCAGAATGACACCCACTAATTTTGTGGGAGAACCCGCACGGTAGAATCGAGGCAATGGCTCACTGGTATCGGCGGGTTTTTCTGCTGGCGTTGCCGCTAATCTTGTCTAACCTGACGCAGCCGCTGCTGGCTACCGTGGATGCGGTGCTGAGCGGGCACCTGCCTGGTGCTGCCGCGCTGGGCGGCGTGGCGCTGGGCGGCATCTTCTTCGACACGATTTACTGGAGCTTTGGATTTTTGCGCATGAGCACGACGGGGCTTGTGGCGCAGGCGCATGGGGCGGGCGAAGAAGATGCGCTCCGGCTACATTTTCTGCGGGCGCTGCTGACGGCTGCGGCGATTGGCGCGGTGGTGCTGGCGCTGAAAGGGCCGCTGATAACGCTGGCGGTAAGGCTGCTGGGGGCTAGCGCGGATGTGGCGGTGAATGCGCAAGTGTATTGCCATGTGCGGATCTGGTCGGCTCCGGCGGCGCTGGCGAATTATGCGATTCTTGGTTATCTGCTGGGGCGGCAGCGGGCGCGGTTGGCGCTGGTGTTGCAGGCCGTTATCAACGTGGTGAATGTTTGCGTGGCGCTGACCCTGGTGTTGCGGTGGCACTGGGGCGTGGCGGGAATTGCTACGGGGACGGCGGTTGCGGAGTGGAGCGGGTGTTTATTGGGGTTGGGGCTGGTTTGGAGGCGGGAGTGGTTGCCGCTGGATTGGCATGCTCTGCTGCATGCGCCCAGTTTGAAAGAGGTTTTTGCACTGAACTTCGACATTTTGCTGCGGACGATTTGCCTGGTATCGGCGTATGCGTGGTTTACGCGGGCGGGTGCGAAGGAAGGCGATGCGGTGTTGGCGGCGAATGCGGTGCTGATGAATCTGCACTACGTGGCGGCTTACGGGCTGGATGGGTTTGCGAATGCTACCGAGGCGCTCGTCGGAGAGTCGATTGGGGCGCGGAAGATCGAAGATTATCGCGCGGTGTTGAGGGCTTCCACGGCGTGGGCGTTTTTGGTGGCGGGGGCGGTTTCGCTGGTGTATCTCGTCGCCGGACGGTGGGTGGTGGGGCTGTACACCAATGTAGAGGCGGTGCGGGGGCTGGCGATGCGGTATTTGCCGTGGGCTGTCGCGCTGCCGGTGGTCTCGGTACTGGGGTTTCAGATGGATGGGGTGTTTATTGGCGCGACGCGAGGACGGGAGCTGCGGGATGCGATGGTAACTTCGCTGGTTGTATTCCTGGCACTGGCGGTGGGGCTGGAGCGGTGGTTTGGGAACTCCGGGCTTTGGTGCGCGTTTTGCGTTTGGATGGGGGTACGCGGGATAGCTCTGGCCGTTCGGCTGCCGCGGATTGAGAAGCGGTTTGAGAAGCCTGTGACAGTGTAAAAACATCCATCAGGGGCTAGGGCAGGCTATAAGCCCGCCCCTTTCGCGAACCTGCGGCTGGGGACGGGCTTTTGTTTTCAGCCGACGAGGCCGTCGTGGCCGAGCCACTTGGTGATGTAGCCGAGTTGGCCGGCGTGGTAGGCCTCGTGATAGGCGAAGAAGTTGATCAATCCACTGATCTTTTTGTCGGCGCTGGGAACTCCTTCAGGAGAAGGCCTGTCGAGGAGTTCCGGGGATATCTCGTCGAGTGCCTTGTGCAGAATGGGAGTGACCTCGTTCCACGCTTCGAGCAGTTCCTGCCATGAGGGGTACGCCGATGCTTCCCGGAGCTTTTCTCCACGGTTGAACAGCGGCAGCCACGTGCGCTCAAACTCCCCTTCCCTTCCGATGAATTTCAGAACGGAGGCACGGCAGCGGATCATGTGGCCAAATATCCAGACGGCGTGGTTGGAGTGTGGAGCAGGCTGACGAAGGGATTCTTCCGCAGTGAAGACGGGAAAGCCTTTCTCGAGCACATGTTCGTCGAGGTGGAAGCTGGCGGCCGCTTCTGCGATGGGTGTTGCTACGAGCATAATGATGTCTCCTTGTTAAGAATTTGAGATCAAGCGTGCACGGCGGTGGGCATGCGTAGGTGCTCGTAACGGAAGCCGGCTCCGTTGAGCATGACAGGATCCTGCGAGGTCAAGGATTTGGCTTCGTCGAGATTGCTGACGCGAAGGACACCCATGCCCCAACCTTCGGCGGGATCCGCAACAGGGCCGAAAACGATGATCTTGCCTTCGACAAGCTTGCTGCGCCAGTACTGGCTGTGCGATTTCATAAGATCAATTTCCTCCGGCGTAATGGTCTGCATGAAATCGGGACGCGGCGGCAACAAGCGCATGAGGAAGTAGGACGCGGGTTCGAGGGCGGCACGAAGATCGGCTTCGAGGAGACTGAGAACTCGGGTCCAGCCGGTGGTGTGGTTGCGGCACATGGCGGCGCGGTCGGCGAAGCCTTCATGGCGGAGCGTGAGGAGCGTGCCGCCTTCAATGGCTTCGAGCGTGTAAGTGACTTGCGTGGTGTAGGGCTGGTCCCAGCTTGGGTTCCAGGTGAGGACCAGCTTGTGCGGCGGCTCGACTACGGTGTACTCGCCGTGGACTTCATGCGTTTTGCCGTCGGGGGCAACGCCAGCGGTGCGCCATTGGCCGCCTACGCGGGTGTCTGACTCCCATTCCCGGGCGCGGTAGCCGCCGGGCGCGCTCCACCAGCGGATCACATCTTCCGTGGTTGTGAGCGCTTTGAAGACGCGCTCGGGTGTGGCAGCGATTTCTACGGAGAGAAGGACGAGGCCGTTGGGGACGTCGGCGACGGCTTGTACATCTTTTCTGAGAGTCATGCCTGGGGCTCGCTTTCGTTTTCGAGATGCGCTTTGAGAGCGGTGAGGTTGGTTTGCCAGAAGACGCGGTACTCTTCGAGCCACTCGGCGACCGATTTGAGCGGCGCGGGGTCGAGGTAGTAGTGGCGCTCGCGGCCATGGCTGCGCACGGCGACAAGGCGCGCGGAACGCAGGACGCGCAGGTGGCGGCTGACTGCGGGACGGCTCTGGCGGAAGCCTTCTGCGATGGTGTTGACGGGCACGGGGCCGCTGCGCAACCGGTCGAGAATGGCGCGGCGCGTGGGGTCGGCGATGGCGCGATAAATGCGTAGCGATTGAGCATTTGGCCGAGTTGCGGAACATGTAACCATATTGTTACTCATTTTGCTTGGCGCTTTGGGAGAGTGTCAAGCGGGAAATTATGAAATTTTTCGTGGGAAAAGCAAAGAGCCATCGCATTTGCGATGGCTCTTTGGCTGTATGGAATGTTTTTGATTTACGCGCGGCTGAGGTAAGTGCCTTCGCTGGTGTCGATCTTGATCTTTTCGCCTTCATTGATGAAAGGCGGGACCTGCACGACGAGGCCGGTTTCCATCTTGGCAGGCTTGGTGACGCTCGACGCAGTAGCGGACTTGAGGCCGGGCTCGGTTTCGACGACGGTGAGCTCGACGGTCTGCGGAAGATCGATGCCAACGGCGACGCCGTCAAAGTAGCTGACGGTGATCTGCATATTCGGCGTGAGGTACTCGACGGCGTCTCCGAGCGTGGAATGCTTGAGGATGGTCTGCTCGAAGTCCTCGGGGTTCATGAAGTAGTAGTCATCGCCGTCGTTATAGAGGAACTCCATGGTAACTTCGTCGACGACGACCTTCTCGATGGCGTCGGCGGAACGGAAACGGTGCTCAAACATGGCACCGGACTTCAAGTTGCGTAACTTGGCCTGGATGAAGGCACGCAGGTTGCCGGGCGTGCGGTGCTCGACTTTGAAGACGAGGTGGAGCTGGTCGTTGTGCTTGATGATCATGCCCGGACGCATTTGGGTGGCGGGAATCGCCATGATGTGAAACTCCTTGCTGTGAAAGCGCAGCATCTGCGCGGAAATTTTGGCCTTAGCCCATTCATTATTGTAGCTGAGTGCGGCGTTCCGCTGCAGTGGACAGGTTACAGGTTAACCGTCACGAACTCCAGATTCAGCCTCAATGAGTGCAATGGCGATTTGTCATCAATTTGAACTGGAAGCACACCTTGAACGTATGCCTTACAGATACTCCATTAAGAGATCAGGGAGTAATGGGAGGTTCTGTGTTCAAGGGATACGGGTTGCCGTGGATTCGGCTTTTCTGCCTGGCCGTCTGTATAGTTCTGGTTGGAAACACTCACGCTCAAGACACTCAATCCCCATTGGCTGGCTATGAGCATCAATTCCAAACGGAAAAGATTCCACGAGATGGGTTCGACCTTCACTATCGATCACTCGGTACTGGCGAGCCGGTTCTCATCTTGAGCGGCGGTCCGGGAGATGACTGTGATTATCTTCTGCCGGTGGCTTCAGAAGTCGCAAAATATGCTCATGCTATCTTGCTCGAGCAGCGGGGCACGGGCCGGTCGCTGCCGCCGCATGTCGACAAAAGCACGATCAATCTGGCGCTTTACCTCGAAGACTTCGAAGCGCTGAGAGCACATTTGAATGTGCAGCGGTGGACAGTGATCGGACACTCTGCCGGTGGAATCCTGGCGATGGATTATGCTGCAGCCTATCCTGACAGAGTCGATAAAATCGTCCTTCTGGACACGGCTCCGGTCGCCTTCCAGTACCTAACTGCCTTCGAAGACAATGTGCTCGACCGTCTTACGCTCGAAGATCGGGATCGGCTGGCAACTCTGGAAAAGGGAGACTCACCCCAATCACGAGCAGAAATTGCCACATTGGAGGCAAAGGGTCTCTTTTTTGATCGAAAAATCGGAGAACAGCTGGCGGGAGAGTTGAGCGGCGCCTGGCATGCTGATGTGGGCCACCTGCTGGGCCCGGAAATTACCGCACCGGGATATGATTTACGACCGCGTCTGAAAAACTTCGACCGTCCTGTATTGGTTCTTCATGGACGCCAAGATCCCATGGACCCGCTGATGGCCTATGAAACAAGCGCTACATTCAAACATTCAACTTTGCAGTTCATTGATCGAGCCGGTCATTTTCCATGGTTCGATCAGCCGAAGGAGTTTGATAAAGCCCTTGGAGATTTTCTCAATTCAAAGTGATGCAGGCCATGAGAAATCTGTAACGCCAAGTTAGCCCGGTGCTGAAGAGAGATCTTCGTAGCTCTTAATTGGCAATATCAGGCCAATGCGCTTATTGACGAGTTCGCATTACCGCAGAAGATTCCATTTGCCGGTAACAATGGCAGTGCTTCAGGCGCGGGCTATCAGACAGCGGAAGCTGGCACCGATGCGGTAGGAGCCATCGGGTTGGCGGAAGGGTTCAAGAGCGGCTCGATGAGCGGCATCAACGGCCTCAACGTTGGAGTGCTCGATGACGCGGGCGGAGACACCGGAAGAGCGCAGGCCGCGGAGAGCAACATCGAGGCTCTCATAATGCCATGGGGCGTGCACGTCCAAGACATTGACAGGATCGAGCCCGGCTTGTGTGACGACACTGCGCAGGGTTTCTTCGTCTGACAGCGCGAACGGACCAGGCAGGGGAATGCCGTGAGACGGCGGAGGCATGAGCGGCTTGAGAGCCCGGATGATTGCCGCGGCGGGCATGCCTTGGGGATTGCCCCAGGTAACGATGAGCACATAACCGCCGGTAGTGGTAACGCGGCGGGCTTCAGTAAGCGCGGCGACAGTATCAGCCGCGAACTGGAAGGAGTTGAAGCCGGTGACGGTGTCGAAGGTGTGATCCGCAAAGGGCATCTGCTCAATGGGAGCGCGACGGAAATCGCCTTTGGGGACACGGGGGCGGGCGATGGCGAGAAGATTTTCCGAGGCGTCGATGCCGGAGACTTGCGCGCCGCACTCAAAGGCGAGCTGCGCAGCGAGGCCGGCGCCGCAACCTGCATCGAGATAACGTGTGCCACGGCCCACGGCCAGGCGGGCGAGTGCTTCTTCGTAGACAGGGCGGACGAGTTGTTCCTGGATTGCGGCCCAGTCTTCTGCGGCTGCGCCCCAGTAGCGGCCATTCACTTCAGCGGTAGTAATGGGCTCAGTCATGACTTGCATCTCGTCCCTTGTGGTGGAGCAAGTGTAGTGCGGCTGGTACGGGTGCTGAAGATTTTTCTGGCAGGAGAAGACAACGAGCCTTACTGCGGCGGCATATAGGGCTCAGCGCGGAGCATGTCCGTGAGGATGCCGCGCTCCTGCGGCGAGAACTGGCTCTGGTAGCGGGCCGAGTTCAGCACGGTGGCGCGCTGGTCGGGCGGAACGGAGCGCAGGTCACGCCATGCGTTGCGCATGACGGACTGGCGATCTGAGGGCAGGCCGCGGAAGGCCTGCGCGGACTGGTTCACGCGCATACGGTCCTGCGGACTGAGCCGCTCGAGCATCTCATTGCGGGCGAGGCGGCGCTGACGCTCAGCTTCGTCCATATTATTGACCGAGTGCAACTGCTGCACGAGGCGCTGCTGCTGCTCCTGCGGCAGCTTACGGAAGCTGGGGTCATTGCGCAGAAGCTGTTCCTGGTTCTGGACCGGCGTGTTGCGATGGTCGTTGAGCCAGGACTGCAGGTGGCCCTGAGGTGCATTTTGGTTGCTGTAAGCACCCTGATACGCCGGACGGGGTTGCGTGGCCGTGGCTCCGTTGTACGGCGAGGCCGGACGCGTGCCCCCATATGTGCCCGGATATGCCGGGCGAACGGAGTTGGGCGTAGCACCGCCGTAAGATGTACCGGGGCGTGCGGCCGAGTAGCCGGGATATTCAGGACGGCCAGCCCCACCGGGATAAGCCGGACGAGCGGCATTCGGCGCTCCGTAAGGAGAAGCGGGGCGCGTGCCGGGATAGCCGTAGGCGCCGGGGTAACCACCCGGCTGCGGAGCGCGGCTTGCGGGAGCATGGTTCATCATCGGCGCGTGAGGCACATTGCCGCCATGGGGCTGCGATGGGGCACGCGGCGCGGAATAATGGGGAGCCGACATATGTGGAGCAGAATAATGAGGTGCCGGAGCGTGGGACTGATGCTGCCAGCCGCCAGCCCAGGCAGAGCCAAGAGACAGGAATGCCATCGCGGCAGAAACTGCCGCTGCGCGCAGCAGACCGGATAGGGCCCTGGGCACAGCTCTCGCGTTGGCGTTGATGGTCACTTCCTTTTGCTCCCGATTCCTGCTGTCTTCAAACGTTTCAATTTACGTTATGGCACCCGGCCCCCAATTCCGGATGCCGGGAATGCCCCATGCTAGTTGTTGGCCTGATCCGGAGTTGGCTGGTCCATGGACTCAAGCTGATCCAGCAGCTGCGCATTGCTGTCGAGTGTCTGCAAATCATTGACGACGGCGGTAGTCTGCGGCGCCTTGGACGCGGGCTGCTCCCAGTAACTGTTCAGGTAAGCTCCGCCGCCGATAAGCACAGCAACCGTGAGCGCCATGGCAGCCAGCGGACGCGACTGCAACTGTGGACCGTAGGTCCAACGGGCTTTAAGTTTTTCAAACCAGCCAGCCGGGGGCGCGGCCTTTTCCTCGCGGAGCCGGGCTTCAAAACGCGTCATGAAGTAGGGGTTCGGCTCCGGAGCAGGCCATGCGTCGAGTGTGGACATGGTCTGGCGCAGAACAGCAAGCTCGGCGCGGCAACCCTCACAGCTTTCGACGTGCTGCTTTACACTCGCCGGCACGGAGGGAGAGTCGAAGAGCAGGTCAGCCAGCTTCGATTCCATTCCCGCGCACATCGTGTTCATCGTTTCCATTGCAACCACCCCACTTCCAAAAAATCAGCGTGACTTCCAGCAAACCTGACTTTCCGTTGACTTAGACGAAATTCTTCAATTTCTCGCGTAGTGTCTGGTACGCGCGAAATAACAAACTTTTTGTGGCGGACTCGCTCAGCTTGAGAACGTCGCCAATCTGGCGGTAGTCCAACCCCTGGTACTTGTGCATCAGCACGGCCATGCGCTGCCTTTCGGGCAGCGCCATAACATGCTTGCGGATGGCGGCCATGCGCTCCTCGCGCAGGATCCGCTGCTCCACGTTGGGCTCGTCGTCGGCGATTTCCGGCGTCGCGCCCGTTTCCTCATCCGGCACGTCGAGGTATACGTTCTGTGCGGCGCGCTCGTGCCGGGTATCGCGCGCGTGGTTCACCGCCAGGTTCGTGGCAATCCTGTAGAGCCAGGTGGTGAACTTGGCTTCGGCGCGGTAGCTCTCCCGCGAGCGGTAAACCCGGAGGAAGACCTCCTGCGCCAGTTCTTCGGCTACGGCCTGGGTATGGACCATCCGGTAGAGGAAATGCACCATGGCCCGGTGATACTTCGCGACCAGGTAGTCGAAGCCTGAGTCGTCCCCGGCGGCGACGCGAAGCATGATAGCGGCGTCGCTGGAAGGGTCGAGCCCGGCTGGGCCTGGCTGAACTCCAACTCCCGTACCGTCGGCTCGGCCCGAGCCCCTTGCTGGAAGATCCAGAACCGGATTTACGGTCAGGGTAGCCATGTCTTCTGTAACCCCGTTTGGGTCGGAAGGTTGCGGTTGCTCACCGCCTTCCGCATCGGGGAGGGGGTCTTCGGGCGAGTTTTCGGCCTTGGCAAAGGCGTAGGGGCCGGCTCCCGCGCCTGCAGGGTCCGCAAAGCCTGGCTCGCCAAGGGAGCGAGCGCCGAGCCGGCCCTCCTGGAAGAGGTCCCCGGCGACGCGGATTGGTCTGATCCGAAAGAACATGCACAGAGCAAGTGAGCCCTATCCGGCTGAAAATTTGGCCGGCTGGCCCTGCTGGTGATACTCTAAATCAGTTGACCGCATCCGGCGCTTTTCTCGTGCCGGTTCCCCTCCCAAAGGGTGTAAAAATAAGCGGTAACGTATTCCCTGCGCATAGGATATGCAGGTTTCCCAGAAAGGGCGGTTAGCTCAGCCGGTTAGAGCGCCTGCTTCACACGCAGGAGGTCCGGGGTTCGAGTCCCTGACCGCCCACCATTGTAAAAATCAATAACTTACAGACAAGAGACCACGTATCCGGGATTCTCTCATGAGCCGCCGCGATAAGAAACAAGGCGGTCGCTTTCCAGCAACCGCCTTTGTCATGTATTGCGCGGAATCTCAAATCAGCGGTGCCACGACGATTCGATCAAGATCAGGAGAGTATCCAGTCGGATTACCAAAACTGATTGTGTTTGTGCCTGCATGCAACTGAACTTGCACAACGATTGGTACCGGATCGTTAAAGGTACTTCCATTCAAATCAAGTTCTGTTGCCGCTGCTTCATTCACGCTCATGAAATATGACCGCGGACCGCTAGTCTGGTAATCAATTTCCAGCTGATAGGTGCCATCAGCAGGCACAGTCACATTCGAAAAGGTCACAGAATTGGCCGCGCCTCCGCCAATATTTCCAGCCTTGCCAAGCCCGGATGAGTAATTGCTGAACCCACCTGTAACTGTGCCGCTGAGCGTAGCCACTTCCGCCTCATACGTCGTAGATGTGGGAGCAGGAAAGTCGCCGTTTCCGCGAATCACAATACGGTCAAGATCGGGCGGATAGCTCACCGGACTGCCAAACTCGATTGTGTTCATTCCCTTTTGAAGGTAGACGGGGACTGTTGTGCTGGCGGGCAGAAAGAAGCTTCCACCTCCGCAGTTCAGTGTCTGGAAGGCTCCGCCATTCACGCTGTAAAGGTAGGAACGAAGCCCCTGCGTCATGGAGTCCACCTCCATGAGGTACTCTCCCGCCCTTGGCACGTAGACATTGTTAAATGTGACGTTGTTGCCGGCGCCAAGCCCAAGTCCGCCTACCTTTTCTCCACCCGAACAAGCGGAACAGCTTGCTATTACCGCAGAACCGTTAAGAACCGCCGCCTCTGCTTCATAACTAGTCGAGGGCGATGGTGCTGGCTTCCCGACGCCCCGGACCTTCAGGAGCCGGGAGCCGTGCCCCTTGATTACGGCGGAATAACCTCCGGATATCGGCCCAAGTTCGTTATGCGTCCAGAGATCGCGGACCTCGACCGCATTCGCAAAACCAAGCAGGCTCCATGGGATATGCACGTTCGTCACGGTGGCATTCATATTGAAGATGCCTACGTAGTAGGCGCCAGCACCGAGATTGCTTACCCAGACCTCAACATCGCCATCCAGCACCTGTTTTGCGGGCTTGCCGGCCTGATCCATGGCGAGCACTTCGTCGTTGCTCACAAGGCTTTTGCCGAAGCTGTCGATTGCCGTCAGATCGCCGCCTAAATAAATGGGGGCGTTTGTGAGAGCCCATAGTGACAATGCAGACCGTTTTTCTTCATTGCTGAGGCCATCGAGTGCTCCGTCACCAATATCCAGGCTGTCCAGATCATTCCAACCGACAGTGGGACCAGAAGCATTTTCCCAGCCCGGCAGGTCGCGGAAGCGTTCATAGATGCGAGGCCAGTCAGTGAGCGTAGCGCATCCGCCTTCGCACTCGACATCCTGATCGATACGCCGCGCGTTTGCATATTCCTGCCAGACACTGAGATAGTCCTGATCGAGCGCCCAGGAAACCGTCAGCCAGATGGGACGTCCGCTGGCGGCAATCGCCTTCGACCATGCTGCTACGTCCTGGCGGTTGTCGATAGAGAGGTCATAGCTGTCCGAGCCGGGCGTGACGCCGTCGAGCTTGATCAGATCAATGCCCCATGAAGCAAAAAGCGCTACGACAGAATTCATGTATTCCTGCGCGCCTGGCTTGGTGAAATCAATTTTGTAATGGTAGGGCGAAGTTCCCGGTCCTCCAAAGGCATTGCCCGCTGTATAAGGTACAACCAGGATGTCCTGAATGTGGTATGGGGTTCCGAGTATAGGCGAATTTGCCGCAACCGCCGGATACTCGACACCCGGAATCCAGTAGATTCCTGCCTTCTGGCCGTTGTGATGGATGTGATCGACCAAGGCTTTGATATCAGGAAACGTAGTGGTATTTGGGACGGGCCTGCCATTGGCATCGAAACTACCCTGCCAGCCGGAATCAATGTTGATGTACTCGAATCCACGTGCTTGCAAACCGGAGGCAGCCAAAGCATCGGACTGGGCTGCTACGTTGGTCTGCGTCAGAAAACCGGAGTTGATGGTTTGTTCGCTGAAAGTGCTCCAGCCTAGATATGGCCGTTCTCCTGCTCCATTGACCTGCGCCGGCGCCGTGGCGCTGGATGCAAAGAGGAGCGAGCCAAGAAAGAGAATTGAGACGAACAGAGGGTTCCCGCCTTTATGGCGCGGAAGCATTTGTCCATGACTCTCACGCGAATTAGAACAGCGGTCCGGAAACGTAGGGAGCGTCATTGGTTCCTCCAAAATACAAGGGAATTGGATAAAGCCGAGCGAAGTTACGTTAACGTTAACGGATTTATAAAACAGCTGAACTTTAATACCGCTCTTTAAGAATTGTCAAGCAAGAATCAGACGGATAAGGAAAACAATATAGGTGGATTCGCAGCGATTTCCTGCTTTCTAAGGCATGCGATGCAAAAGCTGTGACTGTCTCCGGTACGGAGAAATGTATTGTCAATTTCGAGCTCGTTGCGGTAACGTTAACGAACAGGTGATGCGACAATACTTCTGCTATGCCGAATAAGACGACAAAATCGAGCACAACGGAAATCCCATTGCTGGTGCTCCCCGATGCGCCTGCCCGCGAAACTGCCGCAGTGAAAGCGTGGGAAGAGCCCGTCATCATGAGGACTTACCTGCCAGATGCGCCGGACCGCAATCCCCTGTTTCTAGAAAAGCGCGTCTACCAAGGCAGCAACGGCAAAGTCTACCCATTGCCGGTCATCGATCGCATTGCGACCGAGCCATGTGAGCACGTGTGGCAGGCCGTGCATCTCGAGAACGAATATCTCCGCCTGATGATTCTACCCGAGATCGGCGGCCGGATTCACGTGGGATACGACAAGAGGAACGGCTATGACTTCTTCTATCGCCAAAACGTAATCAAGCCTGCACTGGTCGGGCTTGCCGGGCCTTGGATTTCTGGCGGCGTTGAGTTCAACTGGCCTCAGCATCATCGTCCTGCAACGTTTCTTCCAGTCAATATTGTGATTGAACGCGAGGAAGATGGGTCCGTGACAGCCTGGTGCAGCGACCACGATCCGATTTCACGCATGAAAGGCATGCACGGCGTCTGCCTGCGGCCGGGATGTGCGTATCTCGAACTGAAGGTCCGTCTCTATAACCGCACCTGGGACACGCAGACATTTTTATGGTGGGCAAATACGGCTACGCGTGTGCACGAGCATTATCAGTCCTTCTTTCCGCATGACGTGCGCTACGTCGCGGATCACGCGAAGCGTGCAGTCACGGAATTCCCCTGCAGCCTTGGAACGTACTACGGCATTCCTTATGGCGAGAGAGCGCAGCACGGAGTTCCTGCGGAAGAGATGCCGCGCAATTTCGTTCCTGATGGTTCTTATCCTCCAAACGATCTGAGTTGGTATGCCAACATTCCCGTGCCCACCAGTTACATGATTGTCAACTCGCGTGGAGACTTCTTCGGCGGCTACGATCATGCTGAGCGTGCCGGCGTAGTGCATGTTGCGAACCATTACGTCGCTCCGGGCAAGAAGCAATGGACCTGGGGCAACCATGAGTTCGGATATGCATGGGACCGCAGCCTTACCGACAATGACGGACCGTACATTGAACTAATGGCTGGCGTATATACGGATAATCAGCCGGACTTCTCCTTCCTTGCGCCGGGGGAGACAAAGAGCTTCAGTCAGTTCTGGTATCCAATTCAAGAGATTGGAGTTCCTGATGCAGCCAACCTCCATGCCGCTTTGCGCACGGCGTGCAAGGACGACAAGCTCCATGTGCATCTCTTAGTCACGCACGAAATTAAGAATGCTGTGCTTCGTCTCACCGTACCGAGTCAGACTCCGGAAACATGGACTGGTACGTTGCAACCGGAGAGCCCAACAACCATCGCGTTGCCACTTCCAGAGAAAGCAACGGAATGGGCTCTCGAACTCGAAGCAAACGACGAGGTGTTTCTTCGCTACGCGCCTTCTGAGACTCAGCCAGCGCCAGAGCCGGTCGAAGCAACCGAGCCCCCTGCTCCGGAGGAGATTGCGAGTATCGAGGAACTGTATCTGACCGGGCTTCACCTGGAGCAATATCGCCACGCCACCCGCTCGCCGGAGCCTTACTGGCATGAGGCGCTGCGGCGGGACCCGCAGGACAGCCGCGTCAACAACGCGTTGGGACGGACGCATCTGCGCCGTGGGGAATTTGCGCAGGCCGAGAGCTATTTTCGTTCCGCAATCGCGCGTCTGACGCTGCGCAATCCGAATCCATACGACAGCGAGGCTTACTACAATCTCGGCATGGTGCTCTTGTTTCAGGATCGCGCCGATGAGGCTTATGGTGCTTTCTACAAGGCAACGTGGTCGGCGGCATGGCGTGGACCGGGGTACCACCGTGTTGCCGAAATCGATGCACGCCAGGGACATTTTACGGCGGCGCTGGAGCATCTATCTCGCTCGCTACGCGCGGATGCTGAAAATTCGAATGCGAGAAATCTCAGAGTTGCGATTATGCGCAAACTGGGACGTGTGAGCGAAGCGGAGGCAGAGCTTGACGCAGTGCTTCGAGTAGACCCGCTGGATATCTGGAGCTGCTTTCTCAAAACCGGCGCCATGCCTGCGGATGTTGGCGAGCGTCTGGATCTGGCCTTTGATTGCATTCGTGCAGGCCTCTTCCAGGATGCGGAAAAAGTTCTTCAGTCAGGCCCGATCTCTAGCACACACCCACTGGAGCTCTACACTCGATCCTTTCTTCAATCGCTTTGCGGGAAAGAGAAGGTTGGCCGTTCCTTCGCCGCACGAGCTGAAGAAGCAAGCCCGATGTATGTGTTTCCCAGCCGGATAGAAGAGATGAAGGTGCTGCTGGCTGCCATATCCGTAAACTCCAAGGACGCGCGAGCGCCGTACTACCTTGGTAATTTTCTCTACGACCGCCGACGCCACCGCGATGCCATTGTGCAATGGGAGCGGGCAGCCAGGCTTGCTCCTGATTTTCCTACAGTATGGCGCAATCTTGGAATCGCCTATCTGAACGTGGAACACGAGGAAGAGAAGGCGCGCGATGCTTTTCGCCGTGCACGCGATGCTGATCCTGAAGACGCGCGCATTCTCTACGAGGAGGATCAGCTCCGCAAACGGCTGGGGGATCCGCCTGCAGAGCGGCTCGCTGTGCTTGAAGCTCGCCATGATCTCGTTGCCCGACGCGATGATCTGTCTGTTGAGCTCGCTGCGCTTTATAACCAAGTTGGCAGGCCTGCAGATGCACTTGCACTGCTACTCTCTCGCCAATTCCAACCGTGGGAGGGCGGCGAAGGGCTTGTCTTAGGCGAGTATGTCCGCGCCCAGCTTCTGCTTGGACGCGCTTTGCTGGCAGCAGGCCACTCACGTGACGCGATCCAATGCTTTGAAGCTGCAAATCATCCACCTCAAACGCTCAACGAAGCTCGGCACCTGCTGGCAAACAGCAGCAATATCGAGTTCTGGCTCGGTGAAGCATGGGCTGCAGCGGGAGAATCGGAGCAGGCAAGGCTGCATTGGGAAAACGCAGTGCGTCAGCGAGGTGATTTTCAGCAGATGCAGGTTCGCGCAGTCTCTGAGATGACATATTGGAGTGCGATGGCAATGCGCCGGCTTGGATGCGAAGACGACGCAACTGCAATGTTCACGGACATTCTTGAATATGCAGCAGACCTTGAAAACAGCGAGCCGAAGATCGACTATTTTGCGACTTCGCTACCGACCATGTTGCTCTTTGAGCAAGACCTCAAGAAGCGCCAGCACATCACGGCAACATTTCTGCGCGCGCAGGCCTTGTCCGGGCTCGGAAAGCATGCAGAAGCTCGCGCGGCGCTTCAGAGAGTCAACTCGCTGGATCGCTCACATTCCGGGGCGCAGGATCTTCCCGAATACAACCTGACTCATTAAGTGGAATCTCATACGTGCATGTCTCAATCGTAAACAACGAAAGCAAGAATCCGCTCCACTCCAGCCACGTCACCGGATACGTTTGGGGCATTGCAGTAGTTGCGGCCCTTGGCGGCCTTCTTTTTGGTTATGACTGGGTGGTGATTGGCGGCGCACGGCAATTCTTTGAAGTCTATTTTCATCTCGAGAGCGCTTCAGCGGTGGGATGGGCCAACAGTTGTGCGCTTGTGGGCTGCTTCGCTGGATCATTGGCCGCTGGAATCCTAGGAGCACGATTGGGGCGAAAGCCCGTCCTGCTCATTGCGGCTGTGCTCTTTGCCGTTTCGTCCATTCTGACGGGATGGGCTTCATCATTTACGGTCTTCATCACATGGCGCATTGCCGGGGGCATTGCCATCGGGCTCAGCTCCAATGTTTCTCCGCTGTATATTGCAGAAGTCAGTCCGGCTTCGCACCGCGGACGGCTTGTGAGCCTCAATCAATTTGCCGTGGTTATTGGCATTCTTCTTGCGCAGATTGCGAACTGGAAGATTGCTGCTCCAACGCCGGAGCACCTCGCGCCGGATGCGCTGCTTGCATCGTGGAATGTACAGTACGGCTGGCGCTGGATGTTTACAGCAGTTGCCATACCTGCGGCCATCTTTCTAGTCGCATCTCTCGGCATACCAGAGAGCCCGCGATGGCTTCTGGCGCGTGGGCGCAAGGAACAAGCAGCTAGAGTGCTGCAGCGGATTGGCGGCAGCAAAGAATATGCGGCTGCGGAAATGGATGCGATAGCAACTGCCTTACATGTCGAACAGACCGAATCGACGGCATGGCGCGGAGCGTTGTCTCCTGGCGCACGCGCCATGTTTCTTGTTGGGATTGGGCTTGCAATACTGCAGCAGTGGAGCGGCATCAATATCCTGTTCAACTACGCAGAAGAGGTCTATCGCTCTGCCGGGTTGGGCACAAACCAGATCCTTTTCGACATTGTCATTACTGGCGCAATCAACCTGTTGTTCACGCTGGCTGCGATTGCCTTCGTTGACCGCCTGGGCCGGCGCCCTCTCATGCTCATTGGCTGTGTGGGCATTGCTGTGTCCCACCTGCTGGCCGGAGCTGCATACAGCACAGGCCAGCAGGGCATGCCGGTGCTGGTGCTTACACTTTGCGCCATCGCTTGCTATGCCATGACACTGGCTCCGCTGACATGGGTGCTTATTGCTGAGATTTTCCCCAACCGACTACGTTCCATTGGTGTCTCTGCTGCTGTTTCCGCGTTATGGATTTCCTCCTTTGCGCTCACCTATTCCTTCCCTTTTATTGTTCGGTCGATGGGCAGTGCAGGAAGCTTCTTCGTCTATGGCACAATCTGCATCGCAGGCGCAGTGTTCGTATTTTTCTGTGTGCCGGAAACAAAAGGCCGCACCCTCGAGGAAATTGAGGAACAGACAACTTCTGCTTGATGCGGCCACAGAACCGCTTCACCGCGTGGTTTCCCGCTCCAGCGTAAAGAATGCGGCTTGAAAATCTCCATGCAGCGAAACATCCACTCCATGATGCATCCAGTAATCTCCGCTGGCACGTTGAACTGTTGTCGCGGAAACGGCTCCTTCCTGCGCGTGGATGCTGTAAATCGTATCCGGCTCCAGTCCGCGCAGATAGAGGCGAGGATAAGGCTTGCCCTGTTGGCTGGAGTGCAGAAACGCAAAGACAGCAGCCTCATGGCCATCCCGCGCAACGGACTCGGTGGCGGAATACTCACTACCATCGGAGGGCAAGATCAGCCGATACAACGCACCTTCCTGAACTGTTGCGCGAATCGCCTTGTACTCCGCTACAAGTCTCTTTGCAGTCGCGAAGTCCTCGGCCGACCATTGATTCAGGTTCGCGCCTATACCGAGGCTGCCTTGCATTGAGGAGAGGAACCGATATGCGAGAGATGTCGTCCGGTTGTTCATCCAATTCGGTGAGTCCGTTACCCACGCCATCATTACCCCGGGCGAATAAGCATAGGTGAAGCCATCCTGAATGCTCAGCCGATCGAAAGGATCGGTGTTATCGGAAGGCCAAACCTCATCCGTGAAATGCATGATACCCAGATCGACGCGCGCGCCTCCGCCGGAACAGGATTCGATCTCAACAGTGGGATGCTTCCGGCGTAATTCTGCAAAGATGCTGTAGAGGTTCTGCACATACTGGACGTAAACCTCTTTTTGTTCTTCCTTCGGTGCCGCGGGCCATCCGGGCTCTGACCAGTTGCGGTTATAGTCCCACTTGAGAAACGCAATCTCATTTTCCGAAAGCAGCTTGTCTAGAAACTCAAACACATATGCGCGCACGTCAGGCCGTGCAAGGTTGAGCACTAGCTGATGACGGCCCTCCGTGCGTGGGCGGCCAGGAAAATTCAATACCCAATCGGGGTGCTTACGATAGAGATCGCTGTCAGGGTTCACCATCTCTGGTTCAACCCACAGCCCAAAGTCCATACCGAGAGAGTGGACCTTATCTATCAGCGGCTTCAAACCATGGGGAAACTTTTGCGGATTCACGTACCAGTCACCAAGTCCAGCATGGTCGTCTTTCCGCTCTCCAAACCAGCCGTCATCCATCACGAAACGTTCAACACCCATGCTTGCGGCTTTCTCCGCCAGAGCTTCCTGTCCTGTTTCGTTCACGTCAAAACCAGTGGCTTCCCACGAGTTATACAAAACTGGCCGCAGGCGATGGTGCGGCGCGGCAGCAACCACCGAATCAAGCTCAAAACGATGAAGCAGCCGAGATGCCCCACCAACTCCTTCGCTGGAATAACCGCCGTAAAACTTTGGCGTCTCCAGCGATTGGCCGGGAGCGAGCACATAGGCGAAATCAAATGGGGTATAACCACCAGTGATACGAACGCGGTTAGCCCAATCTTCCTCAACATTGATCTGCCACGAACCGCTCCATCCAAGCGCGCCAAACCACACATCGCCTGCATCCTGGTCCTGCTGATTTCCGCGTTCAATAGCGAACCACGGATTCGCCTCGTCGCCGGTCGAACCGCGGCGGCTCTCAAGCACAATCTTGCCGGGACGCAACGGCATCTGCTGCAGATTCCACTCTCCCGCCCAACGGCCAGTGAGATAGCGAAGCTGGTAGTCATTACTCGCTTGCAGATTCCACGTGGCTGCAAATGCCTGCTCGATGGTGAACGGCTGCTGCGTTCGATTTTCGATGCGTGCCGATCTGGCCAATATTCCGGTTTCTGCGTCCATCTGGTAAATCAGGTCGACCACCACATCGCGGCTGATGTCTTTAAGCGTGATGGTCAATGTGTTGTCTCGAATGGCATGCGAGGCGTAATGCAGCACCAAATCTCGATTGCCATCAGGAAATGTAATCTTCAAGTCAGGCTCAACCACCAGGCCGCTGCCCCAGCCTACAAACTCCTGTGGAGTGGCATTGACTGGAAGGTCGAAAGCCGACGTGCCCCCATCTGCGCTCGCCGCCGGAATCGAGTCCGCAGGTCGCAGGCGCTTTCCCCAATAAAGGGTTTGTAACTCACCGCTTGGATTGACTCCAAGGACGTAGGAAACATCCTTGGCATCTATGCGGAAAGTATGCGCGGACTCATCATAGTGAATCTGGGCCGGTTCAACCTTGCCTGGCTGCGCCGATGTGCGCAATGTAGGTGCGAAAATAGAGAAACACAAGATAATCTGCAAGAAGACGCCATGCCGACGCTGTAACAAACGCCAGCAAATCTGTGAAAATTTCCTATGCATTGCAATCCTCATGAAGTAATTCCAGTTCGCTATCAGGCTTTCCGATCTTGAAACATTGCGGGAAGCATCCGAAGTTCCGTTTCCGCATGTAACCGCCTTCTCACGATTCCCGATTTACATCTCGCAGAAAATCTCGCCGGTTGGGTTCAAGCGGATATCCTTTCGCAAAACTGAGAGCTGATACGTCTGAGCTTCAGACAGCGACGAATGAGAATTCGTGTACGTTAACGAAATCACGTTACACATCGGTCCCCTGCCCTGTCAAAATCTCTATTGAAGCAGGTTTCGCACCCAACGGATGTGCGAAACTGTTGAACGAAGTCTAATAATGGGATCAACACATAAAAGCGGCAAAGCAGCCGGCATCCGTGACATCGCGAATGCCCTGGGAACCTCAATCGGGACGGTAGATCGAGCCCTGCATGGACGCAGCGGCGTGAGCGACCGTACAAAAGCACGCGTGCTGCGCATGGCGGAACAGCTCGGTTACAAGCCCAATATCGCGGCAAGATCGCTCAAGCTCAACCGCAATCTTCGCATTGCTGCCGTTCTTCCCCGCGAAATCGCCGCCTTCTTTGATCCTCTGCGCGAAGGTATCCGGGCCGCCTCAGAAGAAGCACTGGGAATGCAGCTCACGCTTGACTTCATCGACTACCCTCGCCTTGGCTCCGGCGATCTTGCAGCACTCGAAAGCGCGGCAGCGAAGAAATACGACGGAATACTCTTCACTCCCTTCCGTCCACGCGAGCTGGCGAGTGTCATGCATCGCATCCTGGAACAAGGTATTCCCATGCTCTGCGTTGCTAGTGACGCGCCCGACAGCGGCCGCATTTCGTCCGTGACTGTGGACGCTCACACAAGCGGTGCGCTTGCAGCCGAGCTTCTTTCGCACAAACTGCAGACACCGTCCCGTGTCGCTACTATTACTGGCGAATTGGCGACATTTGACCACGCGGAGAAACTGCGCGGGTTTGCCGCCAGCCTTGCGATGCTCGCTCCCCATCTCACGCTTCTTCCTGTCGTTGAGTCGCATGAAAGCCCGGAGGACGCCTATCGCCAGACAATCGCATTGCTCAAGAGCAAGACACGGCCCGATGGGATCTACATCAGCACAGCCAACAGTCTTCCGGTATTGCGCGCACTCGATGAGCTCAAGCTCCTCGGGCGTGTACAAGTGATCACCACCGACCTCTTTCCAGAGCTGGTACCGCTGTTGGAGTCTGGAAAGGTACTTGCCACGCTCTATCAGCGCCCGGAAGCTCAGGGAAAAACCGCTTTCGAAACACTTCTCGGTCATCTCACGAATAAGGACAAGCCGGTCAAGACGCACCGCTTTGCTCCGCATATCATTCTGCGCAGCAATCTCTCCCTTTTCGCCAGCCGGCTGACCAATTCCGCGGCAAGTTAGCGGCGGATTACTACTGCGCCGGCACGAATCGAATCGCGCATCCCCCTCCCTTTGCCAGCGAAATTGTGAGCGTATCACCGCTCCGCACATTCTGCCGGCGAATGGAAACGTGCTTTGGATTCTGCGCTGCATCGGAGGCGTCCTCATAGATTTCGGCTTTATATGCACCCTTTCCAAGAAAATCTGCGTGGATGCGCAGCTCGCGCGGCGTCCAGTTGGTAATACTGCCCAGGTACCATTCCTCTCCGTGGCGGCGCGCAATGGTGACAAATTCTCCTGGCTCTCCATTCAGCACGCGCGTAGCATCCCATGTTGTCGGAACATTCTTGATGAACTGAAAGTCTGGTTGATTGACATATGCCGACGGCACATCTGAAACCATCGCGAGCGGCTCCTCGAAGACGATGTACAGAGCTAGCTGCTGCGCACGCGTGCCCATGACCATGGGCCCTTTATCACGCACGGCGAAGTCCTCCTGCGTTACGTTGTTGAAACCGCCGGGGGTATAGTCCATCGGCCCGCTCAACATGCGCGTGAAAGGAAAAGTCGTGCGATTGACCGGTCCATCCCGACGGCCGGCTTTATTGTTTTCGAGTCCTAGTACCGCTTCATAGTTGAGAACGTTAGGATAAGTTCGTTGAATCCCCCACGGCTGCGTAGCGCCATGAAAATCCACCATGAGATGATGCTCGGCCGCGAGCTTTGCTACGTCGTAATACCACTGGATTCCTTCCTGGTCATTGCGAAGAATGAAGTCTATCTTGACGCCGGCTACTCCCCACTTCTCATACAGAGGAAATGCCTCCTTCATCTGCGCCGCAACAGCCTTGGAATATAGCCATATCCAGACCTTCACATTCTTCTTCGCAGCATACTGCACCAGCTCCGGCACGTCCACGTTGCCACGCATCTTCGTAATGTCACGGTCCGACCACCCTGCATCGAGCATCATGTAGGGAAAACCGGACTCGGCCGCAAAGTCGACATAGTACTCCATGTTCTTAGTCGTGTAAGCAGATTGACCGTCCGGCCCCAGATCGCCATTCCACCAATTCCACGAGGCTTTGCCCGGATGAATCCAGCTTGTATCCGTCACGCGATTCGGAGGATTCAAATCCGTAATCAGATTGGACTCGATGAGATCGCCCGGCGTGTCGCCGAGCAGAATTACGCGCCATGCGCTGTCATGAGGAAGGCTCGCATCCACAGCCGGACCTTTGCCATCCACTGGCGGGGATATCTTGCTGATAATGTAGTGCCCGGTCCAATTACCTGTGGGGTTTTCGAGATACATTGCGGCATTCCCCTCCAGATCCGCTTCTCCGACGGCGGCCCACGCCAGGCCAGGCATGTGCATCAACATTGGCGCGCCGTTCAAAATGTAGCTCGATATTCCCCCCTGATTACTCAAAGCGCTCAACACTTGTGGCACATATTCACTTTCATACCCGCTTTGATAGTTGGGCAAGCGCAGCGCCCAGGCGTCCGCATCCACCACGGGACGAAACTCGGTGTCTTCCTGCGTCAACTGGTATCGCGAGAGCGCGGCCTGCTTAGGCACGCGGTAGCGAAACGCCACGCCGCTGTTATAGACCCTGGCCTCAACATCAAACCTGCGGCTGGGACTCGCACTCTCCACAGCCTGTATTGTCAGGCTGTTGTAGGCGTCGTGGACAGCGGAAGTCTTGCCGGCCAATAACGTATAGTCGTCCACGCCTGATCCCGCAGTACTGCCCGCGATATGAACGGACGCACCCAGAGAAGCCTGATTTGCCAGCTCCAGGCGCAAGGCTGAATTCTCGAAAACCTGCTTCCCGTGGAAGATAACCGAGTACACAAGCTGACCATCGCTGCTCCCTGCTTCCACCTTGCCGGGCTGCACAGAGAAATGCAGGACAATCCGGTGATCCGGCGAAGTTACGTCAACAGGATTGGATTGCCCATAGCTAAGCAATGCACTGCAAAATCCAAGTACGGCAACAAGACTCAAGGCAGAAGACTTCCATCGCAACATGCCACCCTCCGGCTATTGATGATAATGACTAAACATATGATCCATGCGCATCAAATTCAGATGGCAACGGCTTCTCGCAATGAGAAGCCGTTTCGACAAGGTTGTCCAATTGCTAGAACACATACTTCAATGCGAGCTGGAAGAAGCGTGCATCCGGTGTGTTGTTCTGGAAGAACTTCGGCCCGGAGATCAAGCCCCCATTCGCATTCATTGACCCATTAGGCGTGCCGAGTGTCGGATGGTTCAACGCATTGAACATATCCGCTCGGAACTGCAGGTTCTGTTTGCGCCAAACCGGAAAGCTCTTGAACAACGACATATTCACCTGGTAGTAACCCGGTCCATAGATGTTGTTCTGCACAGTGCCGAGCAGCGCAATTGCGGTTGCTTTATCCGTAACCGGTGCCTGGAACTGCACTGGAACACCGTCCGGGTTCACTGACCCCACTGGATGCGTCGCATCGGAGATCATTTCCCCAGGCAGCGGATTACGGAATGCACATGGGTTGAAGTAATTCTCCTTCGTCTTAACCTGCGTTGGGCAGGATGTCAGACTGGGATTTGACGGGTCGGGCGATCCACCCGCGGCAAATGGGTTGCGTACAGGAAATGCCCGGGCGCCTCCTCCTGATGCTGTGCTGATGTTGGGGCCTACTGTAAACGGAGTACCAGTTTGCGCAGCATAGGTCAGGCTCGAGGACCAGCCTCCCACAATCTCATCCAGCCAGCGCGGTGAGTTGCTGAGGAAAGCGCGGCTTCGGCCAAACGGAAGCTCGTAATTCGCATTGATCGTAAACCGATGGCGGATATCAAAGACAGAGTTGGTCAACTCATCGATATACGGAATCAAGGTTGGTTGCCGGTTTCCAATTGCGGTAAACAGACCTCCCGCGTCGCTCGCATCATCGAGAGCATGGGACCAGGTATATGTCGCCAGGAACGTCAGCCCATGTGAGTACCGCTTTTCCAACTTTGCCTGCATCGAGTTGTAGGTGCTGACACCGGCAAAATGCACCTCACCGATTCCGCCAAGGTCAGGGAACGGGTTAAATGGATTGGTATTGGTGCCGGGACGCCACAGGCCGGGAGCCGTATTCGGAGCGCCATAAAGTTCCAAATGACGGGAAAGGTTGCCCACATACGTCAAGGTAAAAGACATGTTGGGCGAAACCTGCTGCTGTACTCCAAGACTGAAAGTCATCGTATACGGCGGTTTGATCTCCGGATCGATCGAGTGAAATCCCGGTTGCGAAATAAAGGTCTGCAGCTGCCCGCCGTTGGTAGCCGGCAGCAATCCAGCCTGCAACGTGACACCCTGGGAAGCCAGCGATGGGCAATTGCCTTGAACGCAAGTCGGCGCAAAGAAGTTTGCTTGATTCGACCACGGGAAGTTTGCGCCCAGATTGCCATTGCCTTCCGATTGCAGGCCACCGTAGAAAATTCCAAAGCCTGCGCGAACAACTGTTCGATCATAGGGTAAGTAAGCAATGCCTATACGTGGAGCAAAATTTGTCTTCTGCACAGTCGCCAGGCGGTCATTGTTAACAAACTGCACGGTGACGTTGTCCTTTGCCAGCGCATCAAGGAATGGAGCGCCCAAAACGATATTTCGCTGACTGTTGGGAAACTGCACAACACCCGCTCCTGTGCCAATGCCAAGCGGCCCGGTCACAACAAAGTTCGACTGCTGCCCACCATTCTCCTTGTAAGGCTGGAAGTAGTCATAACGAACCCCCAGGTTCAGAGTTAGTTTCCTGTTGATCCGCCAGTCGTCCTGCACATAGCCAGCGTCATACCACTGCGCATCGTTCACATTGGGCGAAACCGAAAGGGCAGCATAATTTTCCTGATCGACCATCATGTCTGCTACTGCGTTTCCGGTATTAGCCACCCCAACCAATCCGGTATATTGGCCGTCCCAGTGGTATTGACCAAGGTCAGCAGGAGCATAAATGTAGTAGAAGCGAATCGCCTGGAAAGATGCGCCAAACTTCAGCGAGTGGTTCCCCCAGATTTTTGTCACGTTGTCGAGAATCTGATAGACATTCTGCGATTCCCGGCTGATACCGACTGAGCCCCATTGCTGGATAGTGCCGTTGACATAACCCGACGGCAGACCATATTGGCCAGGCTTGAGATCCGAGGGCTGTGGTCCCAAGCCCAGCGAGGTATTGAGCGTGGGATTGTAAGCGTTCGGTTGCTGGAAGTTGAACACGCCCCAGTTATATCCAAAGCGAAGCTCATTCGTCAGCGTTGGCGTAAAGATGTGAGTTTCACTTCCCATAAAGTTCATGGCAAGGTTCGTGTCATACTCTCCGCCATAGCCGCTGCCATCAAGAACTGGACCGAGTGGCAGGCCGTTCGTTTTAATCTCGTGCAGGTAGCTATAACGTACGTAGCTCTGGTCCTTCGAACTGATGTTCCAGTCCAACCGCTGGTCCCATTGGACCGTATTGTCGGCATTGCCCACATTCACAAGATAGTTGTTGTATAGCTTGCCATTGTTGGCATTAGGTGACGGGTAGAGTTTGAGAATGTTCTGAGCAACAGTATTGATCTGATTGGCGCAAAATACATTTTGCTGCCCGTTGCACACAAGCGGTTGGGCAGGATCTGCCGTATTCGGCTCATATAACAAAGTCGGAGCTCCTACGCCCGTCAAGTCTCCGTTGAGCAGTTCCGAGAAGTCGCCCTGCCGCTCAAGAGCAGACGGCACATTGATCGGCGTAGGATTGCTGATCGAGATGCGGTTGACTTCCATATCGCCGAAGTAAAAAAGCTTCTTTCTCCAGATTGGAAAACCAAGCGTGGCACCAAACTGATTCTGGTGATAAGGCGGAACAACTGCATCCGGTCCTGCATTCCAGTTAATTGCGTCCAGCTTGGTATTCCGCAAGTATTCCCAAACGTCTCCGTGTATCTGATTCGTTCCGGACTTGATGTTGGCCTGCAGAACCCCACCCGCTGAATGTCCAAATTCTGCGCTAAAGTTGCTGGTTTGCAAACTGAACTCGGATAGAGCGTCCGGAGGAGGCCGCATGATGTAGCTCGAACCGTTAAGGAAATCTACAAGATTTGTATTGTTGTCCACACCATCGAGAATGAAGTTGTTCTGCTCCGCGCGCTGCCCGTTCGCGACAAAGTCGCCGCTGCCCGAGCCTCGGGTATTGCCAAAGGGAGGCGCAACGCCATTCGTCAACTGAGCAATGTATACCCAGTTCCGCCCGTTCAACGGCGTGTCGTTGATTTCCTTGGTGCTGATCACCTGTCCAACGGCAGCATCCTGCGTCTGCAACACAGGCGCTTCCGTGCTGACCTTTACCGTCTGCGAAATAGTTCCCGGTTGCAGCGTGAAATTCACGCTCAACCGCTGCTGAATATCCAGATGCAGGTTCTCGCGAGTCACCGTTTGAAATCCCTGTGAGGATACGGTAAGTAGGTAATTGCCGATCTTCAGCGGAGAAAAGACGAACACACCGCTACTGTTTGACCTGGTTTCAAGAGCCAGCCCGGTATCAACATTCGTGACGGTGATCTGCGCATTGGGAATCACAGCACCGGATGTATCCTGCACAACGCCCGTAATAGCTCCTTGGTCGGTCTGCGCATCGCACGGTAGGGTTGCGGCAAGCAGCATCAGCAACACTGTCATACATGCAACAAAGAAGGTTGAGTAGGTTCGTATTAAAGTAGCCGGCCTCAAAGATTGTCTCGCCATTGTCTATCTCTCCATGCCTCAGCGCGCCTACGCTCATCTCCGTTCAGATACTCTTGTATCGTGTACGTTAACGTTTATGAAGGCGACACGGCTGTGTACGTTACCGCAAAAACGGTAATCTTACAAATAAAGAGTTGTCAAGAAACATTTTTAGGCGCAGCGAAATTTGGGTATCTAGGGCGCTAATTCCTCAAAAATTACCATATATTTCGACATATTTAGCGCGTCAGCAGTGCATCTACAAGCTGCCCGATTAAAATCTCCCCGTTCGGAATGCGAAGTAATCAAAGTATCGTTATCGTTAACATATATTAGAATTATCGCGTTCTCTTGGATTCGACCCTTACAACTTTTAGTCTACGTGTATGAGGATATAATGTGTACGTTACCGATAATTCGTATTTATCTTCAGAATCCTCCAGGTACGTCGTCACAAGATATTGTCTAGTTCAAGCACTATGAATGGATTTGGCAAACAGCGGGTACACTTCCGAAGTTGATCGGGAGGTAGTGGCTACTACATAGTTAATTGTTGCTCCGCACTCCTGCCCTACGGCCTATCATTAAATGAGCCAACAAATACCTCTTCAGAGTGTTCAAACCTGAACTGCCAACTTGGCGGCAACGACGCCGGGGATACTCACGAGTGACGATAGAGCTCTCCATCGTCATGTTTGCGCGCATAGAAAAAGCCGCCAGATCTAGCGACTTTCCGTCAGTCAATTACCAGTTGGGACCACGCCAATCAGTCCCTCATGTATACGAGCCCGGAACCTGACTCATAATCCATAACGGACATGGTCGATCACCTGGGTCTGGCGTAGGGGCTCTCATACCAGTTTTACTCGTTTATCAGTCGTGCAAAAGTTGCCGGACGCTTCACTTGCAGGACGGAGCTGTTTGTGCGTCAATTCGTTCAACTTGATTGAAATAACATGTGAAATGCAATCGACGAAATGCATGGCATATGTGACCTGCCCTTTGGCGCCAGGCTCGTGCGTTAGATCAACATAACCATGACCGGGGAAGTTTATGCGGACTTGCCAAACAGGATGAAAAACCTTCGCATGTACAGCTGATTTGCTCGGGCATGGTCAAGCTTGTTTACATCGATCCGAAGGGGCAGGAGTTCATCCTGGGGCTCAGATCAGAGGGCTGGTGGATTGCATCAACGCAGGTACTCCTCGATGTTCCAAATCTGTACACCGTGGAAACACTGACACCCGGTTTGTTCTCAACCATGACTGCCGACGACTTTTCGCAGCAATTGCCGAAGAATCCGCGAATGATGCGTCACTATCTCTCGTCAGTCTGCCGCGAGGTTGTCATCCAGGCCAAGATGCACATTATGCTCGAGGCCACCAGCGCGGAGAACCGGCTGAAACAGTTAATTGATGAGCAAGAGCAATCAGTATGGAAGACACTGGACCCGACGACAATCCTGCGACAGGCAGATGTGGCGAAGTTGATAGCAGTCACGCCGGAGCATCTGAGCCGGATTCTCCATAAGCACGCCAATTTTCACGAATAGTTGCTTTTCTCTCGCAGCGGGACGGGGGCGGCGGCGTACACATTACGGAGTGGAACGAAAATTTCGTGTCAGCGCCGGAGAAATTGGCCGAACTGCTGACGCTAGGTCGGTTTAAAAAGATCAATCCCTGCAGGCAAAGGTCGTCAAGCTGCACTACATTGGCGGGCTGTCGTTTGAAGAGATAGGGAAAGTGTTGGGCCTCGCCGTGCGCACCGCCAAACGTGACTCGGTGGTGGCTTGGGTGTTGCTGTCCAAACATATTTCTTCCAGCATCCGTATTTGGCTTTCTGCGATTGCTCTCCTGGGACCACTGTGCGCTTCGTGTGCACAGATCCCGGTCTTCAGAGCCATGCATGGTTACGCTGCCCGTTGCTTGGCGACCTGATTCAGCCTTTCGGCAATACCTGTAAGCAGGTGGTCCGTCTTGCGCTCCTCTTGTAGCGTCTGGTCCAGGAGCTGGGCCGAGGCCGCATCGCCCAGAATTTCTGCAAAGCGGTGCACAGTGCCGTACATCGCAATTTCATAGTGCTCGATTCGCTGGGCAGCAGTGATCAGTGCAACGTCGCGGACAGCATAATTCCGTGCGTCGAGCAGCATGTCTTCCGTCTCTGAAACCAGCGCATGAGCGACCTTGGATCGCACCTGACGCGCTGAGCCAGTAGCCGCAGTCAGAATCTGCGTGAGGCGCGCCGCGTGGTTCTGAGTTTCGTCCAGATGCTGATCCAGCACACGCCTCAGTTCCGGGTCCGTGCACTGCCGCGCCATATCCTGCCATGCGAGGAAAATTTGATCCTCCGCGGAGAGCAGCATCCGGAGCTGATTCACGTAAAGTTCGCGAAGATTGTTGAGATGCTCAATGATGAACTTCATGGTCACCTCCTGTCGCATTCTCTATATATTTGAGATGCGCATATCTGCCTGCGGGAAGGATCGATATCCTAAGACCTCGAACGCTGGGGACTTCCGGCAGCCCGGGGACACCAAGCCAGAACCCCACTTCGACCTCGCTTCAAGCTACATATTTCCAAAAAAGTTATAAATAAAGCATTATTAACAATACAGCGTTGCAGGATTGTGCCGATAGCCGTGCTACGCTGAGCTAACTCTATGCATATCAATGCCGCAATCTCGCGCTGTTGTTGTTCTTGTCAACGCGCGTGCGGCTGAATTCCCGTTACCAGCTCATCGGTAACTGTTTTTCTCTTCTTAAGAGAATTTCCCTTTGCTCTCGCGCTTCGTAAGTACCCCGTAGTGAAGCCGTGCTTGTGCGGTTTTTCACGCAAGATACGAATTGCATCCACGACATGCAACCATGCTGGTTCTGCTGCGCCCTGTTGGCGGCATGAATCCGCATATCTGATTTATTTGGAGGAGGACCACATGCGATCCAACATACGATGGACGCAAGCATTTTCATCCCTGTTAAGCCTGTTGCTGTTGCTTTCTATCCCAGCTCTGGCGCAGACTTTCCGCGGAAGCATCAATGGCACAATCACCGATTCCACCGGAGCCGTTGTTCCGGGCGCAAAGATTACAGCCACGGACATTGCCACTTCGGCTGTTCGCGAAACAATTTCCTCTGGCGCGGGCGAGTTCTCATTTGCCGATCTTCCGCTCGACACCTACACGGTCAAGGTTGAGGCCACTGGATTCCAGTCCACTGAGGTCACTGGCGTACAGGTGTTGGCTGGCAAGATTTATACGCTTCCGGTCAAGCTGAGCGTAGCCCAGCAGGCTTCCACTGTGGAAGTTTCCGCGGACGCTCTCTCGCTCGACACCACCACCATCACGCAGACCACGACTCTCGACGGCAAAGCGTTGCAGAATGTGCCGCTCAACGGCCGCGACTTTACGCAGCTCCTCGGCACCTCGGCCTCCTTTGCCGGCTACAACAACTCCGGCTCGGTCAACGGTACGCGCGGCAACCAGATTAACTACACTATCAACGGCACGGACAACAACGATCTGTACCTGAACGTGGACGCGGTTAACCAGGGCGGCATCAGCGGCATCGCCGGCGTCGTCTATCCGATTGACGCGCTCGACGAATACTCGCTCCAGACGACGGGCAACAGCGAATCCGGCCGCAGCCCCGGTGGCAACCTGAACGTCACCACCAAGTCCGGCACCAATCACTTCCACGGCGACGCTTACTACTACAACCGCAACGAGGCGCTGGCCGTAGCCTCGCCCTTCACGGCTCCCGGCCATCCGGCGCTGCCACTGCGAAACCAGAACTATGGCGCTTCGGTCGGCGGACCCCTCTTACGCAACCACACCTTCTTGTTCCTCCTCTTTGAGGAGCAGAAGTTCCTCATCGGAGAGGCCAATAGCACCACCGAACCCTCGCATGCCTACCAGACCGCGGCGCTCGCAGAGCTGAGCAAATACCACGTCCAGCCAAGCCAGGTCTCGCAGGCCATCCTCAGCACGCTGTGGGATCCGAGCGTTATCACCGGTCTGCCCGACGGGCCGGGCAACTACTTCACCAGCGCACCGCAGAGCGGTTACAGCCACAACGTCGTGGCCCATCTCGACCACAACTTCAGCGACCGCAGCCATATTTCCGCCATCTGGTACTTCGGCCAGGGCTATGCTGCGGCGCCTAGCTGCGTGTTCGTCTGCGGATACCTGCCCGAGTACTTTCAGGAAGTTCCCTCGCACATCCAGAACTTCAACACGGTGTGGAACTATAGCATCAGCCCCAATCTGACCAACCAGCTTGCCGCAGGCGCCAACTTCTTTACGCAGGCCTTTTCCGATGCGAACCACAGCCAGAATCCCCTGACTCTGGCTGGCCTCAACACGGGCGCCACTCTGTCCGGCGCTCCGCAAATCGCCATCAACGGCTTCGACTCGATCGGCGTCACGCCGACCTCGGGCCGCAATGATATCTCCGGCCAGATTGCGGACACGCTCTCCTGGACGGTCGGCAAACATCAGTTTCGCTTCGGCGCCGAGTTCCGCCGTGCCTACATCGACCTCTACTACAACTGGGGCGGCCGCGGCGCATTCAACTTTGGCACTGGACCCTGCGTGCTCGGCCCTTGGGTTGCCGATGGCCCTGCGGATCCCACCTGCGACAATGGCAAAGGAAACGGCTCCGTCGCCGACTCCAACATCCTGAACCTAGCCGATTTTCTTGCCGGCTACGCATATACGTCCAACATTACCCTCGGCACCCAGGAGCGCTTCATCTACACCCACACCGGCAGCCTCTTTGCTCAGGACTCTTGGCAGGTCACGCCGAAGCTGAACATCAACCTCGGCCTGCGTTATGACTACCAGCAGCCCTTCTACACCAACGATCCGAACACCTCCGTCTTCGACCCCAACAACGGCGGCCTGGTAGTGGCAGGCGGCGGCAAAGGAACGCCGGACTACATCTACAACAGCAACAAGATCAATCTCTCGCCGCGTGTCGGACTCTCCTACCAGTTGTTCGACCACACAGTCGTCCGTGCTAACTACGGCATCTACTTTGACCAGCCCGCCGGCCAAGCCTTCTATGGCAATATCGGCATCCCCAACGGCGGCGCAGGCGGCGCCAACAACAACCCAGCCGGCAGCCAGCCAAACTACTCGATCGTCAACGGCGCCAGCGTCGACGCCAACGGCAACCCGATTCCGGTGTGGACCTACAACCAGACAACGCCGATCTTTACGCCCGCCGATGGCACGCCCACTGGCAGCAACATCGTCTCCATCTACTCAGTCAGCCGCAACTTCAAGACACCTTACGTCAATCTCTTCGGCCTGAACATTGAGCAGGGCCTGGGTCACGCGTGGCTGTTGAACGTGGGCTTTGTGGGCTCGACCAGCCGCCACAACCTCGTGCTGCAGGACATCAACCAGTCCGCGCTGGGCCTGGACACCAACACGGCCGCCCAACAGGCCTCGCGTCCCTACTTCAACCAGTACCCCAACTTCGGCATCATCAACCAGATCAACTCCGCATCCTCGTCCAGCTACAACGCTCTGCAAATTACCCTGAAGAGCAATACGTGGCACGGCCTTACCAGCCAGTTCGCCTATGCCTGGAGCCACAACCTCGACGACTCCAGCCAGTTCAACAGCCTCCCGCAGGACTCCAGCAATCTGTCCGGCGACTACGGCAACGCGAACAGCGACATCCGCAACCACTTCTCCGCATATCTCAACTATGCGATTCCTACCCTTGCGTACGGACCGAAGCTTCTGACGCGCGGTTGGGAGGTCAACGGCATCCTCAAGTTCCAGAACGGCGAACCGGTCAACGTTCTCACTGGACAGGACAACAGCGGCACGGCCGAGGGTGAGGACCGCGCGACCATCACGGGCCCGGCACTTACCGGCAGTGAAAAGGTGCAATCGACCACCAATGGGATCGTGGCGCAGTACCTCAACCCGAGCAGCTTTACGGTGCCCGCCTATGGCAGCTACGGCAATCTGGGCCGCAACCAAGTCATCGGACCAGGCTTCGGAGACGTGGATCTGGCGCTGCTGAAAAACACGCCCCTCTACAAGGAACGCGTCACCGCGCAGTTCCGCGTAGAGATGTTCAACGTCCTCAACCGCGTCAACCTGGCGCAGCCGCTGAACAACCTTGGCTACGGTGGCTTGTTCGGCGCGAGCACCTCGACCATCGGCGTCTCCTACGGCGCACCCGGCATCGGCTCCGGCGAGCCGTACAACACCCAGCTTGCCCTGAAAATTATCTTCTAAGCGAGCTAAAACAAAACACGGGCCGGGAGGAATACTCCCGGCCCGCGATTCTTTTTGCGCTTATTAGTAGTCTGCAGGATTGACGCTGACAGACGCGGGAGGGAAACTCGCAGCATTTGCGCCCAATGAGAGGTTGGGCGTGTCTCCCATCGTAAGCTCGAGCGTGCCGCCGTTCGCGATATCCCGGTGACGGAACCAGACTTGCTCGAGCGTGCGTCCGTTCAGGCGGATACTCTGCACATACTTATTCTCGCGAGAGCTGTTGGCGGCTTTGATCGTGAAGTCTTTTCCGTTCTTGAGATGAATCGTGACCTGCGTGAAGACCGGGCTTCCGACATCGTAAACAGGAATGCCGGGTGTTACCGGATAGAAGCCTATCATGGAAAACACGGCAAAGGCGCTCATTCCGCCGCCGTCTTCATCTCCCGGAATCCCCTGCAGGTCATCGTGGAAGAAGCTTTCGAGGATCATGCGGATGCGCTTCTGCGTCTTCCACGGCACCCCGAGCCGGTTATAGATGTAGGGGATGGCGAAGCTGGGCTCGTTGCCCATGGAAAACTCTCCCACCATGGATGTAGAGTCAGGAAATTTTGCCTGGAACTCGTAGCGTGAACGCGGCAGCGGCTCACGGAACAACTGATCCAGGTTGGCTTCAGCTTTTTGCGTACCGCCCATCAGCGCAACCAGGCCATCAAAGTCCTGAATCACATCCCATGCATAGGTGTAGCCGTTGTTCTCGTCATAATAATCGCGGCCACCCGGGCCTCCATCGAATTTCGGATCGAATGGTTCAATCCAGTTTCCGCTTTCATCCTTGGGCCACATCAGCGCTTTGTCGGCGCGGTAGAGGTTCTTGTAATTCTGTGCGCGCTGCAGGAAGAGTGCCTGATCTTCCGGCTTGTTCAGCACGCGCGCAAGTTGCGCGATGCACCAGTCGTCGAGGCTGTTCTCTAAGGTAACTGCCACGGCCTGGCGTCTTTCATACGGATGTACGCCCGTGTATGTTTCCTTCTCTCCAATGCGCAGCCCCGGCATATAGCCATGCATGTTGTAGAAATCGTCTAAAGGCGTCTTGGGCCCAAGACGCCATGGCAACAGCGTGGAATCAAGAGAGCGCTTGCGAAGGCCTTCATAAGCAGTCTTCACATCGAAATTGTGCACACCCTTGTTCCATGCATCCGCCATCCACGGCGCTGCATGATTGCCGTTCATGATGCCTGCGGGGCCGGCCGTTAAAGCAAAGGTCGGCATGATACCCGACTGTTCATACATACGTACGTACGATTGAATCTTATCCGCCTGCATATCAGGGTTGAGCAGTGTCTGCAGCGGTTCGAGCGCGCGGAAGGTGTCCCATAGCCAGTTATCGACATAAAATGGGCGCGAGTCCTCATGCACCTTGTGGTCATAGGCGCTGTAATACCGGCCATCTTCCGTAATGTTGATCATGCGTTCGGAGCTGCGATAGAGCGCGGTGTAGAAGACCCTGCGTTGAGCCTCGGTTCCGCCTTCCACGGCAATGCGCCCCAGCGTCTCGTTCCAACGCGCCTTGGCCTCGGCTGCAACTTTCTCTAGCCCCCAGTCAGGAATTTCGCGCTGCAGATTTTTCTTTGCCTGCTCAACACTGATAAACGAAATGCCGTAGCGGAAATCCAGGGACTTACTATCGGAAGCGGAGATTACAGCATGATTTTTGTTATTGAGAGTCTCCACCTTGATCGAAACCGGTTTGTCCAGCTCCGCGTAGACATAAGCACTCATGCCGTGGATCTGCTCTTCTCCACTGATCGCGGAAACGCCTTGTGCCTGCAGGTTTCCCATTTGACGATTGGCAAGAATCAAAGCCACTTTACCGTTGGGAAAGGTGAATCGAAAATATCCTGCCTGCGATGCCGGCGAAAACTCCACATGGACGGATGATTCCTCAAAGCGGGTCGAATACGAGTAGGGCGTTACTTTTTCCTGATCGTAGGCCGCCGGCTGTTTGGTCAGTTGCGGCATGATGCTGAACAGCTCTGGCTCGCGATGAGAAAGAATCGTGAGAGGAAAGAATTCGATTCTGTCATCCATTCCATCCTTGCGGACTGGATACATGCGGATCATACTGTTCGGCAGATAGACAGTGGGACGAGTCGGCTCCAGAAGTATGCCGACATTACCAATGGTGGGATCTACGTATTCAACTTGCGCAGATGCTTTGCCCGCGAAAAAAAGTGCACAAGCCATCCCTATCCATGCCAGGCACATACGGCATGCTTTACCACTTCCAAATTTCATTGTTCGCTTTGCTCCCTGATCGAGTCACACCTGGTTACGTTTGGATTTGCGGAAATGCGGTAATGCGCAGTTTTGCGGCTGCATACGGAATCAGCGTAATGGTTTCCTCTGGCTCTTCACTTTTCACCGGGCTCTGCGGAACTGGATTCGCTACTCCGTCTTCTGCGCGCCAATCATTGAGACGGCGTGCCTTGACGTTAAGTTGAACAGGAGGGTGTTGGCGTGTGAAAGGAACTTTGCTCACCCCTGCTTCCGTCACAGCAATGCTTTTTTCTGGATTGTCTTCTTCCACATGAAGCGCGTAGTTCCATGCGCCGCTCGGAAATACCTGCCAATCCGCAGTCATTCCCCTCTCTCGCAGCTTTACCCAGCTCTCATTGATGCCATAGGAAAAGACAAGCGGGCCGCGTTCCAGAACAATCGAGTTGTTATACGACCGCAAAACACGCGGAGCCATAGGGAAGATAATCTCCACACGATCACCGGCCTTCCACATACGGTCAATGTGGGCAAACGAGCCTGCCTGCGGCGAATCGAGATGCTGACCATTGACTGTAATGGTGGTACCGGAAGCCCATGCTGGGATGCGCAGCTGAAGCGGAAAACTCATCGGTGCCGCCGGATGAACCGTCAACACAACATTGCCGCGGAATGGATATTCTGTTTCTTCGACAATGCGAACCGGCGTGCCGCGCAACACTATATGCACCTCGCAAGGCGCATAAACAGCGGCGGCCAGGCCGTCATGTGCGTCGGTTCCCTGCTCCCCCGACAGGAAGAACAAACTGTTGGTGAACTTCGGCCAGCCTTGATGAAAGTTGGCCGTGCAGCATCCAAAGTTTGGCTCCAGTCCATAGAGATTCGATTCCGGGCCATCCGTAGTCCACGGCTTGTGATGCAGGCTGCATTCGACTTGATTGGGCTCCTGGTTATACTGGTGCGCCCACATATCATCTGTAAACGTACCGGGCAAAGCGTTGAACGCCAGCTTCTCCAACCAATCACCTAACGCAGAATCTCCCGTAATGGCGAGAGACTGCTCTAGCGAAAACATGTACTCGACAACCGTGCATAACTCGGAGCCCTGCGAAGGATTCTGGCCTGCGAGATGCTCATCGCACGAGAACATGCCATTCGGCAAACCGTGATAGCGATCCAACTCGTCAATCATCTTGATTACAGCGGCACGGTCTGAGGCCTGGTGCGAAATGAGCGACCAGACTGCGCCGGTTTTAATCGCCTGCCCGTTGTTTACACCATGCGTTGAGAGCGCGAGGTCTTTGAGCCCATTGCCCGCATCGAGTTTCAAATATTCGGCAGTAATTCGCTGCTTGTACTGGAAGTTGTCGTACTGCGCAACCCAATCGTGGCCCTGTTGATGCAACAGGCGCGCAAGGTCCAGGAGATATTCCGAGCCAGTGCGGTTGTAGAGCCAGAGGACGCTCAGCACTTCATCCTGCCAGCGAAACTTACCCCAATCCACCAACGGGCGCTGCGGCAATGCGGAGAGCTGATGCCGGAAGTATTTGTCCATCAGCGGAATCACGCGAGGGTCACCCGTCAGTTCTTGGTACTGCGCAAGTGCCTTCAGCATCACGATGCGCGGCCACCAGTCGTTATTCGACGACGGGCCGAACATGCCATCGGCAGCCTGATGGTCCAGCGTCCAATTCATGAACTTCTGCGTCTTCGCTTTGAGCGCCGGATCGTCAAGCAGATAAGCCAGCGGCAGCAAGCCATCCATAAAATATGGGCCGCGTTCCCACGACTCGCCTGTTCCGCCAAGCCAGCCGCTGTTTGGTCCCGCGTCTGCCCAGGTTTCATCCAAGTGTCCGCCAAGCCCGCTGGCCTGTATGCGAAGCTGGTCTTCCAGCCAGCCACGTGCACGGATAGATCCTGCGGGCAGAAGATAAAACGCGCTCTGAGCCAGCGGCGCGCGGTTTTTTACCGCGGGCTTTGGGCTTGTTGAGGATGGCTCGGTCGAGGAATGCGGAGCAGCCAGCAGCAACCGGCCGCTCGAAGATGCAGATGCCAAGCCAAGAAGGCCAAGTCCACGTAAAAATTGACGGCGCGTGGCAGAAACAGGCAACAGGAAAGACATTATGCGCTCCCGGGTACGACTACTATTATGCTGCCTGGAGTGCGGCAGGGGCGCAACTTTCCGGGGTTCACTTGCAACTCAGATGCGCAGGAAAATCTTCCTTTGATACATCCAGTACAGGAAGAACCAGAAGACCAGCATGACGGCGATTCCAAGCATCAATGGCTCAAGGCCCAGCCCGAAGATGCGGAAGATCCCATAACCGAGGTTGATGTGAAGGTTGCGGATGATGAAGCCCTCCCACAAGTGATCAATCATGTAGGCCGCAATCGAGTTCATTCCGACAACCACCAGCGGGAAAGCCCATTTTTTATACCCCTTCGCATCAATCACCCAGGAGAACGCAACGAGGAAGAAGAAACAGATGCCGCCACTGAAGAGCGTCCACGAGGGCGTCCAGATGCGCTTCACAATCGGGCAGATTCCGGTGAAGTGAAGAAGAAGAGCCGCACAAAAGATAGCCGTTCCCGCAAGCAGGAAACGCTTGAACGGAATCTTGGGAGCAGCAGCGCGGAACCACTCGCCGGCAAACAGGCCCAGCAGCATGGTGCCAAGCGTCGGAATGAAGCTCAGCGTAAGATAGCCGCCTTCATTGAAGACGAACCGTGAGGCCCGCGGAAAAAGATTCAGGAACCAGACGTCAAATGCCTGCCCGAGATTGCTGTTTTTATTCCAGTGCGAGGCAAAGCCAGTGAAGTTGTAATGCCAGTCTGCGGGAACGCCGACGGCTGCATAGTCAAAGCCTGGCCCCGGCGCCGGATACAACGCCCACGCAAGCCAATAACCGAAGAGGATAGCCGCGAAAGCCGTCCACTGCCACCTGGGACGGCAGAACGCAAGCAGAAACACGAAGGTGTAGCCAAGCCCGATCTGCGTGAGCGTATCTTCAAAGGTGAAGTAGGTTTGTGTGCTGTCTGTCGAGCGAAGAAAGATGCCGAGAGCAATGAGAATCAAGCTACGCCAGAGCGTATGGAAGAGCAGCCTGCCAAAGCTTTTCCCCTTGCGCATTCTGCTGTGAATGGAATAAGGAAGCGCCACTCCGACCAGAAACGTGAAGGACGGCTGAATCATGTCGTGCAGTCCAAGGCCGGCCCACTGCACGTGCGTCTGATTGTATGCAAGTACGCGCCAAAACAGACTGTTGGGAAAAGCACGGGAAACTGCGGCAAAGCTCAGCACTTCTCCCATCATGAGCAACATGACGAAGCCGCGATATGCATCTACGGCTACATTTCGCTGCGGCTTTTGCGCGGAAGATTCCGCAGGCGTGGTAGGCCGCGTTGCCGCCAGGGTTTCCGGACCAAGCGTAGTCGCCATTGTATGTCCACCTCGAAAAGGAAATAAGGCAAACGGCGTGCAGAAAAACAGGTCGAACGAAGGATGCCGAATGATAGCATGCAGCCGGGCGGATTTTCTTTTCTTTCCTGAGCCACTCTGCCCGAAGCAACCTCTATGATGAAGTGGACTTCCAGCATCCTTCCAGGTGAGAGATGAGAGACCAGATTCGGCGATTTTTTGACCAGGTATCGCGGCGGAGTTTTCTTGGACTAGGCGCGATGAGTGCGGCCGCCATGGCGCTACCAAAAGCAGCAACTGCAGAAGAAGCCTTAAACATGGAGACAGCTCCTCCGCCGGCATCCAACGCTGCAACCATGATCGGCGTGCCATTTGAGCGCGTCAACCCCAGGATTGGAATCATCGGCGTAGGCGGACGCGGCACAAGCCTGCTTACCAATCTTCTGGCCGCCGACGCGCAGGTGGCAGCCATCTGTGACATTGTTCCGGACAAAGCCGCGCACGCGCAGACAATGATTGAGAAGGCCGGACAGAAATCCCCCACACTTTATACCGATGGCGATCACGCCTTTGAAAAGCTCACCGCGCGCGACGATCTGAATCTCATCATCATTGCGACGCCGTGGAAGTGGCATGTGGAGATGGCCGTCTCCGCCATGAAGCATGGAAAGCACGCCGCCGTGGAAGTTCCCGCTGCCCCCACAATTGAGGACTGCTGGAAGCTGGTGGACACATCCGAGCAAACGCAGCGGCATTGCATGATGCTGGAGAACTGCTGCTACGGATACAACGAAACGCTCGTGCTGCGCATGATTCATGCCGGGCTGATGGGAGAGATTCTCTATGGCGAAGGCGCATACATTCACGACCTGCGCGAAGAGCTCTTCTCCGGAGCGGGCGAAGGGCTATGGCGCCGCACCGTGCATACAGAGCGCAATGGAAATCTTTACCCCACGCATGGGCTCGGCCCGGTAGCGAATTACATGGGCATTCAGCGCGGCGACCGGTTTGATTACATGGTCTCCATGAGCACGCCACAGCGCGGGCTTGATGTGTATCGCCAGGCGCATGTGGCCAAGGACGATCCACGCTGGGCTGAGAAGTACATCACGGGCGACATGAATACTTCGCTCATCAAAACGGCAAAGGGCCTGACAATCACCGTCAAGCATGACGTCGCGAACCCGCATCCTTATGACCGCATCAATGCCATTGCGGGAACGAAGGGCGCGTTTGCAGACTATCCTCCGCGCATTTATTTCGATGGGCAAGCCGGCGGAGAAGAATGGGGCGGCATTGACTCCTACAAGCAGTATCAGCATCCGCTCTGGGCAAGTGAGGGCGCGATTGCCCAGAAGCTCGGCGGGCACGGCGGCATGGACTACATCATGCTCTACCGCCTGTTGCAGTGCATGCGCGAAGGGTTGATTCCTGACATGGATGTTTACGATGCGGCAGCTTGGTCCGCGCCAGGTCCGTTGAGCCGCATGTCCGTCGAGAGTGGAAGCGCACCAGTCAAGTTTCCCGACTTCACCCGAGGCCGTTGGGAGCAACGCTCCATCTCGCAGATCGCCACGCAGTCATGATGCCTGTAGCTCGAAAACAAAAGGCCGCTCTGGCAGGGAGCGGCCTTTGCGTTGGTATAGCTATGGCGCCAATAATCCGCGCGCATAAGCGAGTGACCGCAATGCAAGTAGATAATCAAAGCGCGCATTCACGGCGGCAACTGATGCCTGCGTGCTTTGAAGCTGGGCCTGGCTCAACTCGACAATCGAGCTAAGACCAAGTTTGTAACGTGTGCGTGCCAGTTCCAGGGCTTGCGCTGTCTCTTTCTGGAAGTTCTCCGTAACGCTGATGCGCTGGTATGCAGTCTGCGCCGCAAGAGCTGCCACGCGAACATCGCGTGAGACCGAGTTGCCAAGATCCTCACGCCGCTTTTCATCTGCCTGTTCGCGCAGGCGTGCTTCCCTGGCCTCTGCAGAGATGCGGAAGCCGGTAAAGATAGGTAGGCTCAGGTTTACTCCTGCCGCACCGTACCAGTTCTCCGCAAAAACGCCATCGGGACGAACAGGCGTGATACCGCCAAGCACTCCGACGGAGATGGTGGGCAGGCGCTGTTCCTCTTGCGCTTTCGTGAACTTCTGGTCAGCCTGAACCTGCAGTTGTAATGCCGCAAGATCAGGTCTTTGCGCATGCGCTTCCTCCATCAGTGCATTTGTCATCTCTGGAGGCCTCGCTATCGTCTCCGCATCTCCTATTGCACGGTAGTTAGTATCCTGTGGAGCTGCAAGCAGAGCAGCCAACTCCGCACGTGCTGAGGCAACAGAGTTCTCCGCATCGAGTTGCAGAAGTTGCGCCTGCGACAGATCAGCCGCAGCCATATTGAGATCCAGCTCACTCTTCAACTTGCTATTGGTAAGCGCCTGGGTCAGATTCATCACATCGCTTCTAGCCTGTACCGTGGCCTTCGCCACCTCCAGCAGAGACTGCGCATCAAGCAATCGATAGAACGTGTTATCAATCGCCAGCAGAATATCTTGCTCCGTGGCCATCGCGTTTTGTTGTTGCGCCTTTTCCTGCAACTTGGCATTCGCCACAAGATTATGCGTGCGCCCAAAATCCGTGATGAGCTGCGAAAGCGTTCCGCCTGCTCCGGCGTGCGTGTACAGGGTGGACGGATTCAACGCACCTGCGCCGATTCTGCTGCCATCCTCTGCCTGCACCGCTGTGATGGTGCTGCCAATCTGCGGTAGCTGCGCAGATTGCACCTGACGCGTTACCTGTCCCGTTGCAAGCGCCAGGAGATGCGCCGCGGTGATGCGTGGATTATTTTTGAGTGCAAGCTGTTCTGCCTGTGTTCGTGTGATTGGAACATCGTTTGTTGGAGCTGAAGGACTCGACGGCGTTTGTCCACTAGCCGAGATGGCAATGGCAAAGACTGTGCATATCGCAATTCGGAATCGCATTACGCCACCGCCTTTCCATGCTTTGCTTCCAAGCGTTTGTGAATGAGCAGATACGCACATGGAACAAGAAAGACTGTTACCACACCCGAGACCGTCAGCCCGCCAAGAATGGCGCGGGCCAGCGGAGCATACTGCTCACTGCCCGCCTCCAGTGCCAGGGCCATGGGAATGAGGCCAAGCACGGTGGCAAGCGTTGTCATGAGAATGGGACGCAGACGCACCTTGCATGCCGTCACGATTGCGCGTTCCAGCGGCTCGCCGCTTTTGCGAAGCTGCCCCACGAACTCCACAATCAGGATGCTGTCGGACACCACGATACCGGTCATCATCAGCATGCCCATCAGGCTCATAATGTTGAGCGTGGTGTGCGTGACCAGCAGGAAGAGAAACACGCCGGAAAGTCCCGGTGGAATCGCCAGCAGGATGATAAACGGATCGAAGAATGATGCAAACTGCGCCATCAGGATGAGAAAGACGAGCACAACGGAAAGGATGAGCCCAATTCCGAATGACCGGAACGAGTCGCGCATGCTGACACTGGAACCGCGCACAGTGAGCCGCGTGCCCTTCGGCGGATTCGCCTGGCTCACCACCTGGTTTACTTCTTTGCCGACCTTTGTCAGGTCCTCTTGCTTCGGCATGACATAGATGTCAAAAACGCGCCGCAGCTGATAATGATCTACCTCAGTGGGAGTGTTGATCGGTTGCACACTCGCTACGCTCTCGAGTGGCGTCGTACTCTTGCCATCTGCGGAACGCAGAGGGATCTGTTTGAAGTCCTCCATGGTTTTCACCTGTGTTTCCGGATACTGTACGGTCAGCATGTAGTTGTTGCCTGTTTTGGGATCGACCCAATAACTTGGCGCCACCATGCCGTTGGAGGTTAATGCCGTGATGACGTTATCAACGACAGTCTTAGGCGAAAGCCCTTGCAGGCTGGCTCGCTCACGATCAATGTTCAAAGCAAGTCCGGGATAATCCACGTCCTGTGGAATCAGAACATCGCTCACATCCTTGAGCGCGCGCAGTTTTTGTCCAAGCTGCTGCGCCATTGCGTAACCGCCATCCATGTCGTTGCTGCTTACCTGCACATCAAACGGAGCCGGCAAGCCCTGGTTCACAATCGAATCCACCAATCCACCGGACTGAAAGTACGTCTGCACATCCGGAAGATCCTGCGAGAGCTTCGTGCGCACGCGCTGCATGTATTCGTAACTGCTTACGCTGTGCTCTTCTTTTAGGCTGACCTGCACAAAGGCCGTATGCATGCCCGAGTTCGAGGTGTAGATTGCGGACAAATCCGGCGTAACGCCGATATTGGACACAATCATGTTCAGGTCCTTCGCCGGAATCATAGCGCGCACCTCATCTTCCACACGCGCAATGTACCGGTCCGTCAGCTCAATGCGCGTACCGGACGGAGCCTTGATGTTGATGACAAACTGTCCTGCATCTGTGCGTGGAAAGTACGCTTGTCCAACAAACGGAAACAGGCCAAAGCTCAGCGCAACAAACACGGCAAAGACGACGACTACCTTTCCCGGCCGTGCCAGGCAATACGTGATGACATTATCGTAGTGCTCCTGCAGCCATGCGAATGCCAGGTTGAAGCGATAGATCACCAGGGTAAAAACATTCCTGCGCCCTTGTCCGCCGCGCATGTGTTCCGGAACCGGATCATCCGATTGTGCCGCGAGATGTGCAGAGCCGTGCTCACTATGCCCCGAGTGCTTGATGAAGCGCGAACAGAAAAGCGGTACCACCGTCATAGCAACGAAGTACGAACACATCAGCGCGATTACCACAGCCAGTGCAAGCGAGCTAAATAGATATTTGCTTACTCCCGTGAGCAGCACCACCGGGAAGAAGACAATGGCCGTGCTGCAGGTTGCGGCCAGCACAGCTAGCTGCACTTCTTTACCACCCACCTGCGACGCTTTTACCCTGTCCGGAGTCATCTCAAAGTGACGGAAGATGTTTTCCAACACGACAACCGAGTTATCGATGAGACGCGACAGTGCCAATGCCAATCCTCCAAGAACCATCGTGTTGATCGAGCTCCCGAAAGCATCCAGGACCAGGAACGTTGCCAGGCAAGAGATTGGAATAGAGAGCATCACGGCAACTGTCGCTCTCATATTGCCTAGGAAGAGAAGGATCATCACACCCGTAAGCAATAAACCAATGGTTCCCTCATTGATGACGTTTTTCACTGCTGTCTTGACAAAGACAGACTGGTCAAACACCACATTTGCCTGTGAGTTCGGAGGCATATCGAGCAGATGTGCCACTGCAGCGCGAATGCCATCCACAATGGTGATGGTGTTCGAATTGCCTCCCTGTTTGAGAACAGGAATGTAAACCGAGCGCTGTCCATCCACACGCACAATGTTGGTCTGCAGCTGGCCGCCATCGACAGCATGCCCCACATCGCCCACAAGAATCGAAGCATTGCCCACGCTGCGCAGCGGAATGCTGTTGACCTCATCGGCTGTTGCCACCTGGCTATTGGCGTAAATGTTGTAGTCCTTGGGACCAATGCGCACATCGCCTGCAGGCAGAATAAGGTTAGAGTCGTTGACGGCATGCACCACATCCATCACGCTCAGCTGAGCAGCCTGCAATTTCAATGGATCAACATAGACCATAATCTGCCTATAACGCCCGCCGTAAGGCTGCGGTACGGAGGCGCCCGGCACATTTGCAATCTGGTTACGCACGGTGAACTGCGCCGTGTCCTTGAGCTGCGTTTCATTCAGCCCTGCGCCTTTCAAGGTGACAAGACAGACTGGAAGGTTCGCCACGTCAAAGCTCAGCACCACAGGCGGCAATGTTCCAGGCGGCAGTCGTCTCAGATTAGCCATCGCTAAGTTGGAAATATTGCTGACTGCAGCTGTAGGATCGGTTCCCGGCTGGAAATACACCTTGATAAGACTGACACCTGGCAATGACCGCGACTCAATATGATCGATATTGCTGCCGAGCGTAAAGAAGCGCTCATCGCTGTCTGTAATATCAGACTCAATTTGCTGTGGCGGCATGCCGGAGTAAAATGTGGCCACCACAACAACAGGAATGTTGATCCTGGGAAAGAGATCGACAGGCATGCCAAGAACAGCAACCACGCCGACAACGACCACAATCATGCAAAGCATGAGGATGAAGAAGGGATAACGAATCGCGAAGAAGGACATTACTTGGCCTCCTTTGCGCTTGCATCGTGATACTCAAGCAAGTCCGACGAAGCAGGCTTAACCTGTACGTGATCACCGGGCTGCGTAGATGCCAGGCCGCCAACGATAACCTGCTCGTCCGGCTCAACACCGGAAAGAATTTCCTGTTGATTCGCGCTGGCAATGCCGAGTGCGACGTTGCGACGCTCCACCCTGCCATCCGCATTCACAACAAGCACCGAGGGTTGGTCGCCTTGCACAATCGCTGACGCAGGCACAATCAACGCATCGCTCTTGCTCTGCAGGTTGAATGTCACTTCGGCATACATGCCTGGAGCCAGTGCAAGCGATGGATTCGGCACATCCACTTCCGTCGTCATGGTGCGCGTGGCCGTACTCACATCACGCGAAAAGCGAACCACCTTGCCGGGAAACTGTTGCCTCGTTGCCTGTACACGCACCTGCACATCCGATCCTTTATGCACAAAGGGAACATCTTCTTCCGGCACAGGCATGCGCAGGCGGAGCACATCACTCTGCGCCAACCGTACAACAGCCTGCGCATTGCTCTCCGAAGTTCCCGCCGGAACAAGCGCACCGGTATCGGCATAACGCATGGTCACAACGCCGGAAAATGGCGCAGTGATGGTCGCGTACTGCGCCATGCTGCTCACGCGCATCCTGTCGGCCTTCGCCACGCCAAGCTGCCCTTGCGCCGCCGCCACTGCGGACTTCGCTGCATCCGCCTGCGCAGCCGCCGAGCGGTCCTTTGCCAGCGCATCATCCAGTTCCTGCGCGGCAATCAATCCTGGCTGCTGATCAGAAGCCTGCTTGAGCCTTTCGTAATTCGCATGCGCTGCGGCATAGAGCGCCTCATCGCGAGTCACCTCACGCTGCATGCGCGCAATCTCTTCCTGTGAACGTGTGACGCCGGCCTGTGCGCCTTCCACCTGCGCGTCAAGCTCAGGAACTTCCAGCACAGCCAGCGTCTGGCCCTGGCGCACGCGGTCTCCGATATCGACATAAATGTGTCGCACATAGCCGGAGACTTTTCCATGCACATCGATCTCCTGAAATGCCTGGAAGACGCCTGCCAGCACAAGCTGCCGGGAGATTTCTCCGCGCCGGGCTCGCACAACCGAAACAACATGGGACGACGCTGCTTTCGAAGTTTGCTTAGGTGTTTGTAGATGCTGAAGAACGAGAACGATCGCAACGACCGCCACTGCTACGCAAAGTGCGTAGACAAGAATATGTTTGCCGCGCATGGGCAGGAACCTCTTTCAACGGAATGAGAAATGAAACTCACACGCGTCCAGCACTAGCCGGATGCAACTTATCCGTGAAAAGAAAAAGGCGGAGGGCGGAGAAAAGATGCAGGAGGAAAATACAGCGAAAACAGCCGTCGCGGCTCACGAGCCAGCGTGAATATATGGAAAGCAAGCAGTACCGTCAGCGCAAAAACAAACAGAGCAAGGTCCAGCAGCCACCGGAATGCCATAACAGGGCGTGGCATAGTGGCGGACTCAATCTGATCCTTGATCGCGGTACCGCTTTGCGTGGAAAGCTTGGCAACAGGAACCTTGTTATGAATCGGCGAAATCCGGTAGAGCGACATTTTGTATGCCGTCCCCCAGGAAAAAACACCTGCGCCGAGCACAAGAATGGCGAAGAGAAAGACCATGTGCGACCATTGCGACAGGTCTACCCAGCGTCGAATTGTGGCCGATGTCTCCAAACTCTGGATCCTCTAGCTGTGCCAAGCTAGAGATAATTTTACACGCCTGCAAGTTTTATCGGTCAGACGCTATGCAAGCGTCAGTCTTGCCATGTTTTTGCACAGATACCCCAAGATATGGGGTTGACTTCGCATCAAGCCCATGCCATAGTTGTTTCTGCTTCGCGGTGCCGGACCGTTAAAAGTTCGGTGAAAAGGGAATCCGGTGAGAAACCGGAACTGCCCCGCAGCGGTAATCAGGAACGAACGCTCCCCTAAAGCACTGGTCAAAACTGGCTGGGAAGCTGGAGCAAGTAGGCAGCCTGTAAGTCCGAAGACCTGCCACGAAGACATTCGCTTACGCCTCCGAGGGGAGGTGCGGTGACGGTGGCTCTGCTCCGAGTTTGGAGTGTCTTTGGCGCTGCTGTTTCCTCTTTTTCCCTTCCGAGGCCAGGGAGAGCAGCCGATGGCCACGATTTCTTCGCAGACAAACCTTCCCCCCGCGCTGAGTCACGTCCAGTCTCCAGTCCTGCCGGGATTCCCTACCCCCAACGAAGTACCCACCATGCACGTACGCAAGCGCAACGGCGCACTTGAGCCCGTAGATGTAAACAAGATCGTGCGCGCCGTGCAGCGCAGCGCCTACGGCCTGCCGCATGTGGACGCAATCCGCGTCGCCAGCAAAACAATCGGCGGCCTTTATGACGGCGCAACGACGCGTGAGCTTGATGCGATGTCAATTGATACGGCCGCATCACTGATCGCCGAAGAGCCGCAGTACTCCAAGCTCGCAGCGCGCTTGCTGCTGGGTACTGTCCTCAAGGAAGTCGCCAACCAGAACCTGCACTCCTTCTCACAGTCCATTGAATACGGTTTTCAGGAAGGCATTGTAAACTCCGCGACGTCTGAGTTTGTCCGCATACATGCGCGCAAGCTGAACCACGCCATTGATGAACAGTTCTCCGACAACTTTGAGTACTTCGGTCTGCGCACGGTCTACGACCGATACCTGCTGCGTGATCCACTCTCGCGCAAAGTCATCGAGACGCCACAGTACTTCTTTCTGCGCGTGGCCTGCGGCCTGGCAGGAACGCCAGCCGAAGCGATCGAGTTTTACCGCATGATTGCCGCGCATGATTACATGCCGAGCTCGCCGACACTCTTCAATTCCGGCACCAAGCACGCGCAGATGTCTTCGTGCTACCTGCATGACTCACCTTCAGATTCCCTCGAATCGATCTACGACACGTACAAGGATGTAGCGCTCTTGTCGAAGTTTTCCGGCGGCATCGGACTGGCATTTCATCGCGTGCGGTCTGAAGGCTCGCTGATCCGTGCAACCAACGGCCTGTCCAACGGAATCGTGCCGTGGCTGCGCACACTCGACAGCTCTGTTGCTGCGGTGAACCAAGGTGGCAAGCGCAAGGGTGCGTGCTGCGTATATCTCGAACCATGGCATGCCGACATTGAGCAGTTCCTCGAGCTGCGCGAAAACACCGGAGACTTGTCGCGCCGCACCTATAACCTGAACCTCGCCAACTGGATTCCCGACCTGTTCATGAAGCGCGTAGACCAGGATGGCATGTGGTCACTCTTCGATCCCAAGTCTGTTTCGCACCTGCCTGATCTCTATGGCGATGAATTCGCCGCCGCATATGAGAAGGCCGAAGAAGACAAGCTCTATTCGCGCCAGGTAAAGGCACGCGACCTGTATGCGCGCATGATGAAGAGCCTTGCTGAAACCGGCAACGGCTGGATGACGTTCAAGGACGCATGCAACCTGAAGTGCAACCAGACCGGCAAGAGCGGCAACGTAGTGCACCTCTCGAACCTCTGCACGGAAATCACAGAAGTAACTTCACGCGCAGAAACGGCCGTTTGCAATCTGGGTTCCATCAACCTTGCCAAGCACGTCACCGATGGCGCATTCGACTTCGAGAAGTTGGCACACACCGTAAAGGTCGCTGTGCCAATGCTCGACCGCGTCATCGACATCAACTATTACCCCATCGCGCAGGCCGCCAGCGCCAATGAGCGCTGGCGCCCGGTTGGCCTTGGCCTCATGGGATTGCAGGATGTTTTCTTCCAGCTGAAGCTTGCGTTTGATTCCCCGGAAGCACAGTATCTCTCCGCGAAGATTCAGGAGGAGATTTATTATCACGCGCTGGTTGCATCATGCGAGCTCGCGGAGAAGTTCGGCCCACATCCCTCATTTGAAGAAACACGCATGGCAGCAGGCAAGCTGCAATTCGATCTGTGGAGCATAACACCTGCAGACGAAACGCGCTGGAATTATCTCCGTGAGCGTATTGTGAGGAACGGTGTGCGCAACTCGCTGATGATTGCCATTGCGCCGACGGCAACGATTGCATCCATTGTCGGCTGCTATGAGTGCATCGAGCCGCAGATCTCCAACCTCTTCAAGCGCGAAACGCTCTCAGGCGAGTTCCTGCAGGTCAACCGCTATCTCGTAACCGAACTAAAAGAGCGCGGCCTGTGGAATGAAGAGATGCGCGTGAAGCTCAAGCTGGCCGAAGGCTCCGTGCAGCAGATGGATGATCTGCCTGCTGATCTCAAACTGCGCTTCCGCACCGTATGGGAAATTCCCATGCGCTCGCTCATCGACATGGCGCGCGCGCGCAACGCATACATCGACCAGAGCCAGTCGCTCAACCTCTTCATCGAGTCGCCCAGCATCGGCAAGCTCAGCTCCATGTACATGTACGCATGGAAGAGCGGCCTGAAGACAACCTACTACCTGCGCTCTCGCCCGGCGACGCGCATTGCCAAAACCACGGTTGCCGCCACTGCTGCTGCCAACGTATCCGCTGCTTCCGCTGTTACCTGCTCACTTGAGAATCCGGGTTCGTGCGAAGCCTGCCAGTAAAAGGAGATTACGAATGTCCTCGACCACTCATTCCTCTGTTCAGGCGCCTAACGCCATTCTTGATCCGGGTCTTTGCCTCACTCTCCGGCCCATGCGCTATCCCCAGTTCTATGACATGTTCCGCGACGGCATTAAAAATACGTGGACCGTGGAGGAGGTTGACTTCTCTACAGACCTGGTGGACTTGAAACAACGGCTCACTCCCGCAGAAATACACCTGATCCAGAGGCTCGTAGCGTTCTTCGCCACCGGAGACTCCATCGTCTCGAACAACCTTGTGCTGAACCTCTACAAGCACATCAACTCACCAGAGGGACGCCTCTACCTCTCGCGCCAGCTCTTTGAGGAAGCGGTTCACGTCCAGTTCTACTTGACGCTGCTCGACAACTACATCCCCGATCCCGATGAGCGCGCCGAAGCCTTCACCGCCGTCGAAAGCATCCCGTCCATCGCAAAGAAGGCCGAGTTCTGCATGAAGTGGATCGACTCCATCCAGTCTTTGGAACGCATCGAGACCCTTGAGCAACGCAGGCAGTTCCTACTGAACTTGGTGGCCTTTGCCGCCTGCATCGAAGGGCTGTTCTTCTTTGCTGCATTCGCCTACGTCTACTTCTTCCGTTCAAAGGGACTGTTGCACGGACTTGCCTCCGGAACCAACTGGGTCTTCCGCGATGAAAGCTGCCACATGAACTTCGCTTTCGCGGTGATTGATGTGGTGCGCAAGCAGAACCCCGAGCTTTTCGACATGGAATTTGAACAAAACGTGGTCGAGCTCCTGACGGACGCCATCGAATGCGAATACCAGTTCGCGCTCGACCTGATGAGCGGCGGCGTAGCTGGAATCACCCCCGCGCAGATGAAGGAATATCTCGAATACAACGCAGACCAGCGCCTGGTCCGCCTTGGCTTTGAGAAGCGGTGGAATGCCACGCAGCCATTTGCCTTCATGGAACTGCAGGACGTTCAGGAGCTCACCAACTTCTTCGAGCGCCGCGTCTCCGCTTATCAAAGCGCTGTACAAGGAGAAGTCGCCTTCCACGAGGACTTCTAAACCCTCATGTCACAAGACACACAATGCCGCGCATCTTCCGCGCGGCATTGTGCTTCAATCAAAAGCTCTATACCAAATTGCAAAAAGGGGGCAGACGCGTAAACGTCTGCCCCAGGATGACCCACGTTTGGAAGACGTGGATCTAAAAACTAAACCGGGCGCCGAACTCACCCCAGGTCGAACGCGGAATCGTCGTCGCACTGGGAGCAATAAAACCGGCCGGATGACCAAAGGTGGTCTGGTCGGTAATGCTCGCGTTATAGTTGTTGCCGTAGTTGGCGCGGTTGGTAATGTTGAAGGCCTGCCCCACTAACTGCAGGTTCATTTTGTCACCAAGCTTGATGTTCTTAGCCAGCCGTAGATCCAGCTGAAAGAACGCGTCTCCACGCAACGGATCGTACTTGGCAACTGTGCACGTGGAAGACCCTGTAATGCCGTAGAAGCAGTCCGAAGTATCGCTCTGCGACGCGCTGGCATAGGCAAACCAGTTGGTTGGCGCATTCTTGGGCACAAGCACGGCATTGGTGGTGCCGCCGCCGGTATTCAGCGTATTGGTAGAAGTGCTGGGCTGCCACGGGCGCGCCGAGCCGTACTGCAGAATCGGCGCAAGGTCAAAGCCCTTAGGAAGATTGACAATGCCGCTCACCGTTACGTGGCTGCGCTCATCGTTGGGTGACGGGCCCCACTCGTAGCTGGCAAATGGATCATACGCGTTGCGTGCATAGTCGCGGAACGATCCGCCGCCCGAGTCATAGCTGTTCGCCCACGCAAGCGTGTAATTACCGTTCAGCGTAAAGCGCTTGGCCATGCGTTTCTGCAGCACAAAGTTCAGGCCGTCATAGTGCGAGCGGCCAATCGCTTCTTCATTGCGGACGCTGGCCAGCTCCGGCAGGCTTGGATTCGCCGCAAAGGCCGGATCCAGCGGACGGGTCATTACGCCGTTGATCGGAATCTTCTGGTCAACGTTGATCGTCCGGTTCAGGTGAACACCCTGCACATGGGTATATTCCAGCTCGAAAACCGAAGTTGCATTGATCGCCCAGGTGTAGCCCAGGTTGAACTCATGCGTAACAGGGTTGCGATAGTGCGGGTCCATCAAACGGCCCACGCTGCCTGAAGCAAGCTCCGTCGAAGGAGCCGGAATCGTCGGCATCGGGTCCACGCCATAACGCCACTCACCCAGCGTCTTCCCCGTGCCCGGAACCGTATCCGAAGGGCTCGAAAGGCTCAGCACCGTCTGGAAGACCGTCTTATTCGCCATCTGCTCCATGAACAGGGGAATGTTCTGGAAGACGTTGCCGAAGTACATGCCATAGCCGCCGCGCAAAACATGGTTACCCTTGCCGGTCATGTCATAGGCAAAGCCTACGCGCGGGCTGAAGTCCAGGTCGTCGTCCTTGGCAATCGAAGCCACATACGGGTTCGACCACGGATCATTCAACGCAACCAGCTCCTGGTACGTGCGGCTGTCCTTGATGTCCGAGCCGCCGATCATGTTGATGTCCTTATCCCAGCGCAGGCCAAGATTCAGCGTCAGGCGATGACCAAGCTTCCAGTCATCCTGCACATAAAGGCCAAGCTGCTTGGTCGCCACCAGGAAGGTAGGGTCGCCATTGGCCTGGGCCATGCTCACCACCGCACCAGGCGTCGCAAAGCCGTCGGGATACGTCGTCGTGTCTCCAAGGATCGTCGACGGATTGGCACCAAAGTCGATCTCCAGCGTCGAGCTGAACTCGAAGAAGCCGCCTTCCACCGGATTCCAGATGTAGTCCACGCCGCCCTTGAGCGTATGCTTCCCAATTACCTTCGAGAAGTCATCCTTGAACTGCCACTTGCGCTGGAACGACTGTTGAGGAACGTTGGTGTTCGTGCCGAACGAAGCGCTCGGGAACGTCACCAGCGGCGCACTGATGTTGCTGTTGATCAGGTTGTTCCAGTACTGCCATCCAAAGGTGAACTGGTTGATCGTCGTGTCATTGAACAGCGAGTTCAGCGTAAAGTTTCCAAGCTGCAGGTGGTTGCGCGTAAAGTTACCGTTCGTCAGGTCGCCCGTGCCATCCGACTGGTCGTTCAGACTGTCGTTGGCCTGCGCGTGAAAGGCGATATAGGCCGTCTCTTTTGACGAGAAGTTGTAATCCATCCGCCCGCCGTAACGGTTTTCAAAAAACGGCCGCGGAATCGACGCCGCAGGCTGAGCGGCAAGGCCGGCCTTCTGCGCATCCACCAGTTCCTGGTAGGAGGTAATCTGCTCGGGCAGTCCCTGGTGCTCGCGCTCACGCTCAAAGGAGCCAAAGCCAAATGCCTTGTCCTTCTTGAACGGTCCGCCCACCGAACCGCCAAACTGCTGGCGTGTGTAATCCGGATGCCCATTCACCGAGCCGCCTACGCCGTCGGCATCTTTCTCATCCGTATTCAGGTTCGTATCGCGGAAGTAGCCAAACAGCGACCCGTGATAGCCGTTGCCGCCGCGCTTGGTAATGATGTTGATCGCCGCGCCTTCCGAGCGCCCGTTCTCTGCGGAGAAGCGCTGCGTGCTGATGTGGAACTCTTCCACGCCCTCCAGCGGAAGCTGCATTACAGGGCCGCCAACGGTGTTGTCTTTGTTGTCTACGCCGTTCACGGTCACGTTCACGTTACGGCCGCCCGCGCCGTTCACGCTCAAAATCGCATAGCGGTTCTTCGTCGGGTCATAAGAGTCGGCAAACTTCACGCCGGGAGCCAGATAGGCAAGGTTCGCCACATCGCGGCCCACCATCGGCAGGTTCTGCACTTCGCTCGGCGTAATTTCCGTGCTCACGTCCGTCTTGGTCGTGTCCACCATCGCGCCGGTGGCTTCCACTTCTACGGTCTGTGTCGTAGAACCAGGCCTCAGGCTGAAGTTCGCAGTGCTCGTCGAGCCAACCAGCAACTCAACCTTGGAGGTTTCCGTGGAAAATCCCGTACCCGTAACAGAAAGCTGATAGGCACCCGCGGAAAGCAGATCAAAACGGTACGCACCCGCGGAATTCGTAACCGCGGTGCGCTTTTCCCCTGTCGCCACGTTGATAATCGAAACCTGCGCGCCCGCAACCACGGCCTGCGACGAATCCGTAATAGTTCCAACAACCGAACCTGAAGCCGTCGCCTGGCCGTGGAGCGCAATGGGGGCCATCGTGGCCACCGGGAGCAGGAGCATTGCAGAAAGGATGAACCTTTTCATGTCTACTTACATTCCCTTCAAGTTGTGAAGCTGTACGTATCTGATCCGCGTCTGGGGGAGACACGGAGATTGCGAGGATGCTGCGGGAGGCCGGCATTGCACTTCTTGACTGGCGGTTTGGAACAGGTGGGCAACCGCTCTTATGGCCTGGCCGTTACTTCAAGGGGGACTAAAAATTTTAAATTTTCTAATAAATTAATAAAGCAATTCCCATTCCAAACCTTATGCGTCTATCTATTTAATTCATTTAAAGTAACTTACGAGAAATTCTTTTGCGAAAATCCACGCAGAATCTCGAATTTCATGGATAGCCTTTACGAAAAATTTATTGAAAAACATATCTTCACGTAATCCTCACGCGCACTTCTACGTCGCAGCAGGCCGTTCCATCTATCATTCCTCGCATGAGCAGAAAAATCCGTTGGGGCGTTTTGAGCACCGCCAAGATCGGCATAAAGAAAGTCATTCCCGGCATGCAGCTGGGCCACCTGAGTGAGATAACCGCAATCGCGTCGCGCGACGCCGCAAAAGCGCGGCAGGCCGCCGACGAGCTCGGCATCGCCAAATCCTACGACAGCTATGAAGAGCTGCTTGCCGACCCGGAGATTGATGCCATCTACAATCCCCTGCCCAACCAGTTCCATGTGCCGTGGACCGCGAAGGCCGCCGAAGCAGGCAAGCATGTCCTCTGCGAAAAGCCGCTCTCGCTTACCGTTGCGGAGGCTGAGTCGCTGCTCGACGTGCGCCGCCGCACCGGCGTAAAAATTGGCGAGGCCTTCATGATCCGCAGCTTCGCGCAATGGCTGCGCGCGCAGGAGCTGATTCGCGACGGCCGCATCGGCGATCTCCGCGCCGTGTCAGGCTTTTTCAGCTACTACAACGTGGACCCCAGCAACATCCGCAACAAGCTGGAGTCCGGCGGAGGCGCGCTCTATGACATCGGCTGTTACTGCATCCAGGCAGCACGCGCGGGCTTCGGCAAGCTACCACATCGCGTCGTCGGCCTCATCGACCGTGACCCCGCCTACGGGACCGACCGCCTGACCTCCGCGCTGCTCGACTTCGGCAGCGGACAATCAACCTTCACCTGCAGCACACAGCTTATCCCCTATCAGCGCGTGCAATTCTTCGGGACGCACGGCCGTATCGAAATCGAAATCCCCTTCAATGCACCGAAGGATCGCCATACGCGCATCTTCATTGATGAAACTGGCGACATCTTCGGCAAGGGCATAGTCACAGAAGAGTTCCCCATCGCCGACCAATATACCGCGCAGGGAGACGCCTTCTCCCGAGCAATCCTCGAAGACACCGAAGTCCCCGTCCCGCTCGAAGACGCCATCGCCAACATGAAAGTAATCGAAGGAATCTTCAACTCCGCCAAGACCGGCGGATGGGTGGAAATTTAGGAGACAAGAGACAAGGTTAGACATAATTCCACAGACTTGGATGCCCCACTCACGGCACGTTTTTTGTGCCCTGAGTGAAATATCTACAATCCCCAGTCTTTTATCTAAACCCCTTACCCTGCATCCGCCGCTTAAGCGGCGGATGCCACCGCTCTCTCCCGCGCAATCGTCACAACGGTAATATCATCCCGTTGCCCGAACTCCTGCGCCTGCCTCGCAATTGCATCCGCCGTCTCCCCTGCAAGCTCGCGAGCACGGTCAAAGCCAAACAGCTCACCCTCCTGGTTCTGCGCCTCAATCACGCCATCGGAGTAAAACGTCAACCGTCCTCCCGGCGGCAAGAAAATCTTCCGCGTCTCATAACGAACGTTCGAGGTAAACCCCAGAGGCAGCGCGCCATCCAGTTCCACTTCCTCGCTGTCGAGATACGGCGGCAAGTGCCCTGCATTCGCAATCGTCATCGTTCCATCCGCGGCAATGTAAGCAGCAAGCGCCGTAGTAAATCCTCCTTGCGTACGCCCCACAAGCCGCTCGTTCAACCGCTGCAACACTTCATCCGGCGCATGCGTATCATCCGCCGCTGTGCGAATCGACCCCACCAGCGCAGAGACCAGCATCGCAGCCGGCAATCCCTTACCGGCAACATCGCCTACAACCACCAGCAGGCCGCCCTGCCCAGCCGGAAGCACCTGGAAGAAATCGCCGCCCACCTGTTGCGCTGGTAGATACACCGCATCCACAGCAAATCCCGGCACCGAGCTCGTCTCCTCCGGCACCAGCACCTGCTGCACCTGCTGCGCCGCTTCCAGCTCCGACTCAAGCTGCGCCTGCCGCTTGCTCATGCGCGAAGAACGCAGAAGAATAATGACGCCCATCGAGATAATGAAGAGTATCTTTCCCACCGCGCCGCTCGAAACGGTTACTGGCCCCACTGAGATATGCTGAAGGGCGTTCAGCCAGACAAGTGCGGTCTTCTGAAATATGGCGAGGTTAAAGAAGAGGATCGCCACAAACAGGGCATAGGTATTCAGGCCTGATAGAGCCACAGGAATCAGCATGATGCCGGCTTCACGATTGCCTTTGCGCCAGTGTTGGATGAGCACAATGGGAATAATGACCGCCGTTAAAAGGACAGATGGCAACAACAGGTAAGGCGCATAGACAATGTTGTTGGGGAAATAGACCGTCGCGACCCCGGCAGCTGCCTCCATGATTCCAGCAACAGCAAAAAACATACGCCATCTCCAGCCGACACGCTGATGAACAAACGAAAAATACAGCGAACCCCATAGCCATGGATCAATCAATTGCAGTGCGGCTCCTGCAACCTTCCAAAACAACGGAATGTTCACAACGCTCTCAATCACCGATGTTTGACTATCGATGACAAAGAACGCGGCCAGACCGGCAATCCAGAGGTACTCCGTCTGCTTGCGATGCGAAAAAAACAGTACCAGCGCCACAATTCCCAGCGCCACCGAAAACAGGTTGGCAACCTCACTCAGCAGGTTCGTGCCAAGGATGCGAAGCCAGCGTTCATTATCCAATGCGTCATATTGACCAATCCGCAGATTACTGCTCCCGTAGCCAGCTTCGCCCTGGACGGCCCATTCAGACGGCATAATGTACATGCGCATCGCAATCAGCAGCGTGCCTGTCGCAATCTGACGCTCGGGAATCTTTTTGACCACATCAGCGCGATAGGTATACGCCACAAACGGAGCCACGCGCCCCACAGTAATTAGCCGTTCCCCGTTGACATAAATTTCAAATGCATGGGCAAGGCCAAACTCATTCAGCGCAAGATTTTTCTGCGCCGGGTCCACCTTCACCCGCAGCCGGTACCAGACAATCGACGGCCTGCTCTTGCCATAAATTTTGTCAAAAGATGTGGTGGGATCAAAGAGCGTCCACTGCGAGTCGTCGAAGTCCGGACGCGCATACGCGGGATCGTCGCCCGCATGAACAAACCACTTCGCCGAAAACTCGCTCGGCGCAGGCAGATGCGTCGCATCAAAGACAGGCGTTTCCGCATACAGCGAAACGCCCTGCCCTATCCCAGCAAGAGCAACCAGAAGCGCTGCTGTCAGCAGTCTGCAAACACGAACTCTCAAGCAGCACCCTCCCGGCACTCGCTCTCTTGGCTGGCGCAACAAGCCGTCATGGCAAGGTTGGCTACCAGATTACTAAAAAGCCGGGAGGACACCCGCAAAATACTTTACTTGGCCCGGTTTGCCGTAAACTCCGCCGGGGGGCGGTCGCCAACGGTGCGCGTGAACTTGATGGAGTCGCCGTCGATTTTGCCCGTGTAGGCAATCTTCATCTCGTTGCCGTTAAAGTTCACTACCTGGTTAAAGGTGATCGTGTCGCCATCCACCTTACCGTCCGAAATATCGGAGTCGCCGCGCTGCGTGGTGATCTTGCCAGTCAGCGCCGTGCCGTCCACGTGAAAATCAAAGCTGAGCTGCTGTGTGCCGCGCGGTGTCTCCACCGAAGCCGTCCATTTGCCCGTAACATCTGCGGCAAAAGCTGTCACCGTTCCGAGCGCCATAAACAGCAGCGCAAGTGCAAGTTTCTTCAACATATAAACTCTCCCGTGCGTATTTTTACTGCCCAGAGCAGCAAATACAGACCGCAGTTGCCCTGTGTGTTGGGAGACGGAAAACTCACTCAGAAAGTTACACCGCGCTCTATGAATTTGCCCGCTGCGACAAACGCCAGCCCCGATGATATGATTCGCCCCTAAGCGATAATGGGGATATGGGGGTATCGATGCTGCGTAAATTATGCGTTATGTCTTTATTTTTTGTACTTTCCGGAGTGCTCGCCTTCGCCGGCGACTTTAACGGAAAGTGGACCGCCCAGTTCGACTCGCAGATCGGCACGCAAAAATATACCTTTGAATTTCATGTCGACGGCACCAAGCTCACCGGCAAAGCCACCAATGAACAGTTCGGAGCTACCGACATCTCCGAAGGAAAAGTCGACGGCGACAACATCAGCTTCGTGGAAACCTTGAACTTCCAGGGCAACGACCTGCGCATCGTCTACACCGGCAAAATCGACGGCGATTCCATCAAGTTCACACGCAAGGTAGGCGACATCGCCACGGAAGAACTGACCGCCACGCGCGTCAAATAAACTCTGCCTGCACCCAAGACAACAAAGGGCAGCCGCGAACGGCTGCCCTTTGTTGTCTTGCTTATGAAAGCAGGTTCTCAGTAGTCGCCATCCGCATGCAGAGCCACGGCCTGCGCCACCACTGTCGGCGACGCCGTGGTGGTTGTTCCGCCCGATGTGCTCGGAGCGAACAGCCAGCCATCTACAGAAACCAGGTTATTGACGGCCAGTCCAGCAAAGCCCGCCGTCGTAAAGTTGTCAAAGTCGGTTTGCGAGGTTGTCTCCACCGTTGCCTGTGTCGATGTGCCCGACATGGACCAGCAGAAGAAGTTGGAGCCGGCGGTAAGCGTAAAGTCCGGCGAGGCAAGCGCAGAGATGGTGCCCGTAATGTGGCTCGGTTCCAGTTCCACGCTCGTTGCGGTAAAGGTTGAGGTCGCGGGCGATCCCCACCCATTGCCGTTGCTCGTTGCAGCCGACGTAACCGCCGATCCCGTTGCGATAGTCAGCGCAACTTCCTGTCCCACGGCAAGGCTGCTCGATCCGGTAAAGGTCATTCCGGCAGGCAGAGTGAACTTACCTGAATCGATCGAATAGGTTGCATTCGAGGCAATCGTCACCGTTGCCTTACCGCCTTCCAGTTGCTCGCCTTGGCTATCGTCATCTCCGGACATGTTGTCGTGCACAAGCACCTTGATGGATGCCTGTGCGCTGCCCGAGGCCGGAGTGACACCAACAATCAGGCCTTCCACCTTGAGCTGTCCCGGTGTCGCTTTGTACTTCACCTCGGAGACGTCAAGGCTGCCGTTACTCTCCACTCCTGTCACCTGTACGCCTACAATCTGTCCGGCCTGCACGCAGGAAAGGCTGGCCGTTGTGCACGCGCTCGACGGGAAGTTAACAAAGCTGGTGCCGCTGGCTGTTGTATCCACCGTAAAGGTATTGCCCCAGCGCGTCTTCAGCGTGAACTGGTTCTGGCTTGCGTCCACGGACTGCACACTGCCGTTAAGCAAACCAAATTGAATATCCGTATGTTTCAATTCCTTGAGCGTGATGCCACCCTCGGCAGCAAGATCCAATGTCAAATCTGACTTCAGGATCTTGTCCAGGTGGAAGTCCATCAACAACCCAAGCGGTGAGCCGCCCGTCAGCGTAATCGGGAACGGAGCTGAGGAAATCGTAAAGCTGGCCGAAGCCGTCGGGGCAAACTGGCAGATCGTGCCTACGGCGCACGCACTTCCAAGCGCCTTGTCCGAAATGTTGTAGATAACCACATCGGGATTAGCAAAGGTCACGCTAAGGCTGTTGTAAGTCCCTGCCGGAATGTTCACCGAAGCGAGAAAAGCCGACAGCGCCTGCAGGTCAGTTATATCGATAACAACAGGCGTGCCGTTAGGCAGCAGCGAAACCGATGTTCCTGAGCTGGATTGCAGCGAGGCGGCCGTGAGGCTCACCTGGAAGTCGAGCACAGCCACCCCATTGGGAGGATTGTCTGTTATCGAAAGCGAAACCGGAGCGGTGCTGGAGGTACTGGCTCCGCCCCCCCCCATCAAACCAGAGGAGCTACAGCCGGAGATCCCGGCCAGAACGAGAACGAGGACAAGCGCAAGGACAAGCGGAACAGTCCTTCGCGGAAACGCGGACAAACAGGTCTTGCTGTACATAGGAAAGCCTCCAAGCTGGGCGAGTGAGCACACAAACGCCTGCTCACTCGCGAGTTCACGTCGAGGCAACGAGCAATTCAGTAGAAGGAATCAGATGGGTATGAAATTTAGGGGCCGAATCTCCGAGAAGCTGCGTCGTTCTTAAGTTATTGGCTCTCGAAGGATATGCGGCACAACATAGCCGGCGCAGCCGCATAATTCCGTCACGTTAGACACATAGCCAGGGTAAAAGTTGCGATATACAGAAACTTATCGATAAGTTTCTGGCCCCATCTTTCTAGCCAGATCGTCTCTCGTTTGGCAAGCAAAATAAAAAGGACGGCCATTTCGGCCGTCCTTTTCGGTTTCTTTCCTGTTTTTCTCGGTTTTACACAGCCGCCGGAGTCCGCTGTTCCAGCTCCGCCAGCCGGTTGGCCAGCAGCGTTTCCAGCTTTACCAGCGCCGCCGAGAAGCCTTCAATGCCTTCCTTCAGCTTGTCATGCGCCATGCGGTCTTCTGCATGCATCTTTTCGAAGGTCGCCTTGTCGATGTGGAGCTTTTCAATCTCTTGCGACTTGGCCACTTCCGGATCCAGCTTGCGCGGCAGGTCGCCCTCTGTCTTTTCCAGCTCCGCCAGCAGGTTCGGAGAAATCGTCAGCAGGTCGCTTCCGGCCAGTTCCGTAATCTCACCAATGTTGCGGAAGCTCGCGCCCATCACCTGCGTCTTATAGCCAAACTTCTTGTAATAGTTGTAGATCTTCGTAACCGACTGCACACCCGGATCATCCGCGCCGTGGAAGTCCTTGCCGGTGTCCTTCTTGTACCAGTCAAGAATGCGGCCCACGAACGGCGAGATCAGCGTCACGCCCGCTTCGGCGCAGGCAATCGCCTGGTGAATGCCGAACAGCAGCGTCAGGTTGCAGTGGATGCCTTCCTTCTCCAGCACCTCGGCCGCGCGAATGCCTTCCCACGTGGAAGCAATCTTGATCAGCACATGATCGCGGCCAATGCCCGCCTCGTCATACTGCTTGATAATCGCCCGCGCCTGCTCAATCGTCTTCTCGGTGTCATATGAAAGGCGAGCATCCACCTCGGTCGAAACACGGCCCGGAACAATCTTCAGGATTTCCTTGCCGAAGGCCACAGCCAGCCGCTGGAAAGCCAGGTTCGCCACATCTGTGTCGCTCGCCGACTCGCCCTTGTCGTCACGCGCGCCCTTCAACACGTCATCCACAATCGTCTGATACTGCGGCATTTGCGCGGCAGCGGTAATCAGTGAGGGATTGGTCGTCGCGTCCGTGGGCTTGAACTGCTCCATCGCCTGGATGTCGCCCGTATCGGCAACCACCACGGTATATTTCCGCAACTGTTCCAAAAGATTCGCCATCGATTCCTCCAGTGCGCTCAATGCGCTATCTCTTCCAGTGTACGCCCGTTTGGATGCGCGGGGTGAACGTGCGGTTACTCGCTTTCCCGCCAAATGAAACAACTCAAGCCGTTTCAGCAGCAAAAGAATTGCTCAAAACTCCCAGCCCCGCAATGGAAACCTGCACCGTATCGCCAGCTTTCAACGGCCCCACACCTGCCGGAGTCCCCGTCAGCACCAGATCCCCCGGCTCCAGCGTAATCGCCTTGGTGACGTAAACCAGCAACTCTGGAATTGTGAAAATGAAATCGCGAGTAGACCCATGCTGCCGCACCTCGCCATTTACACGCGTCTCAATTTCTACGCCGCCCGTTCCTCCAGACAAGTCGGGCTCAATCTCATCACTAACCCAAGGCCCCACCGGGCAAAATGTATCAAACCCCTTGGCCCGAGCCCACTGCCCGTCTTTCTTCTGCAAATCGCGAGCCGTCACATCATTCGCCAGCACATACCCGCGAAGATAGCTCCGCCAATCCTCTCCCGGATGCACCCCGAAGTGAACTTTGCTGGCACGCTTGCCAATCACCAGCGCCAGCTCACCCTCAAAGTCCACGCGTTCCGAAACCTGCGGCATCACCACCACGCCGCCCGGAGCAAGCAGCGACGAAGGCGGCTTATAGAACAAAAGCGGCTCCGCCGGAACATCATTCCCCAGCTCCTTCGCATGATCGCGATAATTCCGCCCCACGCAAACAATCTTGGAAGGAGTCACCGGAGCCAGGAGCTCTACGTCTTTCAGCGGAGACGCCGCAAAGTGCGGCACACTCGCCGTCACACTGCCATGCTCCAGCCGAAACGCCAGGTCCTCTTCCGGCGCATCCACCAGCCGCACAACCCACGGCTCGCCCTCGCGCTCTTCCACCGCACCGTAAAGCGTGCGGCCACTCTCACGAAACCGGCAATACTTCATTGCAAACTCCCCTGAATTTGAAAGCCTCTCAATTCGAAGGAATTGACTCCTCCGCCTCATCCGACCGCTTGCTCTCATGCCCGGTCAAACTCACCGAGCTCACAGCGTAGCGATACGTATGCCCCGCCTGCACCGCCGCATCATGAAACGCAGGTCCCACTACAGGCTTATCCGGCGAAACACGCACCCACTCGGCCGAACTGCCGTTTTGGCCCTCACTCCGGTAAACAACGTACCCCGCCAAGTTGCGATCCGTTACAGGCAGCCAGTTCAGATCAATCGCAGCCGCAGTCGCGCCACTTGCAGGCGTAGCCACAGCCGCCAGTCCACTTGGCATCGCGGGCGGAAACACATCCTGCACATCCACCCGTACCGGCGCAGAAATCTCTCCCGGCAGCTCAATCAACTGCCCATCCACTGTTACGCGAGCCACTCTCTGCGCCCGGTACTCATAGCTCTCACCATAGTTGACGGCCTTATCCAAAGCCCGTCCGCTATCGGAATCCACCAGCAGCCGCTGCTCCGTCTGTTCCTTCGGTGCCGCAAGCGGTCCAGTCTCCTTCTTCTTCACTGGAGCCGTCAGCAGCTTCCTATATAAGCGAACAGCCTGCCCGCCATCGCCAGCCGCCCACCGCATTGCTACACCATCTTTGTGCAACTCCGCAGCAAACCCCACCACCGCCGCCGGAGCTTCCCCGGCCAGCACCACAGCCGCATTCGACTCCCCAGCCGAACGTCCATGCTTATTTTTCAACTCAACAAAATAACTAAGCCCCCGCGGCACGCCCGCAGCTAGTCCCGCCGGCAGCGAATCCACAAACTGCCCTTTAGCCCCTGGAACAATGCTCACCGTACCCGCCGCCACGCAAAGCCCCCGTCCCTGCCCTTCTACTCGGCAGATAGCCGCCGTAACATTCCCCCCAAGCGCCACTTTATCCGTATCGCGCCTGGGACTCGTCCACATCAGCGTTACCTGGTTCCCTGCCCGCACCGCACTCAAATCCGCCACGCGCTGCGGCAAATGCAGCGACGGCGGCTGCGGCGCGCCCGGTGTTCCGCAGCCACTCACAACCAGCGAGCCCACTCCCAGCACGCCCGTCACAATCCACTTCAATCTCATCATCCCACTCAGTCTAATGGAGCCAACTCCGGTTACAGTGGTACTTACCCATGAGCGCGATTCAGGCAACCGGCAAACCCCGACACACGAATTCCCTTCTCGTCTTCGCGTGCTTCTTCGCCATCTACATTCTCTGGGGAACAACATTTCTAGGCATCCGCATCGCAGTCCTCGAAATGCCGCCCATCTTCGCTGCCGGGTCGCGCTTCTTCACCGCCGGGGTCCTGCTCTACGGTTTCCTCCGTCTCCGCGGCACAGCAAACCCCACGCGCCTTCAGTGGCGCAATCTCTTCCTCATCAGCGTGCTCATGTTCGTCATCGAGTACGCCGCGCTCTTCTGGGGTGAGCGCTATATCCCTTCCGGAATCTCTGCTGTCCTGGCCGCCACCATCCCGCTCTTCACGCTTATCTCAGAGGTAGCCATCCTCCGCCAGCAGAAGTGGAGCGCTCTCCTCGGCATCGCCACAGCACTTGGCTTCGCTGGAGTAGTTGTCTTGATGCTGCCAAACTCATCAGCAGGCGCCGTCATCCCGCTTGTGCCCGCCATCGCCATTCTCGGCGGCTCCGCTACCTGGGCCTTTGGCGGAGTCCTCTCGCGCTCCCTCGACGTACCTGCATCCCGCCCGCTCACCGCCGCCTGCACCATGATGCTCGGCGGAGCCGTCCTCTTTCTCTTTTCCGCAGCCATAGGCGAAATGCATCCCTTCCCGCACGTGACCCCGCGCGGCCTGGCAGCCATTGCCTACCTCATCACCGTGGGCTCCCTGCTCGCCTTCACCGCCTACATCTGGCTGTTAGGCCATCTGCCCGCCACCCGCGTAGCCAGCTATGCCTACGTTAATCCCATCGTAGCCATCGCATTAGGCTACTTCCTTGCCCACGAACCCATAACCCTCCGCACCCTCGCCGGCTCCGCGCTGGTACTCATCAGCGTAGCCCTGACCCTCCGCGCCAAAGCCACCAGCTAGTGCCACCACGCTTTTGCTTTCTACCCCCTACTCCCTGTTCCCTGCCTTTTCCCACTTGCTGATACCATAGAAAGCAACGCTTATCAGGCAATCTGCAGTGTCAGTGCCACCAGGAACCAGCAACCATGCAGCCGTTGATTGAAGATTTAAGGATTCTTTCCAACAAGGTCGTCCTTCCTCCTGTCTTTCTTGAAGAAGAGCGCGCCGTCTCTGAAAACGCCGCCGCCACCATCTTCAACTCGCGCATCGACATCAATCAGATTCTCGCCAAGCGCGACCAGCGCCTGCTTGTCCTCGTCGGCCCCTGTTCCATCCACGACACCAAGGCGGCCGTTGAGTACGCCGAACTGCTCAAAGGCGCCATCGACGAGTTCCACCGCGACCTCCGCATCGTCATGCGCGTCTACTTCGAGAAGCCCCGCACCACTGTCGGCTGGAAGGGGCTTATCAACGACCCGTTCCTCGACGAATCCTTCCAGATCAACGAAGGCCTGCGCCTCGCCCGCAATCTCCTGCTCGATTTGAACGAGATGGGCGTTCCCGCCGGCACCGAGTTCCTCGACATGATCTCGCCGCAGTACCTCGCCGGCCTCGTCGCCTGGGGAGCCATCGGCGCGCGCACCACCGAAAGCCAGTCACACCGCGAGCTGGTCAGCGGCGTCTCCTGTCCCGTCGGCTTCAAGAACGGAACCTCCGGCGACGTCCAGATTGCCATCGACGCCCTCCGCGCCGCAGCCATCTCACACACCTTCCTTGGCCACACCAAGAACGGCCAGTCGGCAATCTTCCGCACCACCGGCAACCGCGACACGCACATCATCCTGCGCGGCGGCGGCAACAGCACCAACTATGACGCCGCCTCCGTCGCCGAAGTCAGCCGCCGCATGAAAGCCGCCGGCCTCGACCCGCGCATCATGATCGACTGCTCGCACGCCAACAGCAGCAAAGACTACACCCGTCAGCCCATCGTCGCCAGCGACATTGCCGCACAGGTCTCCACCGGCAACACCGACATCCTCGGCGTCATGATCGAGAGCAATCTCGTAGCTGGCGCGCAAAAACTCACCCCTGGCAAGCCGCTCGTCTACGGCCAAAGCATCACCGACGGATGCGTAGACTGGCCCACCACCCACGCCATGCTGGAAGAACTCGCCGCCAGCGTCCGCTCTCGCCGCGAAGTCGCACAACTTACCGCGCAATAAATGTGCAGGCCGGGGATTTATCCCCGGCAATCAGCTCACCAAAAGCATAGGAGGGCCTTTAAACTCTGAGGTGTGCTTTTGCTGCAAATTAACTTTCAGACTTTAGTCTTTGAAGGCAGGTGCCTCCATGTGCGACTCACAGCCTACGAACGCGACCTCAATCACTGCTTCCAAAAAGCCCTTCGCCATCTCCGCAGATAGCTTGGGCATCTGGGCATCCAGCCTCTGCGTCGTACACTGCCTGCTCACGCCACTGCTCATCTCATTCTCCGCAGTCTTCGCACACTTTCTCCCATCGGAAGAAAAAACCCACCGCGTCCTTGCCATCGTAGTCACCGCGCTCGGTGCCTCAGCCCTCATCACCGGCTACCGCAGCCACCGCCGCCCGCACGTGCTTGTTCTCATGGTCATCGGCCTCGCCTGCATCTTCGCCGGAGCCTTCTGGGGCGATGCCCTGCCCGCCCACTGGATGGAAGTTCTCATCACCTTCACCGGCAGCGGCTTCATGATCGCGGCTCACCGCCTCAACCATACCTTCTGCCGCAACTGCCACTGCACCCACGAGGAATAACCTCCCCGGAACTATCCAGCGCATCCGCTGCTATACTTCCAGCGTTCTTTAACGCCTCGGGAGAAAATCAACTTCTCATGTCGAACTCCTCGTTCTCAAGAAGGTCCTTTGTAAAAAATATGGGCTACGCGGGTGCGCTCGTTACCGCAGCCACGCATGCCAATCCCCTCACCGCTTCCGTGCTCGCGCAGGACAAGCTTGCAAAGCCCGAACCGGGAGACGAAACTCGCGCCCAGCGCATGAAGTGGTGGCATGAGGCCCGCTTCGGAATGTTCATCCACTGGGGCCTCTACAGCCTCATCGGCCAGGGCGAGTGGGCTATCGAACACGAAGGCATCCCGCTCTCGCAGTACGAGATTCTTGCCAAACACTTCAAACCCAAACCCAATGCCGCCCGCGACTGGGCGCGCCTCGCCAAGAAGGCCGGACAGAAGTACATGGTGATGACCACCAAGCATCATGAAGGCTTCGTGATGTGGGATTCCAAACTCACCGATTACAACGCCGTCAAGCAGGGCCCCGGCCGCGACCTCGTCCGCGAATACGTCGAGGCTGTCCGCGCTGAAGGCCTCCGCGTCGGCTTCTATTACTCGCTCATGGACTGGCACCACCCCGACGGCGCCCGCTGCGCTACCGATGAAGAGGCCCGCAAACGCTTCGTCGAATACACGCACGGACTTGTCCGCGAGCTGTTGACCAACTACGGCAAAATCGACGTCCTCTGGTACGACGTCTCCGCACCGCTCAAGCCCGAAGGATGGGAGTCGGAGCGGATGAACAAGATGGTCTTCGAACTTCAGCCCGAAATCATTGTGAACAACCGCAACGGCCTTGAAGGCGATTTCTCAACCCCGGAACAGCACCTGGAAGCAGCCAAGAATGGCCGCGCCTGGGAGTCCTGCATGACGCTCAATGACAACTGGGGCTACAGCAAGGCCGACCACAACTGGAAGACTCCCCGCACCATCGCGGAGAACCTCGCCATCTGCGCTAAGGGAGGCGGCAACTACCTGCTCAACATCGGTCCCAAAGAAGACGGCTCCATCCCCGAAGAGTCCATCCGCATCCTCGAAGCCGTAGGCGATTGGTTAGCCGTCAACGGCAAGTCCATCTACACAACCGAGCGTCTCGACTCGACTGGCGGTTGGGGCTATGCCGGCTACACCGGCATCGGCAACACGCTCTACATTCACGTCAACAAGTGGCCCGGCGCCACTCCCGCGCAGCAGTGGCTCTCCTACTATCAACCGCCCTGCGTGCTCTCCTTTGCCGGAATCCAGGGCAAAGCTAAATCGGCACGCCTGCTCAAAACCGGCGCTCCCGTTGCCTTCACGCAGGATGAATTCAATCTGCGCTTCACCGGCCTTCCCGAAGAAGCGCCCGACGACATCGTCACGGTGATCGAAGTGGAATTCGAGAGCAAGCCTCGCGTCGATCCCTGGAGCAATGTAAGCAAATGGCCACGCCTGAAAGTAGGCATCAGCTACGAAGGGCAGTAAAAACAGGATAGGCAGTTATCCCATCCTTACAGCAAACTGCGCCACAAAGGTGGGATAACTGCCGCTGCAGCCATCACAACCAGCCACGTATCACCGCAGCTCCAGTTCCCACTCCTGCCCAATCAAATCGTGCCCAAAGCTGTGGTGCGGCTCTTCCTTCACCAGCCGGAAGCCGGCACGCTCATAAATCCTGTGCGCAGCCTTCAAAATACTCTGCGTCCACAACACTACCCTCTTGTAACCGGCGTTGCGTGCAAACTGCACGCACTCTTTGACCAGCGCATCGCCCAGTCCCATGCCGCGCGCGCTTGGCTCCACAAAAAGCAGCCGTAGCTTGGCCGTGTCCGGCTCCGTGGGATGCTTCACAAGAAAGATGTGCCCCACATTCTGCCCATTCCTCTCCGCCACCCAGCAGCGCTCGCGACTCGCATCAAAGTTCTCAACAAACTCGCCAACAATCTTTGCCACCAACGCCTCGAACGTCTCGTCCCATCCAAACTGCTCCGCGTATCCCAGTCCTTCGCTGTACACCACCCAGCCCATATCGCCCACGCGATGCGGCCGCAGCACATATGCTCTCGGCTTCTCTTCCGTATGCTTCAGCAGCTTTTCAATCGAGTCCATCGCACCCATCAGCTCCAGCCGTTCGCCGCGTGCCAAACCCTCCAGCGTCGAGCGCGCCTGACCGTCCGACAGCGCATTCAAAACCTTAAACGCTGTTCTTCCTTTGGCAGTCAGCACAAGCTCCACTGAGCGCCTGTCCTCGCTTGAAACCTTCTTCCGGATAAACCCCTTGCGCTCAAACGTCCGCAGAATGCGGCTCAGGTACCCTGCATCCAAACCCAGTGTCTCGGCAATCTCGCTGGGCCGGGACACCGCGCGGTGGGCAAGCTCATACAACACACGCGCCTCCGCCAGGCTGAATTCGCTGTTCAGCAACCCTTCATTCAGCGTGCCAAGAAAACGCGTATACATACGGTTAAAGCCGCGAAAGCGTTCCATCTCGCTGCTCAAAGAAGACGCTGGTTCATGCTGGTTTTCCATAAACTCAGCGTGAATCATATAATTGACTTTGTCAACTATTATCAATGACGAAGTCTAGCATATAGTGGATTCATCGCCGCATCAACACCCGCGTCCGTCTCCGCGTCATCATAATCACGCATCCCATCGAAGCCCCGCAGGTCGACCGCCGCATCCCGATAAATGCCGTCTGATCCGGCCCCAACATCCATGCCGTCGCATGAAAGCCGCCGGCCTCGACCCGCGCATCATGATCGACTGCAGCCGCGCCAACAGCAGCAAGGACTACACCCGCCAGCCCATCGTCTGCCAAAACGTCGCAGAACAGGTAGCCGCCGGCAACCCCGACATCCTCGGCGTAATGATCGAGAGCAACCTCGTAGCAGGCGCCCAGAAGCTCGAATCCGGCAAGCCGCTGGTCTACGGCCAAAGCATCACCGACGGCTGCGTAGACTGGCCCACCACGCACGCCATGCTCACCGAGCTGGCCACAAGCGTCCGCGCCCGCCGCGAAGTTGCGCAGCTCACCGCACAGTAAAAGCAGAAATTACCGGAAAATCACCTTGACAATCTTCCTTCAGGGGAGAAAATCGACAGTATTCAGTGGCAACCCTAAGAAAAATTCATAGGGGCATTAAATGCTTCGTCGGTTCGGAATGGCTGTAGTCTCGACTTTTGCCTTTATGTTGCTCTTGTCGCCTGAATGCAAAAGTCAATCAACAAATCAAGATGCGGCGACTTTGCTCCAGGCATATCGGTATGCGTTCCGACAGGCCGGGATTTCGCCAACCGGCACATTGCAAAATCTGAACCTGAATACAGAACAGCAAGCACAGTTCCAGCAAGCCGCATCCGACTATATGCTCACCCAAACGAGAATCCAGAACCAGATAAATACCGTCATTGAGAGAGACTGGGCATCACATCCACAAACCACTCATCTCACAGCCTTGGCAAGAGCGAGTATCCGGACAATCTTCGGAAGCCTGACAAGAAACGAAACCGTCCTCGTTGATCTCATTCATCAGAATTTGGATGCGACAACTGTTCGACAAATGGACGAGGCTGTTGTTGCCCTTTACTCAAATGAAAAACAGAATAGCCCGCCTTCGGGAACATTGATCGCAAACCATCGTACAGCATCAACGCGAAGCATCCTGCGCTTCAATGGAACGATTCTGCAAGAAAGCGGCAGCGCTCATCCCATGGTGGCTCCCGGAGGAGGCGGCAACTATTGCTCAGAGTTAACTGCGGATGAAGAAGACGCAGAAGACGAAGAATGTGCCGATGAGGGGGGAGAGTATGACCTCGAAAATTGCACTTGCTACGATAGTTCTGGCGATGGTGGGGGCGGAGGTGGAGGTGATCCGACTCCAATTATAACCGGCGATTATCATGACCTCTGGTATTTTGGGAACGGAATTACCCAGCAATCGAAGGGTGCAACTGCATTTATGTACAAAGTAACTCTTACGGCCTATGGAGATGGAACTGCTGTCTGGAATATCGTCTCCGGACAGAACGAAATTACTCTCACTTCAAATGGAAATACAGCAACAATCACGAGTTCTGGCAACTCGTTCAGTTCAAATGTAGGGGATGTGAGCATCACCGTGACTATGAACGGCCAAACATCTTCGCCTTGGACTATAACAACTCACACGCCTTATCGAATGATAGCCGGGACACATGATCATGCTTGTGACTCCAGTTGGGGATATTCCGACGTCATTCATTACACCGTTCAAGATCAACTCAATAATAGTCTTTCCATATACTTGTTCGACTTCAACGAACTCTTCACAACGGCGTTCACAAATGTCAACGGAAGTAATTGGGGCACCCCACCACAGGAGCCGGCTACAAATTCAGATATCGAGGACCATATCACTGGAGTAGGTGTGAACAATTCTCCAACTCCTGTCCCAATGCCAGTATGCAGTGGTAACGATACAGAAGCACAATATGTCACACAGCAATGGCGGGTAGGAAGTTTAACTGCAGGAAGTGGCGTACTACTTCAAACCGACCAGTTAGCTCGATATGCAGACAAAGGAATGCACAATAACATTGTCCCTGTCCATCAGTAATGGAGGAAATCATGCGAGCTCAATTCTTCTACCTCAGAATGCTCGGGTTCATGTTTGCGGTGCTTCTTTCTTTAACCGGCACCAGCGATGCCATTCCTGTCTCTGCACTCAACCTTCAGAACCTCACAGAGAAATCAGAGTTCGTGATTATCGGAAGAACCGGGACAGCCACTCAAGTTGGTTCCGTAGATATTGCGAATGGGCCGCAGAGTCTTCAGGCAACAGTAATGGAGATACAGGTTGATGTGGTATCCATGCTTAAAGGCACCGGAGTTCCAGCATCTATTCCTGTTCGATTTCCGCTTTTACAGCCTCGTGAAGGCTCTATAGGACTGGATGGAATCCCTTCCAACAGCATCCGGCTGCTTTTTCTTAAGCTTTCCAGTTCCGCCTCATACTATGAAGTGGTTGCCCCCCATTACCCTTCTTTACCCGCGACCACTTCCCTGCCGACATTATCCTCATCACCTGTGACTGCTGTAGCAGAAGTCGAATGTGCTGTAATTACCGATTCTCAATCCAATCTTTCAGAGCAGTTGAAGGCCACCTGGGCCCTGCGCCACGTTGACCAATCCTGCATTCTTCCTACGCTCCGCCTTGCAGCACAAACTTCGTCTTCAAGAGTCATGCAGCTTACCGCAGAAGCAGAATTGCTATCCAGAAACGATATTTCCATGCTCGACACTTCCATCGAGCACATCACGACACATGACAACAGCCTGCCCGATTACTTGCGCCAAAATCTGCTCGTGGCAATCCGCGACGGCGTTCACGATCCTTCTGCCGTCGCCTCTTTGCTCCCATTGACGCAAGACAGCCAGGAAGATGTTCGCATCGCCGTTGTCACCGCGCTAAAAAACATCGGAAGTCCGTCGTGCATTCCCACATTGCTCACCAGTCTCTCGGACAGCAATCAAGAAGTCCGATATATTGCGGTTACAGCTTTAGCAGATATAAACAAAATGCCGCAGCTTCATCCCAGCATCCCTGAATTTCGGGCAAATGAGGGTAAATACACTTCATACTGGGAAAGTCACAAAACATATTGAGTGAGTAAACAATGTGGCTGTCTCTCTGAGTCGCTATCATAGATAGGCGACTATGCCCACCCTCTTCATCTCGGCCGGCGAAGCCAGCGGCGAGCACTACGGCGCCTTGCTGATGGAAGCCCTTCCGAAGTATCTCAGTCTATTACGCAGTTCCAGCTTCGTTATCCAGTATCACCGGACACCGACGGAAGACTTCGTTCCATCCTAAGTCCACCACAAACCCCGTGGAAAATTCTAATCGGTCCTCAAGGCTATCGAGTCCTTGCTGAAGACCCACCTAGCATTACTCCCGAAGAAAAGAAAGCATTCCACTATCGCGTCCTCTACTTGGACCGGGCATTCAAGCAAACGAACACCAAATGATCTTAGGAGCAAAGGAGGTAGCCAATGCGCTTCATTATGCTGCTTTCGTTGTTAATTTTCGTCCCAAAGAACCACCAAATTCCGCATGCCCACCCAAAAGAAACCTTTGATTTCGAGGCCATACACCCCACTTCCCCTTCTGGAGCTGTGAAGGTCAAATTTGATCCGAACGACTGTATTATCGCGGGTTTGCCGCTCCGATTCGTTATTCTTTATGCATTCGACATCCATGATTACCAGCTACTCAACGCGCCCGCATGGGTGAACTCTACCCGGTATGATATCGAAGGCAAGGTTCTGGATGAAATGGGTGATGCTGACCAGTCTGGAGAACCCGATAAAAATATAGGGAAAGCGGATATCCTCCGCGAGCGGCTTCGTGATATGTTGAGTCGCCGTTTCGGGTTGAAGTCTACATCGGCCCAGGTGGTTAGGCCGGTTTATGCGCTGTCTGTCGTGAAACAGGGGACTAAGATGACGGTGTCCACTGGTCCACGGCGCTATTCTTTAGGTCCGGGACAGTTAAGCGCTGAGAATCTCGATATGGGGCAATTAGCGGATTTACTCTCAGGAGCCACAGATCGCGTCGTGTTGGATGAGACGGGGCTTTCGGCTGTATACAGCTTTAATTTGCATTTTGCTCCTAATGATTCAACAACCGACATCCCCAGTCTTTTTACAGCACTACAAGAGCAACTTGGACTTCGACTTTTACCGAAAAAGGATCTGGTCAATGTTGTTACGATCAGTCAGATTCACGAGCCGACTGCCAACTGAGAAGGGTATGAACGATTGGGCGGGTGGCCCCGGTCTCGATGAGCTTAACAAACCACACTGCGGATGCCCCAGGTTCCTCGCAGTTGGGAACCTGGGATACCACCAAAGCCGAATGCCCCATTGATCCGCGCTTTTGCAGACAAACGGCATGGCACTCCCGCCAACTCGCTATGATGAAGAAGCACCATGCCTCTAACAATCTTCATCTCGGCCGGCGAAGCCAGCGGCGAGCATTACGGCGCCTTGCTGATGGAAGCCCTTCGCAAACAATCTCCTACCGAACTAACCTTCGTGGGCATGGGCGGCCCGCGTATGGTGGAAGCGGGCCTCGACCGAATCGTACGCGCTGAAGACGTAGCCGTCATGGGCATCACGGAAATCGTCCGCCATCTCCCGCGCATCTACGCCGAGTTCCGTAAACTCAAGGCCTCCATCAGCCAGCGCAAACCCGACGTAGCCATCCTCATCGACTTCCCCGACATCCATTTCAAGCTCGCCGAAGAGTTCCACGCCCAGGGTATCCCCGTCATCTTCTTCGTAAGCCCGCAGCTATGGGCATGGAAGAAAGGCCGCATCAAAAAAGTCCAGAAGTATATCGACAAGATGCTCGTCATCTTCCCTTTCGAGGAGCCTTTCTACCGCGAGCGCGGTGTCAATGCCGAATTTGTCGGCCATCCGCTGGCCGACCTGCCGCTGCCAACCATCACTCGCGAGCAATTCGCGCAGGAAAATAACCTCACCGCAACCAAACAGTGGATCGGCCTGCTTCCCGGCAGCCGCCTCAAGGAAATCCGCGCTAATCTGTCTGAAATGCTCAAAGCCGCGCATTTCCTCTACGACGATTACGTAGAAAACGCGCGCCTCGGTTTCCAATACCCCGAGCCGGAATTCCTGCTTCCGCTAGCCCCCACGCTAACCACCCCACAACGCGAAGAAGTCCGCCAACTCATCGCAACGCACGCCCCCGGCCTCGCGATCCATCTTGTCAGCGACGCCCGCGCCGCGCTCTTCCACGCCCGAGCCAGCATAGTAGCCAGCGGCACAGCCACGGTCGAAGCCGCGCTCATCGGCAATCCCTTCGTAGTTGTCTACCGAGTCAGCCCACTCACCTACGCCATTGCCAAGCGAGTCGTCGACGTCCCCCACGTAGCCATGGCCAACCTGATCGCAGGTAATCGAATTGTCCCCGAACTCATCCAGCACGACTTCACCGCGTCCAATATCGTGAAGGAGTTGCGCCCCTTGCTACCCGACGGCCCCGAGCGCACGTCCATGATGGGGGGGCTGGCCGCTCTCCGGGGTCAATTGCGTCCAAACCGTAGCCAGGTTTCAGCTGGAACAACTGCCATCGACCGCGTAGCGGAGATAACCCTTCAACTGCTCGCCGCCAGATCAGCCACACCAGCCACCACCGTCTCTTAGTCGTAGGCAGTAAGATTCATGCAAGAAGGAACAACTACCGCGATGCTCGCTCATTCCCAATTTCCCCGCGCCGTCTTCGCCCTTGCCGCCACATTGTTCCTGTCCTTAGCCGCACCCAAAGCCGCTCCCCAGGCAGAGGCTGGCCCAATCATCCAGCAACGCATCGAGCGCCCCGTCCTCAACGTCACCGCCTACACCATTGACGCAGAAATCGATCCCGCCGCGCACCACCTCGCGGCCAAAGCCGTCGTCACCTTCACCGCGCCCGATAATGCCGACCAGGTCACTTTCGGCTTCCACCCTGCGCTCAAAATCTCCAAGATCACTGACGACTCCGGCAAAGTCCTCACCGGCGAGCGCACCGCCGACGGCTCCGTCCGCATCACGCCCAACACCCCGCTCTCCCACGCCACGTCCGCCCACTGGACCTTTGAGTACGACGGCAATATCACCGGCAATGAAGACGGCCCCGTTGAAGGCCTCAAACTGGCAGCCATCCAGGAGCCCATCACCTATCTCTTCTACCCCGCCCGCTGGTTCCCCATGACCGGCTACCTCACTGACCGCTTCACCGCGCAAATCCATGTCAAGGTCCCGCAGGGCATGCGCGTCTTCGCCTCAGGGCAAACCGGCGCCTCGCACCCCGGCACACTTGCCAGCGGCAAGCCCGCCGATGAATTCACCTTCAACTGGACCAAGCCCGGCTTCCCCGGCACCCTCATCGCCGGCCGCTACGTCGATCCCGCCTCCGCCGGCCCCGTGAAGGTCTACCTCACCATCGCACACCGCGCCGGCGCCAACGATCTCGCCCAAACCGCCGCCAAGCAGTTCACCTTCTTCACTGACACTTTCGGCCAGACGGAAATCTCGCATATCAACGTAGTCGAGCTCCCCGATGACACCCTCCCCGCCTTCTGGGCCCCCGAGCTCGCCGCCATCATGGGCTCACACACCGCCGACAAATCCGCGCGCCTCTTGGCCAACACCCTCGCCCACCAGTGGTTCAGCTCCGAAGTCAGCCCGCGCACCCTCTCCGACGCATGGATCACCAACGGCATGTGCCGCTACGCCGAGCTCATGTACGTAGAAGACGAGCAAGGCAAGAACGCCATGCGTGCCGCTCTCCAGGACGTCGCCGCCGGCGCGCTCGCCTACGACACAACGCCGCTCTCCAGCTCCGGCCGCCTCTCACCCACCTCGCCCGAGTTCCAGACACAAACCTACGAGAAGGGTGCCATGATCTTCCACATGCTCCGCTGGGAAGTTGGCGACGCCACCTTCAAAAACATCCTCAAGGGCGCGCTCTCGCAGTACACCGACCAGGGCATGCGCACCAGTGACTTCACCAAGGTCGCCGAGACCGTGAGCCAGCAAAACCTCACGCCCTTCTTCGCCCAGTGGATCGACGGCACCGGCGCACCGGCATTCACCAACAAATATGCCGTCTACCGCCTCGGCAATAACAAAGGCTTCCGCACCATCGGGGAAATCACCCAGGACCTCGACCTCTTCCGCATGCCCGTCGAGCTGCGCATCGAAACCGAAGGCAAAACCGAAACCAAGCGCATCGATGTAGTCGGCACCGAGACGCAGTTCGTCGTGGACACCTTCGGCCGCCCGCGCCGCATCTCCATCGACCCGCAGAGCTGGATACTCAAATCCACGCCTGACCTGCAGGTCCGCATCGCCATCCTGAAAGGCCAGCAACTGGTCGCGCAAGGCGACCTCATCGGCGCACTCGCCCAATACCAGAAGGCCCTCGAAGCCAACCAGCAGAGCTCCCTCGCCAACTACCGCATCGGCGAAGTCCTCTTTACGCAAAAGAACTACCAGTCGGCAATCAACTCCTACCGCGACGCCCTCCGCGGCGACGACGAGCCTCGCTGGACCGAAGTCTGGAGCCACATAGAAATCGGAAAGATTTTTGACTTAACCGGCCAGCGCGACCGCGCCGTGCAGGAATACCGCCTGGCTGTCCAGACCAATGACAACACGCAGGGCGCATTAAACGAAGCTCGGCAATATCTGCAAAAACCCTATATAAGACAAGAAAGCGAATAGCAACCTGGTAACAACCAACACAAGGGGCGCGGCCAAAGCCGCACCCTGGTTTTTGCTTTTCCTAGTCCCTACGTCCCTTGCTAGCGCCTCAATGATCCCCGGCCTTCGTATCCAGCATCTCCCTGACCCTCAACCGCGAGTGGTAATTAAACACCAGCAGCGTCAAAATCCCGAACACCATCGACCCCAGCGCAATCGCTGCCCCATAAGGCCGTTCCTCTCCCAGCGAAAACCGAATCAGAATAATCGAAACCACAAACGCCGCATTCCGAAACACCATCTCATAGCGCCCTGAAATCACCAGCCCCAGGATCAGCAGCAGCACATCGGTAAAAATCATCACCGTAAACAGGTCGTTGTAGAAGAACCCCGCCGGCTGCGGCATCGCCACATTCCCCGGCTGGATTCGAACCTGGGCCGCGCCGCACACCTCCATAACAAACCGCACCAGGTGATACACCGCCAACAGCAACAACAGCGCCGTCAACCCCAGCGCCACTACCTTCTTCTGATTTTCAAACCTCTTCCGCCCCTCGCGATACTCCACGCTCGGCGGCATCCCCACCTGCCGCCCCGCCACATGCTGGAAAATTGTGACAAGAAAATACATGGTGAGCCCCGCCACCATATCAAACACCAGCGGCAGCACCTCCTGCGGATTGTGCGCAATCCAGTTCGGCTCCGTCGCACCCGAGAAATCCCGAAACACATCCCGGATGAACACCAGCGAGACAATCTCAAACTGGTTCCCAATCGACCGCGTCGTCGAAGCCGGCAACGCCGCAATCAGCGTCAGCACCTCATAAAACAAAATGAAGTTAAACGGTGTAGTAATCGCCGAAAGATAATTCGTGCCCACCGCAGCCAGCAGCGGCGGAGGCTGCGGAACCGTCCGCGCCAGGAATACCAGCAGCAGATGCACAGCAAAGCCAGCAATCCCGGCCTTCACCACCAGCCGTTTCAGCGCATCCTTCCGCGCATCAGAAAACACACGGTCATGCAGCGCAATCAGTGCTGCCCATGTGCGGGAGACCCCTTGCACACCATTGATCTGTCCCGGAAATCCCATAGCGTGTTCTTAGCTTTACCGTGAACCGTCCACGATGCAAGACAAAATCGGCCAGCCCGAAGGCTGGCCGATTCACTTTTCTGAACTTTTCACAAAAATTATTTGGAACCAGTCGTAGTGTTCACCGCTGTCTGCGTCGTACTCGAGCTCTGCCCCGCACCAGAACCAGCCGTCGATCCCGTCGTCGAGCTTGCACTCTGGCTTTGGATTATCTGCTTCGCCTTATCTCGCGAAATCACTTCCAGCACCACTGGGGCAATCCCCGAGTTTGTCATTGCCAGCTTCTGTGCCGCGCCATAGGACAGATCCATAATCCGCCCCGCAGCCAGCGCGCCGCGGTCCGTAATCCGAACAATCACCGAGCGCCCGTTGCGCAGGTTCACAACCTTCACCCATGTGCCAAAGGGCAGCGTCTTGTGGCAGGCCGTCATGGCGTTCTGGTCAAACATCTCGCCATTAGCCATCTTCTGGCCGTTGAACATACCGCCATACCAGCTCGCCAATCCACGCAGAAGGCTCTTGTGCTGCTGCATCGGCGTCGGCTTCGCAGCCTGCGCCTGCTGCACAACAATCTTCTGTGCCGTCTGAGCTGTGGGAGGAAGAGTAGCCACCGGCCGAGGTAGCAACACCTTGGCCTGCACCGGGGCCAACCAAACATTCACCGCTACGGCTGTGACTGCTACAGCCGCTACACCTGCCAGGAGGCAGATTCGGAGCGGCGTCATCAGACCGGGGTTTTCTGACATGCGTCGACGAATCTCCATTCGGTCATTTTATAGAACTACAACTTCAAAGACACCCCTTTTCGGCTTAAAGTTGCATGTTTGGGCCAAAAAACCCAGTACATTTTCAGCAACCCCTTACAAATAAGAAACTTACAAAACGCTTTCCAAGGCAACTTTTTTGCCTTGGAAAGCGCTTATTTCGCTTTTCTATCGCCTTAAATTTCCCATTTTCCACCGCCGCCGGAACCCCGAAGCAACCCCGGCAGAATTGGATCAAGGTTTCCCATCCGGCTTTGTAATCGCTTCAAAATCATCTACCAACCGCGCAATCGCTTCATCAAACTTGCGATCGTGCGCCTGCTGCATCGTCGCGCCTTCCACTTCTTCTGAGAAAGCCCACAACACAAAGTGGCTCGCGGGATCATAGATCTTCACCCGCACCGTAGGCAGCGGATCCGCCGCACCTTTGCTCTTGTCCGCATTCGCCGGCCCCATTGGAGCCAGTAACCGAAACTCCAGCACCAGGTCCGCCTGCATCGGCGAGCTCACAAGCTCATACCTCCCCATTCCCTTCAGCGCCGTGTAAAACTCGTCATACCCGCGCGCCACGCTGCCGCTGAAGGGATGCGGAAACAGTCCCGCATCCGCGCCGCCATTCGCAAGAAAGAGTTTCTTCGCTGCCGGAATCGCCGCAGGAATCGGCCCCATCGGCGGAATCAGTTGCGGAGCACCCGCCGGAGCCTGCGCTGAAGCAAGCACCGCCGTCAGCAACATTGCACCAACACCAAGTCGAGAAACCAAGCGCAACGCAGTCATAAACACCTCTCCAGTTCAAACATGGTCCAACCACTTCTATGGACGCTACGACCCCACGAAGAGACGAAATGTTGTTCCATCACAAGCACCCCACTCCTCAACTATCACGATAGAAGCATGTTTTGTGCGTAGATTCCGAGTGGAATCCAGGGATCAGGCCGCTGATTTTTCCTGTGGCTGTGCTGCGGAATTTCCGCTGAAGAGTTTGTATTCGGCCATGCGGCGGTGTTCGAGGCCGCGGCTGATTGTGTCGCCGCTATGGTCCCAGCGGAGGATTTCGCGAGCAGCGTCTGTGTAGTGGCCTGCGTTGAGATCCTTGAGCAATGTAGAGGATGCGAGGCGGCCTGAGCCGAGGTTGAAGACGAAGTCGACGAGGGCGTCGAACTGGCCCTGCGTGAGCGGGACTTTGACGAGCTGGATTACGGATTGTTCGGCCGAGGCGACGTCGGCGGCGAGGATGGTTTCGGCCTGCGCTTCCGTCATGCGGCCAGAGAAGCAGTCTGTGGGACGGATGCGGTGGCCGTAGCCTATGGTGAGAAGACCGTTGGTGTCCTTGTAGGGTGTGGCTCGGAATCCTTCTGACTGTTTGATGAGGTTGATGCCTGCGGCGCTGGTGTGCATGGTTGCTCTCCTTTTGCGGCAACACAAAAAATGCCGGCCCCAAGCGGGATCGGCAGTCTGGTGTTGATTTTGCGATGTTATTTTGCGATTGCGGGTGCCGGCTTAGTAGTTAACAGGTTTGCGGAAAGTGGTTACTTTCCAGAGAAAGTGCCTCGGAAAAAACTTTTTGAAAGCTGGAAGAGAAAAGGCCCGGTTCCAAGGAGGACCGGGCCTTTTCTCGTGCTTAGTATGAGTGTGGCATAAAAGGAGGTAATTCACCGCAAAGTTTTTTCCACATCTGGAGATTTATTTTCAGGGGTTGGCGGGTTCACGGGGCACTAGCTCTGGGGTATACGCTTTTTAAAATAACCACTACTGCTTTACCGGCTGAGCATCAGCTCCCTGCTTTGTATCCACCTGGAAGCGCTTGTAATTCGAAACCTTCTCCGTAAAATGCTGCCGCATGCTCTTGAGCAGCAACACGCGGGCCTGCACCATGCCCTCGCCACCCGTCGGCAGCCAAAGCCCGTCAGCCACCGGGGCCTGGTCAAAGTGAAAGTTCGAGCCCTTCTCCACATTCGCCACGAGGCCGCCACCGATATGCAGATTGTCTATGAATGCCACTTCGAGATGCGCCACCTGGCGGTCGGCCTCATCCACCCAGATCGTGCCCTTCAATTTCTTCGAAGCATCTTCCGCAAGTCCATGCGTCTTCGCATCCTTGCGCCCCACAAAGTCAAAAACAATCGCCGGCCGTCCGCGATAGATCTCCCTCCGCGGCGGCCCCACATCCATAATCTCCAGGATCCGGCTCACGCTGATCGTCTGGTTATCCAGCGGCTGCCCTGGTGGCGTATTCTCCGCCTTCTCCACCTCTTTCGTCACGTGCCCGGTCTCTTTCTGCGCATCGTGCTCGCTCAGCGGCTGGCCATTCTTCTTCACCACCCGCTCAATCGCGTGCCCATGCACAAAAAAGACCTCGGTCTCCACCGTCTCCGTCTTCACGACCTTGCCGCTTGAATCCAGGTCCTGCTTGGTCTGCAGCGAAGAGTAGGTATAGTTCTCGCGAATCTTATCCATCTGCTTCTGATGCTCCATAACCTCGTGCATCAGCTGCCGCGCATCCGGCAGCGGCGCACCATTCTGCGCCTGCACCAGCACGCATGCGGCTATCATGGACACACCAGCAACGGCAATTCGACTCACTCGCATCTAAACATTCCTGGAAGAAAAAGACCGGTCCTGCCAACATAGACCGGTCCTTATTCAAATAGTTTCGGATAAGATAAACCCACGCAAGGAGAATCACCCGCATGTTCAAGCTTCTTGTTCACTGGCTTCTCAGCGCGCTGGCGCTCATCGTCACCGCCAAGTTCATCCCCGGCTTCGATATTGCAAACTTCACCTCTGCACTCGTCGCCGCGCTCGTCATCGGCCTGCTCAACGCCACTCTCGGCATCGTGCTGAAGATTCTCACTATCCCCTTCAGCATTCTCACATTGGGAATCTTCCTGCTCGTCATCAACGCGCTGATGATTCTCCTAGCATCCAGCCTCGTCAAAGGCTTCCACGTCCACGGTTTCCTCCCCGCATTCCTGGGAGCCATCATCCTCGCTGTCCTTGGCGTCATCATCGACTCGCTGATGACCAATAACTAAAACCCGCGCAGCTATCGCGACTCGCAACTATCCAGCGGGCCAAGCTCACTGCCCACCTTCTGCAGCCTGGCCCGCAACCTCTCCTCCACCTGCGCGAACGCTCCCACCGGCAACGCAGCCGAGTTCAAAGCCTTCTGCGTTCCGCAAACCTGCAACGGCTCCGTGGCAATACCCAGCGTGTGTAGTAACAACGCATCGCCATACACCGCCGTGCCGCCAATCATCACGAGGTCAATCGCAGAAATCCGGTTCGACCCAATCGCATCGTAAGGATTCGCCGTAGTGCTGGGCGTCTTCACCAGGAACAAATCCGCCAGCATTCCCGGCGCAATCGTGCCAACCTTATCATCAATCCGCGCTACGCGTGCCGGCACACTCGATGCCATCTCCACCAGCTGCCGCCCGCTGAACAATCCATTCAGCTGCTCGCGGCTCACCCGCTCCGCATACTGAATCTCCTCCCACATGTTGTCCGATCCGCTCGGCGACCAGTCCGGCGCCAGCGAAATCGTCACGCCTTCGCGAAAGGCCGCGCCGACATTCGCCGTCACACCATACAGCTCAAAGTTCGACCGCGGTGACCACACAATCGAAGCCCCCGCGCGATGTACCCGCACCAACTGGCTCTCACTCAGTCCCACCGAATGCACCAGCGCCGTGTGCGCCGTCAGCAGCCCATGCGCCTCCAGCAGATCGAGCTCCTGCGCCGACTCCGCGTCGGTTGGCTTGCCCTCGGCAATATGAATCGCCAGCAGATCGAGCTCGCCATCACGAATCTCCTGCGCATACTTCGCCGCCGTCGCCGCATCCATATCGCGCGACAATATCCCAATCGAGTTCGCAATGCGCTCATGCCCCACCACATCTCCATAAAAGCCTGTTGCCTGGTCGAGATTCCGCACCAACCCGCGAATGCAATCCGGCGGCGTCGAGTTCCTGCCGCCCATCCCGATCATGGAAGTCGTGCCGCCAATCAGCGCCTTCACTTCGACATACTCATCAATGTCGCAGAAGCTATCCGCTGGCAGCGCACGTGCCTTCGCCTCCAACTGCCGCTGATACACATCCCAGTCGCGCCACTCATAGCGATTGGCAAACTTATGCGGCGGCGTCCACCGAGGAAAGATATTGAAGCTCGGATGATTATGCAGATCCACAAATCCCGGAAAAATCAGGTCATCGGTCTGCAATACCTGCGCGCCGCTGATCTCCGGCTTCTCACGCTCGACGTGAACAATGCGCCCCTTCCAGATATCAAGCCATCCATGGGCAATCACGCCGTCCGGCGTAACAAGGTTGCCACCCAGCAACAAATGCACGGGCTCCTGCGCACTGGCGCAAACAACACATCCCAGGACAAGCAGTAAAAGACAAAAAGAACGGCGCATGGTGGATTCATTCTCCCACACCATGCGCCGCATTCTTATTGCCAGTTCTGTTTACCGCGGACCAGCCTCCGCAGACTTCTTCTCAGAACCACCCTTCTTCTTCACGTCTTCCGCTTTCTTCTTCTGCTCCTGCTTCAGCACCGGTCCATTCAGCGTATCCGGAGTCCGCATTGCACCCGCGCTCGAAAATCCACCCGCAGGCCGCACACGCACCGGCGCAGCCGTTGCATTGCCACCGCCTGCCGGAACCATCCGCAAGGAAATCTGCCAGGCTCCGCCAGCTACAAGACAAACAATCGCCGCCGCCGCCGCACCACGTACCCAGCCGTTTAACCAGCTATGCGAGCTTTCCGCGACGACCGGCCAATCCAGCACCCGTGCATCTTTAGGCGCTGCGCGAAGTCCACTCTGCACACGCCCTACCAGGCCCTCTGGCGCAGGCAGCTTTGCAATCAGCCGCAGCGTAGCCTCCGCCTCACCCATTTCTCCGACTTTTACCTCGTTTTCCCTCATCGGTTACTCCCGCCACGATCCTGTCTCGCCCGTCCCATCTTCTCTGCCATCAAATTCCGCGCACGAAACAATCGCGACCTGACACTCGACTCCGTAATCTCCAGCACCTCGGCAATCTCTACGCTTGAAAGCTCTTCAAACGCGGAAAGCTCCAGCACTTCTTTCTCCTTCGCCGGCAGCGTCTCCACCATCGCCAGTACATGCGCGTGGTGCTGCGCCGCCGCTGCGCGATCCTCCGCGCTCAGCCCTTCTGCCGGAAGCACCCGTGCAAGTTCTGCCACATCATCCGTCTCCGGCCGCGTCTTTGCCCGCCGCTTCCGGTCCAGCACAATGTTCCAGACAATCCGAATCAACCAGACGCGATGGTCGCGCACTTCGCCCAGCGTTTCGCGATGCTTCATTACACGGAGAAACGTCTCCTGCACCGCGTCCTCGGCATCCTCAGCCTGCCGCAGCACAGAGTAGGCCACGCGATACAGCGTCGGCGCATACTGCTCCACCAATGCCGCAAGCGCCTGTTCGCTCGCCCGTTCGCTCATCTCCTCGTACACAGCGCTCCCGGTTGTTGCCATCCACGCCTGCTCGAGTACCAAGGTGCCCATACAAACACCTGACGCACGGCAGGCCAAATCTGCTCATCTCTTGTTAATAATGGACGGGCATCCAGCCCTACTGAGCCTAGCGGACAACAGTCCACAAAAACAACAAATCCCAACTCCATGATGCCAAGCACCTTGAAGTTGGGATTGCCTGTTAAGCCGAAGGGGAGCCTTTTCGTCTCTCGCTCTTCGTCACTCGTCCCTAACTTAACGTCCGGCAAGTTTCTGGGCCGCGAACGAACCAGCCATTCCGTCCTTATCGGAATCCTTAATCTTGGCCCACAGAGCCTTGGCCTGATCCTGCTTGCCCTGTGCTACATACAGGTCCGCCAGAGCGAGCTGCGCTACCGGAGCGCTCACCGTCTTCGACGGGCTGGCCACCAGCTGGTTGTAGAGGTCGATGGCCTGCGAGTCGCGGCCAGTCTGATGGTAGAAGCCAGCCAAGGCCAGCTTCGCCAGGTTCGCCGTGTTCTTGTCCCACGCGCCAGACGCGGTTTTCAGCTCGCTCTCGGCCGTGCCGGTCTGGCCCAACTCTTGCGCCGTGATGCCCGCAAAGTAGTGCGCTTTCGCACCTGCCGAAGTCCAGCCATAGTGGGTTGCCACATCCTGGAATTGCTGATTCGCTGCCTTCGAACGGTCTGCGGTGGTGTTGTAGAAGCCGTTCTGCGCCGGCGCTCCCGGCGTATTCAGCGGAGCCGTATACACATCCATCGCCACGCCCAGCGCCTTTTCGGCAGCCGAGGTCTGCACATTCCAGAAAATCAGCGCGCCAACCACTACCACCAGCGCAATTCCGGCGATCACTGCATACCGCACAACATTCGCGCGGTGCTCACCCAGCCAGTCAAGGCTGCTAGCGGTCGCCTTTGCAAACTGATCCTGTTTCAGGGCATGACGGGTCTGTGTATCCACTTGGTTTTCTCGTTTTCTTTCTCTGGAATCTCATGCAGGCGGGTCCAACAAATTAAGGAAGGCACTGCAACTGCAACCCAATTAGTTTACCAGTCCCGCCAGCTTTCGGGAATCGCGCCGTGCCTCAGTTTTTGGCTTCCGGCTTGCCCTCCACCACCGCGCGCATGTAGTACTTTCCGTCAATTGTCTCAATGCCATGCACTTCCCGCTCAAAACCCGGGAAGCGATGCCCAAACTCTTCCATCGCACCAATCAGCTTCACCACCGGGCTCGATGCGTCGCCCAGCCGCTCGCCGGGCATGCACATCGGAATCCCCGGCGGATATGGCACCAGCATCACTGCGGCAATGCGCCCGGCCATCTCCTCAAACGGAACCTTTTCCGTTTCGCCGCGGACAAGCTTCTGGTACGCCTGCCACGGTGTCAGCACCGGGTCAAAATCCTCATCGCAGGCCGCATTTACGAGACCGGGAAGATTCAGCTCGATCATTGCCGCGTGCATCTCGTCGCTCAGCTCGCGCAGAGTCACGCCGCGATACCGCGTTGGATAGCGGGAAACCAGCTCCGGCATTGCTTCGCTCAGTTCGGCATCGGAGTCGTAGAGCCGCTTGAACTCGAAGAGGTTTTCGAGCAGCGCGCCCCACTTGCCCGTGCTGGTTCCGACCGAGAAGAGCACCAGAACGGTGTAGTCGCCCGTGCGCGCAATCTCTACGCGGCGGCCGTCGAGAAACTCTGTCAGCAGCGCCGCAGGAATCCCAAAGGGATCCAGCTGACCTTGCGCGTTCACACCCGGCATCAGGATGGTGACCTTCGTTGGGTCCAGCATGGAGTAGCCGTTGCCAATATCGTCGTCCTGATATCCGTGCCACGACTCGCCGGGCTTCAGCGTCCAGCAGCCTGCGTGCGTCGCCAGCAACTGGTCCGGTGTTTCTTCCAGCAACAGCACGTCGCCCGTTGCCGGGTCCGTCACGCGCTCCGGCTGGTAGAGCCGGAAGAACCATCCGTCGCCATTCGTCGCATCGGCCCGCAGCCTGTGCGCCACCGATGCAATTGCCTTGCGGAAGGCGATTGCATCCATCAGCGTTTCCTGCATCAGCGTGTGGCCCGCAGGCTCATCCATCATCGCCGCCGCTACGTCAATTGACGCAATCAGCGGATAGAAGGGCGAGGTGGTGCCGTGCATCATGAACGACTCGTTGAACTGGTCAAACTCGAGCGGCGCACGGTCGCTGAGCTTGATGTGCACCATGGAAGCCATGGAGAAAGCCGGCAGCATCTTGTGCGTGGACTGCACAGAGAAGATCAGCGGACGGTCCGGCATATCATCCGGAACACCCATTGCGAAGCGGCCCTTGTACAGCTCGTGGAACTTCGCGTAGGCATACCATGCCTCGTCGAAATGGACGCGCGGGACGCTCTGCTTCAGCTGCTCCACTACCTTGTTCACGTCGTAGCAGAGACCGTCGTAGGTGGAGTTGGTCACTACCGCATAGGTCGGCTTTTTCGACGGCGCATCCGCGGTAAACGGGCTCTTGTTGATGAGCTCCTGCACGCTCTCGGGCGTAAAGCGCCACAGCGGCACGAGGCCGATCATGCCATAGCCATTGCGCGTGGGCTTGAAGTACACGGGACGCGCTCCGGTGACCGTCAGCACGTGCGCAATGGACTTGTGGCAGTTGGCGTCGGCGAGGACGATGTCGTCCTGCGCGATGACGCCGTGACCGACGATCTGGTTCGATGTCGAAGAACCGCCGAGAACGTAGAAGGTCCAGTCTGCACCAAAGATGCGCGCAGCGTTGCGCTCGGAGTCGCCCGGAGGTCCGAGGTGGTCAAGCCATGAGCCCAGCGGCGCGGTCGAGATGCCGAGGTCGGCGCGGAGAAGATTTTCACCGAAGAAGCGGTGGAACTCCATGCCGATGGGGTGCTTGAGATACGCTACACCGCCCATGTGTCCCGGCGCGTCCCAGGAGTAAGCGCCCTGGTCGGTATACTTCTTCAGCTCGCGGAAATATGGCGGCAAAAGCTGCTCGTGGTAGCGTTCGACGGCGAAGTCCACGCGGTTGGCGATGAAGGCCGGCGTATCGCCGAAGAGGTGGATGTACTCGTGAACCTGCTTCACCACTTCGAGCGGCAGGTCGCTCACCAACGTGCGGTCAGCAATGAGAAAGACCGGAATCTTCTTATTGCGCTGGCGTACTGCGCGGAGAATCTGCAGCGCGGCACGCTCGTCAAACTGGTTTTCGCCTTCGAGGTCCCAGTCCAGCAGAATCGCTGAGTGCGATGGATCCGACATGACCAGCGACAGCCCGTCCTCGGGCGTGGAGGTGCGTACTACTTCATAGCCTTCTTCTTCAATGGCATTGACCAGACGCTCCATCGCGCGGTCAGCCACCGATTCGGTGCCGCCCTTTTCGCCGGCAATCAAAACAACCCAACGCTTTTCGTTCACTATCAGATATTATCGCGGTTGGCCGCCGAAATATTTGTGCCGTGTTACATCTGTTTCTTTGCTGGAGATGTGCCGAGCCCGCAAAAATCAGCCGCGTCATCCTGAGCGAACGCTCCCGAACGTATTACCTTCGGAGGAGTGAGCCGAAGAACGCGCCTTTCCTCCATGCGAGCGTATTGCCCGCTCGGCCTCAATTCAAAGTTTGGGAATTGTGGCAAGCAGCGCGGAGAGGCCATTCCAGGCAATCTGCGCGCCGATGCAAAGCAGGATGAAAGCGATCACCCGCAGGATGCCGTGGGCGGTCGAAGGAGGAATTGCCTCCGTAATCTTTGGAGCATATGCATAGCAAAAATAACAAAGGATACTGAGCGCGACGATCGCGAGAAACACCCCGGCGTGGGTCAGCACATTCTGGATAAGAGACCCATTGGAGATGTGCGCCGTAAGCGTCAGCAATGCTACAAGCGTACCCGGCCCCGAGGTAATCGGAAATGTAAAAGGGTAGAAGACTCTCTCTTCCAGCGGCTGAACTGCAAGTGGCCGGGAATGAGAATCCTCGTGGGGAACGCACTCCTCTTCTTTGCTTTGAGAACTGGCGCTCGCACTTTTCTCGTTCAATACTCCCCATCCCATGGCTGCGATGACAAGCCCACCAGCAAGTTGGACAACGGGGAGTGATATGCCGAAAAACTTGAGGATGGCCGCGCCCAGCAGCTCAATAATCGCAAGGAAGATGATGTTATTGATGGCGATTCTACGCGCCAGCGAGTGAATCACGTTGGATGGCGCACCATCGACCAAACCGAGAAACACCAGGGCAGACCCGAGAGGATTGATCAGCGGCAGAAGCACGCTAAAGGCAATCAAAAAAGAATTCCAAAGCGACAAATTCATTCTCCCCATTTGAGCCTGGTCGAATCTTAGGATACGTCTGCCAACCGCCGCACATCCCTGGCAAGTTGCCTTTGTCGTTGCTTTTGCTTTTCCCCAGTCTCTATTACTTGCTCCCCGCCCACCCAAAACTGTACCCTAACCTCATGTACGAAGAGTTCCACGTAACCGACCGCTGGACCGGAGAAGACCTTCACTGCCGCTGGAAGGCCAACATTGTGGCCATTGCTACGCGCCACGCTGACGCCGTTGACATTCGCTTCGACGTGAATGAGCGGCCGATGTGGATTGCGATGCCTGCTATTGCGTGGGTGGAGCAGAAGAAGCGCTCGGGCAAGGTGATTACCGACCAGCTTGCTGCGCAGATTGCTGGACGCTACCTGAAGCAGATCATCGAGGAAGGCTACGACGCGGCTCGCGAGATGTACACGATGACTGTGGAAGAAGTGCTCTCAAATCTCGATGTGGTTGTCGATGAGGCCAAGGCGCAGGGATTCATCCCGCAGCTTCCGGTTGGGATTAACGCGCTGGTTTAGAGCCACAGTTTGAATTTCAGAATGGCCCTTCTTCCGCTGACGCGGAGGAAGGGCTTTTTCTTTCGCGGAAGGAAGAGGTTGGAGGGGGGAAGCTGATTGCGCCTGTTTCCTTGTAAAAGCAGGAAGTTTCCCCCTCGACAATGCGTCGACTTTGCCTCGACTTTTCACCGATATTTTTCGAGCGGAAAATCAGAATATATCTATTATTTTCAATTGTTTACGGAAGAGATTTCTTCATTTTTTCAGAGGGGGGGGGTAGGGGTATGTTTTTCGGGGTCTGAAAGCGATACGGCCCGAATCCACTGAGATCCGGGCCGTTCTTCTATCGTGATTCCATTCTCTCAAATTTCGCGAAATTGACCGCAAAGTTTTTCCACAGATTTGGAGTTTATTTTCGGCGGGATGGAGGGAGTGCTATCCCAGGTCCCCAAATGCGAGGGACCTGGGGCACCTGCGGTTTGTGGGAGAACGGGCACAAGACTCGAGGCTGAAGCCCCTCGTTCTTCTGTACTCGATGCTTCCTTGCTTTGCGATGCTTCTTTGCTCCGTTAGAATTATTTGCCCTGTTTTTATTCGTGACGCAGGGCTTCCATTGGCTGCACTCCGGCGGCGCGGCGGGCGGGAATCCAACTGGCGGCGAGGGCTACGGCGAGAAGAAGCAGCACGGCAACCCCGAGCGTAATGGGATCGTAGGGCGCGATGCCATAAAGCATGGATTTGACCATCTGCGTAAGGGCCATTGCGCCGGCAAGACCGGCGACCAACCCAACTGCCGTAATCCATGTGCTCTCCCGCAAGACCATTCCGCGAATCTGCTGCGGCAAAGCGCCGAGGGCAAGGCGAATTCCTATTTCATTCGTCCGCTGCGAGACGGTGTACGCCATGATGCCGTAGATACCGACGGAAGCGAGCGCAAGGGCAAGGATTCCGAAGCCGGAAGTGAGAGTGACAAAGAGACGCTCCTGTTGCAGGTCCGCGTCAATCTGTTGCTCCTGCGTGCGGACATTGACCAGCGGGAGGTCGGGATCGATCTTTTGCAGCGCGTTGCGCAGTGCGGGCACGATGGACTCCGGCTGCACGAGGGTGTGAAGCTCGTAGGACATGCCGCCAGTATCGTTCTGCTGCACATAGGGCAGAATGAATTGCGCCGGAGGAGGCTCGCGCAGATTCATGTAATGCGTGTCAGCGCAGATGCCGACGACCTGGTACAAGTCATCCGGCCTGGTGGTGGTGTGCCCGTCCGAATCATGGGCGTCTGTGCGGAAGCTCATGCCGATGGGATTCCGTCCGGGAAAACGGCTCTTTGCCATTGCCTGGTTAATCACGGCAACCTTGGGGGATGTGGCTGTATCCTGCGGCCCAAAGCCGCGTCCGGCAACGATGGGAATTTTCATTGTCTCAAAGAAACTGTTGCCGACAATGTTGAACCGCTCTTCCTGATGCTTGTTGGGATCGTACTTCTCTCCTTCGGGGAGAAAATCGATCATGTCGTAGCTGTCTGAGACGTAGACATTGTTTGCAAGCGTGGCTGAATCGATGCCGGGCACGGCGGCAAAGGCCTGCTCGATCTTCTGGTGCAGGAGCACGTCTTTTCCCGGCGGATACTTGCTCAACGGTGGATTGATTTCTGCGAGCAGGAGGTGATCGGTGCGGAAGCCGACATTGATTGCGCTCATGCCTGCGAGCGTGCGCAGGAACAGTCCCGCGCCGAAAACCAGCAAGGTGGAAAGCGCAATCTGGAAGCCGACCAGCGCTTTGCCGCTCATTCCCTTGCGGCGGCGCGAGGTGGTTTGCGAGGTTTCCTTCAGTCCATGTGCCACTTCCGCACGGGCGGCGATAAGCGCAGGGGCGAGGCCAAAGAGCATGCCAGTGAGGATTGTAATTGCGGCTGTAAATCCAAAGACCTTCCAGTCAAAATGCACTTGAAATTCGGAGTGCTGCCAGGCATTCCCCACAAGCTTGGGAATGGCGATGCTGCCGAAATATCCAGCCAAGAGGCCGCCTGTGCCGCCCAGGCTTGCCAACAGCAGACTCTCTACCAGCATTTGCCGCAGGATGCGCGTGCGGCCTGCGCCGAGGGCCATTCGCACGCTCATCTCACGCTGGCGTTGTGCGCCGCGAGCGAGCAGCAGGTTTGCAACGTTTGCGCAGGCCAGCAAGAGGACAAAACTCACCAGCGTCATGAGCACGGCCATGGGCTTTGCAAACTCTGTCCTCTGTGTGAAGAGGCCGCGGCTTCCATCGACAAGCTCCAGGTGTGGTAGCTCTTCCCCCGGCTTGACCTGCATGGTTCCGTGCACAATTGCTGCAAGCTGACCGTCGAGCACCGACTGAGCTGCGGCATTGCTTACGCCGGGCTTGATGCGGCCCATGATACTGACCCACCACTGCTTCGGCTCGGTCAACCATGAATTACTACCGGTATGCGGCTCAATCAACGGCTGCATGGCCAGCGGCACGAATATGTCCGGCGACTGCTGCACGTCCTTTGCGCCGGTGAAGCTCCGGGGGTTGACGCCTACGATGATGAACGAAATGTCGTTCAGCTTGATCCATTGGCCAAGAACATCGGGCGACCGGGCAAACTCGCGCGTCCACAGGCCGTCACTGATAACGGCTGCGGGGCTCTGTCCGGGCGCGCCATCGTCTGAGGGCTGAATGACGCGGCCCAGCTGCGGTTGCACGCTTAAGACAGAGTAGTAATTGCCTGAGACCATCTCCGTTTGAACACGCTGCGCCTGGCCGCGGATTGTCGCATTCGCGCCAATTACCCGGAAACCGAGCAGATCGCTGAGGAGATTATTTCCTGCGCGCAACTGCTGATAGGCCGGATAAGAAAAGGATGCGCATGATAGCCTTCCGGCGGGCAGAAGCTCGCAAGAGCCGTGAATGTGATGCACCGCGCCGTGGTCCTGCGAGCCGGTCCACGATAAAAGCCGCAATTCTGCTGCGTGCGGCACTGCGAGCCGTTCGTAGAGCAGTTGTTTGGTAATCGAAAAGATGCTTGTGTTTGCGCCGATGGCCAGCGCGAGTGAGCCGGCGGCGATGAGCGTGAAGGCCGGGGATTTACGCAGCAGACGCGCAGAGTAGCGGAGGTCAGCGGAGAGCTCGTCGAAGATGTGCAGGCCGAGTGAGGCACGCATGTCTTCTTTGTGCTTGAGTGTGGGACCCAGTTCGACGCGGGCGATGCGGGCGGCTTCCTGCGGTGTGTGACCGGTGCGGACCAGGTCTTCTGTGCGGTTTTCGAGATGATGCGTGAGCTCAGCTTCCATCTCGGTTTCGAGATTGCGGCGATGCGTGGCGGAGCGCAGCCAGGAACGGAGCTGCGAGAAGATTCCGGCAACGTGCGATGTGATTTTCATGCTTCTCGATTCCTTGTTGCTTGTTTCGCGTGCGATTCGCCGTTCTATTCGTGTCGCAAAGCTTCCATGGGTTCTACGCTTGCGGCGCGGCGGGCGGGAAGCCAGCTTGCCAGAAGCGCAACGGCGAGAAGAAGAAGCACGGCGCTGGCCAGTGTGATGGGGTCGTAGGGTGCGATGCCGTAGAGCATGGATTTGACTAGCCGCGTGACGGCGAGTGCTCCTGCGACTCCGGCGACGAGGCCAGCGGCGGTGATCCATGTACTTTCGCGCAGGATCATTCCGCGGATTTGTCCGGGCAGCGCGCCCAGCGCGAGGCGGATGCCGATTTCGTTGGTCCGCTGCGAAACGGTGTACGCCATGATGCCGTAGATGCCGACGGATGCCAGCAGCAATGCAAGCACACCGAAGCAGGCGGTCAGTGTGGCAAGCGTCCGCTCCATCTGCATGGTTGCGTCGATCTGCTCGCGCTCGGTGCGGATGTCGATCAGCGGCAGGTCGGGGTCCGCCTGCTGCACGATGCGGCGCAGTACCGGAACAAGCGTTGCAGCCGATGCGTGCGTGCGGATCTGGTACGTCATGCTGCCAGCCTCGCTCTGCTGCACGTAAGGCAGGTAAAAGACCGGCGGCGGCTCATCCTTCAGCTGCGCATAGCGCGTATTGGCGCAGATGCCCACCACCTGAATCCACTTCCCATCGGTCTCATCGTCAGTGGTAAAGCGCTTGCCAATCGGATTGCCATGCGGGAAGCGCTTGTGCGCCAGCGCTTCATTGATGACCGCAACCTTCACCGAGCTGGCCGTATCCTGCGGTCCGAAGCCGCGGCCGGCAACAATCGGAATCCGCATGGTGTTGAAGTAATCGTTGCCCACGACGTTGGTATCTTCCGGCGGAAGGTTCTTGCTGTTCGCAGGCTCGTCTTCGGTCCGGAAGCCCGAGTTCCAGATGCCTCCGCCCGCAAGCGGCATGTTTGCCGGCGCCACGGACTCAACGCCCGGCACTGCGGCCATCTTCTGCTCCAGCTGCATGTGCAGCCGCACATCCCTACCCTCCGCATAAGCCTTTCGCGGAGGATGGATGTCGAACATCAGCACATGATTGGGATCAAAACCAAGATCGACGGAATTGAGCTGCAGGACCGTGCGCAGGAAGATGCCCGCGCCAATAACGAGGACGGTCGAAAGCGCAATCTGCAGCGCCACAATCCCCTTGCCGCTCCACGCCTTTCGCCGCCGCGTGGCCTGGTGCCCGCTTTTCTTCAGCTGACTGCTCACATCGCTGCGCGACTCCAACCATGCAGGAAGCAAGCCGAAGATTGTAGCCGTGGCAAAAGTAACAAGCAGCGTAAAAGCAAAGACGCGCCAGTCCAAGGGAATCTCAACTTCGCTTGTTTCCCACGGGTTGCTGATAAGCCTCGGAAGCAGGTTTCTTCCCGCAGCGCCGAGAATGAGCCCGCCCACGCCACCGATGGCTGCCAGCAGAAGGCTCTCAGTAAACAACTGCCGCATGATGCGTGTGCGCGCCGCGCCCATGGCCATACGAACGTTGATTTCGCGCTGGCGCTGCGCGCTGCGGGCCAGCAGCAGGTTTGCCACATTCACGCAAGCCAGCAGCAACAGCAACACCGTGAAGGCAAAGAGAACATAGATAGGCTTCGAGAGAGCACTATCCATCATGTGCAGCCCGCGGCTTCCGTCTTCCAATTTGAACTTCGGCAATGTCTGCCCTGCCTGCGGTTTGAGAGTGTCGCGAGCCAACGGCGTAAACCTGGTATCGAACGCTGTCTGCACCGTTTCATCCTTAACGCCCGGCTTGACGCGCGCTGCAATGTTCACCCACCAGAAATCCGACGATTCCAACAGCGACTTCTTGGTCTGCGGATTAATCACCGGCTGCATCGTAATCGGCACAAAAATCTCCGGCGATTCCATTACGCCCTTGATGCCCGTAAAACCGCGCGGATTGACGCCGACAATTGTCATCGGCTGCTGATTGACACGGATGATTTGCCCAAGAACAGCAGGCGAACGGCCGAATTTCCGCTGCCAGAGCCCATCGCTGATAACCGCAACAGTTCCTGCGCCGGGCTGCACGTCGTCCGAAAGCTGCAGCGGCCGCCCAATCTGCACCCGCACCTGCATCTGCTCATAGAAATTGCCGGAGACCATGGCCACGTCCACTTGCTGCGCATCGCCATGCACCGTGGCATTCATGCTGTTTTCCTTGAAAGCGACCAGATCGCCGAGCTCATAGTTGGCGCCGCGTAACTGTTCATACATGGGATAGGGAAAGATGTCTGCATCTGTCCCTCCGTCGGGTGTGGGAAACCACTCGCCCCATCCGCCGAAGCCAGGCGCCTTGCTGTCGCTGACCCAGTGAAGGATGCGCAGTTCTTCCGGGTGCGGTACGGCGACGCGGCCGTAGAGGATTTGCTTGCCGACTGCGAAGATTGTGGCGTTGGCTCCGATGGCAAGGGCGAGCGAGCCGGCGGCGATGAGGGTGAAGGATGGGGATTTGCGGAGAAGGCGCGCGGCGTAGCGGAGATCGGCGAAGAGCTCGTCGAAGAAACGCAGGCCCAATGAGGCGCGCATGTCTTCCTTGTGCTTGAGCGCGGGGCCAAGCTCGACGCGGGCGATGCGGGCGGCTTCCTGTGGAGTATGGCCGGTGCGGATCAGGTCTTCTGTACGGTTTTCGAGATGATTGGCGAGTTCGGCTTCCATCTCCGCTTCGAGATTGCGGCGGTGTGTGATGGAGTGCAACCAGGAGCGGAGCTCGGCGGCTTTGCGGGTCAAGAAGCTCATAGGTGCTCCTCCGTCGCCTTGAGGATGCCGTTGATGATGCCGGACATACGGTTCCACTTTTCGGTTTCTTCGCCGAGGCGCTGGCGGCCTAGTTTCGTCAGGCTGTAGTACTTGGCGCGGCGGTTGTTCTCGCTTTCGCCCCACTCGCTGGCGATGGCGCCCTGATGCTCGAGGCGGTAGAGCGCGGGGTAGAGGGAACCCTGCTGGATGATGAGCTCGTCTTTCGCAACCTGGCCGGAGATCTGCTGGATGCGGAGTAGGACTCCATAACCATGAAGTGGGCCGAGGGAGACGGCTTTCAGGATCAGCATGTCGAGCGTGCCTTGCAGCACGTCGTTCTGTTTGTCTTGTTTCGGCGAGGTCATTCGTCTCTCCTTGGGCATCTAGGAGAGAAGGATACGAGAGCCTTCCTAGACTGTCAAGGAGAGAAATAGGCATCCGTGCATGCTTGAAACCCAGTCATTCCAATGCCCGTCTATTGCAACAGGGACCTGCTGGTAAATGTTCATCCCCAGATTTGTGCTGCAATGTGCGGCAAAGTGCCGCCTTGCTGGATGTGCGGTTCTGTTCCTGGCTCTCTACGCAGTGCAGGGCCAGAATGCGGATCACGCTGAGATTTCGCGTCTCACATCCGAGCACATCGCCGGCACGGGATGGTGGCCCACCGAGGGCACCGCGGCTCGAAGTGAATATGCTGGTTCGGCTGCGTGCGCAACCTGTCACAGAAGCATTGCTGATACACAAGCACAGACCCCAATGTTTAAAGCGGCCAGCCGCGCGGAGGATGCGGCCGTTTTGAAGCAGCATCCTTATCTGCAGTTCAACGAGGGAAGCTTTCGCTATGCGCTGACGCGGCAGAATGACCGTGAGATGCTACGCGTTGAAAGCGGTGGACACGTTCTGGCTGCGCCGATACTGTGGGCGATGGGGAATGGCGAGATCGGGCAGACGTATCTGCTGAAAAAGGGCGACACGTATTACGAAAGCCGGCTGAGTTATTTTCCTTCTCTTTCGGACGTGGATATTTCGCCGGGGCATTCGCATAAGCTTCCGACTTCACTGGTGAATGCGGTGGGACTGCCGCAGACTCCTACAACGGCACGGCGCTGCTTTGGATGCCATACAACGGCTTCGACTGTGGCGGGGATTTTCGATCCGGAAAACTCGACTCCGGGAATTGGCTGTGAGGCTTGCCATGGTCCCGGAGCTACGCATGTACGGGAGGAAAAGCTGGGGAAACACGATGAGCCCTTGCCGTTCAATCCCGCAGGCTTGGCGCCGGTTGACTCCGTGGATTTTTGTGGGGCGTGTCATCGGACTCCAGCGGACGTGGCTGTGGAAACATCAGAGAATGTGGGGATCATTGCGGTTCGCTTTTCGGCCTATAGGCTGGAGCGGAGCCGCTGTTGGGGTACAGCTGGCGATGCGCGCATTACCTGCATTGCCTGCCATAATCCTCATAAGCCGCTGATTACCGATACGGCTAGTTACGACTCGAAGTGCTTGCAATGCCACACCGAGACAGGGCATAAAGCTGCTGCCCGGCAGGCTCCGGCATGTACGGTTGCCAGCAAAGACTGCACCTCCTGTCACATGCCCAGGTATGAACTCAAGATTGCCCATACGACGATGACGGACCATTTCATCCGTATCGTGCAGCCGGGCGAGGAGTACCGCAAATAGGTTCAAGGTTGAAGGATTTCGCTCCTTCTTTTCCTGGCCAGATTTATTGAGTCTGCACTACTCCGACGAGCGAGTCGGCGCAGCCGTAGTAGAGGAACCAGTGGCTTCGGAAATAGACGAGGCCTTCGGCAAAGGTGGTTCCGGCGGCGTACTGGCCTGCTTTCTCGAAAGGCAGGAGTGGCTGCAGTACTGGAGCTTCGGTTCGCTTGAGGAGATGCGAAGGGTCGTTCGCATCGAATAGCGCTTCGCCGGCGGCGTAGGTGTTAGCAGCCAGGTTTGTGTCGCCTTCCGTGGTGGAGTTTTTGCCGTTGTAGAGAACGACGATTCCGTGGCTAGTGAGTACGGGTGGCGGGCCGGTTTCGGGGAAGCCACTATCGAAATGGCCCGCGCGAGGCTTGAGCACTTCGATGGGGGTGCCGTTGGCGTCTTCGACGGGCGTCCAGTGGATGAGGTCCGGCGACGTGGCCAGATGAATGGCTCCTTCCCCCCAATACATCCAGTATTGTCCGTGGATTCGGACGGCGATCAGGCGGCCGTTGTGCAAGGTGGTCACGATGCCGGCAGATTTGTACTTGAGCTTGGCGTATTTGCCACCTTTGGCGTCAAGAAATGCTGGGCCGTGCTTGGTCCAATGCTCCAAGTCCAGTGAGGTGGCGATGCCTACGGAGTATGTTTCGCGGTTCCACTGCGTGTAGGTCAATACGTAGGTGCCGTCTTCGGCTTCCACGATGCGCGGATCTTCGACGCCGCCGGGCCACTCGCGGGATTTCTGGGCATCTTCCGCCGGGTAAAAGACCGGAGCTGCGTGGCGCGTGAAATGGGTGCCGTCGGTGCTCTCAGCAAGGCCGAGACGGGAGGTGTGCATGCCGATTTGCATTTCGCCGGAATCGTCTTCGGCGCGGTAGAGTACGTAGACTTTGCCGTTGCGAACTACGGCGGCGGGATTGAAGGTGTGCAGGGCTTCCCAATGCACCGGCGTATTGCGGATTGGATCCTGAAAGGCAGAGGCCGGGTTGGGAAAGATTACCGGATTAGCGCTGGCCGAGTGGAGGAATGGGCCGATTTGCCAGGTTTCGGGCGCCGGGAACTGAGCTGTTGCCGGAATAGCTGCGGAGATTAGCAGGATGAAATGGAAAGGGTATAGATTGCAACGAAGCATCGACAAAACTTTATCAGATTAGCAATCGTATCTGCCCCCCCATGCGCGATGAAGCTGCGTATGAATGGGGCACCCAAATAACGGCTGGGTCACCCGCCAATTATATTCAGGCATTTCCTCTATGATGGGTGCCAAAGTCTTCGGTAGTCTATTTCACACCTAAGACTTGAATCATCCGCAGAAAAATATAGTTTCTCTTGCGGCTGTTTCGGAAGGAGAAACGATCTTGTTCGGAGAACAGCTTTTCACGCGGGCAAAGTTTGCATCTTGGGCCGCAATTATCTGCACCGCATCCTGCCTTGGACAGGATGTAGCCGGCAATAAATCCGCTAGCGCCGATTCTCCAAAGCCTTACACGCCCCACTTGGCTTTCGACGTAGTATCGATTCGCGAAGTACGTGGAGCAAATATGTCATCTATCTATAGTGTTCCACAAACCAGCCTTTTTTCTGCGGAAGCTCTCAGTATCTTGGGACTCATAGTCACTGCCTATGACATCAAGATCGCGCCCCGTGTAGAAGGCTTACCAAAGTGGGCGGGGAACGACCACAAATATGATATACAGGCGAGATCAGATGAAGCGACTGACAAAGCCTTATCTAAGCTGAGTGAAAGCAACGCCATGGCTGAGAAGCGCCATATGCTGCAGTTGATGCTGGCCGAGCGCTTCCACCTTCGAGTTCACCTTGAAAAACGACTGGGTACGATCTACGAACTGAGCACAACTCCGAAGACAGTAAGCTTCATGACTCCGTTCAAAGGTGACGAGTTAAAGTTCGCGAACGACTGTTTTGGTCACCCTTCTCAAAAGGGTATAGAGGTCGAGTCCAGAGGGTGTCTATTTTATCTTTTCGTACATTATCTGAGTCAAAACCTGCAAACTGATGTCATTGACCATACAGGTATGATGGGCGCGTACGCCTTTCATGTGGCGTACAGCACTGGTTTTGAGACGCCTCCACCCAACGTGGAACTTTTCCCCGAGGTCCGAGTTGCCTTCCGTGAGCAGATGGGGCTTGAACTAAAGCAAACCAAAGGACCTGTTACGTATTTGGTTGTCGACCATGTTGAGCCTCCAACACCGAATTGAATTGGCGTGAGACTTAGGACACTTGCTTTTGGAGACCGACGGTACAGCCTCGGCCCCTATCGTTTCGCATTTCCATCCGGCAATTCGTTCTCTCAGCACGGAGCGAATATCTGCACAAATACAAAAAGCCAAGCCCGGAGGCTTGGCTTTTTGTTCAAGATTATTGCCGGCGATCACCTAATCTCCCACACAGTTACCCGTGCAGTACCATCGGCCCAACGAGGCTTAACTTCCGTGTTCGGGATGGGAACGGGTGATCCCTCGCGGTATGGTCACCGGCAAATTGTCTGAAGCGGTTCCGCGATCCTTCGTATTCACTCAGGATTTCGGCTCAAGGCTCAGCCTCGAAAGACTTGGCCTTGAATACGCCTCAACTTGGTAGCGCCTGGCGGGTGGTTGCCCGCAGCTAATGTGCGACATCTGCCTTGCCGTGGATTGTTTCTCCCAGGGCTCGTGACAGGAACGCGTACTGCAAACTAGCGCCAACAAACTTGCTCGCAATCGAGCGAATTGTTGCAACAAAATTGATTGGGATTTTTTGTACTTACAAGGCGTACCTAAGAAGTATCCGCGAATAACTTAACTGCGCGGAGTTAATTCTATGGTAAAGCCGAACGGGCGATTAGTACTGGTAAGCTACACACATTACTGCGCTTCTACCTCCAGCCTATCAACCAGGTGGTCTTCCTGGGCCCTTCAGGGAAATCTCATCTTGGAGCGTGCTTCCCGCTTATATGCATTCAGCGGTTATCACAACCGAACTTCGCTACCCAGCCGTGCTCTTGACAGAACAACTGGAACACAAGAGGTTCGTCCATCCCGGTCCTCTCGTACTAAGGACAGCCCTCCTCAAATTTCCTACGCCCACAGCAGATAGGGACCGAACTGTCTCGCGACGTTCTGAACCCAGCTCACGTACCGCTTTAATAGGCGAACAGCCTAACCCTTGGAAGCTTCTACACCTCCAGGATGCGATGAGCCGACATCGAGGTGCCAAACCATTGCGTCGCTGTGAACGCTTGGCAATGATCAGCCTGTTATCCCCGGCGTACCTTTTATCCGTTGAGCGATGGCCCTTCCATACAGAACCACCGGATCACTAAGGCCTGCTTTCGCATCTGCTCGACTTGTAGGTCTCGCA
>Ga0153954_1000034_pt1 | contig 135756 bp, 102 predicted proteins | sample TSFL038MetaG_FD_102277 | JGI IMG/M metagenome (GOLD analysis project Ga0153954, IMG submission 102277) | Attine ant fungus gardens microbial communities from Florida, USA - TSFL038 MetaG | ecosystem: Host-associated > Fungi > Mycelium > Unclassified | place: USA: Florida, Wekiwa Springs State...
CTCGCCCACCTTCACCTTGCCGCGCTCGATACGGCCCGTCACCACGGTGCCGCGGCCCGAGATCGAGAAGATATCTTCGATCGGCATCAGGAACGGAAGGTCAATCGCGCGGTCAGGCTGCGGAACGTTCTTGTCCACCGCATCCATCAGCTCGTCGATCTTCGCTTCCCACTGCGCTTCGCCGTTCAACGCACCAAGAGCCGAGCCGCGAATCACCGGAACGTCGTCGCCGGGGAACTGGTACTTCGACAGAAGCTCACGAACTTCCATTTCCACAAGATCGATCAGCTCCGAGTCCTCAACCACGTCGCACTTGTTCAGGAAGACGACGATGTAAGGGACGCCTACCTGGCGGGCAAGGAGAACGTGCTCCTTGGTCTGGGGCATCGGGCCGTCGGTCGCCGCAACCACCAGGATGCCGCCGTCCATCTGCGCCGCACCGGTGATCATGTTCTTGATGTAGTCGGCGTGGCCGGGGCAGTCCACGTGCGCGTAGTGACGGTTCGCCGTCTCGTACTCCACGTGCGCCGTCGCGATCGTAATACCGCGCTCGCGCTCTTCCGGCGCATTATCAATCGTGTCGAACGAACGGAACTTGATGTTCGGGTTGTGCTTCGACAATACCTTCGTAATCGCCGCCGTCAACGTCGTCTTGCCGTGATCGATGTGTCCTATCGTCCCCACGTTCACATGTGGCTTCGAACGATCAAATTTTTCCTTCGCCATTGCCCTGTCCGTTCCTTCCGTTTGACTTAAAAACAGCTATTAGCTTCTAGCTGTTAGCTCTTAGCTGGACTGTGCTGCCGCCAGCCATGTAACCCGAATCTCGCTTCTTTACCGCTTCACTCCACTCTCGCACCAACAAGCGAAAAGCTAACGGCTAAAAGCTGCTTACGCGTAATATGCGTAAGCCTTGAAATACCGCTGCCGCAACTCGGCCGGGACTTTCTCTACCAGCCGCAGGTACCGCTCGCGGGTCAATCCCTGATCGCTGACCGGAAGCGCGTCGTAAATCGCCTTGGCTTCCTTCCCCAGCCAGCCCCTGCTCAGCACTGCTTCAAAGTCTCGAATCGGAAACTTCGACTTTGCCACGCGGCTCAACAGGACATCCACATCCCGAGGATCAAAGGCCGCGTCCAGCAGCGCATGAAACTTCGCGTAATTCTGTTCATCCTGAACAAAAATTGCCGCTTGCTCGAACATTCCCACTCAAAACTCCTGCTTACTACCAACTGCTCAATTTTTTGGAGCGGGAGACCGGGATCGAACCGGCGACCAACAGCTTGGAAGGCTGTGACTCTACCACTGAGTTACTCCCGCCCGAAAAACAGCTTCCAGCTTCTAGCCGCTAGCTTCTAGCTGTTCCCTGCCAGCGCCAGCCTCGTTCGCCAAACCCGCCGCCGCATTGGCTAGAAGCTAGAGGCTAGCAGCTAACGGCTGAATCTCTGGAGCTGATGACCGGGATTGAACCGGTGACCTCTCCCTTACCAAGGGAGTGCTCTACCAACTGAGCTACATCAGCCCTTCAAAAATCTTACTTCCCACTACCGCGCCGTATCCGTTCCGCCTGCATGGCTACCCACGTCCGGAAGGCAAAGGTTCCGAGTATGAGCACCGGAATCCAGCGAATCTCCACCTGCCTGCCGAACACTGCCACCGTGCCTTCACCAATCGTGAACCAAGCCAGCACGGCCAGAACCACATACAACGCCAGGGCTGCCCAATACTTCTTGTCCAGATCCGAAACCGCATGACTGCCTGTTTCGGCCTTCTCCGGACTTGTGCTGCCCATCGTCCTACCTCAAAAATCTGGTGCACAGGGGAGGATTCGAACCTCCGTAGCGCGTTGCGCGGCAGATTTACAGTCTGCTGCCATTAACCACTCGGCCACCTGTGCCCATTCACCCTGCCAGCCCAAAACCAGCCGCCAGGAGCCCTACCATGTTACTGCCCTGAAACCTTCAACCCGCTTTCCGCGCACCAGCGTTCCACCCGGAGGCATCCCGGTTTGTCGCTGCATGGCCTTCAGAGGGGTCACCGCTTCAGGACAGGCCCGGCGCTTGAACGTCCATGCGCCGGCTTAAAGCTCATCATGCCGTATGCAGTTCCGGAACCCCTTGAGAGTGGAGCTGGCGAAGGGATTTGAACCCCCGACCCTCTGATTACAAATCAGATGCTCTACCAGCTGAGCTACGCCAGCCCTCGCAGGCGGTTCCCCGCTCCGCACCACCCCGGAAAAACAACTCCGGAGCTCCGAAATAAACACGGACACACTACCGCTCCGCGCATACTACGGCACAGAACCCAAGGTTAGCACAGTGGGCGCTCCGGAGCAAACATGCATTGGCAGAATCTACGGTCGGCCCACAACGCGGTTTCCTTTCGGAAACTCCTTTCATTTTTCGCGCCGAAAGTTTGCAGAAAACTTCAGCCATATGGCACGGCTCCAACAGAAAGAAAACGACCTCAACAGTCTCTCACTCCCGAAAATCGCAGTCACTCCCAACCTCTCCGCAAGTAACCAGAAAAAAGCGATTACTTATGAGCCATACATAGGCTGAAACGGTAGGCATATATTTCACACTACTTAAAAAACAGGCTTCTTCTGTTGAATTGGCTTGACAGCGCTGCCTGCTCGTAGCAACCTTCAACCAATCCCGGCCCCCCATTCAAACAATTCAGAAACGGAAAGCATATGGCACATACGACTCAGTTGCTCAGACTCAGTGCGCTTGGGTTCTCCGTGATCGTCAGCATCAGTGGAATGCGAATGGAAGCGCAGGTAGGCGACCCTGCCACCCTGATCAAGGAAAAGCTGGTTGCAGAAATCAAGCTGACCAAGGCTACCGATGCCCACGACGATATCGTGACTGCCGGCGATGTTGTGCTGCTGCACAAAGATGGCCTGATGATGTGCAGCTCCACATCTTCCTACGCTTACTCGAACACCTATCAAAACGGAGTTCTCAGCGCGAACATGAACAACCGCGCGAAAGATGCGGCAAAGAACTTCCTGAAAGGCAGATTGCCCTTCGGTGGTGGCGGCAGCGCATCGGATGCGGCGAACAATGGCTGCTCCAGCCGAAAGTTTGTCACTGGTGAGAAGTTCTGGATCACAGATATTGAAATCGCCAAGGACAACAGTGGAATTATCGTGTCCACGTTCAGCGACCCTTACAACAACGTCCGCTACTACGGGGAGATCAAATTTCCGTTCCCAGACAAGCACTCCGTTCCGCCTATGGACACGGAAGTGAAAACCGTGGAAGAGGTTCTCAGCGTCGCTCCCGGCGACGATGCAAACAAAGGCGACAGCGGCCCTGCGAAGGGATCTGGCAGCAGTTCTGGGCAGAACCAATCCGGGCAAAATCAGGCCCAGGAGCCAAGCGGGTCCGCACCGGCTCCAGCAGCTGCACCCGCGCCTGCCGTTGCAATGGCGCCCATCGCTCCTCCACCTCCACCCTCCGATCAACCTCCTCCGCAGCCCAAAACAATCTCCGTTGGACAGACCAAAGATCAGGTAGTGGCCAACTTTGGCCAGCCGACCAAAGACATCAAGCTCAGCAACAAGGAAATCTATGTCTACCCAGATATGAAAGTCACCTTTGTCGCGGGCAAGGTCTCTGACGTTCAGTAATCAATAATTTTCGGGCTCTTCTGCTAAGCGCTTCCGCAGGCGCGGAAAAGAAATGGAGAACCGGATGAACAGGTTTCGCAACCCCAAAATCTGCCGTCTCACACTGGCAGCCATTACGCTCAGTGTTTGTGCCTCGGCGACACTGCTGACTGCTCAGAGCAAGAAGCCGGCGGCACCAGCTAAACCAGCAGCTCCCGCCAAGCCAGCCGCCTCTACGGCAGCCAAACCGCCCACAACCGCGGCCAGGCCGGGTGCTGGAGCCACGACGACGGGAGCACACCCAACCGCAAACACACCAACTGCCGGACATACCGCCGCTCCGCTCGCCAATGGAGCGCACGCGAGCTCTGCCGTTGGTTCGCATCCTATGGCAAACGCTACTGCAAATCACCCCGGCGGTATGGCTGCCAATCGAACCGCAACTGGACATATTGCACCGGCTGGGAGTCGTACAGAGGCAACCCGCAATGGCGCAGTCACCCGACGCGCGGACGGACGCGTGAGCGATGTGCATGATACCCGGCGCGGCATGGACATCCATCACGGCCTGGATGGAGGACGCCGCGTTTCCGTGGAACGCCACGATGGTAGCCGGCTGGTTGCCGAGCGCGGGCGCAGAGGATTCGTCCAGCGGCCCTATCAGTTCCACGGCCACGACTTCGCGCGCCGCTCGTACTACTACCACGGCGCGCGCTATGACCGTTACTACAACCACTACTACTATCGCGGTGTTTACGTAGACGTGTACGCGCCGCCTGTTTATTACGCTCCGGCGTTTTACGGATGGGCCTATAACCCATGGCCCGCACCTATCGCCTATGCAGCATGGGGATGGGCTGGAAATCCCTGGTACGCCTTCTACGGCGCATACTTTACTCCATGGCCCTTCTACGCAGGGCCGGCCTTCTGGCTTACGGATTACATGATCGCAGCGGATCTGCAGGCGGTTTATGCGGCGCAGACAGCGGCGTCTACAGCCGTGGCTATAGCAGCAACTTCTGCTCCGACACCAGCCGGATATGCCATGCCGCCCACGCTGAATATCTGCGAGCAGGGTGGCTGCGGAACGATGGCCTGGAATGGTTCGCAGTATTCCGGCACTTTCAACAATGGCGCGGTTGCAGTACTTACAGTCGTGAAGTGGGATCCGAGTGGCATTATTCTCTCTCGCACAGACCCTGCGGGTGTGTCTGCCGGAAATACGGCTACTTATACCGGAGGGGTCCTCAATGGGAATACTTTCGCCGGTTTAATCGCAGGAGTTTACAACGGCAACGCGTGGCATGAAACATTTCGAGCTACGTCGCCGACGCCGATTCTGACCCCGGCAGCTCCAGCAGCTCCCGCAGACACGAGCGCTCCACAGCAGGCAAGCCTGGTGGGTGCGACAGCTCTAACGCCAGATGTAAAACAGGCAATCGCAGACGAAGTCAAAACCCAACTGGCGCTTGAAAATGCGGAAGCCGCGCAGGTCAAGGCCGGCCAGGATGTCGATGCCGGCTCCAGCGGTATTGCCCGCGTCATTCAGGATGTAAGCAGCGGTCATCCGCACCTCTTCGTTGTGGGCGACAGCCTCGATGTCACCGATGCCAGTACGCAAAAAGAGTGCCATCTGAGCGAGGGCGATGCGGTGCAGTTGGCAACTGCGCCTCCGGCAGATGCAACGGCCGCCAATGTCCTGGTCAAATCCAGCAAAGGCGGTGTGGAGTGCACGGCCAATGCCACGGTTGCCGTCAATCTCACCGACCTGCAGGAGATGCAGAACCACATGCGCGAGCAGATCGATGTCGGCCTGAAGGAGATGCAGTCCAAGGCCGGCTCAGGCGGATTGCCGCAAGTTCCAGCTTCGGCGAAGGCTGCTCCTACGCAGCCGCAATATGCTGCGATCGCGCCGCCTCCCAGCCCACAGGATCAAGCGGATCTGGAAGCCCAGAACAAGGAAGCAACTACCGCTGAGAATGAGGCGCAGGCAGGCGGATCGCCCGCCGCCTCCAATCATGTCCCGGATACCCCCACCACAGCCAGCCTGATTGCATCCGCAATCACGGCCTTTCCGTATCTCGTAGATGAGGGATCTAGCTTCCTCAGCAAAGAGACCTTCTTCTACGAAAACAGAAAGCTCCTGCTGCGGTGCAACAGGAAAGCAAGGATCGTATAAGCAGGAATACTCCTCAAACAGCAGCACCCAAACGCCCGCCGAATCTCCCGGCGGGCGTTCCTTTTTGCTTGCAAAGAACGTTGTCGCCATCGATAATTTGGCAACTCTCAATCACAAATATTTCTGCCGTTGAAGCAGTTGCGACCTTCCATGCTCGTTGCTGAACAGCGGTTGGGCCATGTGTACAAATTTTCTGTTCAGGAATACTCACATGAGAAAACTCCTCTGCATCCTTCTTTGCCTTGCGTTTCCAATCAGTGTTTTCGGCTCTGATAACGGCTACAAAGTGATCTACGACGGCGGCTCTTTGCCTGACTCGAAGGCCGGCACGGATATGAGGCTCACTATCGAAGGCACAAACATTCACCTGGTAAAAAAGGGCGATAAAGATCAGGGCGTTGTTATTCCTGCCTCCGCGATCACCGAAATCAGCTATGGGCAAGACGTTCACCGTCGCGTGGGTGCCGCAATCGGTCTTGCTGTTGTCTCTTTTGGATTAGGCGCTTTGCTGGCCCTGGCAAAATCCAAAAAGCATTTCATTGGCCTGACATGGGACGACAACGGCAAGAAAGGCGGCTTTGCGATCCAGGCTGACAAGAACGACTATCGCGGGCTCTTAGCTGGATTGGAAGGCGTAACCGGCAAGAAGGCCGTAGATTCGGACGCCATGACTGTAAAAAATTGACGAGATCGAAATGGCTGCCAAGATGAGCACAAGCGGTATCACCATTGGTGAAGTGATACGGTATTCATTGGCAGCCATTGCATGAATAGACGCACACGCAGAACCTTCTTAGTCGTCGCCGCAATCCTCATCCTTTTGGCCGTGGCCATTTTTCTGCGTTCGAAAGCGCCGCCGGAAGCTGCGCGCTTGCTGCCCGAGGCTGACGGCATTGTCTATTTCAATCTCAAGCCGATACGCGCTTTTTTGTGGCGCGATGCGCATGGCAAGTTCAACCCGCCTACGCATGCGCCGGAGTATCAGCAGTTCATCGATGCAACTGGCATCGACTGGGAGCGCGACCTCGATCAAGCCGCCATTGCGCTGCATCGCATGGATAATCCGCTCGGCCCCAATGGTCCTGTTGCTTACTCCATGGTGCTGGTGGGCAAGCTGACAGGCCCGAAGCTCAACCAGTGGCTTGAGACTCACGCACCAGAGCGCGAAAACTACGCCGGCCACACCATCTACTCGATTCCATCCGAAGGACGCACGGTCCGCATTGCACAGATCGGCTATGACACCGTCGCCGTCTCCAACTTTCCGACACCCGAGAAGATTCACTCCATCCTCGACCGCCATCGCACCGCTGCGTTACCGTTTTCGAACTCATCCTTGCTTGCCGCGCACTATCACGATGTACCGCTGCTCTCACTGGCGTGGGGCATTGGGGAGATCGGCCTGCCCTTCAGCGAAAGCGGCGCCATCCACATCTTTGGCCTTGCGCTGCCACTGCACGATGACACCACCATCATTGCCAGCCTTGCGCCCGGCCTGCCCATGACGGGCCTCGTTCACCTCCGCGTGGAAGAGATTGCTCCATCGGACGCCATCGCTGCCGCCCAGAAGACAGCGCTCCAGACGCTCCTTGACCTCAGCCGCGTCCTCACTAATCCCCTCGGCGAATCTCCTTCCAACCACAGCCTCAAAGAAACGCTCAAGACTGCGGAAGTTACGCAGAACCGCGACCGCGTCGTCATCAAGGCCGCGATTCCAGCCTCGGCGCTGTCTTCTCTCACGTCAGGAACGGTGCAAACGCTGGCTCCCGGCACACAACAGTAGCTTTGAACCGAACTCAAACTACGGGCTCCAACTCTATTTCATGCGATTTTTGTGTGACTTGCTCTTATACCTGCCCGTCTTTTAGAACAGATACGCACACTGCATTGCCGCACGACACACACGTTCATTCCCTGTGAGAGGTTTCCATGAGCTGCCACCGTATGCTTTCTGTCCTTTTCGCTGTCTCCGTGCTTGCTGCTGTCTCTCCCGCACAAACCAAAACTGTTCTTACCGGACAAAGTGCTTTCACTGACGCTGCGCATGAGTCTCCCGGCACACGACGTCATCTGACCGCTGCTGATCTGCCGGGCCCCGCGCCGGAGCAGTCCGTCGACAATGGCCCGAAGATCGTTCCTCGCCCGGAGGGCGCATGGCCCAAGGCCCCGGCAGGCTTCAAGGTGGAGCTCTACGCCACCGGGCTAGACAACCCGCGCCTCATCCGCACCGCACCCAACGGCGATCTTTTCCTGGCTGAAAGCGAAACTGGCAAGATCAAGGTCTTTCGCGGCGTGGGACCTGACGGCAAGCCGCAGCAGGTGAGCGAATTTGCCACCGGGCTACACCAGCCTTTCGGGATTGCGTTCTATCCGCTCGGACCCAATCCGCAGTACCTCTACATCGGCGACACGGACCAGATTGTCCGCTTCCCTTACAAGAATGGTGACCTCGTGGCCAGCGGCCCGATGGTGAACATTGCCGAGCTGCCCGGCGGTGGACGCCTACGCGGCGGCGGCCACTGGACGCGCGACGTGGTCTTCTCGAAGGATGGCACGAAGCTGTTTGCGTCAGTCGGTTCGCACTCGAATGTCGATGACTCCGATACGCACCCGGAAGAGGAGCACCGCGCTGATGTGCTCGAATTCACGCCGACTGGAAAGTTCATCAAGGTCTACGCCTACGGCCTGCGCAACTGCGTGGGTGAAGCCATCAATCCCATCACAGGCGAGCTGTGGTGCTCCACCAACGAGCGTGATGGCCTGGGCAACAACCTTGTGCCGGACTACGTGACGCATGTGCAGGAAGGCGGTTTCTACGGCTGGCCGTGGTACTACTTCCACGGAACGGCTGGCCAGGCTGGCGGCGGCGTGCAGGATCCGCGCCACGTCGGCAAACACCCCGAGCTGCAGTCGAAGGTCATCACGCCGGACATCCTGGTGAACCCGCACTTCGCCTCGCTGGAGCTGACCTTCTACGAAGGCCATCAGCTCCCCGCCGAGTACCACGGCGACGGCTTCGCCTGCGAGCACGGCTCATGGAACCGCGCCCAGCGCGCAGGATATGAAGTCATCCGCCTGCCCATGAAGAACGGTCATGCCACCGGCGAGTATGAAGACTTCCTGACAGGCTTTGTGAATCCCGACGGTACAGTCTGGGGCCGCCCTGTAGGCGTGACAGTTGCGAAGGATGGCTCGCTCTTCATCACCGACGACGGCTCACACTCCATCTGGCATGTGAGTTACACGGGAAAGTAATTCGTACTACGAATTACTAACAGCAATGGCCCGGTTCCGAATGGAATCGGGCCGTTTTTCTACCCGGCAGGCTCCGCTTTCCGAGCATGGATGAAAGATGGCGCGTCCGCCAGAAACCAGACCGCGATCAAAGAGTCAAAGACTGCACATCCGAGAGACGAAGTTTGCATATAGGGCCAGATCGGATGGCCGAGCAGGTGATGGGGCAAGTCCCAGGCTGCGTGCATCAGCCAAGCAAGGCCGATGGCCGGGTACGACCGCAGGCCAAGATAGACTACCGGCGTTGCCAGCACCGGATAGATCAGCTCCCAGGGGCCAAAACCGCTGCCGATGTACGCTCCCACAGCACCAGCCGCAAGGATGGCATTCAAGCTGCGCCGGGCGGGGTGAGGCACCAGGGACATAATGACAACGAAAAGACCTGCTCCCAAAGCTGGCCCAATCAAGTTCATAGGAGCAAAACCGGGTACTGCTGACATTCGTTCCTCCTTCGCATAATGGTAGGAACTTCGCGATAATGGAACCAGTGGCCGGAATGACAATCTTCGCAGGAATCGAGCCAAATTCCGGCAAGCAGACAAAACACCGCGTAGCCGTGCTCGCCTACGATGGTGTAGTGCTCGGCGACCTTGCAGTCCCGCTGGAAATCTTCGGCCGGGTGCGCGACGCGAAAGAACAAGCCTGCTACGACGTACGTGTCTGCGGCGTTGCCGGGGAGGTGCAGTCGGAGCACCTGAGCCTTAAAGTCCCATGGAGACTCTCTTCTGCAAAGCACGCAGACACGATCATCGTTCCCGGCATCGACAACTTGACGCAGCCTATTCCACCTGCCATCCTCCGCACGCTCCGCAGCGCTGCAGAAAGAGGCGCGCGCATCGCGTCCATCTGTACGGGAGCCTTCGTCCTGGCGCGTGCGGGCCTGCTCGATGGCCTGCGTGCGACCACGCATTGGATGGCAGCCCGAGAGCTGGCACAGCGATATCCGCGGACGGAAGTGGATGCCGATGTGCTCTACGTGGACAATGGCCAGGTGCTGACATCGGCTGGAGCTGCCGCAGGCATGGACCTATGCCTGCATATCGTCCGGCGCGATCATGGCGCAACGGTGGCTGCAAGAGTTGCAAGGACAGCGGTGATGCCACTTGAACGCTCAGGCGGGCAGGCCCAGTTCATCGAGCACCAGCCGCCGGAGACCAGCGACTCGATGGGGCCGTTGCTGGTGTGGATGGAGCACAATCTGAAGCGTTCTCTTTCGCTCTCCGCCATTGCACGGCAGGCGCGGATGAGCACGCGAACGCTGTCGAGACGCTTCCGGGAACAAGTTGGAATGACTCCTGCTCAATGGCTGGCAATGGCAAGAGTGCGGCATGCACAACGTTTGCTCGAAACAACGCAGCTTCCCATTGAGCGTGTTGCTGCAGAGGCGGGGTTCCGCTCTGCTTCTGTGCTCCGAGAACACTTCGGACGCTCAGCCGGCGTTTCTCCCGGCTCCTATCGGCGATCTTTCGGAGCGTCCGAGTAAGCGGAATCAGCTCACTTCTTCAAACCCAACGCATCCACCGTCTGCGGATCAACGATTGATTTGCCGCTTGCGTCCTTCACTGCGACCCCAAAGCCGTTGTGATAATCCCACATCGCCCAGCCGATGTTGTTCGCCTCAAGCGCGGTGCGCACATCGTGAATCCAGCGCAGGCGGTCCGCAGGCTCCGTCACCGCGCGGTATGCGCCAAACTCATTGCAGATGAGCGGCACGTTGTTGGCGCGCGCCCACTCGCCGGCAGAGTCAATCGCCAGACGGATGCGGTGCGCGTCCCAGTGATCGAGCCAGTATCCTTTGACGCGATAACGCGCCACCGGATCAGTAATCTGCTTGAGCCGGTCGGCCATTACGGATTCGGCAGATTCGCCAACTGCCGGATACGGAATCGCCTTCTCCTCGGTCCAGTAGGCCGGGCCCCAGGTTGCGCCCTGGTGCGTAAACTCGTGCGGGTCGTAGTAGTGGAAGTTGTAAATCACATTGCCGTCATCGAGCGGATGTACGGCGAGCAGATCCTGAATGTCCGACCAGTTCGCGCCCGTGGCGATGATCGTATGCTTCGGCGCAGCCTCGCGAATGGCGGCCGCGGCACGCGCCTGGATTCCAGCCCAGCGATACCCATCGTTCACTTCCGGCTCGTTCATGACTTCAAAGAAGACGCGCTCGGGATCGCGGTCGGCATAATGCGCAGCGAGCTTGCGCCAAACGAGTACAAAGCGATCCACGCCATCACCCGTGCTCTTCACCGCCTGCTTGAACGGCGGCTCGGGATGAATGTCGATCTGCACCGCCATGCCATTGGCCAGAATCGTGTCTACGGCCTTATCGAGCCGCGAAAGAAAGTCCGCATACTGCCCGCGGGCTTCAAGCCCCTGTTCGAGGGGAACGGGGTCAATGCTCACGCGCACATTATCAAAGCCGAGCTTCGCCATCGTGGCAATGTCTTCCTGCGTGGTCTCGGTATCCGTGTGGTGCGCGGAGTAGTCCGAAGCATGCTGCGCAAACCAGATGGACGCGTTGATGCCGTGCTTCAAATGCTGTGCACGCGCAAAGGCGGTCTTCACATCGGCTTCGCGATTTTGGGAAAAGGCAGGAAGGGCAACCAGCAGAAGAACGGCAAGCATGCGCACGCAACGCATTGAGAAAACTCCGGAAGAGGAATTCAACACCGGGATAACAATACTACGCGGGGCAGACCAAAAGAACTTATTGCAACCTCCCGTTTCATACGCAAAGAAAAACCTCGGAGCGATGCTCCGAGGTTTTTCTTTTCCAATTCATGTTGCGCTTACTGTCCGCCCTTTTGACCTGTCGGGCCCGAAGCATCTGCGAGCTGCTCGAAGCTCTGCCGCAGATACTTGTGCGGATTCACCGCTACATCATGCACGCGCACCTCATAGTGAAGGTGCGGGCCAGTGGAGCGGCCGCTAGAGCCGACGTAGCCAATCACCTGGCCGCGCGTTACATGATCGCCCTCGGTCACAGCAATCGACGAAAGGTGTCCGTATACCGTGGAGAGATCGTGGCCATGGTCAATCGCAATCTCACGTCCGTAGCCCGTGCCGAAACCGGCCTTGGTAATCACGCCATCGGCAGTGGCGCGCACCGGCGTGCCGTAAGCAACGCCAATGTCGATGCCAGAGTGGAATGCGCCTTCCCCGTTAAACGGATCCTGCCGCTCGCCAAAGCTCGATGTCACGCGGCCTTCCACCGGCCACAGGTTTGGAGCATCGGCAGCGTACAGCCCATCACCAAGGCCAGGCATCAAGTCGCCGGCCAGCGAGGGCGAGAAATGACCGCTCATTGCGTCATTGCGCAACGCATAGAGCTGATCAATTGAACTCTTCACGTTCTGCGGATTCGCGTCATAGGCCACAGCCAGCGTTGCAGGCGTGGGAGCCGCGGCGGCCTTCGCCGCATCCACGTGTTCCTTGGCGGCATGGCTCGAAGAACTATGGCTCTGGCGCAGTCCGTAAAGCGCCGTCACCTCATTCGCAAGCGCGCCAAGTGAGGCCACCTGCACATCCTTGTCATGCGCAATGCGGGCCATCTGCTGATAGTTTTTGCGAAGTGTCTCGCGCTCCTGCCGGACCTGGTTGAAGCTCTCGGTCTTGAGCAGCATACGCGTATAAGAGCCCGCCAGACCCGCAATGGTAAAGGCGCCGATGACTGCCGCCGCTACAAATCCATATGCGTAATGAAGAGGAATGGGGATCTTGCGAACCCGCCCGTCTTCATCTCGAGCAACAAAAAGAATGTAGTAGCGCTTGCGGAACATTTGTCTGGTCTCTTAGTCCTTTACAGCTTGGCCCGGCTAATCCTACCGCAGGGGGAAAATTTTGTACGGCTCACGCAAAATTTTGTACAACATCTGCAAATACAGACGAAACCATGGCCCTTTCTGTTCCATAAAAAGGAACCTCTGAGGCAACCTTTTGGAAGCAGCCTGTTCAGGCTATCAGACACCCTATGCGGGGTCAACGAAGGAAGTTGCAAGTAACTTCAACTTTTCCACAGGCCTTGGCCATGCCCTATCCTTATCCCTGCATGCGCCCAAAAGCTCCCAAACCCGCCGGGGAAGTTGAAATTCTGCGCGAAATCCGCCAGCGCGCTGGCCGAACCGGCTCTTCGGCTCTGCGACTTGGCATTGGTGATGACTGTGCCATTCTGCGGCCCCGCGCCGGGGAAGAAATCGTCATCACCACCGACTTCAGCCTGGAAGGGCGCCATTTTCGCCTGGACTGGCATCCGCCGGAAGCCGTGGGTCATCGCTGCATCACACGCGGATTGAGTGACTTATCCTCCATGGGTGCGCGCCCGCTGGCGGCTTTTCTTTCACTCGCGGTCCCGCCGGAACTAGCCGCCACCAGGCGCGGCAAAAGCTGGCTGACCCGCTTTTACGACGGCCTCTTTGCCGCGGCTGAAGCTCACCAGACCCCGCTTGCAGGCGGCGACCTCGCCCAGTTTCCGCAGGTTGCTGCGGATATCACACTTCTTGGAGCACTCCCGCGTGGCCGCGCCGTGCTCCGCTCTACGGCCAGACCCGGCGATCTGATTTACGTCACTGGTACTCTTGGAGGCTCAGCCGCAGCCCTGCGCACGCTGGCTGAGCTGGCTCCGCTCCCAGCCAGGATTCCCGCAAAGCTGGCAGCAAAACTCCAGCCACACCTTTACCCCCAGCCGCGCCTGGCCCAAGGTCAGTGGCTTCTCAAACGCAAAGCAGCGACATCCATGCTCGACATCAGCGACGGCCTCTCCACCGACCTCGCGCATCTCTGCGAAGAGTCTCGCGTTGCCGCCGAAGTCGATGCGGCTACTTTGCCCATTCACGCCAGCGCAACTCTCGAAGAAGCTCTCCACGGCGGCGAGGATTATGAACTGCTCTTCACCGCCGCGCCTGCTGTAAAACTCCCTCAACAGATCGCCGGAGTCCCCATCACACCGATCGGCCGCATCCAGCGCAAAAAGGCCGGACGGGCACAAATTATCCTACGCACCGCATCCGGCCCAGTCGCACTCTCACCACAAGGTTGGCAGCACTTCAGTAAGCAATCGTGAACTGCTGCCGAATATGCTTCGACGTCTCGAGCTCATCCACCAGCGCCACGGCGTAGTCCTCCGCGGAAATTTTGCTCTCGCCGTTATCGGTCGCCACCAGCCGCGTGCCGCCAAGCCGGAACTTCCCCGTCCGCTCGCCCGGCTGAATCAACGCCGCCGGACTGAAATAGCTCCAGTCAAACTCCGACGCCTTCAGCACCGGTAATACATCGCGATGCGCTCGCGCAACCCCCAGCCACGCCGCTGGAAATTCCGGCGTATCGACCAGTTGCACTCCCGGCGCAACCTCCAAACTGCCCGCACCGCCAACCACGATCAGCCGCTTCACACCAGCCTCGCCCAATCCCTTGAGCAGCGAGCGATACGAATCCACAATCGCTTCCGGATTTTCATGCAGCGGCGCAATCGCACCAACCGCAGCATCGGCTCCCTTTGCCGCGGCCGCTACGCTGGCCGCGTCATTCACATCGCCGGCAACCACCGTTACACCTGCGCCCGCTTTCACTTTTTCCGGATGCCTCGCGACCGCCGTCACCGTGTGACCGCGGCTCACCAGCTCCGTCAACACCCGGCTGCCAATCATGCCGGAAGCTCCAAACAGAACAACCTTCATAGTCTTTCTCCTGCGCAATGGGATGCACAGCAACGCCGCCGCGACTCGAAAACCGTCACAATTGCGCTCCGCGCGGCCAGCTATCATCAGAGATGTGACTACCGAGAAAAAACCTCGCGTCCGCTTTGCGCCTTCGCCCACTGGAATGGTACATGTGGGCAACGCCCGGACCGCCCTTTACAACTGGCTCTTTGCCCGCCGCACCGGTGGCGAGTTCCTGCTCCGCATTGAAGACACCGACCTTGAGCGTTCGCGGCCTGAGTATGAGACGCAGCTCATCGAAGACCTGCATTGGCTCGGCCTCGATTGGGATGAGGGGCCTGGCCGCCTGGGCCCAGATGGAAAAACGGGGGCTCCCGAAGGCCCGCACGGCCCGTATCGCCAATCCGAGCGCCTCGAAATCTACGCACAGCACACCGAGCAACTGCTCGCGAACGGCAAGGCCTACCGCTGCTTCTGTACACCGGAGGAGCTCGAAGCCGAGCGTCAGAAGGCTGCCGCCGAACATCGCCCGCAGGTCTACTCCGGCAAGTGCCGCAACCTCGACGCGACAACGATTGAAGCCAATCTCGCCGCCGCGAAGCCCTATGCCGTGCGCCTCAAAATCGAGGACCACCCACTGCGCTTTCACGATCTTGTGCGTGGCGACGTTGAGTTTGCGCCGGATACGGTGAGCGATCCAATTCTCGTGCGCTCGGCCATTGGCGGGGCTTCGCAGGGAGTGCCGGTCTACAACTATGTTGTCACGGTTGATGACGCGCTCATGGATATCACCCACGTCATCCGGGGCGACGACCACATCTCGAACACACCCAAGCAAGTGGCGATTTACGAGGCCTTCGGCTGGACGGTGCCGGAATTCGCGCACCTGTCTACGATTCTCGGCAGCGACCGCGAGCGTCTTTCGAAGCGGCACGGCGCAACATCGATTGCAAGCTTCCGTGATATGGGCTACCTGCCCGAAGCGCTGGTGAACTATCTCGCACTGCTAGGCTGGGGCGCGGAAGACGGCAAGACGGAAACCTTCACACTCGACGAGCTGGCGCAGGCCTTCTCATTGGAACGTGTCACACCGTCACCCGCCGTCTTCGACTTCGACAAGCTCAACTGGCTTAACCGCCACTACATCAAACAGGCCGATCCGCAGCGGCTGGCACAGCTCTCGCGCGCCTATTTCGCTGAGAAACTTGCCGCTGCAACCGCACCACCCGAAGCCTGGTTCTCCCGCCTGCTAGCACTGTTCCTGCCTGCTGTAGATCACCTCGATCAGCTCCCCGCGAAAGCCTCGCCTGTTTTCAACTTCAACGCGGAAGCCGCACGCACCAACCGCGAAAACGCCGAACTGCTCGCAGTAGAATCCGCGCAAAAAGTTCTTGCGGAGTTTGCCACGCGCGTTCACGCACATCTCGGCCCCGTCACGCCGGAGGTCTTCAAAGTGTGGATGAACGAAATCAAGACAGCGACCGGCATCAAGGGCAAGGAGCTCTTTCATCCCGTCCGCATCGCGCTGACTGGTGCACATTCGGGACCGGAGTTCGACAAGCTGCTTCCACTCATCGAAGAAGGCTCGTCACTCGGTCTCGGCATCCTGAGTGTTCGGCAGCGTATTGACGCCTTTGTCGGAGCGTAATGCAGTGCAAGATGTCTTCTGGATCCGCGGCACCGATGCACCACCACTGGCCATCGTGCTGCGTCCACGCGGCGATGGCTGGCTTGAAGACGAGATGCTCCGCCTGAAGCGGAACGGCATCGATACAGTCGTTTCCATGCTGGAATCCCAAGAGTCATCTTCCCTCGGACTCGCGGGAGAAGCTGCAGAAGCAAAGCACGCAGGCTTGCGGTTTGTCTCCTTCCCAATCCCCGATAGAGATTTGCCGCGCGATCTTCCAGCCTTCCGAGAGTTTGTCGCAAACCTTGCGGATCGTTTGAAGCGAGGAGAACATATCGGCATTCACTGCCGCGCCAGCATAGGCCGAGCAACGATTGCAAGCGCATGCACATTGATTCACCTCGGCTGGAATGCGCAAAAGGCACTGTTCGCCATCGAACAAACACGCGGTACTAGCGTTCCTGATACCGCTGAACAAGCCACATGGATTCTGAACTACAAGGCCGAAGCATGAGCGCGCCAACTCCAACGCCGACCATCGAACTCCGCTTCCCACACACATGGGTAGCGGAGATTCTCGCGCAGCGCCCGCTCATCCTGCCGTCACGCTCCTACATCTACCCGCAAGCGGCCGAAGAAATAGAACGCGGCGCACTGGAAGTCCTCATCAAGCCTGGCAACAACGAACCGAATGGCGAAGGCATCCAGCCTTTTCTTGCCACCTGCGCTCTAGGCTTCCGTGATTCTTCTGTTCCTTCTGGACTTTGGTCCACTCCGAATCCAGGAGAAATCTGCGCCGTCTCCGGCGGCTATGCCTATCTCATCGACACACAAGCTCCTGAGCGATTCACGATGCTCCCATTACGCCCCGTCATGCAGATTGCCCCCGCGCTGGAAGCGGATTTGCTACTCTTCGCCAGTCATCACAACATTCTCGCGTGGGGTCGCGACGGCCTCGCATGGCAATCCGGCAAACTCTCCGACGAAGGCGTCACCATCACCGCCATCGAAGTCGATAAACTCCACGGAATCGGCTGGCAGATGATGACAGACAAGGAAACGCCGTTTGTTCTGGATTTGAAAACCGGAAAGAAAAGTGCCTGAGATTCAGGCGCTCAACGGCACAGCCACAGCCTGCGGCACCAGCGTCTCGTAAGCCTCATAGACGCCTTCAAACACCGCATCCCAGCTAGCCGTCTCCGCATAGGTCCGCGCTGCATCGCGCATCGCTGCATGCTTTGCAGGGTCGGTCAGAATCTCGGCAACTGCGGTTGCAAACTGTTCATCCGGCACAATCCGCCCCGTCTCGCCGTCCTGCACAATCGTGCACGGGCCACCATTCGGAGTCACCACCGAAGGAACACCGCTAGCCAGCGCCTCCAGCACCACGTTGCCAAAGGTGTCAGTGTGCGACGGGAAGACAAACATATCCATGCTGGCATAGGCTTCGGCCAGCGCTTCGCCGCGCAATACGCCCGCGAACTCCGCACGATGCAATCGTTGCCGCAGCATATCCTCTTCCGCACCATGCCCCACAATCAGGAAGCGGAAGTTCGTCACGCCCATGCTCTCAAGCTCGTCCTGCACGGCCACAAGCTGCGCCACATTCTTCTCAATCGAGAGCCGCCCGACAAATCCAAGTACGAATTCGCTGCCTCCAGCCTTGCGCACGCGCTTCGCCGGGTGAAACAGCTTCGCATCCACGCCACGCGGCATCAACCGGCACTCGCGTCCTGCGGTACGTTCGAGCAGCGCGCAAAGATCGCGGTTCGGCGCAAACAAAACCTTTGCCACCGAATAAAACTTTGCGGAAGCAGCCAGCGCCAGCTCTTCAATCTTCTGCCCCGTTGCTTCAGCGCGCTCCTTCGGCAGCATGCGCAAAAACCAGTCCGCCCGCCGTGCCGCATACTCATGCACATTCGTGTGCCAGCTTGCCGCAAGCGGCAGGTCCATGTGATGCGCAAGCCCCGCACCCAGCATGCCCACTTCGCTGGGGCCTGTAATATGAATCAGGTCTGGAGCGAACTTCGCCAACGCTTCTTCAATCTCCGGAACATGCCGCACAAACGCCGGATCAAAGCGCAGATCCTTCTCCAGGCCAAAGGAAAAAATCCCTCGCGGAAGCTCCAGCGTCCACACGTTGCCGTCGCGGGTCAGGCTTTCTTCGCGGTCGCCTGCACGCACGCAGAGAAACGGCAGGTTCCGCCGCCGCGCAAAGGCCTCAAAGTGCCGGCTGGTGTGCGCAACCCCGTTTATCTCGTGGAAAGAGTCCGGAAAATAAGCAACGCGCGGAGTGTAATCCATCATAAGTAGCGGAGCTAGCGGGGTTAGCGGCGCTGGCGGAGTTAGCAAACTACCGTGCTGACTCCGCCATCACGCGCGAAGCGCGGCTAACGCCGCCGACTCCGCTGTATTTCCTATCCTTCCTGCTCGCCCAGCGCCAGCCGCAACTGCCGCGACTCGCTCCATGCAAACCGCAGGCCCTTCGACACTGGAGCCGTGCCCATCAGCAGCACAATCGCAATGCCGTAGCGCATCAGCGCCGGAGCATTACCATCCGGCCAAAGTTCGCAGAGCGGCCGAATCACGCCATTCGAATCGGGGTGATAGACGCGCTCATCCCACTTTTGCGAGCCGACCGGGAAATCCGGGTAATAGCGGATCGCGTCCAGCGTGGATTGCAGGATCCGGTGCTTCCACGGCTCCGCATACTGCGGCATAAACAGCACATTCGAGCGCTTCTCTTTGCGAATCTCATGCACGAACTCGGTAAAGCTCCCGGCGTTCGTCAGGTTGATATTCGCATTCGCCTCCACGCCGTGCCGGTCGCCGCCAGAGATCAGTAGCATGTTCCACTTTTCGGCAAGCTTGCGAACCTCGCGGTTCTCCTGCCAGTGGCGCAACCCGTTCAGTTCCAGCGCATGCATATAGTTCCCATACTTCAGCAGGAACTCGTTCACCAGGAACTCGTGCTTCTCGCGACCAATCAGGTAGAGGTCCCACAGCGGATGATTGAAGACCACGAGCACGTTTGGCTCGTCATTCAGAGCCTGCAGAATCTCGCCCAGCCTAGCGTCGCTCGGATTCTTCGTGTACTCCTCAAGCGTGGCCATCCACTCAGGCGCCTTGGCGCTCGGCAGATTATGCACGCCCAGGTGGAAGGATTGAATTCCGCCGTAGGGGCAGCTCCACTCCACCGAAACCGGAATCTGGCGCGCGCTTGGAACCGTCCGCAGCAACATTGGCGCCTTGATATTGTCGTGGTCCGAGATCGACACCATCGACGCCACGTTCAAATCTTCAATCTGTCTGCTTTCGAGATCGAAGGCCAGCTTCGGCGTCATTGGAGGCGTCCAGTAGCTCGCCGCGAAATCCACCGTTACGCCGTGGTTATCTTTCGAGCGACGCTCCATCCGCGAAATCATCGGCCGCATCAGTGGATACTGATTTCCGAAGTTCGCCAGAAAGTCGAGCGTCTCCTGGGACTGGTTAGTGTGGCTGTGCAGCGAGACGCCGGCGCGGTACCCCTCCGCAGCTTTGCGGTCCCTCCACAGGTAGGAAACGGTCGACTGGGCCATTTCTGCTCCTTCTCCCCCGAGTACCCGGCTTGTGCCAAGTATGTTCAGAGCTCACCCCCACCTAAAAAATCCACAGGCTAACCATCTGTCAGATGGGGTTTTACCGCAACCTAGTATGAATAATCGCCGTGAATGTGCGGTAAACAGCCTGAAAAGATGCGTTCAATTTCCAAAGGAATCAGCAAAGACAACTGCCAAAACCTTAAAAAACCCTTAGAAATCCCTGAAAAATGCCCTGGTTTGGGGCACTCCATGAATGGCTTTCTGATTGCTACTTTACCCCAACGTGGGATGAAGCTTATGGTACCCCGTTGCCTCCTGGTACGCCTTGCCGAAGGCCGCCAGCTTGGCATCCTCGTAGAGTCCAGCCAGAAAGGTAATCGAAATCGGCGTTCCCGGCCCGCCGATGTTGTCGTTTTCGCCGTCATCTTCATGCGGGGGCTTCGGTGCGTCGTCGCCGCGCAGGCCGTTGGGGATAATCAGCGCCGGATGCCCGGTCAGATTCGTCGCCGTCAGCTGCTGGCCTCCGTTGGTCGGCGTCACGATGATGTCCACCTGCTCAAAGAGCGCTGAAACCTGCTGCACCGCAAGCGTCCGCGCACGCGCCGCCTGGATGTACTCGACAGCCGGATAAAACCGCGCTACGCGAAAGGTATTCGGCCAGTCATAAGCCTTCTGCTCGGTCAGCAGAGCATCGCGCCCGCTCCGCGTCAGCTCGTCAAAGGCCGTCGCAGCCTCGGCCTCCAGCATCGGCGTCATCGCGCCATAGCGCAGCTTTGGTAGCTCCACAGGAATGAGGTTCACTCTCATCGCGCGCAGCTTGTCGAGCGCAGCCAGATCATACTTGCGGTCATACATTGACCGCGCATGGTACGCCGCCCCGCCCGCATTGCGATCCTCACGCTTTTTCTTTTCCTCCGCGGTCTCGTTCGGCTTCGCCTCTTCCGGTTTGAACGGCTCCGGCGCATCGAATGCGCTCTTCAAATACCCCACTCGCAGCTTCTTCCAGTCAGGCCTTGCAAACCACCATCTGTACTCAGCCGGAGACACAGAAGTATCCTTCCCATCCGGTCCTGCAATCACTTCTAGAACCAGCGCACAATCCTCTGCTGAACGGCACATCGGCCCCAGCTTATCCATCGTCCAGCTCAGCGCCATCGCCCCGGTTCGCGGAACCAGCCCAAACGAGGGCCGTAGCCCGGAAACCCCGCACCGCGTAGAAGGCGAAGAAATCGACCCTAACGTCTCCGACCCAATCGCAAACCCGACGCACCCGGCCGCCACTGCGCTCGCCGGCCCGGCTGACGACCCGCTCGAACCTTGCTTCAGATTCCAGGGGTTCCGCGTCTGCCCGCCGAACCATTTATCGCCCATCGCCAGCGCACCCAGCGTCAACTTCGCAACCAGCACCGCGCCCGCCGCGTCGAGCCTCTGCACCACGGTCGCATCTTCATCAATCACCTGGTGTTCAAACCCACCCGCGCCCCAGGTCGTTGGATAGCCCTTCACCGCCAGCAAATCCTTCGCGCCCCATGGAATCCCATGCAGCGGTCCGCGCCACTTCCCCGCCGCAATCTCGGCATCCGCCTGCGCGGCCTGCTTCAGTGCGCGTTCTTCGGTTAGCGTAATAACAAAATGCAGCCTGGAGTCGTAGCGCTTCAGCCGTTCGAGATACATCTTCGTCAGCTCAACGGAGGTGATCTTGCGATTTGTAAGCAGACGCCCCAATTCCTCCACGGTGGCGAAGGCAACGTCTTCAATCCTCTGCGGACGCTCTGGAATCGTGCTCGCAATCGATCCGCCATATCCATGGGCCGAACAATCGGGAGAACTAATCTTCGCCGCCGCCGGCTGCGGATGAAAGACAAACGAAGGCGCCACCGAATACGGAATCTGCATCTTCCGAATCGCCTTGATCGACCCGTTTACATCCGTCAGGCCGTCGATCATCATCTGCTTCTGTTCCGCCGTAAACGGCCCAACTCCCGCCATCTCGGCGGCCACATCAATCAGCTCCGGCGTAATCTTCGGCGGTTTCGACTGGTCGGTTCCCGCCGCTTGCTGCGCCTGCGCGGCCAGCGTATACAACACTCCCGGAAACAAAGCGGAAGAAACACCTGCAGCACTGCAGGCAGACAGAAACCTACGGCGATTCAATGTCACAGCAGGAACCTCAACAAGAAAGATGAATCCTGATCGTGAATTGAATATAACGGAATCGTCCATCCGTTAGTTCCAGCGAATCTTTATCGGCCCCTTAAGCGCCGGCAGCGGGAGCGACGCCGCCTCGGCCTCGACCGCATCCTTCTCTGCGCGGGAAAAGCGGTGCCACTGATCAATCGAAATCTCTTCCGCTGCTCTGCGCCATACTCCGGCAATCTCTCCGTTCACCAACACAGCTCCGGGCCACACACGCGACGTCCACAACTGCGCTTGCCGCTTAGCCTCCGACACAAGAATCTCGCGGTCGGCTCCCCACGCCAGGTAAAAGGCATCCCCGCTCGGCAGCAGACGCGCTGGAGCGGCAGGTTTCGGTTTTGCGCGGAACTCCTCTTCATCGGCGGTAAGTATCCATCCATCACCGGCCGGTGTCCGCACTGGCACTAATGCATTCGCAAGAACCTCAAAGGCGGTCTTCGCTTCTGCTGGCCGAATCCCCGCCCAGCGCGCAAACGACACCGCAGTAGACGGGCCAAAAACGTGCAGATATCGGCGCACAAGTTCCAGGCGAGCCTGCTCCGGTTTAATCTCCGGCCGCAGCACCGTCCACACCTCGGGCTGGCGCGCACCGTCCCAGCGCAGCAGAACAGTACCCGTCGCTGCGGCATATCGCAGGCTGTTGGGTTGCACGCCCATCGCGCGCCCGGCCCGTCCAAAAGGCATACGCCCGCCATTCAGGAATGCGTGAAGACGCTCCGCTGTCTGCAGCGCTCTTGCCAGGCCGCGTTTGTCTACCGGGAGGCGTCCCAGCGAGAAGGCTGCCACGTCTTCTGCAGCCGCAACATAAACGTTGAATCGCGGCCCCCACAGTTGTACGAGAGACGAATGCTCCAGAATCTCCGAGCCGGTCTTTTCCACTCGCGCATGAATCGACAGCAGCGCCGCACGCGGTACTGAGTCCTGCAACCCGGCCCACGCAGCCCGGCGCAGCGACTTCACTCCAGCAGGAAGGCGTGCATCCAGTAAGCCAACGCTCCGCCGGAACTGGAGAATCTGCGCTCGCGAAAGATTAAGTCTCGCATTTCCGAGCCTGGCAATCATGCGCCGCTCCTCTCCACGCCATCCACAACCGCGTTAACTCCGCTTCTTTCACCATGTACCATGAGGCCATGCCCCTCGTCGAGGTCGAGTCCATCTCAAAATCCTATCCCCGCCGCACCGGACTGAAGACCGAGCAGCACACTGTCGTCCACGAAGTTTCGCTCAAAATCAACGAAGGCGAAACCCTCGGCCTGGTCGGCGAATCCGGCTCCGGCAAAACCACCGTGGCACGCATGATCCTCGGCCTCATCAAGCCCACCAGCGGCACGGTCCTCGTCGATGGCATAGACATCGCAAATGCCCGTCCAAAACAAATCAAAAAACTCCGGCTCCAGATGCAGCCTGTCTTTCAGGACCCCTTCGCCGCGCTCAATCCGCGCATGAAGGTCCTCGATATCCTCACCGAGCCCTTCGCCATCCACCAGCCTGCGCTGGGCCCCAACGCCCGCCGCGCTGAAGCCTGCATCCTGCTCAAGCAGGTCGGCCTCGACGATTCCGCACTCACCCGCTACCCGCATGAGTTCTCCGGCGGCCAGCGCCAGCGCATCAACATTGCCCGCGCTCTCGCACTGCGGCCCAGGCTGCTCATCCTTGACGAGCCAGTCTCGGCGCTCGACGTCTCCGTCGGCGCGCAGGTCATCAATCTGCTGCGCACACTGCAGCGTGAGCACAGCTTGACTTATCTCTTCATCTCGCACTCGATGCCGCTGGTGCGCTATCTCTCGACGCGCATTGCCGTGATGGAAAAAGGCCGGCTGGTAGAAACCGGCGAAGCCGAAGCCCTCTGCTCCGCGCCGAAAGAGGCGTACACGCAGCATCTTCTGGCTGCGACGCCGGAGCTGCCGAGAAGCAGCTTTTAACCGTTAGCTCTCAGCTTCCAGCTCAAACAAAAGCCCCACTCCTGCAACCGCATGAGTGGGGCTTCTGCCTGCTACCCACTAATTCTGCGGAGTTGCCGGCTTCTGCGGCTCTGCCGGAGCAGGTGTCGTCGAAGGAGCGACAGGCGTACCCGGAGCAGGCGCTGCTGAGGGCGCACCAGGAGTCGCGGGCTGGCCCGGCTTCGGCGCTGGTACCGGGAGGCGCGGCGCAGGCACCGGCTGCGTGGGAGGCCGCGTCGGCAAATCCGTCACATTCACCAGCTCCACATCAAAAATCAAATCTGACTTTGCCGGAATCCCCGGATGCTCCGGCCCGTGGTCGGGAATCGCGCGATATCCATACGCCATGGGCCACGGAATGAAGATCCGCCGCTTGCCGCCAACGCGCATTCCATCGACACCCGCGTCAAAGCCTGGAATCATTCTGCCAATAGCATGCGGAAATGCCAGCGGCTCGGGATCTCCAAGCACCGGCTTTCCATCGGCGCCCGTTACGGGCTTTCCGTCCTTCATCACTGGCGCCCGGTGGTCCTCGGACGAGTCAAACTTCACGCCGTCGGCAGCGCGATAGCCTGTGTACTTCACCTTCCAAAGCTTGTTCTCCTCGCCCACCGGCCCGGTGCCTACCTTAATGTCCTGGTAGCGCAGCCCGGCCGTCGCGGTCTTCACAATTCCACGCGCAGGAGGCACTCCCGGAGGCAGCTTCACACCACCCGCAGCCGCCGTCCGCGCACCGGCAGCCTTCGCCGTGGCCGGTTTTGCCGCCGTCTGAGCCTGCACCGCAACAGCCGCCGCTAAACACAACACAAGAATATGTACTTTCATCGTCAGCCTTTTACTCCATTAAGAGAATCTTGCTCGAAGTGTATCAGGCACTGTACGCACATTAAGTAAATGCGCGCCCTGCTTTACTCCGGCGGTGGATAGTACGGTAACTTCCCGTTCTTCTCGTTCGCCCGCTTCACCGTTACGTCATTCAGCAGCAGCGCCGGAGCCAGCACCGTGTGCGACACATCGCTGAGGTAATTCGTTACCCAGAGGTCTTTCCCTGCAGCCTCAATGCTCGACCGCAGTGCCCTCTGGTCGAGGTCTCCCAGCACCGCCCCGCGCACCAGTGTCCGCTTGCCATCGGGCGAAATTTTATACAACAGCCGCGGCGTCAGCCCCGAGCCCATCGTCTCGGCGTAATACACATTACTCAAGCCGCGATCCTTCGCCATGTCCATCAGCTTCTTTTCGAGCTCCGCATCCGGCAGCCCGTTCTCCGCGGTAATCTTCAGCACGCCGACAGTGGGCCGCGCCGGTCCGGCCAGCGCCGCACGCGCATGCCCATTCGACTGCGGAAAATCCTTCACCGGTTCGCGGCCAATCAGGTAGCTCTCAAGCTTGCCGTCTTTCACCAGCTCGACAGGCTTCGCCGCCACGCCCTCATCGTCCACTGCATACGAGCCCAGCAGCTCCTTGCCATCGAAGCTCTTCATTCCCGGATCATCCACCACATCCATAAATTCCGGCAGAATCCGTGCATGAAAGCTCGAAGCAAACGGCCCGTTCGTTCGCGATTCCGTGCCCAGCCGTGGCCGTGTCGCCGCCACGCCGCCGCTCAACAGCCCATACAACACATCCGTGCTGGAATCCGCCGACAACAGCACCGGCCCGTGATATTCCTCTTCGACAAGCGGCGCATTGCGCAAATCAGCCAGCGAGGCAATCAGCCCCGTTGCGTGTTTTTCAAATGCCTCCGCCGAATCCAGGTCCTTCAGCACGGCGCCCGTCGAAGCATAGGAGCGATCCAGCCGCATTCCATCCACCGCCTGCGTGCCCACACCAAACGACTCCTGGTATCCTCCCGTAGTCTTGCGCACAATCGTGCCTTCGCTATTCACAATCCACGTTGTCACCGCACGCGCATGAAACGAGGCTGAGCAGTACTGAACCTGGCTCTCCTTCGGTTCTCCACGATATAGCCCGCTAACCCGAGCCACACGCTCCACCCAAGCCGACTTCGCCTGCGCATCCAACCCAAGCACACCCGGCGCGGCAAGTGAAACCAGTGCCGTCTCGTGACTGAAGTCATCCGCCTGCGGAGGCGTCTGCACCTGTTTCAGTTCCGCCTGCTTCTGCGCATACGCTGCCAGCGCGGCCTTGTATGCATTATCCGTAGCCGACCACAGCGAAGAGCGCAGCGCAATCGGATCATCCTCAATCGCTGCAAACTCCAGCGCGCCATCTCCGCGCGGACTCGAGCTGTCGATCTTGTAGTCGCCCACCTTCACCGTTACCCGCGCCACGCGCTGATGCGCATTCTGCTCACCTTCCGTCGCGCCAAACTCCCCCCGCGTATCAAAAGTCGTCACATCCTCGATGCGATATTCAATGAAGAACGGCTTCTCAAACCCCTTCAATTGCAGGTCAGCCTTGCTGCGATCTAACTCCTCCAGCATCGCCTTCAAAACCGGATCCTTCTCCGCATCCGAGCGACTCTGCTGCGCAACAGCCGACCCACAGGCCACCGCCACTACCAATCCCGCCACTAGCCATCGAACTACATTCATCCCAGTCCCCAAGTCCCTGCTTTTTCGTCCCTCGTCCCTAATCCTTCGGCATCGGCAAAATCGGCGGCCTCTCCGTGCCCTGCGGTTGCCGCTGCGTCTCCATCTCGCTCAATAGCATCGCCGGAGCCACCGCGCTCACCGGAACCGTTCCCGACTCCGCCCCGCACTCGCCGTTAAAGACTTCGCTCTTATCGCTCGTAGCCAGAATCCGCTTCATCGCTGCCAGCGGCGTGCCCACAATCGACACCCCACGCACCAGCTCATCCGGCCGTCCATCCACGTACACGCGATACACCACCAGCGGAATCACCTGGAAAGCCTGCGGCGAGTTGCGCGTCGTCACCGCAAAGCCGGAAGAGATGTCCTCAAAGTAAAGCCCGTAAGGCTTGCCCTGCTTCTTCGCCTCTTCAATCAGTTCCTTCCGCAGATCCGCTTCCGGCACTGACTTCGTCGAAGTCACAATCAGGTTGCCTTGCCGTCCCGTAGGCACGCGGCCCGCCTGCGCTCTCCCATGCCCATTCGATTCGCCAAAGCTCGCAATCGGCAGCCGCGACATCAGGAACGTCTTCAACACGCCATCCTGAATCAGCTCCACGCGCCGCGCCTTCTGCCCCTCATCATCATAGGCATATGTACCGCTCAGCCACGTCCCGCCAAACTTCGAAACCGTCGGATCATCCGCAACGGAGAGAAAACTCGGCAGCACATCCTTATTCAGCTCTTTGGTAAACGTCTGCCCTTCCTCATCGCCGCGCTGCCGCTGCCCTTCCAGCCTATGACCCAGCACCTCATGAAAGAAGACCGCCGCCGCGCGTCCCGACAAAATCACAGGCCCATCAAACGGCTCTGTCACCGGAGCCTTCCGCAACGCTTCCAGGCTCTTCCCCAACTCGCGAATAGCAGCCTCAAGCTTTTCCTGCGAAGGCAGTCCCTCGACAGTCTCCGCCTCAAAAGTCTGCGCGCGGAAAAGATCCATGCCATCCTCCGCCCGCGTTGAAGCCATCACCACCAGCCGCGCCGACACATTCGGCGTAACAATCTTCGACCCCTCCGAGGAGGCGAAGTACTCCGTTCCGTTTACCGCCGACAGCATCACCGCGTTCTGATACACGTCAGGAAACTCGCGAAAGACTCGTGAAAGCTCCGTCACGCGCTTCTCCCATGCCGTGCGATCCACCACAATTCGCGGAGCCGGATTCGCAATCGCCGTCTGCGCAGCCTCCTTACTGAAATCCGGCGAAGTATCTTCCTCCTTCGCCCGAACCTCTGCCTCCGTTTTTACCCGCAGAAAATTATCCAGCGCATTCGCATAGCCCGTATTCGTCGCCAGCCACAGCGTCCGCGCCAGCGCCTGCCGGTCATCCGTCAGCGGCAGCTGCACACTGTTCACGGCTCCCGCGCGATGATTCCCATGTGTGTTGTCGAGCTTCGGATCGCCAATGCGCACCTGCACATCCGCCATGCGCTCGCGTGCCACCGCACTGCGCGTCAGCGCGCCATACTGCGCCATTACGAACACCCCGTCGCTGTCACGCACCGAGTAGCTCATGAAATAAGGCGCTGGCTGCTTCTCATCGCCGGCCTTGCCCAGCGAAGTGAACGCGCGATGCAGCTCACTCGTCATTGCGTCTAGAAGCACAGGCGTAGACTGCGCATGCGTCTCCGCAGCCGAAACCACCATCACGAAACCAAGGCCAACCCGGGCAATCCCGCGCAAAGTGCAACCGGCAAAAAATCTTTTTCGAATAGAAGGCATGAAATCAGTTAAAAACATCGGTAAGCGATTCTCTCAGACTCCGCAACCTGACCAGGTAAATCATTATGAGATTTCTTCGCATAGCCCTACTCACTCTCGTCGCCCTGCCCGCCTTCGCCCAACAGGCACCTCAGTCCGCACCCGTGCCTCAACCGCAATCCCAAGCTGCCCCGCAACCCGCATCAACGGACGCCTACACCCTGCCGCCCGCCAAGCTCGCCCAGGCCAAGGCCCTTAACCGCATCCAGCTCACCCTCGAAATCGTCGGCACGCTCTGGGGCCTCGCCGTCCTCTGGATTCTTCTCGCCTCCCACTACGCCTCGCGCATCGAGGCATGGACGCACACCGTATCCCGTTACCGCTTCGTCCAGGGCCTGATCTTCTTCGCCATCTTTCTCGTCATCACCACTCTCGCCGGCCTGCCGCTCGACGCCATCGGCCACGCCGCCAGCCTCCACTACGGCATCAGCGTACAAAATTGGCTCAGCTGGTTCGGCGACCAGGGCAAATCCCTCGGGATCGGCCTCATCGGCACGCTGCTCCTCGTCTTCTTCAGCTGGCTCACCCGCGTCTCGCCGTGCCGCTATTGGATTTGGATGTGGGCCATCTCCCTGCCGCTGACCGTGGCCTTAATCATCGCCTCGCCCGTTATCCTCGACCCGCTCTTCAACAAATTCGAACCCCTCATCAAGACTCATGCCCCGCTTGTCACCAAACTCGAAACCGTAGTCGCCCGCACCGGCACGCAAATTCCTCCCGACCGCATGTTCTTAATGAAGGCCAGTGAAAAATCGAACGGCATCAATGCCTACGTCACCGGCCTCGGCGCCACCAAGCGCTTTGTCATGTGGGACACCACCACCGACCGCATGCCCGACGACGAAATCCTCTTCGTCTTCGGCCACGAAAGCGGCCACTACGTCCTCAACCACATCCCGCAAGAGCTCTCCATCACCATGATCGGAGCCTTCTTCGTCCTCTGGATCTGCGCACGCTTCGCCGAGCGCCTCATCCGCCGCTTCGGCCCACGCTGGGGCATCGAATCGCTCTCCACCCGCGCCGGCTTCCTCGTCCTGCTCTTCACACTCTCCATCGCCAGCTTTCTGCTGACGCCAGCCACCAACACTCTCAGCCGCCACTACGAACACGAAGCCGATGTCTACGGCCAAGAAGCCATCCACGGCCTCGTCCCTGACGCGCAAAAAACCGCCGTCTCCGCCTTCAACCACCTCGGCGAAGCCTGGCTGGAAGACCCCGACCCCAACCCGTTCATCGAGTTCTGGGACATGAACCACCCCTCCGTCCAGACCCGCGCCAAATTCGCCCGCCAGTACAACCCCTGGGCGAATGGGGGGCATGGGAAGTTCTTTGACAAATAAGGACGACGGACCGGAAGACCGCTTTCGCCGTTTCGTCCCTTGTCCTTCGTCACTCGTCCCTGCCTTTTGCCTTAAACTGGAATTTCGCTATCTCACCCGCACCGCAAGGAGCCCCATGGCCTATCCCGCGAATTACCGCTATACCAAAGAGCACGAGTGGATATCCCTCGACGGCAAAATCGGTACCATCGGCATTACTGACTACGCCCAGAACTCCCTCGGCGACATCGTCTACGTCGACGCTCCCAAAGTCGGCGACACAGTCACCGCCAACGCCACTTTCGGCTCCGTCGAGTCCGTAAAGGCCGTCAGCGACCTCTTCTCGCCCGTCACCGGCACCGTCACTGCGGTCAATGAGTCCCTCAAGACCGAGCCCGACAAGATCAACTCTGCCCCGCATGACACCTGGATCATCAAGGTCGAGCTCTCCAACCCAGCGGAATTCGACAGCCTCCTTGAGGCCGCTGCATACGAGGCCTTCATCGCGGAAGAGCAGTAAGAACAGCCGCTAGCTGCTAGCCTCTAGCTCCTAGCCCTCCGGACCATTCAACCGCAGTCCATTTATCTCTTTCGGGCAGGTAACACTGCCTGCCCGCCGCTTTTAGCTAGAAGCTAGAAGCTAGAAGCTAGGAGCTAGAAGCTACCATGCGTTACTTGCCCAAATCCCCCGCCGAACGCGAACAGATGCTCGCCGAGATTGGCGCCAAAGCCATCGACGAATTGTTCGCAGTCATCCCCGAGGAGTATCGTCTCCAGCGCGACCTCGAAATCCCTCGCCAGCACGGTGAAAGCGAAATCATCGATTACTTCCGCGCCGCCGCCGACAAGAACGCCACCGGCTACGCCAGCTTCCTCGGCGCGGGCGCCTATCGCCATTACCGCCCGGTCATCATTGACTCCTTAGTTCAGCGCGGCGAATTCCTGACGAGCTACACGCCCTATCAACCCGAGATCACGCAAGGCACGTTGCAAGCCATCTTTGAATTCCAGACGATGATCGCCGAGCTCACCGGCATGGACGTAGCCAACGCCTCCATGTACGACGGCTCAACCGGCGCAGCCGAAGCCATCCTCATGGCCATGCGCATCACCGGCCGCCAAAAGGCCGTCGTAGCACGCAGCGTTCACCCCGAGTACCGCGAAGTTCTCGCCACATACCTCCGCTACCGCGACCTTCCAACGACAGAAGTGGCCTTCGACGCCAAGACCGGCCGCATCAACCTGGCCGCCCTCGAAGCGTCTGTCACTGAAGAAACCGCAGCCGTCCTCGTACAAAGTCCCAACTTCTTCGGCGTGATTGAAGACATCCCCGCCATCGCCGAAATCGCTCACAAAAAGGGCGCGCTCCTGATCGTCTCCATCGCAGAAGCCGTCTCGCTCGGCATCGTCCGCCCGCCCGTCGAGGCCGATATCGTCAGCATGGAAGCACAGTCCTTCGGCGTAGCCCTCAGCTATGGCGGACCCTACGTAGGCGTCCTCGCCACCAAGGAAAAATACCTCCGCCAGATCCCCGGCCGCCTCGCGGGCCAAACAACCGACTCCAACGGGAACCGTGGGTTCGTTTTGACACTCTCGACGCGGGAACAACATATACGCCGTGAAAAAGCTACCTCGAACATCTGCACCAACCAAGCTCTCGTCGCGTTGATGGCAACCATCTTCCTCACCATCTATGGCAAGGAAGGCATCCGCGAACTGGCAGAGCACAACCTCGCCAAAGCGGCCTACGCTGCAGAAACGCTGAGCCTGCAATCCGGCACCAAGCTGCTCTTTGAAGGCGCACCCCGCTTCCATGAGTTTGTCCTGCAAACCACGGAATCCCCCGCCCTCTGGAGCCAGCGTCTGTTGGACGAAAAGATCGTTGGCGGCCTCGACCTCTCAAAGTGGTATCCCGAGCTCGGCCATGCCACCCTCTGGTGCGCCACCGAACTCATCACCCGCGAAAACATCGACACAGCAGCCAAGGTACTCGCCGAAGGCCTGGTGGAGGCATAACAAAAATGACAACCGAAACCACCGCTATCAATAAGGCCATCGGCAAAGTCCGCCCCCACCAGACGCAGAACGAGAAGCTCGTCTTCGAACTCTCCGCACCCGGCAAAAAAGCCTACAAGCTTCCACCGCTCGACGTGCCCGCGGTCGACACCAAGGCCCTCCTTGGCGACGCCTACCGCGAAGAAAAGGCCGGCATCCCCGAGCTAAGCGAAATCGAGATCATCCGCCACTTCACGCGCCTCTCCACGTGGAACTACGCCATCGATCTCGGCATGTACCCCCTCGGCTCCTGCACCATGAAGTACAACCCGCGCGTCAACGAGTTCGTCTCGCGCATTGAAGGCCTCGCCGAAGCCCACCCCTACCGCCCCGACGCACTCGCTCAGGGCGTCCTCGATGTCATCGACCTGCTGCAAAAGTGCCTCATCGAAATCACCGGCATGGACACCATCACGCTCCAGCCCGCCGCCGGAGCGCACGGCGAGTTCACCGGCATCCTGCTCGTCCGCGCCTGGCATGAGTCGCAGGGCAATCCGCGCAAAAAGGTCATCATTCCTGATTCCGCGCACGGCACCAACCCCGCCACTGCGGCCATCTGCGGCTACCAGGTCGAAAACCTCAAGTCCAACGCCGAAGGAGGCATCGACCTCGAAGCACTCGCAGCGCAGGTGGACGAAGAGACCGCCGCACTGATGCTGACGAACCCTTCCACCATCGGCGTCTTTGAAGATCAGATCCACAAAATCGCCGACATTCTCCACGCCAAGGGCGCGCTGCTCTACATGGACGGCGCTAACATGAACGCCCTCTGTGGTAAGGTCCGCCCCGGCGATTTCGGAGTGGACGTGATGCACCTGAACCTGCACAAGACCTTCTCCACGCCCCACGGCGGCGGCGGTCCCGGCTCCGGCCCGGTAGCCTGCAAAAAATTCCTCGAGCCGTTCCTGCCCACTCCTGTCCTCGCCACCAGCGAAGATGGAACGAAGCACTGGAACTATGACCGTCCGCAGTCCGTAGGCCGAGTCCGCGCCTTCTTCGGCAACACCGGCATGTTCATCCGCGCCCTGGCCTACATCCTCGCCAACGGCCCTGATGGCTTGCGCCAAACCACGGAAGACGCCGTCCTCAATGCCAACTACATCCGCAAAAAGCTCGACGGCTACTACGAGCTCCCCTACAAAACGCCCTCAATGCACGAGGTCGTCTTCAGCGACAAGAAGCAGCAAGCCAAGGGCATCAAAACCGGCGATATCGCCAAGCGCCTCATCGACTATGGCTTCCACCCCTACACGGTCAGCTTCCCGCTCATTGTTCCCGGCGCGCTCATGATCGAGCCCACCGAAAGCGAATCAGTGGAAGAACTCGACCAGTTCATCGAAGCCATGCGCAGCATTGCCAAGGAAGTCGAGGAAACGCCGGAGCTGGTCAAGAGTGCCCCGCACTCCACCCGCATCTCGCGCCTCGACGAAGTAACCGCAGCCCGCAAACCCATCCTCCGCTGGAAACCGGAATAACTAAGAACTTCAACAAATAAGGGGAGATGTACATCGGTACGTCTCCCTACTCAGTAATTTAAGCCCGAGTTTTCCAACTTATCCGCAAAATCCTCCATTTCACTCCAAGCGATTCCGACCTAAACTCAAACAATCGACATGGCCACTCTCCCCAATCTGACCGGCTTCGACCACGGTCTCCCGGCAAACATCGACGCCGAAAAAACCATCCTCGGCGCCATCCTGCTCGACAACGCCTCCCACTCCGAGGCCGCCGAAAAGCTCACCCCCGACGACTTCTCGCTCGACTCGCACCAGCGCATCTACCTCCGCATGAGCGAGCTCATCGACGAGCAGCGCCCCGTCGACATCGTCACCCTCTCGCACCAGCTCGCCAAGTACAAGGAAGTCGAAGCCGTCGGCGGCGTCGCCTACATCGCCTCTCTCACCGAAGGCCTTCCGCGCCGCCCCGTCATCGACGAGTACATCCGCATCGTCAAGGACAAGGCCCTCCTGCGCCGCCTCATGACCATCTGCGCCGCAGCCATCGCCCGTGCAGCCGACCAGTCGGAGACAGCCCTCGAAGTCCTCGGCGGAGCCGAGCAGTCGTTCCTTGAGTTAAGCGAAAAGAGCGTCAACCTCGGCTTCGAGAGCATCGACCAGATCGTAGCCAACACCTTCGGCTCCATCGACAAGCTCTACGAAAACGCACGCGAAGTCACCGGTGTAGCCACCGGCTTCACGGACCTTGACCGCGTGACCAGCGGCTTCCAGAAAGGCGATCTCATCATCATCGCGGCGCGCCCTTCAATGGGCAAAACAGCCTTCGCCGTGAACATCTGCCAGAACGCCGCCATCACCTACGGCTCCAAAGTCGCCATCTTTTCGCTCGAAATGTCGAAAAGCTCGCTGGTCCGCCGTATGCTGGCCTCGCAAGCCTGGGTCGATCAGTCGAAAATCCAGAAAGGCTTCATCGGCCGCGAAGAGCAGGCCAAGCTGCACAAAGCCCTCGAAGACCTCATCGAAGCCAACATCTTCATCGACGACACCGCCGGCATCTCGCTCGCAGAAATGCGCGCCAAGGCCCGCCGCCTCAGGCAAATCAAGGGCGGCCTCGACCTCATCATGGTCGATTATCTCCAGCTCATGTCCGCCACGCTCCCCTCCGCCGGCGGCAAGCGCTTCGACAACCGCGTGCAGGAGGTCGCGGCCATCTCCCGCGGTCTCAAAGCCCTGGCCAAGGAGTTGGAAGTCCCCGTAGTAGCCCTCTCGCAGCTCTCCCGCGGCAACGAAAAGCGCGACGACAAGCGCCCGATGCTCTCCGATCTTCGCGAATCCGGCTCCATCGAGCAGGACGCCGACGTAGTCGCCTTCATCCACCGCGAAGCCTACTACAACCGCAACGAAGAGCAATCCGAAGCCGACCGTGCCAAGTCGGAAATCATCATCGCCAAGCAGCGTAACGGCCCCACCGACACTATCTACTTAAACTTCCTGTCGAGCTTTACGCGCTTTGAAAATGCAGATGTCGCCCACGAAGGCATGTTGAGAAATAAACCATAAAATGTCGCTAAACGCCACTTTATGGTTTATATTTTGAGCTTTTTTAGCCTCCAAGCATCCCTAAAAATTCGCATCAGATGCCTCAATGAAATCAATGATTTACAGGCTATTTTTTTGAGATCAGATGTGTTTTCTGGCATTACGCGCCCGACCGGGCGCTTCTGCGAAGTACCCTTTTGAGTTCCGATTTTTAAGGGGGTATTTTGGGGCGATTGTGCCGAGCTCTTTCTGCTGTTTGCACTACCATTTTCCGGCTTTCGTGGAACCGGACCAGACTTCGCAGGCTCCAGGCCGAGTGTGCGCCGGGCTTTTTGAATCGCTCTGCTGATGTCATCCCATTTGTTCAGGGAGTTCTTGCTGAGCATTGGGATTACACAATCATACCGGGGCGGGATACCTGACTCACTGAGTTGTCTGGCTATGGCAAGGACCTCCCCATCCAGTGCTGTGCGCTTCTTGCGAAACTCCTTGCTCTTGTGATGCAGTGCGCGCGCCGCAACCTTCGCCACAAGCTCCGGAAACAGCTTTCTGATTCTGTCTACACGGCACCCTAAACGCTCTCCCACCATACACATTGTGGGTGCAGGATCTTCGGTCAGAGCTGTTTTCAGGGCTTCTAGAACCTCCTCTGTCCGTTTTTGCTTATAAGAGGTTCTTGCGGACTCTAGTTTCATGACAAGATCTGATTCTCTATTAAGCAGAAACTTTGAAAATCCGTGACCGTACCGGGCGCTCAATTCAAAGATGCTCGGAGGCGGAACTTCAGAGACGGCAGCTTCGAGAACCTGCCGGCGAAGATTCCGTTGCGAGCCTTCCCATGTCTTTCGCCGCTTAATGACTGCCTGGGTCAAAGCAGGAAAACGGTACCTAATAGGGAGATCACTTAAGTATCCAAGCCGACCTGCGATATCCTTCGGTCTAGGTGGAATTTCTTCCAACAAAGCACGCCTAAGTGTGGCTTCTATTTCCACGTCACCATGCTTGCGCTCGTTTGGCCGGACATAATTTTCAGAAGACCTCTGCTGCTTGTCATGCCGCTCACTGATCTGGCAACATAAGGCGGGATCGACCCTGTACAGCGAAAAAGATGATTTATAGCCTAGGCTCTCCGCCAATGCTTGCAAGCTTCGAGGCCTATTGGATCTCAGTTCAGCTTTCAGTGCTTCTCGGATGGCTTCAAATGACCAGCGCTCTTACGTCCACGGAATCGGTGTGCAACGTAAGATGCGATCTCTTCTAATTGCGCCTGCGAGATCTCGGGTGAGAGAAGAGCCTTGTGCGCCATTTTTCCCAGAGCAAATGTCAGCTTCAGGTAATTGTTCAAAACAAGACGTGGCTTCTTTTCGAGCCATCCATGCAACGTGTGATAGTCCACGTTGATGGCTTCGGCTAGCGCAATAATAGAGCCGCCAGATAAATAATCGATGCACTTTCTTAAATTCGCAGTGAACACCTCGTTCGAATACAACATCTCCGGCGGTGTAATCGTCAGTCGCTGGCTGATTCCGATTAGTTCGGAAACGGCCTCTGTAGCGTAGCGCTCATATTCACTTCCAACAGCATGATCGTTGTGCATTGCATCAGACGAACCAAGCCAGCTTCCGCAACTTGCACAATATCCCGGCAAAATCTCGGCGGCCAAGTGAGAAGTCGATTTTCCGCAAGCCAGACATTTGTCAATCAAAGGTATATGGTGAATTGGGCACCGGGACACGGGACGAAGGCACCACAGAAGTCGGTCATATAGAGTGCCTATTTCTCGGTCGCACTCATAGCATTGAGAGCACCATGCTCGTTGAGTCCTCATCAGCCCCATCTCACTGAACAGGTTCTGAAATGGCAACATCGTAAGCATGCGCAGGTCAGGAACCAGTGTCACTTCTTCTAATGCAGCAACCCATGCTTCAGTTCGAGCAGTCAGGCCATTGAGATCGTGCGCAGCGTCACCCACTCTGTGCCCTTTGCTTGCTCCATTGCTATAAGAAACGAGTCTCCGCGAAAATAAAGATGCAGCCCTGCTCATAGGGTCCCAATTAAACATCGAGCCCACAGAAAGGTTATGTGCATCTGCCAACCTGCTCATGTAGCAGGTAAGACACTCGACCTGTAACGTTCCTAATCCTATGGGCAATAGGGAACAGAGCTTGCTTCTCTCAGGGATTGCAGGCAACTTTGCCGGCTTCCAAAAGCCATACTCTATGACCTCACTAGCAGAAGAAATTCTCATCTCTTACCTAATAAGCCTGCGTCTGAGGTTTTTCTCGTAGCTGTTGTGTCGAAAGATTTCTTAGATTTCCGAGGAACCGAAGTAGAATTTTCCGGCTCCAGTCCTAAAGTGCGCCGCGCCTTTTTGATAGCATTACCGACCTCATCCCATTTATTCAGTAAACCTTCCCTGAGCATTGAGAGTATGCAATCGTATCGTGGAGCGATCCCGGCATCATTGAGATCTTTAACTATGGTTAGAACTTCCTTTTCTAGCTCCTTACGCCTCATCACGAGCGTATTACTTTTGTGCTTCTTGGCGCGTTGAGCCACCTTTCGAACGAGTTCCGTGTATTCTTCCCTGATGTACCCCTCGCTAATCCCTACCCTGGTGGCAATTGCGAGTACGGTCGGAGGAGGATCTTCCCGGGAAGCTGCTTCCAGTATCTTCCGTATCTCCTCCTTTCTTGTGCGACGATACGTAATGGCTGCCTCCTTCAATTCCTTGACAAGATCCGCCTCCTTCTTTAGAAGAAACGGCGAATAGGAATCGCCATGACGCCTATGCAGTTCAGGAAGAGTTGGGGGAGGAGTCTCCGAGATTGCAGCCTTCAGCAGCTGCCGTCGAAGATGTCTTTGCGACTCTTCGTAATCTGCACGTTTTTTCAGAACGGCATGATAAAGCTCTGGCAGTCTCCTTCGTATGTTCCCAGGGCCTTTATAGCCTAGCTTAATCGAGATTTCGTACGCGGTCGGCGGGCACTCCTCCGATAACGCCTCCATTAAGAAGGATTCCAACCTACCATTGCTGTACTTCTGCCTTGTTGACCATCCATACTCTCTATGGGCTTTCCTCTGAATTTTGTTCTTTTCCGAAACTTGCCGGCATAATGCCAGATCAACGTTTTGTAAGGAAGCGCCGGATGCGTAGCCCAAGCTCGTTGCCAGGGCTTCTACGCTCCGACATTCATCTGACTCCAGCTCTTTCAATAGAATTTCTTTAATTTCATCTGCCGAATAAAGGGTCCTCGGTTTCCTGAACCTATTCGCAGAACGTATCGACATTTCTTCCAGGTCTTCCTGCGAAAGAAGCGAGGCGAGAAATAACTTATGCAAAGATACACCGAGTGCAAATGCCATCTTCAGAAGGCCATCCAATGCAGGCAGAGCCCGCATGTTCATCCATCTTTGCAGTACGGTGTAGCTCATTCCTACACCGTCAGCGAGAATCTTGGCTGTCCCTCCAGCCAAATGTTCGACACATCGGACAAGATTCGCTGCGAGTGCCTCACATGAGTAGAAATCTTGATTCTTTGCGGTAAGCTGAGCCTGAGTCGAACCGATTAGCTCTGCAGTCATAGAGGACGCAAACATCTCAAATTCGTTGTGATTTCCATCTTCGCATTGCTTCGTATTACGAGAGCCTAGCCACTCGCCGCATCTGGCACAGTATCCAGGAAGGACATTTGCGGCCAGATGTGATGAAGTTTTTTCACAATTTGGGCAACTATCTACCAAGCGAATGTGATGCACGGGGCAAAGTGAAATTGGTTGAATACACCAAATCAATCGGTCATAGAGGATGCCTTCATCTTTGTCGCTGTCATAGCATTGAGGACACCAGGCGCGACGCACTCTCAATGGGAGCGCCTCCCCCAACAAGCCTTTGAATGGGAGCATTGTCAAGCGATCAAGCCCGGCAATCAAAGTCAGTTGTTCAAGAACAGCCACCCATGATTCAGTCCGCTGGAAATGGCCATTGAGAGCGTGGCCATGTTGAATAAATCCAGTATTTTTATCCTCTTCGCCGCTATATAGACCTAGATGTTTTGAAAGAATCGAGTCGAGAGGGTCCCTTGGGTCCCAATTAAACATGGCTCTGACAGATACACTATGGGCATCTGCTAGTCGGCTCATGTAGCTGGTAAGGCTCTCAACTTGTGCGGTCCCAATACCAACCGGTTGTAGAGCGTAGAGCCTGCTCCTTTCCGGAATTTCAGGCAGGGGTTCCGGCTCCCAAAACCAAGACTTGACATCAACTTTATCCAGCAACATTGGCGATTCCTACCTTGTCGCGTTTAGGATTGCGAGTTCCAGGTCTCTGTTTTCTCCTTGGAGGCGTAGACCGTTTTGAGGTGGATTTTCCCCCTCGGGATTGTTCATCCATGCCCATCTCATCTAAGCCCATATTGATACGCAGTTGCTTCAGATCATCCTCAGTCTCTTGAAATTTCATTTCCCCCTCAAGGCACTCCGTGAGAAGCTGACGCACCTTGCTTATGCTAAGCGCCGTCTTCCTTAAATCCTCATGCTCGATAGTCTGTGCATTCCGTCTCAACGCGCGCGCAAGAGCGCGAGTTAGCCAATCTTTCAGAATGCCAACGCATCCGATGCTACGTTCATACAGGTAGTCCCACTCATTCACGAGTTCTGGAGGCTTCGGGAAGGGCATGATGCTCGCAAACTGTCTGATCACGTTACGAAATATCTTCATATCTTCAGTGTCATTTGCTCGATACCGCTGAAAATGAAAATCGATGCCGCGCCTGCTAAGTTGCCAACTAAGATTGCGAAGACTAAGTAGTTCGTAAGTTCCCACCAAAATGTGGGCGTCTTCGTACGATTGGCGATTGACTTGAGTACATCCAATTGGTCAAGCAACCTTTTACCCCTGCTAACTTTAGCTATGTTTTGTGCCTCGTCAATGAACACAGCAACTGGTCTCCTGCGTACGATTGCTTTTTCCACTGAAGTTCGGTATGCACCCGCCGAAGTCCGGGCATCGTTTCCGGCAGCCACAATCAAATGTGGGCCAAGTTTTCTCTCAACGCTATCCCTCCTCAAATCAATCAGCGGTTCGTTGAGTTCCTCAAGGAGAAGCCTGAAGTGCTCACGCCAGTTAAATATTCCGGACTCTGGAGATTGAGCTTCTAAGCTTGCCAGCGCAAACCGCTCTTTGTCTTCTTTAAGCTGTTCGGTCAGGTTCATCCTAATGTTGTACTCAATCTTCTCTCGCAACGTGCTTTTGCCGGCTCCGCTCGGTCCGACAATGAGATAAACGGTGTTGCTTGGGGAATCTAGAAGCGTGGCAGTTAACTCTTTTTCGAGTTCATCCATTTTCGGGTGGTTAATTTTGCGTCCGTAAAATTCAGCTACACGCGGGTCAGATAAAAGTTTGAGCCTAGCCTTGTCCATTATGTTCGATCTGATACGATCCGGTATCCTTCCCTAAAATTCTTCAAACACTTCGATTTCATCGTCAGAGATGTTGATTACTGCGCGAGCATCCTCATCATGCTGGTCTCCGACTGCAGGCACCGAAGATGGCTGTGCGGACGGCGTGATAGGCACACCTTGCGTTGCGGCACGCATCTCACGGTCCATAGCTTGCTGCTCGAGGAGCGCCTCAGATACATCGGTAGAAGTTAGAAATTTCGCAAGCCGCGACGCATTGATATCAAATCGTTTGGATGAGTGCAGTTGATCTTTTCTGCGTAATTCTTTCGTGGCAAGATCGATTTCGCGCTCGGAACGTCCTTCAAACGTCGCATAGTACCCGGATTTGCATTCGACCCATTGATTGCGAACATAGGCATAGGCAATGCCTGCATTGAGGGGATCGTATCGAATCGCTATCTGGCGGCCTTCGATCTCTGGGTCATTGAAAAAGTTTGACCAGTAGTGAATGTAGTTAACCTTAATCCCCTTGCCTGGAGTCAATTTGGCCGTTCCTTTGTGTGTCGTGGGCAGCGTGGAAAAAATAAATTTCTTGTCGTACTGAATGATCTTGTGCAGGCGCAGACCACTTGCCTGCATTCCCTTCTGAAACGCCTCCCGTGGAGATTGCCCCAATGCCGGGTGTTCCATCCCGTCGTAAATTTCAAACAGGTACTCGTTCAGGCGTTCCGTCAGTTCACGCAAAGTCCATACTGCCAGGTTCTTCGGGTTGAAAGACTTCGTTACTATGCGAACATTCCGCGTCAGTTTTGTGTTGCCGCGAAGATTATGAATGAATTGGGAATTGACTGTCCCAAACAGTCTTTCAATCACACTGCCAAATCGCGCTTTCGCCGGAGGGCGCGACTTCTTGGTGCGCTTGTGCGCCGCAATCAGCGCTTCAAAATAGGTGCTTCTGAATTCTGCGCCCTTATCCACGATGATGAACTGTGGCACTCGATTGTGGCGTCTGACACAATCCCGCATGACCATCATGCAGGATCTGTAGCTCGGAGGATCAAACGACAGCCAGGACGCCAGTATTCGCCGGCTGAATGCGTCCGTCATAAGCGTTAACCACGGCCGCTTGAAGTTCTTTCCTGTTTCCTCGCTAACCAGCTCAATGTCCAACTCAGTGTGGTCAATGTGAACAATTTCAAACGGCCTGTCGCCATGCCGAGGAGTATCCCGCTCTAGTTCCCAGTAACGCGGCTCAAACTGATATGCAGCACGCTCACCCTTACGCTTTTTCGTTTGTTCATAGATCGGCCGCTTATTGCAGGCTCTGCAAAAGGTGGCATAGCTCGGCACTTGAATACCATCAGCTTCACACTTCTCTTTGAGCTTGAGCCATGAAGCAAACATACTCTTCGATTTTTTGTTCTCGTAGTCCTCCTCAATATGTTTATGCAGGCCCTCGAAAACGTCTTTAGGTAATCTCATCGTCCGATTCCCTCGCTCTGAAATACGGGGAATTAAACCGACGAGCGCTATGCCGATTGAAACCTCCGCGTGTCGCGCCTCGGCTTTCCAGCGTTGGAGAGTACGTTTCGATCTGTGGGCAGGTGCAGAGGGATCGCGCCTATATGTATTGACAGCATCAAACTTGTCTAATGCCACGTCAAGATCGCGCTTGCTAGCCCTCATCAGGCCACTGTGGTTTTCATCCGTTGGCTCCAAGTCCTCGCCGGCCGCAACAATGCTCACTTTTCGCTCACGAATCAGTTGCTCGAATGCATCGATTGTGAGATCTGTTAACCGTTGGTCTGAGGAGAGAAGTGATATGGAGGATTCGCCAACGTTCGCTACCGTCCACGTACGCGTATCCCAGATAACACAACTACCGCTGCGGAGCGATAGCATTTTGCTTGTTGTCGGAGCTTCTGCCACATTGGCCGAAGCGGCGAAGTCTCGGCTTGGATAGATCTTAGTTCTCGCGAATTCTTTGATAGGAGCAGCATAGAAATCCACGTATATCTTGCTTGCCGCAATCGCTCCGAAGACCACGTCCCGCGGAAGAACTTCGTCCGTTATATGAAACAGTTCCAGAAGCTGCATCCCCGGAACGGCCGTCGCGATTTTTCGGAGATAATCCCGGTGTTCGTCGGAAATCGCAGGTGAGTCTGTCTGCAGATAATCCTCAATGAACGTGATGTTCCGCATATAGTTTGCGTTGATTTCCGCTGATGATCGAACCCGGTAATACAAGCCAAGGTCTTCCGCAACCGCAATGCCCGGAGGGCAAATCCAAACCCCAGAGCTGTCTCTGCAATAACGATTTGGATTGCTGGCAGAGAGTGATTCAAGTTCTTCTTCTGTCTTCCACTCCTCCCAGCCGGCGCAGAACTTCCGAATCACAAAGAAATCCGGCGTATGCAGAATGCCGATACGTCTGCCTTTCGGGCTTGCATAGTTAAGCTTGATTTTCGGCGGCTGGTCGTAATACTCATGAGCGTCAAGATCGTACTCCATCTCATAGATGCCGGCAAGTTCAACGGTATGACTCTCGAATTGGATGGTCACGCCCATCTTTTCGCTCGGATAGCGGCCGCTGACATTCCTCTTGCCTCCGCCGACCAGACGCGATGGATCAGAGGAGCGGATGTGGTCAATTACGCTGCGCGTTCGCGCAGACATTGCAAGGCGTTGGTACCACGCCAGTAAGTCTCCTGATGTAAGCAACTTTCTTCCTTTCGAATAAACGCACGACTGCTTAGACCTAGAGCATTGACTGCTCCGAGCTGGAACGTAAACCCGCGTTACGTAGCTTTGTTAATTGCGAAATGGATGCGCAGAAGTGTCTGACGCTTAGTGGGCTGTAAGTATCAGCCCCTCAAATCGCTAGGATGTGTGTTTCGACATGAGGTGATCTTCGTCCTGCTTGAGAAACTCGTCAAGAAAGCCTGGCTGTGCAAATAATTAGCTTTTGCACAGTTCATGATGCAGTTCTCGTCGAGAAACACCCCATTTCCCTGTGGATAATTTAGTGGAAAACTGGGCGCAAATTTGTCAGCTAAAACCCTGCGGTTAGGATCTCGTGACTCAAAATCAACCAGTCTGCATCCATTGGCCAAGCCTGAAGAACTGTTGTCGGAGAAAATGCGTAGGTTTATCCCCCAGCTTGCCGACACCTTCGCGTCCCCTTAGACTCCGGCAGCCTAATCGCCACTTTCAAGCACGATGCTATGCGGATTCAATAATCACGATTACGCAAAATTACGTATCGCAAAATTACGACACGCAATTTTGCGTAGTGAGGCCACGGAGCGATTACAGGCTCCCCGCCGCCTACGAAACCTACACCTCCGCAAATGTTCAAAATGTTTGAAGAGATAAAACTGTCTATTGTCGAGATGTCCACAACTCGCTTCTCTTATGCTCTTGCGTTATGAAATAGCAGGTGCACGCAGTGAGCGTCATCATGGTTAAAGTGGAGCCGACTATTCCCTCGAAACAAAAATAACCGCCAGTTCTGCATTTGAATCACGCAAGAACTCTATATTTTCGTCGGAAAAAGACGACGCAGATTGTCTGGTTTTGTCGGCAAGCCGGGTCCAGTCATGGAATCGCGGCCGAGCCAAACCTCAGCGGCTCTGTTTAAGTGACCCATCCTTGCTTGAGGCGGACAGGCAGAATTGTCGGGATTTGTCGTCCTGCGCCCGACACCCGAAACCTTCGAATCTGCAGGTTCTTCCAACAACATAGCGCGTTCACCCAAACCCAAATTGCCGCGCGCGCGAAGGACCTGAATGGACCAGCAAGAATCTTCAACTCCTCAGCCCGAACACCGTTCGAGCGATCAATCCACTTCGCCCACAAAGCATCGACGCTGGTTCTGGGTGCTCGCTATCGTGATCCTCCTCGTCCTTGCCGCAGGGGTGATCCGGCATCATCGCAAGAGGAAGGCCACAATGCAACCTGCGGCCACTGTGACTGGGCCGGTTGCTGTCCTGCCGGCAACAGCAATCATGGGCGATATCGGCGTCTATCTGGATGCGATTGGCACCGTGACCCCGGTCTATACAGATTCAATCACTTCCCAAGTGACCGGGGTGATCAAGGCGGTGCATTACACGGAAGGTCAGCTTGTCCAGAAGGGTGATCCTCTCATCGATATCGATCCTCAGCCTTATGAAGCGCAACTCGGAGAGGCAAAAGGCACTTTGGAAAAAGACGAGAATGTGCTCGCACAGGCGCAGATGGACCTTGAGCGCTACCGCCAGGCATGGAGCCGCAATGGGATTTCGCGGCAGCAGTTTGAAGATCAGGAGAAAGTTGTCCTGCAGGATCAAGGGACGGTTAATTACGACAAGTCTGCTGTGCAGTACGCGCAGGTGCAGTTGAACTATTGCCACATCGTCTCACCTATCAGTGGAAGAGCAGGCATCCGGCTTGTCGATCCGGGGAATCTCGTCACGGCGAATGCGACGACAAGCCTGGTTGTCATTACCCAGCTCCATCCCATCACAGTAATCTTCACGCTGGCAGAAGACAGCCTCTCGCAAGTGCTTGCGCAGTTGTCCCAGGGGCATCAACTCATCGTAGAGGCGTATGACCGCGCGCAGGATAGTCTGCTCGGCATTGGAAAACTCTCGACAGTTGACAACCAGATCGATACGACGACCGGCACTGTCAAGCTCCGAGCAGCTTTCGATAATTCGAAAAATCATCTCTTTCCAAATCAGTTCGTAAACACGCGGCTGCTTGTCACAACGCTCCATAGCCAAGTGCTGATTCCGTCCTCCGCAATCCAGCACAACGGAGACAAGGCGTTTGTCTATCTTCTGAAAGATGGCAAGGCGACTGTTCTCACAGTTACGCCTGGGATTTCCAACAAGGGCCAGACTGCTGTTCAAGGAATCCAGCCTGGAGACATCATCGCCAATAGCAGTTTCGAGAAGCTTCAGAATGGAACTGCGGTTAGCCTCTCTGGAGGGATATCCTCATCCGATTCGACCGACTCGCATGGAGACGTTACCCCATGAGTCTGTCGCGCACCTTTATCCAACGGCCGGTCATGACAGCCCTCCTGATGGCAGCCATCCTTCTTGTCGGCATTGTGGCGTATACACAACTTCCGGTCTCCGCGCTTCCACAGGTGGATTACCCGACCATTCAGGTATTGACCACATATCCGGGCGCAAGCCCGGACATCACAGCCACCACGATCACTGCGCCTCTTGAGCGTCAACTCGGTGAAATGCAGGGGCTAAACCAGATGACATCCACCAGCGCTGGTGGGGTTTCTGTCATCGTCTTGCAATTCGCCCTGTCGCTCAATATCGACGTAGCGGAAGAAGAGGTGCAGTCAGCAATCAATGCCGCGCAGAGCTATCTGCCTTCGGATCTGCCGAGTCCTCCTATCTATAGCAAGTCGAATCCGGCGGACGCGCCTGTACTCACACTCGCGGTGACATCCGATTCCATGCCGCTCTCGCAAGTGGAAGATATTGTCGACACTCGACTCGCCCCGAAAATCGCCCAGTTGAGCGGGGTCGGACTGGTGAGCATCAGCGGCGGGCAAAAGCCTGCGGTCCGTGTCCAGGTAAACCCGTCTGCGCTCGGCTCCTACGGCATCAATATGGAAGATGTCCGCACCGCCCTGACACAAGCGAGCGTCAACTCCGCCAAAGGGAACTTCGACGGTCCCGACGAAGATTACCAGATCGATGCGAACGACCAGATCACGGACGCCAATGGTTATAAGAATGTAGTCATCGCCTATCGAAATAATGCTCCTGTCTTCGTGAAGGATGTGGCAAATGTAGTCAATGATGTCGAAAACATCCGGCAGGCCGCGTGGATGAACAAGACGCCAGCCGTGATTCTGAATATCCAGCGGCAGCCGGGCGCCAACACGATCAAAGTTGTGGACAGCATCCAGCAAATCCTGCCCCAGCTCAAAGGGAATCTTCCCGCAGGCATCAGAATCACGACATTGACAGATCTCACAACGAGCATTCACGCATCCGTGCGCGATGTCGAGTTCGAATTGATGCTGACGATTGCCCTCGTAGTCATGGTGATCTTTCTTTTCCTGCGCAGTCTTTCGGCAACCGTCATCCCGAGTGTGGCGGTGCCGCTTTCGCTCGTCGGCACCTTCGGGGTGATGTACCTGCTGGGATATAGCCTGGACAACCTGTCTCTCATGGCACTGACCATCTCCACCGGCTTTGTTGTGGACGATGCGATTGTCATGATTGAGAACATCTCACGCTATCTCGAAGAAGGCATGTCTCCTATGGAGGCTGCCTTGAAGGGAGCCGGCCAGATCGGATTCACCATCGTCTCGTTGACGGTTTCGCTGATTGCGGTACTGATCCCTTTGCTCTTTATGGGAGATGTTGTCGGCAGGCTTTTCCGTGAGTTTGCCGTCACGCTGGCCGTAACCATTCTTATCTCGGCGGTTGTCTCGCTGACTCTGACGCCCATGATGTGCTCCCGCATCCTCCGGCATACTCCGGAATCCGAACAGGGACGCTTCTACCAGGTTTCGGAGCGCGCCTTCGAGCGCATGATCGCATTCTACGGGCGCACCCTGCGCTTTGTACTTCGGTTCCGCACGGTCACGCTACTGGTTGCTGTCGCAACCTTGGCCCTAACCATCTTTCTCTACATCATTATTTCCAAGGGCTTTTTCCCGGTTCAAGACACGGGCATCATTCAGGGCATCTCGCAGGCGCCGCAATCGATTTCTTATAGGGCAATGGCGACAAGACAGAAGCAGCTCGCGGACATCATTCTCAAAGATCCCGCGGTCGAGAGCCTGTCATCTTTTATTGGAACAGATGGAACAAATACCACTCTCAATAGCGGACGCATCTCGATCAACTTGAAGCCGCTGGATCAACGCAACGTCAGCGCCTCCGAAGTGATTCGCCGGCTGCAAAAGAGTCTGGAACAGGTTCCAGGCATTCACCTCTACATGCAACCCGTGCAGGACATCACCGTCGATGACCGGGTGAGCCGAACCCAGTATCAGTACACCCTGGAAGACGCCGACACCAAGGAACTGAATGCGTGGACAGCGAAGTTCGTTGCCGAGCTCAAGAAGCTGCCGGAATTTGAGGATATTGCGACCGATCAACAAAACAATGGACATGCCCTTTCATTGATGATCGACCGGACCACGGCATCGCGGCTTGGAATTGCGCCTTCCACCGTGGATAACACCTTGTACGACGCCTATGGCCAGCGCCAGATCAATACGCTTTACACGCAGTTGAACCAATATCACCTCATCCTCGAAACGGCGCCCCAATGGCGGCAGCACCCGGACGACCTGTCCTCCCTTTTCGTGCAGGCCAACGCGTCCTCTGGGGCAACCGGAGCCGGCGCGGTTAACTCCTACTCCTCGTCTGCATCAACCTCTGCCGGATCGAATACGCTGACCACCTCGGTCCGCTATACGCCTTCCTCCAGCATCCTCACGCCCCCTGGTTCGGCAATCACTCCGGCTTCGAGCACCACGGAAACATCTTCCCAGAACGGTGGCACCACAGCGGGAACGACCGCAAACACAACCACTTCCTCGACTGGGGCCAACGCCGTACCGCTCAATGCCTTTACGCACGCCTCCATCACAACCGAGCCACTGTCCATCAATCATCAGGGCCAGTTCCCAGTTGTTACGATTTCGTTCAATCTCGCTCCGCATGCTTCCCTGAGTACAGCAATCTCGGACATTGAGAGGGTGGAAGCGAAGCTCCATTTTCCGCCCACACTGCAAGGCCAGCTTCAGGGAACGGCAGTAGCCTTCAAGAACTCGCTTTCAAATGAAGTGCTCCTGATCCTGGCAGCTCTGGTCACTGTCTACATTGTTCTTGGCGTGCTGTATGAGAGCTTTATCCATCCGATCACGATTCTTTCAACACTGCCTTCTGCAGGTGTGGGCGCCTTGCTTTCGCTTATGCTCTTCCGTCAGGACCTCGATGTCATAGCTATCATCGGCATCATCCTGCTCATTGGTATCGTCAAGAAAAACGGCATCATGATCGTCGATTTCGCGCTTGAGGCGGAACGCGAGCATGGCAAGAACTCGACGGATGCGATCTACGAGGCCAGCCTGCTGCGCTTCCGCCCGATCATGATGACGACGATGGCGGCTTTGCTCGGCGGAATCCCACTCGCGTTGGGGCAGGGATATGGCTCCGAGTTGCGCCGCCCTCTCGGCATTGCAATGGTCGGAGGCCTCCTGGTCAGCCAGGTCCTTACGCTCTATACCACTCCAGTCATCTACATCTTCTTTGACGGCATTGCACAGCGGCTCGGAGCGAAGAAGCACTACCAGTCCTCGACAGACTCTGGCTCAGGACCGGCTCCGGAGCAGGCATGAATATCTCGTCCCCATTCATTCGCCGTCCTGTCGCAACTACGCTGCTCACGATTGCGGTTGCAATCGCCGGCATGATCGCTTTCATGGTCCTACCGGTGGCCCCGCTCCCGCAGATTGATTTTCCGACCATCAACGTGACCGCCAGCCTTCCCGGAGCGAGCGCGCAGATTATGGCCGCTTCCGTGGCAACGCCGCTCGAACGGCAGTTAGGGCACATTGCCGGAATCACCGAGATGACCTCTACCAGTTCTCTCGGCAATACGACGATTACGATCCAGTTCGATCTGAACCGGAACATCGATGGAGCTGCGCGAGACGTCGAAGCGGCAATCAACGCGGCGCGCACCTATTTGCCCACGAATCTTCCTGCGAATCCGTCCTACCGGAAGATCAACCCCTCGGACTCGCCGATCCTGGTACTGGGGTTGACCTCCGACAAGTATGACGAGGGGAAGCTCTACGACCTTGCATCGACCGTGCTGCAGCAGAAGCTGTCGCAGATTCAAGGCGTCGGTCAGGTGGTAATCGGAGGCGGTGCAAACCCTTCTGTGCGCGTTGAGGTGAACCCTACCCAGCTCGAAAGCTATGGGATGACACTTGGCAACATTCAGCAGGTTCTCAGTCTCCAGAACTCACACGAACCGAGAGGACAGATCGAAAACGAGCAGGACATCTTGGATATCGTCACCAACGATCAGCTTTCGCATACCGATGAGTACAAGCCGTTGGTCATCGGGTATCACAACGGTGCGGCTGTGCATCTGTCGGATGTGGCCGAGGTGGTTGACTCCACACAGAACCTTCGTACTGCGGGATACCTGGATGGAAAAACATCGGTTGCGATTATCATTTTTCGGCAACCGGGCGCGAACATCATCGACACGGTGGACCGTATCCGTGCCCAGCTTCCTTTCCTCGAAGCGACCCTTCCTCAAGGCATCAAGACAACGGTTGTGATTGACCGCACGGTGACTATCCGCGCATCTGTCCATGATGTCGAGAGCACCCTGATCGGATCGATCATTCTTGTCGTCCTGGTCGTATTTCTCTTCCTTCGAAACGGACGAGCCACGTTGATCCCCAGCATTGCGGTCCCGGTGTCCTTAATCGGCACCTTTGCGGTGATGTACCTGTTTGGGTACAGCCTGGACAATCTTTCCTTGATGGCTCTGACGATCTCTACAGGCTTCGTGGTCGACGACGCCATCGTGGTGATGGAGAACATCGCACGCCATCTCGAAGAGGGCATGGAGCCATTTGCAGCAGCGCTGAAGGGCGCGCAAGAAATCGGGTTTACTGTTCTTTCGATCAGTATCTCACTAGTGGCAGTCTTCGTTCCCATCCTCCTCATGGGTGGCCTGGTCGGCCGGCTGTTCCGCGAGTTCGCTGTAACGCTCGCCACCTCGATTGTCGTATCGATGATTGTCTCTCTTACCACGACCCCAACCATGTGCGCCTTCCTTCTCAAGCGGGAGACGAAAGAGGCACAGCATAACTGGTTTTACCGCGTCAGCGAAAGGTGTTTCGAGTGGGTGCTTGAGGTATACCGGCAATCCCTTCTCTGGGTGCTTGACCACTCGCGGCTTACACTGGCCATCTTTGGCCTCACCCTCTTTGCGAATCTCGTCCTACTTGCAAAGGTCTCGAAGGGCTTCTTCCCGGAGCAGGACACCGGAGCCATTCTTGGGGGCGTACAAGGCCCTCAAAATGCGTCGTTTCCGATGATGAACCGATCCCTTCTTGCCCTCAGCCATGTCATAACCCAGGACCCCGCAGTCGATCATGCCTTTGCATATACGGGAGGCGGCGCTACCGGTGCGACGAATGCAGGTATCCTCTATATCTCTCTGAAGCCACTCGACGAGCGAAAGGTTAGTGCCGCGCAAGTTATCGACCGGCTTCGCCCGAAACTCAATGCTCTGCCGGTGGCATCGGCTTTTCTCCAGCCGATTCAGGACCTCCGAGTGGGTGGGCGCAATACCAACGCGCAGTATCAATACACCATTCAATCGGATAGCTTTGAGGACCTGGCACATTGGGGACCAATTCTACTCGAAAACATGAAGAAGCTCCCCGGTCTTCAGGACGTGAATACCGACCAACAGAACTACGGCCTGGTGGAAATGTTGGACTACGACCGCACGACCGCCGCTCGCATTGGCCAGACTTCGCAATCTCTGGACCAGTCCCTCTACAGCGCGTTCGGACAATCCCAGGTCTCGGTGATCTACAAAGAGCTCAATCAGTATTATGTGGTGCTGGAAGTGGCGCCGAAGTATTGGCAGAATCCATCGGAATTATCCAATATCTACTTGAAGTCGGGAGGGAACTCCTCCTCGACGAGTAGCACGGCAGGTATCAACACGATCTTGCCTCTTTCCACCGTGACACAATCAAAATCGGGATCGACGCCCTTGCAAATCAATCACACTGGGCTCTTTCCTTCCGTCACCATCTCCTTCAATCTCGCAAAAGGTGTTGCCCTCGGCGATGCCACCCGTGAGATCAACCAGATGGAAAGTCGACTTGGCGTGCCTTCCACCATCCGAGGTGAATTTGCCGGCACAGCGGGCGCATTCAAAGCGTCATTTGCCAGCGAACCGCTCCTGATTCTGTCAGCGCTGATCGCTGTCTACATCGTTCTCGGCATTCTGTATGAGAATCTTATTCACCCGATCACGATTCTTTCGACCCTCCCATCTGCAAGCGTCGGCGCTGTGCTTGCGCTGATGCTCTTTCATGTCGATCTCGATATTATCTCGCTGATCGGCATCATCCTGCTCATCGGCATCGTCAAGAAGAACGCCATCATGATGGTTGACTTTGCCTTGATCGCCGAGCGCGAGCAGGGGAAAAATACGCGCAAAGCGATCTTTGAAGCGTGCCTCTTGCGCTTCCGGCCCATCCTGATGACCACGATGGCCGCCATCTTCGGCGCGTTGCCTCTCGCCTTCGGCACGGGCATGGGTTCGGAGCTGCGGCGTCCCCTAGGGATCACCATTATCGGGGGCTTGGTCTTGAGCCAGCTCCTGACCTTGTACACAACCCCTGTCATCTACCTCTTCTTTGACCGCCTTCGGCTCCGAATGACAAATCGGTCACAGCAACCGCTTCCTGCCAGCGCCGACGGCGCAGTCTCGTAACAAGATGGAGAGTTTGATACCCATGTCCGCAAGAAGAACCACAGTTTTAGCACTTCTCGCCGCCGCAGCTCTGTTGTCTGGGTCCGGGCTTACAGGTTGTCGCTTGGGACCGAAATACACACCACCTGTGGCTCCTGCGATCACGGCTCCCAATTACAAGGAATCCACCGTGAACTTTCAGGATATGGATGGATGGAAGGTAGCGAAACCACAGGACGCAATGATTCGTTGCAAGTGGTGGGAGATCTTCAACGAGCCAGAGCTAAATGCTCTCGAAGAACAGGTTGAGGTCAACAACCAGAACATCAAGCAGTCATACGAAAACTTCATGGCCGCACGCACACAGGTCGCGCAGGCGCGTGCGCAGTATTGGCCGACAGTGACAACCAGCCCGTCGTGGCAGAGGTCAAGGACTTCGCAGAATCTTGCCAACTCCTCCAATCAGGAAAGCTCCGGACGGACCAGTTCGGAGTGGTCCTTCCCGTTGTCTGTTGCATGGGAGCCGGATTTCTGGGGGAAGATTCGCAATCAGGTGCGTGAAGCGCAATATGGAGCACAGGTAAGTGCGGCCGATCTCGAAAGCGAACGTCTATCCGTACAGTCCAGCCTCGCGCAATACTACTTCGAGATACGAGGACAGGATGCTCTGGAAAGCATCCTGAACGACACGGTGAAGGCGGACGAAAAATCACTGGAACTCGCCCAGACTCGCTATGACTCAGGCGTCGATGACCGCATCTCCGTCGTGGAAGCGAAAACCGCTCTTGAAAGCGCAAAGTCTGCCGCGATCAATGTAGGTGTCGCCCGCGCACAGTACGAACACGCGATTGCGACGCTGATCGGCAAGCCCGCGACGGACTTCAGCATTCCGGTCAAGCCGTTGTTGCGTCAAGCCCCCGCAATTCCTGTCGGCGTGCCGTCGCAGCTTGTGGAACGCCGGCCGGATGTTGCTTCTGCGGAGCGCACACTGGCCGAAGCCAACGCAACCATTGGGATTGGTTATGGAGCTTTCTTTCCTTCCGTATCACTGGCTGCAGACGGAGGCTTTAATAGTTCGACACTGAAGCACGCCTTTGATTGGCCGAGCAGGTTCTGGTCGGTCGGGCCTTCGGTATCACAGACCATCTTTAATGGGGGACTCTACCAGGCAGAGCTTCATCAATACACCGCTACCTATAATGCAGACCTCGCAACCTACCGCCAGACCGTGCTGACGGCTTTCCAACAGGTGGAAAACTACCTTGCCGCGGTGCGGCTTTATTCGCAGCAGATTGCCCGCCAGCAGGAAGCGGTAGCCAATGCGCAGGAGTCCCTCGATCTTGAGACGGGACGATATGAGAGCGGGGTTGACCCCTATCTCGATGTTGTCACGGCCCAGACGACCTTGCTGTCAGGCCAACAAACGTTAGCAACCTTGCAAGTGCAAGAGATGACGGCATCGGTTCAATTGATTGCTGCACTCGGCGGGGGATGGGATGTTTCCCAATTGCCTTCTCCGAAGGATGTTTCCCAGAAGCCTGCCAAGAGAGACTATAGTCTGCAGCGCTAGGACGCGATGCCCAGCCTGCTCTCTCATGCTTCGAGCCGAGATCAGTCACCAAATCTGTCTCGGTTCAAAACATGAGAGCTATACAAAACCCGACAAACAATGCGGCACAACCGGCCGAAAACCCTTGTCTAACTGCATACAAGCGGGCTGCTGTATACGTCTTCTTGCAGGACAATCATGCGTTATCTGGCTCTTGCTCTTACATGCTGTTGCCTTGCGCTGTGCGGATGCGGGGGCTTCTGGGATGCACCGGAAGACAATAGTGGGTCGACGGGAACAAGCGGCGTTGGCTATCTATACGTTGCGAACGGTGTCTCGACCGCTCCGTCCCTGGCAGCATTTTCTGTCACAAGCGGCCAAGTGAATACGCTGGCCCCGTCCCCCTATGCACTTTCCGGCGCGCCAATTTCGCTGGCAATCAGTCCCCAGAACACCTGGGTATTCGTTGGCAACGCATCCGGGGTCTATGCCTATTCCATCAACAGTGATGGTTCGCTCAATGCGGCCAACAGCGGGGCTCCGGTGACTATAGGAATTATCCCCAGAGCCATGCAGGTTGATCCAACCGGCCAGTGGCTCCTTATAGCAGATACGACACCATCTATTTCCATCTTTGCGATCAATACGAGTAGCGGCGCATTGACGCTCCGAGGACATTCCCTGCAACTGGACTCCGGCAAGGTAAGCCATCTTCTCATTACTCCTAACGGTACATTTGTGTTCGTCTCTTTGGAGTCAGGCGGAGTAGACATCCTTACTCTGGATACAGGCGGGGGAACGCTGACTAAGCTCAATCAAATCCTGCGGCCCAAGAGTACAGGGAATGCAGACTATGGATTGGCCAGTGATCCAAACAGCTCTTATTTGCTTGTGACGGAGACCGGAATCAATGCGGTACGGGTTTTGAAAATTGATACAGATGGCTCACTCATGGAGTTGTCTACATCTCCCACTGCGACAGGTAATGACCCGGAGGACGTGATGATGACGGCGGCCGGCACGAATGTCTATGTGGCCAATGAATTGGATAACACCGTCAGTGCTTACGCATTTTCAGACACAGGAAGTCTTATCGAGTTATCTGGTTCTCCCTATGCCACTGGAAGTCAGCCAGTTGGAATCGCCGAAGATAGCACGCACACCTATGTGATGGTCATCTGCACCGGAGGCAGTCCAGATCTCGCAATCTTCAACACAACATTTGACGTTCCCGGCAGCCTCAGTTCGTTTGCAAGCCTGGCCACGGCAGCCGATCCTGCGGATGCCAGTGCCATTGTCGCGTCCCACTGAGCGAGCATAATGCAGGAATTCAACGCTCTGTTGCGGTTAACAGCATAACTGCCTGGGCTCGCAGTTCCTGGCAATCTCCGCAAGACAAAACCCGACAAAGATCGAGCGACACCCTTCCTTTTGCTGCCGTCAGAGTATGTGCAGGTCGGAGATCTGCCCGGAGTTTCTATGAATATTCGCACAGATATGGTTCTGGCTTGCTCTCTTTTTACAGCCCTAGCAGGCATCAGTACCACCTCGTCCGCTCGTGCCGAAGGGCATGAGATTCAGGCGCCCGCGCAAGCAGGCGCACAGAGTGCAACTTCAACCCAATCGAATGATTCGGTAGTTGCGTCGTCACAACCCACAGCCCTCCCCCGAACGGCCGTTGTTCTTCGCTTCGCAGTTCAATCCCAGCCGGTAACGGATACGGCAGCCCTCTCCGCACAGGCTTGTCCCCAGGTCCCTGCTACGCAGACTTCACCTGAGGCAGGCGATGCAGACGCTTCCCACAAGCCTATCAAGGTAGATCCAGCGATCCTCGACAAGATCACGGAGGAAATGCAGAACAAGTTGTCGAAGAAGATGACCGTTCTGGTAAATCCGGATCCGCAATCGATCCCCGTCGGCGCGACGGTGATCAGCGGGTGCATTACAAGGGCGAATGCCGGCAACTCTGCTGAAAGACTTGCCGGTATGGGGCTGGGATCGAGCCATCTCAACGTCCATGTTGTGGCTCTCACGCGCATGAAGGATGGGTGGAACCCTCTCGACACCTTCGATATTCAGGTCAAAGGTGGCAGCTATCTTCCCCCTCTCGGTCCGGTTGGGCTTGCTGTCCATGCGGCCCGTGACACACAGCAAACGCTCTCCGCGGATGCAAGGAAGCTCGCAGACAAGATTCTGAAGCAGCTGGCGAAAGACATGAAAGCAAAGGAACAGGTAACAAAGAACGGTTGAAGTCTGTCCTTGGTTGAAATTCTGCGCTCCTATGAAAGGAACGGCAGCCAACTCCAAGTGGCACTTGACGCCGGAGCACGGAGGTACCAGACGTAGCCATCGTGGCCGAAGCCGCCGTGCCAATTTCCAAAGTTTGTACCTAAACCAATCCACATGGAGGAAATAGTGAAACGATTCTCAACAACCCCATTCCTGTTCACCGCGCTGTTGGTGGCTACCGCAAGTGCCGGCACTTCACTGGCTGCCCATGCCGCACCAGCTACGACGGTCGCGATCATGGGAGCCGCTGGCCAGGACAGCAATTCGTCTTCAGTCGCCGGCACTTGGCAGCTCTCCTTCACCGATCCCCAGGGAACTGCACGCCAGGCTTCGCTGCAACTACAGCAGGACGGCGGCAAAATCAGTGGAACCTTCCAGGGACAGCGTGGCTCGGGCGCAGTCAGCGGGACCATTCAAGGCAATCAGATATCCATGACCGTGAAAGGCCGCGGCGGAAGGGAGATCAGCTTTTCCGGTACCGTTGACGGTGGCAAGATGAGCGGAACAAGCGCACAGGGTGCCGCCTGGTCGGCAACTCGCCAATAACAGTCCTCCCCCAGTTCGCGGTTCGTCTCTGGATCTTCTGATCTTGTGGCCGAGCCGCGAATTCCCATGAAAGAGAAATCAATTTCATTATTTGAGGTAAGGAATGGCTAATAACCTGGGACAAGACCTGTGGTATTTCCTGAATATGTTCCATGGTTTGGGCTATTCGGTACTCTTCATTCTGGGAATTGTCTGGCTCCGCCTGATTCTCCTGGTGGTCGAGCACGCTCTGTACCCTCGCCGCAAAACGCCCACTCATAAGTTTGTTCATCCTCTCGGCTCATTCCGAGCGGGCAGCATCGAGGATAGGGAAAACACGGAATTCCAGACCGGAAGCTCTTCCAAGTTCGTTTCGACGCGTGAGAAGAGGAATCTCTGTGCCTGAGCGTGATTGACGACTGCAAGGGCAAGACGCATTCTGAGTGAAAGGCAGGACTCATGCAGCAACTGGACAATTCACGCCATCAGGCCCGTAAGACTTCGGATATCCCGAAACGTCAGATTTTGCTAGTCGATGATGACCAGGATATGGCAGAGATGCTCGCCGAGTATCTCAATCCTGAAGGATACGCGGTTCACACGGCATACACTGCGCGCGCCGGGCTTGATCGAGCCAAAGAAGGCGGGCTTGTGTTAATTATTCTCGATGTCATGCTTCCAGACAGCGACGGCTTTACGGTTTTGCATGAGATCCGGCAACAGAGCCGCATTCCAGTCATCATGCTGACCACTAGGTCTTCCGTCGCAGACAAGGTAACGGGACTCGAAGGTGGTGCTGATGACTACATTCCCAAACCGTTTACGCCGATAGAACTGTTGGCACGCATTCGCACGGTACTGCGCCGCGGCCAACCTTCCCGTTTCGGCAGCCCATTCCTCTCGATTGATGATCTGATCTTGGATACAGGAACACGCCGAGTCGAGTGCAATGGTAAATCCGTCGATTGCACTGCTGCTGAATTCGATGTGTTGCATGCGCTTGCGTCATCCGCTGGCGAAGTTGTCACGAGAGAACATCTCACACGAGTAGCTCTCGGACGGTCCCTTTCGGCTGGAGACCGCGGCGTGGACAACCTGGTCAGCGCCCTTCGCAAGAAGCTCGGCCTGGGACCACTGGGAGAGGAGCGATTCCGCGCCGTTCGCAACGTCGGCTACATCTATCTTCATAGTCCAGAATCAGAGCAAAGAGAGTCGCAATCATGAAGCTCTTCTGGAGAATCTTTTTCTTTTTCTGGATCGCTACCGTACTGATGATCGCCTTTGTCCTTATGGTCAACGAGTTTGTTCCAGTAAGCTTTCCAGGAGAACACGAAAGGCGCTTTCAACCGGACGCGACTCTTCCAGCTCTCACTGCCGCCGTCAACGCTTACGAACAGAATGGCCCAGAAGCCTTTCGTGCTCGAACACAGCATCTCCCAATGATTCACCGCTCGGAGGTCTACCTTTTCGATCAGCAAGGTAGCCCTCTGCTCGCAGATACCAGGGACTATTCCTTCTATGAGCTGATGGCGCAAGATGTACTGAAAAGCGGCCACGAAGAGTTTATCCGTCTCGGGTTCCGCATGCTCTACGCGTGCCCGATTGAGAGTGCTTCAGGCCACCGCTACGCCGCGATTCTAACCATCTTCACACCCGTGGTTCGCCTCTTCAATCTGCGGTTCTGGTCGAACATGGTGATCGCGATGGTCCCAGCATCGTTCGTTTGTATTCTTTTGACTTTCTATCTGACTCGCCCCATCACACAGCTGCAGACGGCCGCGCGGCGCCTGGCGGGCGGCGACCTGGATGCCCGAGCCGTCTCGCTGAAATACGCACGCCGAGACGAATTAGGAGATCTTGCACGCGATTTCGATGCGATGGCGGCACAAATCCAACTGCTGATGACCGCACAGCGCAGATTCGTTGCCGATGTCTCCCATGAGCTTGGTGCACCGCTAACACGTATGCACTTGGCGATTGCGCTCCTCCGCCGCGAATTCGGCACAGAATCGAGCAGTGTCAGCAGGATCGAGCGGGAAACCGACAAGCTCAGCAATCTAGTACAGCAGTTGTTGCTTCTAGCGGGACTCGAAGCAGGAAGAGTTCCATCGGAGACACTCGCTCCGGTTTCGATTCGTAATCTATGTGACAGCATCGTTGAAGACGCCAACTTGGAAGCAACACACCGCGGATGCTACATCACTGGAGAGCGACAGGATATTACTCTTCTCGCCCTCCCCAACCTCCTCCGTCGCGCGATTGATAACGTTCTGCGGAACGCGCTGCGTTACTCACCCCCTGGAGGAGAAATTCGACTCGATTCCAAGGTCGATATCATCGCTGGGGAAGTGATCGTCACGATTCTCGATCATGGTCCGGGAGTTCCAGAAGCGGCTTTGGCCGACATCTTCCGACCTTTCTTCCGCACAGCTCCAGGGCGCGAGTCCAGCAGTGGTGGAACGGGACTGGGGCTAGCCATCGCGAACGAAGCCATACACATGCACGACGGCACAATCGAGGCTCGCAATCGCAAAGAAGGCGGCTTGCAAGTGACGATTAGACTTCCTCTGTGGACCCCGGCACCGGACGAACAAAACGAGGCGGACGCCCGTGAAGAAGCGGGAAAGAGGAAATCCGAATAATTCATTCAACGAAAAGATATCGACGACAAATCCATACATACGAGCCGCCACTTCCATCCATTCTTCGTGGTCTTAATACAGAGAAGAGCGTCGTGCCAGATTCCCGCCTGGCATGGATTTGGGATCGGAGATTTCCCGCGCGAGCATCCGCTTAATGCCTGCCGCAAAGCGAGCCAGTTCCTCCGATACTCCCAGATCGATAGCGACGCTCATTTCGAAGGAGCCTTCAATACTATGAAGAAATTTCTGTGTCTGTCTCTCCTCGCTGCCAGCCTATTGCCAATTGCTGCGACAGCCCAGGTCATCGTTCGAGTTCCGCCTCCCCGTGTTGTCGTCGAGCGACCAGTTCCTCCTCCGGGGGCACGTTACGTCTGGGTCGGTGGGTACTACCGCTGGACCGGAGTTCGCTATACATGGGTTGCCGGCCACTATGCAGTACCTCCGCGGCCACGCGCCACCTGGGTAGCCCCACACTGAGTCGCACGCAGTGGCGGTTGGGTATTCGTGAAGGGCTACTGGCGATAGACGGCTGTTTGCCGTCTATCCCTTCCGTGACTAGTAGCCTGCATCATCTCCGGCTGGATTCCCTTTTGAGGCAACGATGAAAACAGAAGATCGAATTGAGCAACATCCAAGGGCGATGCCTGAATCTAGCACTCTACCCGCCTCCGAACGCGGCAACGAAGAATTTGAGAGAGAAGTTCTCCGGAACCGCCCTCAAATCTATCGCTTCTTGCTGGCGTCGTTGCGCGATCCTGATTTGGCCGACATCCTCACGCAGGAATGTTTCCTGAAAGCGTATCGCAACTGGCCCCGCTTCCGTGCCGAAGCGCAAGTATCGACGTGGCTGATGAGAATCGCAATCAATCTGCAGAAAGATTATTGGCGGAGCCGACGGATGGAGTTCTGGCGCAGGACTTGCACCAACTCTCTGGATGTAGATGAGGTTGTGCGCCATGTTCCCGCCAGCGACGAATCACCGGAAAGAAGTGTTGTCGCTAAACAGCAAGTCGCATCAATCTGGAGGGCTGTCCCCAGGCTTACGGAAAAAGGGAGAACCATATTTCTTCTACGTATCGTTGAAGAGTTGTCATTCCGGGAAATCGCGGATGTAACAGGCATGCCCATCGGCACAGTGAAGACACATTTCACTCGCTCCATCAATAAGATACGAGAAACGCTGGCACAAAGGTCCTCGAAAATGCAGGAAGAAGTGCTGACCTGGTAGTTTTTGCCCTTCTGCACTCTGCAAAAAGAAAGTGAGGGCGTACCTTGAAGGTGCGTCCTCACTGTTTTGTTCTCACTCGAATTGGTTCAAGTCTTATTTCTCTCGCTCCCAGGATTATGCGCGCGAATCAGTAGGCTGCCTTTGAAAAATCGGAACTCACCGTTGTCAGTGCCAGTTTCTTCGAAGGGGCGTTCACACTGGTCATGCTAGGGTAGATCGTGCCATCACCCAGCGACGAGAACTCGACCGTAGCGGTCATAACGTCCTTTGGCTTCTCAAAATAAGATTTCACCGTAATGTGCTCAATCTGCATGGTCGACACATTCAGCATCAATCGCAGTTCGTCTCCTGGTTTGGCATAGTCATGAATGACAATGGCATTGCTCCCTGAGCCGTTCGTCTCGAAGGTCAACTTGTGGGCTGCAAAGGCCTCTTTGAGCTTCTCGCGGTTCGGAGGCAGGTACATCCCAACCAACGCATGGACATCCGCCATCTTGTCCTGAACCTCTTGAATCTTCTTTTCCATCATCATCTTTCGCAACGGTCCGCCTCGCGCTGCCGGCGGCTGCGGTGGAGCGCCTAGCGGCGTCTTGTGCAGAGTGCTATCCGGCGCGTACCGGCAGATGGACTGGCGTCCGGGTTTCGTATTTCCATCAATCGTGGCAGTCGCGGTCTCGATCCACTGGTAGGTATGCAGTTGCTGTTCATTGCGGGCCGTCGCTTGCTGCATCTGCTGCATCTTCTGTTGGATCATGTCGGCCTGTGGTGGACCAGGTGGTGGCCCCGGCGGCGGAGCTTGTTGCGGGCCTTGGGCAAGACACATGCCAGCCCACAAAACGCAAGTGATTGCCGGCAGATGCCGGCGCAGGGATAGATGCTTCATACGATTTTCGTCCTCCAGGAATGGCGTTGCTCTGTTGTTTGCCGGGATCACGCAATCAAAGGGAGACCCCGGCAAGGTTCAGAAGTGTTCAACTCTCTTACCAGCGCACGCCAAGCGTGACCGGGAAAAGCTCTGTGGTCCCAGTGCCAACTTCCGTGCTGCTTGATTTCGGGGAATCGACCCAGAGATACCGGGCTTCTGCGAAGTATTTCGCCTTGCCGTCGCCGATCGAGTGGGTGAAACCGAATCCTATGTTGGTTCCACCCTGGTTACTGGAAAAGCTGGCAACAGTGGCGTTCTCGTATCCGCCAACGCAAAATCCGAAATATCCGCAATAGACAACGGGAACCGAGCTATTGAAATTGGTAACTTTGCGATAGAAGCCACCACCACCCACGGCATAGGCATTCCAGCCCTTCTGATCCGCGGGATGAAGATAAACAATCGGATCGACTGTGAAAGACCAGATATGGCTATCGCCGCCCGGCGTGCCTACGGCCGAAAGGAAGGCTCCGGGGAGCTTATCGTCGATGAATTGGTACTCGACGAGCGCGCCGACGTGCGGAGTGAATTGTCGCCCAGCTCCAAGCGTAAAGTTGCCGCCCCAGGTGATGTAAGGAATATCGTTCCCAACAGGAGCATTGAATCCGGCGCCCAGCTCAAACGAAAGCCTGCTGAAACGGTCCTTCGACTGTGTATGCTGACTGCCGCCGCCATATTGCGGTGTGGGCGCGTCGGTTAACGCCGCCCCTTCGACTTCACTGGCCTCAACAAATGAATTGTGACCGCTTGACGACGAATAGGGCAGTAGGTTCTGGGCCTTCATACTTCCTGTGAGTGCAAGCACTGCTCCAAGAAGCAACAGTGCGCGCCCGAAAAATTGCTGCATAAAACAACTCCTTCGGTGAATTTGCTTTCACCGATTGGAAGGTGGAGGTGAAGCGGAAGTCTCGCCTGGCAGGACCCAGATGACAATTTCCGACACTTCGAAAATCATCTTGCAACTCATCGTGTTTTGCTGCACACATGACGACGCTCATGTTCCAGTAAGGTCCATTCATCCTCTGCGGACGCGACGCGCTCGCCGCACTTCAGGCACAGAGAAGCAATGCCGTCTTCCCCATTCATCGAATGACGAAACTGGCGCAAACATTGGGGCGATACATTTGGCTGTTGGATTGATTGGGTACCTGGTACGAACTTGTTGCGCTGACGGTACTCGTCCAGCCGCGAAGTTCTTGCCGAGGCTCCAAGCCGCGTTTCGCGTGGGGAAGCCGTCACGCTCCCGCTCGCATGTCCCGCCATAAGTCCTCCCCGAGCATGTTGACTTTAATGTGTCAGTTCCCGGATGTAGTTCCGGAGAAATTGGAATCCATAGCTGAGGCTCGCTTGCCGCGCAATTTCTGCACCGCCATAGCCGGAGGGATACCAAGTCTCGATAGCGACCGCGCTTCCTGACCATGGGGCGACGATGCGAGCCACAGAAAGCGCCTCATGCCCGTCTTCTCCTTTTCGGGCCATGAATGTATCTTCGAGAGCAGCTTTGAACTTGGAGTTGGTGCAGGTACTGCAACGACGGAGGTCTTCCTTGAATAGGTCCGCTAATACATAGCTCGTAGTGCCGCGGATTGCGATCTGTCCCATGGAAGAGCCAAAGCGGTCCAGGTATCCCTGGCCGTCTTGTGGCCATTCGCTAGGTTCCTCTCTCTTCTGCTCGATTCCTCCACGCACCGCGGCCTCGATGACAGACGAGACACCGTATGTATGCTTCAGGTACATCTTGAACCTCTCGCTCTGCGTTGGCGGGGTATATATCGGGCTGGCAGATTTGGTTCCCACAGCGGCGGGAGCCGGCGCATTGGGAAGAGGTTGTTGTGCAGAGCAGAAAGATGCCAAAGCGCAGAGCGCTACGCTCCACAGAATTGTGTATCGTCTCTTCATTCAGTCTCCTTGAATATGGCGGATCGTGAGAGGGCGTGTCCCCTTAAGAGGTAGAAGCAGCTTCGAAATAAGAAGTCGCGGGTCAAAATCATTGCACGACAAAATCCGACAAAAAGGCGGCGGCGATGGACACTTGCATCGCCGTCGCCATAGAACCTAGTGCCGGTGCCAGGTTCCACTTCCTCTCGCGCCTGAGCGGGTCACGGTGGCGTCCCCTGTGCCTCGGCCAGTGACAGTTGTCGTCTCGGATTGCCCCTTGGGCCCGGTCGTGGTTGTGGAACTGCCACCCGGATAACGCTGCGTGGTCCTCGTAGCGGTTCCGCCGTCGGGGCCCGTCGTGGTCGCAGAGACATCACCCGTGCCGCGGCCAGTCACCGTCCGGCTCGACGTCCCACCATTAGGACCTGTGAATGTGCTGGAGCTGCCACCGGGATAGTGCGTGGTCGAACGTTCATACGTACCTCCGTTAGGTCCCCTGCCCCACGCGTCTGTTTGACCGTATCCACGGACCGCCGTCCTTGTTGCCACACCGCCATTCGGGCCAACGAAGACCTGATGGTTGTAAGCACGAGCAGCCGCCGAATGATCGTAGTACCCGTAGTAGCCACGATTCACAACCGTGACGCTCCGAGAGACGTAGGTGGCGCTATGGAAGACAACGGTGTGCGCATACCAGTTCGGCGCCCAGTACGAGCAGCCCCAACCGTAGGAAGCAAATGCACCAACCATGATTCCCGCAGTAAATCCAACCATTGCAGCGGCTGCTACCGTACCGGCAGACGGTGCCGGAGCTGCGTAGTAATAGGCCGGATACACGGGTACCGGTGCTCCGTATACAACCCAGGGGTTATAGACAGGCACGTAATAGACAGCGGGATTCATCGGCTCGATCACGATCCCTCCCGGCTGATAGGCAACAGTTTCCTGGGGAGTTGTTTTGAGATTACCGGCGGCATAGGCACGTTGACGCATGGCCTGAATTGCACCCATCACATCCTGCGGCTGGTTGTAGTAGGCGTTCCCGAGTTGCGATGTCCAAGTGAGATTCCTGTCCAAGTTCGAGAGCACAGAAGGAAACGCGGTCAAGGACTTCACGCTCGGGTCCCAGGGCTGAGTGTCCACAACCCGCGCCATCTCCTGCGGCGGCATCCCGGCACTCTTTTGCACGAATCGGTTTGCTTCCACGATCTGCGAAGAATAGGTGGATGCCGTCAGGACCTGCGCTACCAATGCATCTGGATAAAGCGCAATCGGAGCTACCAGCTCGTCAAGCTGGGCATAGTCGAGCTGTGTGTAGGCCGGTCTCGGCGGTGGCGGTGGCGCTTCCTGCGCGTAAAGCTCCGGTACTCCCAGAGGAAGCAAACAGAAAACGAGAGTCGCCGCGATTCCAGATCGCACTCGTTCGAGAACGCGCGCGATCTGGTGGGAATGGTAGTTCAGTCTGGAATGTGCATCAGCGAAGGCCGAAGCGCTTCTTGGATCGCATTTTGGTGTCATGGTCAACCTTCCATAGTTCAAATCGGTGGACTCCGGACGTAGCGGCGGAAACTCCCGCTCGGCCTCGCACGCCCAAAAATCACACCCGCATAGTCTGACCCTTCTGCGGTTTAAGTGATGTCGGGAAATGTCGTAGGCGGCTTTGCCGCCGGCACACCTACTCGGGATTCATCCGATTCGAGGTCGAGTGCAATCCAAACCGGCAAGATCTGCCCGCTGAAGGGGCTCGGACCGCCTGCGCTCATTTTCGGATTTCCGGCTCTCATCCCGTTATCTCCGCACTGGCGTCAAAGACCGTGCGATTCGGGCACTTTCTGGAACGATAAGCATGAACACCAACCCAGATAGCGATGGTGCCAACAAGCAATTTTGTTTAAGGAGTGTAGAGATGGAAGTGACCTGTTCCCTTTGGCGCGAGAACCAGCCGCAAGGCAAAGGTTCCGAGAGTCTCAGCAACATTGAAGACCTAGTTCGGGAGCACCGATCAAGCGTGCTGCGTTATGTGCTCTCTCGCGTCAATGACGTCGATCTTGCAGAGACAGTTACCCAGGACTGCTTCCTAAGAGCGTATGACTCGCGCGATGAGTTCCGTGGCGAGTGCAGTATCAGGACATGGCTCATCGCCATCGTCACCAACCTCATCCGTGACTACACCCGCACGAAGCGTTTCCGTTTCTGGAAGGAAGCATCTGCCACGGCAGTACCCTTGAGCGAAATCCATGATCGCGTGGCCACGAAACAGCCAACTCCGGAAACAGAACTGCTGACTACGGAACAGATCGCCCGAATGTGGGGAACTGTCGAGTCGCTTCCTCGCAAGCAGCGGCAGGTCCTGGTAATGCGCTTTAAGAGAGAGATGAAGCTCTCGGAGATCGCCGGCACTACAGGCATGACCGTGAACATGATCAAAGCTCACCTGTATAGAGGGCTCCAGACGGTTCGCGCTCAAACAGACCCGTTCCTTCCTGCCGAGCGGCGCTATGACAGTGCGCAGGCGTATCTTCCGAACCAAGACCTCTATGCATACAATTTCGAGCAAACTGCTCAGGTATGATGTCCTGGTTGCAAAGCAGTACTCCCGCACTGCCAACACTAAGCACTTCCCATTCCTATCGTCAGCAGAAGGACTATCGAGTCATGTGTAGACTGCTGTAGGCTGCAATTAGAACGACCTCTGACACTGCCACCCAGATTCCGCTGGTCTTTGGGAATACGCGACGGCGCTCTCCTTCGTGCACCGCACGAGCTACACCGCTCCTGAGAGCAAGCATCCTAAACTGGACGATAACTGGACGATCCTCTTCCCAGGTGCGGAAAGAATGTTGTCTCCGACCTATCCAGCGCATACGAAACCAATGTGATTCTCTCGTTGTGTACGGAACTTCCCGCAGAGCTTTCCAGCTAGGTGACAGCTACACCCTCATTTGCCATACATAAAGGCAGCAATCTTACTTTACATGGTGTTCACGAGAGACACTTCCGCCGCGAAAGGGCTGTTAATCAACTGTGTATTGATATTGCGGTCGAATAAACTAGAGATGCACGATTCCCCTCACGCTCCCGGAGAGGCCGCTTCGGAAGCATGAGGGGATGGTCGTGATTCGGACAGAGCAGAGATCTCTTCCCGTTACAGTGCTGCTGCCACGAAGTCAATGAATGCCAGGACAAATGCTAGTTCCGCCTGTTGCGTCTCGTTGCTGTACGGGTTTGCGTCTCTCCGCTACGATTGGTCGTTGTGACGCTCGTGGTCCTTCCGTTAGGCCCAGCCGTAGTTTGACGGTCAACCGTACTACCATTAGGACCCGCAGTTGTTGCAGTCACATCGCCGGTTCCGCGCCCGGTTACGGTACGGGAAGCACTTTGTCCGTTCGTCCCAGTAACGGTCGTCGTGTTGCCGCCGGCAAAGTGCTGCGTATTGCGCGTATCCGTGCCCCCGTTGGGCCCGGTTGTTGTCGCAGTGACATCTCCAGTCCCGCGGCCCGTGACAATGCGTGTTCCAGACCTTCCGTCCGGCCCGGTAACAGTGGTTGAATTTCCGCCTGCATAATGCGTAGTGGAGCGTTCGTAGGTCCCGCCGTTTGGCCCTCTGCCCCAGACATCCGTCTGGCCGTATCCACGAACTGCTGTCCGTGAGGTCACACCGCCATTTGGTCCGACATATACTTGCCGGTTATAGGCTCGCGCGGCCGGGGAATGGTCATAGTATCCGTAGTAGCCATGATTGACCACCGTTACGCTGCGGGAAACATACGTTGCGTGGTTGTACACAACGGTGTGTGTATACCAGTTCGGAGTCCAATGGGCGTAACCCCAGCTGTACGAACCAAAAGATGCGACGGCAACACCTGCAGTGAAGCCAATCGCAGCGGCCATTGCCACACCGCCTGCAGGCGGCGGGGGCGCAACATAGGCGTACGCAGGGTATACCGGAACCGTGGCACCGTAGACCATCCAGGGGTTATACATCGGCACGTATACGACCGCGGGATTTGCCGGGGCAATCACAACCGCGCTTGGCTGATAAACCACGTTTAACTGCGGCGTCGAACGAAGAGTGCCTGCTGCATAAGCCCTCTGACGCATGGCCTGGACAGCACCCATTACGTCTTGCGGCTGGTTGTAATATGCGTTGCCGAGTCTGCTTGTCCATTCCAGGTTTCGATCCATATCTCCGAGCACAGACGGGAATGCGGTCAGCGCCTTCACACTTGGGTCCCATGCCTGGGTGTCAGCGACACGGGCGCGCTCCTGCGGCGCAAGAGCCATGTTCGCTTTCACGAAACGGTCCGCCTCGACAACTTGGTTTGGATAGGTGGAAGCCGCAAGAATCTGTGCGACCAACGAATCGGGATAGAGTGCAATCGGAGCGACGAGCTGACCGAGTTGGTCATAGTTCATCTGGGCATATTGCGCGGGCGGAGGAGGAGGCGGGCCAGCCTGCGCGTAGGCGCTCGAGACTCTTGCTGGAACTAATGCAATCATCACGCTCGCGGCGATGCCGCTTCGTACAACGCGAGCAACGGAGCGATGTTTCGAACAGGATGTCCCGATCATGCCAGAGAGGAATTTCCGGCTTCCAGCGGATGGTTTCGGAATGTGCAATGCAGTCGTATTTTTCACAATGAACCTTCGGATATTGAATTTTCAGTGCAACGCAGACTCGCCGCTCTCTCTAGCCCTCGACCAATCTGCATGTCGAATCAAACCGAGGGTCCTCATTGCACTTACATCATCAGACCCTGAAACGACTCGAGGGACTGTCGGGAAATGTCGTCGATAACGCTCTGAATCAAACAAGCGAACCGATCTCCAAGACTATTGTTTGGTAATTTCAACGAGGCAGAATAGCAGGTCAGATAAGCGCAGATTTACTGGGTTAAGCGCGGCTCCGGCAATGTGCAACGAGCGTCACCTGCTTTGCGCCCAGAGCAACATCTTTGGCGGTAGAGTTGTCAGAAAGAGGCAACCGCACTGCAATGAATTACGCCGCATTCAAGCACAAAGGTTCCCGGCGGCTCATTGCCGTTCCATCCCGACTGTGATTCCGTCAACGACTGAAAAGCCTAACCTACTTGTGAAAAAGGGCAGCCCATCGCGTATCGACGAATGCATCGCTCAGATCATTTTCGCCAGTGAGGAGCGTGTAATAGATGCTTGCGTAAATCAGATCCATTAACACGTTGGCATCTGTGTACGGATGCAGTTCCCCTGAGTCAATACCCTTTTGCAGCCATAGCCGAGCAGCCGCTCTTCTGGGAACAAGCCAACGTTCACGAAACGCAGAATGCAGCTCCATGTCAAACTGAATCTCGCCCAGAAGGATACGAAGAAGCCGGCCAGAGCGACCTCGAAATAAATGCGCCAATAAGTGCATGTGGAGCCGGACGCTTTCTCGCGCATTCTTCGCCTCTGGATAGCTAAGCTGGGGTCCAATACTCTCGATAAAAGCATCCATAATCACAGCCGCCTTATTGGGCCAACGCCTATAAACAGTGGCTTTTCCAACACTAGCTTCAGAGGCGATAGAGTCAATCGTGACTCGGCGGAATCCTTCCCGCAGGACGAGCTTGAGCGCAGCCTTCAATATCTGAGGTGTTGCGTTTTCTTCTCTCGGACGGCCTCTTTTACCGCCAACATTTTCAGCCGCAGTTCCGGTAACTGGTGTATCTTTGCGCACTATCGCCATAGCTTTATTTTACGATACATGGAGACTCGTATATAAATAAATCGTCGGCTATGCTCGCCACCGCCATCATGATCGGGAGCGGATAAGAATACGACGGTCGGTCCGAAGAAAAAGGAGTCCCAGAAATGTCTTTATTTGATCCTCGCACCACAGCACTCGTTTTGATTGACTTGCAAGGCAGCAACATGGCCCGGCAACTCGCCCCCTACCCAGCAGAGGACGTACTTGAGCGAAGTGTCCAGCTTGCGGATAAACTGCGAACACATGGGGCTACGGTCGTCTTCGTCCGAGTATTAGTTACAGAATTGCCTGCGCCGCAGGTAGATGCTCCATTCCCAAAGCCAGCCTCAACACCTCCACCCAGCGCCTCTGAGCTGGTCGAGGGAGTTGAGCGACAGCCATCTGACCTCATGGTTACGAAACGGCAGTGGGGCGCCTTCTATGGCACAGAGCTCGGACAGCAACTCATTCGCAAGGGCATCAAGACCATCGTTCTCGGCGGCATCGCCACCAACTTCGGCGTGGAATCGACCGCGCGCGCAGCCTTTGACCGGGGTTACGAGATCGTCTTTGCTGAGGACGCGATGTCCAGCATCAGCGCAGAAGCCCACGCCTTTGCAACCCAATTCGTCTTTCCCCGCATCGGACGGGTCCGGACTGTCCAACAGATTCTTGCCGAACTCTTATAACGAGCGACTTTCAAACATCCTCAACGTTGTCATCGGCAAGTCAAAAGCACTTGGCCGAGGAAGTTCCACTGCCTCGGCCGAGTCAAACCAATTATTTCTACACCCCGTGCCGTAACGGTTGTAGCTTCCAATATGTGAGAGAGCGCCAGAGCCACTCCACAGGCCCAAAGCGGAAATAACGCAGCCAAATCAGGCTCCAAACCAGGTTGACTGCCCACATTGCAGCGACCACATAGTAGAGCTTGTAATAATCCAGATAGCCATACCAGTGAAGAGGACCCCAGACAAAGAGAAGCTGCATGCAAACACTGGTGAGCAAATAATTAGACAAAGCCATCTGTCCAACCTCGGCTAGGCTTTTCATGAGTCGGCCAAGAACTCTTACTCTGCTCAACAGCAGAACAAGGGCAGCCGTTCCGATAGCTCCCGCCGCTCTCGTAATATCGAATGTCAACATCACGATTCGCTGCACCTCAACCTGGTCGAAGCCGCTCTTCCACATGTCCCATGCTCCGGCAAACCCTACCGACCAGGCGATGCCCAGCCCAATCAGCGCGGATAGCAAATAAGTCTTCGTGCTCAGTTGGCCACTGAGAAAGCCCAGGCGATACAGTGCCATGCCCAGCAGCATCATCCCTGCAACGTCTCCAATCGCAGCATAGAAAAATGTACTCTCCATCTCCTGGGCATCCTTGCTGCTGCGCTTCACGTATTCCCAATACCCCTTCTGCATCGCGGCAATATCGTCGTAAAGCTGACCCGTAGTTGGGCGAAAGCTTGCCTCGGCTTCCTGCCAGGCGGAGATCGCAGCACGATCCTTCTCACTGAGCTCTCGATGAGTGGCCTCTGCCGACTGCGCTGTCTCTGCGGCTTTTCTCGTTTCGGCTACTTCGAGATATCGGCCCCCCTCGTAGCGGTAGCTATTCAGAAGCAGCACGAGAATGCTGGCGTACATCAACTGCTTTGCCTTGAGATGCCGCAGAGGGAACAGGAAGAGGAGTGCGCATACCGCATAGCAGAAAAGAACATCTCCCCACCAGATGAGATAACAGTGCACGACGCCGAAGAACATAAGCCACATGTTGCGGCGCACAAAAATGTCCGCCGTTCGTACGCCGGCGCCACGTCGTTCGGCCCTTGATGTCATCAGGATCACGCCAGCTCCAAACAACATGCTGAAGATGGCACGCATCTTACCTTCTGCCGTAACCCACCGGATAAACCACAAGACAGTGTTAACAGTTGCATGAGGTCCGTTGAAGACAGGCTTCACTGTTACCAGGGGAAACATGTAATCCCAGCTCGGTAAGGCAAATGCGGTGATGTTCATGAACAGGATTCCCAGAAGGGAGAACCCTCTGAGAATGTCGAGACTCTTGATCCGTTCTGCCTGCGTAACAGGCTGCGTCGATTCCGATAATTGAACTGCGCGTTCTTCCGTGATGTCAGGTATAACAAGTTCCATCGATATCTCCACAAAGCCCCGCAACCGCACACGCGCGACTAAGGTTTCACCTGGATGAAACCGAACGCATTGGGCGGGCAGCCGGACCTAGTCTTTCTTTTCGTGCGCGGGTCCGCGCACAACGCGGACGAACGCATCTGTCCGTACTTTTTCAACGAAGGCTTCCCTCACCTGTGCAGCGGTGATGTCAAGGTATTTCCGTGCCTCAAGCAAAGGCTCATCGAGAGGAAGTCCTGCCTCTGCGCGAGCGAGAAGGCCCAGCGCTACATCTTCCTCGCTGGCTTCATTCAGAGGAATCTGTCGCAGCAGGTACGCTTTTGCCTGATGAAGCTCCTCTTGCGAAACTTCTGTGGCACGCATTTCTTCGATGTCACGCCGAATAATTGCGTCCGCGTTTGCGGTGTTTTCCGGTGCGGCTCCAAAGTTGATGGCATATTCCGCACGCTTTGCAGCAGCATTCAGGTCGAGATTGACCGAGTAGACATAACCGGAAACCTGGCGAAGATCATGATAAAGACGGGCTCCCTCGAAATCGCCCCCGAGAATAGTGTTTCCAAGCTTTAGAGGAAGATAATCGGGATCAGAGCGGTCGAGAGGAAGTTGCTCCGCAAACGTAACGGTATCTTCTCCTGCGCCTGGATCAGAAATCTCAATCGAAGAAGCAGTGTTCATTGGGACAGCCGGCAACGTCGTATCTGGAGTCGGCCCGCTTGCTCTCCATGTGCCAAACCACTTCTCGACAACCTCCTTGGCTGCTTCCGGCGTGACATCGCCCACCACTACAATCGTCGTCAGATCCGGACGAATTGCAGAGACATAGAATTTCTGAAGTAGCGTGAGATTCATCCGTCGAAGCGTGCCCGGCTTAATTTCATGCAGTTCAGGGTCTCCGGGAGGTAGAAGCGCCGTAGCCAAAGCCTGGGAACTCTGTGCTTCGGGGCTTCTCATGTCGCCTGCAAGTTCCTGGATGACCTGTCGCATCGCTGTATGGAAGTCGCGAGCTTTCAATCTGGGATGCAATTCATTCTCAGCCAGCAACTGAACGCCGCGCGAAAAATTATCTTTGAGAACATCCAAGGCAAAGTGATATCCACCTACTTCTTCGGCGCCGATGTCGTCGAGTGCCTTCTGGAATGCAAAGCCCGCCATCTTACGGGTCCCGTGGTCATACATTGCATCCAGCACTTCAGCGTCCAGTGCGTCATAGGGAGCGAACCGCGAAGAGAGGATGCGTTTCACCGACCCTCTCACCATCACAGTTGGACTGCTGTGGTCCGTTCGAACGATCAGGCGAAGCCCATTCCTCAAAGTCATATCGGAGACAGCAGAGCTTTCTTGCGGAACCTTCAGATTCGCCAGAGCACTAGCCGCCCAGGAAGGAAGTTCAATGGATCGCGTAGGAACGGTTGTATTCTTCTCACTGCGATCAAGATGTTTTTCAACTTTGGATGCGCTTCCAGAGGATGGAACGAGGACGCCAACCACCCTGTTTTTCTTGTCAAGGAATTGCCGCGCCACTCGGTTCACATCTGCTGGTGTGACCTTACGAATTGCATCCACGTCCACATCCGGAGAATCATGTTTTTCGGCTCCCAGCGCGTTGGACCACGCATCGGCAAGATCAGGAATCGACGTACGTTCAAATTCCGCATGCGCGAGTTCACTGCGCTTAGCAGCTTGCACCATCTCCGGCGGAATTCCCTGACGGGCGTAATCCTCCAAAATCTTTTCAACACGCGAAACAGTCTCACCAGGCTTTTCACCGTCAGAAAGCTCAACCTCCGCAAATGCGATGCCAGCCTTGGAATGAGCCTCCATAATGTCGAAATCCGTGTCTAAAACGTGTCCTGACGCTTCTAGTTTGTAGAGTGCAGCTCTTCGACTCGCAAGAGCATCCGCCAAAACAAGGCTGGCTGCATAATCTGGCGAATCCGTTCCTGGGAATCGGTACGCAATGACGTCGATGTAATTGGGCAGGTTGCTATCCATCGTGAATATCTCAGTCTTGACAGGACTGAGCTTTATCTGGGGATACGACGGAACTTCGCGCGACGCCACACCACCAAATAATCTCCGAATTGTGCTCATGGTCGAATCTGGATCAATCTTGCCCGCAATAACCAGGATCATGTTGTTCGGGGCATACCATTGACGATAGAAATTCTTCAACGCATCGCCGGTGAGAGCATCGAAAGAACTCTTTGTACCCAATGCATCCTGGGCATAGGGAGTGTCTGCGAACATATCCTCATCGATTCGTTGTTCGAGACGATACCAGGGATCGGAGAGGTCCATTTCCACCTCCTCTTCAATGGCACCACGCTCTTTCGCCCATTCCTCTGGTCGGTCTTCGATATCGTTCACGCATGCGGCCTGCAGTCTCAGCGCAACCTCAAGATCATCCGCTGGAACAGTAACGTAGTAACGCGTCACTGCCTGCTCGGTTTCAGCGTTGTTCTGCCCACCAAGATAGGAGTAGATCGCAGAGGTCTGATCCGCAGTCATTCCTGAGCATCCCCGGAAGGCCATGTGTTCCTGTGCATGAGCCATACCCGGAAACTGGCGCGGTGACTCGTCACCGCCGGCCAACACGCTCAACTCCACGGTAGCTACCGGAGCAATTGAATCCGGAACGATCACGACCCGCATGCCATTGGGTAGCGTGGCACGAATCGAAGCCTGAGAATATCTATTCTCCGATGTCGCATGGGCGATGGGGGCAATCCCAAAAGCCAGTACGCCGACGAGAGTCGCTGCTCTTAAATTCAAACCCTTCCCACTCCTGAATGACATGACTCCGCAAGCGCGGTTGAATACACATTGAACGATGGGAGGGATGGTTTCAGGTTCCTTGTTTCTGACCGCGGATTCACTGCGATGAACGCGGATATACAAGGTTGATAGAGTCCTGCCGAAGAACAATGCCCCCTACAATGAAAATGTGCGGAACTGGAGATGCTTGGTTCTCCAAATCCCTTGAGGCGATAGGCATGGTAGACACAAATATTTTGTTGTTGCACACGGTGGGAGAGATCGCCCAGGTCGCGGTGGCGTTCCTCCTTGCGCGCGCGGTCTACCTCCTGTTTCGCAGCGGGGGTGCGCCCCGCGGATTCGGGCCGATAGCGGCACTGATGGTTGGCGCCAGCCTGGCGCGCGGTATCAGGCTTATCTGTTCGTGGGTAGCGCCCCCACCTCCGATCTGGCTGGACGATGTGACCCTTTTGGCAATTTTTGGCGCTACCCTCGCCATCCCCTTGATCCTGTCAGTCCATTACCTTCCGATTCCGAAGGCTTTGGGTTCCGGCTCCCGGAAGAGTTCCTGGCTCCAGTGGGCAATGGTTGTCAATGCCGGCCTCGGTATTCCGGTTCTCGCGATTGCGTTGATTGCGGGTGCGCGCGATGTGGTTCTTCTCGTCGCCGCGGTCATGTGTACGCTGTCAGCGTTTTTGCTTCGGATGCGAGCTTCTCACTCCCGAAACCTTCAACTCCGTCAGAAAGGATTGCTTCTCTTCTCTGGACTCACCTCGGTAGGGTTATTGGGGATCTCGATCAATCTGTTTCATCGGTACATCGGTGGATTCTTTTTCCTCGGCATGCCCGGCCTCAACGCCGCCATCGAAATATTCAACATGCTCATTACGCTTGGCATCATGTTCGTGTTCGCCAGCTTGCGCTTGGCAGATGTCATCGTCAAGCGAGTCGTCAGGATCTACACCTGGTGTATCGTCTCTTTGATAGCTTGGGAAATTGCCCAGGTCTTCGCCCGTCTTGGCGCCACGAAGCCAAATCAGGAAGCCATCTTCGCTTTCCTGGCCGTAGCCGTAATCGCCATAGCTGTGTGCGTTACCCCGCTCGTTACGCGCATATCTGACGAATGGATCGACCGCTGGGTCTTTGAGGTTCCAGACTTCAATACGGCCACTCAAACGTTCTGGGAAACGCTTCTCGATATCGAAAACGAGGAAGAGGTATACGAGGCAGGGACAGAAACCATCCGTAATGTCCTGTCACTTGCGGCCGTGAAAATCGTCGAACTCGCAGAGATTCGCTCCATACATGAGTCCATACCGTTCACTGGCCCGAATCCATATTTTATCCATGCCGATAGCCCTCTTCGATCAATTCTTTCCCCATCAGCCGATGTCCTCGTTCCGTTGATTCAAGAAGGGACGGCAGAGCGCTGGATTGCTCTTGGCAATGGTGTACTCCGCCCCCCCCTGACAGCAATGGAACTAAGCTTTGCAGTGCGAATCGCCGGCGAAATGCAAGTGCGGATCAGCGCCGTACTGGCAGAGCGCAGGCGGATTGAACGATTGCGGCGGGAAAGCACCTTCCGCGAAGAAATTGCAGAGGCGGAACTACGTGCTCTGCGCGCACAAGTCAATCCCCATTTTCTGTTCAACTCTCTCAATACGATTGCGGACCTGTCGGTCGTCGCGCCCAAGAAAGCGGAGGAAATGACACTTCGCCTCTCAGCAGTATTCCGCTATGTACTGACCAATACGGACCGCCAATTCACCTCTGTCGCCGAAGAACTGGATTTCGCTAAAAGCTATCTGGACATTGAAAAGGCACGATTCGAGCATCGTCTGAAAGTTCGTTTCGACGTAGAACCCGATGTGTTGAAGGAAAAAATTCCAACCTTGCTTCTGCAGCCCTTGATCGAGAATGCGCTTAAACATGGCCTGTCGCCAAAGCGGAATGGCGGTACTCTCAGCATCCACGCAAAGCGTACCGATTCCGGATTTGAGCTCATCGTGGCGGATGACGGTGTCGGACTTGCGGCGAGCTCAAATCAGGAAGCAACGAATCGCAACCCCCATGTTGGGTTAAAGAATGTGGCCAAGCGTCTTCAGACGGCGTATGCGGGACAAGCCAGCCTCACGTTGAGACCACGAGAGGGAGGAGGCACAGAGGTGAGCGTGCTAATTGACAAAGGCAGCGAGGATAACTCATGAGGGTGCTTGTTGTAGACGACGAATCCGCCGCGCGGCGGCGTCTGATCCGTCTTTTGGCCGAGTTTCCCGATGTCGAAATTGTTGGAGAAGCGGAGAACGGACTCGACGCTTTGTCGATAATTGATTCGCTTCATCCCGATCTCGTTTTCCTAGATATCCGTATGCCGGAACTTGACGGCTTTGGAGTCGTGCGCGAGGCATCCACGACTGCGAAGATGCCGCTCGTCATCTTCGCAACCAGCTACGACGATCATGCGCTCGAAGCATTTGAGGCAAATGCCCTTGCCTACCTGCTTAAGCCCGTCGAAGTGCCGCGTCTCGCTAGCGCACTCGAACGTGCCGGCAAACTTCTCGGTTCTGAGTCTGACCGTGCAGAGAACCAAGAGCGGACAGAGGTACTAGCGAACTCGCAAAAACGGATTAGCCGCATTGTCTGCCGAAAACACAATCGCCTGGTGCTGATCGATCCAGCCGAGATCCTCTGGTTCTATATTGACGCGGGAATTGTGCGGGCCCAAACGGCCTCTGAAAATTATTGGACCAACTATCAGCTCAATCAACTAGAGGGGGGCCTCGATCCTGAGCTGTTCTTCCGGGCACGCCGGGAAGTCCTCGTAAATCTTTCACAGATAAAAATCGTGAAGCCCTATGACGGCAGCACGTTTTCCTTAGTGATGTCCGATCCTCAGGAAACAGAACTGATCGTGAGCGAACGGAGAGCTAAGGAATTGCGTGTCCGTCTGCCTGGCCTCTAAGAACTGCATCCCCACACATGTCCATGACTTCTCCGTCGAAGTCCGGAATGGATTGAGAGCAGCGTATCAAGCATTTCAGCTCTCTGATTCACTCCACCTTCCGCACTCAAGCGACTAAATCCGCGCTCACCAGAACACGCGAGAGTTACCCGGAAGAGCCGGGTCATGATCGATAGCGGAAGAGTTCATCGGACAAAGAAAGCCACCCGTGAACGCCATCTCCCGCGATTTGGTAACAGCCCTTGTAGGGATTAGTTCCATTTCACTTCGATATGAGCCAGAAGACCTCTGGCATGAAAGGATTCCGATGCTACGCAAAATCAACTGTCTCTTCCCGAAATTTCTTCTTACAGGTCTGCTGACGTTCGCTCTTTGGGCTATCCCGAACAGCGCATCGGCTCAGGTGCATGGCGGGTGCTGCAGGCCAATCCCTCCAGCCGGCGGCAGTGTCTATCATGGCGGTTACTACGGCGGTGGATACTACGGCGGACATTATGCTGGCGGGTACTATGGTGGGCACTACGCAGGAGGCTACTACGGCTGGGGCGTCCACTATGGTGGAGGCCCCTATTACGGAGCAGCCGTTGTGCATTCCACCGCTGTAGTTGGCGTAGCGCCAACTGTTGCTGTCGGCGTTGGAATTGGCCCAGCCGTTTATCCTGTAGCGCCCGTCGCGGTCGGCTATGTAGCGCCGGTTCCCGGTTACGTGTGGATCAACGGGGCTTATATATGGTCAGGCAGCGGATACGCATGGGTCGCCGGACATTGGGCGCCAGTCCCCTAACTCTCAACTCTACTTCTTCCACATAACCGGATTCATCATGTCCCTATGCCGTGCGGCTCCTGGAAACGCCGTACGGCATAGCCCTTATTCAAGCATCCCAATACAGCTTCAAGCATGCGCTTTATGAGTCCCGCTAAAGCCTGACATTCTCACCCAGCCTCAGATATTTCGACATCCTCATCAGCACGCTTCCTGCTCTGTACGAAATTGTCGTCCAGCCTCCAAAGACAAAAACAATTATTTTCGTCCCGCCTTCCAATGGGCAGCAGCACGCTTCAATCATTGCTGCTAGGACATGGAGGTTTCACAGACGTATGTTCTTTCGAAATAAAAAAGGTTGGTCGGTTCTCACATTGGCACTTGCTGCACTCATGGGCTGCGGAAGCTCAAGCAATCAAGCGAGCGTACCTCCCGGAGGTGCGTTCAGCAATAGCAATTTGAATGGCACCTATATCCTATCTTTCTCCGGTTACGACAACTCCAACGGCAATGGCAGCGCTTTTGCTATAGTCGGTTCGCTGACCGCGGATGGCAGTGGAAACTTCACCAGTGGCACCGTGGACATCAATGATCCTGCTCTGGGTTCTGCTCACGGAACAAGCTACTCCATGAACCGCCTCGCAGCCTCCGGGCACTACAGCATTACTGCTGACGGTAGAGGTAGCGGCTCGATCAGCGTCCCTATCAATGGACAGTCGGTTTATATCGGCCTTGATTTTGCGCTCTCTTCCAATTCGCACGGCTTAATCACCCGCTTTGACATTGCCGGCAGCGGTAGCGGAACTCTCGATCTGCAAACCGCCAACGTTGCACAAAGCGCTCTCCAGGGAACCTACGCATTTGGGCTTGATGGCATTGACTCAACCATCGTGAACCCTCTTACCACTGCCGGGTCTTTTACGCTGGATGCGAACGGAGGTATTACTTCAGGCGTGCAGGACTTCAACGATAACGGGAATTCCGAAGGGCTGCGCAATCGTGCGCTCCAGGGAAACGTGACCGTTGGCACGCCCGGCACATCCCAGTTGACGACAAACGTATCCGGATTCGGCTCGCTTCAATTTGATGTTTGGCCGATTGATGCTACACATCTCAAATTGATCGAAACTGATTCCCGAGCATTTCTTGAAGGGGACGCCTATTCTGCGACTGGGAAAATGACGCTCCCAAGCGGCCAGCTAGTATTCACTCTAACCGGCGAAGACCTCGGAGGCTACCCTTTTGCTTCGGCCGGCATGCTTACCTCCGACGGAAACAGCCAGATCACGGGTGGCCAGCAGGATATGAACGATGATGGCTACTATGAACAGGCTCAAAGCGTCCGTGGCAGTTTTAGCTCCAGTGGCCCGCGGTCAGTGATAACCCTGAATGGCATCTACAACGGCAACTTCTATAACAATGTTCCCGGCACCGGATCGTATACATTTGCCGCCTATCCATACGGCAGCGGAGCGTTCCTCGTAGAGATTGACAATGGAGCCGCGACCTCAACCGGCATATCGGGGGGAACGATCTACCAACAAAGCGCAACGTCTCTGGCTTCGTCGCAGGGCTATGCGTTCAATCTCTCGGGAGTCAATGGCAACGGAGAGGTCGATATGATCTCTCAGTTCACAGCAAATGGCACCAACCTTACTGGACTCTACGATGTCAATAATCTGGGCTATCTTCAGTCGAACGAAAGCCTCGGAACAGGTACGTATTCGCTCAGTTCAAACGGACGAGGGACAATCTCATTCCCAGGCCTGCAAACCGGCTCAAATTCCTTCACCTCCTCACTCAACCTTGCCTTTTACGTTGTCGACAATTCGACGGTGATCGTCGTTGAGACGGATGAAAATCAACTGGGAACTGGAATGTTTCAGATGCAAGGTTCGAATGAAACTACTGGGTCCGCACAAATCCGCAGTTCGTTCATGAGGCCCAAAGCGTCGTCACAGGCGACAATGCAAATCCGACACTAACGAGCAATGACACAAAGCATATCCTTCAGTCATCTGTTATCTCTGATATTTGAGATAGGTGGCTGGAGGGGCTTTGTTTAACGTGACAGGCCTGGGTGGTTACGTGAATGAGCAGGCACGCCGATGCGCTTCCCCGGAGCCGAACCACTTTATCGATTTGCGCGGCGTGTAACACAAATGATGTCACGTCCAGTCGATGATCTCTGTTCTTCGAGCCTTCTTCAAAAGCGTATTTCCGCACGGAGTACCCTCTTACAATTCCGTTGCTGCCGCTTCTAGTCCATAACTGAGCAAGATACAGGTTTTACTCATCAAGTAGAGACTGCTACGCAAAGATCCCCTCTGAGACTCGCTCCTCCAGCTGATGCTCGGTTGGAGATTGGAAAATTGCTTAATCCCACACCTATCAACCGATAGAGCTGATGAGGCTCCAACTCCACACGCTCACATAAACTAGAAGCTATCGTGATCTTTTTGAATCCTTGACAATGACTGCTGATTCCAGTCATTCCAGCCACTGATTCCAGAACTAATTAGGCCAGCGATTCCGGGATTAAAGAAGCTGGGATTTCACCATCAGGCCGCCACTAGAGAACTCCTCTGATGGTCTTTGGTTTCAATCGTTTACTAGGTGAGCAGGAGAGGAAAGGCGTTGACCCTTCCGTTCGCTTGTTTTGACTTCGACCGAGCCCGCCCGCGGTATAGTAGGCTTTTTCCCTGTATTTGTGGTAATGTGGGTTTGTGTAAAGTTGGAGACTATTTTATGAGCCGCCTGACTATCGATGTGACAGATCAGCAGCACCAGAGCCTCAAGGCTTTAGCGGCGTTGCAGGGTAAGTCAATCAAACAATACGCCATCGAACGGCTATTTCCCGGCGATGCGGAAGCCGATCAGGCGTGGCTGGAGCTGAAAACTCTGTTGGGTAAGCGTATCGACGCCGGTCTGGCTGGTGAGGTATCCACCAAGAGCGTTCGTGACATTCTGGATGAAGAGCTGTCCGAGGCTCGCCGCGCTTGATCGCGGACTACGTTTTGACAAACGAAGCGGAAGCCGACTTGCGTGGCATCATCCGCTATACGCGCAAACAATGGGGCGATGCTCAGGTGCGCCGCTACATTGCCAAATTCGACCGCGCTATGGTGAGGCTCGCCGCTGCTCGCGGTGTGTTCAAGGACATGAGTGCGCTCTAAGTAAATCCTAAGAAATCTGCGAGGAGCTTTTCATTATTGAGGCTCACCTGACCGGGACAATTGTATCTCTGGCAGCAAATCAGCCTCTTTCACCCAGCATTCGACACGAGCAATGCAGCCAGGAAGATCATCTCTGACCTCATAGACCCAAAGCCGTAGGATGTCCCACCCCATTTCAATGAGACGAAGGTTTCTTAGTTGATCCCTACGAATAAGCTCTCCATCCCAGTCCTTATGGTATTTTTCCCCGTCAATCTCAATGTTGAGCCTTCGACCATTCGGCCGAATCAGCGCGAAGTCGAGAACATAGTGATCAACGTCAAATTGCGCTATAGGGCGAAAGCCTGCTTTCACAAGCGCCGGATAGAAAATCTTTTCCCAATCAGAAACTAGCTCAGGTCGTGCAACAGTTGGATAGGAGATCCCGTCGGTGTCAGACAAAGGGGTCGTATCCGGCTTCGGAGACTTACTCTGCTTAGCGACATACTCTGCAAATGCACGAAGATACTCCACGTCGCCAAAAGCACACGCATTTGCATCTCCGACGACCACGAGAGCGCCTCGAGCCCGCGTTATCCCTACATTGAAGATGTTCCCCTGGGATTTAAGAAACGCAGAGGCTCCTCCCGGCATCCCGCGAGAAACGACTGGCGAGAAAACAATCAAGTCGCGCTCATCCCCTTGAAACCTGTGTGCTGTTTCTGAAATGAAGTTTCGGGATGCGAGTACTACTGCGAGTCCATTGTCAGCCGCTATGAGTTCGTCAATCAGATTTGCCTGCGCCCGAAATGGGGTCACAACACCAATCTCTCCGAAGAATCGCCGGTCAACTGCAATCCTCTTCAGCTCCTCCACAACGGCTTCAGCTTCTACGCGGTTGACAGCGCCTCCGTCTGATGGTCGCACTACATTTCCCTGAACATTGATCCATCGAACCGCTGGCCCTTCCGGGCGTTTGAGGCGCTCGTAATCTGTAGCAACCCTGAGCTTGCCACCATAAAAGAACTCGTTCGAGAAGTTGATAATGTCAGCATGGCTACGATGGTGATCCCGCAGGACAATAATAGAGTCCGAATCTGCCTTTGATGCTGCCAAATCATATAGCCCATTCGCTCGATACCCCCAACTTGGTCCTGGGCTATCAAGGAGACCATGCTTCACCATAAGTGCCTGATCGCGTTGTGTGGAAAGACGGCTGATATGACGAAGCTGCTGCGGGTCACCAATTATAACGGCGTGTTTCGCCCGATAAAGAAGTGGTAATGCAGAAGCAATATCACATTGGCTCGCCTCATCGATAACGACGAGATCGAATTCTGCTGAAGTAAATGGGACTCTCCCGCGTGCAGATAATGACGTGACAGCCCAGCACGGAAGTGCCTTGGTGATCTTTGACGCAAGGTCGTAATATCGCCGCCAGACCTGGGCGGCGATATTTCCGCCTTCTTCGTCTGTCTTGGCTATTGTTCGAAGAATGCCCGCATAATCGCCCAGATCTGCGCGATCCCTCTGATTCAAACGATCAGGAAGTAGGGACAGCCAATTACTCCATGCTTCATCTGAAATCGCAGCAATGTTCTTACACTGCTTAGACATCTCCTTTGCAAGATCTCCCATTTGAGGCTTCTCTGCAAATTCCTTAAACGCAGCTTTGTACTCAGCCGCCGACTTTACAGCGTGGATAAGTTCATTCCCATTCGTAATAAGTTGATCTGGGGAAGAATCGACTGATGCATGAATTCCAATCTGATGCATAGAGTCGCATATTGCTTCGGCGGCGATTGAGACCTGCTGCTGGCGGGATTTCTCAAGGAACCTCCAGAACACCTTCTCCAGAAATGTGGCGTGATTTCGATCAGAATGATGCTGAGCTCGCTTCAGATTCTCAATTTTGACCGCAACATCTGTGAGCGAAAGCTGATCGGCTCTATGGAAAACTGTTTCGGGAAGTAGCCGTCGGGCATCCTCACAATCCTTTTCGAAGGCGTCAACCCTATTTCGTAGTCCAACGAGTTCATCCATCTGTCTGGTTGTTAGCTCCAGCCGAGCATTCTCGTCCTGAAGGGCCGCAAGTGCGTTTGCATAGCCGACTCTATCCTCATCGGTTGCGCGCACTGAGAGAATTGCAGTCAGCCGGTTCGCTAAGTCTTCCTGAAGCGCCCGCGTTCCCAGCCGTAAGAGAATTGGATGTGGAGAGAGACCATTTACTCTTTCCATGACAACATCAACTGCTTTGTTGTTTTTGCTCGCAAAGAGCACACGAAGCCCACGCCAGGCAGCGTTTACCAAAATTGAAGTCACAACCTGGGATTTACCTGTTCCGGGAGGCCCCGTAATGACCGTCAATGGCTTAGTTAAGGCCTGCGTAACTGCAACACGCTGTTCAGTGTTTAATGGAACTGGTTCCAAGAGTGGACCAGTAATTTCGGCTACGCCTCCCGCTTCTCCAAGAAAAACCCCAAGGCTGGAATTCTTAATTGAAACATCACTCACCGCTTGCAGGTCCGTCAGTTCACGCTCTAGGCCTCGGGTGAACGGAGATCTATCTGCCAGAACCACAACTACCGAATTAAAAATGCCTGAATCAGGCATTGAGCGGAGTTCACCTATTTGTCTAAGAGCCGTAGGATCTGTTGATTCCTTCCAACTCCATTCAGGACGGAGTTCGCGAAGTCTGGCCACTAATTCGTCAACCGGCGCCTGATCTTGAGAGTCCAGCCCGAGTTCCTCGGCAAGTAGCGCAGCCTCTTCCAGAAGATTTTCCCGAGTTGTTAGGCCCTCCAATGCCTTTGTGTTGATTGTAGGCTCAGGTAAAAATTCCAACTCATCCGCATCCGGCTCCTGGGGCCACACTAAGAGAGGCGTAAGGAATGCGCCTTCCCATCCATTTCGAGCACGAACGTGGCGAATTAGCACAGGAAACCCGAGCCAGAGCGCTTTCTTTCGTGTATCTCGTTTCTGCCGACCAATCAACTTTCTTAAATCTTCAGACGCCATAGAAAGTTGACCACCATCGAGCGGCCAATGTTCTAATTCGGCATAATCCAAATCATATCGAGACTCTGCAAATACCTGGATGCCACTATCGTCATCTTGTGAGACACAGTCCAAATAGTATCGAAATAAATTTGCGTATAAATTTTGTGAGCTCCCTGAGGAATTATCCAATGTCGGAACTCCACCCCCAGCCAAGGACCATCTGTAGTCTCTCGACTGCTTCACCTTGTCTCGTAGCTCTCCATAAAGCAAGTGATTAACAGTTGAACGGTCAGCTCCAAGAGCTACCGCAATTTGAATGGCTTTTGACGAGCCATTTTTACGAATGTGTTCTAAAATTTTCCCTGCAAGATCATCGGATGGCACGAAACACTCCTCTGAGCAGCACATCATGGAGTAATACTATTTGGCCCGGAATTCGATGCAATTCTATAAGAACAGCTCGGATTTGGAGCTATGCGCTCCCGTCCAAGCGTCACCAGCTATTGCAACATCAAGTACCAGGGCAATATCATCCCCTGAATCACGATAACTGCATTGAAATAGGTACGTTCTTGCATCAAAATCCGGACAATGTGTGTCGAGCAATGGGCGTAGAGGCTGAATCGCTTGGCCACTTCTGCGAAGCATCCCGCTGTCATATCATTTTGAACGTATGAATCCCCCCTCACCTCCACTGGTTTGGCCCCCCTTGCTTGAGCTCCCTCCGACCAACATGCTGGTTGCTTACCTAGACTTGAACCATTGGATAGGGCTGGCTCAAGCCTCAGTGGGACACCCTAAGGGGGAGGCCCACAATGAAGTGCTTCAGGCATGTCGCACTGCGCGTTTCGCAGGCCATGTCATGTTTGTCTTGTCAGCAACGATCTATGCTGAAATGCAGAAAATCAAAGACCCTATGCAGCGCCTTCGGCTTGCTGAAGTGATGGAGGAGCTAACCGGCTTCGACACTCTTGTGAGTCGAGTTGTGGTGATGGAGCTGGAATTTTCCGCATTACTGGATCCTGTAGCCAAGCTCCCAAACCCGCTCTCGAGAGTGAATCTGATAGGCCGCGGTGTCAGGCACGCTTTCGGACTCAGGAGTGGATTCACCATCATTGGACCATCGGGGGATGAAACCGAGAGCTTTCGACAGCACTATGGAGCTGAAGCATTCGATGTGTTTGCATCCAATGCGATGTTAGACATGGAGCGCTCTATCCTGCGAGGCCCCGTAGGCAAGAATGACGAGGCTGCTCTACGAGCATTTGGCTGGAATCCCGAGAGTCCTGCTTCAGTCGCTGAAAGTCGGGCAGAACAAGAACGCGAGTTCAAAAGGATACTGGATGCAGATACAAAGTGGCGGAGGGGACGTTTGCATGACGCCATTTCAGCTCGCGAGCTCATTATCGAGTTTGAAAACATCCGCCCCCGAGCGCTCGAAGAACGTGGCCTTGTTCTAACGGACATAGTGTGGGACCAAAAATCAGGCCGTCGTCTCGTGCATTCAATGCCAAGCACCGAAGTATCCATCGAACTCAAAGCAGCCTGGCATAGAAACGGCCAGAGAGATTGGGCCGTCAACGATATATACGACATCGACGCCCTCGCATTGGCGACGCCCTACTGTGATGTCGTAGTGACAGAGAAAGCATGCCACCATATCTTGAGCACTGCTGGACTGCCTGAGCGAATGGGCACAACTCTCCTTCATCGTCTATCTGACCTTCCAAACGTCTTGAGTGACAGGAAGCCCAAACGCCAGCCATTCACACGCGACACAGAGACATAATTTCGGCTACGTTCTGAGAATATGCTTCTTGGTGGGAGAATTGTATCGGAGCTAGCGAATGAGTGAATCCTAGACTCCCGCAAAAATTGACGTGAAGATGGCGTCAAATTCGGAAACCGGCGCCCCATCCACTCCAGCTACCTGTTCACACAGACCTCGTACAGCCTCAGGGGTTGTGATTTGTGCGCAAAAGGACTGTGCACGGGACGGTTTATCTGAGCCGGTAGCCTCTGTCGGATAATATGCTTCGATAGCGCCCTTTTCCAAAACAAATACCCCTGATTTTCGTAACTCATGAAGAAGAGCACGTTTCTTCTCGATGATGGTTGTCCTTGTGATGTCCCCCAAAACTTCAAGGCGCGGTTTGCTTCGCTCAGCTAGAAAAAGCTGATCGAGAAGGTCAGCCTGTTTCGCGACATCCGCCTGCTGCCGTGCTGCGGACAATTGTTGGTATAGAGTCTTGGCTCGTTCGCGCTGAATCTCCTCCCTAAGTAAAGCCGGTGAAGGGTTTGGCAAAGCATTCTCGTCGTCAATGACCTGATCCACTAACTGAAGAAGTTCACTCTGAAGAGCTTTAGCCTGCTCAGTCGGAAGCACCTTGTCGAAGTCTCTGATGAGGATGTCAAGATCCGCAATCATTGCGACGTCAACGTCGAACAGCTTAAAGAACTCCTGATAGCGTTTGAAGCTACCTTTTCCCGAAATCTTAATGAGACTGATTGACGTTGTTCGGAAGTCCCATGAAGTATTTAGTATCCTTGCGATATGTGGCAGCGCAATCAGTTCGCTGTCTCCCTCTACAAGAATGATCTTCTTAGAAAAGAATGCGAAATTGCTGCTCTCAAAGGAAATCAGTTGAAATTTATCCTTCTCACTTACATCCGTGAGGTTGATAGGACGGCAACTCCCTGTTGGTTTAGATTGGCCAGTGAGTTGATGCTTAATGATCTTGATGAAGGTTTTTGTCGAGTCCGCAGAGAAAAATAGCGGCGAATGAGTTGTCACCACGACTTGATGCTTCTGCGCAATAAGTGACAACGCATCATATAAAATATTCTGCGCTCTTGGATGAAGATAGAGTTCTGGTTCTTCGAATAGGAAGAGGAATTTCTCCCTGGTCGGTTTCTTTGCTTCTGCTTCGCGTCGCCACGTTGAGTCTTGCGAGAGCTGAACATAGCTCCGCAGAATACTAAATGTTATCGCTCTCTTAAAGCCATCCCCCTTCTGATCAACCGAGCCGCGCACTCCATCGTCCGCAACAATATTCGCGCTAGACAGGACTGTTTTTATCTCTGGAGGAGGGATCTGGAGTTCGATTGAGACATTGCGGAAGGTTTCTTGCAGATTTTGTTGAATAGTTGATTCAATGGCCTTAACTTTTTCCATCCTATCGTCGATCACATTGCCAGCATCATCTGTGATCCGGTTTAATTTCTTGCGAAGACTTTCAAAGGTTTCAGCGGCATCTTTCAGGTCATTCTCGATGACATCGAGGAGGATGTTGAGCAATTTTCCGAAAGATGCACTCTCCTTTGTTTTAAGTTCATCAGATAAATCCTTAACCGCTGGAATATAGACAGGCTCCGGAAGAATTGACCGAATGCTATTATCTATGCCGGTTGGAAGATCAATATCCTTGAGCTCAAGGTCGTCTGCCGGCATTTTGTCAATATATGATTGGATGAAATCTTTTGCCGCTTTTTGCGTTGTGATTCCTGCAGGCGCTTCCGCACCTAGTGTTTCAGGATAAAAGGCAGCGAGCGTCTCAACTAATTCCTTACCTTTTTTCCCTTTGAAAGCATCATCTATCCTTTCGCTATCGAACTTAGCATCCTTCGGCACCATTGTGACAACTCTCAATTTCGAGGTACCGTCTTGCACATAGCGTCGAGCGAGAGTGACAGCTCCATTTACTATGTACGGCGAAAGCTTTGTGCGATGTTCTTCCGTCAGCTTGCCAAGAACTTCGTCTGTCAGTCCTTCTATGGAGACAGTTATCAAGATGTCTCTGTCGGAGTCATAGAATTCCGATTTCGATAGCTTTGTCCCATTGATAAACAGAACTAGCGCTTGAAGGAGAGATGATTTGCCGGCATTATTTTCGCCAACGACACAGACAAAATCAGACAAAGGGCAATTTGTGTCCAGCAGGCCCTTGTAGTTGTTTATGGAAACTTTGGTAAGAAGCATCCCTGTTCGATCCCCACTTATCCATAATTAGGCTAGACGCTTGAACCATAGAGGCGCGCACTCCTGCGCGGATCAAACGGTTTGCCATGATGAGCCCGATACTTGACTCAGCATTATAGACTGATCTGCTATTCTGCGTGTCTATTCCAAGGAACCCAATGTTACGCTACGAATTTGATCGCCTCGGCTGGCTCAATTTTGAATGGCTTGTGCAGACTTGGCTCAAGGCTGAGTTCGGATTCAATGTTGAATCATGGGGCGGAAACCGAGATCAAGGGCGGGATGCATATTCAGCAGGTACGGTCACGAATCGATCCGGTAATTCCAAGTACTCAGGTCCGGTAGTATTCCAGGCTAAATTTGTAGAACAAGCAAATGCGGCTGGTTCAAATTACAGACCTGCTCTACTCAAGGCGTGTGCGGCAGAAGCCAAGGCAGTACAAACGCGTGTTCGGCAAGGAGTTTGGATACAGCCTAAGAGCTATGTCCTGCTAACTAACTGTCCGGTTACAGTCTCTGACCGTTCCGATGTCGCATCCATTCTGACATCCGAGTATTCCGGTGACGTAACCGTTCTTGGCGCGCAGGACATTTCTGATGCGATTGATTTACGACCAGAAATAGCACGTTCTTACCCTCAGATTCTTTCCTACCGGAACTTGATCGACCTGATTCAGCAGTTTCAGGGAAAGGAGGTCATAGAGCGTAGCACTGCTGCACTGGAAAACGCAAAAGATCTTCTCTCCGTATTTGTACCAACGAGTGCGTACGACCGTGCATGGAACATTCTTCGGCAAAAGCATTTTGTCGTGCTTTCAGGGCCCCCCGAGATGGGGAAGACTGCGATAGGGTGGATGATTGCCATGTCGCAAATTGCAAATGGCTGGCAAGTGATCGAGTGCCTTGCTCCAGATGACTTTTTCAAGATGTACGATTCAAAATCGCAACAACTCTTTATAGCCGACGACGCATTTGGAAGAACAGAATATGACACAAGTCGCGGACGATCATGGGAAGCTAGCCTAGCTAAAGTTTTGCAACGAATCAATAAGGACCATCTCCTTGTTTGGACGAGTAGAAAACATATCCTAGAGCGTGCAATGCACGAGATTGACCCGCCAGGTGGAGGGGCAGATAAATTTCCTACTCCCGGCGAGGTACTCGTCCAGGCCGATAAACTTTCAACTAAAGAGAAGGCGCTGATTTTATATCGTCATGCTGTTGCCGCTGACTTGAATGAATCCGCCAAGAATATCCTGAAGGGGAACCTAGAAACAGTCGTAACGAATTCCCATTTTACGCCCGAGCGGATTAGACGCTTCGTTCGCACTGAGCTGCCACGCCTTGAATCGGAACTCCTCCAGGGAAGTCTTCAGGAAGATAGCGTGGAAGCGTCAATTCAAAAGACAATTGGGTAGTTCACAGAAATGATGGAGAAGTCATTTCGTAAGCTCTCTGAAGAACAGAAATGGATACTTGTCTGCTTGCTAAATGAAAGCAGCACAAATACTCCCGACAGAATGGAGAAGAACTTTTCCAAAATTAGCCCGGTGAAAGGCACACGTCCCTTTGTAGAGCTCCTTGATGAGCTAGATGAAGCATTTATTAAAATTGCGGAGTCACATTCGATATTTTCTGGAGGGGTTCCTACGAAAACTATCGCATGGATCCATCCCAGCTATCGTGATCTTGTGATTGACTCTTTATCTCAGAACCCTCAAATGCGACTCCACTATCTGAAGGAGGGGGGCATAGCCGCAATTGCACTTGCGCTTTCTAAGGAAGGCGGGGCATCTGGCCAGAGGACCTTTCCTTTGATGCTCGATGACAAGAGCTGGGAATTGCTGGAGGAGAGTTGCAAGTCGCAAATCAATTTAGCTGGGCCTGTTCAAGAAAGGGCCATCCTTGCGATCTTCAATGGCGCAATATCCGGTAATCCGCCAAAACTGGACAAAGTAAAACTGCTGGCGAACGTTGTTTGCGAAACATTGCGCCAGAAGTGGGATGATGCAGAAGCGGCAATTGCTACGGAAGAGCTTGAGCAATACTATCAACTTGCCGAGATGGCGGAAAAATACGTGCCATCACCAGATTTATCGGCTACATGGGACCAGAAATGGGATCCAGTTCGAGACATCGTTTATGACGAAAACACGACCGCATTTGTTTCTCCAGAAGAGCTTAAAGAGTGGTCAGAGCTCTGCCAGTTGATTCAGAAAAACGAACCCCGCTTCCTTCGACGCATTGGCGCTCCCTTAGTGCTGACTGATGCAATCGAGAAAATTTCCAATATCGCAAAGAATGATGGGAGTGACGACCCTGGATTTGATGAGGCAGACGAATATCGTAGCGAAGCAGAGCGCCTTAATGACATTTGCTCTGCGTTAGATGCGCTGCGGAGCGCATTCCCTGCTTTTGATGACGAGCTTGCAGACGCTATGAATGCTCTCCGATCAAATTCTACTGCTCTAACAGATCGTGCGGCTGAATTGGAGCCTCCAGGAGAAGACTGGGATGACTACAGCCGCGGATCGGACATTGAGGTGTTTGACATCAATGAGCTTTTTCGAGATCTGTGATCATGTATGTTAGCCGACGTTCTCCGGCCTTTGTGACATGCAAGCAGGAGATTTTTTACAATGCTCAGTCCAGCTTTTGTTTCGATCATTGTTGCCCTCTCAAGTTCTTCTGTTGCCATTGTTCTTGCTGTAGCGAACGTCTATGAACGTTACTATCGTGAACGACAGCAGACTTTGATTCACGCCCTCGAATACCTAACGGGAGGTTCTCAAAAACGAAATGTCGGCATCGCACTTATTGAGGGTCTTTGGTATAAAGGCCATCCTAACCATCGTGCCATTATTCCGGCCCTTACAAATCAAGCTGTTTACCTGTTATTAGAGGCTGAGAGTAAGGGGCGTCATCAATTTCACAGTTGGGTCAGGATTATGAACTTGATCCTTCGCGTGCCTCCGGAACCGATCTTTCGAGATTTTTATATCGATTTAATAGAGGCACTTGATAGGCGCGCAGAAGCCAACGATGAGGTATCTACTGGCCTTGACATATCCAGTTCTACTGCTCACTTGTGGGCGAACAAGATGCGCGAACATGCCGGGATAAATTAGAAAGCTATCACGAAATGAACTCTTAGAACCCTTGACGGCTCCTCTATCTAATACTAATTACCCAGCAGAATGTGCACTGTTAAACAGTGCTCCCAATAAGATACGGCCGGCCATCCGAATTTATGCCTCCAACGGCTCCGACTGCCGGACACCGAAATCGCGCTAGGAGGCTCTAGGAGCGATTTGTAGAGAGTGTGCCGAGGGACAGTACCTGTTTTTCTAAATTGAGAGAAGAAAAGTAGGCCAGAACGGACTTAAATTCCCGGAACAATATGTCAATTTATGGTGCGAATGGAAACAATATGACAGTTTATGGTCTATTTTCCGGTCACATGAAACTCGGGGTAATCATATTGCGATTGAAAACAAATGAGTTGCATATACCTCGCGCCAGCTTATGGTTCCAATTTTGCGCCAAGATATGCGCTACGCTTCACATGTGAAAAATACGGCATAGTTCGGCTAAATGGCCGAACTATGCCGTATCAGTTCCGATTTCTGGCTACCGCACTGATTCCGGGAAATTGAACCTCTCTCGATCTCCATCTCTGTTTCCTCTTCCTCTCCGGTGACGCCCGGTGTTGATCTAAATATTTTTGATTAAATTTGCCATAAATGATCATTTCATCACGAGACCGATTATTTTTGCGTGGGAAATTTCTGCTTGCAAGTTGAGATTTTCTGTATTAGTGTTCCTTTCGGTCGTAAATGATCACTTTACATAGTCTTAAATAAAGGCAACTGGTTCCAGGGAAAGCAGCTGCCTCTATACCTGTAGCTCTCCTCAGAAAGCGTGTGCTTTTTTGCTGCGTTGCAAAAAACCAAGGAGGGTAACATGCCTGCTTCGTGTACATGCAAGAACCTGCGTCTACCGTTCGCTTTATCCACCCGCAGAGCCGTCGCTATGGTTGTCATCCTGATGGCGATGCTCAGCAGAAGCGCTTCCGCACAGACCTTTTTCAGTCCGTACAAGGACGTAACCATCAATGCAAACTGGAACACCGGAGAACAGCAATCGGCAGTAACGGGAACCGCTGAGGCGGTGACCAGCGCTATGCCGGCCAACAACTCGACGTTGACCTGGGCATTTGCCACTGGCACTTGCGGCTCGGAAAACTGGGGCGGTATCACGCCGGCCATGGAAGCTACAAACGCTCAGAATTTCGTGAATGCCGGCAAGTATTACATCCTCAGTACAGGCGGCGCGAATGGCACATTTGATTGCCCCAGTAACTCGGGGATGCTCTCGTTTATCCAGACCTACTACTCAGCCAACATGCTGGGAGTTGACTATGACATTGAGGGTGGTCAGACGCAGGCGATTATTGACGACCTGATTAACTCCACAATCTACGCCGAACAGCAGTATCCCAACATGCGCTTCAGCTTCACCCTGCAGTCACTGGGTGCCGCAACAACCGGGTCGAATCTGAATAGCCTGGGCGACACGGTGATGTCGGAGATCAGCCGTCTGGGTCTGGGCGGCAATTACTATATCGACCTGATGGCGTTTGACTATGGGTCAGTCAGCCCCAGCAACTGCGTCGTCTCGAATGGAGTCTGCGACATGGCCCAATCCGCGATTGCAGCCGCAGAGTCCTTGCACTCGAATTATGGCACCCCGTACAGCCACATCGAACTCTGCCTGATGATCGGACAGGCCGATGCCGGGGCGAGTGAGACCTTGTCGCTGGCGAATGTGGATACGATTGCAACCTGGGCGAAGAGCGTCGGCCTGGGCGGAATCCATTTCTGGTCATTCGACCGCGATCAACCGAGCGCCAGCAGCTCTTCGACCAGCGATGGAACATCGAATCCGGCGCTGGCATACAACAACAAATTCACCTCTGACCTAGGCAGTTGCACCGGCCCGGGCGGCTCATGCGGTTCGACGCCGCCCAGCCAGCCGTCATTCACCCTGTCCGCTTCGCCCAGCAGCCTGTCCTTTGCGCAAGGCGGATCGGGCTCAACCACGATCACGGTAAACAGCCTCAACGGCTTTGATTCCGCCGTAACGTTGAGTGCCTCCGGGCTGCCTTCGGGAGTGACAGCATCGTTCTCTCCCAGCGCGGTAACTCCCTCATCTGACGGCAGCGCTACCGCAACGCTGACACTGGCGGCTAGCAGCACGGCGGCAACCGGCTCAGCAAATTTGACCATCACCGGCACCGGCGGCGGCTTGACTGAAACCACCGCAACCGCATTAACCGTCACTTCGACTGGCGGCAGCGGCGGATCCGGATCGGTTACGCTGGGTCCGTCGAGCTACAACTTCGGCAGTACAGCGGTTGGCACGGGTACAGCCTGGGTCACCTTTACATTGACCAATAGCGGCAGTTCCGCCGTGAGCATCAGCAACGTCGCCGTCAGTGGTCCGTTTGTCGTTTACAGCAACTGCGGATCGTCGGTCGCGGCCAGCAGCTCTTGCCCAATCTACGTGTACTTCTACCCGACTGCGGCAGGTTCGTTCACCGGCTCGCTGACGGTAAACGACAACGCCTCAAACAGTCCGCAAACCGTCTCTCTAAGCGGCACTGGATCTTAGGCAACAAGTCGACGCCACGCCGGTGGCCTGCGCTGGAAATCCGAGCGCAGGCTGCCGACGTCGTTGCCTTCATCCACCAATGAATCGAAATCAATAACTTACAAAAGCAGATTTTTCAGTTCAGATATGCTTTTGTGCACGGCACACCCGTCCCATGGTTCAACAAAGTGCCATTTCGAGTTCCAGCTTTTTGAAGGAGTATTTTGGCGCGATTCAGCATTTGTCAGCTCCAGACCTGGGAAGGGCTTGGCAAGGCATTCATTTCAATTAGATAGATATGTAGAGCACCTGTAGAGTACCTGCTTCCACCTTCCATAAGTACCAAGCGCGAGCATATCCCTTATCGCTGTCCTGGACATTGCTGTCCGGAAATATTCGAAACGTCAAACATCGGCGTGCGCAGGTAATTGAATTTCCCCCAGCCCTTCGACTCTTCATGGGAATGGCAGAGGTGTTCCGCGCTGATTGGCGTAATGAAGGCGTTTAGAGACACTTTGCCAAATACCAATGCAACAGCACGGAACCGCCGAACGACATGGGACAACATTGTCGCAGATGGGCTCACGCTAAAAATGGCGCAGAGAGCGAATGTGTCCGGTTGTGGAATGTGAACGATTTAAGGAGGCAGTGAATGAGAATACCTGGGCACCGAGGTCCGCATAAGCGCTCCTGGGCATACTGGACACGGCACATGCTTGGTGCCATAGCTATCGCGGTTTTCAGTCTGGTGGCCTCAGGGCAAACAGGACTGGGGACAATCACCGGCCGTATCACTGATCCATCAGGAGCGGTGATTGCGAATGTCTCGGTCACCGCAACGAACACAGAGACAGGACTGCAGACAAAAGCAGTGTCGGATCCCGCCGGCTATTACGAACTCCTGCGGCTGCAGCCCGGGAGATACACCATTGAAGCACAAGGAGCGAGCTTCAAGCAGCTGATTCGACAAGGAATTGTCGTGCAAGTTGAGGATCGCCTTGGAATTGATCTTCGGATGGAAATCGGGGGAGCTTCGGAATCTGTAACTGTAAATGCGGATGCCCCGCTCCTGCGCACTGAGGATCCACAAACAGGAGAAGTCATTGACTATCAGATGATCCAGAACGTCCCGCAGTATAACCGCGATCCTCTGCAGCTATTAACCCTTTCCGGCAATGTGCAGGGAAGCGGAGTGGAAGCGAGCGGGGGGAGTGGCAGCGATACCCGCATCAATGGCGGCCGCACCAGCTCCATTGACTACTTGGTCGACGGCGTCACCGTGGTTACGGGGCAGGGGCATAGCGTCAATGGCGAGACCCCCGGAATGGATGATGTCGAACAGTTCAAGGTCATCACGAACGGAGCCAGTGCAGACATTGGGCGGGTGTCCGGAGGTATCGTCACACTCTCAACAAAGGCCGGGACCAACACATTTCACGGTCAGGTCTATGAGTATTACAAAAATGCAGCCCTGGATGACAGTGGATGGTCGCAGAAGGCACTCGGCGGAACTAAATCTCCTTATCACAACTTCGATACAGGCTTTACGTTTGGTGGCCCAGTGCTTATTCCACATTTCTACAACGGGCACAGCAAAACCTTCTTCTTTGTCGCTTACGAGGGAGTGAGGTATTACCAGTCTGGACAGCTCTACAACTCGAATGTTCCAACGGATGCGGAACGTTCTGGAGATTTCAGTAATCTCTTCATGACCGACTCGAATGGAAACAGGTTGACTCCAACGATGTACGAGCCTTGCTTTCAGCCGAGCTTTTGCAGCGCATCTCCCGTTCTGGTTCCTCCCGGACAACCCAACTCGGGCAGTATGGCAATCCAGAAATACAATCTCCTGGGCGGCGATGGAATGCATGTGCCTGCGGGCCTCATTACCCCTCTAAGCGCAACGATCCTTAAGTACCAGCCTGAGCCAAACCACGCTCCAATTGCAGGAACGAGTGATGCGGGGAACTATGTCGGCGCCCAGACATCGAACAACTTGTCTGATGTGTGGTCGATTCGCATTGATCACCAAATCAATGACAACGACCGCATCTTCGGTCGCTTTACGCATACTTATACTCACGCAGCACAAACCGCCTGGGCCGGCCCACTGAATCCGGCGCCGAGCGGCGGTACTCCGGGTGGCTGGGGTTTGACGCTCAATTATGACCAGGTATTGAGTCCAACCCTCTCGTTCAGTGTTGTTCTTGGTGGATACTATAGCCCCAGCTTCTTTGGAACTTCACTGCCTGCAGATATCAATAGCTCTAGCTGGGGCTTTGATTCGGTTTCCTCTCAATATCTGGCTGGGAATCTACCTTGGATTCCGGTTGACTTCATGTATACAGCCGCATCGCAAAACATGCCTTTTGCGAATAGCGCTTCAAAAACTACGACGAACTCAACGAGTGGAGTTCTGGGTGGCTCGTTCACTAAGCTGCTGAATAAACACTTACTTCAATTTGGCGCAGAAACCCGCCGGTTCTATGATGACTCTTCAAAGTCTTCTGGCGGCAATGCTTTCTTTATGGGCGATCCCGTTACGCAATACTCCTATGATGCTGGCTTTTGGTCGGCCTATAGCGGCGTCAATGGATTGGGACCGTTCCTGATGGGACTGAACGACTTGATGAACGTTTCCGGCGCCTTCAACCGCGATCTTGCGCAGAATTACTATGCCTCCTACATTCAGGACACCTATAAACTTTCTCCGCGTCTGACGCTTGATCTTGGGCTTCGCTGGGATATGGAATCGCCCACGACCGAACGTAACGATAAGCTCTTTATCTGGGACCCACAAGCTCCTTCGCAGTTCACCATCAATTCAGGGTGGACCTGGAACGATGCATTATCGCAGGCGGGCATTGATCCAAGTACGGTCCAGACGCCGGATTGGGTAAGCAGTGGATTTCCTAAGGGCATGATTCGGCTGACAAATACACCGGAGCATCCTTCACGCCTGGCAACGGGTTACCATCCGTGGCAATTCGCACCTCGTCTTGGTTTCGCCTACAAGCTGAATGAGAAAACAGTGGTTCGCGGCTTTGGTGGAATCATGTATCTGCCGACCACAGGAGACCCCAGTGGGTTCGGTTCCGTACCAGCGGTCCAGGTCACAGGCGGTGCTTCAAATTCCTGGCACCAAAACAATTTTGGTGTCAATCCCGAGCTTGCCAACTGGCAAACCCCGTACACTCCCGGACAAGTAACAACGTACACACGCAGCAATCAACTCGCCAACTTCCAATCGACCGGCGGCATCGGGGCCGGCGGCGTGATCAATACGACACATATGCCTCATGAATATGATTTGAGTTTCGGCATACAACGCGAGTTGGGACACAATTTCGTGGCTGAAGTAAGTTACTCAGGAAATGTCAGTCACAGTCTTCTTGCCGCAGACTTAATCAGTCACTTCCCAAAGAATCTCTTCGTATCTCAAAACCAGTCGCTGTACACAACCAAAGTGACATCGCCGACTGCGGGGCAAACCAACAGCGATGCAGTTGCAGGGCCAACCCAACTGCTGGGAATTCTCGAATATCCGTACCCCTACTTCGCAACGGTGCAGGTCACCGGAAGGAATATTGGACGCGCCAATTATGAAAGCCTGAACCTGAGGTTGGAGCGCCGCTTCACGAACGGGCTTCAACTCCTTGTGAACTATTCCTTCGCAAAGTTGATGGACAACGTGGGAGGTCCAGAAAGCGACGCTTCAACCGGAATCAACGTCGGCGACAGTGCCTCCGTGGGAACGCGTCCTGTCCAATCCGTCAATACCGTTCGCGACGCATATGGTCTCAGCCCGCTTGATGAGAAGCACCGCATCAGTGCGTTCTATCTGTATCAGCTGCCATTCGGACGAGGCAGGAAATGGCTTGGATCTCCCCAAGGCATTGGCGGGCACCTGCTGGACGGCGCTATCGGAGGATGGGAGTTCTCTGGCACTGTAGGTTATCGCTCCGGACGGCCAATCGTCTTTACTGATACCAGTGTGAATATCAACAATAATATCCGTGTGGAAGATACGTTTGGAAGTTGCGCATATACCGGTTGTCAAAATCTGATCACTTCCCATTTCGGCGGCGGCAAATCGGTCCTCGTATCTCCCGGCGGCGCACTAGGCTCGGGCACACTACCGGCATTCAACTCCAGCGCATTCGTGCACGCGCAGCCTTTCACATATGGCAGCTTGCCGGCAGTGTATGGCGGTTTCAGAAATCCGGGAGACTTCACCTCAGATATGTCCTTGATGAAGAAGTTTCCAATATGGAGTGCGGATGGTAACCGATACCTTCAATTCCGGGCTGAAGCCGCAAATGCCTTTAATATAGCTGGTCTGGGATCGTACAACACGATCTTTGGATCTCAAGATTTCGGCACGATTACGAGTGTTGCGAACGCGGAGCGTCATATCCAAATGTCAGCAAGATTTGTTTTCTGAAGCCGGGATAATAGGCCAAAGTCTGAACATGGTGGCGCACCCCGGTGTAGCGCCACCACGATTTATTAAGGAAAAGCTCGAACATCTTCCCTACCAAAAATAAGACGCCACGATCGTTGGAGGACTGGGAGTATTGCCAAGGATTGTCATGTGAAGCACAAACTGAAAGTTCTGCCCATGCCAACCAGGCGGGGCCTCTTTTAGCGCGTTTCTAAGCAGGTCAGGGTTCGTTACGAAATCCGCGGCGCCTTCCGTGCCGTAGTTCGTAACTCCCGCAAGCGAGATCGTCGGTTGTCCGGTCTCCGGGCTCAAGAACCCAGAAACAAGAGCATAATCATCCACTGACTTCCAATCCGCGGTTTGCGCCACGGGTTTCCAGCTTACCTGTGGCTTTGAGTAGTCCTTGATGGTAAGTTTTGGCTCGTCAAAAGCGAATCTGCCGCCGCCTTTTATTTGAGAACTCCACCGGTTCGAAAAAGCACCAATCAGAACCGCCGGAGAAGATCGAAGATCCTGCGGCGATGTGTCATTGCTGGCCAGCACGCGCCAGTTGGTACTCCGGCTGTCGAGCAACTTGATCACTTGTGCCATGGCATACGCGTCTCCGACTCCTACAAACGCATCGGTCAGGCGAACAAACGAGTCCTTGGCATTGGGTGTGGAATCCGGAAATCGTATCCATGCCTCGGGTTCCGCTATACACACCAGAACCGTCTTTTTTGTATTGAGAAGAGGTGACCAGATCTTCAAGATTGGGTCATTGGATGAACGAGTGAAGCGCATCGTTAGTGCCGCCCCTAAAGCAACAAGAACTACGGCACACACAACCAACACATTTCGTTTGGACAAACGCTGTTGAACGCCCCCGTCTCGATGCAACCGTTCTGAGGAGGGCTCGGCAACTTCAGAGATGGCGCCAGCGCCAGGATTCTCTTCTTTTGGACCGCCCTCCAATTGATTCGGCGCCTCGATCGACAGCGGGAGGGTGTCAGGAATTGCAACGAGCGGCGTTTGCTCTTCCTGCCAGTGAAAAGTTACCGCATAGGAGCCGGATGGAATCTCGATTACCAGGTTTTCCTTGGTTCCAAACTTGTTGTAGTACTGCGCCAATCGCTTCCTGACATCACTGGCCGCTGTCCGCACTACATTGTCTTGGGAAGGGTCATAGCTGCTTCCGCGATTGAACAACTCGAAACCAATAACTCGCTCTTTCAGGTCTTCAGCTTTGCAGCCACTCAGAACGTGTTCTACGGAGTACTGCAGAAGTCTCGAGCATCGCGGGCTGTTTCGGAAGAACTCGCTTTCGAGAATATTCGTCAGATGTGCTCGAACCAACTCCGAACGTTTGTTCTGCAAAGGGACCTGGGCCAGTGTAGTCATCTTCCCCTTCCCCTCCTCACTTTAGTGGATCGGACGGCAAGCCCCTCCGGCAGAGCGTGGTCAGGCTCAGATTGCCAGGAGCCGGGTATGCCGCAATCCTTCGCAGCGCACACTCGGCAGTGTTGAGCAATGGCGCGCTCGCGAAGAAGGTCTACAAGAGACGATAGCTTGCCAGCACTCCAATAGTCCAAAGAATAGATATTAGTCTATTCGCTTCAATCGGATAGGTCTGTCGAGCACCTGTAGAGTACCTGCTTCCACCTTCAGAAACCGTTGAGCCTCAGGGTATCTCTTATTGCGGCTTAGGACAATGTTGCCCTGAGCATGCTCAAAATTCCAAATCTGTGCGCAGAGGTAATCGAATCATCTACAGCGTCTTAATTCTCTCCATGAGTATCGGACTGTTGAGGAGACAAAATTGCCGTGTTTACCGGTATGGAGGATCATGCAACGACGAGAATTCTTGAAAAATAGTGGAGGGGCAGTTGGAGCATTCGCGCTTGGGAGTAGATCGGCGAAAGCGGTGCCGCCTGGTACAACTTCTGCGTTGCATCGAGAAAAATCGACATCAGGTTTAGATCTTGGCCGCCATCGATTCGGAATCAACTACGTGCCCTCAAAAGATTGGTGGTTCTGCTGGAATAGCTGGGATCAAAATTCCATCGAGCGCGATCTGGATGCCATTGCAGGTTTAGGGGCTGATCATCTCAGGATTCAATTGATATGGCCATACTTTCAACCGAATCCACGCTGGGTGAGTCCGGTGCATCTGGAGAGGCTGAATACATTACTTGTGGCCATGGGCCAGAGGAATCTCGACGCCTTAGTTACGGTGTTTACTGGTCAACTAAGCGGCTGGTTATTTGTTCCTCCGTTTAACGCACCAGGGGATAAGTTCTTTTCCGATGAGAACGTGTGGCAAGCACAGAAAACGCTGATCCAATCGCTCGTGAAGGTTGTGCGATCGCACCGCAATTTCATCGGGTTTGATCTGGGCAATGAATTGAATACCTGCTGGAGCGCGCCCTGCTCAATCGGGGATGCATGGATGAAAAAGATATTCGCGTTGATCGATTCGGCATTGCCGGGTCGCATCAACATCAATGGTGTCGATCAGGCCCCTTGGTTTGAAGAGACCACATTTTCGCCGCAAGCTCTAATCGAAAATCAAAAGATATCGGTCATGCATTGCTATCCCTATTGGACCGGCGCCCTCAAGTTCGGCGGTGCGATGGACCCTCCTAGTGTTCGCTTGATGGCTGCAATGGCGACGCTTATTCGATCTTATGCTGGACATCCTGCCTTACCAATCTGGGCCGGTGAATTCAATACGTGCATCAAGTCTCTGACCGATAAGCAACAGGCGCAATGGCTTGAACGGTCGGTTGTTGCAGCCATGGAAGCCGGGGTGAGCTGGTTCACCTACTGGGATAGTCACGACGTTGATCCTAAGCTGGCCTTCAATCCGGTTGAGTACACACTTGGACTTTTAACAAACAATGGCGAAATGAAAGAGCAGGGACGCGTGTTCAAGGAACTCGCCAGGACATACAGCGGGAAGCAGGTAAAGTTCCCCTCAGGCTCTCTTCCTCCACCTCCAGCAAAACGAAATAGCGATGCAGTCTGGCGATGGATGCTCGATTGGATGGAATCGAATGGAGTGCCTTCTTAAGCGCAGCAGCAAACTCGCTTGCCAGTAGTTCTTTAGCGTGCGCAAATCAAATCAAAATTTCAGAAATGGATAAATGACGTGGCTCAAAAGCGCATTTTGCGGATTGTAAAAAGTGTTTTGAAAATTTCTGTGGCAATACTGACAGTTGCCTCTCAAACGGCAAACGCACAGGTTCAACTTGCCAAAATCTTCAGCGATCATATGGTCCTGCAACGGCGGTTGCCTATCCATGTCTGGGGCTGGGCTGGGGCTCGAGAAGCAGTTCAGGTCAAATTCCGTGGAGAAACCCAATCCACAACCGCAGACGAGACCGGGCAATGGAACGTCTTTTTCCACCCCGGTGAAGCTGGCGGGCCATTCACCCTTGAAATATCCGGTTCAAATTCGATTCGTCTCAATGACATTCTGGTTGGGGATGTCTGGATAGCTTCAGGCCAGTCGAACATGGCGATGCCTGTTAGTGGCTGGGGCGTATCCATGCCAATCAAAGATTCTTCGAAAGAAATTGCCGCCGCAAACTATCCAACATTACGCTTCTTGACTCTTGCAGAAACTCCTTCCACATATCCTCTCGATGACGCCGTGACAACCAGCCCTTGGCAGGAATGCAATCCAAACACAGTCGGCGCTTTCTCAGCAGTAGCCTATTTCTTTGCGCGGGACTTGCAGAATAGCGAGAAGATTCCTATCGGCATTATCGTGACCTCCTGGGGCGGAACCCCGATTGAATCCTGGACGAGTGTCCGGGCGCTTAGCCATGAACCATCATTGATCCCAGTTTTTGGTTTATCGGATACCCTCAACCGCAAACGTGCCTCTGATTTAAGGATTGTTGCGCGCGAGGCAAAGGAAGATGAAGCCTTGCGAGCCTCAGGGAAAGAGCCGCCGCCACGGCCCGACCGGCGCAATGTTCTGTCCTGGCAGCCAGGTGCATTGTTCAATGGAATGATCGCACCGCTGACTCCGTTATCCATCAAAGGGATCATTTGGTACCAGGGCGAATCAAATACCGACACTGATCGGGCACCGCTTTACGCCAAGGCATTAACAACCATGATCACTGACTGGCGCAGGGAATGGCGTGACCCCGATTTACCTTTCCTCTTTGTTCAGATTTCTTCGCTGGCACGACCGGAACCTTCATCATGGTCTGTAGTCCGTGAGGCGCAGAGGCACGCGCTTCAGTTGGCACACACTGCCATGGCTGTCAGCGCTGACGTTGGCGATCCGCACAACGTCCATCCTGCCAATAAGCAGGCCGTCGGAGCGCGGCTCGCATTGGCTGCGCGTGCAATCGCATATGACGAATCAATTGAATTCAGCGGTCCACTTTATCGCAATCAAGTTGCGGAGAACGGAAGAATCACCGTCCGGTTTGATCATGCAAATGGCCTTGGAGCAATCAATGGCCAGGTCATCGGATTTGAGGTGGCCGGCACTGACCGTAAATTCGTCAGTGCATCCGCAAGCATCCTCGACAATTCAGTTGTTGTAGAGAGTCCTATAGTCAAACAGCCTGTATACGTTCGATACGCATGGTCAGCAGCTCCACAGATGAGCCTTATTAATTCCGCCGGCTTGCCCGCCTCTCCATTCACATCAGAAGACGACTACGACAGGAAAGAGAACATGTCGAATTGAACTGCGCGAACCTACATTTTCAGAGCTAAGTTTGCACAACGAAACGTTAGCTCAAACAGATCACTCGCAACTGAAACGCGAAAGGAGTTCCAAATGGTCGATCGTGTCATATCCAAAGTAACCATCGCCTTAGCTTTAATGTGTGGACTTGTAACGTTGCCGGCAGCAGCAGCTGTTCCGGCCTGGGGAGTCAACGATCATCCCACAAACACTACGGACATGGTTCCCATTTTCCAGGTGCTTCAAGCACGTGGTATTACACAATACCGCGTCGATACAAACCTTACCGATGACACCAATTCCTATGAAGTCCCGATGTTTCAGAACATGGCCGCGCTCGCGAAAACATACGGTATAACGTTGAAACCCATTTTATTTACCGCGTTCACGTGGGGCGACCGAACCGATGGAGGAAAATATCCGGCGGGCGATAGCACTGCACTTTATCTGCAGGGGTTTTTCCGGACCTACAATTTTGTCAATGCACTCAAAAATGACATCAACGACTGGGAGATGGAAAATGAGCTCAATCTTCTAGTTCACGACGCAAATGGAAATCCTCTATGGGGCCAGGGATGGACAGCGAGCGAATTTAATACGCCTCTTATGAACGACTGGGCTTCAGTCTTGCAAGGCATGTCCGATGCCATTGATCTGATTAATTCGGAAAGCGGTCTGCACCTGCGCAGGACGCTGAACACGACGTCGACAATGTTTGGTTTTCTCGACTTCATGGCATCCAAAAACGTTAAGTTTGAGGTTATTTCCTATCATTATTATGAATATCTTGGCACAAATCCTCATGACTACTGGGGCGGAGTCAGACCAAACTTCGACTTGTTCCAACAGCTCGCCAGCTACAACAAGCCTGTTGTGTTCAATGAAGTAAATGCCGCGGAAATTTATGAATCAACGTATGAAAATGAGGCAGGTCAGCCTGTGACTGAGACCGGATTCAAAAGTCTCGACGCGACGCTGAATTATCTGAACACTCAGACTGCTGCGGACATTGAGTACGTTGGCATTTATGAGTTGCTTGACGAACCTTCCAAACAGCCTCCAGAAAACCGCTTTGGCCTGATGTATGACCTCAACACACCCAAGATACCGCTCTACCTTGTCTCTTATTTTGCCGGTGGAGCTCTGTCTTCAGCGGAAAGGCAAGATCTGGTAGATCGTGGGTTTATACAGTGAGCCCCACAGGCATTCGTGTCATTTCTGATCCCGGTTGCCTCGAGAGGTCGGATTCAATCAGATGCCCTTGAATCTATAGCGGGTAAGAGCGCCCAATCGTCAATATCCAACTGCTCAATCAGCAGTTGGATATTGGCGATGATGAGTCCTGATCAAAAAACACGGAGCTCCAACTGAATTGGCATTGCTGAAAATAAATAACTCACACCACGTTGATGCCAAGTTAGGCTTCTTGTTTTCGAGCTTCTGCTGCTGAGTGCATTCGCACCTACTCGTAAACCTCCCAGGGTTGGAATATGTGCTCAAAAGCCTCCATATTCACCCTGTCGCCTTGAAACTTAACGCCCTCCAACTTCAGGCGAGCTCGCTGCTCATGCGCTGCTGCCCCTTTCAACTTGATTTCCCCTCCTGCTCCCAGCACGCGATGCCACGGCAATTGATCCGGCGGATCCGTGCGCAAAAGCCGGGCCACTGCGCGGTGATAGCGAGGATAACCGGCAGCTGCTGCAACTCGGCCGTAGGTACTCACTCTTCCAGGCGGAATTGAAAAGATCATTTCGCGAAACGCATGATCGCGTTGCTCCTCCGCTCGTGCAGCATCTCGAAGCAGCCTCCGTTTCGCGCGTTCCCTGGAGAGCTGATCGATGGGAGCGTATTTTGTCAGAGCTTTTCTCTTGGATTTAGCAATAGAACTCATCTGCGATTCTCTTATGATCAGGTTAAACCGATGACAGCAAATTCTGGTGTTGCAAGAATAGCCAACTCCCCTGCGGGATTGGGCGTGGAAACAAAACGGCCCACCCTGCAGTGCTCGATAGGCCGTTTCTCATCTATATCATCCGTAGATAAATTAAAAATCCCACCTAAACCCTGCAATCGGAAACGCCGGCATCTGGAACACCTCCAACTGCGGCGAGTTGTGGAATTGCGCCACACATTGAGGGTCTGCGGAGCAGCGATCCAACCACACATAGTTAAAGAAATTCTTGCGGTCAAAAGCATTCTGCACACCCGCATAGAGATTGACCTTCCCGTGCCGCAGGCGGAAGCTGTGGTCAAACGAAATATCCATGCGGTTGTAAGCAGGCCCACGCAGCGCATTCACCTTGGCCAGGTCATAAATGCCACGCTGCTCCAAAATGGAGAGTGGAACGTTGTAAGGCGTATACGGACGGCCCGTCGTGTAGCTGTCGCGCACCGAGAGATTCCATTCATGCGGAAAATGCCATGTCAGCACGCTATTGGCTACCAGCGGCATGTCGTAATTGCCCGAGCGGTAAATCCCATCCAGCGCCGCATACATCGTGCGCGAATACGTAAGCGACGTAATCGTGGACAAGCGGTTCGAGAAGTGCCCGCTCAGCAATAGCTCTATGCCGCTCGATCTGCCGCGTCCCGCCGTCTTCAGCGGCAACCACACAATCTGGTCTCCCGGCTTGTAGACCATGTTGGCAAGCATCAGGCTCGGATACTCCGTGCTCACCGGCTCATCGCGATACAGCTTGCGATACGCCTCCGCGCTCAGCGTCAGTATGCTCGTGCGCCACAAATCCGCGCCGAAGGAAAGCTGATCCGCCTGTTCCGGCAGCAGGGATTCATTCTGCCTATAGCTCAGCATATCCATATACGCTGGCAACTGCGCCGAACGCCGGAAAGCTGCATGCACCGCCTGGTGCCGGCTAATGCGGAATCCAAGCCCTGCGTGCGGCTCCCACACATGAGTCCCCGGCATGCTGAACGTTTCCATGCGAAAGCCTGCGGAAGCTGTCCATCGCTGCCCCAGCGGCCCCGTCATCTCCACGTAGGTTCCCGTCTGCGTCTCCATCGGCGTCTGATGAAAGTTCACCGCATCCGTCCATGTGGGATTGGGGTTGTAAGGTGACTGCTGTCCCTGCGGCTGGCTCACCATGTAGTCCAGATTCACAATCTGCCCCGTCGCACCAGCGGACAGCATCCACTGATGAAAGTCGTGGCGCAGGTTGTAGCCCAGCGTCGTCAGGCTGTCCAGCGCATTCTGCTTGTACACGGAAGTCGTGTTGGACGGCGTACAACCATTCGTAGACATCCCGGCTGCATAGGCGCCATCCACCAGCTGATCCTGCTGTGCAATGTCCAGTTGCTGCATAGCATAGCTCGCCGAAAACTTTGACACCGTAGCTGGCCCGTGCGTATGCAGCCAAACCAAACCATTGGTCGAACGCAATCCACCGTACTGTGTATCAATCGTCAGCGACTCGCTCATATCCGCGGCGCACGGAGACACCGTGATTGTATCTCCTCCACTTAAGCTGAGAACGGAAATCTCGTCATTCTTGGTCGGCGACCACAGCAGCCGCGCCATGCCATTCGTGTAAATCGGCACGCCATCCAACCCTATGTCATCCGTCACAAGGTTGAACAAGCTCCGATCACCCGCCAACAGCAGACTCGACTTCTCGCCAACCGGCATGTTCCAGAACCCGCCAAGTCCCGAGATATTCAGACTCATTTCCCCTGACCGTCCCGACTCGGTCTGGTCTCGTGTCTCAATCTCAATCAGGGAGGACAACCTGCTCGAGTACTGCGTATCATAGGCGCCAGGCTGCAACTCCACTTTGCTGATGGAACTCGTATTGATCATGGGTGTAAAACCGCTGGGCGTACCTTCCACGGTGAAGTGGTTCACGTATGGAACCTCGAGCCCGTCTATAACATATAAATTCTCCGAAGGATGTCCGCCTCGCACCAGCACATCGTTCATTGAATCCGAGTTGCCCGCGCTCACCACGCCGGGCATCAACAGCAAATACCGCGAATAGTCCTGGTAGGCTCCGGCAGCAGATTGAATCTCATCGCGATAAGCTGCGCGTACCGGCGAAATGTTTTGATTGGCAAGATCGTCCGCATGTACCTCAATGCTGCTTTTCACAGGACTGATGACATTCGGTGGCTGCGGAACATCGCTGCCATCCTTTCCCGCATACGCTGCATTGTGATCACGTTCAGCCCGCGTTTTCGATTGCCCGGCAGCATCCGCCTGCGCATCGGCAATATGTCGGTCATAAAAAAAAGAAAAAAGAATAAAAACAAAAATATGTGCGCATCGTGGACGGCAGCGCATACGATACCCCTTTCCGCGCCAGTATTCCTGGCGTGCGAGCACACTGTTTGCGCACTTGGGGAAAGTCAAAAAGCCACGAAGATACATCTCAGCGGAAGGAATAGAGAGACAAATTCCCCCTCGCGCTGAAGACACAACCAGCGTGGCAACTATCAAACCTGGAAAATCTGTACAGTCCGATTTCTTAGTTAAGCCGCCACTTCGGTATAAGTCAGTTAATTGTGGCGGTGCGCATCGCTGGCGCAGTTAACGATTGGATATGCCCGGACCTAGGGGAAGTTTTTGGATAACCTAATAAATCCGATAATGATCTGGACCTGGGGAGAGAAGGCTCCGGCATTCCGTTTCGTTTCAGTTCTTATACAACCTGTTTCGTTCAGTCATACCCACGTATGTCTATAGAAGAGTGCGAAAAATCTGACTTTCCCAAGGCGCTATTACTTTAGTAAAGCCTGATCGCGGCCTTCGTCTGAAATGAAAGGAGCGACCTTGCGTAGAGAGTACCCCAATTGCCTTTCGCGTTCAATGAGGAAAACGCAATCTCACTAAAATCTGACACTTCGCCGAAATTGATTTTTCCGGCCTGCAGCGAATACATCCTCAGTGTTATTCATAATTCATTCACGATCAGCACCACCCGTCCAACAATCAGATCATTCGGCGTCTCGCCCGCATCCACCTCAATCAGCTCCACCGGAAACACAATGTTGTATGGCCGCAACACCAGCCGATTCAGTTGAAAATCCACATAGCGAAGCTTCAGCTTCGCCTCATGCCGCACTGCATAGACATTCGGCCAATTCCCCCGGTACGCGGCCAGCGAGTTGTAGTGCCTGTCCAGCAGCACCGTTGCTCCCGGCAATACCAGCGGCTCCATCGGCTGCGTATCCTGTGCCGTCATCGCCACCGCCACAAACCGTTGCCATGTGCGCCGCGAGTGCGATGTCCTGGTACGCAGCCCCTGCAACAAACCCGTCGGCAGTTGCAGCATTGCCTGCACTGCATTCGCACGAATATTCGGCTCAAACATTGCCGCCGCATGCGTCACCACAGGAACAACGCTGCGCTCTTCCTCCTCATTCCGCTCAACGCGTCTCCCTTGAGCCGCCAGCAAATCTGCAACCGCAAGGTGCTGCGTGGTAAGTATCCGGTCCATCGCCTCCAGCGAAAGCTGACGACGCCCATGCAGAAAATTAGACAGATGAGATTGCCCGAATCCCGTTTGCCGAGCAAGAAGGGAGACGCTGAGAGTGCCCCGTTGTATCCTCCGCAGCAGTTCCAGGCGGAGACGCTCATGCAATTGGGTAAAGTTCATTTGTTGAAAATCCGCCAGCAGAAATAGGACAAACCCGTGTCCTTTTCTATTGGCAAACTTATTTGGGCCATTTTGCCTTTATTTTCAGCGAATGGGGGGTACACATAAAACAGATGTAGGGAATTCAAACAGAAGATGTTGACGACAGGGATACGCGTCAATAAAGTAGCCCTACTTACCTCATAAAGGCTTGTGGGAAACCACACATGTTTGAGCTCCGCAACGCAATGCGGCCTGACCTCTCTGTGTCGATTGAGAGCACGGGCTCACAAATGCCGGACGATTGCGCACGATTCCGGCAAAATAATCCGCGCCCCGAGGCACGCAACGGCCACATGGGCAAACGGAGCGGACATTCCAGATACTGCGCGTTACTGGTCATGACAACCAACGCGAGAAAGCTGCCTGCGCTCCCCCATCGGGACACAAGAATCCCGAATCGCACCGGCAGCTTCCGATTACCCCGGCACTTAAACAAAATACTTAAAACGTGTCGGGATGCAAGCGACCTACGGAGAACTGGTCATGGAATTGCGCGTGCAATTGAAAGTTTGCGAAGGATGCGGTTGCCTTTGGTATCGCACTCAGAACCTTGGGGCTGTTTATTGCCGATCTTGTGAGACAAAACTGATGGACTTCCCCGTTCCGGAGAGCCGGAAACGACGCGGACGTCCGGTACGCAAATCGCTCATCAGCGTGTGGGCAGTGGCAGAAGCCGCAGGGGGTGTCGAATGAGCGCAGCCCTGCAACTGCCATTCGTCTGGGCACAAGCCACAGCGCGGCCATTGTGGCCCGCGCCCGCTGAACAAGAACCTACCCCCCTTCCAGCAATACCGGAAGTAGAACTAACTAACGACGAAGACGAAGAAGAAAAGCCGGGACCTTCTGTAAGCCTTGCCTTCTATCGCAAGCACACGGAAAATCTTCTGCGCCGTTATCTCTACGCCTCCATGATGGTGGGCCGCACGCCATCCATCATGAATGAGCCAGAGCGCGGCGGCAGGGCCACCTGCACGCGTCTGCGCACCTTTGAAGACGCCGTCATCTTCGTCCTCGACATCGAGAACTGCCTGCACAAGCTCTCCGTTCTCGACCGCACAATCCTCAGCCGTATTGTTCTGCAAGAGTATACGCACCAGGAAACAGCCGCAATGCTGGGTATGAGTCCCCGTGCCGTTCTCTATAAGCTGCACCATGCACTTGACCGCACCACGAACATTCTGCTCGACTCCAGCCTTCTGGAGCTGCCGCACGACTAAACTATATAACCATGCAAAGGGGCGCACATCGCGCCCCTTCATGATCCGCATAACACACCGGCCATCCATCTCTGCTATCGTGGACGCGACCTTCTGCAGGCCTTTCCTGCAGGGCGTTCGATGCTTTCCCGCGAGGCACACATCATGCGCACCCTTTCCCGCTTAACCACCGGCCTGGTCCTGCTCAGCACATCCATCCTCTATGCACAACAGCCAGCACCCACCACGGAAGCCGATGCCCCCAAACACGACACCAGCTTCATCGACGCGCAAGGCGCAGCCCACATCACGCGCGTAGTTCCCGTACCCAATGACCTCAGCCCGCAGGCACAACTCATGCTCGGCCACGCCGAACCCGATCAAGGCCCTCCCCAATCCCTCGCCGACCGCCGCAAACTCACAGACGAATACACCGCCCGCGCCCGCGTAGCATGGTCGCGCCTGTTGCCCAACACGCTCGTCGATGACAAAATCGCCGGCGTTCCCGTCCGCATCGTCACGCCGGAAGGCATGCCCGAAGCCAACAAGGACAAGGTGCTCCTCAACCTGCATGGCGGCGGCTTCAACTCAGACTCAGGCTCCTACACCGAATCCATCCCCATCGCCGGCTACACAAAAATCAAAGTAGTAGCCGTGCTCTATCGCCTCGCGCCGGAGTTTCCCTTCCCCGCCGCCGTCGATGACTCCGTAGCCGTCTACAAAGAACTGCTCAAAACGTACAAACCCGACCACATCATCCTCTACGGCACATCCGCCGGAGCCATCCTTACCGCCGAAGTCGCAGTGAAGCTCAAACAACTAGGCCTTCCCCAACCCGCAGCCCTCGGCATCTTCAGCGGCATGGGTGACTTCGCCCGCCCCGGCGACTCTATCGCCATCTACGCGCTGCGCGGCTTCACCGGCCACCTCGACCCACCTGCCCCCGGCGCTCATGACTCCTACTATGTCGGCACAACCGATGCCAAAGACCCCGTGCTCTCGCCCATCTATGCCGACCTGCACGGCCTGCCGCCAACTCTCTTCATCACCAGCGGCCGCGACCTTCTGCTCAGCGGCACATCCAACCTCCACCGCGCCTTCCTCCACGCCGGCATCGACGCGCAGCTCATCGTCTTCGATGCCCTGCCTCACGCCTTCTGGTATGACCCGCGCCTGCCCGAAGCCATTGAAGCTAACCAGATGATGTCTGACTTCTTCGTAAAGTCTCTGAAAAAATAGCACCTCGGGAAACACCATTCCCAAAACAAAACACGTCCTCGAAGAGGAAACCACTGCGCCGAAAGTAGTGGTTTCTTCTTGAGTACATCACCCGCGCAACATAGCGTGCAATCAAGTGCCTCATGATTGCACAGCCGCAAAGCAGACAGACCAACGCACCGCTCACCGGACGCCTGCGCGAAACCGCACATCGCTATCAGCAAATCCTCGCGCAAAATCCTCATCACGCCGAAGCTCTCGCCGGCATGAGCCTCATCGCACTTGCCACCCGCCAGCATGATGCCGCAGTACGCATGGCACAAGCCGCCATCGCCACATCACCACAGATGGCCTCCGCATGGGTCGTGCTCGGCCAGGCATTACGCGCGGCCAACCGCCCACAGGAATCCAAAGACGCCTACCGCACCGCACTGCACATCGACAACAACAACGCGTTAGCTCATTCCGGTCTAGGCGAATTCAACATCACTGTCGGTAACCCCGAAGAAGCACTCCAGCATTTCACTCGCGCCAACGAACAAAACCCCAATCTCACCGCAGCCCGCATGGGCATAGGCAACGCCCACGCCTGCATGGACCGCTTCCAGGAAGCACTCACACACTATCAAGCTGTTCTCGCGCAAAATCCCCGCCTGCCGGAAGCTCACTTCGCCGCAGGCTTCGCGCTCGCACGCCTCAGCAAATCGCAGGAAGCCGAAAACAGTTATCGCCGCGCCATTGCCCTGCGCCCTGACTTTGCCGCCGCATGGATGAACCTCGGCTGCATGCTCCGTGAGCAAGGCCGCGACGCCTACGCCGAAGCCGCACTCAACCGCGCCGTCGAGCTGCGCCCCGACCTCATCCACGGCTGGATCAACCTGGCACTCCTCAAACGCGAGCTCCACCGCACAAGCGAAGCCAAGCAACATCTCGAGCTCGCCATCTCCCTCGATCCCAAGCGCGCCGATACATGCATCGCATGGACGCAGTTCTGGCTGGCTCAACGCGGAAACGCCCTACGCGACATCCCCCGCGCATGGCACTGGCTGAACAGAGCCATCGAGCAAGAACCAGACAACGCCGAAGCCATCAATATGCGCGGCATTCTGCTGCATAATGAAGGACGATTCGCCGAAGCCGTCGAGGCCTTCGAACATGCCGAATCCCTCGGCAGCACGCAAGCCACATCCAATCGCGGCAACTCCCTCCTCGATCTCAACCGCATGAGCGAAGCTCTCGAAGCACACACCCACGCTTCAGCCCTCAACCCGAATCACTCTGGCACACGTTACAACCTCGCGCTCACACAACTCCGCCTCGGCGACTGGCAAAATGGCTGGCGAAACTACGAAGCCCGTTGGCACTTCCGCGAAGTCCATCGCCAGCCGCGCACATTCCATCGCCCGCGCTGGCAAGGCGAGCAACTCAACGGCCAACGTATCCTTCTTCACGCCGAGCAGGGCTTAGGCGACACGATCCAGTTCTGCCGCTACGCCAATCTTGTCGCAGAACGCGGCGGCTTCCCCATCCTGCACGTGCAAGCTCCCGTAGAGCACCTCATGCACTCATTAAATCTCGTACGCAACGGCCGCGCCGAAGTCACACAACTCAACGGCACGCTTCCCAGCTTCGACTGCGAATGTCCCATGATGAGCCTGCCCGCCATCTTCGGCACAACCATCGACACAGTTCCCAACAACGGCCCCTATCTCTCCGCCAGCAACGCAGAAAATGAGCCCCACACTCTCGCATTCCCTGATGGCGACTGCGGCTATCCACGTATAGGCATCTCCTGGGCCGGCAACCCACGCTATCGAACAGACGCAAGGCGCTCCACCACACTCACAACCTTGCTGCCACTTCTCCAAACACCCGGCATCGAATGGATCGCTTTGCAAAAAGGCGAAGCCGCAAAACAACTCAGCGACCTCCCGCCGGAAATCCGCATCCTCGACGCCGCAACACACGACCGCGATCTTGCCGACACCGCAGCCACCATCGCCACTCTCGATTTCGTCATCACCACAGACACATCCATCGCGCACCTCGCCGGCGCAATGGGCAAGCCCGTATGGATTCTGTTGCCCCATCTAAGCGACTGGCGCTGGATGCAAACGATCGAGACAACCCCGTGGTATCCCACCGCCCGCCTCATCCGCCAACAGCACCCCGGCGACTGGCCCGGCGTAATCAACCGCACAATCACCGCTCTCAACGAGCAGTTTCGCTAACCTGCTCCGCAGGCTTATGCACTTCCGCCCGCACCTTCTTCATAATCCCCAGGTAATACGCAAGATTATGAATAGAATTCAGTGTCCCACTCAGCGCCTCACCCGCCTGCATCAAGTGCCGCAGATAGGCCCGCGAATACCGGCGGCAAACCATGCAATTGCAGTTCGGATCCGGTGGATTCTCATCCTCGGCAAATTTTTTATTCTTTATGGTCAGGCGACCTTCACTGGTAAACAGCAGCCCATGCCGAGCCGCACGCGTCGGCAGCACGCAGTCCATCATATCTACGCCCATCTTCGCGTACTGCTCAATCTCATCCGGATAACCCACGCCCATCACATAGCGCGGCTTATCTTTCGGCAGCATCGGCAGCACCTCGGAGATCATCTCCATCGTCAGGTCACGCGGCTCGCCCACGCTCAACCCACCAATCGCATAGCCGTCAAAATCCATCTCCATCAGCCGCTCGGCGCTCTCCTTGCGCAAATCGCGATACATCCCCCCCTGCACAATGCCAAACAAGCTCTGCGTGCGTCCACCGCGCTCCGCAAACCACGGGACCTCATGCTGATGCGCACGAAAATGATCCAGCGATCTCTGCGCCCACGCCATCGTCAGCCGCAAACTCTCCTCGGCCCGCTTCCGGTCCGCTGGATATTCCGTACACTCATCAAACGCCATCGCAATATCCGCGCCCAGCGCAATCTGCACGTCCATCGAGTGCTCCGGAGTAAAGAAGTGGCTCGACCCATCGAGATGCGAACGAAACCGCACACCCTCGTCAGTCACTTTTCTCAACTCACTCAGCGAGAAGACCTGGAACCCGCCCGAATCAGTAAGCATCGCCCGGTCCCAGCTAATAAACTTATGCAGCCCACCCATGCGCCGAATCAGCTCGTGCCCCGGCCGCAGGTAAAGGTGATACGTATTACCAAGAATGATCTGCGCGCCCAGTTCTTCCAGCACGTTCTGCGGCACAGCCTTCACCGTGCCGGCAGTACCGACAGGCATAAACACAGGCGTTTCGACAATCTCATGCGGCAGGTCAATCTGCGCTCTGCGCCCACCTGCCTCCGTTGTATTCAGAACTTTGAAATCTAATCCCACACTCTAATCTTACCGGGGAACCCGCTTTTCAGTGCTCCGCACCCAGCTTCAGCAGAAACCCCGCCCTTACTGCGCGCCGCATTCCCAACGTAGTCGTAGGCGTCTTCGCCACCTCAATCGTGCGATCCATCAGGTTCTCCGCCGCCACAAATCCCTCCAAATGCCTGCCAAACCCGCGCGAAGCATACGCATCCACCTTGAAATAGCCATGCAGCAGATACGCATTCGCATCGTCATCAAACTGATGCCCACTCAATCGACTCTGCAAACTCAGCGAGCCCCAATTCGCCTTCTCCGCACGCAAATTCAACGAAGCCATGTTCCGCGCAACATCCGGAATCCAGTTCCCCAAATCCTGCTGGCCGCGCGTCACCGTAGCATGCGCATACTGATACCCACCATCCACCATCAACCACTTCCGCGCCGCCACTTCAAAATCAAGAGAACCCCCGCGGCTCTCAATCTGCCCGAGATTTTCTCTCTGCAGCAAAATCGGCGAAGCATTCGGAGCAATCGTCACCGCACTGATCGGCCGGTTAATCTGCGTCAAAAAATAACTCGCCCGCACCGTGCCCCAGCTCCGTTGCGAAGCAACACCAGCCTCCCACCCCGTAGCCCGCTCGCTCTTCAAATCCCCATTCGCCAGCGTCAACTGGTTCCCCACCTGCGTTGCGCGATACAACTCACTCGGCGAAGGCGCACGAAACGCACGAAACCCCGAAGCCGAAACCGCCCAATGCTCCGCAATCTTCCGCGACACACCCACCCGCGGATCAAAAACCGTTTGCGCAATCTGCGGCAGCGCCTTCCCCGGCGCCCATACGCCGTTCGACTCCACCACCTGCCGCACATCGTAATTTTGAAACCAATCCACCCGCGCTGAAGCCGTCACCGTCCACGCACGATGCGTCCACAAAGCCTCCACATATGCACCCGAATCGCGCTGATGCACGCTAGTATCCGTCAACGCGCCCGAGCCAAATGAAAGCTCATCATCCCACGCCCGCACATCATGTGAATCAGCACCAGCAAGCAAAAGGAAGCCCGCGCCCAACGGCTGGCTCCAATGCAACGCACCGCCCAGCTCGTTATCCGCAATCAACGCAAACTTCGTTGGCGTCTCCCCACATCGATACGAACACGAAGCATCCCCAAAATCCGGCAAGTTAGAAATACTGGAAAACGTCTGCCTATAATGCTCCGCCGACCCATACAGCCTCAAGTTCGCCGTAGCGCCATTCGCGCCCTGCCAATCCCCGCCCGTCGCATACCGCCACAACCGTGTGCCATTCGTCTGGTAAGGCGTTCCATTCGCCCGAGCCTCGTTGAACCCGCTACCCCGCACAAACCAGCGCAACTCGCCACGCTTGTGCTCAGCAATCAACAACCCATTCTGCGCATGCACGTTGGAGGCAATATCCACCGGCCCGCGCTGCCACGGAGCCTCCTGAATATACCCATCCGTCCCCGTCGCACCACCCGCCGCCATCAAACCCCAAGGTCCACGCACCATCCCCGCCAGCGCATCCTCCGCATACGTCCCCAACGCGCCATAACTAGACCGCAGCCTCAGTACATTCGCCGAAGGCTCCGCAAGGTGTACATTCACCACGCCGCCGATCGCACTCGACCCATACAGATCGCTCGCCCCGCCGCGCATCACCTCCATACTCTGCACAGCTAACTGCGGCTCTTCCAGCCAGTGAATCCAAGCCCCCACCGGATCATTCAGCGGCACATCATCCAGCGTCAGTAGCGTACGACTCGCCGAAGTAGACCCCAGCGCCCGCAAACTAATCCCCTGCGAAGAAGGATTCGCCACCAGCGAGCTCGACCGCCGAAACAGCTCCACTCCCGGCAACTGCCTCAGCTGCCCATCCACCGTAATCGCTGCCGTCGACTGCATCGCCTTATGCGACAAAAGCCGCGTCGTCACCGGACTTTCCAGCTCTCCCATTGGCGCCCGATACGCCGTCACCGTCACCTGCGCCGCATCCCCCGCGGGCTCCAGCCGCACCACGGCCGCATCGTTAGCCTGCACATCAACGGCCGCAAACCCCACGGCCTCCACATGCACCGCGCACGGTTCACCACAAGCAAAATTCACACGCCCCGCCGCATCACTCGTCGCAAGCACGCGTCCCGAAGCATCGCGCACCTGCGCGCCCACAATCACACGCCCCGCGCCATCTTCCACCGTCAGCGTGCGTGCAGTCTTCGAGTCTGTCTGCGCATGCAGACTAAGCGCCAATCCAAAAATCGCTATCGATGGCAATAACCGCATCGGCATCCTGCGCAGCATTTTGTCTAAGGCTTTCAAGCAATTCTTTCACGCTTCTATTCCAACCCGGCACAACCACATCCGGAGCAATCTCACGCAACGGGACAAGCACAAACGCCCGCTCCGCCAATCGAGGATGTGGCACCACAAGCCCGGCCTCATTCAGCACCCGCTCGTCATACAGCAGCAAATCCAGGTCCAGCGTCCGCGGCCCATTCGGAACCCCAGCCGACCGGTCCCGCCCAAACTCCCGCTCAATCTCCAGCAGCTTTTTTAATAACGCGCCAGCATCGAGCGAAGTTTCAAGCCCCACCACCGCATTCACAAAACGCGGCTGCTCCGCATACCCCACCGGCGCCGTCGAGTAGAGCCCCGACCGCGCAACAACGCGCCCCACAGCACCCAACCGCGCAACCGCAGCCGCCAACGTCTTCTCCGGCGGTCCGGCCACACTCGACACATTCCCACCCAGCCCAATGTACGCAGTCACCATCCGTTTCAGACTATCGCCTCTCATCCGATAGAATCTCTTTCGGAGAAGTCACCCATGTCAGATGCCCTTATCAACGGCGGCTTCGGCGCGCGCCGCAATGAAGATATCGCCCTCGACCTCCTCAAGTTCGTCGCCGGCATCACCGGAACCGGCAAGGCCACCAGCGGCGGCACGGGCTTCAACGCGCCCTCCGCGCCCAAGCCCGATGAGCACGTCACCGAGCTGCTCGCCCTTTATGGCCGCTGCCTCAAAGCAGTAGAAGGCAAGGGAGCATAAAATCGCGCCGTCATCCAAACTGCGCGTAGCCGTCGCCGGCTGCGGAGCCTTCGGCCGCAATCACCTCCGCGTCTACCACGAACTCGAACAAGCTAACGCCGGCATCGAGCTCGTAGCCGCATTGGAGACCGATCAGGCCCGCGCTGCGGAAACCGCAAAGCAATACGGCATTCCCGTCTTCACATCCGTAGAAGACCTGCTCAAAGCTGACCTGCATCTCGACGCGGCCTCCGTAGCCGTCCCAACAGTTCATCACCACTCCGTAGCATCAGCATTACTTGAAGCCGGCCTCGACCTCTTAGTCGAAAAGCCGCTCGCAGCCTCGCTGGCAGAAGCAGACGAACTAATCGCCCTGGCCGAGAGCAAAAACAAAATCCTCCAACCCGGCCACCTCGAGCGCTTCAACCCCGCCATCCTCGCTGCAGAGCAGCGCCTCACGCGCCCTATGTTCTTCGAAGCGCACCGTCTCTCCATCTTCACCCCGCGCTCACTCGACGTCGACGTCGTCCTCGACCTCATGATCCACGACCTCGACATCGTGCTCACCTTCGCCAACTCACCCGTCCGCGAAGTCCGCGCCGTAGGCCTGCCCATCCTCTCGCCCAAAGTCGATATCGCCAACGTCCGCGTCGAATTCGAATCCGGCTGCGTCGCCAACTTCACAGCCTCGCGCGTCTCCACGGAGCGCGTACGCAAGCTCCGCTACTTCGAGCCGCGTCAGTACGTCTCCATCGACTACGCCCGCCGCGACCTCCTCATCATCCGCATCGATGAAGTCCTGCAAAAAAACCTCGGCAGCAGTTCCGCAGCCCTGAGCCCGGAATTCCTCGCCCAGCTCCCACCAGAAATCCTCAACCTCATCCCGCCGCAGATCGCAGCCGCATTAGCTGCTGGCCAAATCGACCCAGCCCTGGTCCGCAAATTCGCCGCCTCAGCCGGAGTCACCCTGCCCCCCAACTTCGGCCAGCTTTCAGAATCCACCTCCGAAGTCACGCCAAGCCCCAACCCCGGCCTCAACTTCGTCAAACCGGAAGTCAACGAAGGCGAACCCTTACGCCTGGAAATCGAATCCTTCCTCAACTCTGTCCGCACTCGCCAGCAGCCACACGTCACCGCTCACCAAGGCCGCGAAGCCCTCGCGCTGGCATTAGAAATCCAATCGACAATGGCCACTCACGCCCACCGTGCCGGCCTCGGCAACTTCTTCGAATAGGCGTGACTTTACTGCCGCCATCCATACGGCAGAAAATATCTTTTTCCGCATCGTTCCAACACTCATCCAGAAGGAAGCCATGAACGCCATCCGCGCAGGCCTCGCCGCAGCCATCTTTTCTATCTCCGCTTTCGCCGCCCACGCGCAGTCCGCCGAAAAGCCCGCCTGGCTCGACACCACGCTCTCCCCCGAGTCCCGCGCCGCCGACCTCGTCCATCGCATGACGCTCGAAGAAAAGGCCAGCCAGCTCGTCAACCAGGCCCGCGCCATTCCACGCCTCAACATCCCCGCCTATGACTGGTGGAGCGAAGCCCTCCATGGCGTCCTCATCAACGGCGCCACCCAGTTTCCCGAGCCCATCGGCCTCGGCGCTACCTTCGACCCCGAAGCCATCCACCAAATGGCTACCGCCATCGGCACCGAAGGCCGCATCAAGCACGCCCAGGCCCTCCGCGCCGGCCACAGCGACATTTATGAAGGCCTCGACTTCTGGGCTCCCAACATCAACATCTTCCGCGACCCGCGCTGGGGCCGCGGCCAGGAGACCTACGGCGAAGACCCCTACCTCACCGCCCGCATGGGCGTAGCCTTCGTCACCGGCATGCAAGGTGACGACCCGCATTACTACCGCGTCATCTCCACGCCCAAGCACTTCGCCGTCCACTCCGGTCCCGAGCCCACCCGCGACAGCATCGACGTCACCGCCAGCAAGCACGACGAGCTCGACACCTATCTCCCCGCCTTCCGCGCAACAGTTACCGAAGCACATGCCGGCTCCGTCATGTGCGCCTACAACCGCATCAACGGCCAGCCCGCCTGCGCCAACGATTTCCTCTTACTCGATCAGCTCCGCCAGAAATGGAACTTCCATGGCTATGTAGTCTCCGACTGCGGCGCCATCAGCGACATCTTCCACACTCACCACTACACCCCCGGCATGCCTGAAGCCGCGGCCCTCGCCATTCAGCACGGCATGGACAACGAGTGCGCCGACTGGTACGCCAAAGTCTCTGACAACCACGACTACAAGCACTACCTCGACGCCGTCCACCAGGGCCTGCTCAAAGAGAGCGAGATTGACGCCTCCCTCATTCGCCTCTTCACCGCGCGCATCAAGCTAGGCATGTTCGACCCGCCTGCAGATAACCCCTACTCCAAAATCGACGAGTCGCTCCTCAACTCCACCCAGCACCGCAACCTCGCCCGCAAGCTGGCCAATGAGTCCATGGTGCTGCTCAAAAACGACGGCACCCTCCCACTCAAAGCCGCTGAGACCAAACTCCTGGTAGTAGGCCCGCTGGCCACGCAAACTGACGTTCTGCTCGGCAACTACAACGGCATTCCCACTCACACCGTCACCATCCTCGAAGGCATCAAGAAAGAATTCTCTGCCTCCACCGTCACCTACACCGAAGGCACGCAGTTCCTCTCCGATCAGGCAACACCCGTCCCCACATCGGCCTTAACCGCAAACGGCAAACCCGGCCTCAAAACCAGCTATGCTGACTCCTCCAATACCAACTTCGAAGACACCAGCGCCAAGCCCACCATTCTCGCCACACGCACGGAACCCTCCCTCGACCTCTCGCAGCCCCTGCCCGCCGAGCTCACCGGCAAACACGCCGCCATCCATTGGGAAGGCATGCTCACCGCACCCGAAACCGGCGACTACTCCCTCGGCCTGCACGTCAACGGCTCCTTCCGCGTCGCGCTTGACGGCAACACCGTCGTCAACGGCTACGCCGACAACCGCATGGAAACGCGCCTGAGCCGCGTCCACCTCGAAAAGGGCCACACCTACACACTCGACGTCACCTACGCTCAGGCCAGCAAGTCCTCACCTGCCGCACAGCTCATCTGGACCAGGGTGGATTACGCCCCGCAGCCCGCAGCCATCGAAGCCGCAAAGCAAGCCGACGTCATCATAGCCGTAGTCGGCATCACCAGCCGTCTCGAAGGCGAAGCTATGCAGGTCTCCGAACCCGGCTTCCTCGGCGGCGACCGCACCAGCCTCGATCTCCCCAAGCCCGAAGAAGACCTCCTCGAAGCACTCTCGAAAACCGGCAGGCCTCTAGTAGTAGTTCTCACCAACGGCAGCGCGCTCAGCGTCAACTGGGCCAACCAGCACGCCAACGCCATCCTCGAATCCTGGTACGCCGGCGAAGAAGGCGGAGCAGCCGTCGCTGAAACCCTCAGCGGCAAAAACAATCCCGCCGGCCGCCTACCCGTTACCTTTTACGCCAGCGTCGATCAGCTTCCCGCCTTCGAAAACTACTTCATGCGCAACCGCACCTACCGCTACTTCACCGGCAAGCCGCTCTACCCCTTCGGCTACGGCCTCAGCTACACCACCTTCTCGTATAGCAACCTCTCGCTGCCCACCAGCGCCGTCGCAGCAGGCCAGCCTCTCGCAGCGGACGTCACCATCACCAACACCGGCAAGCTCGCAGGCGACGAAGTAGCCGAGCTTTACCTAAGCTTCCCCGACGTAAAAGGCGCACCCATCCGAGCCCTGCGCGCCTTTAAGCGAGTCCATCTTTCGCCCGGCGCATCCACACAGGTCCACTTCGACCTCAATCCCCGCGATTTAAGCATGGTCACCGAAGACGGCCGCATCCTCATCCCCGAAGGCAAGTACAAAGTCAGCATAGGCGGCGGCCAGCCCAACACCGGCGCCCCCGGAGTCGAAGGCAACTTCACCATCACCGGCACAGAAACACTCCCCGAGTGATCGAATAGTTCCATATCGAACCATCAGCGCAATCGCGGGAACACTTACACAAACCGCGGTGTCTATAGAGACACAGTGGTTCGATTGGCAATGACCGGAGCTCCATAGTCTCCGCTCTCCGCGCACACACGCGCAGAAGCGACACGCCCCCGCATTCCCAATCGCATCCCAAGTTGTTCGAGATTTGATCGGGAACGGGAGGCCATCATGTTTGAAGACGCAACCTTTGAATCCACCGGCACAATCCACACGCACAGCCGCAGCTGGATGCTCGCCACGCTCACTCTCAACAGTGGAATCCTTCTCACTCTGATCCTGCTCCCGCTCCTCTACCCCCACGCGCTCGACACGCACCACACCCTCCTTAGTCCCATCTTCGCCCCACCACGCGCACTCGCCGCTGCACGCCCCGCCGTACATACACTCACACAATCCTCTCTCGGCACTCAGGCAATCGCCATCCCTACCACCATCCCTTCGCAACTCCCGCGCCTTGGCGGCATCCACGCAACCGGACCCGACACACCTGGCGGCTGCACCAACTGCACCGGCGACCCAATCGGCACTGGCATCCCAGATGGCGATCCCATGAGCACCACCATCCCCTCCACATCCACACCGCACGTCATAGCTAAACCGCAGGGCCCTATCCCCATCTCCAGAGGCATAGCCGCAGGCATGCTCGTCTATAGCCCCTCCCCTATCTACCCCGCCATCGCACGCGTCGCACGCGTGGAAGGCACAGTAGTCCTGCAAGCCACCATCTCGAAAACCGGTACCATTGAAGGCCTCCACGTCCTCAGTGGCCCTCCCATGCTGCAACAGGCCACCATCGACGCAGTCAAGCAATGGCGCTATCGCCCCTACCTCCTCAGCGGCGAACCCGTAGAAGTAGAAACCACCATCAACGTAATCTTTTCGCTAGGCAGATGAATGCAGACGAGTCATATGCAATGAACTCCGACATTTCTGCTTCAAAGACATCACAGGATGCAGCACTCGCAAACACGCTAGCCAAAATGTGGCCGCATCGGGAACACGAGGCTAGCGCAGTCGCCGGGATATTGTGCCGTCTCGGTATCCATTTCTGGCGCAGCCTGCACGTCGAAGCCATAGCGCCAGGCCGAAAGGTCCGCTTTTGTTTCTGGTGTTCGAAAGTCTCAATCGACGGCGTCCACTACGAGCTATAATTCTTTCAAGCGCTCTGCAGTTTTTCCCTCGTGAGCTCGTTCCAAGCCGCAATCGTATCCGGCATCGGTGGGCTCACAATCCCCGGCGCAATCTGCTCCAACGCCGTCTGCGGAGCAACCACTCCCGCAGGACTCCGCAGCGCACCCTTCACCCAACCCACCGCCGCAAGCCCCTGCTCACCCGTAAAAGTCTGTTCAATATAAAACCACCGCTCATCCCAGCACACCAGCCGCGTCACCAGCGTGTACTGAGCAAACAGCGGCAGTGACCGCCGATACGTCATCCACACCGCGCCCACCAGCGGAGTCCACTTCGCGCGAATCACATGCTCCAGCAGTCGCGTCCGCGCCAGCAGATGCGTCCGCCCATAATCCATCACGCTAAGGTAGCGCGCATTATTCAAATGCAGATTGAAGTCAATCCCACTCGGCCACACGCGCATCGTCAAGCGATCTTCCTCAAGCAGCCCCAGCAGCGGAAGCGGCTTGATATGCTGCCGTATTGCCAGCGCCGGAATCCGAATGAAATTAATGTAATGAGACACGCGCTCTCCCGAGCATCAGTGTAGAAGAAACCGCCAACCCATCCCGCACAGCATCTTCACTCTCTCAAGCGAGAACAACGCTGCATCTCTATCACCCGCCCAAAAACACACAAGGCGCGGATCTCTCCACGCCTTGTCGTTTCCTACTCCCTACTGCCTATTCCCTGCTTTTATATCCCTTGCAACGCCGGAGCACCCAACCCCGCACGAACAGTCTCACTCGCGCGATCCTTCTCCGCAGCTGCCGTAACCATCTCCCACGCCGAGCGATCCTTCAGCAGTCTTGAAACCAGCGCCGTATGCATCGCATGCCCCGCACGCTCCGCAACCACGCGCCCCTGAATCCTTCTTCCAGCCAGCGCAAGGTCTCCAATCAAATCCAGAACCTTGTGCCGCACATACTCATCCGGAAAACGCAGCGGCCCATTCACCGGCCCCACCGCACCCAGCACAATCGCATTCTCTTCACTCGCCCCGCGAATCAACCCCATATCGCGCAGCTTCTGCTCGTCGCTCTTCCACCCAAACGTCCGCGCAGGCGCAATCGAGCCGCCATACGTCTCCGCCGCCAGATCCACACTCGCAAAGCCCTTCCCTACCGGCGCCGGAAAATCAATCGCGTACTCAATCGAGTAGCCATCGCCACCGTTGGCATGCGGATACACGCCAATAAACTTCTCGCCCTCGCGCACCTCGACCGGCTTCAGTATCTTCATATACTCACGCCGCCGCCGCTGCGTCTTAATCCCCACCGCCCGAAACGCCTCCACATACGGCAGTGCGCTTCCATCCAGAATCGGCAGCTCCAGGTTGTCCAGCTCGACAATCACGTTATCCACGCCCATGCCAATCAACGCGGAAAGCAAATGCTCCGTCGTAGAAATCAGCACGCCGTGCCGCATCAGGCTCGTGGCATAACTCACCTTCGCCACATTTCGCCCAATCGCCGGAATCTCAAAGTTGTCGAGGTCAGTCCGCCGAAAGACAATCCCAGATCCCGCCGGCGCGGGCAGCAGCCGCATCGCAACCGGCGCACCGGAGTGTAAGCCAACTCCAGCAAATTCCAGGGATCCGGCAATCGTTTGTTCTAAATGCGCTCGTTGAGCCAAAATTCAATGCTCCAAACTGGGGAAGGACAAAACGTTCTGCGCCATTCCAAAGCTGTAAAAAATCCAGCAACCACCCCCAAGCCTTCTTCTTCAAGGGCAGTTGAAATCATGCAAGTGCCAGATTAGACGGATTTCTGAAAATCGTTGTGTGGTAATTTCACCACACAGTGCGGTTTCTTTATGCAACCCAGGGCGAAAATATACCGAAAACTGTATCCATAACAGGTTTAGAATCTGTAAAATCAGCAGGACAGTAGCACTGTCCGTCCAGAATCCCATAAAAAGGCGCGCATCCCAATGATCACCTCCTCACCCAAAAAAGCCAGTTTGCAACCGACGGGAGCACCACAAAGTCATGTGGCGGCCGAAAGGCCGCATCTGCTCCATGCAATGGCACCCATGCGCGCCCTCCTCGCCGGCTCCCGTCGTAAAGAAGCCGCACTCATCGCCCTCGCCGAAAAGCTGGTCCGCGCCGAATCCCCCTCCGACACCAAGGCCGCCGTCGACGCCTGCGGAGAAATTGTCATCGAACGCGCCCGCACTCTCAACGCCCGCGTCAAACTCCACAAGCAGCGCACCCACGGCAACGTAATCGAACTGCGCTTCGGTCCAAAGAGTAAGAGCGCGGAACGTCGCACCCTACTGTTAGGTCACATCGACACCGTATGGCCCATCGGCACCCTCAAGCAGATGCCCTGCAAAATCGCACCTGACTCGGAGGGTCAAGCCAGGTTATGGGGGCCCGGCACCTTCGACATGAAAGTCGGAGTAGCGATGGCCTTCACCGCCATCGAAATGCTCGAAGAAGCCCACCTCCTCAACCAGGAAGTCATCCTGCTCTTAAACACCGACGAAGAGATCGGAAGCCCCATCTCACGCCCCATCACGGAAGCGCTCGCACAGCAAGTGAGCTCTGTCTACGTTCTCGAACCCGCGCAAAATCTCCCCGGCCAGGATGGAAAACCGATGACAGCAGCCTACAAAACCGCCCGCAAAGGCACCGGCAACTGGCACATCAACGTGCAAGGCATAGGAGCCCACGCCGGCGTCGATTTCGAAAAAGGCGCCAACGCTCTCCTCGAGCTCTCCCGCCTCATCCCCGAAATCAGCAGCTGGACCGATCTCAAATCCGGCCTCACAGTTTCGGTCAACATAGCCAGAGCGGGCGCAAAAAACAACGTAATCCCCGCCGAAGCCTGGGCAGAAGTAGACGTCCGTTTAGCCCGCATCGCGCAAGGCCCCAAAATCACAAAGAAATTCGCCGCACTCAAACCAACAGACAAGCGCTGCAAACTAACCATCACCGGCGGCGTCAACCGCCCTCCGATGGAACGCACCAAAGGCACCGCCGCTCTCTTCGCCAAAGCGCAGGAATTAGCCAAAGAAATCGGCCTCGATCTCAACGAAGCCGCCACCGGCGGAGCCAGCGACGGCAACTTCACCTCAGCCATCGGCACAGCTACTCTGGACGGCATGGGCGCAGTAGGCGAAGGCGCCCACGCCCCCCACGAATCCATCCTTATAGAGCACCTCGCCCCGCGCACAGCCCTCTTAGCCGGAATGCTCGCAAGCTAGGTTCGAAATTCATTTTCCATGGCGCAGCGTAAAGTATCTGCATCTTAGATTATGCAGACATAATGGACGCCCCCTCGCCACAACTTAGGCAAGCTGACAGATCCTTTAGTTCGCGCCTCTCCGCCACAACTGCCCGTTTGCTTGCTGTAGCCATGTTGTGTTTTTTCGCTTCCTATATTGGAATTGTTTTAGGCAATACGTCCGCGATGGCAGATGTGCTCTGGCCCGCCAATGGCATTTTGCTGGCAATCCTCTTGCTATCGCCACGGCAAACATGGCCTGTCTATCTGTGTCTTGGCTTCATTACAAACGTACTGGCTCATGCAGTTGACATCACCAAATTCCCTATCTACCATACGGTGCTCTTTTCCGTCGCCAACATCGTTGAAATTCTGGTTGCGGCAACTGCCCTCGCGGAACGTAAGCCGAACCGGCCGGACTTCACGCAGTGGAAGGTGTTAGGAAAATTCCTGCTGTTTGGCCTTATCCTTGCCCCGCTTGGTTCAGTCGCAGTTGTGCAGATTGGCAGACTCTTAGAACATTCCTCGGCACAATTGATAGATCTGTGGAACTGGTACAGCGGGGACGTGCTGGGCATAGCAATTGTGACGCCCATGATCTTGGCAGTTCATTTCAATGAGCTGAAGAAACTCTTTAGCCGCGAAAAGTGCGTAGAAACTCTCGCTCTTCTCCTCGGACTGCTGCTATTCAGTATCGGTATCTTCTACCAAAGCACGTATCCCGTGGCATTTCTCCTGTTTCCGCTTCTATTGTTTGTGACTGTCCGCCTGCAAAGCTCAGGCGCTGCAATCGGTATCTTCCTCATTGCCATTCCCGCCATTTATTTCACCAGCAGAGGCCGGGGGCCATTCTCACTGCTTCAGGGGGGATTTCTTCTACACAAGATCACCCTCGTGCAATGCTTCCTCGGCATGTTACTCATCACTGTTTATGCCGTTTCTGCCATGCTCGCGCAACGAGACCGGTTAGAGCAGCAGCTGCAAGATGCCTATCGGGAAGCAAGCGGAAGAGCCGCCACCGACCACGTAACCGGCTTGGCAAACCGCCGGACATTTGAACACGAGCTATCGCGGGAATGGTATCGCGCCATCCGGGAGCAAGGCAGTCTCTCTCTGCTAATGATCGATATTGACTACTTTAAAAACTACAACGACTTCTATGGTCATGTCGCTGGAGATCTATGCCTGTACAAGGTCGCATCTCTCTTGTCCTCTGGAATGGTTCGTTCCAGCGATCTGCTTGCGCGGTATGGAGGCGAAGAATTCGCAGTGATTCTTCCTGGCTCCCGTGCAGAGGGCGCAGCAATCATTGCGCAGCGCCTTCGAGATATTGTCTTGCAAGCGCGAATACCGCATGCAGCAAGCCAGGTGGGCATCGTCACATTGAGTATTGGGGTCGCATCACTGCTCCCCGCACAAGACCTCAACGCAAAAGATTTAGTAGAAGCAGCAGATCAGGCGCTCTATCGAGCGAAACTAAACGGCCGGGATCAGGTATCCATCTGACACATGCCATACAGCAACCCATCGCCACCTCAATCCAGCCGCGTCAAACAAGCCGAAGCATCCGCGTCCTTCAGCCGCAGCCTTTTCGCCGGGTGCCCCGGGTCCGTGTGTTCGGACCCGGGATAACAATCGCCTCCGGATGGATGCAGGAAGCCTACAAACTAGCCCCAAACGCCAACAGCCGTCCATCGCCATCCTTCACCACAAACTCCCGCGACTTCCATGGCATATCCCCAAGCCCCCGCGCAAACTCAACACCCTTCGCCGCAAACTCCGCATACAACGCATCCGCATCCTCAATCTGGATGTACGCGTCAAGAATCTCTTCCGTATATTTCGCAGAACGCGCCGCAGCCAGGGTCGCCGCAACATCCTCCGCGCAGCGGAAATGAATCACCTGCTGGTCCCGCGCCAGGATGGCATATACAGGCGGCTCATCCTTCCCCGGAGACCACGTCCCGAGCAACTCAAAGCCAAGCTTGTCCGTGTAATAAGTAATGGTAGCGGGAATATCAGCCGTAACGAACACAGGAATAATCTGCCGAATCATGCGCCAAGTCTACTCCTGGCCAGATCAATCCCCAGTTAATCCAGTCTGGTCAAATAAGCCGAAGCATCCGCATCTTTCAGCCGCAGCCTTTTCGCAATATCCTCCGCCTGCTCGCGATTATCCCCCGCCGGCCGAATCCTCACCCAATACGTATCCTGCCCCGGAAACTCCAGCACATTCGCATCGGGATATCTGTCCTCAAGCTGCTCCTGCAGCTTCAGCGCGTCGTGCTCCTTGTGAAACGCCCCAATCTGCACGCACCACCGCCCGCCAACCTCCATCGGCTTCGGAGTCTTGAACACATCTACGCGCACATTCACAAGCCCCGCGCGATACACCCCCACAGCCTTCGCCGAAGCAATCGTCAAATCCAGGATGCGCCCCTCAACAAACGGCCCGCGGTCGGTAATCCGCATCGGGCTCGACTCGCCCGTCTTCAGATTCGTCACAACAACCAGCGTTCCCATCGGCAGCGTCCTGTGCGCGGCAGTCAGAGCGTCGTCAGAAAACACCTGCCCATTCGCCGCCTTCTTCCCCTTATAAGGAGCGGTGTACCACGTCGCCAGCCCCTCCTCGCTCGAAACCGGCTGGTGCGTCGCGATAAACTCAAGATCCTCCTCATCCACGCCGCCGAACGGCGCCGGCGTCGGTGGAATCCGCGCCACTGACCCCGCATTCCCCGGCACATTTCCAGCGTCAGTCCCGCCCAGCGCCGGTCTCGTCCCGGCACTCGGCCTGTTCCCCTGTGTAGCCGGCGGAGGAGGAGCCGTCTGCTGGCTCGGCATCCGCGACACGTTCACATGGTGCGCGCAGCCGGAAGCAAACATCGCCAGCACCGCTCCAAATCCCAGCAGCGCCAGCCGCCCATAAAATCCGTCGGAACTCTCCGTTTCCAGCACCATCACTCTTGTGGCCCCTTCGACTGTGATTTCTCTATCTTGTCGGCCAAATTCCGCAAAGCGTCTGCCACGCTCCGCATCGCCGTAACCGATTCCTTCCGTACCTGCGGCACCACGTTGCTGTTCACATACGCCGCGGCCTGTTTCAGCTCCGCCTCAATGCGCTGCCAAATGTCTTCCAGCCGCTCGCCAACTCCCGGCCCCGGTGGCGGATTCGTTCCCATACGCAACACTCCTGCCCGCACCGTCCAGGCGCAGAATCCCACCATCAAGTCTGACGGCCCCTGAATCCTCGAATCAACCCAAGACCGCCAAAGGGTTCCCCAATCGTCACTAACCATTGAGAGACGCACCCCACCAAAAAACAGAACCCCGCGCATCCGCCCCTGCCCAACTTACCCCAAATAGAAGAATTCGTTAGCCCTTCCGGCCATCGCCCCTTCACCCCCCGCCAATCCCCATTCACTCCCCGTATTCCCCATTCGCTGCATCCCCTTTGGCTACCCCACCCCCACCCTTTACGATTATTCCTGCATATTCCGCCTCCGAAACACTCGCACGACGAACCAGGGAGGCACGCCTCAAGGGGAAATCAAGATAGCCCGAGCACATCTCGGCCACCCCGCAGGCCATTGATTTCAAAGGAGAATCGCACATCATGGGAAAAGCGATTAAATACGCCGAACTGGGCGTTGTATACGCGGCCAAGGCAGCCTGGACCGTCTTCGAGCGCCTCAACCGCATCAGCCCCAACCCCTCGTTCACGCCCAAGTGGAGCGACAAGCCACTCCTCAAGTCCTACCAGAAGGAAAAGCCTCCCCTCGGCTGGCCCCGCACCACGGACTCCCTCTGTCCCAAATGCGTCCCCGAAATCCGCCAGCAGATCCTCGACGGCAAGCTTCCTCATGAAGTCCTTCTGAATGAGAAGGTTGGCGAAATCAAGGCTCAGATCATCGAGCGCGACGGCAAGATCCTCATGGTCAAGGATTGCCCCAAGCACGGCCACTTCGAAGACGTCATGTCCATCGACCCGGCCTTCTTCAAGCACCTTGAAGAGTCCTTTCCCGGCCGCGACATCCGCGCCCACAACGACTCCAAGCTCCACAACCACGGCACCTCGACGGTCACTCACGGCCGCGGTTCGGTCCTGACGATCGACCTCACCAACCGCTGCAACATGATGTGCGACCCCTGCTTCATGGACGCCAACCAAGTCGGCTTCGTCCACGAGCTCACGTGGGACGAAATCAAGACCATGCTCGACAACGCCATCACCATCAAGCCGCGTCGTCAAATGTCCGTCCAGTTCTCCGGTGGCGAGCCCACGCTCTCGCCCTACTTCCTTGACGCCGTAGCCTACGCCCGCAAGGTCGGCTACAACTCCGTCCAGGCCGCCTCCAACGGTATCGAGTTCGCCAAGTCCAAGGAACTCTGCCGTGCCGCTGGCGAAGCCGGCCTCCGTTACGTCTACCTCCAGTTCGACGGCATCGGCAACGCTGCCAACTCGCACCGCAAGGTCGGCAACATGTTCGACGTCAAGCTCCAGGCGATCAACAATCTCCATGAAGCCGGCGTAGAAATCGTGCCCGTGACGACCATCATCAATGGCATCAACAATGAGCAGGTGGGCCGCATCATCGAGTTCGCCCTCGACAACCCCAAGAAGATCAGCTTCCTCTCGTTCCAGCCCGTCAGCTTCACAGGCCGCGACGAGGACATCACCGACGAGCGCCGTTTCGCCCAGCGTTACACGCTCTCGCACATGGCGCACGACATCAAGAACCAGATGGGCATCGGCGAACCCGAGCGCGACTGGTTCCCTATCTCCTTCATGAGCACCTTCTCTGACTGGGCCGACATGATTCACGGACCCGGCGCCGAGTGGGGCCAGCTCTCCTGCGGCTGCCATCCCAACTGCGGCATCGGCATGGCCATGATGATCGACAAGGAAACCAAGGAAGCCGCACCCGTCACGGCCTTCCTCCACATGGACCAGGTCGCCAAGGATCTCGCCAAGGTCAACGACGCCGCCCGCGGCAAATGGCTTTCGGTCATCGGCTTCGGTCTTGCTCTGTTGCGCAACTACGATCCGTTCCAGTCGCCCACGCACTTCAAGATCACCGACATGCTCAAGAAGATGGACAAGACCTTCAACGCCACCGGCAAGAACTACGGCAGCGTCAAGGGCGACCGCACCATGGAAGACATCCAGAAGCGCCGCCAGGACCGTTGGAACTTCCTCTTCATCGCCGGCATGTGGTTCCAAGACCTCTTCAATTACGACTTCCGCCGCACCGAGCAGTGCATCATTCCCTACGCCACGCAGGAAGGCGAAATCTCCTTCTGCGCCTACAACACCGGCGTAGGCTGGCGCAACATCATCGAGAAGATGCACATGACCTCCACCCTCACCAAGTGGTATGAGGAGCATGGCCGTCACGAAATCTTCGCCGGTGGCAAGAAGGTGGGCATGTCGTACGTGGGCCACGAGCTCAAGCTCAACATGGACCACGTCAACTCGGAAGCCAACCACACGCTCGATGAGCTCGGAATCGCGAAGAACGCCCGCGAAGAAAAAATCCGCGCCCGCGACGAGAAGCTGAAGCAGGACGCCGAAAACGCCAAGATGGCCAAGCTCTACCGCGAGCACGTCCTCGGCGAAAAGCCAGTAGAGGGCCTTGTCCGCCTCGACGCCATCGCCCCTGCCAAGCCCGTCCAACCCGCCGAACCCGTAGCCGGGGACTAGGACTGCGCGTCCAGCGAACCGCGCCTACGGCGCCAAAACTAAGGCCGCTCCCACCGGAGCGGCCTTTCTGTTTTCCCATTTATAGATTGCATGCCTAAGAAATTTATTTAGCTTTCTTTTTAGCAGGTTTCGCTTCTATTGTAGGTTTCGCAATTTTACTCACGATCGAAGGGAGATTGACCTTGAACTTAAGTTGACCTCCAACACTTTGAACAATACTCCTGTCGACGTGAAACATCTGAAAATGATATGCCACAAGGTGTCGTAGCATGAGTTGTGGAAACCACTTCTTTCGGAATTCATCGTTATAAAGCTGAATGACACGACTTTTTGGAAACCCCTCCGAATGATCCATTTGTATCGAAATATCGATTAGTTGAACCGAGGGGGTTTCGCCTAGGCAAATACGAACCTCTTCATATGTTGGTTTCAATTGCGTCATTCCTACTGCAGCTGAAATCTTTTTTATCAATCCCAACAATGCCAGCTCAATAAGTCCGATCATTAACTGATCAGCTCGATCACTTAGCTCCCTTTCACTGAGTGTATCCTCTGTGCTGGCTTTTATACCCTTCATGAAGAACCCACGGAGACCCGTAACATTATCCTGCATACCGCGTAATAGGTTACTAGCAACTCTTAGACCCAGCGAGTACACTTCCTTCGTAAGTGCAACCTTTTCTTTACCGGGCATCGAACCTGGGAAATTTCGCACGATTTGCCCAAGCAAATCTATACTTCTCATTGCTTTTATAAAGTATCGAGTTGTCTCGTCCTGTTCGGCCTCCGTAGCGTTGTCCTCAGAGTCCGATACTTCGTCAGAGTCCGATACCTCGTCTAGGTGGCGTCGCTGAGCATCTCGATTCTGCTCTGGATCTTCCGAAATCCGGATACTTAGATTCTTCTGAGCTCTTTGTTCAATCAAGGTTTCCAGAAAACTAATTTGCGCTACACCATCAAACTCTGTTTCATCTGAGAAAATAGCACGAGCATTATCAAGTAGCCTCTCGATCAAAACAGCATCACGCGTCAAATACACAACAAAAAGCACAATATAGCTTTCTTGTTCCTGCTCAATTGAATCTGCCAATTCAATGAATTTGTTGCGGACGTCCTGAATCTTGTCCGGCGACTTGAGTCGATCCGCTAAATAGCGCGCGATAAAAAAATAATAGATATAGTTGTATCTAAAATAATACTCGCCATTCGTATAGCCTAAAATATTGGCTTTAAGAAGCCTATTCTGAATTGCCTGCCCATCGACATCAGTTTTATATTCTGTGCCGTAAGAACGGATAGTCTCAATAAAGTCGTACGGTGTGATGCCCTCTTTATTCTGAGAATAGAGACCATACGCAACCCTACCAAGAATCGTATAAGTAACATCCAAATCGGTGACATCTGAACTGACTCCAGCCAGCGCCATCGTAATCAAACTCTCGTATAAATACCCATACGATCCATTTGCGTTACGGGTTGATTTGGTAGCAGTCTCTAACTGTAGGATCGAAAGTAGGAAGAATGGGTATGCTGGCAATAAACTTCTACCAAGCACTGAGTCCAATACTCGTTCCGATTGATTTACTTCACGACTTAATTGATCTGGTGTGATGTTGCGCTCTCTTCCAAGCTTAAGCCATTGCTTAACAAGCGTTGCCCGGAGAACATGCCCAAAGGGTGCTATCTTATAGACTTTTATCTGTCCATTAGCCGCAAACCACTCCGTATATCTATTAATCGTTTCAATGCGTTCAGAGTCGTCCGCAAGGAGGATAATACGCTCGAAACGCTCCGAGAGTATCGTTAGGAGCTCTGACTTACCCTTTTCGTTAAGTCCGCATTTATGCCAATCATCAATTATGATGATTCGCTGCTTTGACGACATTTGATCAAAAAAGTCAATTTCATCTTCTCTGTACTGCTGTCGGATTTCGCGTTGGACAATTTTCCAGACTCGGTCAACGGTTGGCGGACTATTCGGTATACTTTCTCCATGGATCATCACCGGGTATAAACCATCTAATGCGTTATATGCTTCAGAGAAAAACCGTTTTGCCAATGTCGACTTACCAGCCCTGGTATCTCCTGAAATAAAAACTAATTGTGCATCTACCGTCAACGACACCGAGGCTGCTACACGGTTTCGATGCGATTCATTGTTCTCAAATCTATTGCCCAAAACTTTTGTTAAGTCCGGCGCTATATAGATTTCATTGAGCGTAAGCAGTTTCTTATATGGATGCGTAAATCCAGTGCCTGGATCATTCAGAAACCTCTGCCACTCTGGATTCACTGTCATGGATTTATGCGTCGCGCGTTGAAGATCGCGATTATTCCATGTATTTTCTTTATCGACGACATATAGAGCGCCGTTCCATTTATAAACAAGCACTCGTTCGCTCGGATTATCGAGATCAAGCACTATTACATTAAAACCGCTTGTCCCACCACTTTCATCTTGTAAAGCTGAGGCTCGCACGGTAAGACATTGCTCACTAGTAATTGCTTCTTCTGACTTTGCGTCGTCCTCATGTTGATGTCCCATTAATACGACATCCGATATTTTTCTGATAAAGTATCGCAACTCTACTGAATTATTTGACTCAAACCAGTTTTCCGGGTGATGGATAACGGTAATTGCATAACAGCAAGTAGCAGATCGGTCAGCGCTCGATTCAAAGAAATGAGTCGGGAATAGCAGTTTCCCTTGATCTGTAGTCCTCTCACCAGCCGTACCTGGCCTGTGTTGACAAAACAACGCAGAATTGACCAAGTTAATTCGTATCTTATGTGCTCCGACCTTAAGTTCTGCTGTGGAGAAAATTCTATCGATAGCGGAAGCCTCTTTTGCCTCGTATGAAATGCATTTTCTGAATTCCTCAAATTGATTCTGAACAGACAAAATTTGTTCAAGAAATGTTGAATTGTGTTGTAGCTTTTTAGGTTCTGCACGAAGTGCACTTAGGATGATATCCCGTGTTTCAGCGTTCTCTACTTGATAATCGCAATCGTGGTTCCCAGGCACCACGAAGACCTTGGGAATAACTTGAGGCTTTGCCTCGTGGAGTGTAGCCAACAAATCAATAATGAACTGTTTAGCAATCAAATATTCGTCAGGCTTCCCAGAAAAAGCAACGTCGCCTGAAAGAATAATCAGCAATTCATTCCAGTCCAGCGACGCGGCAGTAAGTGCTCCAACTATAGACCTTACTCGTTTTGTGACGAATTGCTTATATTGACGGAAATGGATATCACTTAAATGCAGAATGGCGAGTTTCATGTACGGGCGAAAATCCTTTCTTGCCCAAACCAGGCTCTTTTGTTTGAATTCTCGGAGGAGAAAATTGTAAAACGGGCTAGTGCACCAAGTCTCTTTCTTTCTTTTGGAGACCTGAGATAGCCGCGGGTGCCCTAGGTCCGTGTGTTCGGGCCTAGGAATAGCAAGGCGGGTGGCCCAGGTCTTAAGTCTGTCCGTTCTCCCACCCATGATGGGTGCCCCAGGTCCCTGGTGTTGGGACCTGGGCTAGCAAGAACCTCAACCATCCAATTCTCACCGCCTACTCCCTCACCAACTTCAAAACCCCAAACCTCTCCGGCACATGAAACGTCTTGCTCATTGAAGCCTGCCAGGCAAGCAGCACCAATCCATCCCCCTCACCCTGGCAGCGCAACAGATTCGTCCGAAACTCCCGCCCCTCCGCCGCCGGCTTATCCCCCAGCGCCGCAAACGGAATCTTCATCACCCCGTACCAGACCTTCGCCGCCGCATCCACCCGCGCCCCCACTTGAAAGCCCGAGTTCCACTGCCACCCGCCAGCCTGCTTCGGGTTCTCCAAGTTGATATCTAAATCCACCCACTCGCCCTGCGGAGAAACTTCAAACTCCTTGTACCGCCTGATATTCGCGAAATCCGATCCGATAAACGCCTCCGCCACATCCCAATTCCACAGCCCGTTCGTCTCCTTCGTTATATCCGGCTCAGGCTTCAAATGCAGCGTCTTATACGGACAAAGAAACAGCAGGTAGAGATACCCCGGGGTCCACCGCGAGCGAACCTCCGTGCGAAACCCTTCATGCACCTCCCCAAACCGCCCGCGATCTGTAAACACCGGCCGCGCCTCACGCCAGAACGGCAGATTCGGATCCGTGCTCAGCGCAACATCCTTCGCCGCACGCACACTCTCCAGCACCGCCCCCTGCGCCACCATCTGATCCGCTACCAGCAGAGCCGCACACAAAGCCACCACGCAACTCGCAATCATTGCCTTCACTCCACTCTCCTTCTTGCATAAACATACAAAAAGTGGGATCACACGCCCCCAAGCCGCACAAAACCACCGTAACGGCCCCCCTTTCCCTCTGGATAAACCTAAGTAACTACGCGCCAGCACAAAAACCTATAGACAAATATGGGACGGCCGAAGTTCAATATGGAACTGCAATCATTTCGCGCGTAATAGTTGCCGCAGCGCGCACGTTTTCTGATGCTATTTTTGCCTTGGAGTCGTTTTCAAAATGAACGCCGATCAAAACCTGCTCAATGCCAGCGCGCCGATACAGCCCTCACAAAGCCTCGAAAAACCACTCGCGGAACAAGCTTCTTTTGACAAGCTCCCACCTGTCACGCGTGCCATTGTCAAAACACACCTCGAAATCTTCGCGCGCAGAAATGCACGCGCTCGCAACCGGAATCTCATCCTCTCCCTCATCGCAATCGCGCAGATCTCCGTGCTCTTCCTCGCCCGTCACCTCGATGTATTCGTCGTAGCGTTCCTGGTCTGCACGCTCACGCTTGAGGTCGTGATAGCCGTCCTGCTGCACCCCCGCCGCGGAGAAGAGCAATACCAGGCAAGGCTCGACGAACTCTCCTCCTCAGGCCAGTAAACAGCAAGGAATCTCAGACAGACGCCCTGCAAATTTCCTAATCAGCATCCCGCTGGAGGGAGCAGGGGCCTTTAGGCCCCTGAAATCCGTACGAAGAAAAAAACGGGGCTTTAGCCCCAGGCCTTGTGCCAGTTCTCCCACGAAGCGATTTGTGCTTCGTGGGGTGGAGGTTCCTCGCATTTGGAGACCTGGGATAGCACTCCCTCCAGCTAACGGAAAATAAACTCCAAATCTGTGGAAAAACTTTGCGGTGAATTACCCTCGTTTATGCCACACTAAAAATAAGCAAAAGAAACGGCCCGATTCCTTGGGAATCGGGCCGTTCTGTTTTTACCCCA